>PVMN01000194.1_pt1 | contig 141983 bp, 121 predicted proteins | sample 1853401 | NCBI WGS metagenome assembly PVMN01 (sample SAMN08533510, study PRJNA380276) | Human gut metagenome, whole genome shotgun sequencing project.
AAGTTCTATAATGTATTAGATTTTCTTTCATACATATAGTATAGCATAATGCACGAAAATGTGCAATACAAAGTCGAACATATTTTCGTTTGATTCTATGCCGGTTACGGCATTAATGTCACTGGAGTCAATGGCAGGGAGATTATTATATTATTTTCAATATGCAGACATGCACACTCCTGCACTTTCATCTCGGTAATTGAATTGCCGAGGATTCCCGCTTATTGTCCTAAATGATTCTTCCATTGAACGCACACGAAACCTGGCACGCACTTTTGCTTTATTATAACATAAATCTTAAAGAATACCAGAGCGAATCCCGACACGGATACAAGCTTGTTGCTCGCCGTCTTTAGAAGCGAAAGTCCTCTCACATCTGATTTAGCAAACAGAAAACGCTTCAGATGCAGCTCCCTGTCACATCTGTGACTTTGGCTCTGCGTCTAAAGCGTCTGGCTGATTTTTCTATTTTCTGTTTTCCGGAAGATGTTCTCCTGCTTCAATCCCATTCAAAAAGAATACCAGAACAGCGACCACGCATCCGGTCAGTACCTTGATCCATTTTGCCATTTTATTCTCTCCATGGTAAAATTATCGATTACTCCAATACTTTTTTGTAAAAGTCAAAGCAGTCGAAGGTTGCAAAATAATCTTTCGGTGTCTCTGCACGGCGGATCAGTTTTGCCTCTCCGTCTTCTGTGAGCAGAACTTCTGCAGATTTCAATTTGCCGTTGTAATTATATCCCATGGAAAATCCATGTGCACCGGTATCATGGATAACCAGAAGATCTCCCATATCTACCTTCGGCAGCATACGGTCGATTGCAAACTTATCGTTATTCTCACACAGAGAACCGGTTACATCGTACATATGGTCGCATGGCTGATTTTCTTTGCCCATAACCGTGATATGATGATAAGCACCGTACATCGCCGGACGCATCAGATTTACCGCACACGCATCCACACCAATGTATTCTTTGTAGGTGTGCTTTTCGTTGATCGCCTTTGTTACCAGACAGCCATAAGGTCCCATCATAAAACGGCCAAGTTCTGTGTAGATCGCTACATCACCCATGCCTGCCGGAACCAGAATCTCATTGTATACTTTCTCCACGCCTTTTCCGATCACGCGGATGTCATTTGGCTCCTGATCCGGGCGATAAGGGATACCGACACCACCGGAAAGATTGATAAATCCGATGTGTACACCAACTTCTTCTTTCAGGCGTACTGCCAGTTCGAACAGTTTCTGAGCCAGCAGCGGATAATAATCATTTGTGACCGTATTACTTGCCAAAAATGCATGGATACCAAACTCTTCCACACCTTTTGCTTTCATGATACGGAATGCTTCGAAGATCTGTTCTGTTGTCATACCGTATTTGGAGTCGCCAGGGTTATCCATGATGTCATTGCTGATCTTAAAGATTCCTCCCGGATTGTAGCGACAGCTCATCTTTTTCGGCAGCTTTCCAACAGCTTTCTCCACTTTTTCAATGTGCGTGATATCATCCAGGTTGATGATACCGTTCAAAGATGCTGCATAAGCAAACTCCTGTTCCGGTGTATCGTTGGAAGAAAACATAATGTCATCTCCGGTTGCACCGATCGCTTTGGAGAGCATCAGCTCTGTCATGGAAGAACAGTCGCAGCCACAGCCGTATTCTCTTAAAATCTGGATCAGAAACGGGTTTGGCGTTGCCTTGACTGCAAAATATTCTTTATATCCCTTGTTCCATGCAAAGGCTTCTTTTAAAGCTTTCGCATTTTCGCGGATGCCTTTTTCATCGTAAAGATGGAACGGTGTCGGAAATTCTTTTACAATTTCCTGAAGTTTATCGTAAGTCACAAATGGTTTTTTATTCATCGGTACGTTCCTTTCCTGTTCACTTGCATGAACACCTGCAGAATATGCTGCTGACAGATTCCTTTTTATATCTGCAACTTTAGCACGCTGCTCTGTCAGACAACAATATGTAAAAAATATAATACGGAAGCCTTTGTTTGTCAATACCTGCATGCATGCACTTTTGAATTATTCCAGAGCCTTTTCACTGATATCTGCAAAGAAATTTTTTATCCGATGTTTTTTATCAACAAGATTATTATACTGCAAAATTGCATAATCATTCAAAATACCGCTCTGTTTTTCATTGCTCCACTGCTGAAATGTGCCATCTGTTCCCTGATAGAAGTTCGCTGTCACAACCGGATACTGCTGCTGCAGTTTTTCCAGCCAGCTCTGATAACCGGTCTTTTCAAGTCCGGCAGTATCCATCAGCAGACCACTCAAATAATTGGTACTGATCGCATCGACTTCTTTTTCCTCGATGTCGTAATTCGCCCACATGACAAACGGCACTTCGTAGCTGGTTTTCAGTTTGTCCGTTGTATCGTTTCGCGTGGCTGTGTCTTCTCCTAAAACACGCAGAACAGAGTTGGTGATATATTCTGCAGGCTGATGATCACCAAACATCAGAATGATGGTCTTTTCATCCTCATCCTGGAAATAGTCGATCAGATTTTCAAAAGCCTCATCGGTTTTTTTGATCAGAGTCAGATATTTCTCAGTTGCCTCGATCTGAACCTGATGAACCGAACGCAGATCTTCGCCGGCATCGCTGAACTGGATCTCATTTGTCAGATCCTCATATTCTTTGCTGTAGCCTCCGTGATTCTGCATCGTCACTTCAAATGCAAACAGTGGACTGCCTTCCTCTTTTTCTTCATAAAGCTCGATCAGCTTGTCAAAAGCAGACTCATCATCCACCCAGCCACGCAGCAACGTTGCATCCGGAAAGTCTCCGGTATCCCGGAAATACTCGCTGTCAAAGCCAAGATACTGATAAACTTTGTCCCGGTTCCATCCGGTTGAATAATAAGGATGAAGAGCTGCTGTCTGATAGCCCAGTTTTCCAAGCTGTGATGCAAGGGACGGCATGGCTCCGTTTAAAAACTGCTGATACGGAACACTTCCGGTCGGCAGAAATGCCATCGTATTTCCGGTCAGAAACTCAAACTCGGTATTTGCCGTATTTCCGCCCTTTACCGAAACATAGAGATTGCCGCGGACGGTATTCTTTTTCAGGGACCGCCAGAACGGCATGTAATCTTCCGTTGTGTTAAAGTCTCCATAGACAGAAAGATCTGAAAATGCCTCATTCATGATCACAAGAATATTCGGCTGATCTTCCATATCCGTTTTGTCGGTATGGTTCTCTTCGCCTCCGGATGAAACGGATGTTTCCTCTGCAATCTTCTGTGCCGCATCTGTGGAATATCCCTGCGGCTTTTCAATATGCAGATACTGCAAGTTGGCAAGATACGCCACCATAAAACCATTGTTTCGGTAAAGGACATTTGGCGTAAACAGAATATCATCCAGTCCAAAAATTTCTTCACAGTTTTCTGTCTGTACATAGCTGACAAAAGCAAACATCAGTACCAAAGATACTGCAACGGAGAGCAGGCGTTTTTTCACATTTCCAAAGGGAAACCGCATCTTTTCTCCGAGGATCGCGAGCCACAGAAATCCCATAAGTACAAAATACAGCCGCCAGGAAACATCCAGCGTATAATTATCTGCCACGCTTGCTGCCGTGCGAAGCGAATACAGATCCCAGGGCACGATTGGAGAAGAACGAAAACTGACCACAAAATAGTTGACTGTCCCTGCCAGAGCCGGAAAAACCGGTGTAAGCATAGCTCCCCATCTCATATTGCCGGATACTGCTGTTACGATCAGATATAACACCAGATAAAACAGGTAGTTCAAAAAAAAGATTAACGGTGTCAGATCCCATGGCACATGGGTAAAAAACTCCATGCAGCACAAGGCTGCCGCCGGAAGTGCCAGAAACACGATCGGGTTTAATTTCTTTGGTATTTTAAAATCCCAGGCGATAAAACCGCCCGCCAGGATTGCAAGGAGCAGTGCCAGTCCTGCTTTTGCCAGCTGAAATCCATCGCCTTTTACTGCCAGTATTTCTAAAATAATCATAAGAAGAGCTGCACCAAGTGCAACTCCTCTTCTCTTCTTCGACTTTGTCATCGCCTATTTTGCCTCAACCACCTGCATTACATTTGTGGAACGTCCACGGCCAGATACCATGTTGGTTGCCGGATCGCCCGCTGTAAATACAGCCAGTTCTCCTTTCTTAATCAGTTTGCGGCGTAAAATGATCTTCATGGAGTTGGTGATCATATGCCTTGTGCTGTCTTCTGTTTCACCCGGCATCGCATAGACACCCCAGTAAAGCTGCATCCTGCGGACTGCCTGCTCACTCGGAGAGATCGCATAGATTGGTGTCTTCGGACGCAGGCTGGAGATCATCCTTGCCGTGTAGCCGGTCATGGTCGGAACAACCAGACAGGATGCTTTAAGAATCTCAGCTGTGGACACACTTGCAAATCCAACTGCCATGGAAATATCTTTTTTACGCTGTTTTTTATTTAATTTCTGAAGATTGGAGTAATCCAGATGAGCTTCTGTCGTCTCTGCGATCTTTGCCATCATGCGGACTGCTTCTACCGGATATTTGCCCATTGCGGTCTCTCCGGAAAGCATGATCGCATCACTGCCGTCGTAGATCGCATTTGCCACATCACCGGCCTCTGCTCTGGTCGGACGCGGATTGCGGATCATCGAATCCAGCATCTGTGTTGCAGTGACAACCGGTTTACATTTGCGGTTGCATTTGTGGATGATCTTCTTCTGGATATGCGGAACCTGGTCTGCCGGGATCTCCACGCCGAGATCCCCTCGTGCAACCATGATGCCGTCTGCCGCATCCAGGATCTCATCAATATTTTCCACACCTTCTGCATTTTCGATCTTGGCAATAATGCCGATATCTCTGCCGTGATTATCTTCCAGGATTTCGCGGATATCCATGATGCAGTCACTGTTTCGTACAAAGGAGGCTGCAATATAATCCACACCCTGTTCAATACCAAACAGAATATCTTCTCTGTCTTTCTGTGTCACACCCGGAAGATGTATTTTTACATTTGGAACATTGACGCCTTTTCGCTCACCCAGCTCACCGCCGTTTTTGATGATACACTCAATCTTGTCGGCAGAAACACGCTGTACTTCCAGACCGATCAGACCGTCATCGATCAGGATCGTGTCACCCTTTCTCACATCGTAGACAAGCTGCTGATAGGTGATGGAACATCCTGTTTCATCGCCTTCTCGCTCTTCTGTATACAGTGTAAATTCCTTTCCCTGCTCCAGAGATACTTTCTTGCCGTCTTTGAGAAGCCCGGTACGGATCTCCGGTCCTTTCGTATCCAGCATCAGTGCAACCGGAATGCCAAGCTGTTCGGAAACCTGACGCACCAGTGCGATACGCTCAGCATGTTCTTCGTAGCTTCCATGAGAAAAATTGAAACGTGCCACGTTCATTCCGCCTGCGATCAGTTCTTTGAGAATGATCTTGTCCATCGTTCTTGGTCCCATTGTACAGATAATCTTTGTTTTCTTCATTATTCCTCCTGCTGCCGCTTTGCGGCCTGACCACATTTTTATTTTTTGATATGTTTGTGCGTAAACAGATGATCCTGGCAATACTCATAATTTCCGTCGCATTTGGAACAGAAACGAAATTCGAGATCATCACCGTCCAGCTCGGTTCTGCCGCAGATCGCACACTTGTGCTTGGTAATACCGGATCTGCCTGACTGACTGGTCTGCCTTTTGAAATTTTGCTTCCGACGGATTTCTTTTGGTGAAACCTTGTTGTAATTTCTCGTCATCAGGAAAAACAGGATGAAATTGAACATGGATGCAATGATCGCCACTCTTCCAGCCCAGTTTGTCTGAAGGAAGGAAAGGACAATGAAAGCTCCGTAAAGAATCCCAAACCATTTGACCTTGATCGGTATGATAAAATACAACAGCAACTCCATATTCGGATAGCAGACTGCAAACGCCAGAAAAATGGACATATTGATATAATATGTGGAAAACAGTGCCTGCCCGAACACGATATTTCCGCCCATCACAGCATATAAGATAAATGCTCCGATAATTGTCGAAATAATTCCTGAAAAAATATAAGCATTATACCGGAACGCCCCCCAGGTCTGCTCCAGTGAATTGCCAAGAGAATAATACAGCATCAGCATGATGATCGTAAAAATACCAGGTGATTCCGGCGGAATTAAAACCCAGGTGATCAGTCTCCAGATCTGCCCTCTTAAGATATAATACGGCTCAAGGCTTAAATAGTTATACAGTACACCCGGTGCCAGGAAATACAGAAAATAACCGATAACATAAGCTCCGATGATGTACGTGGACAGATTGTGTATGGCATACCGTCCGAATTTACGTTCCATTTTGTTTAAAAAGTTCATAAAAGTTCTTTCATCTTCCTTTCCGCATCGTGTGTTCTGCAAGCTTTCACGGGACAAAAATGCTCTGTCCCGCCTGCCTGTCAATGCCGAATCTATTATAAATTTGATTGTATCTTTTGTCAATCAAAGTGCCTGATTTTTCACAAAGTTTACAAACACTTTAGATTATGAAAGGCTCTGCATTTCATCCGCTCTTTTCTTATCCAAATTTTCCCCTTTTGTCTCTTTGCATCTTCGGCATCCGAAATCCGGAATGCACAGTTCATCTCCGATCTGCAGATTGTATACGTTTACCCAGGGATTGGCAAACAGAAGGGCCGAAACGGTTACACCATATCTCTTTCCTAGTTTATATAAAGTATCTCCCTGCTCGATCACATGAATAAATCCAAAACGACATGTTTTTGCATTGTCCATTCTCTGTCAGCTCCACGATTGCTTTCTGCTCGCTCTATTATATGAAGCACAGCCTGCTGCTGTTCACAGATATTCGGCAAACGATAGCCTCCAAGGCTTTCCACTATTTCCAACTTTCTATTGAATTTTCTGAAATCTTTCATTATAATAATCTCAAAATGATGATATGGGATATTTAAAAGTGAGAAAATTTCTCTGTAACTCTGTAACAGAACTGTTTTCAGGCATCCGGTATGGGGCAGCTGTCTTTTGGTCCCGACATCTTATTTTACTTAGGAGGTAATTTTATGGCAGGTTCTACATTTGGAACTTTATTTAAAATAACTACATGGGGCGAATCTCACGGTGCCGGCGTCGGTGTCGTTGTGGACGGATGCCCTGCCGGTCTTTCGCTTTGCGAGGACGATATCCAAAAATTTTTAAACCGCAGGAAACCGGGACAGAGTCGTTACACGACTCCGCGAAAAGAGGATGATGCGGTTGAGATCCTCTCCGGTGTTTTTGAAGGAAAGACAACCGGAACGCCGATTTCCATGCTGGTACGCAATCAGAATCAGCGTTCCAAAGACTACAGTGAGATCGCTTCCTACTACCGCCCGGGACATGCCGATCTGACCTTTGATCTGAAATATGGTTTCCGTGATTACCGCGGCGGAGGACGTTCTTCCGGCCGTGAGACGATCGGACGCGTTGCAGCCGGTGCAATCGCCTGCAAGATTCTTGATCAGCTCGGCATCAAGATTTTAACTTACACAAAATCGATCGGTGACATCACCGCAGATCCGGCCTGCTTTGACCGCAGTGTGATCATGGAAAATCCTTTTTATATGCCGGATGCCGACGCAGCAAAAAAAGCAGGGGAATTTCTTGAAGAATGTATGAAAAATGAAGATTCCAGCGGCGGAAGCATTGAGTGCGTGATCCAGAATATGCCGGCCGGTATCGGTGAACCGGTATTTGAAAAATTAAGTGCCAACCTGGGCAAAGCGATTTTATCGATCGGTGCCGTAAAGGCTTTCGAAATCGGTGACGGCACGGCAGTTGCCCATGCACTCGGTCATACAAACAATGACCAGTATACAAGGGATCCGGATGGAAAGATCATCAAACTTACCAACCATTCAGGCGGTATCCTGGGCGGCATCAGCGACGGAAGTGACATCTTTTTGCGTGTATCCGTCAAACCGACGCCTTCGATCTCAAGAGAACAGTCCACCATTACAAAAGACGGAGGCAGCAGACAGATTTCTGTAAAAGGCCGCCACGATCCGGTCATCGTACCGCGTGCCGTTGTCGTCGTTGAATCCATGGCTGCGATCACGCTGGTCGATATGCTGATGTGCAGCATTACTTCCAACATGACAAATCTGGAGCGATTTTTCCGTAAATAAAATGCTGAAAAAGCATATAAAATCATGAATCCTTTCTGTATGATTCGAAAGGCATTACATAAAAAATACCGACTTTCTGTTTTTTGATTTTTCAATCTTATTTCAGAGAAAGTCGGTATTTTTTATATTCTTTATGTTTTTCTGAATCCCTTTGATCCGGTGTCCGTCCTTAATCCGGCTGTCCGGCTTTGGAGATCAGGATACAGTTCGGCGTATCGATCTTGATCGGTTTTCCTTTCATATAAAGCAGACCCTTTTCGTAATCCACCGTGAAGAAGCGGATCTCATTGGACTCATGGTTCAGCACGACCATGGTCTTCTCATCCGGGAATACAGCAATATCTTTTGGATACTTTCCGCTGATCGGAAGGATACAGATCTTGGAAAGCATACCTGTCTCTGGATCAATTTTAAACACGCCGGCTGTCTCAGAACCTGCTGTGGTGCAGTAGAGATATTTGCCGCTCGGTGCGATACGCAGTCCGGAAGAAGCACATCCATAGTGGTCTTTGCTGTCGGAGATGTCCACTTTCTGAATCTGTTCGAATTTGCCGCCCTCTCCGCTCGCATCGTATGCATAGACCAGCACTTCGTTGGTCAGCTCGCAGTTCACATAAGCGAAACGTCCGTCTCTGCTGAAACGGATCAGACGCGGTCCGGACTCCAGCTCGCAGCGGATGATATCATAGAGTTTCAGTTTACCGTTCGTCTGATTTACCGTATAGACTTTGATCTGGTCAATACCATTGTCTACCACGCACAGATATTTATCGTCCGGTGTGATCATCGCACAGGTGACACGCGGGCGGAAATTTCGCTCTGCAACGCTGCCGAGTCCCTGATGGAAAATACCGTCGAGCACTTCTCCAAGACTTCCATCTTCTTTGATACGCACCACTGTGATCTTGCCGTCATGGTAGCCGCAAACAAAAAGGAATTTTCCTTCTTTGTCTGTTGAAAGGAAACATCCTCTCATACCGTCAATACCGACTTTGTTGATTGGTTCCAGTCCGCCGTCCTCTTTGATCTTCAGGACTTCAACACCTTCATCTGCAATCGAATACAGATATTTTCCATTGTTGGATTTTGCCACATGAGATGCGTTATTTACCGGAACGACTTCGCGTTCTGTCATGTAACCATTTTCTACGTCCAGGTCGTATACATGGATACCAATACTGCTTCCGTGTGTATAAGTTCCGACATATGCAACATACTTATCCTTACTCATCTGTAATCCTCCTTTAACTTGTCAGTCTTGTTTTTATTTTACCATATTTTTTTTGATTTGTTAAGACAAATTAAAACATTTTGCACAAAAAAGATATTGCAATTTTTTATCGATACGTGTATGATATTTTTGGAAGCAAAGAGGTCACTGCGTAAGCACTCTGCGCTATATCCGGCAAGATGCCCGATGTTCGCAGAAAGCACTGCAGACGGCCTTTTTTTGTTGTAAGATTAGGAGGTGCTTCACTAAAAAACAAACTCAGACTGGAGGTATAAAGCATGAGCAACAAGCTGATTGATTTTATCAACATTTCAAAATCCTACGGTACACAGACCGTTCTGGATGATCTGAACCTTTATATCCGTGAAAATGAATTTCTGACCCTGCTTGGTCCAAGCGGCTGCGGCAAAACAACGACGCTTCGTATTCTGGGCGGATTTGAAACTCCCGACTGCGGTCAGGTAATCTTTGACGGTGAAGATATTACGAATCTTCCGCCTAATAAAAGGCAGCTGAATACCGTTTTTCAGAAATATGCACTGTTTACCCACATGACTATTGCCGAAAATATTGCGTTTGGCCTGAAGATCAAGAAAAAAAGCAAACAGTATATTTATGATAAGATCAAGTATGCCTTAAAGCTTGTCAATCTGGACGGATATGAAAACCGTATGCCGGATTCTTTAAGCGGCGGCCAGCAACAGCGTATTGCGATTGCCCGTGCGATTGTAAATGAACCGAAAGTACTTCTTCTGGATGAACCGCTCGGTGCCCTGGATCTGAAACTGCGTCAGGATATGCAGTATGAACTGATCCGCCTCAAAAACGAACTTGGCATTACTTTTATTTATGTAACACACGATCAGGAAGAGGCACTTACCATGTCTGACACGATCGTGGTTATGAATCAGGGCTATATTCAGCAGATTGGCACGCCGGAGCGTATTTACAATGAACCGGAAAATGCTTTTGTCGCTGACTTTATCGGTGAGAGCAACATCATTCCGAGCCTGATGTTAAAAGACCGTCTGGTAAAAATACTCGGCGTTCCGTTTGCCTGCGTGGACGAAGGATTCGGACAGAACAAACCGGTCGATGTCGTGATCCGTCCGGAAGATATCTGCCTTCGCAAACCGGGTGAAGGAAACATTGACGGTGTTGTCACGCATCTGATCTTCAAAGGCGTTCATTATGAAATGGAAGTCCGTGCAAATGAATACGACTGGCTGGTGCACAGCACCAAGATGTTCCAGGTCGGCACACAGGTTTCCATCCATGTAGATCCTTTTGATATCCAGATCATGAAAAAACCGGAATCTGAAGATGAGGAGGCCGTCAACATTGAAGAATAAACGTTATCTTGCAGGGCCGTACCTGTTCTGGTCGATTTCTTTTGTCGTGATCCCTCTGCTGGTGGTCTTCTACTATGCCATGACAAATGATGAAGGCAGTATCACTTTTGCAAACCTTGCCCAGATCACCACACAGGAAAATTTAAAGGCACTTGGCATGTCACTGCTCCTCTCTTTCGTGAGTACAGCGATCTGTCTGCTGCTTGCCTATCCGCTTGCCATGATCTTAAGCAGCAAGAATGTCAATCAGTCCAGTTTTATCGTGCTGATTTTCATTCTTCCGATGTGGATGAATTTCCTGCTCCGCACCATGGCATGGCAGACGCTTCTGGAAAAAAACGGTGTGATCAACAGCATCCTTTCTTTTGTGCATCTCCCGGCACTGGAGATCATCAACACTCCGGGGGCGATCATTCTTGGCATGGTTTACAATTTTCTGCCTTTTATGGTGCTGCCGATCTACAATGTACTGATCAAGATTGACCGTGATGTCATCAATGCAGCAAGAGACCTTGGAGCAAGCTCTTCTTATACCTTTTTAAAAATCATACTGCCGCTGAGCATCCCCGGCATCATCAGCGGCATTACGATGGTATTTGTACCGGCTCTGACAACTTTCGTTATTTCCGATCTTCTCGGCGGAGGCAAGATCCTGCTGATCGGCAATGTCATCGAACAGTCTTTCAAGCAAAACAGCAACTGGCACGTCGGAAGCGGACTTTCCATGGTCCTGATGGTATTTATCATTGCCAGCATGGCACTGGTAGCAAAATATGACAAAGAAGGGGAGGGCTCTTCGTTTTGATAAAGAAATATCTCGAAAAAATATATCTTTTCCTGATCTTCATCCTGCTCTACGCACCGATCCTCACTCTGATTGTGCTGTCTTTCAATAATTCAAAGACCAGGGCAAAATGGGGCGGATTTACTCTGAAATGGTACAGCAGCCTTTTTCAGAATGAACAGATCATGAATGCACTTTACACCACTTTGATCATCTCCCTGCTCGCAGCCGTGATCGCAACCGTGATCGGAACAGCCGCAGCGATCGCGATCCATGGCATGAAACAGAAATGGCGTACTTTATATTCCGGGCTGACCAACATCCCGATGATGAATGCAGAGATCGTGATGGGTGTTTCTCTGATGCTTTTATTTATTGCCTTTCACGTTACGCTTGGATTTGGAACAATCCTGATCGCCCATATCACGTTCAATATACCTTATGTCATACTGAGTGTGGCACCGAAACTGCGACAGACGAGCCGACGTACTTATGAAGCGGCACTGGATCTTGGGGCTTCTCCTCTTTATGCCTTTTTTAAAGTGACGTTTCCTGACATTCTGCCGGGTGTGCTCTCCGGTTTTATGCTGGCGTTTACCATGTCACTGGATGATTTTGTGATCACACATTTTACAAAAGGTCCCGGTGTGGATACCCTTTCTACCAAAATCTATTCAGAAGTGCGTAAGGGCATCAAACCGGAAATGTACGCACTTTCGACCCTGCTGTTTGTTACGGTTCTGGTACTTCTGATCCTGGTCAACGTATCACCGAAAAAGGACGCAGAGACAGCGGCAACCAGAAAACACGTCCGCCGCCGTTCCAGAGCCGGCAGGATCCTGATCAAACGTGTGATCCCTGTCGCGATCTGCCTGGTATTTGTCGGAGGCGGTATTTACTATGCTTCCAAGGGTCAGATGCTGACAAAAGAAAAACTGATCGTCTACAACTGGGGCGAATACATGGATCCGGATGTCATCACCCTGTTTGAAGAAGAAACCGGCATTGATGTTGTATATGAAGAATTTGAGACAAACGAGATCATGTATCCGAAGATCAGTTCCGGTGCCATTGCCTATGATCTGGTATGTCCTTCAGACTATATGATCCAGAGAATGAGGGAGAATGACCTGCTTGCCAAAATCAATTTTGACAATATTCCGAATATCAAAAACATCGGCAAAGACTATCTGGAACGTTCAAAAGAGTTTGATCCGGAAAACAAATACTCGGTTCCGTACTGCTGGGGTACCGTTGGTATCCTCTATAATAAGACCATGGTAGATGAGCCGATCGACAGCTGGAGTGTTCTGTGGGATGAGAAATACAAAGACAACATCCTGATGCAGGATTCCGTCCGTGACGCATTTGGCGTGGCACTCAAATACCTCGGCTACTCCTTAAATTCCACGGATCTGGATGAACTGAACGAAGCTAAAGACCTGCTGACCCGCCAGAAACCACTGGTACAGGCATATGTCATCGATCAGGTCCGTGACAAAATGATCGGAAATGAAGCAGCGATCGGTGTCATTTATTCCGGTGAAGCCATCTACACCCAGCAGGAAAACCCGAATCTGGAGTACGTGATCCCGAAAGAGGGAAGCAATCTCTGGATCGATTCCTGGGTGATCCCGAAAAATGCCGAGCACAAGGAAAATGCTGAGAAATTTATCAACTTCCTCTGCCGCCCGGATATCGCCCTGATGAATTTTGAATACATTACCTACTCAACGCCAAACACCGCAGCACGCGAACTGATCGAGGATGAAAGCATCCGCAACAGCAAGATCGCTTTCCCGGATCTTTCCACTGTACCAAATCTGGAAACGTTTCAGTATCTTGGCACAAAGAACGATGAGGTGTATAATGAACTTTGGAATAAAGTAAAATCAAAATAACCTGGAGGTATATACTATGAGTTTTAAAGAGATCAAACCAGAAGAACTTCAGAAAAATCCATTTCAGATGATTGGAAAAGAATGGCTGCTCGTAACAGCCGAAAAAGACGGAAAAGCAAACACCATGACTGCTTCCTGGGGCGGTGTCGGTGTGATGTGGGGCAGAAACGTGGCCTTTATCGTGATCCGTCCGCAACGTTATACAAAAGAATTTATCGACGCTTCCGATAAGCTTTCTCTCTCTGTTCTTGATGAAGAGTACCGCAAGACACTCAGCTATCTTGGCTCCGTATCCGGAAGAGACGAGGACAAGATTGCCAAAAGCGGTCTTACCGTAGCTCACACGGACGATGTTCCGTATTTTGCCGAAGCAAATACCGTGATCACAGGCAAAAAACTCTATGCACAGGAATACAGACCAGAATGCTTTATCGATTCATCTCTTGACGAAAAATGGTATCCTCAGAAAGATTATCATACCATGTACATTCTGGAGATTGAAAAAATACTGGTCCGTGAATAAAACATTTGTACAATCTTGCATAATTGCTCATAGAAAAAGTGACAGATTTCGATTGTGAATCTGTCACTTTTTCTATAATATGTGACACCATGATGCCAGTTCAAAAGACCGTTTAACCAGGTATCTTTTTATGCAAAGAATTTTGTATAATATCCCATCACAAAGATAAACAGGACGATCAGCGGCAAAATGTATTTCACATAAAACGCGATCTGTCTTGGGAATTTCATACCTTTTCCGGTATTCGTCTCTTTGAGGAAATTCTCATATCCCCATCCAAGCTTCGTCGTACAGAACAGCAGGTAGACAAGACTTCCAAGTGGCAGCAGATTGTTGCTGACAATAAAGTCCTCCAGATCCAGGATCGTGCTTCCAGCTCCAAGTGGTGTGATACCGCTCCATACATTATAGCCAAGCACGCATGGCATAGAAAGAACCAGTACACCGACCAGATTGATCAAAACCGCCTTTTTGCGATCCCATCCTTTCAGATCCATAATAAAAGAAATGATATTTTCAAAAACGGCGATAACCGTAGATAAGGATGCAAATGTCATAAACAGAAAGAATAACGTACCCCACAATCTTCCTCCTGCCATGGCGTTAAATACATTCGGCAGTGTGATAAAGATCAGGCTCGGGCCGCTGTCCGGCTGCACATTGTAGGCAAAACAGGACGGAAAAATGATCAGTCCTGACATCAGTGCCACAAAGGTATCCAGCACACAGATGCTGACTGCCTCGCCTGTCAGGGCACGCTCTTTTCCAATGTAGCTTCCAAAGATAGCCAGTGCCCCGATTCCGATACTGAGCGTAAAGAATGCCTGTCCCATCGCAGCATAGACCACTTCACCGATCCCGGCTTCTTTTACTTTTCCGAAATCTGGATACAGATAGAACTTCAGTCCTTCCTGTCCGCCCGGAAGCAGGACCGAACGAACTGCCAGAACGACCATCAGGGAGAGCAGACATACCATCATCACTTTTGTGATACGCTCCACACCTTTCTGAAGACCTTTTGCACAAATGCCGAAGCAAAGCAAAACAGCGATCGCCATAAATACCGTCATCAGTACCGGCTGTCCGAGCATATGACTGAAGGCCTCCCCTACCTGATCGGAATTTAAGCCATCAAACTGTCCCGTTGCCATCTTCACAAAATACAGGATCATCCATCCAGCGATCGTTGTGTAGAACATCATCAGCAAATAATTTCCGGCGATCGCACCATATTTATACAAGTGCCATTTCGTTCCTTTCGGCTCCAGAACATCAAACGAACAGGCTGCACTTTTCTGACTCGCACGTCCGACCGCAAACTCAGCTACCATGACCGGCAGACCGAGGATCAGAAGAAACGCCAGGTAGATCAGTACAAACGCCGCTCCTCCGTACTTTCCAACAATGTACGGAAACCTCCATACATTTCCAAGACCGATGGCACATCCTGCCGAGATCAAGATAAAACCAAGTCTTGAACCAAACTTCTCTCGTTCCATTTCTTACTTTTTCCTTTCTTTTTCATCTTTTCTTTGACAAGCAAAAATTTGTGCCCTATACTCTTCTTTAGTTTTACAAAAAGTAACTCTGAAAGGATTTTCTATGACACGTACATTTGTTTACTCCATATCTGCCGAAGAATCCGGCACAAAAATAACGGATTACCTGAGAAATCACGGCTATTCCCGCCACATTCTGACCTGTCTGAAGCATACCGACGACACGGTTCTTGTAAACGGTTTAGGCGTTTATATGAACTATGTCCTTCAGCCGGATGACCGGCTGACCATTGTGATACCGGAAGAAACACCGTCGGAACATATCGTTCCTGTAAACCTTCCTTTTCCGGTTGTCTATGAAGATGAAGATCTGATGATCATCAATAAACCATCGGATATGCCGATCCATCCATCGATCCATAATTATGAGAATACACTCGCCAACGCTGCTGCCTGGTATTTTGGGCAAAAAGGAGAAACCTTTGTTTATCGCTGCATCAACCGACTGGACCGTGATACCACCGGACTTCTGATCCTGGCCAAAAACCGTTTAAGCGGTGCCCTGCTCTCCAGAATGAGTGCAGAACGTAAGATCCACCGGCAGTATCTTGCCATCGCTACAGGAGAGATTCCAAAATGTGGTACGATCGATGCACCGATCGCAAGAGCCTGTGATTCTGCCATCCTGCGGCAGGTTGATTTTGTCCATGGTGAACGGGCAATAACGCATTATCGCCTGCTTAAATTTGACGGTTTTTATTCTCTTGTGCTTTTACAGCTGGAAACGGGACGTACGCATCAGATCCGGGTTCATATGAACCACATCGGCCACCCGCTTCCCGGAGACTATCTTTACAATCCGGATTACCGGCTTATAAAAAGACAGGCTCTCCACTCTTGTCGGCTGACTTTCTGCCACCCGATCAGTGGAAAGCCCATGGATTTTACTGCCCCGATTCCGGATGATTTTAAAACATTTGCGTGCGGATGCGTGGAACTTCATCAATATGCAGATAACGGCTGATGCTCTTTACGATCAGATCGTGATCAGAAAAATGATCCTGCCCTTCGACCAGAATGGCTCCGATCACACCTACTTCTTCGATGCGGATCGGAAATCCTCCTCCGCAGGCTGCGTAATCTTTCTCATCAAGATACCAGTCTGCGAGCGTCTCTTCACTTTTACGCAGAAGCACACTCGTATAAAGGGAACTTCTCTCTAAGGTACGCACGGTATTCATTTTTCGCTGAAGCCACCGTTCGCTCTGAAGGTTCACACTGTCAGATGCATACTGAAATACCGTCAGCCCGTTATTCAGACGGATACTGACTGCCACCGGAAGTTTTCTTTTGATTGCTTCCGCCACGATACAGTTACCCACCTCCCATGCATCTGCATTTGTAAAGTGAGAAAACTGCAAAATCTCTTCCTGCATATCAAGCAGCCCCAATAATTCATCAATCGTCATATGCTATCACTCCTTTTGTATCACTATGACTGTCTTTTATTCTACCACTCTTTTTGTCCGGACTCAACAAATTTCTGCTTTTCACATGCCTTTCAAAATGCTATACTGAAGACAGGATGTCTGGATCAAAACAGGAAGCCGCAATATGTGCCTTCTCGTCTGATACCCACATCAAAAATATTGAAAAAAACAGAAAGAGAGGTTTTTCCATTGAAAAAAATAGCAAGTTTCACCATAGACCATATCAAACTGCAGCCGGGCATTTATGTATCCCGCAAGGACCACATCGGTGCAGATACGATCACAACGTTTGATCTTCGCATGACTTCCCCAAATGAGGAGCCTGTCATGAATACCGCTGAACTCCACACGATCGAGCATCTTGGTGCTACTTTCCTTCGCAATCATCCGACTTTTGCTGATAAAACTGTATACTTTGGCCCGATGGGATGTCGCACCGGTTTTTATCTGCTTCTCGCAGGAGATTATGAATCCAAAGACATCGTCCCTCTGGTCACAGAAATGTTTACCTTTATCCGCGATTTCCACGATGAAGTACCTGGGGCATCACCAAAAGACTGCGGCAATTATATGGATATGAATCTTTCCATGGCAAACTACCTGGCAAAAAAATATTTAGATGAAGTTCTGACCGATATCAAAGCAGACCGCCTGATCTATCCGGAATGATCACTTTCCTTTCAGGTAAACCTGCCGGATATAACGGTAAAGATAATCTTCGCCTTTTTTATCGAGGATTGTCAACAGTTTTACCAGATCTTTTTCTGTCTGGGGATGCATCATATAATGGTGCTTCCCCTTTTCATAATACTGCAGCGGGAAATGATCGTTATAGTTTTTTCCGTTGTAGATCTTGGATGCCGCCATACGATCCATCATCATCTCTGCGATATATTTTCTTGGCATCGGCATACCGGTCATCGGGTTGCCGTCTTTTTCCACACTGTAATCGATCCAGTATTCAAAATGATGGCGGTTGCGTCCTTTGTGATGCAACCATGCTTTGGATACGCCGGTCTCTTCTCTCTCTGCATTGTTCGGACTGCGGTTGCCCTGATAATATTTGCATCCGACCAGAAACTCCGTCGGCGAATATTTTGACAGGTCGTGTGTCAGTCCCTGTTTGTAAAGTCCGATTTTAAAACACTCTTTCATCACCAGGATCTTATGCCTTGTGATGGTTGTGAAGTGTCCGATTACTTTCTTTAACATCTTTATGCTTCCTTCCAATCAACACGATTACCGTCCTTGACGATACCTGTACCTGTCTGCTGTCCGGCAACAGACGCCATTTGTCCTCTTCCAAAATGCCCTCACTCGTATCCAGAGCCACATTCCAGCGATAGCCGCCCGGCAAAGCCGGAAGTGCAAAAGTATGCTCCATCCAGTGCATATTATAGGCAATATAGATCAGTTCATCCTCATCGGCATATTTGCCGCAGTACATGACACCGATCTTACGGTTCTGCCCGTCCAGTTCCCCGTACCACGCACTGCTGCTGTGATAGGAAATCCCTGGAAAACCGCAGGATAAGCTGTCCGTCATGCTCAGTTCCTGTCCCATATGCAGGATTTTATGCTTTTTGCGAAATGCAATCAGATCTTTTACAAAGCGGAACATTTCACTGTTTCCGGATTTATATCCTTTCCAGTCAAGCCAGGAAATCTCATTGTCCAGACAATATGGATTGTTGTTGCCAAGCTGCGAGTTGCAGAACTCATCCCCGGCAAGGATCATCGGCGTTCCTGCCGACAAAAGCAGCATACACCATGCATTTTTCATCTGACGGTTTCGAAGCTCCAGAATTTTCTTTTTGCGGCTTTTTCCTTCTTCTCCGCAGTTCCAGCTGTAATTCTGCACTCTTCCGTCACGGTTCTGCTCGCCGTTATCTTCATTGTGACGTTCTTCATAAGATACCAGGTCACATAATGTGAACCCGTCATGGCTTGCTATGTAATTGATCAGCCCGCTGCCCTTTGGATTCCGCCTCATCCGCTCTGCAAATGCTTTCAGGCTCTCTTCGTCTCCTTTTAAGAAACGCCGGACATCGATCATAAACCCATCGTTGCACTCTGCCACCATCCGTTTTTTTGGCAGATTCTTCTTGCCATAGATCTCCTCCACCGGGAAATAAATATTTAAAAGCTTGGTATCTGCAAACAGTGGATCCGTCGCCATCAGGTTACAGATGCCCTGCACGCCGCGGACATGAAATCCATCCACATGATATTCCTGCACCCAGTATTGCAGACATTCCGTAATATAACGCGGGCTGCATCCTTCCGGAAAATAAAATTCCATCAGAACTTCGATACCAAGACGGTGCATGGTCTTTACCATATCTTTAAATTCACGCACCGGATCTTTTGTCGCTGCATAGGCACGTTTCGGGGCAAAATGAAAGGCCTTTGTATAGCCCCAGTAGTTCAGACGCTTCGGAAGCTCTTCTTCTTTACGGTACCGGGCATGTGTTTTCACAGACTCCATTTCAGTGAATTCATAGGCCGGCATCAGCTTGATCTGATTGATGCCAAGCTCTTTGAAATATTCCGCCTTCTCGGTGATTCCAAGGAAGGTTCCCTTATGACGCACACCGGAATAACGCTGTTTTGTAAACCCACGTACATGAAAGCTGTACATCACGGCATCTTCGTATGCGATCTGCGGTTTCCGGTCATCCTCCCAGTCGTAATTTCCGGCGATCATCGCACAGCGGACTTCGTGTCCCTCCGGATGCTCCTCACCAAATTTCCCGGTTCCGATCAGTACTTTTGCATAAGGATCCAAAGTTACTTTTCCATCTATGCAAAAATTGTATTCATATCGTGCAGATGCTATTTTTTCTGCTTTGACACAGACGATATCTCCAATCGTGTTTGTTGCAGGAAACGGTATTTCCTGTATTACTTCTTTACTGCCTTTTTTATAAAGAAGCAGGCTGGCTTCTTCGTTGTTTTTGCGTTCCATCGAAAAGACGATTCCGTCTTTGACCGGAACGGCTCCCATTGCCTGGAATGTTTCCACTTTCATCAACCTTTCTGTGACTCTATTTTTTCCGCCAGATCATTTAAATAAACCCATCGATTCATCTTTTCTTCCAGTGCATGCTCCGCCTTTTCTTTTTCTTTCATCAGTTCGTTTAATTTTCCCGGATTTGTTGCATTTGCCAGAATCTCAGCTTCCAGAGCGGCGATCCCATCTTCTAACTGTGCGATGTCGTCATCGATCGTTTCAAATTCTTTCTGTTCTTTATAGGAAAATTTCAGTTTTGTCTTACGGTTCTGCTTCCAGTCTCTGGAAGATTTTGAACTCCCTTCCTCAGACTTTCCCTTTCCGGATTTCCCGAAAAGTGCATTCCCGCTTTCCGATGTTTCTTGTGATGTTCTTTTCTGTTTTGTTTCCAGATAGTCGGTATAACCACCTTCGTACTGCTGCAAATGACCGTTTCCGTCAAATTCAAAAATGCGGTCCACCACATTGTCCAGAAAATAGCGGTCATGGGATACGGTGATCACAATCCCCGGAAAACTGTTCAGGAAATCCTCCAGAATCGTCAGCGTCTGAATATCAATATCATTGGAGAGCTCATCAAACAGATATACATTTGCCCCGGTAAAAATAACTTTCAGCAGGTACAGTCTTTTTTTCTCCCCGCCAGAAAGCTTGGATACCGGTGCATACTGCATTTCCGGTGTAAACAGAAATCGCTCCAGCATCTGAGATGCCGAGATCTTCCCGTCTTTTGTCGGCAGATACTCTGCCACATCTTTGATGTAATCGATCACCCGCTGCTCGGTATTCATATCCGGCACTTCCTGTGCAAAATATCCAAGCTGAATCGTCTCACCGATCTCCACGCTCCCACTGTCCGGCTCGATCAGCCCGGCAATGATCTTGATCAGCGTTGATTTGCCGCATCCGTTCGGTCCGATGATGCCAAGCCGCTGATTTTTCAGAACAATGTAATCAAAATCATCGATCAGTACTTTCTCTCCGTAGCGTTTGCTGATATGATGCAGTTCTACTGTCTTTCTGCCCATTCTTGCAGCTGTTGCTTCAATCTCAAGTGTGGCGTCACTGACCGGTGCTTTTCCCGCTTTTAAAGCCTCAAGACGCTCCAGTCTCGCACGCTGTTTGGTACTTCTCGCACGACAGCCGCGTTTTGCCCATTCAAGTTCCATACGAAGGACGCTCTGTCTTTTTCGCTCCGTTGCCAGTGCCATCTCTTCTCTTTGCACTTTCAGCTCCAGAAATTTTGAATAATTTGCTTCATAACTGTAAATTTTCCCATGATCCAGCTCCAGGATCCGATTACTCACACGATCCAGGAAATAGCGATCATGCGTTACCATGATCACGGTTCCTTTATAACGATTCAAATAGTCTTCCAGCCATGTGAGCATCTCATTATCCAAATGGTTGGTCGGCTCGTCCAGCAGCAGTACATCAAAATCCTGCACCAGTGTCCGTACAAGTGCCGCCTTTCTCCTCTGACCACCGGAAAGCTCTGCCAGCGGCTGCTCATGATCCACAATGCCCAGCTGATTGAGCATGCTCTTTGCTTCACTTTGCAGTGTCCAGTCCATGTCCCACATACCATCTGTCACATAGGAAAGTACGGTTTTTTCTTCCGGAAATGCCGGATTCTGCTGCAGGTATGCGATCCGGATCCCGTTCTGTGTGATTACCTGCCCTTCATCTGGCTGTTCCAGTCCAGCAAGCACACGCAAAAGTGTTGTTTTTCCGGTTCCGTTGATACCGATCACACCGATCTTCTCTCCTTCGGAAATGCCACAGGAAACGTCATCAAAAATCACTTTTCCGCCAAAAATCTTGCTGATATGTTCTATATTGATAATATTCATAAAATGCCGGCTCCTTGTCTCTGTCTTCTATACAATTATACTAAAGCAAAAGATGCATTGCAATAAGAAACTGTAAATTGTCTCTTTTCACAATGCACCTTGCATTATATTCACACTCTTTTTCCGTTTCAAAGATCAATATCCAGCTCTACCGGGCAATGATCAGAACCCATGATTTCCGTGTGGATCTTGGCATCCACCAGTTTTTCCTTCAGACTTTCCGAGACACAGAAATAATCAATACGCCATCCGGCATTTTTCTTCCTTGCCTGGAAACGATAAGACCACCAGGAATAGATTCCTTCCTGATCCGGATAAAAATAGCGATAGGTGTCGATAAATCCCTGTCCCAGCAATGTAGAAAATTTTCCGCGTTCCTCATCCGTAAAACCGGCATTTTTTCGGTTGGTTTTTGGATTCTTCAAATCAATTTCTTTGTGTGCCACATTCAGATCTCCGCAAAATACAATCGGCTTTTTCTCTTCCAGCCCTTTCAGATAGGAAAGAAATGCATCTTCCCATCGCATACGATAATCCAGTCTTGCAAGTTCACTCTGCGAATTTGGCGTGTAGACCGTCACCAGGTAAAATTCTGCAAATTCCAGGGTGATCACGCGGCCTTCCTGGTCATGTTCTTCGATACCGATGCCGTATGCCACGGACATTGGCTCTCTTCTGGTAAAGATGGCCGTTCCGGAATAGCCTTTTTTTATCGCATAATTCCAGTACTGATGATAACCTTCCAGTTCAAGGCTGATCTGCCCTTCCTGGAGTTTGCTTTCCTGAATACAGAACATATCCGCATCCAGCTCCTTAAAAATATCTAAAAATCCTTTCTGTACACAGGCACGCAGCCCGTTTACGTTCCACGATATCAGTTTCATCCATCATGCTCCTTCCTCTGCTTTCTTTTTATCATATCATCTTTTCTTTTACAAATCTACTTGCATTTCTTGTACTTGTCTGTTAAAGTGGAGGAAGTGTTACAGCGAATCCAAGAATGCCTGGGCATTCTTGCTGCAACGAACAGTAGCATAACTATAAAGAAATGAGGTAAATACGAATGAGCGATTTTGAAAACGGATGTGCTGGTTCCTGCGATGCATGCGGTTCCAAAAGTGACTGTGAAAAAGCAACCGTTACTCTGACACTGGACGATGGTTCCATGATGGAGTGTGCGATCCTGACGATCTTTGAAGCAGATGAAAAAGAATACATTGCACTGCTTCCGCTGGATGAAAAGGGCAATGCTTCTGAAGAAGGTGACGTGTATCTGTACCGTTTCCAGGAAGTAAACGGAAATCCGACACTGGATAACATCGAAAGTGACGAAGAATATGAAATGGTTGCGGATGCATTCGATGAATGGCTGGATAATGCAGAATTTGAAGATATGGAAAACTAATCTTTTTCATGGAGCAATTTTTCTGTGTATGTTAAAATCCCCTGCAGGTTTTTGTCTGCAGGGGATTTTTTAACTCCTTTAAAAATCATTTCTGCTGTTTTCCGTCACAGTTTGACAGATGGCTTATTTTCTGTTGTTTTTGCGTCGTATGCCGGATACAAACAATGCGATGAGTGCTGCAAGAGACGCTGCAAGCACGATTGAAAGTAAAACAATCGGGGAATTGTCACCGGTTACAGCTGCCACCCGGACATTCGAGTTTGAACCAGAAGCACCTTTGTTCGTGCTGTTGGTGATTGTATTGCCGGTCACATTCAGCTGTACTGTCTGTACATCGGCATCCCCTTTGGCAATCCACTTGCCGTCTTTATAGAGCTGACGCTCATATGTCACATTCAGTGTATAGGTTCCGGCTGTTGTAAACTGGAGTGTTCTGGCATAGGCGTTTGTTTCGTTCAGATCTCCTTTTCCTGTTCCGCAGGTCCAGGATACCGGAAGATAACGCACATCTCCTTCGATCGGTGCTTTGTTATCCATCCGGTCACCAACTGCCTTGAAGGTAATGTTGGCACCGGTCGCATAATTGCCGCCATTTGTCAGTCCTTCAATCTTATTGTTGTCTGCTTCTCCGATCAAGTTGATCTTTGGCAGTGTCTTGGTCTCTTTCTTCTTGCATATGCCACACTTACGTTCTTTTTTCCCCTTCTTCTCATGCGTTGCTTCGGCTGTGACTTTCCATTTGCTCCAGGTATGAGCAGCCAGTTTGCCTCGTGTGATCTTGCAGCGTTTGCAGGTGCTCTTTACTTTGCAGGTTGCTTTTGTCCAGTCATGCCCAAGAGCTGCTGATCCTTTGATGCCACAGCGTTTGCAGACGGCCGCTTCTGTACAGGTTGCTTCCTTCCAGTCATGCCCAAGAGCCGCTTCTCCTGTTACCCCACAGAGCTTGCAGATGGCTGCCTCCGTACAGGTCGCTTCTTTCCAGTCATGTTTGCAGATGGTCGCCGCAACTTTATATTCTCTTGTCACGGTTTTTCCGTCTTCTGCGGTTCTGGTAAGTTTATAGATGACCGGTATTTTATCTGATGCAGAGAAATCTACTTCTTTTTCACTTGCCGGATCTACGGTCACACCTGCCGGAACCGTGATCTTCGGTGCCAGTTTTTTCAGATCTGTATCGCTCTTCTGCATAAGAACGGTGATTGTCTGTTTTTCCTCATCGATCGTCACTTTGGCATCTTTCACTTCAAAAGCAGTGATCTTCAGATTCGTATTTTCTGTTTCAGATTCTTTTGTTTCCGATTCTTTCGTCTCTGACTGTTTCGTTTCGGATTCCTTCGTCTCTGACTGTTTCGTTTCGGATTCTTTTTCAGACTCCGTTGACTTCGCATCTTTTGCTTTTGCATCTGCCTTTGTTTCCGGCTGCTTCTCACTGATCTTCGTCTCAGGCTTCTTTTCCGTTGCCTTTGTTTCCGGTTTCCTGACTTCTGTTTCTTTTTCGGTTACCTTTGTTTCCGGTTTCTTCACTTCTGGCGTTTTTTCGGTTACCTTTGTTTCCGGTTTCTTCACTTCTGGCGTTTTTTCGGTTGTTTTCGTCTCAGGCTTCTTTGCTTCGGTTGCCTTTGTCTCCGGCTGCTTCTCACTGATCTTCGTCTCAGGCTTCTTTTCCGTTGCCTTTGTTTCCGGTTTCTTCACTTCTGGCGTTTTTTCGGTTGTTTTCATCTCAGGCTTCTTTACTTCGGTTGCCTTTGTCTCTGGCTGTTTTGTCTCTGCAGCCTTTGTCTCTGGCTGTTTTTCGGTTGTCTTTGTCTGAGCTTCTGTGATCTCAATCGTCAGTTTCGGAAGCACCACATCTTTTGCCAGCTTATAATCATCCGTAATCTGTGCGGTAAAGGTATACTTGCCTGCTGTGGAATCCTCTTTATAGTCTGTTTTCCATGTAACATCTTTGATCTTGATATCCTCTGCTTTTTTGCTGTCTTTCTCTTTATAGCCTCTGGCAGAAAGCTTATCCGGAAGTTTCATATCTTTGACCTTTGTTCCCCTGGCAAAAGAACCTTTTTCCAGTTTCGGATCCGTAATGCTGATTACACGGATCTGCTCTTTTTTCTCTGCTTTTTCTGTTCCGGCTTTGGCAGAGACTTCCGTTGTCTGTCCGTCCACCGGTGCTGCTATCGCACTGCCCGGCATCGCAGTTGCCATAACTGTGACTGCCAGTAGCACTGCCAGTATGTTTTTCCTTCTCTTCATAATATCCACCTCCTGATTTTTGATCACGGTTTTTATTCTACAACATTTCTGATATTTCGCTGTGATTTTTCTCACATCTGCACTAACTTCACAAACCCCCTGTAATCATTTATTGTCAGGTCTCACATGCGTTCGCCCTGAATATTCCCACCATAGCGAATCCCGATCAGTGTCAGCCCTTCCGGTCTCGCTGTCTCCCCTGCGAGCGTCCGGTCTTTTGCCTCAAGGATTTTTTTGATCTGCTGCGGCTCGATGAATCCGCCTCCCACGCGGATTAACGTGCCGGCAATAATGCGGACCATGTTGTAAAGAAATCCATTGCCTGTGACACGTATTATGATCATATCACCTTCTTTTATCACATTCAGAGAATAGATTGTGCGAACTGTATTTGTTACTTCCGGTTTCTCGGTACAGAAGCTTTTAAAATCATGTTCTCCTACCAGATACAACGATGCTTCCTGCATCTTCACTACATCTAATGGATAATAATAAAAAAAAGAATTTAATCTTCTGGTCGGATCCGGAAATCGGCGGTTCAGGATGCGATATTCATAGGTTTTGGTGGTTTTCTGAAAACGCGGATGAAAATCAGACGGCACTTCGCAGGAGTCCTGGATACGGATGTCTTCCGGCAGCCTTGTATTTAATGCATAAGAAATCTTGTCGGCAGGCATACGTGCACTGGTATCAAAAACAGCCACGTTTCCCAGAGCATGCACACCTGCATCGGTGCGGCTCGCCCCGATCACTTTGATTTCTTCTTTTAACAGTTCTGATAAATGATGATTTAAGACTTCTTCTATGGTAACTGCATTTGGCTGTGTCTGCCAGCCATGATAATTTGTTCCGTCGTATGCTACAATGAGTTTCACTCGTTTCATATTTTTTCTCCATTCTGCCATCTGATATGGCTTTTATTTTAGATGTATATCAGCCGAGCTGTCCAGAATCGCATGCCGCATCTTATATGCGTTCGACTTGAATTCTGTTTTTTTCTTTATTAAAAGCCCTGTTTCACGAAATAATTTTCATGAATCAGGGCTTCTTGTCAAGCGGATATTCGCGATTGAAGCAGAGGACTTCCTTGATTTGGTTAAAATGCTATGATATTGCCCGTTGTAATAATACATACCAGATAAGTCAGCAGTATCACATATGCAACATGGTCTCTTTTTTTATAGATCAGTGGCTTCATCTTCGTTCTTCCTTCACCGCCGCGGTACCCTCTGGCTTCCATCGCCATCGCAAGGTCATTTGCCCGGCGAAATGCCGAAATAAAAAGCGGAACAAGCAGCGGTACCAGGCTTTTTGCTTTCTTGATCAGTCCGCCGCTCTCAAAATCGGCACATCTTGCCATCTGAGCTTTCATGATCTTGTCTGTCTCATCGAGCAAGATCGGGATAAAACGAAGTGCGATGGACATCATCATGGATATCTCATGCACCGGAACTTTGATGACTTTCAGCGGGGAAAGGGCTTTTTCCAGTCCGTCCGTCAGATTATTCGGTGTCGTAGTCAGCGTCAGCACTGAAGATCCAAGGATCAGATAGGTCAGGCGCACAGCCATAAAAGCAGCCTGCCGGATACCTTCCCAGGTAACTTTTAATTTCCAGATCGCAAATGCTGTCGTTCCCGGTGTCAGAAACAGATTAAACACAACGGTGATCATCATCAGCACAAAAATCCCCTTCAATCCTTTGACCATAAAAGAAAACGGCACTTTTGAGATCATGATCACAGCAGCCAGAAACAGTGTTGCCACAACATAGACACTGATCTTCTGAAACAAAAACAGTGAAATAATAAATACGATCGTCCCAAACAGTTTGACGCGGGGATCCATTTTGTGGATTACGGAATCAGACGGATAGTATTGTCCTAATGTAATATCTCTTAACATATCTTTTCCCTTTTCTTGATTGCCAAAAGAATGGCTTCTTTTGCCTCTTCTACCGTGGTTGCTGTCGTGTCAATATCCCAGCCTTTTTCTTTCAGAGCCTTTACCACATAAGTGACCTGAGGTGCTGCAAGTCCGACGCTTTCCAGCTCTTTATAATGCTGAAAGACCTGTTTTGGTGTATCATCAAACAAAATCTTTCCGTCATTTACTACAATAATACGATCTACATATCTGGCAACATCTTCCATGCTGTGCGACACCAGTATAACTGTGATCTTACGTTCTTTCTGAAGCAGTGCTACCTGATCCAGGATCTCATCGCGTCCTTTCGGATCAAGGCCTGCGGTCGGCTCATCCAGGATCAACACCTGCGGATGCATCGCAAGGATACCTGCAATCGCCACACGCCTTTTTTGACCGCCTGAAAGTTCAAACGGTGATTTCTTATAATAGCTTTCATCCAAGCCAACCTGTGTCAGTGCTTTTTTTGCCCGCTCTTCCACTTCTTCTTTGGATAATCCCAGATTTTTCGGTCCAAAGCAGACATCAGAAAAAACATCGACTTCAAAAAGCTGGTGCTCCGGATACTGGAAGACCAGACCGACCTTACTTCGCAGGGTACGCATGTCGTAACCTTCCTGATAAATATTTTCTCCATCATAATAAATCGCACCGGAAGTTGCCCGAAGCAGTCCGTTTAAATGCTGGATCAGCGTAGATTTCCCGGAGCCGGTATGACCGATGATCCCGATAAACTGTCCGTCCGGAATTTCCAGACTGATCTCATCGAGTGCTTTTTTCTCAAACGCATCGCCCTCACTGTAAACGTAGCTTACTTTTTTTAATTTCATTGACATAATGCTTTTACCAACTCCTCCGTACTTAGTACACATTCCGGCAGATCAACACCGGCTTTTCTCAGTTCGTGTGCCAGAAGAGTCACCTGTGGCACATCCAGACGGTATTTTTTCAGAGTGTCCACCTGAGCAAAAATCTCGAACGGTGTCCCCTGCATAACGATTTTTCCATCATCCATCACGATTACTTTATCTGCATAGATAACTTCTTCCATATAATGCGTGATCAAAATGGCAGTTACTTTTTCTACCTGATTTAACGCACGCACGGCACGAATCACTTCTTTTCGGCCGTTCGGATCCAGCATTGCGGTCGGCTCATCCAGAACGATGCATTTTGGATGCATTGCAACCACGCCGGCGATCGCCACACGCTGTTTTTGTCCGCCGGAAAGTTTGTTTGGAGAATTTTTGCGATATTCCCACATGCCGACACTTTTGAGACTCTCTTCAACTCTCTCCCAAATCTCCTCGGTTGGTATTCCCATGTTTTCCGGTCCGAATCCGACATCTTCTTCGACCACCGTACCGATGATCTGGTTGTCCGGATTCTGAAATACCATCCCGGCCGTTTTACGTACCTCCCAGATATTCTTTTCATCCCGCACATCCATACCGTCCACATACAAGGTACCGTCTGTCGGTGTCAAAATCGCATTGATCTGCTTGGCAAGCGTGGACTTTCCGGAACCATTATGCCCCAGAATTGCCACAAAATCGCCTTTTTTCACATCCAGATTCACACCGTCCACGGCACGGATCGTCTCTTCGACTTCCCCATTTTCGTCATACTTTTTATATTCAAATGCCAGCTTCGCCGCCTCAATGATTCCCATGGTCCACCATACTTTCCTGTATTTTTAAGATACTTTTACGCAAGTTTTCGGAGTGCTTTTTTGCACTCGCATTTTATTGTAAAGGATTTAGATGTTAATTACAAGTCTCTTCCAGCTGTTTTTTTAAATATCTTCCGACTACTGCCGAAAAATTATCAATTCTGCGGATATAGGCAAAATCTTTGCCGAAAATTCTCCGCTCCGCCTGAAGATCCCCTTCCTCCCCAGTAAAAACACCGAGTACGGATACACCCGCATTTCGCAGATGCCGTACTTCCATTGCCGTATCTTTTGTGCCATAATCACCGAAATAAGGCCTGGGATTGCGGCTGTTCGGGCGATTGACTACAATATCATTTGGTCTTCCGTCACTTAACACGATCAGGATTTTGTTTTCTTCGTCTCTTTTCAGAAGCCCTGCGGCTGCAGCACGCACAGCCAGTCCGTCCCGGTTGTTGGAAGAGCCGTAAAATTCAAAAATACGCAGGTTTGCTTCTCTTCCATCCTCGTATTCCCGAAATCTCCGCATGACCGTATAATCCCAGAACGTGCAGAAACTCATAACCCGGTGTGGGATTCCAACATTGGTGAGTGCCTCACTGATCATAAAAGCCTGCAGTGCCACATGGCTCTGTCTGCTTCTCTGGGAACCGCTGCCGTCGATCAGCACTTCAACCACAAAATCGGTATTATAACGCCTGCTCTCCTGCAGAAACAATTTTCTGTTCTCTGTCCGTCCGATATTCCAGAGGCGATTTGGCAAGATTCTACCAGATTCTCCCACATAGGTTTCTTTTTCGTTCCTGGCTACCAGTGCACGTTTTAAAACATTGGTCAGCATATCAATATTCTGTTTTGCCATTCTGCGGTTCTGCTCGTATACACGCCAGTTGACTTCTTTCGTCCTTCTGGCATACTCTGACTGGGCGTTGACTTTCACCATATTTGCAAGGATCCCATCTGTAAAATATAAAGTACAGTCTGCATGTGCCCCTGTGCAGATCTGATGGTTGATGCGTTCTGCCTCCAGCGGTGTCAGGTAACTCCTGCCATAATTGAGTTCAATGTAACTGTTCATTTTTGCAATTGCTTCATCATCCAGCCCGATCACCTGCGTACTGCCCTTTTGCTCCTGTTCCTTTTTTTCTTTTTCCTTCTCAGAAAAAGAAGTCATGGCATCTGCCAGCTGATGCTGCATCCTCCGATAAGCATCTTCCGCCGCTTCTTCTTCCAGAAAATCCTGCCAGTCAAAGCCGGATAATTCTTCTGTGCTGACGGAAAGGACTTTTTCCAGATCTCCGACTCTCTTTTCAAACGTCGGATCCACCATCTGATTGTAAAACCAATCAACCGCCTGCACCAGTTCTTCCGTTTTCTGTGCCTGTTCCAGCCTTTTCAGCTGTTCAAACGGGCGGATCACGCGGCTGTCCGCCGGAGCACGCCCGGTCAGTGCTTCTCTCATATAGGCAAGTTTGACTTTTCCGGTATACGTGTCCAGCATTTTTTCAAAATCGTGGTCCATGATTGCCTCAAACGCTTTTTTGCGGATATCCGGGACACCGGGCCGCTCCTTTGCGATCTTGTCATGGCATGCCGCCTCCACACAGATCTGTCCCAATGTCACAAGCTGACTTTCATCTGCCCCGAGATACACTTTTTTCAGAAGATAGAGTGCAAAAGCATCCTTGTCAAAAAACCTGGAAAAAGCTCCCTGCTTGATGGCATCGTAAATAGAAATGTATTTTGATTTGTAAAAAGATGTCACATCCGGCTTCGTATCCAGATCATAATCTCCGCTGATCGTCCACATCAGGTTGCGGATGCGGTTCTCAATCTCAAAACTGCCATGTTCCAGCTCTTCGTTTGTCAATCTTCAAACACCTCCGCTGCTTCAAGCGATGACGGGATTCTGGTCATAATGATATCTTCTACCATCTCCCTTTCGAACAGGTCAAAGCTTTTGTTGCCCACGCCCATATGGATTGCCCGGATCGGAGAAAGTCCGATCTTCATCAGCCCGATCGCCGCCAGGAGCCCTCGAAGATCCAGTGCTTTGGCAGAAATCTCGCTGTTCTGGGCTTTTGTCTGAAGATCCAGAAACAGACCGACAAACTGCTCTGCCGCAGATTCTTTTAAGGTTGGATACATGCTCTTTAAAATATGATTCAGAGTTTCCTCATCCGGTGACGGCATATTGATGACCACAAATCTGGAAACAAGTGCTTCGTTTAACTCTTTTGTGCCGGCATAGCCATAGTTCATCGTACCGATAAAACGCGTAGCCGGATGAAGTGCAACTCTTTCGTATCCCGGCACATCAATTGCTCTGCGGTAATCCAAAGTTGCATGCAACACCGATACGGCATCGTTTTTTGCCATGTTGATTTCATCAAGAATCCCAAAACCTCCGGTTTTTGCACACTGGATAATCGGACCTTCCCGCAGCTGGACTTCGTTGTTGCGGAACGTATCCGTACCGATCAGTGTACTGCTGTCTGTATTGACATGAAAAGAAATATTATAAGTTGGCCTTCTAAAAAGCCAGGCAAGATTTTCTGCAAGAATATTTTTCCCGGTGGCCTTTCCGCCGCAGAGCAGCACGTTTTCGCCCGCTAACAGAGCCGCGATCGCCATTTCCAGAACCTCTTTTCCGAAAAACGGGATCTGCGGACGGATGCAGCGTTCTTCTGCCGCATCGCCCGTATCATTTTCTCTTCGAAATTCCATAAGTTCTTCTAAAATATGCCCGGAAATGCCCTGTTCTTCCAGCCTTTGTATCTCTTCTTTTAAAATCTGCGAACTTTTCTCTGTATTTGATATCATATCGTCTGTCTCCTTTTTTCTCCCTGTCCGGGTTTTGGTGTGCCGTCTCCTCGCAGTTCTTCAATAAATCTGGAACAGGACAGCTCCTGCCCATAGCGTTCTTTTGCATAATACAGATAGAGCTTGTCTTTTGCCCGCGTCATGCCCACATAAAACAGACGGCGTTCTTCCTGGATATCCACATCCATTACTGCTTTCCGGTGCGGCATATTGCCTTCCACTGCATCCACAAGAAATACCACCGGAAACTCCAGACCTTTGGCACTGTGCAGTGTTGTAAAAACAACCGCCTTTGCTTCTTCTTTCTGCTCACTGCTCTTTTTCTGCAAAGCTTCTTTATATTCTTCCATATGGACATACCAGGCATCAAAAGTATCAAAACTTCTGGCTGCTTCCTGAAGTTCATCTAAAACCTCATACAGCTCTTCCGGCTTGATCCTGCGAAACTGTGCATATTCTCTCAAATATTCTTCATATCCTACCGCATGCCTGATATAATTGATCGCCGCATAAGGCTTCATTTTCGCAATACAGGAAAGATCATATTCCAGGCGGTCGATCCGATCTTCCATCCAGTCCCGCCCCTGACATTTCTGCCGCAGTCCTTCCAGTGTAACCGTCTGGGAATCCAGATAATCACGGCTGATATAACGGTTCGGACGGTTTATGATCTGCAGAAAATCTTTCCGGCTGCGATTTCCGTTTGCAATGCGTATGTAGGTAAACAGATCGTTTGCGATCCAGTGTTCGTAAATATTCGGCAGTCCGTCCCGCATCCGGAACGGGAGGTTGTATTCCATGAATTTTTCCAGATAAATACGTGCTCCGGTATTCGTCCGGAACAGAACTGCGATCTCCTGCGGCTCTCTTCCGTCTCGCAGCATATCCTGCACTTTTTTGACAACCGCCAGAGCCTCCATTGCCTGATTCTGAAAGAAAGAGATTGTGATCTTCTCTCCGTTTCCGCGGATGCCATGTGTGCTTTTCTGAAAACGGTTGGTGTTGTGAGCGATCACCCTGCCGGCTCCTTTGATGATGCACTCCGTCGAACGGTAATTCTCTGCAAGCTGGATCATCACAGCTTTCGGAAAATCTTTCTGAAAATTCAACATAATCTCCGGCTTTGCACCGCGAAAACGATAGATAGACTGGTCATCATCGCCGACGATAAACAGATTGTTTCCAGGCTGTGCCAGAAGTTTGACCGTCTCATACTGGATCGCATTGATATCCTGAAATTCATCGATCAGAATATAGCGGAAACGTTTCTGCCATCCCCTGCAGATATCCGGTCTTGCTTTTAACAGTTCGTAAGTGCAGACCAGCATATCATCAAAATCCAGTTTCCGTTTCCGTATCAGAGCCTGCTGATATTCTCTGAAAATACTGCGGAACACATCTTCCGGGCAATTAGAAGAATAATAATGCTCAAGCGATATCCGCTCGTTTTTGATCAGACTGATCTCCTCTGTGACACCCAAAAGAAACTCCTTCTCATCTTCGATCTCCAGATCCATCGGTTCCAAAATATCACGCAGGATCGTATATTTCTCTTCTTCTCTTAAAATATTTTCTGCCGTATAGTGATAGGCAGCTTTGAGGATCGTAAAAAAGACCGCATGAAAGGTACCAAAAGTAACCGGTGCATAACGTCCCTTCATTGCATTGTGAAAACGCTCCCGCATCTCGATGGATGCTGCTTTGGTAAACGTGATGACCAGGATTTCCGATGGGCTGATCCCCTGCTTTTCGATCAGGTATTTTGTTCTCTCGGTGATAACGGTGGTTTTTCCGGAGCCAGGCCCTGCAAGACAGATGCAGGGACCTGCTCCATGGGCGACTGCCCTGGACTGAGTTTCACTCAAACTCATAGATTATTTCTCCAATTTCTCTATTGCCGCATGGATGCGTTTGATGGATTCTTCTTTTCCAAGAATCTCCAGGATCTCGGTTGCACCTGCCGGTGTTGTCTGTTTACCGGAAAGAGCAGTACGGATCGGCCACATGATATACCCGGTCTTATATCCATGTTCTTTACCGAATGCTACCAGTGCCTCAAACAGTGCATCGTTGCTGTAATCATTCTGTGCCTCAAGCAGAGGAAGTACTTCTTTTAACAGGTTCAGAGAAGTTTCCTCTGTTGTTTTCATTTTTTTGTGGCAATACATCTGTGTATCATACTCCGGAACTTCTTCATAAAAATCGATCAGCTCTTTGATCTCCGGGAATACTTCGATACGTGTCTTAACCTGAGATGCGATCTTTTTCAGATCCAGATCTTTGTGGATCGCTTCTTTCAGATATGGCAGTGCACGCTCGTAGAATTTATCAAAATCCATCGCCTTGATATATTCACCGTTCATCCATCTTAATTTGCCCATATCAAAAACAGCCGGTGATTTATTCATATGATGATAATCAAAAGCTTCTACCAGCTCCTCCAGAGAGAAAATCTCACGGTTGTCAGACGGACACCATCCAAGCAGTGCCACATAGTTTACAACTGCTTCTGTCACAAATCCCTGCTCGATCAGGTCTTCGTAAGAAGAATGACCGCAGCGTTTGCTCAGCTTTTTATGCTCTTCGTTTGTGATCAGCGGGCAGTGCACATAAACCGGAACATCCCAGCCAAATGCCGCATACAGACGATTGTATTTCGGTGAAGATGACAGATATTCATTTCCTCTTACCACATGAGTGATGCCCATCAGGTGGTCATCAACTACATTTGCAAAATTGTAGGTCGGATATCCATCAGATTTAATCAGAATCATATCATCCAGCTCTGAGTTCGGAACTTCAATCTTTCCGTAAATCTCATCTTCGAAAGAAGTCGTTCCTTCATTCGGGATGTTCTGACGGATAACATACGGAACGCCTGCTGCCAGTTTGGCTTCTACTTCTTCTTTGGAAAGATGCAGACAGTGTTTGTCATAAACAATAATTTCTTTTCCGGCAACTTCCTGTTTTAAAGATTCCAGACGCTCTTTGCCGCAGAAACAGTAATATGCTTCCCCTTTTTCAACCAGCTCTTTGGCATATTTCAGGTAAATGCCCTGTGCCTGACGCTCGCTCTGTACATACGGACCAACGCCGCCATCCAGATCCGGACCTTCATCATGAACCAGACCTGTCTCTTTGAGTGTATGGTAAATAATATCCAATGCACCTTCCACGTAACGCTCCTGGTCGGTGTCCTCTATACGGAGAATAAAGTCTCCTCCTTCATGTTTTGCAATCAGATATGCATATAATGCAGTTCTTAAATTTCCTACGTGCATCCTTCCTGTCGGACTTGGTGCAAAACGTGTTCTGACTTTGCTCATATCTTTCCTCCTCATCCTTGGGCTTTTCTATGCTTCCCAAAACGTCATTTCACTTCATTATATACTCTGTTTTGTAATTTGTACAGAGAAAAAAATCCCCGGAATTCTGAAAATAGACAGATATCTGCATTTCCAGAATTCCGGAGATTTTACTTTAGTTCTTCCATAATGTCCGCCACATGCTCCAGTTTTTCTGCCTTCCAGGCATTTGCCCCACAGAACAGCAGTGCTTCGTCCAGATTTCCTTTCGCCGCCGCGATCAATGCACGTGTGATACAGTAAGGGATTTCTTTTGGATTACAGTGTTCCAGGCAATGGAGACATTTTTTATCAATTTTATGCGAACCATGTTTGATAAAGGTATTGAAAATAGCACGCCCCGGCATGCCGACAGGGCTTTTGACAATACCGATCTGTTCTTTTTTACAGTCGATGTACGCCTGTTTATAAGACAGATCTGCGTCACACTCGTATGTCGTGACAAAGCGTGTCCCCATCTGTACGCCATCCACGCCAAGTGCCAGAGCCCGATCCATATCGGCACGGTCATAGATCCCGCCTGCCAGCACGACCGGTATATTTTTGTGGCTGTCCGCTTCGATTTCTCTTACCACGGTCAGGATTTTTTTTACTTCCTGTGCATAGGTCTCATCCGTAAACATTTCCAGCTGTTCCCGGTGAAAGCCCAGATGTCCGCCTGCTTTTGGTCCTTCGATCACCAACAGATCCGGCACAACATTGTATTTTCTTTTCCAGATCCGCAGCATCACTTTGGCCGCTTTTTCTGTGGAAACGATCGGTGCGATCTTCGTGTTGCTGCCTTTTACATATTCCGGGAGTTTTTCCGGAAGCCCTGCCCCGGAAATGATCAGATCCGCCCCGGCTTTTACAGCAGCCTTCACGTAATCTGCATAATCTTTTGTGGCAACCATGATATTAAATCCGACGATTCCGCCGCCTGCAAGTGCTCTTGCCTTTGCAAGCTGGGACTGTATGGCACGCAGATTCGCTTCTTTTGGATGTTCTTCAAAATCTGGCTCTCGAAATCCGATCTGTGCGGCAGAAAGGATACCGACACCGCCATTTGCCGCCACACTGCCTGCCAGATGCGAAAGACTGATCCCAACACCCATTCCGCCCTGAATCACCGGAATCCTTGCAGTTAAGTCTCCGATTTTTAATGGTTTTCTGTCCATATATATTCCGTCCTTTTGTACGATGTCAAAGTCAGACATCTAATACCTGCGAAAACGCTCGTAGCGTTCTATGGCAAGCTGATCTTCGCTTTTTTCTTCCTGTTTTTCCAGGAAACAGAGCATATGTTCTTTCATGTTTCCTGCAATCGTTTCCAGATTTTTCTTCTGTGCCGGCTCGACTTCCGGAACGATCCACTCGATCACACCAAGTTCTTTTAAATCTTTTGCCGTGATCTTCATGATCCCTGCCGCTTCTTTTGCACGTTTTCCGTCTTTCCAGAGAATCGATGCAAATCCTTCCGGCGAAAGGATCGAGTAGGTGGCATTTTCCATCATCCAGACTTCATTTGCCACGGCAAGGGCAAGTGCCCCTCCGCTTCCGCCTTCTCCGATCACAATGCTGAGTACCGGAACTTTCAGACCTGACATCTCACTGAGATTTTCTGCGATCGCTCTGCCCTGTCCGCGTTCTTCTGCTCCGATCCCGCAGGCAGCCCCCGGCGTATCCACAAAACAGATGATCGGACGATGGAATTTTTCTGCCTGTTTCATCAGACGAAGTGCCTTACGATAGCCTTCCGGAGATGCCATGCCAAAATTGCAGCGGATATTTTCCCTGGTATTTTTCCCCTTCTGCTGTCCGATGACTGTAACCGGAATACCTGAAAGTGTGGCGATTCCGCCGATCACAGCTCCATCATCTCCAAAGCAGCGATCCCCGTGAAGTTCAGTAAAATCTTCAAAAATCTGATCGATATAATCTCCCGCCGTGCATCTTGCCGGACTGCGTGACAGTTCCACCCGCTCCCAGGCACTTTTCTCCTTTTTATTTTCTTTATCAGAGTTCTTTTCTTCTATGGGATCTGCCTGGAACATGCTTGCTTTTGATGCAAAGGTTTCTGCTGCTTTCTGACTGTGAAGCCTAAGTAATTTTCCAAGTTCTTCTCTCATATTTTTACGCTCAATAATCGCATCGATCATGCCTTTTTCCAGCAAAAACTCCGCTCTCTGGAATCCGTCCGGCAGTTTTTCTCCGGTTGTCTGACGGATCACACGCGGACCTGCAAATCCAATCAGGGCTCCTGGCTCTGCAAGGATCACATCGCCAAGCATGGCAAAACTTGCCGTCACACCACCCGTTGTCGGATCCGTCAGCACCGGAATGTAAAGAAGGCCTGCATCGCTGTGACGTCTGATTGCCGCTGTTGTTTTTGCCATCTGCATCAGAGAAATAATCCCTTCCTGCATTCTCGCCCCACCGGAACAACAAAACAGGATCACTGGCAGTTTTTCCTCTGTCGCTTGTTCAAATGCCTGCGTGATACGCTCTCCTACTACATATCCCATGCTGCTCATCAGAAATCTGGCATCGCACACACCGATTACCGTTTCCCATCCACAGATGCTTCCTTTTCCGATCGTAACGGCTTCCTTTAATCCTGTTTTTCTTCTTGTATCAGAAAGTTTTTCTTCGTATTCCGGAAAATCAATCGGATTTTTCTCTTCGATATCCGTTCCCCATTCCTGAAAGCTTCCTTTATCAAGCAGCAGGCGAAGTCTGGTCTTTGCCTTGATTCGAAAATAGTCACCGCATTTCGGACAGGTGTAAAACTTTTCTTTTACATCTTCCCGATAGACCATTTTTTTACATTTTGAGCACTTCAGCCACATACCATCCGGTACAGACGGTCCCTTCTCTTCTGGCTGCGATCCAATTTTTATATAGCCTGTCTTTTTAAACATGGATTTGAAAATTGCCATGCTTTGGCCTCCTTATTCTTTTTCCATCTGAAACTTTTTCTCTATAAAAGAAGTATCAAAATTTCCATTGATAAAATCCTCATCATCCAGAATCTGAAACTGAAAATCAAGATTTGTTGTGATCCCTTCCAGAACCAGTTCGCCAAGGGCACTTCTCATTTTCTGGATCGCCCCCTGTCTTGTCCTGTCATGAACAATCACTTTTGCCGCCATTGAATCATAGTAAGGCGATATCTCACATCCACCGTAAATAGCAGTATCAACCCTCACGCCAAAGCCACCCGGCAAATGTATCTGACCGAGCTTTCCAGGACACGGCATAAAATTCTTCTTTGGATCTTCGGCGTTGATGCGACATTCCAGTGCATGACCGCGTAACGTGATCTCTTCCTGCGTCAGATCAAGCGGCAAACCGGCTGCAATATAAATCTGTTCCTTGATCAGATCCACGCCAGATACCATTTCGGTCACCGGATGTTCTACCTGGATCCGGGTGTTCATCTCCATAAAATAATAACGCTTCTGCTTATCCAGAAGAAATTCAATCGTTCCGGCATTTTCGTAAGCTGCCGCTTTTGCGGCACGCACTGCCACCGCTCCCATTTCTTTTCGCAGTCTTTCATCCAGCACGCTGCTTGGAGATTCTTCAATCACTTTCTGATGATTTCTCTGAATGGAACAGTCACGCTCCCCAAGTTGAATGACGTTGCCGAATTTATCGGCAAGAATCTGAAACTCAATATGTTTCGGCTCTTCGATATATTTCTCGATATACATGGAATCGTCTCCGAAACCGCGGATTGCTTCCAGCTGTGCTACCTTGAAATTTTCCAGAAAATCTTCCGCTGTCTGCGAAAGCCGCATGCCTTTTCCTCCGCCTCCAAGTGCCGCTTTTATCATGACCGGATAGCCGATCTGATCTGCCGCCTCTTTTGCTTTCCCGGCATCGGTGAGTGGTCTTTCGGTTCCCGGCACAACCGGGATGCCGGCTTTTATCATAGTATTTCTGGCTTCGGATTTGTTTCCCATGCGTTCGATCACCTCTGCGGACGGACCGATAAAGGTGATCCCGCATTTTCTGCACATATCTGCAAATTTACTGTTTTCCGACAAAAATCCAAATCCCGGATGAATGGCATCTGCTTTTGCTGCAATACAGGCACTTAAAATACGTTCCATATCAAGATAACTCTCCGCTGCGGCAGATGGTCCGATACAGATGGCTTCGTCTGCCAGCTGAGCGTGCAGTGCTTCCGCATCCGCCTGTGAATAGATAGCAACGGTACGAATGCCAAGTTCTCTGCATGCACGTATGATCCGAAGTGCAATTTCCCCCCGGTTGGCGATCAATATTTTCTGAAACATCTTTCTCTCCTTTTTATCCGATCGCAAAGGTCAGCTCTGCAGATACGGCTACTTCCCCTTCAACCGTTGCCACGGCTTTTCCGATCCCGATCGGACCTTTCTTCTTGATCATTTCCACTTCCAGCATCAGGACATCCCCCGGAACCACTTTCCGTTTGAATTTTGCCTGGTTGATGGCACCAAAATAAGCTGTTTTCCCCTTATATTCCGGACACGATAACATCACAACTGCACCGACCTGAGCCAGAGCCTCAATCATCAGTACACCAGGCATAACTGGTTCCTGTGGAAAATGACCTGCAAAATAGGGTTCGTTGTAACTGACACACTTCTTGCCAATTCCATGCTCGCCCGGTGTCAGTTCTTCAATCGTATCGATCAGAAGCATCGGCTGTCTGTGTGGGATCACTTCCATGATTTCTTTTGCTTTCATCACTGACATTTTTTCTTCCTCCAAAGACGATATTATTTAATACAGAATAGTGGCTGTCCATATTCTACCATCTCACCGTTTTCCGCAAGTACTTTTTCTACGGTACCGTCACACTCTGCCACAATTTCATTCATCAGTTTCATTGCTTCAATGATGCCGATCGTCTGACCTTTTGTCACCGTATCTCCCGGTTTTACAAATGGATCTTCTTCCGGAGACGGTGCCAGATAGAACGTGCCGACCAGCGGTGAGCAAACGAGATTTTCCTCATTTTCGATATTCCCTGTAAAAGATTCTTCCGAATCATGGTTTGCAGGATTATGGGATGCGACGCTGTTTTTCCCTGCTTCCCTAAAAACCTCGCCCTGCTCTGCTGCGGTATCTTCCGTGCAGATCTTTACGACTTTTTCTTTTTTCATGCAAAGCTGAAGATTGCCTTCTTCTAAAGTAAATTCAGTCAGCCCGGATGCAGAAACTTTATCGATCAGCGTAAGAATTTTTTCGATCTCCATATCTGATTCCTCCTAGCGATACTTTTTGATCAGAATACTTGCATTGTGTCCGCCAAATCCGAAGGAATTGCTTAAGGCATAATCAAACGATTCCCTGATTTCTGTATCTGGCACATAATTTAAATCCATCTCTTCTTCTGCTTCCAGAAATCCGACGGTCGGATGGATATAACCTTCTTCCAGTTCTTTGACGCAGGTGATAAATTCTACCGCACCGGCTGCACCGAGCATATGACCGACCATGGATTTCGTGGAATTGATGCGGATGTTGTACGCATGCTCTCCAAAGGCTTTTTTGATCGCTCTGGTCTCAAAGAGGTCGTTGTGATGTGTGCTGGTTCCGTGTGCATTGATATAGGTCAGCTCTGTTTTATCAATGTTTGCCTCTGCAACGGCATCACTCATCGCTCTTGCCGCACCCTCACCGTCTTCCGCCGGTGATGTGATATGGTAAGCATCGCTGGTACAGCCATAGCCGACCACTTCCGCCAGAATATTGGCGTTTCTTGCCTGTGCATGAGAAAGTTCTTCTAAAATAACAACACCTGCACCTTCCCCCATCACAAATCCGCTGCGATCCTTGTCAAACGGGATGGAACAACGTTTCGGATCTGTCGCAGAAGACAGTGCCGTCAGAGCGGAAAAGCCTCCGACACCCATCGGACAGATGGCTGCTTCTGTACCGCCTGCCACGATCACATCGGCATCTCCGATCTGAATACTGCGGAACGCTTCACCGATGGAATGGGTTCCGGTCGCACAGGCAGTCACCACATTCAGGCTTTTGCCTTTCAGTCCCAGCTGAATGGAAACATTTCCGCATGCCATGTTAGAGATCATTAGCGGAACAAGAAGTGGATTGATCCTGGAGGCTCCACGCTCCAGCAGTCTTTTATGCTCCCGTTCCATTGCCTGCAGACTTCCGATACCGGAACCGACATAACAGCCCACACGGTAAGGATCTTCTTTTTCCATATCAATGCCCGCATTCTTCATTGCTTCCGCTGCAGCCGCCACTGCATACTGACAGAACAACTCCATACGTCTTGCTGCCTTGAAATCCATAAATTCTTTCGGATCAAAATCTTTGATCTCTGCCGCCAGGCTTGCCTTGAACCCTGTGGTGTCAAATTTGGTGATCTTATCAAATCCGGTTCTTTTTTCTTTGACACTGTTCCAGAAATTCTCAACACCGATGCCAATTGGTGTCACGGCTCCCATACCGGTCACTACAACTCGTCTCATATCTTGCCTCCTGTTTTTACATTACATCGCCATGCCGCCATCCACACAGAGCACCTGACCTGTGATATAGGATGCTGCATCAGATGTAAGAAATGCCACTGCTTCCGCTACATCTTCTGGATGCCCGAATTTTTTCATCGGAATCTGCTGTGTTGCCTGTTCTCTTATAGTATCAGAAAGTTTTTCTGTCATATCTGTCTCAATAAATCCTGGTGCAACGGCATTTACCTGAATATTTCTGCCTGCAAATTCGCGGGCTATGGTTTTGGTAAGGCCGATGATCCCTGCTTTTGCAGCTGCATAATTTGCCTGACCGGCATTTCCAAGCACACCGGATACGGATGCGATGTTTACGATTTTTCCGCTTTTCTGGCGGATCATCTGTCTTGCCGCTGCATGGATCGTATTAAATGCACCTTTTAAATTGACTTCAATCACACGGTCAAAATCTGCTTCGCTCATCCGCATGATCAGATTGTCTTTTGTAATTCCGGCATTATTGATGAGAATATCCAGCCGTCCATATTGCTTTACGATTTCTTTGACCATATCTTCTGTGGCATAAAAATCTGAAATATCACAGCCATAAACCACGGCTTTTCCTCCCGCATTTATGATCTCTTCTGCCGTCTGCTCTGCTTTCTCTTTTGAACCGCTGTAATTTACCACAACAAAAATATTTTTCTTTGCCAGTGTTTTTGCGATCTGAGAACCGATCCCTCTGGATGCACCGGTCACCAGTGCGATTTTTTCTTCCATTATCGATTACCTCTGCTTTCCAGTACTTTTTCCAGATCTTCCGGTTTTTCAATGGAAAATCCCTTGACACTGCAGTCGATCTTTCGAAGAAAACCAGTTAGCGTTTTCCCAGGTCCGATCTCCACAAATGTATCAACGCCATCTGCGATCATACGCTCCACACTCTGCTGCCATAACACAGAAGATGCTACCTGCTTTGCAAGAAGTTCTTTGATTGCTTCCTCTTCTGTCACATATTCTGCTGTGACATTTGTCACATATGGGGTCACCGGTGCCTGTACCGTTACCGTTTTTAAGACTTCTGCCAGTTTTTTTCCTGCCCCTTCCAGCATTGGAGAATGAAACGGACCGCTGACCTTGAGCGGCAGCACCCTTCTTGCACCGGCTTCTTTTAAAGCCATGCCCGCTCTCTCAACAGCAGTATCTTCTCCTGTGATCACGACCTGCCCCGGACAGTTATAATTCGCCACCGAAACTCTGCCTTCTGTTTCCTGACAGATTTTCCGGATCTGTTCTCCATCCATACCGATCACAGCCGCCATCGCTCCGCCTGTCGGAACTGCTTCCTGCATAAAAATGCCTCTCTGACGCACCACGCGAAATGCTGTTTCCATATCCAGCACACCGCTCGTGATCAGTGCACCATATTCTCCGAGGCTGAGCCCCGCACTGACATCCGCAGCAAGCCCTGCTTCCCTCACTGCTCCAAGGATCGCTGCTTCACAGGCGAGAATTGCAATCTGCGTGTACTGCGTTTCGTTCAGTTTTTCATTTTCTTCAAAACAGAGTGCCGGAATGTCCAGCCCGGTCGCTTTCGAAGCGAGGTCAAAAATCTCTCTTGCCTTTTCACTTCTCTCATAAAATTCTTTTCCCATGCCGGCATGCTGTGCACCCTGCCCCGGGAATACAAATGCAATTTTGCCCATCTTCTATGCCTCTTTCAGAAGTTTTTTTGCCTGATCCATGATCTCTTCGATCATCTCACTGCAAGTCTGTTCCTGTTTCACCAGACCTGCACTCTGACCTGCCATAACGGTTCCTCTTGTCACATCTCCCTCCACAACTGCCTTACGCAGTGTGCCGAGCGTCATCAGCTCCAGTTCTTCAAACGAAGCCCCTTCTTTTTCCAGTTTCAGATATTCTCTGGTCATCTGATTTCTCAGACAGCGGACAGGATGTCCGGTGCTCATGCCGGTAACTTCCGAATCGATATCTCTTGCTTTCAGCACACGTTCTTTATAAGCTTCGTGAACAATGGATTCTTTTGAAACGATAAAACGTGTCCCCATCTGAACGGCATCTGCTCCAAGCATCCTTGCCGCTGCAAATCCTCTGCCATCGGCGATGCCTCCGGCTGCGATAACCGGAATGTTTACCACATCCACAATCTGCGGAACCAGTGTCATCGTCGTCTGAGCACCGATATGTCCGCCGGACTCCATTCCTTCTGCAACCAGTGCATCGGCTCCGACGCGTTCCATTCTTCTTGCAAGTGCCACGGAAGCTACCACCGGAATGACGAGAATACCCGCCTCTTTCCACATCTTCATATATTTTTCCGGACTTCCGGCACCGGTCGTAACCGCTTTTACGCCTTCTTCTGCAACTGCCTGTGCCACTTCATCCGCATGCTGACTCAGCAGCATGACATTGACACCAAACGGTTTGTCCGTCAGTTCTTTTGCCTTGCGGATCTCATCACGCACCCATTCGGCTGGTGCATTTGCAGCTCCGATAATACCAAAACCTCCGGCATTTGACACCGCTGCCGCAAGATTATGTTCTGCTACCCATGCCATACCGCCCTGAATGATCGGATATTTTATTCCAAGAAGTTCTGTCACTTCTGATTTCATGTTATACTCCTCCATCTGTTGTTACGGATTCCAAAACAGGCTTTTATGCTTTTCCTGCTATTTACGCTTACGCTTCTACGCCCTTCTGTTTCAGGTAATCCACAACACTTTCAACCGTCGTCAGCTGTTCCAGTTCTTCAGATGGAATTTCCACACCGTAAGTATCTTCCAGGGACATCACAAGTTCAAACAAATCCAGGGAATCTGCACCCAGATCCTCTTTAAAAGAACTTTCCATTTTGATCTCCTCTGCCGGGCAATTTAACTGTTCTGCGATTAATTCTTTCATTTTTTCAAACATTTTGATTTCTCCTTTATTTTTCATGGTTTTATTTGCATCGTGCCAGGATCCTGTATGCAAAGCATCCTTCTTGCCTGCAAGGTAATAGCTTTTTCCCTGACATCTTGTATTTTACTATGTGTCTCAAATATTTTGACTTTCAAAGTATAATGCAAGAAAGATCCTTTGTCAAGAAAAATATTTTGATAATCAAAGTTTTGTTTCAACCGGCAAAGATTCTTTCTCTATATGCAGTAAGCAACTGTTCTTATTTTATAATCTTTACGCTTGCTTTCTGTCCTTTTTTCTTCAGCAGCCGCTTATAAGCGGTTAACTTTGTTTTCGGAACTTTAATCGTACATTTTTTATGGATACCTTTCAGTGCATTTTTTCCGACACTCTTCAATGATTTTGATTTTATCGTGATCGCTTTCAGATTTTTCGCTCCGCTAAATGCACCGGCACCAATTCTGGTCACTTTACTTCCAATCGTAACTTTTTTCAGCTTTTTGTTGTTTTTAAATGCATTTTTGTCAATTGCAGTTACTTTATAACGTCCGTCCGCCAGTTTTACACTTGCAGGCACGTTAAAAGATGTATTTTTATCATTGATTGGTTTTACAAATGTAACGGTTCTCTTGCTTCCGGTTCCGGTGATACGATAAACACCTTTTCCTGTTTTTTGTTCACTGCCAACCGTCATTGTGGAATCCGGTGTCGGTTCCTGTTTATCCGGAACAGATGGTGTTGGTGTCGGCGTCGGATCCGGTGTTGGTGTTGGATTTGGTGTTGGATTCGGTTCCGGTTTTGGATCTGGATCTGGCGTTGGATCTTTTGGAATTTCTACCGTAACGCTGCAGGTCGCCGTCTTATTTCCATCCACCGTTGTAACCGCTACAACAGCTGTTCCGTCTGCTTTTGCGGTAACTTTTCCTTCTGCATCTACGGTTGCCACCTCTTCATGGTCAATCGAAAAGTTCACCTGCTTATTTGTTGCATTCTCCGGTGCCACGGTTGCTGTAAGCTGTACGGTCTGGCCTTTTTCTGTCAGTTTCACTTCCGATGGATTCAGCATAACATCCTTAACAGCAACAATAGACTCACCGATCACATCTGCCAGTTTAAATTTCGCCTGCTTGATGTAACATAAGTCAGTCTTGACATTATAACCGCTGCCGTCACTACCCTGCCAGCTCTGTGAAAATTCTTTGTCCCAGTGTCCGTAAGAATCCATAACAAAAGTTCCATCCGGTAAAACGACCATTCCGGTATATCCGGTATCCCCGGAGTAACGGTTATTTGCCCAGTCCTCACAGAGCAGGATATGACACTGTCCGTCATTTTGTTCCATCAGATCTTCATAAGTTCCTACCCATGCAACCCAGTCACCTGCCATCCAGTCATTCCCACCGTCAAACTGATTGTTTTTATTGAGGTCATACTGGATTTCACGGAATGTGATCACCAGTTTGCCGCTGATCGGATCACACAGTGCTTTGTGGCGTTCTCCGGCAAGGGATCCCGGAAGATCCATCGGCTCAGACCAGGTTTCTCCTTCATCATCTGAATAGATCAATGTGGACGGATTGTTATGGGACTGGCTTCTTGCCAGCCCGACAATGCGTTTTCCGTCCGGTGAACGGAACATTCCGATCTCGCACATTTGATACTTGCTCTCTGTTGTACGATATTCATTCAGATAAGGTTCCGGATCGGACCACTGTTCATTTCCGCTCTCGTCAAAGGTCAGATAGGTTTTGTAGTTGACATAGTTTACATCATGGTAAACGCCCATCCATTTCTGGATATTGTTTCCGTTTTTATCTTTTAACTGTATAAGGCTTGCCATCGCAACGATGGTATAGTTTGTGGTTCCGTCTTTTTTCTTTTCATGCCAGTTTTTATATTCGCTCCATGTCTTTCCGCCATCGTCAGAATAGGAAGTATTCCATCCGCCAATGTGACCGTTCGCATCCGTCTCACCATTTCCCCAATTTGGCAGACCTGTGATCAGCATCAGCCTTGTCGTTCCATTGTCCAGATGCAGTTTATAAATCGTCGGTGTCTCCAGCGATTTTGTCCAGGAGGACGGGATATCGGTCTTTTCCGTCCAGGTTTCTCCGGCATCCTCACTTACCTTCATAACCAGTTTACCATGTCCGTGTCCGACCGGATAAACTGTGATCAGCGTACGGTTGTCATCCAGCATGACCATATCCGGCTGACCAAGGTAACGTCTTCCTTGTGCATTGGTTTCATCTTTATCAATATCAGAAAGTTTGGAGTCATCCAGCTTATAAACCGGAACTGTATTATGGATCGTGATTTCTTTGATAACACTGATCTCTACGGTTTCTTCATAACCGGATGCTGCATTTTTCACAAAGATCTGCGTCGTACCGCGTTTCTTTGCCTGTACGGTTCCATCTTCGCTTACGGCTGCGATCTCCGGATTTGAGGAGGTATAAGTGATCGTTTTATCTTCCTGATCACTGATCAGATTTGTCACGATCTGCCAATTTTCACCGACTTTCAGTTCTTTTTTGGTTTCGGAAATATTCAGTCCTTTGCCCATCATACCCGCCAGAATCTCATTTTCCGTGAGTACGCGGTTATAAATTTTCAGTTCGTCAATCTTACCTTCAAATCCGCTGCCGCCGAAAAGATCAGCCGGGCAAGGGAAATTATTTGTTTTTGTCCAGGTATTTGTCTGAACAAACGTTCCGTTTACATAGAGAGACAGACCGTTTGTCTTATCCTGTGTCCATGTCATATGTACCCATGTTTCTGCCGGAAGTGTATACTGAAATGTCAGGACATCACCGCTTCCGGTTCCTACATGTACACCGGATTTCAGATTGGAGGAACTGATCGCAGCATCGAAAGAATATTTTCCATCGCTGCTCATCAGAACAGAACTTCTCTCTGAAAGAGCCTTACTGTATACCCAGTAGCTGACCGTCCACGCATCGTTTGTAACAGAAGCATTCGAAACGGAAGCTCCTGTTGTATTTTTCTCAACTTCAAGTGCACTGCCGGATTTTCCGGTACTGATCTTTCCACCGGAAATCACTGCATTTCTGCTGCCCCATTCATCTGCGATCAGACCGCCGCTTATGTTATCAAAAGAATAATAAAATATCTTATCTGCATCTGTTACTTTACTGTCTGTGTCTCTCGCTTCCGCCCGCAGTACCTGTGACATAAACGGACAGATCAGCAAGATTGCCAAAATGAACCCGAATATCGACTTTTTCATTCATTTCCTCCTTTTTTCTTTTTCAAAACGATCTCTGTTTTTATAATATAATCCGATACGCACATCCTTTCCTGGTGATTTTGTATAATAGTTTTTGTTTATGATAACTGTTTTTTGGTAAAATGTAAATATATTTTTTCTTTCTTCTGTCTGTATTTTGCATATTGTTGTGCGAACAAATTTCGTGATATTTTACTCTTGACAAAAATACAGCCGTGAACTATACTCTCCAGTCAAAAGAGGTGAAAAAAATGTATCAGGCAATCAACAATCCTGTCAATTATGGTGGTTTAGAGCTGAAAAACCGCATCATCTTCGCACCTACCACATTCGGTCTGTCTGACGAAGAATATTTTGAAAAAATTCGAAAAATCGCCGCCGGTGGCTGTGCCATGATCATTGTCGGTGATGTACCCGTAGGAAAAAGTACTTTTGAAAAATCTCTCTTTGATAAAAAAGGCTTTGCCTATTATCAGAAGCTTGCCCGGATCGTTCATCAGGAAAACTGCCGTATCTGTGCTCAGCTTCATCAATCCGACTCCAATATGCTCGCCATGCTGAAATACGTCCCTGGCGTTCTGTCCAAAAAAATCACAATGCAGCAACTACGTACACTTTTAAATAATGAAGTTTCTCCTTATATCACAAAAATGTCCCAGCACAAAATACATAAAATCATACAGGGATTTGGAGAAGCTGCTGTACTGGCAGTAAAAGCCGATTTTGATATGGTTCAGGTTCACGGAGACCGTATGTGCGGCAGTTTCAGCTCCGTCATCTTTAATCATCGCACGGATGAATACGGCGGCAATGCCAGGAATCGTGCACGTTTTGCCACAGAAGCCGTTCAGGCCATACGCAAACGTTTGCCGGATCTTCCAATCGATTATAAACTGGCTGTCCGTCAGGAAAATCCGCACTATGGAAATGCCGGTGTGCTTGAATCTGAGCTTGGAATCTTTATTCCTTTGCTGGAAGACGCCGGTGTAACCAGTTTTCATGTCACTCTTGCAAATCATTCCAGTCTGGAAGATACCATTCCGCCGGCAAATCATCCATATTTTAAAGAACAGGGATGCTTCCTGAAATTTTGCGATGAAGTCCGGAACTATACAGATAAGCCAATCACCGGTGTTGGCGGTCTGAACCAGCCTGATTTTATAGAAGAACAGCTTGCAAACGGCCGTATCACCTGTGCCGCCATGAGCCGTCAGCTGCTTGCTGACCCTGAATGGCCAGATAAAGTAAAAAATAGACAGATCACAGAAATTCATCGCTGTGTTCGCTGCAATAAAAAATGTCTCGGAAGCTTACAGCAGCATCAGGGCACACATTGTATCTACGAGAAAAATTTAAGTTAACAAAAAATTTCACAGCAGCAAGTCTGTGGCAATTATGGGGGTGTCAAAAAGGGCGGCCCCTCTATTTATGATATCAGTTCTTCACCAAATCTCTGAACATGTGTGATTTATACTCTCTCCACTTTCTTAAGGTAAATCCATCCTGCCCCGCTTTTCAGCTTTCCAAATCCATTTTTTTCTTCGGTAATCTCAAAAACTCCTTTTGAAATCTGTTTCACACGGCGATAAGTTTTTGCCGGTCCGCTTCTGACCGGAATGGTTCCGGTTTTAACCTGCACTTTATATGGTAATTTCAAAGAGACATAAACTTTCTTTCCGGAAGTATTGTATACACGATACCCGGCATATTGATCCGCACACTGTTTCGCCTGTTTCAATGTCTTAAATGCTCCAACCTGACTGCCGGCATTTTTCCAGGTTTTGCGGACACGATACCAGACTTCCGGCACCTGCTTTTTCGTTTCATGATCCGCATTTTTTGCCGAAATTGCCTTTTTGAAAGTGTCCCAGGTGCTTTTTCCTTCATTATATACATACGGATTCGGACAGATTTTCCCTGTCACATCATAATGGCGTATCACATGATCTGCCGGAATGTGATATTTTTCCATCAGATACCGGACCAGCTCAATAGTTGACTGCACCGTCTTATTTTCGAAATACCAGTCCCTGTCCGTTGCTCCAAGTGTTTGTGTTCCCCTTTTTCGCACGCACATTTCAATCCCGATACTGTTGGCATTTCTGCATTCCGGATGTTTATAGCTACTCGCCCCGCAATGCCAGGCAATGTTCTGATCTTCCACACACTGCCAGATTTCACCGTCAAACCCGACAAAATAATGTGCCGATGATCCGCGGTCCCTGCCTCCGTAATAGATGCAGTTCTCTTTTGCTCCGCCCAGTGCACCAACGTAGTGAATGACGATATATTTGATTCTGGAACTGTTCCCGGGTGTATAGTTATATTTTGAAATCATACGATTAATTTTGTTCATATTACACATACAATTCCTTTTTCTTTATTGTATGCAGCTTTTTTGTAAAAGCTTATCCGGATGATTTATTTCTTCTAAAAATACTAACCGGCAATTTTCAATTGCTATACATATCATGCATATAAATCAATACTTTTTATTTGTGTTGATTATTTTATATTGATTCATCTTCATACTTATATTATACTAAATTCAAACCATATATTTTTATTTTCAAGCAAAAAAATTCCACGATTTCATTATTTGAAAACGAAGTCGCTTCATAGAAACAGAAAACGAAATCTTTTAAGTGCATAAGTTACCTATTTTGAAAGGAGTTGTTTATTATGATGTATCCGTTTATGACATTAAATGATGATACGGAAATTACACATTCTGAAATGAAGATCGACGGAACAGTAAAAGTATATATTGAAACACCAAATGACACCGGCGGGTTCCATCATGCTACTTGCTGGCTTCCAGAATACAAATGGCAAGATATAAAAGGATACAGTAATTTAGAAATTGCTTATTTCAAAAATTATATTGCGTCCGTCTCTCATATTATTATGGAATTATCTCGCACAGGAGGTTTTAATGCACTATACGAAAAAGCATCTCCAGATTTAGAATCTCTAAAAAATTATCAAATTGATAATCCGAAATATCCGACTCGTATCGCTCAAACCGAATTGTCAAAAGAGCATTCTTATACTACACAAGACATCGATGCACTTCCGGAAGGCAAACGTGCGGAGCTAATCAATGGTCAAATTTATAATATGGTATCACCAAATTATATACATCAACATCTTGTTATGGAATTATCCGGAACGATTCACGAATACATCCGAAACAATCATAATGATTCTCAGGTACTTCCGGCACCTCTTGCCGTACGACTCAACGCTGATGATAAAACTTATGTCGAACCTGATATCTCTGTTCTGTGTGACTCGAAGAAAATATCCGAAAGAGGTATTGAAGGTGCACCGGATTTTATTATTGAAATTGTGTCTCCTGCTACACAAAAACGTGACTATGGCATCAAGCTTTTTAAATATCGTAATGCCGGTGTTCGCGAATACTGGATCGTGAACCCATCAAAAGAGATTGTAAATGTTTTCTGCTTCGAAAATGAAGAGGAAAATAACAACCTTTACTCTTTTGAAGAGGATATTCCTGTAGGGATTTATCCAGACTTCTCAATCAATATTCATGAATTGCTGAAATAGTTCCGGTAATTCTATCACATTAGCAAGTAATTCATCTGTAATGTAAGAGTCCGATGTTGCAGGGCTGCCGCTTTCACGACAGCCCTTTTCTGTTTTTCATATTAATTGCTTTCTATGCATCCACCAGAAGAAACAGGACAGCTGACTGGTTTATCAAAACTCGGATTGTATGCATAAAAATTCTTAGAATCCAGTTCATCCTGTAAAATGCGAAGTGCTTCACCGAATCGCTGAAAATGCACGATTTCTCTCGCCCTTAAAAAACGGATCGGATCTGCGACATCCGGATCTTTTACCATTCTCAGAATATTATCGTAAGTGCTGCGTGCTTTTTGCTCAGCAGCCATATCCTCATACAAATCGGTGATCGCATCCCCTTTTGACTGAAATTCACATGCATTAAATGGAATACCACCGGCAGCCTGCGGCCAGATTCCTACGGTATGATCCACATAATACGGTGCCAGACCGGATTTTTCAATTTCTTCTACTGAAAGACCACGCGTAAGCTGATGAACGATTGTTGATACTATTTCCAGATGTGCCAGTTCTTCCGTGCCGATGTCATTTAAAACACCCATAATTTTTCGATTCGGCATAGAAAAACGCTGGGACAGATAACGCAGCGATGCACCAATCTCGCCATCCGGTCCGCCGTACTGACTCATGATGATCTGGGCGATTCTTCCATCCGGGTTTTTGATATTAACCGGATATTGCAGTCTTTTTTCATAATTCCACATATCAGCAGCCGCCTCCTTCCCATGGCCAAGGTGTTTCTACCCATAAAAAACTCTCGCTCGCTTCATCGTCTGCGGTATCAATGGTAAGCGGACCATAATACTTTGCATATTCTTTCAGTGCGGCAACTCGACGGTTTTTGTGTTCCATGAAATAAGAAAAAGCTGCTTCGTCACACGGATGTGTGTCCAGATAAAGGAGCATATCGTTGACTGCAAAACTGCATTCATTGATTTCATTCAGCAAACTCTTTTTGTCCGGCTGTTGTCTTCTTTTGCATTCCATATTTTTGTCTGTCTGCATTTCCATTCGAGGTCGATTGTTCATCGGTTGTCTGTTATTTGCATTTCGCATACAGGAATTATTGGTTCTGTAATGATTGCAGCCATTCATCGACATCTGCCTCCTTTTCCGCAAAATGTTTTTTCAAGGCATGGAAATATGGTGCCTACTTTTAAAGCATGACATAAAGAAAACGATTTATCAAATTTCTGCCACGGAACGTATGCCATAGCAATCGGATACTGTTCCAGGCAAGATTCTTTTTCTGATCTCTGACAGCAAGAATTTTGATACTGCAACTGTGTTTCCTCCTATTAAATAATCAGTTCAATATAAGTTTATGAAAAATGATGCAAATAGTTCCTTGCAGTTTTTACCTGTTCCGTTCGGGGTGTTTCAAACGCTGAAAAGCAGTGCAGGATGGGTATATTTGAAAAAACGGAGAGGGTATAATGAAAATACAGATAGAAATACTTAAAAGAGTGTGATAGTATAGATGCGTTACCGCCTCCAATACTGGTAACAGGAAGGAGGTGAATCATTTGGATTTTCTTACTTCTCTTATTGTCACTGTTGTGGGTGGTGTAATTTGCCATTGCATCATCAAATGGTTGGATAGTGATAAATAGTCGGTAACCAGCCTATGGATTTGTTCTGCCATTAAAAAGAGAATAGAAAACCCCAGAGTTGCCGCTCTGGGGTTTTCGTTTGTAGTCGAATCATTTGGACTACCTACTTCTCTTTGCCTAATGGCATTATAGCATATGCATTCTTCATTTTCAATATGCCTTTTGATTATAGGTTATTGCAGTACGGCGGACCAGATAGCGAAATCGGTGCATCGCCACGTTATCTATTGCTGTCACGGCAGCCCCTTAATATCAGATTACTATATGCTAAGTGAAATTTTTTCCTGAAATGGTGCTCGATATGGGTTCCTTTTGACTTTAAAATATGTTATGATACATAGTAATCCTAATAGAAAGGCAGGATTTTATATGGCACAGACAAACACAAAAACCGTCAGGAGGAAACGTAAGGTAAGACTTCTGACAAGAAACGGTCAGTATTATGATTACAATCTTCTGGCCTGTGTAGTCCTTCTCACCTGTTTTGGGCTTATCATGCTTTACAGTACAAGTGCTTATGATGCCCAGGTTGAGTATGGAAGTGATACATATTTTCTTTTCCGGCAGGCATTGTTCAGCGTTGGTGGATTGGCAGCGATTTTTGTTTTTTCCATGATCGATTACCATTTTTACGCCAGATATGCCGGCTATTTTTACCTTTTCAGCAATCTTTTGCTTTTGGTTACCAAATTCATCGGTCACGAGGTAAACGGTGCAAAACGATGGATCAAAATTGGTCCGATCCAGTTTCAGTCAGCAGAACCTGCCAAACTGGCAATCATTCTGTTCCTTTCTGTACTGATCGTGCAGTTCGGCAAAAAGTTAAAAGGCTTTAAGGCACCGGCTGTTCTTTTTGCTTTTGGTGCACTTACGTTCCTTCTGACCTGGAAATTTACCGAAAACTTAAGTACCGCCATCATCATCCTCGGCATTACCTGTGCACTGATTTTTGTTGCACATCCAAAGACTGCACCGTTTGTTCTCACAGCCGGCATTGGTCTTCCTGTCGGTATCGTAGGCGTGCGTGGATATGTTTCTTCGCTTGGTGCAAGTGGAAACTTCCGTTTCAACCGTGTCCTTGCATGGATCGATCCGGAAAAATATTCCGATGGCGGCGGCTATCAGGTACTTCAGGGATTATACGCTATCGGCTCCGGCGGTCTGTTCGGCAAGGGTCTTGGCAACAGTACTCAGAAAATCCAGTCTATCCCGGAAGCTCAGAATGATATGATCTTTTCGATCATCTGCGAAGAACTTGGACTCTTTGGTGCTGTTCTTCTGACCATCCTGTTTGTTTTTCTGCTGTACCGACTGATGTTTATCGCACAGAATGCACCGGATCTACTCGGTTCTCTGATCGTTACCGGTATTTTTGCACATATCGCTTTGCAGGTCATTCTGAATATTGCCGTTGTATTGAACGTAATTCCTACAACCGGTGTTACGCTCCCATTTATCAGTTACGGCGGTACTTCGATTCTCTTCCTGATGACGGAAATGGGAATCGCCCTGAATGTCTCGCGGCAGATCCGGATAAAAGACAACTGATGATTATTTCTGCAAAGGGAGGTTCTTAATTATGATCGATCTTCATGTTCATTCTACCTTTTCAGACGGAACACTGACACCAACGCAGCTGGTAGAACATGCCATGGAAAATCATCTTACGGCTTTCGCTCTGACCGATCACGACACCGTAGATGGTCTCGGTGAGGCGTTTCAGGCTGCCGAGGACAAACCAATAAAAGTCATTTCCGGCATTGAGTTTTCTACTGAATACAATGGTCAGGATATCCATATCGTCGGTCTCGATTTTGACTGGCACGATACTTCTTTCTGCCAGGAACTGGATCATTTCCGCAATGCCCGTTTTGAACGGAATCGTAAAATGGCTGAAAAGCTTGCCGACTGTGGATTTCCGATCACTATCGAGGCTTTGCAGGAAATGTTTGGTGATGCCGTTCTGACAAGAGCACATTTCGCACGTTTTTTATATGAAAAGGGCTGTATTCCATCTATGAATGATGCTTTTTTTCATTATATTGGAAATGACGGACCTTGTTTTGTCCCACGTGAAAAGGTAACCCCGGCAATGGCCGTGCACCTGATCCATAAACTGGATGGAATTGCCGTCCTTGCACATCCAATGCAGTACCACCTTTCTGATTCTCAGTTAAAGGAACTGATCCGTACCCTGAAGCCAGAAGGCCTCAACGGGATCGAAGCCATGTATTCACGTCACTCGGTTTCTCAGGAAAACCGTGTACGCCGGCTCGCCCAGGTTATGGGACTTGCCGTTTCCGGTGGTTCTGATTTTCACGGCAGCAATATACCGGGGATTGATCTGGGTGTGGGACGCGGCAATCTTCGCATACCGGACACGACTTTTGAGAACCTCAGAAAACATCGTGACAGACAATACTAAAAGGAGTTTTTATGATGAAATTCAGAGAACGTTTTATGATGGGAGAAGTCCCATTTGATGATATCTTTTCTTTAACAGACAAATGGAACTTCAGTGATGAAGCATGTACTTTGCGTGAATATCTCGGCCTTACTGCCAAAGAAGAAGATGTGTGGATCAGCGACAGTGACGATGCCCTGGAAGAATTAATGGAAAAAGAAAAAAATACCAAGGCAGTTTTCCTGGATCTGGACGGAACGCTCTTTACCGACGAAAAGACTTTTTCTGCCGGCAACTGTCAGGCGATCGAAGAGGCTCTTGCAGCCGGACACCATATCGTGATCTCCACCGGCCGCCCTCTTGCCAGTGCGATCATGCAGGCAAAAGAACTTGGTTTTACGAAAAAGGGCTGTTTTGTGATTTCTTTTAACGGCGGTGAAATCTACGATATGTACCGCAAAAAGAGTATTTTCAAAAAACCGCTTGCAATGCCGCTCGTTCGCCGCATTTTTGACGAAGCCCTTCAGTGCGGTCTTCACTGCCAGACCTATTCCGACAGTGAGATCGTTACAGAGCACGATACCGAAGAGGTAAAACGCTACTCTTCCATCGTCAAGATTCCATACAAAGTCGTTCCGGATGTGACCGCTTTTCTGAAATCAGAACCGGTCAAAGTGCTGGTTGTAAATTATGAAAACAAGGAGCATCTCCGTGATTATCTTGAAAAGACCGCTGACTTTGCAGACGGCAAGATCAACCGTTTCTTCTCCAGCAATGAATACCTGGAGCACGTCGCTCCCGGTATTGACAAGGGCTCTGCCGTTCGTTTTCTCTGTGAATACACCGGAATCCCACTGTGTAATACCATTGCTGCCGGAGATGCCGAAAATGATATTTCCATGATCCGGGCCGCCCATATCGGCTGTGCTATGAGAAATGCCGAAGAAGAAGTGAAGCAGGCTGCTGACTATATCACAGAAAATGACAACAACCACGACGGCGTTGCCGAGATCATCCATAAATTTGTATTAAAATAAGATATCCGGATAAGTACCTCTGCAATCCGCCGCTTAAAAAGGAGATGTGCCTTTCACTGCACATCTCCCATTTTTATACGAGTTTTTCCAGTTCTGTAAGATATTGTTCAAACACCTTCAATGCCTCTTCTACCGGTTCTTTCTTTTCCATATCAACACCACAGAGTTTCAGCAGGTCGATCGGATCCATAGAACAGCCACCGCTTAAAAAGGCTTTATATTTCTCAACAATCCCTTCTTCCTTTGCAAGGATCTTGGTGCTGATCGCAATGGCCGCTGAAAATCCGGTCGCATATTGATAAACATAAAACGGTGTGTAAAAATGTGGAATCCTTGCCCACTCATAGCGGATCAGATCATCCGAAACCATTGCTTCTCCATAGTATTTCTGATTTAATGCATAGTAAGCATCGCACAGCACATCCGCTGTCAGTGTTTCGCCCTGTTCCACTTTCTGATGCATTTCCTGCTCAAAATGTGCAAACATGGTCTGACGATACAGAGTTGTGCGAAACTGCTCCAGAAAATAATTGATCAGATATGCCTTTTCTTTTTTATCTTCTGTCTTTTCCATCAGATCATGGATCAGCAGTGCCTCGTTACAGGTAGATGCCACTTCTGCAACAAATATGCGATATCCGGCATTCAGATAATTCTGGGCATGATCGGAATACCAGGAATGCAGAGCGTGCCCCATTTCATGGGCCAGCGTAAATACATGGTTTAAATTTCCCTGATAGTTCAGAAGGACATACGGATGCGTTCCATAAGCTCCCCAGGAATAGGCTCCTGAACGCTTTCCCTCATTTTCATAAATATCGATCCAACGCTCATGAAATCCTTTCTCAAGCAGGCCTGTGTATTCGCTTCCAAGAACGGAAAGTGCATTCAGCACCATATGTTTTGCCTCTTCGAAAGAATATTTTTTCTCGGTCTTTTCAATCATCGGAACATAGACATCATACATATGAAGCTGTTCTACGCCCAGCAGCCTTTTTCTCAGTTCCAGATAACGCTGCATCGGCTGCTGATGTTCTTCTACGGTGCGAATCAAATTAGTATAAACACTGATTGGAATATTTCCGCCATCCAGTGCTGCTTCCAGAGAAGAACTGTATTTGCGTTCTTTTGCAAAAAAAGCTGTCTGACGCACATTTGCATCAAAAACGGCCGCAATCGTATTTGCAAACCCTTTGTAGCCGCTATACAGGTTTGTAAACGCTTCTTTTCGGATCTCTCTGTTTTTATTTTCCAGATAATGTACATAGCGTTCCTGCGTCAGCGGCTGCTCATTTCCATTTTCATCTTTTACCGGCTGAAAGGTAATATCTGCATTATTAAACATACCGTAAATATTAGAAGGGGCACGGCCAAGTTCACTTACCCTTGCCAGAAGTTCTTCTTTCTCTTCACTGAGACTGTGCTCTTTTGTTCGCAGGATTTCTTCCAAAAATCGTCGATATTCCGAGAAAGGCTCATCCGCCAGATACTCCGTTAATTTTTCATCCGGAATCTTCAAAATCTCCGGCTCCAGAAAGGCGGACACTTCATTGACCTGATTCATCAGCACCTGTACCTTCCCGGAACATTTCTGGCTTTCGCCATTTGCCATATCCTGATGCAGAAGCTGATTTGCATATACATATGCTTTTTCAAATCTCTGATTCAGTTCACTGTAAAAATTCAGTGCCTTTTTCAGATTTTCTGCACCTTCCACAAGCGTTCCTTTGCAGGAATACAGCTCCTGTGCCAGTTTTCGGATTTTTTCAAGATCTTCACTCCATGCTGCCTGATCCTGATATAAATCTTCCAGTGCCCAGGTAAATTCTTTTGAAATTTCTTCTCGTTTTTTTACATGTTCCATTTTACGCCTCCTGCAGTTTTGCGACCACTACTTTACTGTTCTGCCGTTCATTCAGCACTGCCGTCTTCAGTATCGTAAGATTATTCTGTCTGCGGCACATTTCTTCAAGTAGTGTTCCCTGACGATTATACAGCACAAGAACAGCTCCTCTCTTTAAAAGCGTTTCTGCTTTTTTAAAAAATGTCCTATAGAATGCTTCATCTGCGGAAGCCGGCATATCTGTAATCAGTTCATCAAACAGATAGTCATGTTCAAAGGTAAAGAAGTCTCTGGCAATATAATGGATCGGCATTCTCGTCACCGCAGTATTGTCTCTTGCTTTCTGAATCCCTTCCGCATAGATATCAACACCATACAACGGATCGGCAGAACGAAAATACTTGCGTTCGATCAGCATGGTTCCGACACCGCAGAACGGATCGAGTACCTGTGCATTTTCTTTCAGATGGTCTCCGGCGATCTGCATGATCAGTGCTGCATTCACCGGGGCAATGGAAGCGGCAATGCTCTCTTTTCGGTAAGCAAAACGTTCATCTTCCATCGTATACAGCCTCAGGAACGGCAGATAACCACCTTTTTTGCTCTCGACAATGCGGATTTCAATTTCATAATCCGAAATGGAATTGATCAGCATCCGTTCGCTTTTTTCTTCCAGCAAAGATGCCGTTTTTTTCACAAATTCGCTTTTTTTGCGTTCATCCAGAGAACCTTTGTACTCGATGCGAAACAGAAACGCTCCTTTTTCCTCATGCAGACTTTGAAGCAGTTCCATGATCTCGGTGTTCCATACCGTCTGTGCCGCCGCCTCCGCCGTATACTCCCGTTCCACTTTTCCGTGAAGCGGAAATAGGAGCTCCTGCCAGGTTCGTATTTTCGCGATTTCCTGCAGATCTGCCCCCTGAATGCGAACGCCTCCGGCAAGCATGGAGACTTCACCGGTCTGGATCTGTCTTGCTGTGATCTGGCGGTTATTCCGATTGCACAAAAGGATCACATCTTCCGTCTTTTCCCCACAGAATGTATGATGTTTTGGCTTTTCATATTTTAAGATCATGCGGGAAAGAACGGCTGCTTCTTTCTGGAGATGTTTTTTCCCCTCGTCTGCCGCATAGAGCAGTTCTTCCTGCAATGTTTTCTGTCTTTTCTTTAATTTGGGAAGCATCTGTGAAAAATTCAGTTTTTCCATCGCTTTTAAATAAGACTCTCGGACAAAGAGCTGTTTTTCTTTCTCATAGGCTTCGTAGAGCCACGGAAGAACATCTTCGGATTCCAATTCTCCGAGGATCAGTGCTGCATTTTTCCGTATCTTGGCGTCTTTATCCTTTAATAGAGCTGCCAGTTTTCGAAAATCGCCTGCCAGCATATAAGCAAATGCACTTTTTTCTTTCTTATCTGCTATCAGCTGCTTTAAACAGATCAGATTTGCCCGGACATCTTCTCCCCTGCAAATACTTTCATATATATCTTTAACCATACCTTTCCTTTCTATACCTGTCTTCTCTTCCTGTTCTTATAATGGCTGCATATTTCTACTGTTCAGATTTTTGGATTAATTTCCATTTTCTTCAATATACTTTGCCACATCTTCTTTAAATGCATTCCATGCATCTTCATGCTCCACAAAATACTTTGGACAGTCTTTTCCGGTAACATCATAATGGCGGATCACATTGTCCATCGTCAGATTAAACTTTCCGCACAGAAATGCAACCAGCTCCACAAGAGACTGATACGTCACCTCCTGGAACGCTCCTGACTCATCCGGATGACAACATTCAATGGACACTGTATCGTTGTTGCGGTTGTTAGATGCATAGGCGATCTCATTTGTCGGAATGCACTGAATGATCTCTCCGTCCAGTCCGATGATAAAATTGCTGCTGACCTGATTTTCTCCGGTGTCCTTGAGGCTTTCAAAATAATCCCGATTATTCTGTGCGGTACTTCCTGGATTAGCCGTATAATGAACCACCACACCACGCACTCCATCGGTTGCAATCCCTGGTCTGGAGTATTCGTTGACAGTCAGAAGCTGCACATCAAGCTCCGGCTGTGGAACCTGTTTTACAGGATCTCCGATATCATACTGCTCCCATGCATCCATCCCTGCCTTCTGGTATGTCATTTTTTTCGTACCGGTGTTCCTGTGAAAGAAAAAGACAAAAAGCAGTACCAGAACAACTGCTGTCAAAATCACCGATACGGTGATTCTTTTTTGAATTTGCCTTTTCCTCTCTGCCATTTTTCTTCGGCTTCTGTCGTTCTCCCACATATCTGCCTCCAATGTAAAATGCGATAATTGCAGTCTGCTTTCACTCCCGCCGGCGTGCAAAAAAGAAAGGCGGATTCCTTTTTCGGGAAATCCGCCTGTTCCGCTTTTATTCATCAACGCTGTAGTTTGGTGCCTCTTTTGTGATATGAATATCATGCGGATGAGATTCTTTCAGAGATGCTGCAGAAATCTTGATAAATCTTCCGTTCTCTTTCAGATATTCAATATCTTTTGCTCCGCAGTAACCCATACCGGAACGAAGACCGCCCATCAGCTGGAATACGGTATCTTCTACGCTTCCCTTATAAGCTACACGTCCTTCAACACCTTCCGGTACCAGCTTCTTCGCATCAGACTGGAAGTAACGGTCTTTGCTTCCGTTTTCCATTGCTGCGATAGATCCCATACCACGGTATACTTTATATTTTCTTCCCTGGTACAGTTCAAATGTTCCCGGGCTCTCATCACATCCAGCAAACATGCTTCCCATCATACAAACATTCGCACCGGCTGCGATCGCTTTTGTCATATCTCCGGAGTACTTAATACCGCCATCTGCGATAATCGGGATACCATACTCTTTTGCAACACTGTAGCAGTCCATAACAGCTGTGATCTGCGGTACACCGATACCTGCAACCACACGTGTTGTACAGATAGAACCAGGTCCGATACCAACTTTGACTGCATCTGCTCCGGCTTCAATCAATGCCTTTGTAGCTTCTGCTGTTGCCACGTTACCTGCGATAACCTGCAAATCCGGGAATTTCTCTTTGATCATGCGAACACAGTTCAGAACGTTTGCAGAATGTCCGTGTGCAGAGTCCAGAACAACGACATCGACATGTGCATTTACCAGCTCCTGTGCACGATCCAGAACGTTTGCTGTGATACCAAGTGCAGCACCGCACAGCAGACGGCCTTTGGAGTCTTTGGAAGAGAGCGGATACTTGATCTGTTTTTCAATATCCTTGATCGTGATCAGTCCTTTGAGATTGAAGTTATCATCCACGATCGGCAGTTTCTCTTTTCTTGCTTTTGCAAGGATCTTTTTTGCCTCTTCCAGTGTGATACCTTCTTTTGCAGTGATGAGGTTTTCAGAAGTCATGGATTCTTTGATCTTTTTGCTGAAATCCTCTTCAAACTTCAGATCACGGTTTGTGATGATACCTACCAGTTTTCCGTTTTCTGTAATCGGCACACCGGAAATACGGAACTTTGCCATCAGATTGTTTGCTTCTTCCAGTGTATTGTCAGGGGATAAATAAAACGGATCCGTGATAACACCATTTTCAGAACGTTTTACCTTATCAACTTCCTCTGCCTGCTCCTGAATGGACATATTTTTATGTATAATACCAATGCCGCCCTGTCGTGACATCGCAATCGCCATTCTGTGTTCCGTAACTGTGTCCATTCCTGCACTCATCATCGGGATATTCAGTCTGATAGACTTTGTCAGATAAGTAGACAGATCCACCTGATTCGGAATCACTTCCGAATAGGCCGGCACAAGGAGTACATCATCAAAAGTAATACCTTCGCCTATAATCGTACCCATTTTATTATCCTCACTTTCTTTCCTGAATTTCTAACATCTGTTGTTAGTTGTCAAGTTTATCAAATTTGTCGAAACCTGTCAACCCTGTTTTCAGGCAAATTGTACTTTTCCCGGAGAACGTCTTTGCATATCCAGGAGCATTCCCTGATCTGGTTCAAAAATCAGCAGATCCTTCTGCTCCGCTCTCGGTATCAGCATGCCATAGCGCATGCCTCTTCGCCCGGCGGAACAGTCTCTGATCTTGATGTTCTTATCTTTTCGATATTCTCGAAAACGTTTTGCATCCAGCGGAAACAGAGCTTCCATATCCGCCACTTTGTAAGTACCGATGTGTTCCCGTCTCTTTTTCAGGTAAATGCAGTCAATATCCAGCTCTCCATTCAGATACAGGTATTCATACTCCAGAATGGAACCGAAAATGGATCTTGAGACTCTTTTTTCTGTGTACCAATCCTTCATACATTTTCTTCCTGCTTTCTTCTGATTTCATACTATTATATGCCTTGTTTTTTATTATACACGAAATTCTCATCTTGTAAAAGGAATTTTTAAAAAAAGCAGTTACAGATTTGTTCTCTGTAACCGCTTTTTCTTAGCTCGGTTCTTTTATTACATCATTCCGCCCATTCCCGGGGCTCCGCCTGCCGGCATTGCTGGTGTTTCTTCTTTGATGTTCGCAACACAGGATTCAGTTGTCAGGAAAGTGGATGCAACACTGGTTGCATTCTGCAGTGCACTTCTTGTCACTTTTGCAGGATCCAGGATTCCTTCTTCTACCATGTTTACATATTTCTCATTGTATGCATCAAATCCGACACCTACCTCAGATTCTCTTACTTTGTTAATGATAACAGCTCCTTCCAGTCCTGCATTTGCAGCGATCTGATGCAGTGGAGCTTCCAGTGCTTTGAGGATCACGGATGCACCGGTCTTCTCATCTCCTTCCAGAGTATCTACCAGTTTTGCAACTTCCTTGGATGCATGGATGTATGCAGATCCGCCTCCTGCTACAATGCCTTCTTCTACGGCTGCTCTTGTTGCATTCAGAGCATCTTCCATGCGCAGTTTTGCTTCTTTCATCTCTGTTTCGGTAGCTGCACCGACACGGATCACTGCTACGCCGCCTGCCAGTTTCGCAAGTCTCTCCTGCAGTTTTTCTTTATCAAATTCAGAAGTTGTAACTTCGATCGTAGCTTTGATCTGTGCGATTCTGTTTTCGATTTCTTTCTTATCGCCCATTCCGTCAACGATAACGGTATTCTCTTTTTTCACTTTGACAGATTTTGCACGTCCAAGCTGGCTGATCTGTGTATCTTTCAGTTCCAGTCCCAGTTCTTCGGAAATGACTTCACCGCCGGTCAGGATTGCGATATCTTTGAGCATTTCTTTTCTTCTGTCACCATAACCTGGAGCTTTTACACCGACTACCTGGAAAGTACCACGCAGTTTGTTCAGAATCAGAGTCGTCAGAGCTTCTCCTTCGATATCCTCTGCGATGATCAGCAGTTTCTTACCGGACTGTACAATCTGCTCCAGCAGCGGCAGAATCTCCTGGATATTGGAAATCTTCTTGTCTGTGATCAGGATGTACGGATCATCCAAGACAGCTTCCATTTTTTCCATATCGGTTGCCATGTATGCGGAAATATAGCCGCGGTCAAACTGCATACCTTCTACCAGATCCAGTTCTGTTTTCATGGTCTTGGACTCTTCAATCGTGATAACACCATCATTAGAAACTTTTTCCATGGCATCTGCTACCATATTTCCGACTTCATCATCACCTGCGGAAATAGCTGCTACTCTTGCCATCTGATGTTTGCCGTTTACTTTGCTGCTCATAGCTGCGATAGCATCCACAGCTGCCTGTGTTGCTTTTTTCATACCTTTACGCAGGATGATCGGGTTTGCACCTGCTGCCAGATTTTTCATACCTGCCTGGATCATTGCCTGAGCCAGAACGGTAGCAGTTGTGGTACCATCACCTGCTACATCATTGGTCTTGGTAGCAACTTCTTTTACCAGCTGTGCACCCATGTTCTCGAATGCATCTTCCAGCTCGATCTCCTTTGCAATGGTAACACCATCGTTTGTAATCAGCGGAGCACCATACTGTTTATCCAGAACAACGTTTCTTCCTTTCGGTCCAAGTGTTACTTTTACTGTATTTGCCAGTTTATCAACACCTGCTGCCAGTGCTGTTCTTGCTTCTGAACCGTATTTAATTTCCTTTGCCATATCAATCAACCTCCAGTTAATTCTTGATTTAATCTATCCTGTTATTCAACAACTGCCAGAATATCATTCTGTTTTACGATGATATATTCTTCGTCTTCCAGTTTTACTTCATTTCCTGCATATTTTGAATAGATAACTTTATCTCCGACTTTCACCTGCATGGTTACTTCTTTGCCGTCTACCATTCCGCCAGGTCCGACTGCAACAACTTCTGCTTCCTGTGGTTTTTCCTGAGATTTGCTTGCCAGAATAATACCGGACTTTGTTGTCTCTTCTGCTTCAAACTGTTTTAATACAACTCTGTCACCTAATGGTACTAACTTCATTTTATATTCCTCCTTAAATTATAATCGCCTTATTTATCATGTTATTAGCACTCACTTTTATCGAGTGCTAACTTTAGTACATATAATAGTGAACTTCCTCAAAATGTGCAAGCGGAATTATTTTCGTATATTTATTTATATTCTCTTTAATTCTTTTTATTCCTCGTATTTTCTCATGTTTTCTCATTTTTTTGTATTTTATACTTTTTTTATAGATGATGTGGGTGTCAAAAGTAATTGTACAATCTCTTCTGACTTTAACATTATACTTAGAAAAAGAACCACTGCAAAAACTGAAAATCCCGTTTTTCTGCAATGGTTCTTTTCCTGTTTAAATCGTTTCAAGTCGAACGCACGTGAGACTTGGTGCGTGATTCTGGTCAGCGAAAGCTGACATATTCTTCTCAGAATCACTGCACATTCTCGCGGAGCGTTTATCTCAGTCGGAGATTGTACTCCCACTGAGAAAGACTTGTTATTACTCACCACTTACAGAAGTGGGAGTCTTCTCGACTGAGATAAAACAATTTTACGTGCTTATCCCTGGGCGTTCTCTTTTCGTTTCTTTTTAATATCATCCAGTTCCTGAAATACCACATCATTCAGGACTTTGATGTACGTTCCTTTCATTCCGGAGGAACGGGACTCAATCACACCTGCACTTTCAAATTTCCGAAGTGCATTTACAATAACCGAACGTGTGATTCCGACACGGTCTGCGATCTTGCTGGCTACCAGAATGCCTTCTGTTCCGTCCAGTTCATCGAAAATATGGATGATCGCCTCAAGTTCTGAGAAAGAAAGTGTACTGATAGCTGATTTTACGATTTGAACTTTACGATTCTCCTCCGCATTCTCTTCATGCACAGAACGCATCATTTCCAGACCGACCACGGTCGTACCATACTCGCTGAGGATGATATCATCAATATCATATCCTTCTCCGCATTTGTACATAAATACCGTACCGAGACGCTCTCCTGCAATATCGATCGGATTGATAATTGCCTGATATTTTTTTACATCTCCGCTTTCAAATCCCAGTGTCTCCAGATTGACATTTTCTTTTGTAGATAAAACACCCAGAAAACGTTCATTCAGAAGTTCATCAATGTGGCCCCCAACTTCATCATCGATCAGTTCTTTGATTTCTTCTACGTTTGGTGTGATGCTGATTCCAAGTACTTTTCCTTTTTTGCTGATCACAAGCACATTGGACTCCAGAATTTCTGACAGTACTTCACAGATATCATTGAATACGACTTTGCTGCTGTTGTTGTTGTGTAAAAGTTTGTTGATTTTTCGAGTCTTGTCTAATAACTGTACACTCATCGCTCTTCTCCCTTCTGCCTTTTTTGTCTTTTGCACGATTTCCCCTGCTATTCTTGGCATATTTTTAATTTATCATAATTCTTTTGAATTTTCAATATATTTAACGCAAAAAAGCTGCAAACAGCAGCTTTTTTTGCTTTTCTGGCGTGAAATTTCGCACAATTATTCTTTTTGAAATTTATTTTCAATATAACCGCATGCTTCATTGATGCAAAGAAGCTTATTTCCCTTCTCAACCATAATGCCTCCGCATTTCGGACATTTTTCTTTGGAAGGTTTCTGCCAGGACATGAAATCACAGTCCGGATTATTTTCACATCCATAATACTTTCTGCCCTTTTTGGTCTTTCGAAGCACAATGTCCTTGCCGCATTTCGGGCATGCCACACCGATCTTTTCCAGATAGGGTTTGGTATTTCGGCACTCCGGGAATCCCGGGCAGGCAAGGAATCTGCCATGCGGACCATATTTAATGACCATGTTGCGGCCGCACTCTTCACAGACAATATCGGTCACTTCGTCTTCAATCTTGACTTTTGCAAGTTCTTTCTCTGCATTTAAAACTGCTTCGTCCAGATCCGGATAGAAATTGCTGACAACCGTTTTCCAGTTGACCACGCCTTCCTCCACTTTATCCAGCAGAGATTCCATGTTTGCTGTAAAATTGACATCCACAATACTCGGGAATGCCTGTACCATGATATTGTTTACGACTTCTCCAAGTTCTGTCATATACAGGTTTTTATTTTCTTTTGCCACATAGCGGCGGTTGATGATCGTGGTGATCGTCGGTGCATAAGTACTTGGACGTCCGATTCCAAGCTCTTCCAGCGTTTTGACAAGAGCGGCCTCTGTATAATGTGCCGGCGGCTGTGTAAAATGCTGCTTTTCTTCAAAACTCTTAAAGTTCAGCTGTGTCTCTGAGGAAATTTCTTTCACGAGAAGATTTCCCTCGCCCTTTTCTTCTTCATCCTGCACATAAACTGCCATAAAACCGTCAAATTTTTTCTTGGAGGCGGATACATGGAAACGGTATCCGGCTGCATCGATTTTAACGGAAGTCGTAGTATACTGTGCATTTGCCATACGGCTTGCGGCAAATCGTTTCCAGATCAGCTGATACAGACGGAACTGATCTCTTGTGAGCGATTCTTTTAAAGCAAACGGTGTCCTCGTGATGTCCGTCGGACGGATTGCCTCATGAGCATCCTGGATCTTTTTACCGCTCTTTTTCTCCTGCACAGCTGCAGAAACGTATTCTTTTCCGTAGTTTTCTTCGACATAAGCTCTCGCTGATGCATCGGCTTCATCGGAAATACGCGTGGAATCCGTACGCAGATAGGTGATGATACCAACAGTCCCGCTGCCCTTTACATCCACTCCTTCATATAACTGCTGTGCAACACGCATGGTTTTCTGTGTGGAGAAATTCAGCACCTTGGAAGCTTCCTGCTGAAGCGTACTGGTTGTAAACGGAACCGGAGCTTTTTTGGTACGTTCTCCTTTTTTCACTTCCGCCACCTGGTACTTTGCACCTTCCAGCTTTTTCGTGATCGTATCCAGCTCTTCTTTTGAATGAATCGTTATCTTTTCTTTTTCCGTACCGTAAAATCTGGCAGTCAGCGGTTTTCGCTCTCCCGGAATCGTAAAATCGGCATCCAGGGTCCAGTATTCTTCCGGTATAAAGGCTGCGATCTCTTCCTCGCGGTCTGCAATGATCCGTAGAGTGACAGACTGTACACGGCCTGCACTTAAGCCTCGTTTGACTTTCGCCCACAGAAGCGGACTAATCCGGTATCCAACCATACGGTCCAGCATACGTCTTGCCTGCTGTGCATCCACCAGATCCATATCGATCGCACGCGGATGTTTCAGAGATTCTTTTACAGCTGTTTTCGTAATTTCATTGAAGGTAATCCTGTGGATATCTTTTTCTTCCAGTTTCAGTGCCTTTGATAAATGCCAGGAGATTGCTTCTCCTTCGCGGTCAGGGTCCGTTGCAAGATATACTTTATCTGACTTTTTTACAGACTTGCGAAGTGCTGCCAGAATATCTCCCTTTCCGCGTATGGTAATATATTTCGGTTCATAATTATTTTCAACATCAAACCCCAGCTGACTTTTTGGCATATCACGTACATGTCCGTTTGATGCTGCGACATCATAGTTAGAGCCAAGAAATTTTTTGATGGTTTTTACTTTGGTAGGTGACTCAACAATAATCAGATATTTTGCCATATGTTTACCCCTTTTTCAACTGTTTACGCCCAAAATCGGTGCAACGGCTTTCACAGTGCTTATTGTTTTTCCTCAGACCTTCGAATAATGATTTTTTACATCCTCCGCAACAAGCCCGCACAGCATCAGGCGAACCAGTATTGCACTTACTTTCTGCGGGGTGAGGTTTGTCTCATCTGCTATGCTCTGAAGATTTTTCGCCTGAAATTCCAGAACACTATACACCAAATTTTCTTCGCTTTCAAGTGCAATGTATGTTTTTTTTGTGTTTGTATGATTTTTTTTCTTAATTTTAAGACGTTCCAGGATCTGATCTGTGGAGAGAAAAATGCCGGCTCCCTGGTCGATCAGGCGGTTGCATCCGGCACTGAGTGCATCTCCGGCTCTGCCCGGCAACACCATAACATCTCTGCCCTGTTCCAGTGCCTGATCTGCTGTGATGAGTGATCCGCTTTTTTCTCTTGCCTCTATCACGATCACCAAATCCGAAAGGCCACTAATAATGCGATTTCGCATTGGGAAATGAAAAGGAAGCGGACTGCTTCCCGGCGGATATTCCGATAAGACTCCTCCATTTTTCAGTAAATTCTGATACAGATCCCGGTTTTGCATCGGGTAACAGATATCCGGTCCGCATCCAAGTACCGCATAGCTCTTTCCGCCTCCTTTTATGGCAGCTCTCTGGGCAGTGCCATCGATTCCTCTTGCCATACCGCTTACAAGTGAAATATCATATCCTGCCAGCTCTTCTGCGATCTTTACCGCAAAATGTCTGCCATAGGCACTGCACAGTCTGGCACCGACGATCGCCACGGTCTTCTCATTTTCCTTTGGAAGCTCACCTCTTATAAAAAGTCCGAACGGATAATCATAAATTTCTTTTAATTTCTGCGGATAGGATGTATCTTCACAGCTGATAAAACGTATGCCTTTTTTCTGCATTTCATTCCATGCCTTTTTCGCATCCCAGGCAGCTTTTTCACGAAAAAAGGCTTTCTTATGTTCTTCATTTTCCCAAAAAACTTCACCGATTTCTCTTTCATCGGCCTGCCATATTTCTTCCGGCGTACCGAAAAAATCCAGCAGCATCTGTTTTTCTTTTCTTCCAAAGCTTAGGATACTGCAAAGCCAGAACCATTTTTCTCTCCGTTTTTCATCCTCTGTTTTTTCTTCTTTTTCCTGCATCCCTTCTGTCTCACCTCCAGATCTGCCGCTGTTCAAAAATGCGGTAACCGATCGCCTCATACAGATGTTCTTCGGCAATCTGTACTTTCTGCTCCATATCCGCAATAGTACGGGCTACCTTCAAAATCTTATGACATGCTCTTGCCGTAAGATCCATTTTCTCATAAGCATCCCGTAAAACTTTTTTTTCTTTTTCTCCTGTCCTACAATATTTTTTAATACCCGCCGCATCCAGATCGGCATTATAGCGATAACCGGTATCCCGATAACGCTCCCTCTGGATCTGCCCCGCCAGCTCAACTCTTTTTCGTATCGTCTTGGAATCTTCACTCTTCTTTTCACAGATCAGTGCATCGTAATCTACTCTTACGGCCTCCACACTGATATCCATGCGGTCAAGGATCGGGCGGCTGATCCGGCTCTGATAACGGCGTATCTCCGCCTCACTGCAGATACATTTCTCAAGATTGGGAAAATTCCCACACTTGCAGAAATTGGTGGCTGCAACGATCATACAGTCTGCCGGAAACACATAGCTCCCATACACTCTTGAAATATGGACTCTTCGCTCCTCCATAGGCTGCCGCAAGATTTCGATCGTTTCTCTTTTAAACTCTGCCAGTTCATCCAAAAACAGGACACCTTTATGTGCAAGACTGATCTCTCCCGGCCGCGGAATCCTGCCTCCGCCTGCCAGGGCAGAAGGCGATATGGTATGGTGCGGTGCACGGAATGGACGGTTTCTGATCAGCGGCTGTTGACTGGACAGTAAACCTGCCACACTGTAAATGGAAGATACTTCCAGACTCTCTTCCATTGTCAGGGACGGCAGAATACCCGGCATACATTTTGCAAGCAGCGATTTCCCGGCTCCGGGCGGTCCCATCATCAGAAAATGATGTCTTCCGCCGGCCGCAATCTCTGCGGCTCTCCTCACTGCACTCTGACCGTGAATATCTGCAAAATCAGGAATTTCTGTTTCTTCTATATTATATACATCTTTTTTGATTTTCCCGGGGATTGTGCCTTTCTGAAGATAGTGCAATACTTCTTTTAAGGTACTTACTCCGACAATGTGGATATCCGATACCATTTCTCCTTCTGTGCGGTTTCTCTCCGGCAGGATACAGGTATGACATCCGTTTTTTTTTGCCAGCTGAACAATGGGCAACGCCCCTTTGATCCCTTTGACTGCTCCATTTAATCCCAGCTCACCTGCCACCAGGACACCTTTTAAAGTCTCCATGGGCAAAAGCTGGTACGCTGCAAGAATGGCAAGTGCTACCGGAAGGTCATAGCTGCTGCCGTCTTTATGTATGTCTGCCGGAGAGAGATTGACTGTGATTCTTTTCGGACGAAGCTGGATTCCGCTGTTGCGAAATGCTGTCATAACCCGATCCTGTGCTTCTTTTACTTTCGCTGACAGATCTCCCACCATGGAAAATCCCGGAAGCCCTTCACTGACATCTGCTTCTACAAAAATCGGCAGACCCTGGATTCCGCAGATGGCTGCGGATAAGACTCTGCTGAACATATTCTTTTCTCCTTTGATTCGTTGTGATAATGTGCCGAAATGGCGGAAATAATGATAGATTGTTTCCAGTTTATCATATTTTCTTTTAAAATGCAACACTTTCTTTTTAAACGTTACAGATTATTGTTTTCATTTTCTTCCATATAAATAACAGAAAGGTTCGAAAGCATTTTTTTTGTTTTCAGACAGACTGCCGCCTGAAAATCTTCTCCGTCCAGAAAGAAAAAATGATACACTTCCTCATAGGTCTTTCCATCGAGTACTTCGGAAAGATCCAGATTCGAAAGCTTCTGCCGGATGCCTGTTCCGATGCATTTCAGATAACTTTCTTTTGCCGTCCAGATTTTGCTGAAGTATCTGATCTGCACGGCAGGATCTTCGATTGCGAGTAACATCTTTTTTTCATTTTCATGGCATACCGCACGGATCAGACGTTCCGTCGGATGGATCAGACGTTCTATGTCCACGCCAAGCGGTGTTTCTGCGATCCCGCATAAAATGCCGGCATCCGCATGACTGTAATTAAAACAAATCTCCGGGTATTCCGGAAAGTAAGGCTTTCCGTAGATTCCTTTTCCAATAGCCGGCAGTTCCTTTAACGAATATTCTTTTCTGATGCCGTAAAGGAGTACTCTTTTTGCCATATTGCTCTGTATTTTATGCCGTGCGGCACTTTTTTCCATTCTTTCTTTTGTTCTCATAAGATAGATCACGTTCTTTTCCTCCTTCGCACAGTGTAACACGCTTTTTTTTTCCTGTCATCTGCTTTCGCGTATGCCTGTTTTTCCTTTTTCCCGAAAACAGGAACGCAGTTTGCTCAGGGCATTTTTCTCAATCCTGGAGACATACGATCTGGAAATACCAAGTTTCTGTGCAATTTCCCGCTGTGTTGTTTCCTTCTGTCCAAGGATCCCATAACGCAGACTCAGTATCTGTCGCTCCCTTTCATTTAACTGTGCCATATAATGATACATTTCACGGATTTCCTGCTTTTTATTGATCATCTCTGCCAGGTCTGTATTTTTTCCTTCCACGATATCTACCAGGCAGATTTCATTTCCTTCTTTATCCATACCGATCGGTTCGTAGAGAGAGACTTCTTTTGAAGTCTTCTTTTTTAACCGCAGCATCATCAGCAGTTCATTGTCAATGCATCTTGCCGCATAGGCCGCCAATCTGTTGTTTTTCGTATGATCAAAGGTCAGGACTGCCTTGATAAGGCCAACCGTCCCTATGGATATCAGATCATCTGCATCTTCATCCGGATGCTGATACTTTTTAGCCACATGGGCAACCAGCCTCAGATTACGTTCAATGAGAATCTGCTTTGCCTCCTCGTCGCCTTCTTTATACTTCTGGAGATAGTATTTTTCTTCTTTGACGGTAAGTGGTTTTGGAAATGTCTTCAAAGAAAAACCTCGAAGCAGATTTATATTATCATATGCTGATTTTCTTTTTGCTGTGCCTTTCCACTTTTTTCTTTTTTAATCCTGTGCTATACTGACAGAAAAGATATTGAGATCAAAAGGTCTTTTGACCCTGGCATCACAGAAAATAAAGTTTTCACGATCACAAAGGAGATTCTTATGGCCGCACTTTTTCTTGCACCCGTTTATCTTGCGGTGTGCTTTTATGTTTTAAACTGGATGTTAAAATGGATGGCCGTCTGCAATAATATTTTTGCTCTGGCTGCTTTCCGCTATGGATTTTCTGCTCTGTACATTCTGACAGCTACTACTTTGCTGTCTTCTTTTCTGATTAAAAAGCCGGATGGACTGCATCGGACTTTAAAACACATCAGCAATCTGTGGCTGGGCACATTTCTCTATGCCCTGATCGGTATCGGCATTGCAGATTTCATCCGCATCCTGCTCTATTTTTCTCCGCTTGCCGGTGCTTCCTGGTTTCATTCCAAACTGATGTTTGCAGCCACCGGCTTTTTTACCGGCGTTCTAATCCTTTTTTTTAGTTTTTATGGATTTTTTCATGCCAAAAAACTCTACACAACAACCTGGAATATCTCCTCTGCCAAAAGCTGCAGCGGACATGACACTCTGAAGATTGCCCTGATCGCCGATCTGCATTTGGGCTATAACACAGACGAAATTTTTCTGAAACGCCTTGTAAAACGGATCAACAAACTGCAGCCGGATCTGATCATCGTGGCAGGGGATACGTTTGACAATGATTTTCATGCGATAAAACATCCTCAAAAATGTGCATCCATTTTATCCGCTCTGAAAAGCACGTACGGAACTTACTGCTGCTATGGAAATCACGATCTGGACGAGGCGATTCTCGCCGGTTTTACCTTCGGCGGACAGAAAGAAAATGCCGATGAACGGTTTGAGCAGTTTTTTCACGATGCCGGCATGACTCTGCTGGATGACGAAGTCCGTCTGATCGAGAACCACTTCTATCTAATCGGAAGAAAAGATCCTGCACGCTGCAAAAAACTGATTTCCGAAAAAGAACGCTTAACTCCGAATCAGCTTACACAACATCTGGACAAGTCCAAACCGATCCTGATCATCGACCATCAGCCAAAAGAACTTTCGCTTCTTGCGGATGCCGGTGCTGATCTGATCCTTGGCGGTCATACACACAACGGGCAGCTTTTCCCCGGCAATCTGCTCCTGCCGCTGATGTGGGAGAATCCTTACGGTCTTCTGAAAAAAGGAAATGCCTACAGTGTTGTTACCTCAGGTGCCGGTGTATGGGGACCGAATATGCGTCTTGGAACAAAAAGTGAAATCTGTCTTGTAAAAATGCAGTTCCATTCTTGAACAGTTCTTCTTTAAGACAAATTTTCACCGATTTTATATGGTAATTGTGAAATCTTTTCACAGTTGCCATATTTTTTATTTTAGGTATGGTCATTTTTACCTGTTAGTGTTAAAATTGTAACACACGTTTGTACATCAGAAACAAATTTGCCCTTTTCAAGTCGAACGCATATGAGTTCTGGCATATTTGCACTCTGTATGCTACAACGTCTGCAACCAAAGATTCTATATTCATTCAAAGGAGAGTTCTATGAAAAAGAGAATGAAACAATTGATGGCCGTTATGCTGTCAGTTGCCCTGTGCGTTCCGGCAATCCCGGGTGCATATGGATACGCTGCCACTTCCGGCACGACCTTCACACAGGAAGAGGAAATTGCCCTTTCCGGACTTGGTTCCGAAAGAAGTACCCTTTTTAATGATGGATGGAAATTTTCCCTTTCTGATCCTTCCGGTGCAGAAAGCACCTCTTTCAATGACGGTTCCTGGGATGCCGTAACCCTTCCGCACGATTTCAGCATCAGCCAGAATTTCACAACATCCGGCGAAGCAGAAAGCGGATTCTTACCGGGCGGAACCGGATGGTACCGTAAAAGCTTTACCGTACCTTCAGGATGCGACGGAAAGTCTGTTATCCTGAGTTTTGACGGCGTTTATCAGAATGCCTATGTCTATGTCAACGGCAAACAGGTTGGTGAAAACCACTACGGATACACCTCTTTTGCTTTTGATATCAGCAAATATCTGGTATGCGACGGTCTCACAGACAACGTGATCGCTGTCAAAGTTGTCAACAAACTTCCTTCCAGCCGCTGGTATTCCGGAAGCGGTATCTACCGTGATGTAAAACTGATCGTTGCCGATCAAATCCATGTAAGCCAGAACGGCACACAGATCACAACCCCGGATATCGAAAATGGTGTCGGAACCGTTTCTGCAAAAGTAAAGGTTGCAAACAGTGGAACCTCTTCTGCAAACATCACTGTCCGCAATACCGTTTACGACAAAAAAGACCAGAAAGTTTCAGAGTCTGCCGAAACTACTCTGACGGTTGAAGCCGGTTCTTCTGCGGAAGCTTCTACAAACAACGTTGTCACCAATCCGTCCCTCTGGTCTTTGGATGATCCGACGCAGTACTATGTACGCACAGAGATCCTTTCCGGCGGCAATGTGATCGATACTTATGATACCGCATTTGGCTTCCGCTGGTATAAATTTACAAAAAACACAGGATTTTCTTTAAATGGTAAAAATGTAAAATTGAACGGTGTGTGCATGCATCACGATCAGGGAGCTCTCGGCTCTGCTGCCTACTACGATGCCATGTATCGCCAGCTTTCCATTCTGAAAGATATGGGCGTGAACCTGATCCGTGCTACACACAATCCGTATGACGAAGATTTCATCGATATCTGCGATGAACTTGGTATCCTTGTGATCGAAGAAGCTTTTGACGGATGGGAACTTGCAAAGAACGGAAACAGCAACGATTTCTCCGTTTACTTTAACAAGACTCTGACCGGTGACAATGAGATTCTGGACGGTGACACTTCCATGACCTGGGCAGAATTTGCCATCAAATCCATGGTAAAACGTGACCGCAACGATCCTTCTGTGATCCTCTGGTCTCTTGGCAATGAGATTGACGAGGGATGTTCCGGAAGTACTGCAAACTATCCGACCATCGCCGAAAACCTGATCAATTGGATCAAAGAAGTAGATACGCAGCATCCGGCGACTCTCGGAAGCAACCGCAAAACAACGAGCGGAAATATTGCCGGTGCCATGGCTAAAGTTGTTGCAAGCGGCGGTATTGCCGGTTACAATTACGCAAGCAGCGGCGATCTTGACCGTCTTGCAGACTATAACGGCGGCGTGATCCTGGCAAGTGAGACTTCTTCAGCTACCAACAGCCGCGGTATCTATGTTTCTACCGCAAACAACCAGAACGTAGACGGCAAACTCCATCTGACATCTTATGATACTTCCAAAGTAGGCTGGGGTAAAACAGCCCATGACTCTATCTGGGATACCGTAACGAAAGATAAAGTTGCCGGCGAATGTGTATGGACCGGTTTTGACTACATCGGTGAACCGACTCCTTGGAACGGTACCGGCACTGGTTCCGTATCCGGCGGCAATCCTTATCCGAACAGCAGCTACTTCGGCATCGTTGAAACAACCGGTTTCCCAAAAGATACTTACTATCTGTATCGAAGCCAGTGGAAACAGGATGACACGACCCTTCATCTTGTAACTGCATGGGACAGCGACAATATGATCAACAAGAACGGCAAAACTCCGGTATGGGTTTACTCCAATGCTGCAAAAGTGGAACTTTACCGCAACGGCAAAAAAGTCGGTACTGCAACACGTAAAGTCAACACAACCGCAGCAGGTCATAAATATTATACCTACACCACACAGTCCAATGACAGCAGCGTATGCACAACGGAGTCCGGAACAAATTCCACATCTCTGTACTGTGTATTTAACGTAGCTTATGAAAAGGGAACGATTTCTGCAAAAGCTTACGATGAGTCCGGCAAAGAGATCACAGACCTTACAGGAAATGCTTCTGTTTCCACACCGGATGCACCGGCAAAACTTACTGTAAGCAAAGACAAAGAAACCATCACCGCTGATGGAAGCAGTCTTTCTTACATCACAGTAGATGTCACCGATGCAAACGGAAATCTGGACACAACTGCAACAAACAACATCCGCTTCACTCTGACCGGCGACGGTGAGATCGTTGGTGTTGACAACGGTGACCAGGCAACAGTAAGCAAATATCAGCAGGCTTCTGTCCTCACTGGCACAACTTCCGCAAACATCAATGCCTATGCCGGAAAAGCTCTGGTGATCGTACGTTCTACAAACAAAGCCGGAAACTTTACCGTAAAAGCAGAATCCGACAGTCTGACCGGCGGTGAAGCTACCGTAACAACCGTCAGTGCTTCGGATGGCAGCAACACTTCCATGACAAGCTACCGTATGACAAAACATCTGTATGCACCGGTCGGATCTTCTGACATTGAGCTTCCTGCAAGTGTGACTGCTTCTTATGCAGACGGAACAACAAAAACCTGCAAGATCACATGGGGCATCTATGACAAAGCAGCTTTGAAAACAGCAGGTTCTTTCCGTATTGAAGGTTCCTTCACAGACGGAACAGAAACCGTAGATGTTTACATAACCGCACATATTTACGGCAAGATCAAAGTTGCAGAAAATTATTCCTGCATCACAAAACCAAATACCATTCCGGAACTTCCAAAAACTGCCCTGACTTACTATGCAGACGGAACTGCTTTTGAAGCACGCGAGATTACCTGGGATATGAACGGTGTCACCGCAGATACTTTCAAAAATATTGGTGACATTGTAACCATCAACGGCAAGGTTTCTGCTTTTGGTGAGACCTACCCGATCACTGCAAGCGTACGTGTTGCAGAACCGGTGGTTGACAAACACGATAACGTGGCAACTGCTGCCCTGCATCTGACTGACAACGGACCATACAATGATACACTGACAGCCATCATTGACGGAAATCGTTCTGACAATGGTTACAGCGACTCCCGCTGGAGTACCTGGGGCAAGCGAAACGATTCCACACACGGCGATGCTGTGATCACCATGGACTGGGCAACTGCGGTTGCTACCAACCAGATCAACCTGTTCTATTTCTATCAGCCAGCCACCGATTCTCTCTCTACACTGCCGACAAAGGTAAAATTTGAATATACACTGAGCAGTGGTTATGAAAACGGCGAAATTGTTTCCAATGACTGGAAAGAAATCACACCGGTCGGTGAACCGGAAGAGATCAATGATTCTTCTCTGCATCAGTGGACCAAAGGTCTGAGCTACAAATTTGCAGAAACGATCAACCCGATCGCAATCCGCATCACCTTCAGCTATACCGGTTACATCGGTCTGAATGAATGTGAGGTGATGAGTCCTAGCACTTCCTACTATGCAAAGACAAGTGCAGATCTGAGTGCGATCAAGATCGGCAATACCGAGCTTACTCCGGGAACCGATAACAGCTTCGAGATCGAAGAAACTTCCTTTGACGGACTGAGCTTCACCAATCCGGAAAATGCTTCCGTCACCGTTATCCCGGTAAGCAACCGCGAAATCAAAATTGTTTCCGTAGCTGAAGACGGAAAGAGTCGCAGAACTTATTCTGTTGTTCTGAAAAATGTACCGCTGATCCCGGAGGAAACGGAAACTCCGGACTCTCCGAAAGAAACCGAAACTCCGGACTCTCCGAAAGAAACAGAGACTCCAAACACCAAACCGGAAACACCTTCTACGGACAAACCGCAGACACCTTCCACTCCAGCTCTCAAAAAAGGTGACACCTTTAAGGTTAAAAACATCCAGTACAAAGTCCTGAATGTTTCCAAAAAGACGGTAGCCGTTGTCAAGGGAACAGACAGAAAACCGGGTAAAGTAACAAAAGTAACGATTCCAAACACTGTAAAAGATGCTGCAGGCAAAACCACCTTTACGGTAACTCAGATCCAGGCAAATGCATTTAAAAACTACAAAAATTTGAAATCTGTCATTATCGGAAAGAATGTTACGTCCATTGGCAAAAACAGCTTCTACGGATGCCAGAAACTTAAAAAAGTAACTTTCAAGGGAACTTCTGTAAAAACGATTAAATCCAAAGCCTTCAAAAAGACGGCTTCCAAAGTGACCGTAAGTGTTCCAAAGAGCATCCGGAACAATAAGAAAAAAGCGGCTGCTTTCCAGAAGAAGCTGACCAAGAGTGGCATGAGCAAAAAACTGAAGCTGAAATAACCAGTATCCTTTCTGCTTTGGCAGAAAATGGTCAGATTTATCAAAACAATCCCGTATGCGAAACCTGTGTTTTCAGGTTTCGCATATTTTTTATGGATTTCCACACATTTTTCTGGTCATTTTGTCCAAAAACTGCTAAGATAATATCATGGTATTTTTAAACCATTTTATTTAAGAAGGAGGAACCCATGAAAAAGAACATCAAAAAATTGCTGGCAGTCACATTAGCCGCTTCTCTTTGTATTCCGGCAATCCCGAGAAGCATGACAAACGCTGCCGCCTCTTCTGCCACGTTTGGGGAGGCAGAAGACATTTCCGTAAGCCAGATCGTTACGAAACGCACCAACCTTTTCAATTCCGGATGGAAATTCTTTCTTGGAAATTCCACCTCTGCACAGAATCCGAATTTCAATGATGCTGACTGGCAGTCTGTTGATCTGCCGCACGATTTCAGCATCAGCCAGAACTTCACAACATCCGGCGAGGCAGAAAGCGGCTTTCTGCCGGGCGGCACCGGCTGGTACCGCAAATCTTTCACACTCCCTTCCAATCTTTCCGACAAATCACTCGTTCTCAATTTTGACGGCGTTTACAACAATACCTATGTCTATGTGAACGGAAAGCAGATTGGGGAACATCACTACGGTTATACTCCATTTTCTCTTGATATCAGCGATTATGTGACCTGTGACGGCAGCACGCAGAATGTCATTGCAGTCAAAGTTGTGCATAATACACCGTCCAGTCGCTGGTATTCCGGCAGCGGTATTTACCGTGATGTCAATCTGATCGTTACGGACCCGGTACACGTTGCTGTAGACGGAACGACTGTCACTACACCGGATATCGAAAGTGGAAAAGGAAGCGTCAGCACAAAAATAGAAGTTGTCAATGACAAAAACGCTTCTGCCGATGTTACTGTCCGCACAACCGTTTACGATTCCGGGAATCAGAAAGTTTCGGATACTGTCCAGAAAACCATAAGCATTGCCGCAAACTCTGTTTCCGAAGCAGAACTCTCTACCCTGGTTGCAGACCCGATTCTCTGGTCTGTGGACGATCCGACCCTTTATTATGTCCGCACAGAACTTGTTTCCGATGGAAAAGTAACCGATACTTATGATACATCCTTTGGATTCCGCTGGTATAAATTTACAAGCGGCAGCGGATTTTCCCTCAATGGAAAAAATGTAAAATTAAATGGTGTCTGCATGCATCACGATCAGGGTGCCTTAGGCTCTGCCGCCTACTACGATGCCATGTATCGCCAGCTTAAGATCATGAAAGATATGGGAGCCAATGCAATCCGTATCACACATAATCCAGGTGACAAAGATTTTATTGAAATTTGCAACAAACTTGGACTTCTTGTGATCGAAGAACTGTTCGATGGATGGGTAGATCCGAAAAACGAAAACAGCTATGATTTCAGCTCCTATTTTACCAAAACACTTGGCGATGACAGCTTGCTTGGCAGCAGCAGTGACATGACCTGGGCAGAATTTGCAGCAAGATCCGTCGTTCGCCGTGACCGCAACGATCCTTCCATCATCCTCTGGTCTTTGTGCAATGAGGTACAGGAAGGTACCTACTGGAACAATGTCGGCTCCTACGCAGGCATCGCCCAGAATATGATCAACTGGATCAAAGAGGAAGACGCTACAAGACCGACCACCAGCGGTGACAACAACCGTGGCGGTGATTCCAGACTGGTTGCCGTTTTAAATACGATCCTGAAAAACGGCGGTGTAGTCGGCTTCAACTATGCAAACACCAGCAGCCAGCTGCAGAGCCTTGCTTCACAGTACGGCGGTGTGATCCTCGCCAGTGAAACATCTTCCCATGTCAACAGCCGCGGTATTTACAGTACACAGGCAACCCGTGCCAATGCCGACGGTAAATTCCATCTGACCAGCTATGATACTTCTGCTGTTGGATGGGGAATCACAGCACATAAATCCATTTACAATACCTATCAGTCCGACAGTGTTGCCGGTGAATTTGTATGGACCGGTTTTGATTACATCGGTGAACCGACTCCATGGAACGGCACCGGAAGCGGTTCTGTCAGCTACAGCGGTGCTATTCCAAACAGCAGCTATTTTGGTATTGTAGAAACCAGCGGTTTTCCGAAAGATTCCTATTATCTCTACCGCAGCCAATGGAATAAAGAAGAAAACACGCTTCACCTTGTCACTGCATGGGACAGCAACAATATGCTTACCTCAGGCGGCAAAACACCGGTATGGGTATACAGCAATGCACCGAAGGTAGAACTTTACCGCAACGGTACTCTGATCGGTACCACTACTAGGCAGGCACACACTTCTGCTGCCGGTCATACTTACTACACTTACTCTTCTGTAAGCAACAACAGCAGCGTTTGTACAGCTTCCAATGGAAACGGTTCCGATGCCACCTACGCCGTATTCAATGTTGCATTTGAAAAAGGTACGATTTCTGCAAAAGCCTTCGATGAAAACGGCGAAGAAATCACAGAGTTTGAAGGCAATGCTTCTGTTTCTACTCCGGATGGAGCAACAAAACTGAAAGTCAGTGCTGACAAAACAGAACTTGTCGCCGATGGCAGCAGCCTTGCTTATGTCACCGTTGATGTGACTGATGCAAACGGAAACCTGAACACCAAAGCAACCAATACCATCAACTTTACTCTGGAAGGCAACGGCAGCATTGCCGGCGTGGACAACGGAGACCAGGCAACCACGGATAAATTCCAGCAGGCAAGCGTTCTTCCAGACAGCACATCTGCCAGGATCAATGCTTACGCCGGAAAAGCACTGGTGATCATAAAATCCACCAAAGATGCCGGTGATATCAAACTGAATATTACATCTGGCGGCATGACTGCCCAGAGTATCCGCATCCAGACAAAAGCTGCTGCAAATACTTCTTCCGATGCGATAAGCAGCTACCGCATGTCAAAACACTGCTATATTCTCAGCGGTTCTTCCAGTATCCCACTTCCGCAAAGTGTAGAGGCTACTTTTGCAAATGGAACAACGAAAAATCTTCCAGTAACCTGGAATGATTATGACAAAGATGCCCTGAAAAAGAGCAAAGCCATCTTCCAGGTGACTGGTTCTATCAAAAACGGAGAAGAAAAAATCCCGGTAACAATGACGATCCACGTATACAGCCAGATTGTCACTGCCCAGAATTATTCCGGTATTACAGCACCGGATACCATGCCAACCCTGCCAACGGTTTCCATGACCTACAGCAAAGACGGTTCTGCATTTGAAGAATTTCCGGTAACCTGGGATACTTCGAAACTGACAAATACAAGCTTTTCCAAGGTTGGCGGCCTTGTGACCATAAATGGCAGTGTAACCGCTCTCGGAGAGACTTATCCAGTAACTGCGAGCATCCGTGTTGCTTCCCCGGTTTACGGCGAGAGTGTCAATATCGCTCCGGATTATCTGGATCTGACACAAAGCTGTAAGAGTGCATCAGACAACCTTCTGGCGATCGTAGACGGTATCCGCAGCGATACAAACGGAGGCGGAAGTTCCAGTTCTCTGCGTTGGACCAACTGGAATACAAGAAACGATACAGATTCTCCGGTGATTACCCTGACATGGGCTACTGCTCACCTAGTAGATCAAATCAATCTCTACTACTATACCGAGAATGTTTCCACTTCCCAGGAACCAACCAGCGTCAAATTTGAATATTCCCTGGACGGATCCGATTTCGTGGAGATCGACCATGAAGAGGCTGTAAAAATCCCGGATGTGACAACCGGTTCTGCTACCGATAAAATCTCCAACGGTTACAGCTTCAAACTGAAAAGTACCATCAATCCGATCGCCGTTCGTATTATCCTCGGACATGATACCGGCAAATTTATTGGTCTGACGGAAGTAGAAGTTATGAGCAGCAGCATTTCTTATACAAGAAACAGATCTGCATCCTTAAAAGGTATCACTTACGGAACAAAAAGCATTACGTTCAATCAGAATACCAGTTACAAGATCACAGGAGATTCCTTTGACAGCAATCTTCTGAAGATTTCCAACGATGTGAACGCAGCGGTAAGCGTCATACCGGTAAGCGACAAACAGTTTACTCTGATTTCCGTATCAGAAGACGGTTCTGAGACAAAAACTTACACGATCACCTTGACCGAAAATGGCAGCGGTGAGACTGAGACCGAAACTCCAGCTACTGAACCCGAGACCGAAACTCCGGCCACCGAAACTGAGACCGAAACTCCGGCCACCGAAACTGAGGCCGAAACTCCAGCCACCGAAACTGAGACCGAAACTCCAGCCACCGAAACTGAGACCGAAACCGAAACCCCGGCTACGGAGACCGAGACTCCGGTTACGCATCCGCCACTGACGGAAAGGCCAGAAACAGAAGCACCGGAAACTTCTTCCAATGATAAGAATGAAAGTCAAACGCCCGCTGCCAAACCGGAAACACCTTCTACGGACAAACCGCAGACACCTTCCACTCCGGCTCTCAAAAAAGGTGACACCTTTAAGGTTAAAAATATCCAGTACAAAGTCCTGAATGTTTCCAAGAAGACGGTAGCCGTTGTCAAAGGAACAGACAGAAAACCGGGTAAAGTAACAAAAGTAACGATTCCAAACACTGTAAAAGATGCTGCAGGCAAAACCACCTTTACGGTAACTCAGATCCAGGCAAATGCATTTAAAAACTACAAAAATTTGAAATCTGTCATTATCGGAAAGAATGTTACGTCCATTGGCAAAAACAGCTTCTACGGATGCCAGAAACTTAAAAAAGTAACTTTCAAGGGAACTTCTGTAAAAACGATTAAATCCAAAGCCTTCAAAAAGACGGCTTCCAAAGTGACCGTAAGTGTTCCAAAGAGCATCCGGAACAATAAGAAAAAAGCGGCTGCTTTCCAGAAGAAGCTGACCAAGAGTGGCATGAGCAAAAAACTGAAACTGAAATAAGAAAGTTTGATCATCACACACAAAAAAGATGCGAGTCCATTGCGGATTCGCATCTTTTGGTTTATAAAGGACTATTTTCTTTCATTTAATTGTTTTCTCATCTAAAGCTTTTTGGCTCATCTTATTCTTTTCTTCTTAAAATATCATATGCTTCCGCTCTTCCGCCTTCCAGCTCCACATGCAGAATCTGTTTGGAATGCGGTGCACTTTCCTGTTCTTCACCGTCCTCATTGAGGATCCTCTTTACTGTAACCTCTACATTCTGACCGTCCGGTTTCATGATCTCAATCTGTTCACCGACACTGAATTTATTTCTCTGCTCAATGCGACAGCGACCTTCTGCATCGACTTCCCCAACGATACCAAGATAGGTATATTCTTTCACGTAAGTATTGTTATCGTATATCTGCGTGTTCTCATCCGGTCTTCCATAAAAGAAACCGGTCGTGAACTGGCGGTAGGTACAGCTTGCAATCTGTGTGCGGTACCACGGCATATGCTCTTCATAAAGTTTTGGATCTTCCAGATAATCATCGATCGCTTTGCGATACGTTCTCGCAACCGTTGCCACATAGAGGGCCGTTTTCATTCTGCCTTCGATCTTAAAGCTGTCAATCCCCGCATCAAGCAGATCCGGGATATGTTCGATCATGCAAAGATCCTTGGAATTAAAAATATAGGTGCCTCTTTCATTTTCATAAACCGGAAGATACTCACCCGGTCGTTTCTCTTCCACAACTGCATATTTCCAGCGACACGGATGCGTACAGGCTCCCTGGTTGGCATCTCTGCCTGTAAAATAACTGCTGAGCAGACATCTTCCGGAATAAGAAATGCACATAGCTCCATGCACAAAGGTCTCAATCTCCAGATCCTCCGGAATGTTTGCACGGATCTCTTTGATTTCCTGCATGGAAAGCTCCCTTGCAGAAACCACTCTCTTCGCTCCCAGTGTATGCCAGAAATGATAGGTAGCATAGTTTGTGTTATTCGCCTGGGTACTGATATGGCGTTCGATTTCCGGACAGATACGTTTTGCGATCTCAAACACCCCCGGATCGGCAATGATCAGTGCGTCCGGTTTCACTTCTTTTAATTCTCTGAAATATTCCTCAACGCCCTCCAGATCCCGGTTGTGTGCCAGGATATTGGCTGTCACGTAAACTTTCACGCCATGCTCATGGGCAAAGGCAATGCCCTCTTTCATATCTTCCATCGAAAAATTCTTGGCTTTTGCACGCAGTCCAAATGCTTCGCCGCCAATGTAAACGGCATCCGCTCCAAAGATGACCGCCGTCTTTAATACTTCCAGGCTGCTTGCCGGCACCAGCAATTCCGGTTTCCTCATCGTTCTTCCTCCCATTTATCTATTCCTTTATTTTCACGCTGAGTGTTGCTCCATCCCCGATCGGCACAATGCTGGTCACCAGATGCTCATTGTGTTTCAGTTCATAGAGATACTCCCGCATCCGTTTATATATTGTCCTGTTTCTTCGCTCTACTGCATAATGGGACTCGATAATGTCACCATCCTGCAGCACATTATCCGAGATCAGGATGCCGCCGACTTTCAGCAGACGCATCACATCCGGCAGAAAATGAATATACTGCCCTTTTGCAGCGTCCATAAAGATAAAATCATAAGAACCCTCAAGTTCTGCAAGAATCTCTGTGGCATCCCCTTCCAGAAAACGGATCTGTGACTCCTTCCCTGCTTTTCTGAAATTTTCTTTTGCGATCGGAATGCGTTTTTCATACTTTTCAATTGTTGTGATTTTGGCTTCTTTTGGTGCATATTCACAGAACAGCAGTGTGGAAAATCCAACTGCTGTCCCTACTTCCAATATATTGACCGGACGCTGCATCTGCAGCAGCACCTTGAGAAAGCTCTGCATTTCTCTTCGTATGATCGGCACATGATCTTCCAGTGCTTTTACCTCAAGCTCCGTCAGGAACGGGGTATTTCCCGTATCCAGGGAGTTGATAAAAGCTGTCATTCTTTCATCTACTATCATATCGTTACTCCGTCTCAGTCTCTTTTTCATCCGCCCGGCTCAGTACTCTCAGCATCTCTTCTGCTGTCTGTGAGGTGTTCAGTACATAGCTTCCGGGCTCAATTTCTCCTTTATATTCAGAAAGCATATATTGAATGCGAAAAACATTCTTATCTTTGATCAGTTTCTTCTCTTCCAGAAGCTTTGCGATTTCACCAAAGGACATATCTTTGGTGATCGTAACTGCTACCTTTTTTCCGGGAGCCTCACTCATCGCTTCCTGTGCAAATATCTGATATCCGAATGTGTAGGCCCGTCTGCCGGTAAAAATCAGAACAAGCACAAGAACCGCCAGCAATACGATTTTCACGGCAATGCCGACTGCAATTGATTTTGCACTGTTCTCTTTCATGCACCCTCTCCTGTCTTACCAGTACATTAATCCTGCAAGGAACAGTACTAGTCCGTTTCTATGATATCTGCAAAATTTTCAATTTCCATATCCACAGATGTCAGTATCTCATCCGCACATCTCTGAATGATCCTGCATATCTGAAGCTCCGCTGCCAGATACTCCTGTATAACCGGATTCTTCCGCATATCTTCGTATTCCCGCTCCAGATTCTGCACATCATCAAACAGATCGTAAGCATTGCTTCCATTCTGAAGCAGATAATTCTTTTTGCGGAACTCATCCAGCCTCTGTCGAAGCTGCGGCTCTTCGGATACTTTTCTGCTCACTTCCCGAAACGCTTTGTACGCTTCGCTTCCGCGAAGTGCAGCCGAAAGCTGCACCGTATATTCCTTTATTTCATCCATTTTCTATCAGCCCCATCATACTTCCATAATGATCGGCAGGATCATCGGGCTTCTCTTTGTTCTCTTCCAGAGGAACTCGCTTAAGCTGTCACGGATTGCTGTCTTTAAACGTCCCCAGTCGGTCACTCTTCGATCCATGCAGTCCTCAATAGCTTCTTCTACTACATGTTTTGCTTCATCCATCAGTCCTTCGGATTCTCTGACGTATACAAATCCTCTGGATACAATATCCGGACCTGCAAGAACTTGATTGCTGTATTTTTCAAGCGTCAGTACAACGATCAGAATACCGTCCTCCGCCAGATGCTGTCTGTCGCGAAGAACGATATTTCCGACATCACCAACACCCAGTCCGTCTACCAGGATCGCTCCGGTCTGTACACGGTCTACAACCTGTGCTTTTTCTTCATCTAACTCCAGAACATCTCCTGAGGACAACAGGAAAATATTGTCCTTTGGAATACCAAGACTCTCCGCAACCTGTGCCTGTGCTTTCAGATGACGGTATTCACCATGCACCGGAATCGCATATTTCGGATGAACCAGAGAATAGATCAGCTTGATCTCTTCCTGACATGCATGGCCGGATACGTGGGCATCCTGGAAAATAACATCCGCCCCTTTCATCGAAAGCTCATTGATCACTCGGGAAACTGCTTTTTCATTTCCCGGGATCGGGTTGGAGCTGAAAATAACGGTATCGCCCGGCTTGATCTGCACTTTACGATGCATGTTGGATGCCATACGGGAAAGTGCCGCCATGGACTCGCCCTGGCTTCCGGTTGTGATCAGCACCATTTGCTCATCCGGATAATTCTTCATCTGATCCAACTCGATCAGGGTATTCTCCGGCACGTTCAGATAGCCAAGCTCTGCCGCTGTGCTGATAACATTGACCATACTGCGACCCTCTACCACACATTTGCGTCCATATTTATAGGCAGAATTGATGATCTGCTGTACACGGTCCACATTGGATGCAAACGTTGCAATGATGATCCTTGTATTTTTATGCTCTGCGAAAATATTATCAAACGTCTTACCAACGGTACGCTCGGACATCGTAAATCCTTTTCGCTCTGCATTGGTACTATCGCACATCAGTGCCAGCACACCCTTTTTGCCGATTTCTCCAAAACGCTGCAGATCGATCGCATCTCCGAATACCGGAGTGTAATCCACTTTAAAGTCACCGGTGTGCACCACGATACCTGCCGGTGAATAAATTGCAAGTGCAGAAGCATCTGCAATACTGTGGTTTGTCTTGATAAACTCAATGCGGAATTTCCCAAGATTGATCGACTGTCCATGTTTTACGACTTTTCTCTTTACGGACTTCAGAAGATTATGCTCTTTGAGCTTATGCTCGATCAGTGCGATCGTAAGTCTTGTCGCATAGACCGGAACATTCAGTTCTTTTAATACATATGGCAATGCTCCGATATGATCCTCATGACCATGCGTAATGACAAAACCTTTTACTTTATGTGCATTGTTTTTCAGGTATGTGATATCCGGTATCACAAGGTCGATCCCCAGCATATCGTCCTCAGGAAAGGACAGCCCACAGTCAACCACAACAATACTGTCTTCGAATTCGAAGGCAGTAATGTTCATGCCGATCTGTTCCAGACCGCCCAGAGGAATGATCCTCAATTTCGAATTGTTAATATTTTTCAAAAATTTTTACCTCCTGTTTCTTTTCCGTTCAGGCTCTTTATTCAAATTCAATATCATCCAGCATTTCCTGGAAGATTTTTGAAACTGCCTCTAATTCATCATCGTCATCCACGATCTCATATAACGCTTCATCCTCACCTGGCTTTGACAGATCTTTCAGGATCAGTGCTTCTGCCTCATCGTCCTCAGAATCCGTTACCAGAATATAGCTGATGCCGCCAAGTACTGTCTGTTCCAGTACATAAAACTCAACCATCTGATTGTCCGCCAGTGTAAATGTAATTTTCTCCATAATAAACCTGTTGCAGCCCTGCTTCAAATCACTCTGGCTGCGTCCTTTCCCTTTTCATTCCTTCATGATCTAAATAACCCTGAAGAATATAGACAGCTGCAAGTTTGTCCACATACTTCTTACGGTCCTCTCTTCGCACGCCGCTCTCCATCATCGTCCGATGTGCCTCTACTGTGGTCAGTCTCTCATCCCACATCACAACTGGCAGACCGGTACGCTTCTCCAGCATTTTCTGAAATTCCAGAGATTTTTCCGCACGGTCTCCCACGGTATTGTTCATATTTTTCGGGTATCCAAGCACCAGGATCCCGACATCATACTCTGCGATCAGTTCTTCGATCCGTGCCAGCGTCTTCCTCAGTTTGTTCTCCTGAGTCCTGCGGATGATCTCCACGCCCTGTGCAGTAATCCCAAGCCCGTCACTGACTGCGACTCCAACCGTCTTGGAGCCGTAATCCAGTCCGAGTGCTCTTTTCTTTACTTCTGTTCCCATGTTCTGTTTTTAATATACTCCTTCAGAAGTTCTTCTACCAGCTCATCACGTTCCACTTTCATGATCATGCTTCTTGCATTTTTATAACTGGTGATATAAGTAGGATCGCCTGACATAATGTAGCCTACAATCTGGTTCACCGGATTATAGCCCTTTTCTGCCATTGCGTCATAAACAGTATCCAGGATCTCTTTTACGCGATATTCCGGATCTGTATTTACTTTGAAATATTGTGTATTACTGATATTTGCCATTCTTTTCACGTCCTTACCGTACAAACTATACTTCTATTCTAATATAACTGTCTGAAAAATTCAATTGTTTTTTGTAATTAATGCTTCTTCGCGTGATTTTTATAATGGCTTTGAAAACAATCCGCTGCTCAGGACCGAGCTTTTGTGCACAGCAGACAGTCCTGACAGCGTTCTTTTCCTGCCTTTACCAAAAGAATCTGATTGTCTAAATTTTCCGTCGTCTCCATCAACATGCGAATATACTCCATGGTATGGCCGGATGCATAAACCTTCCCGTCAATCGTCACGCTTTCTTCAAAGAGTACTTTTGTGACGGTTTCGCTGATTTTTTCTTCAAATCGCTGCTTCCGCACCTTACCGTCTGCGATCAGGATCGCACTTCTTCTGTGTGCCACATCGGACGGCACCTGATTTTCCATGACGGCTGCTTTCGTTCCTTTTCTTCTGGAATACTGGAAAATATGCGTTTCATAAAAATCTACTTTATTTAAGAAATCTCTGGTGATTGCAAACTCTTCCTCGGTTTCCCCCGGAAATCCGACGATCACATCGGTCGTCAGGGCCGGATGTTTAAAGTACTTGCGGATCAGTATGCATTTTTCATAGTATTCTCCTGATGTGTATCTTCGATTCATTCTTTTTAAAGTTGCATCACATCCACTCTGCAGGGAAAGGTGGAAGTGCGGGCAGAATTTCGGAAGAGCAGAAAGTGTTTTCACAAAATCTTCTGTAATGATACCCGGTTCCAGTGACCCAAGACGAATACGCTCGACCCCCGCAACCTCATGCACTGCAAGGATCAGTTCCTGCAGTGTGCTGCCATGATCGATCCCGTAAGAACTCAAATGGATACCGGTAAGAACCACCTCTTTGCATCCATTGCCTGCCAGCGTTTTTACTTCCTCTACGACCTCTTCTTTTCTGCGGCTGCGTACACGTCCTCTCGCATAGGGAATGATGCAGTAGCTGCAGAACTGATTACAGCCATCCTGTACTTTCAGATAGGCTCTGGTGTGTTCCACCGTTTTTTCCAGAGACAGTTTCTCGTACTCTTTTGTGTGATTGATATCGATCAGAGATTCCTGCACAGCACTGCGTTCATAATGTTCCAGAATACTGACCAGATCTTTTTTGCGGTTATTTCCGATAATAATGTCGATTGCAGAGTCTTCTTCCAGCTCAGTTCCTGCTGCCTGCACATAACATCCGGCTGCCACCACGATCGCATGCGGATTCATTTTCTTTGCTTTGTGCAGCATCTGTCTGGACTTGCGGTCTGCCATATTCGTCACCGTACAGGTGTTAATCACATAAACATCCGCCCCCGGTGCAAACGGCACAATCTCATACCCTGCTTTTTCCAGAAGCTGCTGCATCGCCTCCGTCTCATATGCATTTACCTTGCATCCCAGATTGTGGAATGCCGCTTTGCGTTTTTCCATATTTTATCCAATTCCTTTCTTTTAAGCTTGACAGTCTCCTCCGAAATGGGTATGATTAATGTATACAAAAACACATATTACAGGAGGTTTTATGACAATGAAAACTGTACAGATTTCTTTAAATTCGATTGATAAAGTAAAGTCATTCGTAAACGAAATTACAAAATTTGATTATGATTTTGATCTGGTATCCGGAAGATACGTAATCGACGCAAAATCTATTATGGGTATTTTCAGTCTGGACCTTTCCAAGCCGATCGACCTGAATATCCATGCTGAAGATGATTCCGATGTAATTCTTCAGGCATTAAAACCATACATCATCGACTGAAAAACCACATAAAATTTCAGATTTCTTTTGATTTTGATATTTTTAACTGCCGCAGTTCTCCTGCGGTAGCTTTTTTGTGACCATTTTTCCGTGTCTTTTTATTCTACCCAGAGTGTCTCAGCCGTATCGATTGCTTTTTTCACCATCTCGTCGATCTCTTCCTGCAGTTTCTCTTCACTGCGTTTGATCACTTTGATATTCGGTTTGGTAACCGGATGTTTTGCCACAAAGATCGTACAGCAGTCTTCGTACGGCTGGATCGATGTCTCATAAGTATCGATCTTCAGGGATACATCCACGATCTCCTGTTTATCAAAACCGATCACCGGACGGAATACCGGAAGGGTGCAGACTTCGTTGGTCGCTGCAAGACTCTGCATGGTCTGGCTTGCTACCTGTCCGATGCTTTCTCCTGTGATCAGTCCCAGGCATCCGGTCTCTTTCGCGATGTGCTCTGCGATACGCATCATGTAACGTCTCATAATGATTGTGAGTTCATCATGAGGGCATTTATCATAAATATACAGCTGAATGTCCGTAAAGTTTACGACATGCAGAACGATCGGTCCGCTGTATTTCGACACCAGACGTGCCAGGTCAACCACTTTCTGTTTTGCACGCTCACTGGTGTATGGCGGTGCATGGAAATAAACGGCATCAATCTTAACGCCGCGTTTTGCAATCATGTAGCCTGCAACCGGGCTGTCAATTCCACCGGATAACAGAAGCATAGCTTTTCCGTTTGTTCCGACCGGCATACCACCAGGTCCCGGAATGATCTTTGAGTAGATATAGATCTTTTCACGAATCTCCACGTTCAGGGTGATTTCCGGATGATGCACGTCAACGCTCATATTCGGAAACGCTTCCAGAATACGCTCGCCAAGATCTGCATTTAATTCCATGGAATTTTTCGGATAATTTTTTCTTGCTCTTCTTGCATTGACTTTGAACGTATGCTCTCCATCCGGATATACGCGTGCCATATAATCGATCACTTCCTGAGAAAGCTGATCAAATCCTTCATCATTTACTTTCAGTACCGGACAGATACCCACAATACCGAAAACTCTCTGCAGTGCCTCCACTACTTCTTCAAAATCAAACAGGCCTTCGCTCTCCACAAAGATACGTCCCTGTTCTTTTCGTACATTAAATTCACCTTCCACTTTCTTCAGTGCATGGCGAATCTGTTTTACCAGTGCATCTTCGAAGAGATAACGGTTTTTTCCCTTGATACCGATCTCTCCGTATTTGATCAGAAATGCATGAAACATAAATTTCTTTTCTCCTTTTCTTTTCCTGTATCGCAGTTGTTTCGTATATTCACAGTTACATCATATCTTTTAATGTCTGCTGTATCTGCGGAGCACCACAAGCAGTTCCTTTAACTGCTGCAGGCAGTATTCCAGCTCTTCTTTTGTTGTATTCTCACAGAAACTGAATCGCACGGTAGAATCCAGCAAATCTTTTTTCAGACCAATTTCTTTTAATACCGGACTGACCGGAAGTTTTTTGTTGGAAGAACATGCTGAACCGGAAGATACCTGAATCCCCCGCTCTTCCAGTGCATGGAGCAGCACTTCGCTTCGCACGCCTGCAAAGCTCACACTTACAATGTGCGGTGCTCCCTGATCCCCCGGAAGACTGTTCAGAACCGTATCCGGTATTTTCTGCACTTCTTCCATGAAAAACTGTTTCAGCTCACAGAGATGTGTCACTTTTTTATCAAAATCCGTGTAGGCTTCTTTTGCTGCACAACCAAGTCCGGCGATTCCAGGCACATTATCTGTCCCGGATCGCATCCCTTTCTGCTGACCTCCGCCCAGGATCAGCGGATGGATCTTCACTCCGTTTCGAACATAAAGGAATCCAACTCCTTTTGGTCCATGCAGCTTATGTCCGCTGACCGAGAGCATATCAATGCCAAGTTTTTTCGGATAAATACGGTACTTTCCATAGGCCTGGATTGCATCCACATGCCAGAGTGCCTTTGGATTTTTTTCTTTGATGATCTTCCCGATCTCTTCGATCGGCTCCAGAGTCCCGATCTCATTATTGACATACATGGTGGACACCAGGATCGTATCTTCCCGGATCGCATCGGAAAACTTCTGAAGATCTATTCTTCCATAGCGGTCTACCGGTATGTAACTGACCTCAAATCCCTGCTCCTGAAGATAGATCATCGGCTGGATCACGGCAGCATGTTCGATCGCCGTTGTAATAATGTGTTTTCCGGCACGTTTGTTTGCCATCGCCGTTCCGATCAGTGCCCAGTTGTCTGACTCGGTTCCGCCAGAAGTAAAATAAATCTCTTTTTCATCTGCTTTTAAAGTAGCCGCAATGTCCATTCTGGCTTCGCGAAGATATTTTTCTGCCTCCATTCCCTTGTCGTGTCTGGATGACGGATTTCCGAAATCCTCCATCATCACTTTTACGACGATGTCACGCACACCTTCAGAACATCTTGTCGTTGCTGAATTATCTAAATATGCCTGCATTATTCTCTGCCCTCCAACTGAAACATCAGAACCGAAAGCACCGCCATACCGGCAGTTTCCGTCCGCAAGATCCGTTTTCCCAGTGTAATCGGGCTGATGCCATTTTCCTGTGCCAGTGCAATCTCACTTTCATCAAATCCGCCCTCCGGGCCAATGAAAATACCGATAGACTGCCCCGGCTGTATTGTCTCAAATATCTGTTTTGTCTTTTCCATGTCTTCCGCCAGCTCATAAGGGATCAGCGTGATATCCAGATTTTTTGCATAATCCACAGCCTGACCAAATTTCATAACCTCGTGGATATGCGGAATGATATTTCTCCTGGACTGTTTGGCTGCACTTTCTGCAATGCTCTGCCAGCGTTTCTGCTTCGCTTCCGCCTTTTTTGCATCCAATTTTACAACTGCCCTTTTCGTTGCCACCGGGATGATCTCATACACTCCAAGCTCTACTGCTTTCTGAATGATCAGTTCCATTTTATCGCCCTTTGGCAGCCCCTGGAACAGATAAATTTTCGATGGCAGCTCACGGTTTGCCTCTTCCACCCACATAATGTGCAGATGTGCCACATCTTTTTCATATCCGGCAATTTCGCAGCGATACTCTTTTCCGGTACTTTCCTCATGGATGCAGATCTGTTCTCCAATCTGAAGGCGCAGTACATTTTTCATATGATTCAGGTCGCTTCCGCGGATGATGATCTCTTTTTCACCGATTGCAGATGAGTCTGCAAAAAAATCGTACATAATCTTCCTCCGGTACTATGCCTGTTTTCTTGCAGTGACAGAAACCCATTCGCCCTGATGTGTAACTTCCAGAACTTCCAGTCCTGCATCTTTTACTGCTTTTACGACAACGTCTTCTTTTACATCCAGAATACCGGAAGTAATATAAAGAGCTCCCGGTTTCATCTGATGGCAGATCACCGGCGTCAGTGGGATCAGGACATCTGCCAGAATATTTGCCGTTACAATATCATACTTTTCATATCCGACCTGATCCTGCACGGCTTTATCATCAATGATATTTCCGATCATCACATCCATGCTGCCTTCCGGAATCTGGTTTGCTTCCAGATTTTCTCTGGTAGCAGAGATCGCACATGGATCAAGATCCGTACCGACCGCATGACCTGCTCCCAGTTTCAGTGCTGCGATGGACAGGATACCGCTTCCGGTGCCGACATCCAGGATCTCCATACCGTCCTTCACATATTTTTTCAGCTGACGCATGCAAAGCTGTGTCGTCTCATGCATACCGGTACCAAACGCCGTGCCAGGATCAATATGAATGATCATCTTATCCTTATCTTCCGGTTTTACTTCTTCCCAGGACGGGATGATCAGGATATCATCCACATAAAACTGATGAAAATACTGTTTCCAGTTGTTGATCCAGTCCTTGTCTTCGGTCTGGGATTCTGTGATCGTTCCCTCTCCGATATCCACAAACATACGAAGCTCTTCCAGAGCATCTTTTACATTTGCAAGCAACTCTTCTTTATCTTCTTTCTCATCCAGGTAAAAGTTCAGATAAGCGATCCCGTCATCTGCCGGTCCGTCTGGAAGAATATCGACAAACATCTGCTGTTTGTCCTGCTCCGTCAATGGTACTTTATCTTCAATCTCTACGCCTTCCACGCCGGCTTCTGCCAGTGTGGAGATCACGATATCTTCTACTTCTGATCTTGTTTTTAACGTAAATTTATTCCATCTCATAAATGTCAAATATCCTTTCGTACATATAATGCCAGATTAACATTATTTCAAAATGATGCTACACCGTTTGTTCCTGTACAAAATAGTATGATAATCCATACATGTCTGTTCGTACTTTACAGCCACAAAATAAGAGGTGTTTTTACACACCCCTTATCATAACATCTGTGCTTACTTTTTAAAAGTACTATTTTTCTTCCTTTTTCCGCTTCTTAAGCGTCAGTGCAAGTGCTGCTCCGGAAACAACAAGTGCTGCTGCCACCGGCACAACCGGTGTAGTATCCCCGGTCTTTGCTGCTGTATTGGTGCTGCCAGAAGAAGAGCTGCTGCTTCCGCTTCCGGAAGTAGAACTGGATGTTCCGCTTTCATTTGCCTTAAACGTGATGGATTTCTTCACATCATCTCCCTCACTGTATACCCACTTCTTGCCATCATATACATATTTGCGGAATGTTGCCACGATCGTATAAGTGCCGGCCTGTGTCGGAGTCATCGTAAAGGTCTGTGTGGACTTATCTCCCTTCCAGGTTGTGGTATCCGTCAGTTTCCAGGAATACGGTACATATTTTTCATCATCTGCTGACGGTTTGTAATCCTTGTCATCCACATAAGTAGAACCGGTTGCTGTAAATGTCAGTGCTGTATTTAACTTTTGTGTGGAATTATCCGTTACACCGGTGAATTTCACATCGCTCTCTTTTGCTTCCTGCGGAGCACGCAATGTCTTTACCGATACCGAAACCGGATCACTTGCCAGATAATTGTCGGATTCCGGGATTCTTGTATAAATCTTATAGCTTGTTCCCGCCTTCAGATCCTGCTCTTCACCGTCTACTTCATTGACATAGGTGATCGTGGAAGCTTTCTTCGCCAGTTTCCATTCATCATCCTTTGCCTTTTCCGAATAAGCATATTCCTGACCGGCTACGGTCTTGTATTTCAGATACTGATAATGACGTTCGGTCACTTCCGGCTTGGTCAGTGTGATGCCGAGGGATTTCATCAGTTTCTCAGTAAGAGGAGCCTTTGTGATCTCTGCGGAGATATCATCAACGGAAGCAACGGTGTAGCACTCTGCCGGATCACCGGAAAGTGTCACTTCTGCTTTGATATTCTTTGCTGTTGCCACATCTGCATGGTCATATACAAAAGTTGCTTTTGCCACAGCAAGAACATCTGATGCTTTGTCACCGTCTACGATACCGGAAAATCCGGATAAGGTACAGGTATCATCCGGAACATCGGTCGTACCGTCATACACTTTGGTTGCTTTGTTCTTAGATGTTGTGCTTGTTTTATTGACACTGATCAGCGGTGTCAGTTCTTTCTTTTCGATTTTATAGTTTACGGTTCCGGACAATATGTGATCATAACCAAAAGTATCCGTCACAAGCACTTCATTCAGACTAAACGATTTTTCATCCGGTTTTTCTTTTATATTTTTCTTTGTTACTTTATAACCTTTTGCTGTTCCGTCTTTCAGTTCCAGAGAAGAATCCATTGCTTCATCATAATCTCTCAAGGAAACCTCTGGTGTATAATCTTTTGCCGCACTGACAGTGATAATATCTACATTTTCCAGTTTTTCACCATATGTTGTCGTGAGGTCTGCTCCGACCTTTACAGTATACGCCGTCGCACTCTTGCCCTTTTTCAGATTACCGTCTTCGTAAGTGTAGTTCTGCTCTTTTGCAGTGATGCTGTCCGTTGTTTCCTCAGAAGAAGTAAAGGTAACTGCTTTGATGGAAAATGCTACGGTAGATGCAGGCTGAAAATATACAACTGCTTTTCCGTTGCTGTCGCTCCAGACCGTATTGGCATCCATGCTGACATCTGCACCATTTAATTGTACGTTATCAATCGTGCATACTGCATCTTTCTCTACGGTAAACTCCGATGCTTTTAACGTAAGATCTCCTGATTTTACATCATTTGTGACTTTACATGCAATAGAACCACCATTAAGAGAAACCTGTGTACTTTTGATCGTACCACTTCCAAATAATGTTCCACCTTCTACGGTTGTTTCAGCTACATCAATACTGCCCTTCAGATTTGCCTTACCATTGCTGGTCTTTGCGAACTGAACCTTTCCTTCTCCGCTGATCGTACCGATTATATTAGTCGTTGTTCCTTTCAAAACAATCGTCAGCGTTGCTCCAGATTTTACGATAACTTCTCCAAGAGAAGCACCATCACTTAAAGTTAATGTAACTGCTTTATCTTCCAAAATAGTATACTTTCCATTTTCATTTTTATAATCCACGTTCGGTGTACCATTCGGAGTTATTTTTCCGGCTGTCTTTACTTTTTTCCCAACTGCACCTTTTTTTTGTCCGGCTTCGCCTTCTGTTTGAGGTGTCTGCTCTGTTATCACTGCTTCGCTCTCAATAACTGCCTGTGACTCACTTTCCGGGACAAAACCACCCTTGATCTCAGTTTCTTTGTCTTTGTGATGTTTTGTTTCTTGGTTTTTTGTCTCTGTTTCTGTATTTGCAGACTCACTTTCTGTATCACTTGAAATAACCTGTACTGCCTGCGTATCGCCCTCAGAGCTGTCTTTTCCTGCCGCCAGCACAGATGCCGGGACCATGGAAACTGACAGGCTGAAAGACATACATATAATCATTAACTTTTTCAGTAATTTTAATTTCATATCCAACTTACCTGCTTTCACCAAATCTATGTATAAAGCTATAGTTATACCTATACATCATATTCTATTCTTTTCAAGCATTCTTGTCAACGTCAGAAACCTTAAGTTTCTGTTACGTCATACACGAATCCTGTTTCTGCATATCAAAACAGCAAGTATTTTTATGGTGAAAATGTTTCCTTTCCGATAACTTTCATGTACAAAAATGCACCGCGGATCTCTCCCGGGTGCATTTTTTGAATTTCAGCTTTTTTATTGTTCTCAGGGTCAGTCTTCAAATGTTTCTTTTATTTTTTCCATAAAGCTCTTCTTTTTCGGCTTTTCCTGTTTACTATCGTTAATCTTACCGTTGACTGCCTCATCATACTTACGCAGGTATTCCTTTGCCTCTTCGTTCAGCTTTGTCGGAACCTGAACAACAAGTGTTACATAATGGTCTCCGCGGATATTTTTGTTGCGAAGAGAAGGCACACCTTTTCCTTTAAGACGGATCTTGGTATCCGTCTGTGTTCCAGGTTTGATATCGTATGCCATATCGCCGTCTACGGTTGTGATATGGATCTGTCCGCCCAGTGCTGCCTGTGCAAAGGTGACAGGAGCAGTAGAATAAATATTCATATCCTGTCTCTGGAAGATCGGATGACGTTCTACCTGAACTTCAACCAGCAGATCCCCTCTTGGGCCGCCGTTTACACCCGGTTCACCCTTTTCACGAATACGGATGCTCTGTCCGTTGTCAATACCGGCCGGGATCGTCACTGCGATCTTCTTGCGGTTTGTGATGTAACCGCTTCCATGGCAGTCCGCACATTTCTCTTTTACGATCTTACCGCTTCCGTTACAGTCCGGACAGGTCTGTACATTTCTTACCGTGCCAAACAGGGACTGCTGTGTATATACGATCTGACCTTTACCGCCGCATTTCGGACAAGTCTCCGGACTGGTTCCTGGTTTTGCACCTGTTCCATGGCAGGTTGTACACTCATCCTTCAGATTCAGATCCAGCTGTTTTTCGCATCCGAATACTGCCTCTTCAAAGGTAATCCTTACCGCTGTCCTGACATTGGCACCTTTCATCGGTCCATTGTTTGCACGTCTGCTGCGACCGCCTCCGAAAAGATCTCCGAAAATATCCCCAAAGATATCTCCCATATCGCCGCCGTTGAAATCAAAGCCGCCGAATCCTCCGGCACCTCCGCCGCCCTGTTCAAACGCAGCATGTCCGAACTGATCATACTGTCTGCGTTTTTCTGCATCGCTTAACACGGCATATGCTTCCGATGCCTCTTTAAATTTCTTTTCTGCTTCTTTGTCTCCCGGGTTCATATCTGGATGATATTTTTTTGCAAGCTGACGGTATGCTTTTTTAATGGTAGCTTCATCCGCCCCTCTGTCAACGCCGAGAACTTCATAGTAATCTCGCTTATTCTCTGCCATCTTTAATCCTCCACATGCACGGCAACCTTCCAGAACCTGCCTGTTTGCAGTTCCTTATGGCCTGATTGCTGACACAAGGCAGGAATGAACACATCCCTGCCTGTGTATATTGTAACTGTTTAGCATCTTAACAGTTACGATGCAAAAATTTATTAAAAGTTACTTTTTTTATACTTCTTTGTAATCACCGTCTACAACATCATCAGACTGATAGCTGCTGTTATCTGCTCCGGCATTCATATCAGGACCTGCCTGAGCTGCTCCGTTTGCCTGTGCCTGCTGCTCATACATCTTTGCAAATACTTTCTGAGCACTTTCCATCAGTTTTTCTTTTGCTGCTTTGATCTCAGCAACCTGTGACTCTGTCATTTCTTCCGGATTGCTCTTTGCGATCAGGTCTTTCAGTTCGTTCAAGTCAGCTTCTACTGCTGTCTTGTCATTTGCATCTACTTTATCGCCAACTTCTTCCAATGCTTTTTCGGTCTGGAATACCATAGCGTCTGCATCGTTTCTTGTGTCGATTGCTTCTTTTCTCTTCTTATCCTGAGCTTCGTACTCAGCAGCTTCTTTGACTGCTTTGTCGATATCAGACTCAGACATATTCGATCCGGAAGTAATGGTGATGTGCTGTTCTTTTCCGGTTCCCAGATCTTTTGCGGATACGTTTACGATACCGTTTGCATCAATATCGAATGTAACTTCGATCTGAGGCACACCTCTTCTTGCTGGTGGGATACCATCCAGACGGAACTGGCCAAGAGATTTGTTATCTTTCGCAAACTGTCTTTCACCCTGTACAACGTGGATATCAACAGCTGTCTGATTATCTGCTGCGGTTGAGAAGATCTGGCTCTTCTTGGTCGGAATGGTTGTATTTCTCTCGATCAGTCTTGTTGCAACACCACCCATTGTCTCAATAGACAGTGACAGCGGAGTTACATCCAGCAACAGGATATCGCCTGCACCGGCATCGCCTGCCAGTTTACCACCCTGTACGGAAGCACCAAGTGCTACACACTCATCCGGGTTCAGAGATTTGCTTGGTTCATGTCCGGTCAGAGCTTTTACTTTATCCTGTACAGCCGGGATACGTGTAGAACCACCAACCAGCAGTACTTTGGAGATCTCGCTTGCTGTCAGACCTGCATCTCTCAGTGCGGTGTTAACAGGTGTAGCGGTTCTCTCTACCAGATCGTGTGTCAGTTCATCGAATTTTGCTCTTGTCAGATTCATATCGAAATGTTTCGGACCTTCAGCAGTTGCTGTGATGAATGGCAGGTTGATGTTTGTGGTTGTTGCAGAAGAAAGCTCTTTCTTTGCTTTTTCAGCAGCTTCTTTTAATCTCTGCAGTGCCATTTTATCGTTTGACAGGTCTACGCCCTCATTTTTCTTGAACTCAGCCAGCATGTAGTCTGTGATCTTCTGGTCGAAGTCATCACCACCCAGTCTGTTGTTTCCGGCTGTTGACAGTACTTCGATAACGCCGTCACCGATCTCAATGATGGATACGTCGAATGTACCACCACCTAAGTCGTATACCATGATCTTCTGTTCTTTTTCATTGTCCAGTCCATATGCTAGAGCTGCTGCGGTCGGCTCGTTGATGATACGTTTTACATCCAGACCTGCGATCTTACCGGCATCTTTGGTTGCCTGACGCTGTGCATCATTAAAATATGCCGGTACCGTGATAACTGCTTCGGTAACTTTTTCGCCTAGGTAGTTTTCTGCATCTGCTTTCAGTTTCTGCAGGATCATTGCGGAAATCTCCTGCGGAGAATATTTCTTGTCGTCGATGGTTACACGATAATCGGTACCCATATGTCTTTTAATAGAAGAAATTGTTTTGTCAGCGTTTGTAACTGCCTGACGTTTTGCAGGTTCACCAACCAGTCTCTCACCTGTTTTTGTGAATGCCACAACAGATGGTGTTGTTCTTGCACCTTCTGTATTTGCGATAACAACCGGTTTGCCACCTTCCATAACTGCTACACAGCTGTTCGTTGTTCCTAAGTCAATACCAATAATTTTACCCATGATAAATTCCTCCTGTTTTATTCTGCTTTTATACTGAATTTTGTCAACTTTTTAATTTAGTTTGCTACTTTTACCATGCTGTGGCGAACCACACTGTCACGGTACATATAGCCTTTCTGAAGTTCTTCCGCTACGACATTTTCGCCGTACTGTTCATCTTCCACATGCATCACTGCATTATGGAAATTCGGATCGAACTCATTTCCTTCTGCCTCGATGGCTTTTACTCCGAGCTCTTCCAGGCTTGCTACGAACTGTTTGTAGATCTTATCCATACCCTGTGCAAATGGCTGTTCTTTTTCCTCATCGGAAAGAGTTGCCAGTCCGCGTTCGAAATTATCGATCACCGGAAGCATCTTTTCAATGACACTCTTTGCACCGACCTCAAACATGGCTGCTTTTTCTTTTTCCGTTCTTTTACGGAAATTATCGAACTCTGCCATCTGGCGTTTCAGACGATCAGTCAGTTCTTCGATCTGCTCGTCTTTTTTATCTTTCTTTTCTTTTTTCTTACCAAAGAAGCCTTTCTTTTCCGGCTGTTCTTCTTTTGCGGCAGCTGTATCGCTTTCTGCCTTTTCCGTTTCCGGCTGTTTTTCTTCTCCTGCAGTCGGTTCTGCAGTTTTTTCTATTTCTTCATCAGCAGGCTTTGTGTTTTTTGTTTCCTCTGCCATACAATCACCTCTCTAGTTGTCTTCTTTTTTCTTACCAAATATATCATCCAATTGAGTTGTCAGTGTTTTTAAGGTACCGACAACTCTGTCATAATCCATTCTTTTCGGTCCGATGATACCGATCGTACCTCGCATACCATCGCCCAGCTCGTAAGTAGCTGTCACAACACTGCAGTCCTTCATCGTCTGCACCGGTGTCTCATTTCCGATGTAAACCTGAATGCCGGTGTTCTTGTCATCTGCCATCGTATCGGCTACCAGATCCGCCAGCTGTTTCTTTTCTTCAAAGGTACCGATCAGGCTGCTCGCCTTTTCACTGTCTGACAGTTCCGGATATTTGAAGATGTTCGTCGCTCCGCTTGTATAGATCTCCATCTCTTCTTCATCCATCTGGATCGCTTCTGCGACTGCATCCAGAACGCTGTTTACAACCTCGCTGTGGATACCAGCCTCCTCTTTGATCTTTGCGATCGTTGTCAGATTTATCTGATCCATCGTAAGACCATTCAAACTGGTGTTAAGCAGAATGTTCAGCTTCAATACCGTTTCCTGATCCAGTCCGTGATGAAGCGAGATCATTTTATTCTTCACTACGTTGCCTTCCGTAACAACAACAGCTAACAGCTGATCTTCGCTTACTATGGAAAGCTGGATAAACTTAAGCTTTGTTCTGTGATACTGCGGCCCTGTGATCATCGAAGCATAATTTGTGTTGGCTGCAAGGAACTGTGCCACACGCTTCAGGACCATTTCCATCTTATCCTGCTTTTCGATCATCAGCTCCTTCATTTCCGTTACCTGCTGTTCTTTCTCTTCCATCAGGTGGTTCACATACAGACGATAACCAAGGTCTGAAGGAATCCTGCCGGCTGAAGTATGTGGCTGGATGATGTATCCAAGCTCTTCCAGATCTGCCATTTCATTTCGGATGGTTGCGGAGCTCAGATTCAAATCCGCATATTTGGAGATCGTCCTCGAACCAACCGGTTCTCCCGTCTCCAGATACGTCTTGATGATCGCCTGAAGTATCTTCCATTTTCTCTCATCTAACTGCATCCTTGAATCCTCCTTCCTGTTATTAGCACTCATCTTAGTGGAGTGCTAACATCCTTGTACCTAAAATAGCACTACGCATATTCTTTGTCAAGAGGTTTTTTTCATTTTTTATAAAAATTGACTTTTTTCCGGAATGCGTTATACTAAAGAGGTCAGAAAAACAGAATCTGACCTAAAAAAACGATCACATAAAATTTCAGGGGGTTCTTATGAAACGAAAAACCACAAATCTTGTCATTGTACTGCTCAGTTTTCTGATTGCAGCTCTGATCGCACTGGCCGTATTTATGACCTGGTTTACAAAGGAACAGACCGCTTTTCTGGAAAAAAGCTTACGTGATGTGAAAAACGAACATTCTGTGCAGGATTCATCTGATACCGCAGACACTTCTGACCATATTGTCTCCTCTTCCTGTCATCACTTTCTTTTTGTCGGAGATTCCAGAACGGTCGGCATGGAGGAAGCCATGCAGGATTCCGATAATGCGGATACCTGCTCTTATATAGGAAAAGTCGGGGAAGGTTACTACTGGCTTGCGAACGAGGGCATCGATCAGCTTCGCACCTCTCTTTCCAAAGAGCCAGATGCTACTGTTGTGTTTAATCTTGGCGTCAATGATCTGAGTGAGATCGACCGTTATCTTGCGTTTTATCCTCAGATTTTTGCAGAATATCCGGATGCTTCTTTCTATATTATGTCTGTGAATCCGGTAGGCGATGCATGCTCCGGTGCTTCCAACGAAGAAATCCGGGATTTTAATGCAAAATTAAAAGAATCTTTTCCGGATCAGTACCTGGATTGCTATGATTATCTGGAACAGAATGGTTTTTCAACGGTAGATGATCTTCATTATACAAACGATACTTACCGTGCGATCCATGATTATACCGTAAGTGCAATTTCAGAAATGGAAAATCCGTAACGCATATTTATGTTCCTTCGTATATTCAAGAATGCCTCTGGCATTCTTGCTGCGAGGTGCACGTCATGCATCGCATGACATATTCTTCTGTGCACCTCTGCAATCCGCCGGAGGCTATATCAGATGGGAGATTGAATCCCGCCACTAATACAAGCTTGTTGCCTGCCGCCTACAGCGGGAGTCATCTCCCATCTGATATAAAATGGCAGAACAAACATTTCAGCTTGTTCTGCCATTTCTGTATAAAGCGAACATTTGCAATCCGCTTTTCTGTTTTATCTTTATCCGAGCAAAAACTCAGAAAGCACCATGTTGCTTAAATCAATCCCTTTTTCTGTCAAGGAAATGCGGTCCTCTTCAATTCTCAGCAATCCTTTTTCTGTGAGCTTTTGGATCTCCCTTTGGTAGATCACCGTCAGCGGACAGTGAAAATGCTCTTCAAATGCAGACAGGCTGACGCCTTCCATCATGCGAAGTCCCAAAAACAAGGTTTCTTCGATCTGATTGTCTTTTGTCAGCACCAGTAATTCCTTTTTTGAGAAATCCCGGTTTAAGTATTCCTGCAGATCATCGGTATTTTTATAACGGAGCGGATTCTGCAATGTGGATGCTCCAAGTCCAAAACCGATGTAGTCCACTCGTTTCCAGTATCCGACGTTGTGTCTGCATACATACCCTGCTTTTGCATAATTCGATATCTCATAACGATGATATCCATATTCGGAAAGAATCTCTGCCGTATCCTCGTACATCTGACGTTCCTCATCCTCCGAAGGCAAAAACTGCGGTTTTTCTCCGGCTTCTCTTTTTGCGGCATCCTGTCTGTAACGCTTTGCAAACAGCGTGCCATCCTCGATGATCAGACTGTAGGCGGAGATATGCTCCGGTCCAAGTTCACATACCTTTTTCAGAGTACAGCGATAGCTCTCTACACTCTGACCCGGAAGCGCCGACATCAGATCGACATTGATATTCGCAAATCCGATCCTTCTTGCCAGATAAAAATTCTCTTTGAACTGATTGTACGTGTGGATACGTCCTAAAAGCTTTAACTCCTCCTGATCTGCGGACTGCAGCCCCAGGCTTAAACGATTGATCCCTGCTTTTTGGTAAATCTGCAGTTTTTCTTCCGTCAGTGTCCCCGGATTGCATTCAATCGTAATTTCCGCATCTTCCCGGATATCCGGGAAACGCTCCCGGATCGCCTGCATGATCCGAATGATCTCACTGCCCTCCAGAACAGAAGGGGTACCGCCACCGAAAAAGATCGTAGATACCACGTAATCCTCCGCCAGATCAAACTGACGGATCTCTTCTATCAGGCAGTTGACATATTGTTTCTGAATTTCTTTTTCTGCCGAAAAAGACAAAAAATCACAGTATGCACATTTCCGAACGCAGAATGGGATGTGCAGATATAATTCCAGTTCTTTTTTCATATTACTTATCATCCAGCTTCAGCACGCTCATAAATGCTTTCTGCGGAATCTCCACGCTGCCGACCTGTCGCATACGTTTCTTTCCTTCTTTCTGTTTTTCCAGAAGCTTTCTCTTACGGCTGATATCACCGCCGTAACATTTTGCAAGCACGTCCTTACGCATTGCTTTTACAGTCTCTCTGGCAATGATCTTGCTGCCGATCGCTGCCTGGATCGGGATCTCAAACAGCTGTCTTGGAATCTCCTCTTTTAATTTTTCGCACATCTTGCGTCCGCGTTCATACGCCGATCCTTCAAATACAATAAAGGAAAGGGCATCGACTTCTTCTCGGTTGACCAGAATATCCAGTTTGACAAGTTCGGAACGCTTGTACCCTTTCATTTCATAGTCAAAAGATGCATAACCTCTGGAACGTGATTTCAGAGCATCAAAGAAATCGTAGATGATCTCATTGAGCGGAAGGTCGTATTTGAGCAGTGCTCTTGTCTCTTCCATATATTCCATACCAAGGTAAACACCTCTTCGCTCCTCGCAGAGCTGCATGATCGAACCGATGTATTCGGTCGTGACCATGATCTCGGCACTGACCATCGGCTCTTCCATGTACTCGATCTCAGCCGGATCCGGAAGGTTTGCCGGATTTGTCAGCTCCATCACTTCTCCGTTTGTCTTATGGACTTTATAAACAACGCCAGGAGCCGTTGTCACAAGATCCAGATTGTATTCTCTCTCCAGACGCTCCTGAATGATCTCCAGGTGAAGCAGTCCTAAAAAGCCACAGCGGAAACCAAAGCCAAGTGCGATCGATGTCTCCGGCTCAAACTGCAAAGATGCATCGTTTAACTGCAGTTTCTCCAGTGCATCTCTCAGATCCGGATATTTTGCTCCGTCTGCCGGGTACATACCGCAGTAAACCATCGGATTTACCTTTTTATAACCAGGAAGTGGCTCCGCACATGGACGGTCTGCATCCGTGATCGTATCGCCGACACGGGTATCTTTGACATTTTTCAGACTCGCTGTGATATAACCTACCATACCGGCACGCAGTTCATCACACGGGATAAACTGTCCTGGTCCGAAATAGCCGACTTCTACGACTTCTGCCTCAGCTTTCGTCGCCATCATGCGGATCTTTGTGCCGCGTTTTACAGTTCCTTCTTTGATCCGGCAGAAAACGATGACACCTTTGTAGGCATCATAAAGAGAATCAAAGATCAGTGCCTGAAGCGGTGCTTTCGGATCACCCTGCGGTGCCGGGATCTTCTGCACGATCTGCTCTAAGACCTGATCAACATTCAGCCCGGTTTTGGCTGAGATACGCGGTGCATCCTGTGCCTCAATGCCGATCACATCCTCGATCTCATTGACCACGCGGTCCGGATCTGCACTTGGAAGATCGATCTTGTTGATAACCGGAATGACATCCAGATCGTGATCCAGAGCCAGATAAACATTTGCCAGTGTCTGTGCCTCGATGCCCTGTGCCGCATCGACAATCAGGATCGCTCCGTCACAGGCTGCAAGGCTTCTGGACACCTCATAGTTAAAGTCCACATGTCCCGGAGTATCTATCAGGTTAAATACATACTCTTCGCCGTCTTTTGCTTTGTAGATGATACGGACGGTCTGTGCTTTGATTGTAATGCCACGTTCTCGCTCCAGATCCATATTATCAAGTACCTGTGCCTGCATCTCACGGCTCGTCAAAAGGCCGGTCATTTCAATGATGCGGTCTGCCAGTGTGGATTTGCCATGGTCAATATGTGCTATAATACAAAAATTTCTGATATTCTTCTGATCTATACCTGCCACAATTCTATCTCCTTATTCCTAAACTTGCATTCTAAGTGGCATTTTAGCACATATTGTCTTTGTCTGGCAATCTTTTTCTGCTATCTGCCGGCAAGCACCCTGTCCAGGATATCTGCCAGCGGCTCCATGGCATTTTTCTCTTCTTCTACGGTGTTCAGCTGGCTGCCCGCCTCGATCAGCAGTGCCCGCGGCTTCAGATGCAGATTGTAGCGAAGACTCTGAAGATAAATATGTCTGGTGAACCCCGGATAATATTCCTGTGCTTTGATCTGAAGCTGAAAGGAAAACGCCAGATTCTCTTCAATATACGGATTAGGCAGATAGTCAACGTTTCCGTTTCTCGCAGTCCGGCTCAGCCCGTTAAAAAACATGATCTTCGCTACCTGTTTGCCATCGATCTGCGTGACCAGCTTCTCCCCATCCAGCCCATCTCGGTGCAGGTCGATCACCACCTCAACCGTTGGATTTGCCGCAAGAATGCTGCTGATCTCAGTCTCCGCCAGATTGTATGCCGTGTTTCGATCCAACACACCGTCTATCATGTCAAATACGCTTGTATTATGGATTACATTATATCCATACTTGTTTTCCAGCAGCTCTGTCAGATAATTTCCCATGCCCACAATCGTATCAGAAATATTTCCTTCTTCCGAATCTGCAAATGCTTCCTGCGAATGGGTATGATAGATCAGAATCTGCGGCACAGATGCATCTTTTTTTATGCGAAGATCCTGACCTGCAAGTTTCTCTGCATTGATCTGCTCCGGATCCGCTGTTGTAGATGCATCTACGGTATAATAATTTCCGACCAGCGTCTGGAAATCCTGAAGTTCTTCCATATTTACCGTTTCCTGCTGTTCTTTTGTTTCTTCGGTCTGTGCTTTTTTGTTTTTCTTTCTCTTTTTCTTTTTTACTGCTTTTTGAATGACCGTTTTTTCTGTCTCCTCCATGGATTCTGCTTCTGCCTTCTGCGGCATCTGATCCTGTGTGTTCTGTACTTCTGAAGACTTTTGCGTTTCCTGTGTTTTTTCACTTTCCGGATTTTTATCTGTTTCTTCCCGTACCGTCAGCTGCGGCTCTTCTGATAAGAAATAGGACTCCTTGCTCTCCCAGTAAGTCAGAAGCGGAACGACTTCTTTTGTAAGCAGGGAAAGCCAGCTTTGATTCTCTGTACCTTTCACTGGTGCAAGTGTAAATACCGGTGCATAGAGCTGTGCTGTTTTCCTTGTCAAATTTTTGCCCCCGCCTGCGATCGACACACCCTTCACCAGAACATAAAGCCCCAGGCCGAAAATGACTGCCCACAGACTTCCGTGTATCCAGTTTTTAAAACGCTTCATGCCCTCACCTCATTCATTGCAATATATGAGGTGTTTTTTTTCATTATGCAAGCTGAAGGGCAAGATTGAGCCCTTCTGAAATCGTATAGCTCAGACGTTTCACCGTCTCATCAATATCCTTGGGCGTCACAAACATCGTATTTAAATGTGATGGAATCCTTTCTTTGATCAGCTGATATTTCTGTGCATAATCTTCCATATCAAGGGCATGAATCAGGCTCTCCATCGTATCATTGACAATGGTTGCCGCATCTACAACAGTGGGCACGCCGATGGCAATGACCGGAATGCCAAGAACCTGTTTATTTAAACCATTTCTGTGATTTCCGACACCGGAACCCGGATTGATCCCGGTATCTGTGATCTGGATCGTACGATTCAGCCTGCGTGTACTGCGGGCTGCCAGAGCATCCACTGCAATGATCAGGTCGGGATGCGTTTCCTTTACCACGCCTCTGATGATTTCCAGCGTCTCCATGCCTGTCTGAGCCATCACTCCCGGAACGATGCCGCTGACCGGATTTCGCTGTTCTTCCCCAAGCGAAGCTGCCCCGAATTCCCGGATCATATGCCTGGTGATGCAGATGTTGCCAACCACATAAGGTCCGAGTGCATCCGGTGTCACATCCCGGTTTCCAAGTCCGACGATCAGCACCGATTTTTCCCCTTCTCCCATCAGACTTTTCAGATGTTCTGCCAGTTTCTGCGATATTTCCCGGTGATAATCCTCATCCGGTGCCGACATATTCGGGGCTTCCATGGTAATATATGTCCCGACCGGTTTCCCCATCGTTTTTGCCCCGTTTTCTGTCTCGATCACCACCCTGGTCGTATGGATCTCCAGTTCTTCATCGTCCTCCTCTTCAATCCGCACACCCCGGATTTTTACGTCATCTTCTTCAAAACTTTCTCTTGCTTCCAGTGCGAGGTCTGTTCTGATACGAAATCTTCCAAACATGCTCTGTTCCCTCCTGCTGTTTCGTTTTTTTGCCTGATTTTGTTTCCATCTGATCTGCTTTTATCAGTGTCTGTAATTCTTATCGAAATATTCCATATTTTTTCAAAATTTGATATTGACATTTGGCAGGCTTTGGTTTAGACTATGAGAGTATGTTTGAAGTATGTTCATTAGAACGTCCGTGTCCGGCTTTAATGTAACAGAAATCATATCATTTTATAGAAAAATTAGAATAAAAAATTGGAGGTGTACAGATTGGCTAACATCAAATCCGCAAAGAAAAGAATCCTGGTTAACAGAACAAAAGCTGAGCGTAATAAATCTATCAGATCTGCTGTTAAAACTGCTATCAAAAAAGTAGAGGTTGCAGTTGTTAACAAAGATAAAGAAACTGCAGTAAATGCACTGGGTGCTGCTACAGCTATCATCAACAAAGCTGCATCGAAAGGTGTTTATCACAAAAACAACGCTGCTAGAAAAGTTTCTCGTTTAGCAAAAGCTGTAAACAGCTTAAATTAAACCAATTTTTATAAATATATAACCCATCAGGTACCGTCAGCCTGATGGGTTTTTTATTTTGAAGGCAAAAACACTCTTATCAACTCGAATATTTGACAAGCAGAAGCTCCACGCTCATCACATCGTTCATACGCCCTGTTTTGACTGCCTCTTCCATCCTGACGCAGTCCTGCAGAGCTTCTTTTAAGGTTTTCAGTGAAAAGTATTCTGCCTGTCGCAGACAGTTCCGCACAATAAATCCTGCCATTTTCAGACGCTCCGAAATCGTTTTTGCACTGTATCCTTCCTCGGAAAGCTCTTTTACCTGCATCAGAAGATTAAACTGGCGTGTGATCAGATAGAGAATACGCATCGGCGGTTCTTTTAATGCCAGCAGATCATAGTAAAGCTCCATAGCTTTCTTCTGCTTTTTCTCTGCCATCGCATTGATCATATCGAAAATTTTATTTTCCGTTTGCTCACTGCAGATCACTGCGACATCTTCTTCGGTAATGGATTCTTTCTCCATACAGTAACAGATCAGTTTTTCCAGTTCCTGACGTATCCGCTCCATATCGGTTCCCGTTTTCTCCAGAAACAGTTTCATCGCACCGGAAGTGATCATCTTTTTTTCTGATTTCAGTATGCCAAGGATCCACCTGGTCAGCGTCTGTTCATTCTGTGCCGTAAACTCAACGACACTGCCTTTTTTATTTACCGCCTTATAAAGTTTGCCTCTTTTGTCTACTTCGCTTTCTACAAACAGCATGATCGTCCCTTCCGGTATGGATGGAATATAATCTGCCAGCTGCTGATTTGCATTTTTAAAAAAGCCGCTGTCCTCGATCAGAAGCAGGCGATGTTCTGCAAAGAACGGCATGGTATCCGCCTGTGCGATCATTTCCTCTACATCGATGCCTTTTCCACTGTAAATGCTCAGATTGATGGTATCCCCTTCCGGAAGAACTGCATCTTTCAGACGATTTTTGTATTGCTGTTTCAGATAGGCTTCTTCCCCATAGAAGAGATATACCGGCTTAAAGCTTCCTTTTTTGATATCCTCCACCACAGACTTCATATGGTTTCCTTTCTTTTGTCATGGCAGCGAAAGCAGATTTTATCCGCAGTTACATACCGGACTTCTTTTCTTCCCGCCTCCTGCGTGTCATAAGACCTCCGATACGGCCGGTTTCCTTCGCAGTCAGAGCTTTCCAGCCCTGCTCCATAACTTTATCGAGAAGTCCGAGCTCTTTTGCGATCTCATACTTTAATTCTTCTTCCGGTGCCAGATTATTTAAATCAATTTTTTCTTTTTTCTTAGACATATAGACCATACCCCTTTCTTTTCTGGAGTATGGCCTGATTTTTCATTTACTATTCATATGGACATGAAGTTTGAGGCAAAAAGTCTTTTGACCCAAATTTTAACCTTTTAACCCTGACATCATGCTATGGTTTCAGTACTCTTCCGGCATGATAATCGCTGCAATGATATACAGGATCAGTCCAGTACTGGTGCAGCCAAGCAGCACACATAACAGACGCACGATCGTAGGATCAATGCCAAAATATTCGCCGATTCCGCCGCACACGCCGCATAACACTCTGTTTGTTCTTGATTTGTAAAGTCTCTTTGGTTCCATAATCTTTCATCCTTTCATAATTAATTATGATATGTTTATCCTATGTTTCTGTAACTGATTTGTACCTTTGTCGGCTTTCGTATTATTCCACCGATATCTCAGACAACGTTCGAAATATCTTCCAGAATTTTTTCCGGAATATCCTGCACGCTCGGAAATTCCTGCATTTCTTCATAGAGCCTGCCGCTGCCTGCTCCCACTGCAAATGCTGCCGTACAAAGTCCGATGCCGCACACCAGCAGGAGCACTGCTGCGGTAAGTGCGATTTTCGTCCGTTTTTTCATGCCATCCTGCTCCTTCCCGAAAAAATTTTATGAAGTGCTTTTCCTGCCATCCGGATCAGAACCGGAAGCATTTTCAGATAAAGCCATATGCACAGAAATGTCATAAAAATCCCAACGGCAAGGCCGATACATCCAAGGCCGAGGGACATCAGACCGCGAAATGGGTTTACAAACAGCATCACGGCTCCGTAAACAATACTGACTGCTCCAAATATATAAGCCGCGATCATAATGCCAAGTGCTCCGGCCAGAATCCCAATGATCAGTCCGAATATGCCAACCACGATCCCGATCAGTCCTCCAAGCAGACCGGTTGCTGTTCCAAGAACGGCTCCTGCAGCCGGGATCAGAATCGCCAGTGCCAGTGCAAACCAAATCACCCTCATGATCGTGTTCTGATCTTCCCACCAGCTCCAGAATGACCACTTTGCAGCAGATGCTTTTGCTCTGTCGCCTTTCTTTTCCTCCTCCACATAAAAAGCCGGTGTCTTGCTTTCTGTATCGGATGCTGCACTTTCTGCACCGTTTTCTGTATAAAAGTACTCCCCTTTTAATCCACTTTTGATATCCTGTGCCACCTTCTGCGGGCTTCCCAGATGGTCGATTGCCTGCTGCAGGTCATCTCCTGCTTCATCAAAATACCGCTCGTAATAATCCAGTGCTTCCTCCCGCTCCTGCGGTGAAATATCACCAAGAAGTGCCGCAAGTTGTTCCATAAACTCTTTCCTGCCCACTTAAAGTTCACCTCCGTCAAAAATATTGCCAATCCTGGCTGAGTACTCTTTCCACTCTGTCTTATACAGCTGAAGCTGGGCCATCCCGCGTTCTGTAATTTTATAATAACGCCGGTTTCGACCGCCAAATTCCATATCATAGACTTCAAGACAGTCATCCTTCAAAAGCCTGCGAAGCACCGGATACAGCGTCGATTCTGAGACATCGATCGCTTTTCGGACATCCTGGGTGATGCGGTATCCGTAAGTACCCGCTTCCTCTTTCGACACAACGGCCAGTACAATGGCATCCAGAAGTGCCGCCCCTGTATTAAAAACCATAGCTTCCTCCTGATACTATTTTCTTTTCAATACTATATATCATATAATATTGTTTGTCAATGTGTATTTTCTTACGGTTTTCTTAAATATAGTTATGAGGATTTTTCATTGACAATACTCCCCAAAATGATAATTTTGATACGAAAATTGAAAACTATTTATCAGAAAAGCAATCTGCAAAGTAAAAAAACAGAACGCCATAATGATTCGAAAACAATCTGCTGACACGCTGCGTTTCCTGTTCGGTTTGTTTTCGAATTCATCATGGCTGTTCTATTTTCCGCTTCAATGACCTCTGGCAGGCCAGTAACTTTTGGCAATGTGCAAAATGAACGAATTCCAAAGAAGACACTTTTACGTGCTCTTCGGGGAATTCGTTCATTTGCACATTAAGAAATTCTCCGCCCTCTGCAGTGCATAAGCCAGATTTTCTTCCGTATGTGCCGCTGACACAAACATGGCTTCAAACTGTGCCGGTGCAAGATGGATTCCATTGTCCAGCATATATTTAAAATACCGTGCATACTCAGCAGTATCTGAGGTTTTTGCGGAAGCATAGTCAACAACCTGCTGTTCTGTGAAAAACAGGGAACCGATTGAGCCGACATGGTTTACCTGCCATGCATGTCCGTTCTTTCTGGCATTTTCTTTCATGGTTTCAAAGAAAGTATCGCTTTTCTGATTGAGTTCTTCATAAATCTGCGGATTGTTTTTCAAAATGGTAAGCTGTGCAATGCCTGCTGCCATGGCAACCGGATTGCCGCTTAAGGTTCCTGCCTGATAAACCGCTCCGACCGGTGAGACCATCTCCATGATCTCGCGTCTGCCGCCGTAAGCTCCGACCGGCATGCCGGCTCCGATGATCTTGCCGTATGTCACAAGATCAGCATCGATACCAAAATAGCCCTGTGCACCCTGAAGTCCAAGTCGGAATCCGGTGATCACTTCATCGAAGATCAGAACGCTTCCATGCTCGCTACAGAGTTTTCGAAGTCCTTCCAGAAATCCCTTTTTCGGCGGAACAACGCCCATATTGGCTGCCACCGGCTCTACGATCACGGCAGCAATTTCCTTTGGATATTCGTCAAACAGTGCCTCTACGCTTGCCAGATCATTGTAAATGGCAGATAACGTATCCTGTGTACATCCTGCCGGTACACCGGCACTGTCCGGGATTCCGGCTGTCATAACTCCGGAACCTGCTTTTACCAGAAGTGCATCGGAATGTCCATGATAGCATCCGGTAAATTTTACGATCTTATCCCTTCTTGTATAACCTCTGGCTGCACGGATGGCACTCATCACGGCTTCTGTTCCGGAATTGACCATACGCACCATTTCAAGTGACGGGATCACATCTGTCATCAGCTCTGCCATCTCTACTTCTTTTTCAGTGGCGGCTCCAAAACTCAGTCCTTTTTCACATGCTTTGATCACGGCTTCTTTGATCGCCGGATGGTTGTGTCCGAGGATCATCGGTCCCCAGGAACCGATAAAATCCAGATATTTGTTTCCATCGACATCGGTCATATAAACACCGTTTGCCTGTTCAATAAAACGCGGCGTGCTGCCGACACTTCCAAAAGCACGCACCGGGCTGTTCACGCCACCCGGAATCAAAGTAACTGCTTTTTTAAAAAGTTCTTCTGATCTTGTCATCATCCAATCTTCCCTTCATCCATCATTTTTGCAATCTCTTTTGCAAAATAGGTAAGATAAATATCAGCTCCGGCACGGTAAGCACCGACTGCCATCTCACCGATGATCCGTTCTTCATCAATATAGCCTAGTTTGGCTCCTGCTTTTACCATAGCATATTCTCCGCTGACGCTGTAGGCTGCAACCGGTGTGTTGACCACTTTTCGCACTTCTGTGATCACATCCTGATAAGCCATCGCCGGTTTTACCATAATGATATCCGCTCCCTCTTCGACATCGAGCAGAGCCTCTTTGATGCCTTCTCTTTTATTATGAAAATCCATCTGATATGTTTTGCGATCACCAAAAGACGGAGCAGAACCTGCCGCTTCACGGAATGGACCATAAAAGGCGGATGCATATTTCACGGCATAAGACATGATCGGTGTGCCTGTATGTCCCGCCTGATCGAGCATCGTACGGATCGCACGCACACGGCCGTCCATCATATCGGATGGTGCTACCATATCTGCTCCGGCTTCCACATGAGAAAGAGCGGTCTTTGCAAGCAAATCCAGCGTCCTATCATTGTCCACATCGTGTCCGCACAACATGCCGCAGTGTCCGTGTGATGTGTACTCGCACATACAAACGTCCGTGATCAGATACAGTTCCGGGAATTTTTCTTTTGCTTCCCGAAGTGCTCTCTGCACAATGCCATTTTCGTTGTAGGCTCCGCTTCCCACTTCGTCTTTCTGATCCGGGATGCCAAAAAACATCACATTTTTCACACCGGCATTTAACAGCCGCTCCAGTTCAAATCCCATGCAGTCCACACTGTAACGGTACTGTCCGTCCATGGACGGGATCTCCTCCCGGATGTCATTCCCTTCTTTTACAAACATCGGATAGATCAGGGAAGACTTATCCATTCTCGTCTCTCTCACCATTCTTCTGAGTGTATCGTTTCCTCTTAACCTTCTTGGTCGGATTGTCATATCCATCTTTTGTTACCTCCTACATTTAAAACTGCTTCCGGCACAGCTCTTTTACTTTATCCAGAACGCTGTCCATCGTTGCTTTTTCAGACATCCAAGTTTGCATTCCAAGCTCATCTGCTGCCCGCTTCGTCTGTTTTCCGATGCATACTGCCCGGACAAGGGAAAAATCAAGCCCTTTGGCTGCCTGTGCGAACCCTCGCACGGTCGATGCACTGGTAAAGACCGCAAAATCAATCTTTCCCTGTTCAAATTCTGCCTTTTGATCGATCAGTTCTGAGCTTTCGTACAGAGTGCGGTAGGTTGGAACATCATCGATCTGCACATCCGGTACTTTCTGAAGTTCCAGTATCAGTTCCTGATTTGCAGTCTCTGCCCGCGGTATCAAAATCCGCTCTCCCCCCGTGCAGGCCCGGGCAAGGCTGGATCCCAGATGTTCTCCGTCAAAAATTTCCGGTTTTAAATCTGCCAGAATACCATGCTTTTTCAGTTCCTTTTCAGAACCGCTTCCTATAACAGCAAATTTCGCCGCCGCAAGTTTGCGGATATCCGCTTCATGTTCTGTCAGTTTTTCAAAAAAGACTCTCACTCCGGTCGGGCTGGTAAATACGATCCAGTCATAACTTTGAATAGCTTCCATACTTTGCTTCAGTTTTTGATTTTCTGAAATCGCTTCTGTTTTGATCGCCGGAAGTTCCAGCACTTCTGCCCCTTCTCTTCGAAGCTTTTCCGCCATTTGGGAAATCAGTTCTTTTAGTCTTGTGACCAGGATTTTACGTCCTGCAAGCGGCAGTGCTTCATGCCATGCAAATCTATCGGCCAGAGCACATACTTCGCCAACCACGATGATGGCCGGTGTCTGAATCCCCTGCTTTTGTACCTCTTCCGGCAGTGTTGAAACGGTTGCACTGATCCGTTTCTGTCCTGCCGTGGTTCCCTGCTGTAAAATGGCAGCAGGCATATCTGCACGCATACCCGCCTTTAAAAGTCCATCGCAGATATCTGCAAGTGCCGTCACTCCCATCAGAAAAACCAGGGTTCCCTTTGTCCTTACCAGTGCCTCAAAATCAATATCATAGGTATCGCCTTTTTTCTTATGCCCGGTAATGATATGTAGCGAAGAGCAGAAATCCCGGTGCGTGACCGGAATCCCGTTGTAGGCAGGGACTGCAATCGCAGAAGTCACACCCGGTACAACCTCATACGGTATCTGATGTGCCTTTAAAAGCTCCAGTTCCTCCCCGCCTCTGCCAAACAGAAACGGGTCGCCGCCTTTTAACCGCACAACCCTCTTGCCTTCCAGTGCTTTTTTCACAAGGATTTTGTTGATCTCTTCCTGCGGCATCAGATGATGGCTTGCCCGCTTGCCGACATTGATCTTTTCGGCATCCTCTGGGATCATACTTAAAATAGCCTGACCTGCCAGTGCATCATAAACAACAACTTCTGCCTTCTGAAGCACACGCTTTCCTTTCAGTGTAAACAACCCCGGATCGGAAGGACCTGCTCCTACCAGCCAGACTTTTCCCGGTTTTATATCATCTTCTTTTACAGCAGTGCAGCTTTGTGCATGACATTCTTTTTTCAGCCCTTCTGCGAGCAACATGCCCATTGTTTCGGCATCTTCCGGATTTCCTTCGATCTGACCTTTTTTATATATTCCGGTTGCTTCCTGGTAATACAGGCCACGTAGCAGAAGCTTTCCGTTTTTCATTTCTGCATAGGCAGCGATCGGTGAACTGCACCCGCCATTTAAATATTTTACAAAAGCCCGCTCTGCTGCCTGTGCTGTCTGTGCCGCCGGATCGTTATAGGCTTTCAGAAAAGCATAATCTTCTCCTTTTCTTCCCTGAACCGCCAGAATCCCCTGCCCTGCTGCCGGAATGATCTCATCCGGCTCAAAATAACGATAAATGCGGTTTTCCAGGCCAAGCCGCTTTAAACCTGCTGCTGCCAGGATCAGTGCTCCGTATGCTCCTGACTGAAGTTTCTGCAGCCTGGTCTGGATATTTCCTCTCACCGGAAGAAAGGTTACATCCGGATACAGCTCTTTAAGCTGCAGCATCCGTCTCTGGCTGGAACATCCGACCGGAAGCGTTCTGTCCCATTTTTCTGCTCCTTCCGGAAGCACCAACACATCTCTTGGATCCTCTCTTTTGGAAAATGCAAGCAGCGGCAGCTCTTCGGAAAGTTCCATCGGCATATCTTTCAGACTGTGTACGGAAAGATCGCTGCATCCATCCCGAAGTGCTTTATCCAGTTCCTTCACAAACAGACCTTTGCCGCCGATTTTCTCCAGCGTGCGATCCAGGATTTTGTCACCGGTCGTTTTCATGGTCAGAATTTCTACCTGACATCCCGGTTTCTTCTCTCTGATAAAATCCCGGACCATCTCACTTTGGATCACCGCCAGACGGCTTCCTCTGCTTCCTATGACAATGTTATGCTCTGTCATATTTTTATTCTCCTTTTTCATTAAAGTCAAACGCATTTGAAACCTGGCACGCATAAATCTCTTCCAGTCCATCTATGCACTCCCGAAATGCTGCATCGCTGATCCGTCCCCGCAGTTCAAAAAGCATTTTGTTGGTCACTTTCTGTGCCGCTCGATGGATCTGTTTTTCCAGTGTTTCTTTTTCAAATACTTCCATTGGAAGCTGATGCAGGATTTTATACAGACGCAGATCTAGGTCTGTCGCAACTTCTTCTTTGATCTTTCCAATACGCGGTATCACATCAAGGCATCGATACCAGTTGCAAAATTCTTCCATCTGCTCTTTCAGAATGGATTCTGCCTCTCTGATTCCAGCTTTCATTTTCTCGCTCAAAACATCGACTTTGAAATAGTCGATATCATAAAAACGGATGTACATCAGTTTCTGCACCTCCGGATCAATATCACGCGGCACCGCCAGATCTACAAGGATCAGTTCATGATCCAGATCAACTGCCTGAAGTCCTTCTTTTGTGAGCGTATAATTCGGGCTTGCCGTGGCACTGACTACAAAATCACAGGAACTGATCAGACCCATGCGTTTTCCATAGTCAATACGCCTGCATCCCTGCGGGATCTGCACGACACCGCTGCGGTACTGACGCACGGTAACGGTCACATCCGCGCCTTCCTGCTGCAGAACGGTTGCGGCAAGTTTTCCCATCTCCCCGTTTCCGATGACCATACATTTTTTGCCTTTTACTTCCAGACCTTCCTGTCGAAGTGTCTGAAGTGCCCGGTGGATCACCGAATGATTGCCTGTGGAAAACGTCACATTTGTCCGCACTTTCTTACCGGCAGTCACCGCCATGCGAAACAACACTTCCAGCACATTGTCCGCCGCATAATGCTCTCTTGCCGTCACAAGTGCTCCCTTTACCTGTGTCAGAATCTGATCTTCTCCTAAGATTCTAGATTCCAGTCCGCAGGCAAGACGGAACAGATGCTGCACGGCATCTTCTTCTTTTCGCTCCGTAAAATATTTCTGATACTCATCGTTATGGATTGCCCGTATTTTACACAGAAGTTCATAAAGGGCGATCACACACCCCTCTTCCGTGCTGACCCAGAGTTCCATACGGTTACAGGTCGATAACAGGACACAGCCACAGATTCCTTTTTCCTGTTTTATGATCTCCAATGCTTCCACTGTCTTTTTTTGGGTAAATGAAAAAATCGTCCGGATATCAATCGCAGCTACGCTGTGATCGATCCCTATCATTTGTATTGCCATAACGTTCTTCCTTTGAAAAATAGATTCTGTAAATATCCTGTCAATCATAGCACAATTCCCGACAAAAATCTACTTCCGGAATTGACTTTTGAGATAGCGGATGTTACACTTCTTTTACTCATACGATTTCGTTTTTTGATCTGCAGTTACTGCACAGTCTCAGAAAACTTTTCTGCTATGCTCAAAAAGAAAGGATTTATCAGATTTATGTGTACGAATCAATCAACAACCAAAGCTATCCTCGTTGTAAGCTTTGGCACCAGTTATCACGATACAAGAGAAAAAACCATTGACTGTATTGAACAGGATATCACACAGACATTTCCTCATCACCATATTTACCGTGCCTGGACCAGCAAAATGATCCTTAAAAAGTTGAAACAGCGTGATGGTATACACATCGATAACGTACGAGAAGCCATGGAACGCATGCAGCGTGACGGCATTACCGATGTAACAGTTCAGCCAACCCATGTGATCAACGGCATTGAGAACGATCTTATGAAAGAGGATGTTCTCGCTTTTTCAGATTCCTTTTCCAGGATCACTTTCGGTGTCCCGCTGCTTACTTCCGAGCAGGACAGCCGTGAAGTCGTCAAGGTTCTGACTGATGCTTTTGGCGGCATCCCAAAAGACGAGGCACTTGTTTTCATGGGACATGGAACACCGCATTATGCCAATGCGATCTATGCAGCACTGGACTACACCTTTAAAGATCTTGGTTACCACAATCTTTTTATGGGAACTGTAGAAGCTTACCCGTCCATGGACTCCCTGCTGCGTCTGATCGGCAGTCTGAAGCCGTCCCGCGTCCATCTGGCTCCGTTTATGATCGTTGCCGGTGACCATGCACACAATGACCTGGCAGGAGACGATGCTGATTCCTGGAAATCCCAGTTTGAGCAGGCCGGTTATCCGGTTCTCTGTCATTTAAAAGGTCTTGGTGAATACGAAGGAATCCGCCAAATTTTCCTGCGGCATATCCGCGAAGCACAGTAAAGGAGTTTTTTATGCATATGCATCATCATAACACCGGAGGTATTGCTATTGATTCTTATGCCTGTAATTCCAGGCTTCGGCATATCAGTGCGGGATTCAAAGCTGGATTTTCCATGCTTCTGCTTCTGTTCTGTATTTTTGCAGACCATCCTGTTATCTCTGTTTTGTTGATCTTATTTGCTGCTTCCGTCACGGTTTTTCTTGGCGGTATTCCTTTGCATGATTATCTTTCCGTGCTCGGGATTCCCGTTTTTTTTGTGCTGCTTGGCGGCATCGCCATCGCTGTCGATTTCTCTTTACAGCCGACTGGCGATTTTTACCTGAATCTGTTTTTTTGTTACCTTTGTGTCACGTATGCCGGCATTCTGAAAGCGTTTTTTCTGATGCTGAAAGTGTTCGGTGCCGTAAGCTGCATGTTCCTAATGACACTTTCCACACCGTCACACGAACTTTTCTCGGTTCTCCATAAGATTCACTGCCCTTCTCTTTTTACAGAACTGATGCATATGATCTACCGCTACATTTTTATTCTGCTGGAGGTACAACATAATATGCAGATTTCCGCGGAAGCAAGGCTTGGATTCTGCGATTTCAGAACCTCCTGTTATTCTTTCGGGCAGATTGCAGCCAATCTTTTTATCGTTGCACTGAAAAAAGCGAATGCCTATTATGATGCAATGGAAGCACGCTGCTATGATGGAACACTTTGTTTTCTGGAAGAGAAAAAGAAACTGCCCCTTCCGTACATTATAGCTTCCGGAACCTTTTTTCTGTTTCTTGTTGTTCTTTGGCTTTTCATAAGATGAATTTAAGATAGGAGATAGTATGAAAGAATCCATTCTTGAAGTAAAAAATCTGCATTTTGCGTATGACGAACACCATACGGTTTTAGATGGGATCAGTCTTTCTGTCTTTGCAGGTGAGCGTATCGCCATACTTGGTTCCAACGGAGCCGGAAAATCTACATTTTTTCTGAACCTGAACGGAGTGCTCACTCCAGCCGAAGGCGAAATTTCATACCGCGGTACAAAAATCACCAGAAAAACACTGAAAAAACTGCGTCAGCATATCGGTATTGTCTTTCAGGATACCGATAATCAGATCATTGCTTCTTCCGTTCTCGCTGAAGTCTCTTTTGGTCCTATGAACCTGAAGCTGCCTCGTTCGGAAGTCGAAGAACGTGTAAATACTGCGTTAAATTATATGAACATCTCACAATTTAAAGACCGCCCTCCCCATTATCTGAGCGGAGGTGAGAAAAAACGGGTATCGATTGCAGACATTATTGCCATGAAATCCGAAATTATTATTTTTGATGAACCAACTGCATCTTTAGATCCTCTGAATGCTGCCATGCTTGAAGAAGTCCTTGAAAAGTTAAGCCGAGAAGGAAAGACACTTCTGCTCTCCACGCACGACGTGGATTTTGCCTACCGCTTTGCAGACCGTATTCTTGTTTTTGACAACGGCCGCATACTTGCCGACGGCACGCCGCTTGAAGTTTTTAAGAATATTTCTGTCTTAAAACAGGCTAATCTGAAACGCCCGCTTTTGCTGGATGTCTGCGAAGATCTGGCTGCACATGGACTTTTTCCGAAAGGATCTTTTTATCCCAGGGATTTTTCAGAATTTCATACATATCTTGCACAGAGAAATTCTTTTTAATAAAAACTGCCGCACAGTTTGAATCCGTACGGCAGTTTTGTTTTCTTATTTTTTTTCTTCCTCTTTATCTTCCCATTTTTTCCGTTCATAAAATCTTCCCATCAGAAATGCGATCACACCAACTCCGATCCCGGTCTGTACACAGAAGATCAGACTTTCAATTTCTCCAGGCAGTTCACTTCCTGTAAGACTTTCTATAACCGGAGTAAACCATGGTTCATAAGCTTCTCCTTTGATTTCTTCTACCATAACACTGCCCGCATCATCGGAACCGCCAAATTCTGCTCCTTTTTTTGCAAAGAACGGAACAACTGCGAGCAGCACAGCTGCAACTAACAGAAGAAGGATTGTTTTTTTATTCTTCGCACTCATTCTTTTTCCTCCTCGATCTCAAAATCAATCGCTTTTAGTTCACTTTTTGCAAAACTCTCCAGTGCGATCACAACAACAACGGTAAGAATTCCTTCGATCACTGCCAGCGGAAGCTGTGTCGGTGCAAATATACCGAGAAATTTTACAGCAGATGCTGTTACCCCACCCTGTGCAGACGGATAGGCAAGTGCAAGCTGCACACTGGTTACGCAATAGGTAAACAAATCTCCAAGTGATGCGGCAAGAAAAACCGTGATACGGCGGTTGATCCTGGTTTTTGAAAGTCCCTTATAAATCAGCCAGGACAGGATCGGACCTGTAATCGCCATGGAAAAACAGTTTGCTCCAAGTGTTGTCAGTCCGCCATGGGCGAGCAACACTGCCTGGAAGATCAGAACAATGATTCCAAGTACACTCACTGCACATGGTCCAAACAGGATTGCACCAAGACCGGTTCCTGTCATATGGGAACAACTTCCGGTCACAGAAGGGATTTTCAGGGATGACAGCACAAATACAAAAGCTCCTGCCATTGCGATCAGTGTAATGGATCTGCGGTTTTCCTTCACTCTCCTGTTCAGCGATCGAAATCCAAATACTAAAAACGGCAGACAGACAATGCCCCATGCAATACAAAATGCCGGAGGCAGATATCCTTCCATAATATGCATGGCATTTGCTGTCGGTGCCACAGCCAGAATAGCTGCCGCTGCATAAACAGCCTTTGCAAGCCACGATATCTTCTGATTTTTCATTTTTTCTGTGTTATTTTTTCTTTGCTTCTTCATTTTGTTTTCCTGTTCCTTTTCTTTTTTCTTAAAAAACGTCTGCAAATGACTCTGTCACATATTATAAAGCAGTGCATTACAGATGCAGGCTGCGATGTTGCTGCCTCCTTTGCGTCCTCTTGCTACAATATACGGCACATCTGCCTGCATGATCAGTTCTTTTGACTGTACGACGTTGACAAAGCCGACCGGAACACCGATCACAAGTTCTGGTTTTAACTTTTTCTCTTCGATCAGCTCATAAAGCCGGATCAGGGCAGTCGGTGCATTGCCGATTGCAAAAATCAGCGGTCTGTTCATGGCTGCCGCCTTGTCCATACAGGCAGTTGCTCTTGTCGTCCCGTTTTTCTTTGCTGTCTCTGCCACATCTTCATCTGACATAAAGCAGAAGACTTCTCCGCCGTATGCTGCCAGTTTTTTCTTATTGATCCCGGATTTTGCCATCTGCGTATCGGTCACAATGCAGGCTCCGTTTCGGATCGCTTCTTTTGCTTTTTCGACAACACCTTCGGAAAAACAGAGATTATCTGCATAATCAAAATCTGCACTGGTGTGAATGCAGCGTTTGATGATCGGTTCTTGTTCTTCCGGAAAGGTTCTCTCCCCAAGTTCTTCTGTGATCAGTTCAAAACTGCGTTTTTCAATTTCCCGCGGAAGTACATTTTCCAGTTCAATCTTCATCATCTGTCCCCTCTTCCATAATTTCATAAATACGCGAAATATCCATATGTTTGCGAAGTGCATCTGCAAGAATATTGTACTGGATTTCTTTGAATTTTGCAAAATCCACGCCTGCGATCTGTGTCATATCCAGTCCTTTGGCTTCTCCGATGGCTGTTACGATCGCTTTTACTACTTCTTCTTTTTCAAAAATTCCATGTACATATGTTCCATAAACATTTCCATGACAGACGCCATCTGCTTTTGCCGCACCTTTCTCTTCTCCGGCAAAGCTTGTGATTTCTGTAAAAGCAGCTGTCTGTTCTCCCAATGTCGTGCTGCCCATATGGATTTCATAACCTTCCATTTCCATATCACTTAGATTTTGCAATATTCCGCCAACCTTTTTGAATCTTCCGGTTACTCTTGTCCTGGTCTTTTTCTCGGTAAATACCGTGTCCGTATCCAAAAGCCCGATGCCTTTCATCTCACCTCCGGCCTCCACGCCATGCGGATCTTTTAAGGTTTTTCCAAGCATCTGATAACCACCGCAGATCCCGAAAATGATCTTTCCCTCTGCCGTCGCTTTGCAGATGGCATTTTCCAGTCCGCTCTGCCTCAGCCATTTTAAATCTTCCATGGTATTTTTTGTTCCCGGAAGCAGGATCATATCCGGATTTTTCAGCTCGGAAACGGAAGTCACATAACGCAGTGAGACACCCTCCATGCTTTCAAACGGATTGAAATCGGTAAAATTGGAAATCCGCGGGAGGCGGATCACTGCAAGATCGATCGCAGCCACTTCCTGGTTCCCGCAGAAACGTTCAGTCAGGCTGTCCTCGTCCTCCACTTCAATGTGCAGATACGGCGTAACTCCGACTACCGGAATCCCCACACGCTCTTCCAGCATTTCAATGCCCGGATCGAGAATGCTTTTATCCCCGCGAAATTTGTTGATGATAAGACCTTTGATGCGAGCACGCTCTTCTTTTTCAAGCAACTCCACCGTTCCGACCAGCTGTGCAAATACGCCGCCGCGGTCAATATCTCCGACCAGAAGCACCGGTGCATGTGCCATCTTTGCCATGCCCATATTTACAATGTCCTCGGATTTCAGGTTGATTTCTGCCGGACTTCCCGCACCTTCGATCACAATGATATCGTATTCTTCTGATAACTTATGAAAAGCCTTCAGGATATCCGGCACCAGTTTCTTTTTATAACGGAAATAATCTCTCGCACTCATCGTCCCAAGCACTTCTCCGTTTACGATCACCTGCGATCCGACATCGTTTGTCGGTTTTAAAAGAATCGGATTCATATAAACACTTGGTTTGATGCCGGCTGCCTCTGCCTGCATGACCTGTGCACGCCCCATCTCCAGACCTTCTTCGGTGATAAAGGAGTTCAGTGCCATATTTTGTGATTTAAAAGGAGCTACTTTGTAGCCATCCTGTGCAAAAATGCGGCAAAGCCCGGCTGCCAGCAGACTTTTTCCTGCATTTGACATCGTTCCTTGTACCATGATTACTTTCGCCATCCGTATATCGCCCCACTTTCTTTTTGTTTCTCCCGGATAATATCCTGAAATATTTTAATCAGCTGATCGTTCTCTTCTCTTGTCCGCACTGCAATGCGGAAATACCCTTTTGAAAGCCCCCGGTAATTGCTGCAGTCGCGGATCAGAAGCCCTCTTTTTTGGCACTGCTCTTCCAGATCTTCCGGGCCTTTGAAAAACAGATAATTTGCCTGAGAATCAAATGTCTCCATCTCCAGAAGATGCAGTGCCCTTGCCAGGTATTTGCGTTCTTCCCGGATCAGCCAGCGTGTATTATGTACGTAAGTATCTTCCGAAAGTGCCGCAATACCTGCCTCCTGTGCCGGTATGGAAACGCTCCATGGCTGTATGACATCCCGGATTTTTTCCATAAGATCTGCATCTGCACTTAAACCATAGCCAAGACGCAGCCCCGGTATGGCATAAATTTTCGTAAAGGCATCCACAAGAAACAGATGCGGAAAACGCTCCAGAAACGTTCGCATGCTGTAACTGTCCGGTGCCATCAGAAATTCGTGGAAACATTCATCCAGCAGAAAATGTATCCCATACTTTTCACATTTCTCTGCGATCCGCACCAGAAGCGGCTGCTGTATCAGAACACCGGTAGGATTGTTTGGATTGCACAAAATGATCATATCCAGATCATCTGAAAGTGCTTCCAGATAAGCAAGATCCAGTGCATAGCCCTTCTCTTCCCCCAAAGGATAATAAAAAATCTCGCATCCGACTGCCGAAAGTGCAGCCTCATACTCCGCAAATCCCGGCTCCAGAAGCAGTGCTTTTTTCGGTTTTAAGGCCGCTGCAAAAGCATAGAGCAGCTCAGACGCACCATTTGTACAGATCACCTGCTCTTCTTTTACATATTCATGTTCTGCGATCGCATGGCAGAGCTTCCGGCACTGTACATCCGGATAATTTACAATCTGTTCCATGCTCCGATAAACCGCCTCAATTACAGAAGAGGGCGGTCCGAGTGGATTGATATTTGCGGAATAATCCAGAGTGCAGGCCTCTGAATAAATATCTCCGCCATGTTTGTGACGCTTGTTGTTCATGGTATGTTCCCTTCCTGGCATCATAACAATGTGAGTATGTTAAAGCTGCAATAAAGAAGCATAACAACGATAAGAAGCAGCCCTGCAGACGCATACATCAGCCTGTTTGCTCTTCTGATATCCTCACATTCCACGGGACGCAGTGCATCTCCGATCGTTTTCTTTTTATATAAAGTTCCAAAATACCAGGCATCTCCGGCAAGCTGCACGCCGAGTGCCCCTGCCATGGCTGCCTCCGTCTGTGCCGAATTCGGGCTGGCATGGTTATAGCGGTCTCGTTTGAAGATCTTCCAGGCATTTTTTGCTGACAGACCGGTAAGTCCTGCTGCCGCCACCATAAAAAGAGCAGACAGTCTTGCCGGAATGTAATTGAGTACATCGTCCACCTTTGCTGCAAAACGACCGAAATACAGATATTTCTCATTCTTATATCCGACCATAGAATCCATCGTGTTGACTGCCTTATAAAAAGCTCCGAGTACAGGCCCGCCAACTGCCAGATACAGAAGCGGTGCCATCACTCCATCTGAGGCATTTTCTGCCACTGTCTCTACTGCTGCTTTTGTTACACCTTCTGCCGTCAGCTGATCCGTATCTCTGCCAACAATCATGGAAACAGCACGGCGTGCTGCCTTTAAATCTTCTTTTTTCAGTTCTCTATAAACCTTCATACTCTCATCTTTCAGAGATTTTGCCGCCAGCATCCAGTAGCAGAACAATGCCATCACAGCCAGATGCAGATACGGATGGATTTTTCCGGCCAGATACAGCACAGCTGCCACCGCTCCGGCTGTTACGCTGCAGACGATCACTGACAGAAATACACCGGCTGTTTTTTCGCCCTGTCCTGTCTTTGGAAAAACCGCCCGAAGCCCTTTTTCCGTAACGGAGATCAGATTGCCGACCAGCCGGATCGGATGATAAAAGCAGTGCGGATCACCGATCAACAGATCAAGAAACACACCGAGCAAAAGTGCCATCATCCCTTCTCTTCCATATATCATGATACTTTTTCCCTTTCCAGTTTTTTTGCCATACAATTTTCCAGGAACCGAAATGCGAACATCGGATTGGAATAATAATATAGGTGCGGAAATCCCATCAGACTGCCATCTTTTGCATAACTGCAGCTCCAGCTTCTTTTCCCGGCCGGTTTTTTTGCCAGACAGGCACTTCCCGGATCGGTGCTGTCAAAATAGTGGAATTCATGGGCACGCACCGGAAATCCCTGCTGCCATATGTTTCTTGCCTCTGCCTGTTCTTCGTTCAGATCCAGTGTGATATATCCAAATCTTCCCAGCTTTTCGGTGCGGTACGCAACTGCGTTTATCACGCCTGCCATCGGATATGTCTTTCCTTCCATGTCCTGCATTTCCTGATGAAGGTACATAAAACCGCCGCACTCTGCCAGGATCGGAATCGCTTTTTTTTCACAGGAGCGGATCGATGCAAGCATTTCGCTGTTTTCGGAAAGCCCTGCTGCAAACAATTCCGGATAACCTCCCGGCAACAAAAGTCCATCTGCGTTTTCCGGCACTTTCGCATTATGGAGCGGCGAAAAGAATGTGATCTCTGCCCCCAGTTCTTCCAAAAGCTTCAGGTTGTCTTCATACAGAAAGCAGAATGCCTCATCTTTTGCCACTGCGATCTGTGGTCTCTGAGTGCGTATCTTCTGAACGTGCGGATCTGCAAAAAGCTGTTTCAGGGATTTCGGCATATCGTCCTCCATCTCTTTCGCACCTTCCGCCATCTGCAAAATGCTTTCAATATCCAGCGTTTTCTCCAGAATATCCGCCAGACGCTGCATCTGCTCTCTTAAATCGCTGATCTCGTCCGGGAGTACCAGCCCGAGATGACGACTCTCCAGATGCCAGTCTGCAATTTTCGGGACATATCCAAACACACAGATTCCCAGTTCCGATTCGATCTTCGGTGTCAGCATGCGGCAGGTCATCTCAGAAGTCTGATTTAAGATCACGCCTTTTATTTTACTGTCTTTCTGATAATCCAGAAAGCCTTTGATCTGGGCAAGGATGGACAGGCTCATGCCTTTGGCATTGACGATCAGAATGACCGGCGTGTCGGTGACCCTGGCAAGATCATAGGAACTTGCCTTTGTGCGGATGCCGCCAAGTCCGTCGTAATAGCCCATCACACCCTCGATCACGGAAAGATCGGTCTGCTGTGCCGTTTTTGCAAACAGACAGCGTGTCATCTCTTCTCCGGTAAAAAAAGTATCCAGATTCCTGGAGATGGTACCGAGCACTTTTGTGTGAAACATCGGATCAATGTAATCCGGTCCGCATTTAAAGGAAGAGACACGATATCCTCTGTTTTTTAATATTTGCAATATCCCGCAGGTGATCATCGTCTTTCCGCTTCCGCTTGACGGTGCTGCAAGCATAAATCTTGGCTGTTTCATGCTGTTTCACCTCCTGTGCAGGAGAAAATATAAACCGGATTCTGCCCCATCATCATCTCATAAGAGCCCAGTTTCTTTCCCTTTGCCACCGATACCTGTGCGATATCCACATCGGTAAACGCCATGCTCTTCAGGCACTGCATCGCTTCTGCTACCGTCTCCAGGGCAATCGCATTGATGACAACACGCACCCTTGGGTTCTGTTCCAGCAAAACTTCCAGGATTTCTTTTAAATTTCCAGAAGAACCTCCTATAAAAGCATGTGTCGGTGCCGGCAGCCCCTCTAATGCCTCCGGAGCCAATCCTTTGATGATCTCAAGATTGTCTGTTCCGAATTTTCGTTTATTCTGCTCCAGCAGATCAATGGCTTCGTCTTTCTTTTCAATCGCATAGACAACGCCGTCTTTTGCAAGACTTGCCGCCTCAATGGAAACCGAACCGGTTCCGGCTCCGACATCCCAGACAACAGCATCTTTGTGCAGTCTTAATTTTGACAGCGAAATGCTCCGCACTTCGCTTTTTGTCATCGGGACTTTCCCACGCAGAAACAGATCGTCATCCAGTCCGTGACCAATGCGTTTTTTCACATCCGGATTGCAGATCAAAAGCACACTAAGCGGTGCAAAATCCTCTTTCATAAGGCTTTCTGCTGTTCCCTGTACGATCCGCTCCTGTTCATAGGACAGATCAGTCCCGACTGCAACCTTCACATCGCCAAGACCATATTCTTTCAGTTTACAGCAGATTTTGGGAATTCCGTCTTTTTCACCACATAATACAAATACTTTCTCATGATATTTGACTGCATCGATCAGATTCTGTTTTCTGCCATGCAGGCTCAAAAGATGGACATCCTCCCAGGAAACGCCCAGTTTTCCGCAGAAATAGACCACCGAAGAAATGCCGCTGACCGGGTAAATTTCCATCTGTTCCAGTCCTTCCGTGCGTTCAATCGCATCGTACAGTTTTTTTGCTCCGCTGTAAAAACCGATATCTCCGGATAAGAGTACCGCTGCCGTCTCATACTGCGGATGTTCTGCCAGATAAGCGGCAATCTCGTACGGTTTATAAGATTCAAAGACTGCCTTTCCTTCTGTTTTCACAGATTGCAGCATTCTTCTGGCACCGATCAGAAGATCCGCCGACTGACAGATCTGTTCTGCCTCCACGGTGCGGTTCTTTTCATTTCCCATGCCAATCCCGACCAGATACAGCTGTCGTTTCGGACAAATGCCAAGCCGTTTGCCAAGAAGGCTTCGGATCTGTCCTTCATCACATATTGCATATAAATTTTCTTCCTTTTGATCTTCCGCAATTTCTTCGGATCGCTCCCCCGGTCGTTTTATGACGACCAGCTTTGCTCCTGCTTTTTTTGCCGCACGCAACTTTTCCAGAAAACCTCCGGCTTTTCCGGATTCTTTTGTCACCATCCATGAAGCCTGTGCCTGCCTGAGCATCGCCACATTCAGATCTTCCGTAAACGGTCCCTGCATACAGATCAGATTCTTCCCGGAAAATCCCAGCATGGCACACTCCGATACTGCCTCCGGGGTGGAAAGCACTCTTGCCACCACCCGGTCCTGATAATCCGGGATCACCTGATAGGCAGAAAGCTCTTTGCTTCCGGTCGCCGCAAAGATCCGCCCCTCTTTTTTTGCAAGAAAAGCTGCCGCTTCTGCCACGCTTGCAACTTCTGTGACATCCTCCATCTCCTGTTTCCAGGAAGCGTCCGTCTCTTTTCTCGCAAGACGGATGTACTCTGTTCCCGTCCGGCTGCATGCCCTGCGGATATTTTGAGATACGATCACCGCATACGGATGCGTCGCATCTATGACCAGCGTGATCTGCTGCTTTTGGATCTGCTGCTCCATCTCTGTTTCGTCCAGTCTTCCGGCGTGGACATGAAGATACTTCCCTTCTTCTAAGAGCGTCTCTCCATACTGCGTTGCCACACAAACTTCCGTCGGTATCTGATTTTTCTCCAGAAATTCTGCCAGATTTCGCCCTTCTGTCGTCCCGGCAAACAATAAAATCTTATCCATGGATATAACCTCTTGGTGTGACCATTTTCCCATTCAGCATTTTGGTCTGAGAATTTCCGATATAAACCGTTGTAAACATATCCACCCTGGTATCCCGCAGCTCTTTTAACGTCATCACACGAAACGTTTCTCCCTCACGCCCGATATTGGAAACCGTTCCGCACACGGTATCCGGATCTTTGCTTCTCATCATCAGATCACAGGCCTTCTGCAGATAGTCGTGACGTTTTTTGCTGGATGGATTGTAAAGGCAAATCACAAAATCCGCTTCGCTTGCACAGAGCAAACGTTTTTCAATCTTTTCCCACGGTGTCAGCAGATCACTTAAACTGATCACTGCGAAATCGTGGATCAATGGTGCTCCAAGCACAGCTGCCCCGCCATTTGCCGCCGTCACACCCGGGATCACTTCCACTTCCACATGCGGATACTCCTGACCGATCTCCAGCATCAGACCGGACATGCCATAGACTCCGGCATCGCCGCTGCAGATCATCGCAACGGTATAACCTTTGTTTGCTTCTTCAAATGCCAGACGGCAGCGTTCGATCTCTTTTTTCATCGGCGTTGTCAGGAAACGTTTGTTTGCAAAATGTTCCTTTACAAGCTCCACATAAACGGTATAGCCCACGATCACATCACACCTGCGAAGTGCTTCTGCCGCCCGCATCGTCATCTGCTCATAAGCTCCTGGTCCAATTCCTACCACATATATCTTATTATCCAAAATCCACACTCCAATCTTTGAGAGCCAGTGCGACGGTCACGCCGTTTGCCGCCCGCTTTTTCAGAAGCAGCTCTGCACCGCCTCCTGCAAGAATGGCACTTCGTTCACAGACACAGTCCACACCGGTTGTCTCTTTTACAAATGCTGATGCCGTGAAATCTCCTTCGAGATCCATCAGTTCTTCTTTCGTATAAGTACAAAATGGAATCGCATGCTTTTCACAGAACGCAAGGATTCCCGCTTCTTCTTTTTTCAGATCAATGCTGGCTGCCGCAAAAATGCTGTGTATCGACACATGACAGCTTTGCAGTGCTTTTAAAACTTCCTGCTCGACCGTCTCCTGCGGTGTACCTTTTTTGCAGCCGATCCCAAGGCTTACGATCCGTGGGATCAGGTGCAGCGTCACGGCAAACGGGTTCTTTTCTTCGTTCAAGGAAAGCACCATACCGCAGTTTCCCTCAAATCGCTCTCCATCCGCAAGTCTTTGCAGTTCGCATGGGATTTCGCCTGTCACCGGAAATTCACTGAAAAATCCGACCGGCTCTTCATCGAGCACCGCCGCAGAAACTGCTTTTGCCGCTTTCAGATCTGAGATCCACAGATTCTGCTTTTTTGCAAACACATCGACCGCAAAACGTCCGTTGATATCGGTTGCTGTCGTAATGACCGGAATCGCACCGGTCAGATTTGCGAGCACCGCTGTCAGCTCATTTGCCCCGCCCAGATGCCCGGAAAGCAGGGAAATCGCAAAAATCCCCCTCTCATCGAGAACAACAACGGCCGGATCTTTGTCTTTTCCCTGAAGATAAGGTGCTATGCTCCGCACCGCAATGCCGCACGCACCGATAAAAAGCAAAGCATCCATGCTTTGGAACATTTTTTCTGTCCACGCTTTTGCGGAAACCTTCAGTGGAAACAGATGATATTTTCCTGCATATTTTTCCGCTGCATAGGACTCGCATACATATCCGGAACGCTCCAGCATTTCCCGCAGCCGCTCATTTAACTGACTGCCATGCTCCGTAAAACTGACGATCCCAAGTTTCTGTCCCATTTTCCTGTCATCTCTCTTTCGTTGCCTGACGAAATTCTGTTGTAAAGGCCGGATTGTAAAGCTCCGAACGTTCATAATGGCTGTGCGTTACCGCATCTCCGATGATCATCAGTGCAGTCTTCGTGATGTTGTTTTCTTCTGCTGCCTTTGCTAATGTTCCTACGGTGCAGATCACCGCTTTCTCATCTTCCCAGGTTGCTTTATAGACAATCGCTGCCGGCGTATTTTCCGAATAACCTCCTGCAATCAGACGCTTGGATAATTTTTCTGCCATACCAGTGCTTAAAAAGATTACCATCGTTGCCTGATGTGCCGCAAAGGAAGCGATCTCTTCTTTTTCCGGCACCGGTGTACGGCCTGCCATGCGTGTGATGATCACGCTCTGTGATACACCCGGAAGCGTGTATTCCATATTTAAAGCAGAGGCTGCCCCACAGAAGGAACTGACACCTGGGCAATAATCATAAGAAATATTTTCTGCATCCAGTACATCCATCTGCTCACGAATTGCACCGTAAATGCACGGATCTCCGGTATGCAGACGCACCGTCGTCTGTCCGTCTTTTTCTGCCTGACGCATCACATCCAATACTTCCTCCAGCGTCATCTTTGCACTGTCATAAATCTTGCACGCCTCTTTTGCATAATTTAAAAGCTCCGGATTGACCAGAGAACCGGCATAGATGATCACGTCCGCTTCTTCCAGAAATTTTCTGCCTCGAACAGTGATCAGATCTGCCGCTCCGGAACCGGCTCCGACAAAATGTATCATACTAATTCTCCTTTACGATAATAAGCGAATAATATCCGGCATTTTCCGGAATCTCATCCACCGTTTGATAAATTTTTTCATTTTCCATACCGCAGTTTTCGATCATCATCGCCTGCATACCGGCTTTTTTCAGAAGCTCTTTCACCTGTCCGATCTTTCTTCCTGCTTTCATCAGGACTTTTGTTCCGGGCAATTTCAGGGCATCTTCGATCTGATAGGATGCCGGTATCACATGAAGCTCTTCTGCCTTTTCTACAAGACCGATATTGAGCTTTGCCGCTACTGCACAAAATGAAGTGATCCCGCTTGTCAGTTCCGTCCTGTAACCACGCTGTGCAATCCGTTTATGTACATAAAGATAAGTGGAATACACAGTCGGATCTCCAAGTGTTAAAAATACTACATTCTGTCCTTTTTGCAGACACTCCTCCACGCGGTCTGCCGCCTCTTCATGACTTTTTTCCAACAATTCCCTGTCTTTTGTCATCGGCATCGGCAGTTCCAGAAACGTTTTCTGTTTTAATTCTTCTACTGTCTGCACGGCGATCTGGTATGCCACGGTTTCTTCTGCTTTTTCTCCGGGCAGGGCAATGATCTCATTGTCACGGATCAGTTCCGCCGCCCGGAAGGTCATCAGTTTCGGATCTCCCGGTCCGATCCCGACGCCATATAAGGTACCTGTATTCATTGTTGCGTATACTCCTTCTGTTTTTCCATTTAATACGTTTTCAGTGTTCAGCGTGTCAATAAGTCTAAAGTGCTCATTTGTTTAAGCACAATCACACTTTCGTCTTCTGACACTTAATCATATTATTTTATAAGTCATATTTGAATTTTTCGGCAAGTTTTTCGGCTCCTTTTGTCTCACCAAGATAGCCAAAACGGTTGGAAAAGAGAATCGCCTCTGTCTGGATTGCACCCTCTACCCGGTGCTGCATATACTGATGCACCTTTTCTGCCATCTGCTCCATCACCGCATCCTGAAGTCCGTGCATCCTGATAATCTCCATGGCTTCTTCTGTAGTGATGGTCTCAAGGATCGCTTTTGCCGTCTCAAGATCAGCTCCGGATCGCAGGGCATGTGCACACATCAGCTCTGCCCTTGCATCTGAATGTCTGGAATGCGTGTTCATAATGCCGCCGGAAACCTTGACGAATTTCCCGATGTGTGCCACAAACAGCACGCCCAGAAATCCTAATTCCACTGCCATATCCAGCGTCTCACCGACATAATTGCTGCACTTCATCGAGCTTTCCACATCAAACTTTGTGTTTTCTTTCACAAAATCGGCACCGTAATTGCCGGGTGTCAGAAGCAGATACTTGGCACCGTTTTTTCGCTTCATCTCCATCTCCAGACGGATGCTGGCAATCAGGGCCTTTTCACTCATCGGCACGACAATTCCGCTTGTACCAAGCACCGACAAGCCACCTTCAATCCCAAGTCTTGGATTGAACGTTTTTTTTGCCACTTCTTCGCCGCCCGGTATAGAAATGCAGACTTTTATCCCTTCCGAATATTCACACATTTCGCATACTTCACGCACTGCTTCCGTGATCATCTCTCTGGGAACACGGTTGATCGCTGCCGCTCCGACCGGCTGCTCAAGCCCCGGCTTTGTGATCCGCCCGACACCTTTTCCGCCGTCAATAAAAACCTGCTCCTCTTTTGTTTTTCCGCATTTTGATACGACTGCATAAACCAGCAGCCCATCTGTCGCATCCGGATCGTCTCCGCCATCTTTCCGGATCGCACAGGAAGCCTGCTGTTCATCAAAGCAGACATCCAGCGGCATCAGATGTAATAAAATGCCGCGTGGCGTCAGAAGATCGATCTTCTCAATCTTTTTCTGTGACAGAAGCATCCAGGTTGCCGCTTTTGCCGCTGCTGCTGCACAGGATCCGGTTGTATAGCCATATCTGAGCTTTTTACTGCCTTTTGTCACGAAATAACCTTCCAGTCCATTCTTCTGTTCTGCCACTGCATTTCCTCCTTCTTAATGCCGTTTCCGACATACTTTGCAGTAAATAATTATAAACTTTTGCTTATATCATGTCAACGTTTACAGTCCCTGCACGCATGCAAAATTTCCTCACATCACTTTTTTCTGTCATGAAAAAGCAGGATCCATTCCGGTAAAATACAGGTAGCACTGGATTTTTCATAAAAAACGTACTACAATGGCGTTGCGGTACATAAATTCAGGAATGCCTCCGGCATTCTTGCCCTGCTATTTTGAAAGAAGGTGTTTGTATGACTCGTTACTATGTTTCTCACTATTTTGATTTTAAGAATATCGGCATTTTTCTGCTGGTTTCGCTGATCGGACTGATCGCCGTGCTCGCCATCGTACTGATCACGGCCAAACTTCAGGTTCACAGGCGGCTGAACTATGAAGGGCTGGACGAATGCAATGTGGCAGAGATCACAAGAAGACACCGGTTCCGTGAGATCGGCATGATTGAAAGCTTTTACGAAATGACATTCTCCAGTACCTCGGTTCTTCTGTTTCTTTCCCTTTACTATATCATTGACGCAAGGATCCCTCAGGCATTTTTCTACTGGAGTAAATATCAGGATTTTATCCTGTTGCTTTTTCTGATTCTGTCAGTATTTTTCACCGGATGGCTGGATCGTTTTTTAGTTCCGCTTGAGTATCTGCCGCCGGATCAGAAATCTTCCGTAAGACTGGTGTCGTCCTTTTATATTATTTTAATTCTTATGTATATAAAATTTATTTACGACGATTCCAACTACGACGCCCTGATCCTGTATTTTGTTTCTCTGGCGATCGGCCGATTCGTCTACTTTGATTTTACGGTAGAAGATTTTATAAGCACCATTTCAAAACTGCTGAAAAATCTCTACCTGCTGATCCTGATGGGATGCTATTCCGGCTTTGTCTGCTGGTTTGGCTTCCACGTCGGTTTTCTGCTGACTTCAAACGGCGTGATCGTCAGCACATTGCTCGCCCATCTGTTTATGGATGCCTCGATCTTTGTGCTCGACAGAACCCGTCTGATCCGGTTTGTCCTATGACAAAATAGATGTCACAAATAACATAACAAAAAGATCCCCTGTAAAGAGCATGGCAGTAAACTCTTTGCAGGGGATTTATCTTAGCCGGAACACAGCTAAAAGTTTCCTGATGTCTTTTAATCGATCAGATCATTCTGGAAACGTGACAGGTGCTCATACGGCAGGATCAGTCTGCCATGGTACAGTCCGCAGCCATCGTTGATCAGGCTCTTGCTCATCGCCGTGAACATATTAACATCTATTTTTGTCAGATCCAGATTCAGAAGCTTCATGCCTCTTTCATATGCTTCATCAAAATAAATGCATTCACCTTTCGGGATCGCATCTCGCTGGATGCGTTCCTTTTCCTGGCGTTTTTCGTATTCCAGATGGTTCGCCGGTCCGATCTCGGCAATATCATCCATCCGCTTGGTACGCAGCTGCAGTTCCATATAGCTTCTGGAACTGTTGTCGTAAAATGTAATATGAAGGGACTGGTATCCATTGTGGCTTTTGTTGCATACATAATCGCGATAATACGGCTTTACATCGTCATTTAAGAGCGGTGAAGTGCTAAGTTTGACTCCTTTTGCATCTTCTGCATCAAAGCCACGCTCTTCAAGAAATCCCGGCAGAGCATTGGCGATCTCATAGAGGCACTTCAGCTCCTCCGTTTCCAGATCTTCTCCCTGTTTCAGGTGACATTTCGGCATACAGATCACGATGCGGTATGCGATAAAATCACGAAAACAGCTCAGGCGGCTCTTAAGCTTGTTCACTGACGGGTACTTACCGTATTTTGTATAGTAGTCATAAATATAAGAGACAATATAACCGTTGAATTTTTCTTCTGCACGGATCAGCGATTTGATCCTTCCTTTAAAAGTAAAAGCAAGATACGGATACTGTTTTGCCATATATTTATAAAATTCCCGGATTTGCTGTGACTGAGCAGTCAGGAAATCATTGTGCTCCAGCAGTCCCTTAATCAGAATCAGAAAATTGCTGTGTGCCATGTCAATCTCATTGTGACTTTTTCTTGCCTCTTTTCGCAGTGCATCGGTATACTGCTGCAGAATACGGAAGATCGTATCTCCGGAATATAAATAGTCATTTAAAGTAATCATTTGTTTCTCCTGAATGTTAAAAAGTTACTTTGTAACGAAGCAATTCACAGGCATCTTCTGGTGTCTGGTAATGTGCTTTGGCATTTTAATTTTATTCTAACAGAATTTTTTCATCCGGTCAAAGAAATTCGCTTGTCAGGAAGAAGAACAGGGCGTATAATAAGGTGCTGCATATCTGGATTCATACAAATGAGGAGGATTTTTATGGAACAAAACAAAGAAAACACATCTTCCGTTTCCCATACTTTAAAAGAATACAGCGTGATCACGCTCGCCGTTCTGATCATGGACATCGGCATTTATGTTTTTAAATTTCCAAATAACTTTTCTTTCGGCGGCGTATCCGGAATGGCGGTCGTATTTTCAAACTTTCTGCCTTTTACCGCCTCTGTGATCAACCTGTTCATCAACCTGGTGCTTCTGGTGGTCGGTTTCGCTTTTCTTGGAAGAAACTTCGGACTGAAAACAGCCTACGTCACCGTTCTCTCTTCAGTACTGTTAAATGTCTTTGAGCATCTGTTCCCGATGTCAGGACCTCTGACCGATCAGATTTCGTTGGAACTCTGCTTCGCGATCCTGCTCCCGGCGATCGCAGCTGCTCTGCTCTTTTTCGAGAACGCCTCCGGAGGCGGGACAGACATCATCGCCATGATCATCAAAAAGTACTCCACGATGAACATTTCCACTGCTCTGCTGCTCTGTGACCTGATCATCGTCGTTCTGGCATTCTTTGTTTTTGATATTCTGACCGGACTTTGTTCCATCCTTGGTCTGATGGCCAAGACACTGGTCATCGACAAATCGATCGAACGTATGAAATTAAACAAGTTCTTTACGATCGTGTGTGATCATCCGGAACCAATCTGTGATTTCATCACCGAAGAACTCGATCACAGTGCAACCACGTATCACGCCGAGGGAGCCTACTCACATGCACAGCGAACCGTTATCCTGACTGTTGTCGATGTCAAACAGGCGATCCTGCTGCAGCGTTTTATCAAAAAAAATGAACCCACTGCTTTCATTACGGTTACCAAAAGCAGTGAGATCATCGGAAAGGGATTTTCCAATTACATCTGAGTTCCCTTATTTTTGCATATTCGCCTGAGAGTAGAATTCTTCTCCGGTATCAAGGCATATCGCCGCAAGTCTGCCGCCTTCAAAACAGGCTCCGCAGTCTATGGCGATATGCTGATTTTTTCGGTAAACAGAAGCCGGAGTTGCCATTCCCGGGATCGTCAGTGTCGGCGTGTGCCCAGTGATAATATAATCATAAAAATCTTCATAATAGGACTTCTCATAATCAATCCTGCTCCACACCAGCTCATGCAGATCGTATTCTTCCATGTCCTTGTCTTTCCGGTAATTGCCAAGTCCGCCATGTACCAGCAGATATTCTTTTCCATTTACCGATACTTCCTGATACAGTTCAAAATCCGTAAGATATTCCATGACTTCCTGCCGCATATCCGGAGTCAGTCTGCGGTATTCATCGATCGTACTTTTGCTTCCGTTCATCTGCCACATCATAAGATCATCCAGCATTTCTTTTTCCAGATCATCGATCGACTCATCTGTGATCTCCTGGTTCAGAAAACGCAGACACTTCAGTGCCATCAGCTCATGGTTTCCCGCGATCGGGATCACATTCGGCATTTCCATCATCTTCAGCAGGATCTCCATCGGATGCGGTCCGCGGTCAACAACATCACCCAGAACATACAGCAGATCCTCTTTTTGCAGATTGATCTGTTTCAGAACTTCTTTGAATTTATCATATTCTCCATGAATATCAGACATCACATAGATCATGTGTTTCTCCCTCTCTTCTTTTTCGGCTTTCATCTCTGAAATTGATCCCAGTTGGTATTTTCCAAAATTTCTTTAAAATCAAACTCAATATCTCTGAGCTTATTGTACCATACCGTCCCCAGTGCATCCGGCGAGCGATAATTCTGCGAGGAACAGATGATCACCGGTATCGGATGCTCTCTTTGTTTCATCTTTTCCAGCAGAATAAATCCTGCCTCTTCATTTTCCTTTTCTCCTTTCGCCAGTGGATAGTGCATGTCTGTAACAATCAGATCCGCTTCGTTTGTCTCCAGATATTCCCATAAGGCCTCCTGATGGTCAAACATCACAATATTTTCCACACCACAGAACTGTAAAGCTCTTTTTATATGTATCGATTTTACAGCTGCATCATCAACAATCACTGCCTTCAAATCTCGAATTCTCATTTGCTTTTCCTTTCCAGATACTTCACCGGCACTTCTTTTGTAAGCCACACACCGTTTTCCGACCGGTAGAACCGATAGCCATCGTTATACATTTCCTCTGCTTTTACCAGATAAAGAACCGGTTTTCCGTGACGCTGTCCCACCTTTTTCGCCGTCTCCCTGTCCTTGGACAGATGAACATACAGTCTTGTTCTCGGGTTCAGTCCCTGCTGATCGATCGAAGCGACATACTTCTCGCCGGTACCATGCCAGAGCGTTTCCGGCGGCTGCATCTCTTTCAGTTCCACATCGACCGGGATCGAATGTCCCTGATTTGCCCGGATCAGCGTCCCATCCTCATTAAAAGAATAACGCTGTTTCTCATCCGTGCGGACGATCAGCTCCAGAATATCCCGATTGAACTCCTGTGTCTTTGCGATACCCGCGATCAGCTCCTCCACATTCGCCCACCCATGCTCATCCAGTTGAATACCGATGACCTCCGGTTTGTGGCGTAAGATCAGGCTCATATACCTGCTTGTTCTCTCCAGACTCATAATCCTATCACACTCCCTCTGAAATAACTGTTTTGTACTGCTGCTTTTACAATATATAAATCAGATTGTATTCCATTTTTCCGGATAAATCAATCAACCGTCAGTATAATCCTGGATTCCAAAAAGTTTTCTGGCATTTTCTGTTGTTACTTTCTCGACTTCCGAAACCGAAATCCCCTTGATCTTTGCGATCCGTTCTGCAATGTCTGGAATGATCAGGCTGGTATTTCTTGCTTTTTTCCATTTCTTTCCGGAAACATTTTCCGGTTTTTTAGGTTTTATGTAAGGAGCATCCGTTTCCAGCAACAGAAATTCAAGCGGCGTTTCGCGTACTGCCTCTTCCAGCTCTTTCTGGTTTTTCTGAAGAAGCGAACCGCCAATGCCAAGCAACAGTCCAAACTCCCCGGTATAGATCTTTGCTAGCTCTGCTGTGCCGCAAAAGCAATGACACACCCCGCCATGGAGCTTCTTTTTGAAGCATCGCAAAATCCGAATGGCATCCCGGTCAGCAAGTCGGATATGCAGGATCACCGGAAGCTGCCGTTGATCTGCCAGGTAAAGCTGCCAGACAAACCATGCCATCTGCTTCATGCGATGTTGTTTCTTTCGTTCGTAATGATAATCCAGCCCCAGCTCTCCGATTGCGACCACACTTGTGTTTTTAGAAAGATCTTCCAGTTCTTTTCGATACTTCCATTTTGTTTGAAAACTTCTTGTCGGGTGCAGACCGATCGCGGGATATAAAAAATCCGAATAACGCCCTGCATACTGTAAGATCCGGGCATTGGATTCCAGTTCGATCGCAGGCTCGACACAAAATGCAATGCCGGCTTTTTTCATTTTATCAACCAGTACATCCCGATTGGCAGTCACAAGTGTTTCATCTGATCCTTCTGTGTTGACGCACGTCACCTCTCCATCAAAAAGAGGATGTGAAAGATGGATATGAGAATCCGAAAGCATAAGAAACACCTGCCTTTCTGTTTTGTATTCCAACCGTAGTGTTGATATAATTTTGCAATACAATAAGACAATAGTCAAGCGATAATATTTTTCTCATTCCGTTTCGCAACGATAGATTTTGGGGACGATTTTTTTATCTTTACTGCAATTTTGGGCATTCCTGCATAATATGTATGTGAAAACAGATTTATGCAGGGAGATTTTTTCATGAACTGTCCAAATAATAATTCCAGAAATTGCTGTAACAGTTGTAACTCCTGCGGCACTTACCTGACCATTCAGGGTCCTCCAGGACCAATGGGACCGGAAGGGCCTCGCGGTGAGCAGGGACCTCGCGGCGAGCAGGGGCCGATGGGTCCTCGCGGTATCAAAGGAGAAACCGGCTGTCCTGGTCCTGTCGGGCCTCGCGGTGCTGTCGGACCGATGGGACCAAGAGGACCTCAGGGTGTTCGCGGAGATATTGGGCCAAAAGGTGACACCGGTGATATGGGTGCAAATTATGTTCAAACGGAATGCCAGTTCCGCTACTGCGGAACGGCTATTCCATTTTTAACGGTACGAAGTACCGCTAGGTGATATCATTCTGTTTCACGCATATTTATACCGTTCATTTCCAGACGATATGTA
>PVMN01000212.1_pt1 | contig 134963 bp, 118 predicted proteins | sample 1853401 | NCBI WGS metagenome assembly PVMN01 (sample SAMN08533510, study PRJNA380276) | Human gut metagenome, whole genome shotgun sequencing project.
TCTTGTCCACGATTTCTTTATTGAACTGCCAGATTGCTTCTGCTGCTCCTTCCAGTGTCTCACCATATTCTGCGAACGCTTTTTTCTGTACCTGCTCCGGAATATAGTTCAACATCGGATCTAATCCTACTACAATCGGTGCTCCTGTCTTCTTTATGTTGGCTACTAACTGATTAATCAATGTTTTTTCCTCCTACCTTATATGCATAATCTAAATTTCACATTGTTTATATTTTACCATAAGGCATAATAAAAGGGAATGCCAAACTGCATTCCCTTCAAAACTCTTATTTTGCTGTGTCACCATCCACAAACGATTACTTCATCTGTGCTTTTACTTCCTCCACAGCTTTATCAAGCTGATTGTCTGCATCCGGATTTTCTTCATTATTTTCGTATTCGACCTTTACATCCGGTGTAATTCCTTTTCCGTTGATGCTTCTTCCCTTTGGAGTGAAATATTCTGCAATCGTAAGTTTTACGGCTGTTCCGTCATCCAGATCAAAAATCTGCTGTACGACACCCTTTCCATATGTCTGGGTTCCGACAATCTTACCGATTCCGTAATCCTGGATTGCCCCGGAGTAAATCTCTGATGCACTGGCACTGTTGCCATTTACTAGAACTGCCAGCGGTTTTGTAAACTGATGTTCTTCGTCAGATTTCATCTCTGTCTTTTTGCCATTTTTATCTTCCGTATACACGATCAGGCCCTTTGGCAGCATCAGATCCAGCATATCACATACTGTACTGAGCGAACCTCCAGGATTATTACGCAGATCCACAACCAGCCCTGTCATTCCCTGTTTTTCAAGATCATCCAATGCTTCTTTGTACTGATCATACGTCACAGTATCAAATTCAGACACTCTGATATAACCAATCTTGTCATCCATCATCTTATACTCAATTGTCTGTGCCTGTACGGTATCTCTTGTTGCAGTCACAGTTACTTCTTTGGCATCTTCACCTCTTAATACGGTGAGTTCTACCGTTGTTCCTTTTTCACCCTTTACCTTACTTACAACTTTAGAGAGATCTTTTCCTGTGACTTCTTTTCCTTCAACCTTATAAAGGATATCATTCTCCTTAAGTCCTGCTTTCTCAGCCGGAGAATCCTTATATATCTGGACCAGAGTGATCACTCCTGTCTCTGTATTCTGAGACATCACAGCACCGATTCCGGAATATTCACCACCAGTTGATTCGTATAATTCTTTTGTTTCTTTTTTGTTATAATATACCGAATACGGATCATTCAGGCCATTGATATAACCTTTATAGACCCCATCTTCCAGATTCTTTTCTTTTACATCCCCCATATAATGCTTCTCGATCAGGTTCTGCAGTTCTGATATCTTATCTTCTGTTTTTGATGTAATATCACTGTTTCCATTATTCACTTTTAATCCACAGGACACGAGTCCTGCCACTAATAACATAGCAAGGGCGCCACAAAGCGCCCCTTTCAAAAAACTTTTTCTGTTTTTCATTTATCTTGCCTCATACTACGATCTGTTCGTTTCTTACAGATAGTTTGCCGGATTTACCGGTGTTCCATTCAACATTACCTGAAAATGCAGATGTGGTCCGGTTGAATTTCCTGTAGTTCCAACCGCTGCAACATTCTGACCTCTGCTGACTTTCTGTCCCGCACTCACATAAATCGCATTGCAATGCATATAATATGTAAGCAATCCGTTTCCATGACTGACTACTAACAGGTTTCCCGCCTTTCCGGCATATCCGGCTGAAATAACTGTTCCTGCCGCAGCCGCATAGATTGGCGTTCCTGTTGCTGCTGCAAAGTCAATCCCTTTATGATTCGTACTTGCACCTGCAATCGGCTGTGTTCTGTAACCAAATCCACTCGAAATATATCCACCCGGACAAGGATGTGTAAATGTTCCATTTCCCGACACCACCGATGCCCCGGCGGAACCGGCTGAAGACCCCGATGAGCTTGTATTCTTTTTGGCTGCTGCCTGAGCCTTCTTCGCAGCTGCCGCTGCCGCTGCTGCTTCTTTCTGTTTACGTTCGGCTTCGGCAGCTGCCGCTTCCAGCTGTGCAAGCTTATTCTTTGTATCTCCCAGTTCGCTGGTCAAACTCTGAATCTCACTTTGCTTATTCTTTATCAGTTCATTTACGCTGTCCTGCTTTGTGATCAGATTATCCTGCATCGTCTGCAGTTCTTTATATTCTTTCTTGAGTTCTGCTTCCTGATTCTCGACATTGGTTACAACCTTCTGGAATTCTACCAGCATGTTTCTGTCGTATCCTGATATTCTGCTGATATATTCAGCATTATTCAGCAATTCTCCAATTGACTTTGAAGAGCAAAGGATTTCTACAAATCCTGTATTTCCATTTTCATACATATAACGGATTCTCTTCTTCATACTTTCATACTGTTCATTCTCATCCGCTTTTGCAAGAATCAATTCTTCTTCTTTATTTGTGATCTCATCTTCTTTTGCAGAAATCTTTTTCTTAGTTTCTTCCATCTCGCCCGTCAGCTTTTTCAGCTGATCTGCCAGAGATGTTTTCTCATTTTCAGCAGCTTTCTTCTTGCTTTCCAGTTCTTCTGCTTTTTTCTTTGTATCATCAATTTCTGTTGCATATGTCTGCACAAACATTCCGCTTACAAGCGTAAACACCAGCAGAAGGCTTATCATCTTCTTTCTTTTTATCATATGACGCTCCTTTCCGAGCCAGAACTTTTATACCTTCAGATGTTTGCGGATTGTAAAGAAACTTCCCACAAAACCGATTCCAACACCCAAAGCAATTCCGATTGGAAGTAATGTTCTGTAAACAGTTGCTACCGGAAGGAAATCTACAATATTATTCAGAAGGCTGAATTTTGCCATAATGTATGTAATTGCCTTATCATACATAAAATAAAGCAATACGAGCGGGATTACAGCTCCGACAGCTCCGATGATCAGACCCTCTATTACAAACGGCGCACGGACAAATCCGTCTTTTGCTCCGATATATTTCATAATTGCAATTTCTTCACGTCTTACCGTAATACCCATAGTGACCGTATTACTGATCAGGAAAATTGACACTGCCAGAAGAATTGAAATAATTGCTACCGATACATATCCCACCAACTTGTTCACACTGGTAAGAGTCTTGGCTACTACGTCTGATTTATTAACTTTACGCACCCCATCCAGCGACTTTGCATAAGACACTACATCTTTCTGCTTTGATACGTCCGAAAGATATACTTCGTAGTTATCTGAATTGGCAAGCGGGTTATCACTCTTAAATCCTTCTGCCAGATCACTTGATTCTCCAAAATACTGACCTTTAAACTTATTCCATGCTTTATCCGCACTTACATAATTTACTTTCAGTACTCCATCTTCTTTCTTCAGCTGGGCACCAATTGTATCTTTTTGTTCTTTTGTAGTATCTTCATTAAAAAATACTGTAATAGCAACACCTTCTTCTGCTTTTTCTACAATATAACTAAAGTTAACTACAATGGAATAGAACAATCCAAACAGGAAAATGCATGCCGCCATCGTTGCGATCGAAGCAACGGAAAACATCTTATTTCTGCGGATGTTCTTAACCCCTTGTTTCATCGAATATCCTATTGTACTAATTCTCATGCTTATACCCACCTTTTTTCTCGTCGCTTACGATGACACCCTTTTTCATCGTAACAACTCGCTTCTGCATTTCATTTACGATCTCCTGGTTATGCGTAACGACAAGAACTGTAGTTCCTCTGTCATTCGCTTCTTCCAATAACTTCATGATTTCCCATGAGTTTGTCGGATCCAGGTTACCCGTAGGCTCATCTGCCAAAAGAATAGCAGGTTCATTCACGATCGCTCTTGCAATCGCAACCCTCTGCTGTTCACCACCGGATAATTCCTTTGGAAATGCTTTATATTTCTGGGCAAGCCCTACCAGTGACAGTGCCGCCGGTACTTTTTTCTTGATAATTCTTGTAGGTGTCTCTGTAACTCTCTGCGCAAACGCAATATTTTCATAAATATTTCTGTCTTTCAACAAACGGAAATCCTGAAATACAACGCCGATATTTCTTCTGTACATCGCAACTTTGCGATGTTTCATACGGCTTAAATTATTGCCATTTACAATAATCGTTCCAGAAGTAGGTTCCAGTTCTTTCATGATAAGCTTGATCAAAGTAGACTTACCAGAGCCGCTGTCTCCTACAATAAACACAAATTCACCCTGTTCAATCTTCAGATTGATTCCATTCAGGGCTGCAACCCCTTTTGAGTACTCTTTCGTTACTTCTCTTAGTTCAATCATATGTTCCTCCTGATTATTAATACTCCAGTGACTCCATATACTTCATATATTTCACAACCATAAGTGCGATTTTGAATGTAATGGCGTCTTCGAACACACGGAGATCCAGACCGGTACTCTTTTGTAATTTGTCCAGTCTGTATACCAGTGTATTACGGTGTATATATAATTGTCTGGATGTCTCTGATACGTTCAGATTATTCTCAAAGAATTTATTGATTGTTGTCAATGTCTCCTCATCGAAATCATCCGGTGATTTCCCCTCAAAAATCTCACGTATGAACATCTTACACAGCGGAATCGGAAGCTGATAGATCAGACGTCCAATTCCCAAAGCACTATATGCGATGACACTTCGCTCACTAAAGAAAATCTTGCCGACATCAAGTGCCAGCTTGGCTTCTTTATATGATTTTGATACTTCTTTGATATCATTTACAACCGTTCCGTATGCGATCAGAACATCTTCTTCTCCGTCTTCTTTCAGGAGTGTATACATATTCTCCGCAATCTTCTCCAGTTCTGTATGTCCATCATTTGGCTCCAGTTCTTTTACCACGATGATATTTTTCTCATCAACGGCCGTCACAAAATCTCTGGTACGATTACCAAGAAGGTTTCTTACATTATCCAGCGCATTCGTATCTTTTTCGTGCTTTGTTTCAATAATAAAGATAACACGTCTTACTTCTGTGTCAATATGTAATTTCTTAGCACGGTTGTAAATATCTACCAGCAACAGATTATCTAACAGCAGGTTTTTGATAAAATTATCTTTGTCAAATCTTTCTTTATATGCTACAAGAAGATTCTGAATCTGGAAGGCCGCAATCTTACCTACCATGTAAACATCATCACTTCCTCCATTGGCAAGAAGAATATACTCTAACTGATGTTCATCAAAAATCTTAAAAAACTGATATCCCTGTACGACCTGACTGTCTGCCGGGGATTCTACAAAGGAGATAACCTCCTCTACATAGTTCTCCTGTTCTGAAAATGTGCTTGCAAGAGATTTACCGTCTGTGTCCATCACGCAAAAGTCAATTCGTGTAATCCCTTTCAATCCTTCAATTGTGTTTTGAAGTATTTGATTAGATATCATATTCCATCTCCTCCACTCTTTTCAATATACATTTTCCACAACAAATCTTATCTACAAATTTCCAAAATGTATACTGTCAAATCTTATCTTAATATATATGACCAAAAAAATAAAGAGGAAATCACACTTTTTTGGTAATTTCCTCAGTTTTTTTACAATTTATTCACATTTATCCCATAGACATAGTGACGAAACATATTTCTTATGTTTTTCTTAGGATTTTGTTTTTAGCTTATTTTTTTCCATTTCACGCTTAAATATATGATTCAACAGAAATTTTGCCAGCTTCCCATGACCAAGTCCCTGCCTGTGATCCGAGAACATTCTATTCCCGACGCCGACCCATACTCTTGCATCCAAGAGATTCCTGTTTTTCGCTATAAAATCTTCCTGTAACGGTACTGACAATGCCGAAAGAATACAATCCACTTCACTTCCGTTAATCGCATTGACCAACATGTCGTCTGCCCTTCCCTCCGCTGATACTTTTGCAAGACCTACCAGCTGAATCCCACTGTAGGTTCTCTGCATATAGCGAAATGCTTCCTGTCCATCTTCTTCCGATTCGACCAGAAGATACATTCTCTTATGATTCTTATGCAAATAACGCATAAACATCTTCAGATATAATTTTATATCAATTTCCTTTGGCAGCCTCGCTTCTTCTGCTGCTTCAAGAATCAGCTTTTCCCCCGGCAGCACAAGATCAAATTCATTCATCCTGACCTTAAGTTCCGAAAGATCATTCATCTGCATAAGACCGTCTACCGATACCACATCTATCACGCTTACAGGTTCTGACTCCAGAAAAGCTATCGTTTCTTTCATAGCTTCTTTTGCTGTACAGCTGTCTATATTCACATCTAAAACATTAATCTTTTCGTTCATATCCTCACCTGCTAACTCTTTTCCCAGTTTTTCGATTATAGCAAATGGATATTCCCTTTTCAACCTTTATTACACAATCTTCACACTAATTAACATTCGTAATACTTTTGTCATTTTTTTCATTTTCCCGTTTCTTTTTCGTGATCAACCCTCCGATTCGACCGGTTTCCTTGGATGTAAGTGATTTCCATCCATCCTGCATCACCCGGTCCAGAAGGCCTAATTCCTCCGCAATCTCATATTTTACTTTTTCATCTGGAGTAAGGTCCTCCAGGTGGATTGGGGTTTTCTTTTTTGATGACATAGTGGGTGCATTCCTTTCGTTTTCTTATAAGTATGCCCACTTTTTTCTATTTAATGCATCATGGCGGCTGTCACCGACCGGAATAATTAAACAGAGGAACCGTAACCTTTGTGATACCGGAAGTGTACGAAAAAGCCGGAAAATCAATGGTTTCACCACAACTTTCCGGCTACACAACGGTTACAATCCCTCTATTGAATTCATTATCATTGGCCAATCACGACATGAGAAAGACTTGGTATTGTGTTTGATGCGTATTTTGGCGCGATGTGTAGAAGTTCTTAGGCAGTTTGACTTCCCGTTAAAGGGACGGAGCGAACTGTTTGAACCCCGTAGGGGTGAGTTTTGAGCGGAGACCCTTTCGTTCTTAGGGAAGGCGGACTGCCTTAGAACTTCTGCATCGTGACATCCAGCAACAAACATAATACCAAGTCTTTCTCATGGACCGGGATAAGCCACGATGATGAACTAAATAGAAATACCCCTTAATTTTTCTCCGGATCATCCGGTATAATAATCGCCGCAACAATATAAGCCAGTACCCCCGATCCGGCTCCCATTGAGATCAGTACAAATGCCAGTCTCACAAGTGTCGGATCAATGTTGAAATATTTTGCGATTCCACCACATACTCCACATATCATTCTGTCTTTTCTTGATCGGTATAATCTTTTTCCTTCCATTGTTCTGTCCTCCATATTTTTATTATATACTCTGCCTGCTTTATTATCTTTGTGATCATCTACATCTGTCTGTATTTACAGCTGTTCCATAAATGCTACATTGATAGATCCGATACCACAGTCAATATCCATTTTCTTGTCTGCGCCATTATCAATGCTTTTTTCTCTCCCAAATCCTGAAAAGCTGTCATCTCCGCATCGAATTTCTCCGATACCACAGTCCAGGTCATAATTATAATCTTTTTGCTTTCCTTTTATCTTCAGGTTTATCTCTCCTACTCCGCAGTCTGCTTCGATTTTCTTCTTTGCATCGCCTGTTGCAGTTATGGAACCAGCCCCACATTTAAATTCTGCTTTTTCAGCTGCAAATTCCAGGATGTTAACCTCACCTGCTCCGGCATTTACCTCAAGATCTTTTGCAAAAATCTGCTCTGCCCTTAATTCACCAGCCTTCAGATCCAGCTCTGCCTTTTCCAGTTCCATATCTTTCGGAAGCGTCACAGTAATGGTTCCTTTTCCTATATTCTTGATTCTTTTAATCTTTTTATTCGATGTAAGATATAAGGTTCCATTTTTGGCAAACGCACAAAAGCCAAGCTTTTCATGTGTGTCTTTGCTTTCTACTGTAATCTCATCTGTATCTGACTGTGTCTTCAGATGGATTCTTCCTTCGCGCATCGTACTTTTTATCTCATGGATATTCTGATATGTTGCTTTTCCGTTTCCTTCTATAACACCGGTTGCATCTTTCATGTTCGCTTTCTCCTGTGCTTGTACTGTTTCTTCCTGTTTCTGTTCGTCCTGATCATCGTCTGTATCAGTCTCATTATCTTCCTCCTGATCATCATCTATATCGTCATCATCATCATCATCCGGATCACCATATGTCTTATCTTCGGATACCCAGCTGATCCCATGTGGAAATTGATGTGCTATATCTGTCAGGCTCGTTCCCATTCCCCAGGATACCGAACAACATATGATTCCTATCAGAAACATAGAACCACACACGATCCAGAATATTTTCCAACGTTTCTTCATCTCTTATGCCACCGCCTTTCTGTGAAATGGTTTTCTTAAAATATATACAATTCCTCTGACGATTCCCGGAAATACGATAATACAGAGTCTTACTCCAACTACGGTACCGATTACACCGATCGCGATCACCATCAGTCCTGCTCCAAGAACCGCAAGTCCCACACCCGGATTGGCGAACAGGCTTCCTATTCCTGCAGCAAAAAGCACAACACCGACCATCACCACTGCCGCAAAGCCGATTACAATCGCTGCAAACAAACAGAACACTGCTATTACAATTCCTGCAATTAATGCCAGAATCCCTGCTCCAAGCGGTATCACAATCGGAAATCCGATCACTACAATTGCTATGATCATGGCCAATTTTAGCCATTTGTTTGTCCACGGCTTTTTCTCCTGGCTTTCATAATCATAGGTTCCGTTATCCTGATATATCTTATTATCCTTTTCTTCTCCGTATGTATCTTCCTGATAATACTGGTATGTGTTTTCCCGGTCATGCTGTTCCCTGGCTCCAGAGTATGCTGCATTTTCTCCGGTTACTTTGCCGATTGCTTCTTCGGTTGTTTTTTCCGTTCCACCTTCTTTGCCGTCTTCTGTGTCTTCCCGGTCCGCTTTGATCTTCATCGCTACTTTTTCCGGACTTTCCAGTTCTTCTATTACATTCTGCTCATTCTCAGACCCTGCATCATCGAAGTAATCATTATAATATTTCAATGCATCGATTCTGTCCTCTTCCGGGATATCCTGAAGAAGTCTGGACAGCGTCTCCATAAATTCTACTCTGTTCATTCTAGTCTACCTCCCTCAAACAATTCGCTGATCTTTCCGGAATATTCTTTCCATTCTTTCTGATACATGGCAAGCTGCGTTCTTCCACTTTCCGTCACTTTATAATAACGTCTGTTTCTTCCGTCAAACTGCCGGTCATAGACTTCCAGATAATCCCCTTTCTGCAGCCTCCGAAGCACCGGATATAATGTAGATTCTGATACATCAATTGCTTTTCTTACATCCTGCGTAATCTTATATCCATAAGTTCCTTCATCTTCCCGCGATACTACCGCCAGCACAATTGCATCCAGAAGAGCTGCGCCTGTATTAAAAACCATGCTCTCACTCCCTTTCGCATTATTATCTAATATTATTTCGTTACGTATATTATATGTCATATAATATAGTATGTCAACACATATTGTTTACATTACAAAAATGTAAGGTTAAATCTGCAGAATCTGTCACCGATAGCTTTTCTCGAACGTATGATGATAAAAAAAGCACACCCGGTCATCGCAAAATCTTTCAAATAACTGAAATAATTTTTTACGATACACAGATGTGCCTTTTTCTATTTATTTAATATAAATCCCCTCTTTTAGTGTAAAGGAATATATAATCTTTTCTTTTACTTTCTTTCCGGTCATTTGTTCCAACGCTTTTGCATAATAGCGCAGCTGCTCCTGATACCTTTCTGCCAGTTCTTCCTTCCGTCTTATCTTGTCGGTCTTATAATCCAGCACGACAAGTCCGTCCGGTTCTTCAAAATAGGCATCGATAATTCCCTGTACCAGTATCAGTTCCCCGTCTTCTTCCTCCGGATACAGCTCTCTGGCATCTATTCCCAGTACAAATGGCTGCTCTCTCCAAAGTCTTTGTTTACCGTCCGCTTCCCGCAGCCGCCTTCCTATACCTGACTTTGCAAACTGCAGGATATCTTCCCAGCAGATACATCTTGCGGCATCTTCTTCTATCCGTCCTCTTCTTACCTGATCATCCAGCCAGTCCATAAAATATTTCTTCCAGTTTTCTTTTTCCCCAGCCGTATCTTCTGTAAATTCAGGCATCCCTTTCATATCCAGAAGTTCCATAACTCTGTGATAAGCCGTACCTCTTGCAGCTCCGGCCAGAACCTCATCTTCCTGCAAAAATTGCGGAATCATCGGCACAACTTCCGGTTCTTCCTGCAGAAGTTCTCCTTCTTCTTCTCGTTCTTCTTCGCCGCCATCCAGACCAATCTCATATGCCCGCTTTTTCAGCTCGGTAACTGTAAATTTCAGCTTTCTCATACTGCTTTTTTCGTACGGATAGATGAATTCAAACTGTTCTTTCATCATATCATGAAGCTTTGGCTCGTAAATCTCATTCACATCCCAGTTTTCAAGAACAGCTCTGGAAATCCCGCTTTTTTCTTCCTCTTCTATGCTTTCTTTTACCACATCTTCTACATGTAAGATCTGAAGTTTTAATGGTTCTCCTTCTGTACGCAGAACTGCCGGTAATATGAAGTCCCAGTACGTCACCGCATGGCTCAGCTGCAAGAATGATAATTCTTTTCTCTTATTTCCCTGAAATACCCGCCCGTCAGATATCTTATCTTCGGGATTTGAAAGTGTTCCTGTAATGATTAGTTTTTCTTTTGCACGAGTAAGTGCAACGTACAATACACGAAGTTCTTCTCCAAGACTTTCCAAAGCTTCTTCTTTCTGGATCACCTTTTTGATAATGCTTGGTATCTTAGTCCTGTATTCCAGATTAACTGCATCCAGTCCAACACCCATTCCGGCATGAAAAGCCACAGCACTCCTTGCATCCTGCATATTAAATCGTTTTCCCATTCCGGCCACGATCACAACAGGGAATTCCAGACCTTTGCTTTTATGAATCGTCATTACCCGTACCGTGTCTGCATGCTCATCTTCTATACTTGCTTCTCCGTAATCTACATCGTATTTCTGAAGCTGTTCAATATATCTTACAAAATGAAACAATCCTTTGTAGCTCGTTGACTCGTACGCTCTGGCTTTTTCAATCAACATATCCAGATTTGCTTTCCTCTGTGCACCTCCCGGCATGGATGCAACATAATCTCCATATCCGGTTGTTTCCAATATCTTCCAGAGCAATTCATGCATCGGTGTATACGGTACAATCTTTCTAAAGTCATCCATCTGATCCAGACATTTTTGAAGTTTCAGTTGTATATCCGCATTCTCTCCTTGTTCTCTGTACTTCGTCACACTCTCAAAGAATGCAGTATCCGGATATGCACACCGTATTTCTGCCAGTTCTTCCTGAGATAGTCCGGCAAATGCTGAACTTAAGACAGCAGTAAGTGGAATATCCTGCCTTCTGTTATCCAAGACCCTCAAATAATCCATGAGCACCCCAATTTCCTGAGTCTGAAAATATCCCTCGCTTGTTCCTGCATAAGTCGGTATTCCTTCCCGGTTCAACACTTCGGTAAATACATCGGCAAATCCTTTGATACTTCTCGTCAGGATTACAATATCCGAGTAACGCACATTCCGAAGTTCCCCTGTCTCTTTATCTGTAACTTTCTGTGAACGCAGAAGTTCCCGGATACGCATTGCGATCATTCTTGCCTCCAGTTCCCTCTCGGAAGGAATTTTCTCCTCAAAGTCTTCCTCTTTTGACAATATTTCCAGGTCACTGTTCATCACAAGAATCTCTGTCTTAACATTGTCATTTTCCGGATATTCAGCTCCCGGATAAAGAGCTGCCTGATCATCATAGACGATTCCGCCCAGTTTTTCAGTCATGATCTGTCTGAATATAGCATTGGCACTTTCAAGTACTTCTTTCCGGCTTCGAAAATTCTTGTGCAGATCAATTCTCTGCGTCTTACTTTCTTCTATATTATATGTGCGGAATTTTTCCAGAAATAATTCCGGTCTGGACAGACGGAATCTGTAAATACTCTGTTTTACATCCCCCACCATAAATATATTGTATCTTCCGCTTCTGCAGCCAGATACACTGGTAAGAATTGCTTCCTGGATCAGGTTACTGTCCTGATACTCATCAATCATGATTTCTTCAAACTGCTTCTGATATTCTTCCGCTATTTTGGACGGAACAAAACCATTTTCCGTCTTCTGCGTTAGAATCCTCAGTGCGTACTGTTCCATATCAGAAAAGTCGATCATATTCTGGGCACGCTTCTGCTCTTCGAATCTCTCTGCAAAAAGCCGCACCAGATCCGCCAGTTCTTCCATTGCCGGAGCACATACCCGAAGATCTTCCACCAGTTCTTCCGGACTTTCATAGAAATACTGGGCGCTCATATTTTTCACAATCCCTTTGACCATTTCCCTGATCTTTTTGACCAGGTCAATCTTTTCTTCTGATACTGTTTTATCCTTGTTTGCTGCGATCCTCGCCCATTTTACATTCGAAAATGCTTCCGCAAGACTTTTATAAGACGCCCTGTTACACAATTCTTCGATGACCTGCAGATCTTTTTCTAGTGTTGCTTCATATACGGCAGGCCCTTCCGGACTTAATGCCACATTTTCCGCATAGATAAGCAGTTCTTTTGCATCTTCCAGATTCTTTCTGATATCTGTCATCACTTTCTTCATGATGCTGCTTCCTTCCAGTGCCTTTACATCCGGGATTTCATAGGCTTTTACACAGGAATCCAGCCACGCTTCACTGTCCGGATAACTTCTGGAAAACTCATAAATTTTAAGTATCAGATCCTCAATCTTTTTATCATTCCGGCCGGTACTGTACGCTGCGGTAAAGTCAAGAAAACGCTTACTTCCTTCCTGATATTTTTCCTCCAGCATATCTTCCAGTACATCATGTCTTAGGAGCTTTAATTCGCCTTCTTCACCAATTCTGAATCCCGGATCAATATCAATCGCATGAAAATGATCACGGATCACGGAAAGGCAGAAACTGTGTATCGTTGTGATCTGCGCATTATGGATCAGAGTAGCCTGCTGCTTCAGATGTTCATTATCCGGATATTCCATCAGTTTCTTTTCGATTGCCAGCCGGATTCTTTCTTTCATTTCCGATGCTGCTGCCTCCGTAAAAGTAACGATCAGAAGTCGGTCCACATCCATCGGAGGGTCATCTTTTGTCAACATTGTGATGATTCGTTCTACCAGAACTGCCGTTTTCCCGGAACCTGCTGCCGCTGATACCAGAATATTGCGATTCCGTAATCGGATTACTTTCTCCTGTTCTTCCGTCCACTTCACACCCATGGCTATTCTCCTCCTTTCTGCTCCATCCGCATTGCTTCCATTGCTTCTTCTTTTCCCGTTGTTCCTATATCACGATATTCATATCCCGGAATTTTCACGTCGAAGCCGCACACCTGCCGGTATGGACAATAATCACAGCCGCTTTCCTGTCCTCTCTTATATGGAAGTGCTCCTACATCTCCATTTAATATCTTTGTTCTTGCATCTTTCATCTTTTTCCGGGCATGTACCATCATTGCCTGGAAATCCTCTCCCGCAACTACTTTAGAGTATCCGGACACACTGCCGTTCTTATTATATTTCACCGGGACTGCCATAGATTCTCCCGTTGTATCCCGGTCCAGATGCTTAAGGATCTCTGCCTTTAACGGTATGATCCCGTCTGGTTTCAGCTGCTTTAAGACTGCCTGTTCTGCTTCTTCTTTATCTTTCGTCTTATCTACAATCGGATCCTGGATCCGATAATAAAATACGCCCGCAGGAACAACTTCTTTCTCCGGGTGGCGTTTCTTCTGAAATTCTATTGCCGCATCCATATAGATCATAAGCTGAAGCTGCAGGCCGTGATACAATGCTACGATATCAAACGCCTTGCTTCCAGTCTTATAATCCATCACCTTAACATATACCTGTTCTTCGGTTTCACACACATCTACTCTGTCGATCTTTCCTCCAAAGAAACGAAGCTCATACGCCTCCGGCACAAAATCTCCTGCCTTAAGCTGATTCGTAAGTGCCCATACTGTGCGTTCCAGCATCTGTTTCATCCTGACGATCAGTTGTTCATTTCTCGCCGAACTGTATAACACTGAGTTACCATAGTCTGTGATCGCTGCCTCCACACATTCATCGATCAGTTCTTTCCTCTGTTCTTCTGTCAGGATCGTCCAGCCGCCTGCTTCAGATGCTTTTTTTGAAAATAATTCCAGGGCACTGTGACATACATTTCCAAGATCCACTGCTTTAAACTCATATACTGGCCGTTCTTTCAGACGTAATCCATATGCAAGGAAATGTGCACACGCACAACTTGCATACCGTTCCATTCGGGTAATACTTCCTTCGAAATTTTCACCGTAAAGCTGCTTTGCAACGCTTTCCGACAATGGATCCTCCGGACGTCTGTAGTACCATGCCGTTAAAAGTTCGTCTACTTTTTCTTTCCACTTTGGATCTTTCTGATACCAGGTATAAAGCTCCTGCCATGTGACATCCAGATTTTTCTCCTGAAGACCACGGATCAGATATTTTACCCCTGTTTTTTCCGTCAGTTCTTTTTGCACCAGTTCCTTCTCATCCTCGTCCCGTACCTTCACATCCGGATACAGACGCAATAATTCCTGAATCAGATAGGAAGGTCTTAATGCCTTCCCGTCCGCGGACACCTTGCTGTAATATACCTTAAGCTTTTCCGATGGTTTCGTCAGATTCATATACAGATAGAACTTCTGGACATAAGCTTTTTCTTTACCTCCCGCAGACAACGCATGATCAGCCTGACGGAATTTTTCTCTGTCGCGTTCAGACAGAAGTCCCGTCCTTAAAAGCGCCCCCGGCAGGAAACAGTCATTGGCTCCCACAAAAAAGAGTGCTCTTATATCTTTCAGTCTGGTCCTTTGCATATCTCCGGCTACCACCTGATCTACACTTGGCGGAATAACGCCGACCCTTGCTTCTTCAAGACCTGCATCCAGAAGTTTACAATACTCACTTAAGCCCACCGGTTCCTCTCCAAGAAGTGCCACAAATTTATCAAACAACTCTATGATGATCCGGTAAATCTGAGAATATTCCTTTGCCAGAGCCAGTTCCCCTGCCTCTTGAAATTCTTCTTCTGTTTTCTTAAGTCTTTCCTGAATATTCTCCTGAACCATAAATTCATATACTGCCAAGGTAATATCTTTTACGGTTTTCCTCTTTTGTTTTAAAACAAACATCAGATTATCCACTTTTTCTACCATTTGTACTCGATAATGATTCAGCCTCTCCAGTTCCTCTTCTTCCATCCCTTTCATACGACGGATCCATCGGTTCTGCCAGCCCTTATAGCCCCGGATTCCGAGTCCGATCACATAATTTTCCAGTTCATCGACCTCTTCATAACTAAATCCTGCAAGATTCGTCCGCAGGAAACGGAATACACTTTCATAAGAGAAATTCTTCTCTGCCATATTCAGAAGACTTCTCAGGTATTCTACAAATGAATTCAGCAGAATACTTCTCTTATGATCCATAAATACAGGAATTCCATATGTTTCAAATGCCTGTTCCAGATAGTCTCCATATACATTCATATCACTGACTATGACACCAATCTCACGATAACGGTATCTTTCTTTTCTTACCAGTTTCCTGATCTCTTCTGCTACAGCCATTGCTTCTTCTCCCGGATTTCGCGCCACATGAATTCCAAGATTTTTCACTTCTTTTTCATATGTTCCTGCTCCATATCTGAAAATATTCCGCTCCAGAAATGCCAGCTCTTTATTTTTCTCAAAACGCTTTACCGGATATCCATACAGGCAGACCGGTTCCTCTACCGCAATGTGTTCTTCCCTCGCCAGACTGATTAATGTTGTCACCATCTGCTTGCTCAGTCCAAACAGCTGATATGGATGTCTGTAAGAATATGGATTCTCCCTTTCATCCATGATAACCGTTATCCATACACCCTTACAATATTTCATAAGCTCCAGAATCAGCCTGTTCTGCACCGGTGTAAAGCCTGTAAATCCATCCAGTACCACTGTGCTGTTCTTTAAAAGCTCTGATTCTCTAACTTCTCGGCTCAGCACATCTAACAACTCTTCCTTTGTGATATAACGTTCTCTTAAATAATCCTGAAAACCATCATATAAAAGCCGGATGTCTTTTAATTTATAATATAACCTGGATTCTTCATCCAGCGAATCTATCATATCATCCAGTTCTTCTTCCCCGATATCATATTGTGTAAATTCCGAAATCACGGATTTGACCTCAGAGATATACCCCAGTTTCTTAATATTCCCCTTTAGGACAGTCAGTTTATCCTCATAATTCCCTGCGATCTTTCGCAGGATCAGATTCTTTCCCTCATCATCCAGTACCGGTATTTTCTTTACTCCGGTCTCTTCAAACACACGGTATGCAAGACGTGCAAAGCTCAATACATCAATATTCATGATTCCGTGTCTCGGATGCATACGAACCAGATCTTTCTGTGTCTGCATTGTAAACTGCTCCGGTACAAGCACTATGAAATTCTCCTGTGGATTTTTTTCAGATTCTTCTATGACATGCTGATATAAATACGTTGATTTTCCTGAGCCCGACGGCCCAAATACAAATTTTAAAGGCATAAGGTTTCCTCCTTATGCCCTAGTATAACACGAATATATGTTTGTTGTATACATATTAGTCTACAATGCGCGAAGTCTTTCTGCAAATTCATTGCTTAATGTTACCTTTGCAATATAGAAGACATCACCTGTCATATATACATTCCAGTCATCTTCTACTTCTACCTGAAGTTCTCCTCCAGGCATATGAACGATCACTTTACTGTTAGTCAGCCCCAGTTTGTATGCAACTCCTGCCGCTGCACAGGCACCTGTTCCGGATGCTCTTGTATAACCTGCACCTCGTTCAAAGATCTCGATTGCGATATTTTCCTTATCGATCACCTGCATAATCTGTGTATTGATCCTGTTTGGGAAATATCTTGCGATCTCAGAATAATCACCGATCTTACATACCAGTGGTTTTGAGATCTCCCGCATCGGAATGACACAATGAGGATTACCGATCGATACGCAGGTAACCGGATACAACGTTCTTCCAAATACCATATCCTCATTGATCACTTCTCGTCTTTCTCCAATAACAGGAATCTCATCACTCCAGAAAGATAATTTTCCCATCGATACACGCAGGCGGCTTCCGTCCTCATTTAAAAATGTAACTTCGACCGGACCGTTTCCTGTATATAATTTAAAATTCTTTTTCTGTACATAACTTGCATCTTTCAGATATTTTGCAAAAATGCGGACACCATTTCCACTGGTCTCAGATTCACTTCCGTCCGGATTCCATACTTTTACGTGCATACCGTCTTCTTTCAGAATCGGGCCTTCAAGTACTCCGTCTGCTCCCAGTCCCTCATTACGGTCACAGAGCATTTTTACATTTGCCTCATCCAGTTTTAATTCGTTATGATTCGGATCAAATACCAGATAATCATTGCCAAGTCCATGATAACGTTCTACTACTACCTTCATCTTTTTTTCCTCCTGATCTTTGTTCCCAGCTTTTTATATGATCGCTTTTATATTTTCTGTTCTATATATCTTTATCATAACAGGCATTATTTCCATATTCTACGTAAATAATGCTGTATTTCTTGCAAATAATGCCATTTTCATATAAACTTTCTATAGACAGTCCAATATATATCCGGGGAGGTACCGATAATGGAACAATATGAGAAAAAAGGATACCTTAACAGCGAATTCCGTCTCTTTCATCTGACAGATCAGGAGACAAAAGAAGTAGACTACCACTATCATGACTTTGATAAGATCACCATCTTCATCCGTGGCAAAGTAAATTACATGATCGAGGGCCGTTCTTACGATCTGAAACCTTATGACATTGTACTTGTAAAACAAGGCGATATCCACAGACTGACCGTTGACAATTCCTGCCCATATGAAAGAATCATTGTCTATATCTCACCTAATTTTATGAATGCTTATCAGACAGATAATTATGATCTGAGTTATTGTTTTCAAAAGGCTGCAAAAGAACATTCCAATGTTCTGCGTATCCCATCTTTCGAAAAAAGCTCTCTGTTTCGTTCTATCTCTCAGTTGGAGCATTCGTTTACGGATGGCGGCTATGCTTCCGAGCTTTACAGACAGGTTATGTTTCTGGAATTTATGATACATCTGAACCGGGCCGTAAGAAAGAACCGGCTCGAATATATCGATACTGATAATTGTAATGAAAAGGTGCTCGCCATCCTTGATTATGTAGGCGAACACCTCTGTGAAAATCTGTCAATCGATCTGATCGCAGATCAATTCTATATCAGTAAATATTATATGATGAGATTATTCAAGCAGGAGACCGGTTATACTCTGGGACAATACATCTCCCAGAAACGGCTCCTGCTTGCGAAAGAACTTTTATCTACCGGTGCGCCTGGCACACAGGTTTGTTATGATTGTGGTTTTAAAGATTACTCTACCTTCTCCAGAGCTTATAAACAATTGTTCGGTGTTACGCCTTCGGGCCGTACCTGTCCGTAAAGTTCTGCCGGAACAAAAGCCCTTACAAAGATACCATCTTCCCGGTATTCTTCTTCCTGCAGTTCCCCGTACTTTCGGATCAGTTGAATCTTTCCTGCCTCTTTATATGGATAAATTGCCTCAATCTCTACTTTCTGCTCCCTTAATACTGCTTCTACAGCTTGAAGGAATTCGGTAATTCCTTCCCCTGTCCTGGCTGAGATCTTCACATAATAGTCTGCATGAAGATCTCTCGGCACCCAGATATCCTCCATACGGTCGATCTTATTAAATACTGTGATAACCGGTTTGTCTTTCACACCCAGATTCTGAAGTGTTTCATACACTGTATGCATCTGCTCATCCATCTGCGGATTAGAAGCATCTACTACATGCAGGATAATATCTGCATATCTGGCTTCTTCCAGTGTACTTCTAAATGCCTCGATCAGATGATGCGGAAGTTTTCTGATAAATCCTACCGTATCTGTCATCAGGATTTCCTGACCACTTGGCAGCTTCAGATCTCTGGTTGTTGGATCCAGGGTTGCGAATAATTTATCCTCTGCAAGAATCCCTGCACCGGTCAGCGTATTCAGAAGTGTTGATTTTCCCGCATTCGTATAACCAACAATCGCGGCCACCGGAATATGACTGCGGCTTCTCTGCTCTCTTGTTACTTCTCTGTGCTTCTTTACATCTTTTAATTCACGGTTAAGCTGTGCGATCCTGCTCTTGATCAGACGCCTGTCCATCTCAAGTTTCTTTTCTCCCGGGCCTCTGGTTCCGATTCCTCCTCCAAGCCTCGACATAGCCTTACCAAAGCCCGCCAATCTGGTCTGCTGGTACTTTAACTGCGCCAGTTCTACCTGAATCTTGCCTTCACTTGTAGATGCTCTTGCCGCAAAGATATCCAGAATGATCAATGTTCTGTCCATTACTTTTACATCCAGTTCGTCCTGCAGATTCTTCATCTGTGCCGGAGAAAGTTCATCATCACATACGATTCCTGTCGCCCTAAGCTCCCAGATCATACTTTTCAGTTCTTCAATCTTTCCTTTTCCGACATAGGTTCCCGGATGTTGCTGTTCTCTGTTCTGAATGACCATTCCGACGGTCTCAGCTCCTGCCGTGGACACCAGATCTTTTAATTCTTCCAGAGATTCTTTTGTATCATCCTGATCTGAAAGTGATACACCGACCAGTATTACTTTTTCTGTTTCATTTTTTATTTCTATCATACTGTTCCCATTTTCTATAGATTCATTCCATTTATCTTGTTTTCAGAAACTCGGCCTCTTTTTTTGCCGATTTGTCATTCGGATAATTTTCCAGATACTCTTCCAGTTTTACCTTTGCACTTTCCCAGTCTTCCATCTGTTCATATGCAACAATAATATTGTACTGCATCTCTTTTTTCATCTTTTTACCGGAATCTTCCTGTGCCAGGCCAAGATTATAATAATTTAATGCCTCTTTCGCTTCTCCGAGTTTCAAATCACAGTTTCCAATCATATTATAGATGGTTCCCGTCTTTTCGGCATCATTTTCCAGTGCTTTCTTAAAAGCTTTTCTTGCACCTTTGTAATCCTTCTTTTCCCATTTGGCAATTCCAATGCCACGATAGGCATCCCCGACATTTTTCTTCTTATCTACTGCCTGTTCAAACTGTTCGATTGCCTGATCATATTTTCCGTCTTCTAAGTATTCTACCCCTTTTTGGGATGAATTGCCGCAGGCTGTCAATAATACACCTGTGCAAACGACCACAAGTAATGCCTTAATTTTCTTCATACTTTCCTTATATTCTCCTCATCTACTCAATCTGCCAGTCAATTGGCTCTACTCCGTGAGCTCTCAGATAATCATTGGTCTGACTAAATGGCTTACTTCCGAAAAATCCACGATATGCGGATAACGGACTCGGATGCGGGGCTTTCAGGATCAGGTGTTTGGGATTCGTAAGCATCCTTGCCTTTCTCTGAGCCGGTGCTCCCCATAAGATGAAAACGATCGGACGATCCTGACTGTTTAATGCCATGATAGCTGCATCTGTAAATTCTTCCCATCCAATATCTTTATGCGAATTGGCCTGATGCGCCCTTACTGTTAATACCGTATTTAACATCAGGACTCCCTGCTCAGCCCACTTGGTCAGGCAGCCGTGATTTGGGATCGTACATCCCAGATCATCATGCAATTCTTTATAGATATTCACCAGTGACGGCGGAATATCTACTCCTTTCTTCACAGAAAAGCAAAGTCCGTGTGCCTGTCCTACATTATGATATGGATCCTGTCCCAGTATAACCGCTTTTACATTATGTAAAGGTGTCAGATGAAATGCATTAAAAATATCATCTGCAGGCGGAAATATCTGCCTTGTCCTGTATTCTTCGTTGACTGTTTCAAATAATTTTTTATAATATGGCTTTTTAAACTCTCCTTTTAGAGCATCCAGCCAGTCATTATTAATTGCTGCCATGTTTTACACTATCCTTTTTCCTCTTATCTTTGTTCATTCTTACAGACGAACGGATACACCTTTTCCTCTTAAATATTCTTTTACTTCTCTGATCTCCAGTTCCTTATAGTGGAATAATGATGCTGCCAGAGCCGCATCTGCTTTTCCTTCCGTCAGTGCATCGTAAAAATGTTCCAGACTGCCGGCACCTCCGGATGCGATCACTGGAATATTCACTTCCTCGGCAATTGCTTTCGTAAGTTCCAGATCATATCCGGCTTTTGTTCCGTCACAATCCATACTTGTCAAAAGGATCTCACCTGCTCCAAGCTTCTCCACTTTCGAAGCCCATTCCACCGCATCAATTCCTACATTGATCCGTCCGCCATTCTTATAAATATTCCAGCCACTTCCATCTTCCCGCTTCTTTGCATCAATTGCAACAACTACACACTGGCTGCCGAACTTTTCTGCTGCTTCTGATATCAGATTCGGTGTATTAATTGCAGATGAATTAATTGAAATCTTATCCGCACCTTCTCTTAAGAGTGCCTTAAAATCATCTACTGTACGGATTCCTCCGCCAACTGTAAATGGGATGAATACGTTTTCTGCCACCTTGCGTACCATATCTACCACTGTACCTCTGGCATCCGATGATGCTGTAATATCAAGAAATACAAGCTCATCTGCACCTGCTTTATCATACGCTTTTGCAATCTCAACCGGATCTCCGGCATCTCTTAACGATACAAAATTTACTCCCTTTACAACTCTTCCGTTATTTACATCCAGACATGGAATGATTCTTTTTGTATGCATAATGATGTCCTCCCTATAATTCCACAAAGTTCTTTAATATCTGAATTCCGATATCACTGCTTTTTTCCGGATGGAACTGGCATGCGAATACATTCCCCTGTTCTACCGAAGCATGGATATGTGTACTGTATTCTGTCGTAGCAGTTACAATTCCCTCATCTGCTGCTTTCAAATAATAAGAATGAACAAAATATACATAGGAATCTTCCGGAATCCCTTTGAATAATCTTCCGTTATTCTGGAACTTCAAAGAGTTCCATCCCATATGTGGAATCTTAAGGCCCTCCTTATCCGGGATTCTTAGTATCTCACCTTTCAGAATTCTAAGTCCTTCCACGCCCGGCGTCTCATCACTTCGTTCAAATAATAACTGTAAACCAAGACAGATTCCCAGGAAAGGAGTTCCCTTTGCCGTCACATCCCTGATCACCTCATCAAGCCCATACTGTCTGAGTTTACTCATCGCATCTCCAAATGCTCCGACTCCCGGAAGGATCACTTTATCTGCATTCATGATCGTCTCTCTGTCTCTTGTGATTATTACTTCCTGTCCCAGAAGCTGCATGGCTTTCTCCACACTCTTTATATTTCCTGCATCGTAATCAATAATTGCAATCATCTTGTTGTCCTGCCTTTCACATGTGGTATATCAGGGATATTGTCCCGGACATTCACTTTATATTATTTGTCAAGTGAACTGTTATGGTTTATTGTACATCAAGTTCAAACCAGAATTCAACTCCATTGTCATAATTCTTTACACCATACTCCTGGTTGAATGATTTCATAATTGCTTTTACGATTGAAAGGCCGATTCCGTTGCCTCCATATTCTCTTGTATGAGCCTTATCTACTTTATAGAATTTATCCCAGATATGAGGTGCATCTGCTTCCGGGATCGGATTACCGGTATTAAATACCGATACTCTGACTTTGCCGTCTTTTTGCACCATCTTCACTTCGATCACCATATCGCCGCTGACATGATGGCATGCATTACTTACATAATTTCTTACAACCTGCTCTACTTTAAACTCATCTGCCCACGCATAGATGTCCTCTTCTGTGTGCAACATAATCTTGGCACCTGCCTGATCCGCCATGATCTCCATACTCTGCAGAACGCCTTTGACCAGTGCCGTCAGATTAAATCGTTCAAACACGATATCTTCATCACCGAATTCCAGCTGGTTCAATGTCAGCAGATTCTTGACCATCTGATTCATCTTGGACGCCTCATCCATAATAACATCACAGTAGAATTCCCGACTCTCCGCATCTTCATTGACTCCTTCTTTTAATCCTTCGGCATAGCCCTGGATCAGAGCGATCGGTGTCTTTAACTCATGAGATACGTTTCCTAGGAATTCGTTTCTCATCTTTTCCAGCTTGTCTTTCTGTTCGATGTCTTTCTGCAGACTGTTGTTAGCTTTCTTAAGTTCAGAGATTGTGCTCTCCAATTTCTCTGACATCCGGTTAAAGTTCTCTCCCAGTTCTCCGATCTCATTGCTTCCGCCGCTGGTGTATTTCGCATCAAAATCAAGATCTGCCATCCGGTCGGATAATCTCGCAAGCTCCCGGATCGGATCTGTGATTCTTTTTGAGAAATACCAGATCAGAAGAATGGATACAACGATCAGAACACTTCCTATATATAATAAGAAACGATTGGATATCGACGCACTTTCACGCATACTTTCTACCGGACTTCGAAGCAGGAACTGACTGCCGTCATCCAGACTTCCCCACATATCAACATAATAACTCTGATTCCACGGATCCCATGACTGGTTGATCTGATAGACATCCGTAGAATCCAGTGTCCGGCTTTCTTTTTGTGCCTGATTCAGAAAATATCCCATCATCTGATTCTTCAACATATTCTTGTCATGCACATTCGTATGCACATCATTATCCTTTTCAATTACCAGATAAGAAATATTATTCTTTTCAGCGAAATGAATGAGTGAATTATTCTTCTTTGTGCTGTCCCATTTATCTTCATTTGATACGTCATTTAATTTCTCATAAAGTTCTATGAAACGGGATTCCTTCTTACTTATATAATACGGCTCCAGAAATTTTCCGTTGATGAACATCAATGTCACGACCAGACAGATCAACAATCCTACAAAGGATGTGATCATCTGCGTCTTAATCGAATGATGTACACTTTTTATCTTCTGTTTCTTATCTTTACTTATGATCTTCATGCTTCATCAACCTCAAATTTATATCCCATGCCCCAGATTGTCTTAATGTAATTTCCCTTTTCTCCGAGTTTGCTTCTTAATTTCTTTACGTGTGTATCAATGGTTCTTGCATCTCCGAAATAATCATAATCCCATACATTATTCAAGATCTTCTCTCTCGATAATGCAATGCCCTGATTCTCTACAAAGTATGACAGCAGTTCGAATTCCTTGAAGCTTAATTCAATCTCTTTACCATCAATCTTCACCTGATGTGCGGCTTTATCGATTACAATTCCTCCTGCATCGATCTCGTCACCACCGCCTAATACATTGGCTCTTCTTAATATTGCATTGACTCTGGCTACCAGGATCTTCGGACTGAATGGCTTGGAAATATATTCGTCAACCCCCAGAGCAAATCCCTGTAATTCATCTCGTTCCTCTGACCTTGCAGTTAACATGATGATCGGCACTTTTGATGACTGGCGTACTTCACGGCATACCTGCCATCCATCCATTCTTGGCATCATCACATCCAGAATGATCAGTGCAATATCTTTTTCATCATAAAATACTTCCATTGCTTCCATCCCGTCGCCGGCTTCCAATACCTGATATCCTTCTCTTCCAAGGAAATCTTTCACCAGTTTTCTCATTCTGCTTTCATCATCTACTACTAATATTTTGATCTTATCCATAAGACCCGGCCCTCCTCTTAAATTTATATTTTCATGATATATTTTTCTTTGATCTTAATTATTATAGCAGAGAACTATGTAGCCTTTGTGAAGTTTCCGGTATATAGAATAAAAAAAGTACCCACAGTGTCATATTACTTATGTTACCATGGGTACTTTTTCTTAAGTTACTCTAATCTGTAATTTGTTGTTTTATACAACTCATACTATTCTTCATCTTCTCTTTTCTTTCTCTTAAGTGAGAATCCTCCGATTCCGGCTCCGAGAGATGTTACTGCAAGTCCTAACCACGCAAACATGCTTGATGGATCTCCGGTCTTCGCAGCTTTTCCACTCTTCGTATTCGATGTGGATCCTGTCTTACCGGATTTGCCTGATGTACCGGTTGTTCCATTTGTACCGTTAACTTTCTGTCCTGCATCCTTTTTCACAAGTGCACTGATTGCTTTATTCAGCTTCTCAGTTGCTTTATCAACTGTGTCCTGATCTTTCTTTTCTTTCAGTGCTGTGTCAGCCTCAGCCAGTGCTGACTGAAGTGCTTTCCAGCTGTCTGCTGTATAATCTGATTCTTTTAAAGCACCTGCTGCTTTAATTGCTTTTTCAAGTGCATCTGTTGATACTTCTTTCGTCGGCTCATCCGGTGTCGCTGCTTCCAGTGCGTCGATTGCTTTGTTCAGGCTATCTGCTGCTTTATCAACTGTATCCTGGCTCTCTTTTGCTTCCAGTGCAGATTTCGCTTTTGTCAGCTCTGACTGAAGTGCTTTCCAGCTGTCTTTTGTATAATCTGATTCGTTTAATCCTTCTGCCTTTTCAATTGCTGCTGCAAGTTTCGTTGTATCTACTTCAGATGGCGCCGGAGTTTCTCCCGGAACTTTGTATGTAAATGTAAGAGGTGTTGTATAACCAGTTGATGTAACCGTGATCTGGAATTCTGTTCCGACCGCCGCATCTTTAAATGGTGCTGCATCTGTCACCAGCGTTCCGTCTTTATCAATAATCTTTACAGAACCTCTTCCACTTGCTGCATAATCGGTGCCGTTCACATTTACAGATGTAATATTTCCGATATAAGTATTGAATGCTTCCTCATTACTGTTTTCTGCCACTGTAAGCTTTTTGTTATCTGCATCATATGTTGCCGGCATATCTGTTGTTGACAGAATGAATGTTGTTTTCAAATCTGCATATTTTCCATTTTTATCTTTTACTGTAAGTGTATATTTCCCCGGATTAATTGAAGAATCTGCTTTAAATGTTAATACATTGCCTTCTACTTTCACATTCAATCCTTCAACGGTGTATTCCGGATCAAAATCATCCCTAAGATTCAGCTCTATCGCCGTCTTACCAGCAGAAATATCTGCATCTGCAACCTTAACAGCATCCTCTGTTTTTGCAAATTTTACAGGGACATAAAGATCATTAACATCAATTGTATATAGACCATTTGTTGTATAATATTCAATACTGTCAATCGTCTTGCCCATCATAGATGCATAATGCGCTGAAGATGTCGGGCAACCATGTACTGACTCTGTATATCCGGTACTCCAAGCGAGCTCATTTCCTCTCCAGATGTTCTCCAGATGACGCATACCATAGGCAGTTCCATCTGTTGTCTTTACAACGACTGCATTTACATTAGAAGATGCAATCTTATCTTCCGGAAGTCCGTCCAGATTGAGCTGGTAATCTCCATAAGAAGACTGTGTTAACAATTCTGCCGTAACACCTGTCAGAGCTTCTGCTTTCTGTCCTTTAACCTCGCTGAATACAAGTTTTCCATCCTTGTCCATAGAAACTTCTTTGTAATTTGCAGAAGCCTCTGTCAATGGATAGTATGCATATGTCTCGTTTTCAAAAAGTGTATCTTTTCCTTCTAATGTTGTGGTAGATGTCTGTCCACGGTTTGTTACTGTAATATCAACTTTATCCGTATCTTTTACTTCTTTGTATTTTGTAAGATCTACTGAAGGATCTACTTTCACAGCAAATGTAATACCATCAATCTGTGATCCATCTGCATTTTCATGATAAGAACCACCTGCAAGTCCTGTGGTACGTGTCTTGTTCTTTGTTGCAGAAGTAAATACATCAACATCCACGTCATTGTTTGTTGTCTCTGATTTGTAGAATGCTACGTATGGGATGTTCATAAGAACATAAGTCTCTTTTTTCTCTGCTTTTACAAGTGCGTCGATTGCTGCATTCAGATGACTGGTTGCTTCATCCACTGTTGCCTGTGTATGTGGAGTTTTTATTTCATCTTTTGCTTCCTGAAGCTCTGTCTGCATTGCCGCCCAGCTGTCGGCTGTATAATCTGATTCCATCAGACTTTCGGCTTTCTTTATTGCTGCTTCCAGATTTGTTGTACTGATCTCTTCTTTTGCATCTTTTACGATGTTTTCATCTTTTGCCCGGAAATTATATGTTACATCTTTATAACCCAGTGCTGAAATTGTAATTGTCCAGTATCCCGTTCCATCCGTTCCTTCCGGTAATGTACAACGAAGAGATTTCGTAAGACCAAGCTGGATTCCCATTGATTTGTGCATCCAGTTATCTGCTGCAAATTTTGTTCCATATGTTGCTTTTGCATTTGTGTATGTACTGTCGTCTCCATAGTATGTCCATTTTACACTCTGCATATTGGCTCCGAGATCTCCGTAATTACCCGTCAGATCTACTCTTAAGAATTCTCCATAAGAGCCCTTTGCTTCTTTTACTGTAAGTCCTGCTTCTTCTGCTGTTGGTGCTGTTTTTAATTTCTGTCCTTCAATTCCAGATTCCGTTCCTGTCTCTTTTGCCGAGAAACTGAATGTTCCATCCGCATTCTTAGTTGCTGTCTTAAGTCCGTTTGTATCTGCTGTAACTTTTGCTTTCAGACCTTTGTATGACTGAAGTTTATTCTCGGCAAATCCTCCTGCAAGTTCTCCACCGTTTTCTACAACTTTGTATGCTTTGCAGAATGCTTCATAATCTTCTGTCGCTACTTTTACCGGTACATATTTCAGTCCTGTAACATCATATTTTGTCATCTTCGTTGTTGTTCCGTCTTCTTCGGTGATTGCTCCACGGTCAAATGTAATCGTTTTTCCATCTGTCAGAACAGCTGTCTTTGAATCTGTCCAATATAACACTTCATAAGATTTTCCATTTTCTGCCTCTATGGTTGCCACACACTGATAACTTCCTCTGTGAAGTCCATGGTTCACCGTTGCACGTGTTACAACATCAAATGCACCTTTATCTGGCTCTCCTTTTGTATCCAATTCACTGGATGATGAACTGTCTCCTGCTGCCTGTACTCCTTCTGCTGCCCAGTATTCCGCCCAGCTAAGTCCTGCATAGACATATTTATATTCTTCTTTTACTGCTGCTTTCAAGTTATCAATTGCACTATCAAGATTTTTTTTCGCTGCATCGACTGTATCCTGAGATTTCTTTTCAGCGAGTGCTGTCTCTGCAGACGCAAGTGCTGTCTTTAAAGTATTCCATGTCTCAGCTGTGTAATCACTTTCTTTTAATGCTTTTGCTTTCGTAATTGAAGCTTCCAGAGCTGCTGTATCTACAGTTGCTGCTGTACTTGCTTCTGGTGCTGACTGGATTGCTTCTAATGCCGCTTTTTTTATGGCATCAGATGATCTTGTTGCAGTAGATACGGTATCCCAACTATTAATTGTATCTTCTGTTGCTGACTGACCAGCTAATTTTGATTTTATTCCCTTTGATTTAGAATATGCTTTGTTAAAATATGAATCGTTACCAGACTCATAGCCATTTTCCGGAGTTACTACAATATCAGAAAACTTTCCATCTTTTACAGTCAAGGCTACTCGGACATCATATTCATTCCATTCATCTTCATCATCATCCTCTGTTCTTGTGACATGTGCAGTCTTCGTATATGTTCCATCTTTTGCCACCTGATCTTTCGTTACCGCCATCGCCGGTACCGCCGGACAAATGCTGGCTGCCATGGTTGCCGACATCGCAACTGCCATTACTTTTGTCTTCATTTCTTTCTTTTTCATAAAAGCCTCCTTAATGAAAATATTTATTATTAAGTTAGTATTTTCTAACTTATAATCAAAAAAAATTTTTACTAATCAGACATGTGCATTTTCCACACATGTCTGCATATTATGTTATTTTATACTCCAAGCCAGATACATAATCCAAGTAATATCAACGCTCTTAAAATTGTAAACCAGATTTCATTGCCTCTGATCTTTTTCACTCCGCAGTGAATATTCTTCTTCGGACAAGTATCTATACATTTCTGGCACTGGAAACAGTCACCTTCTACTTTCCAGGAACCATCCGTCGGAAGTCCGATATTCGCCGGACATTTTCTGGAACATGCACTGCACTTTGGAATGCAGGATTCCCGGTTTCTATGAAGTGCAAATACCGGCAACACCGGAACCAGTGAGAATACAGCTCCCATCGGGCAGAAATTTCTGCAGAAAAATCTTTCCTCCAGACACATTCCGACAATCAGAAATACCAGAATGACCAACCCTATGAGATATCCATTCAGTTTAAAATTTCCTGCATGTATCATGGAAAATACATCCCAGGGACTTGTTCCCTGTGCTTTACTGTATACACCGCCATAGCACATAAATACGATGATTACCAGAATCACATATTTCAGATATACAAGTCTGTCTGCAATCCGGTCCGGAATCTGCACCGGTTTCTTTTTCATCTTTTTGCAGATCAGTCTGTATAATGCATTCACTCCATCGCCAAGACTTCCAAATGCACAGGCAAATCCACAAAAGAATCTTCCGAAAACAGCAGTATATACACACACCACAATAAGTACAGTAACAAATGATGTCAGCGCCACTTTTTCACCGGCACCAATCTGTGTAAATATATATTTCACACCTGCAAATGCTGCCGTGTATACCGACGGAATAAAGATAAAATACAGCAATTGGATGATTGCCCTTATCCATATATGTATCTTTTTCAATTGTTTTGCATTCATTTATTTTACCGCCTTTTCTAATGCCTGTTTTGTCGCATTCTTAATTCCTGTAGAACTGAAAGTCGCACCACTGATCGTATCTACTTCTGCACTTTGCACATCCAGAATCTTCGGTATAATATCTTTCGCCATAGTCAGATAAGAACCATCTTCTCCATCAGCAGAGACAATATTTACTTCCTTAATCTTCTGCTTTTTTACTATTACTTCCACTTTAACAGTTCCACCAAATCCATCCGCTTCTCCGGTATATGTTCCGTCTTTATAAGAACCGTTTTTTGAATCCTCATCTTCTAAACTTTCCGTATTTTCGATTTTGGCATTCAGTTTTGCAATTTCCTCATCTTTTGCTCTGACTTCCAGCACGGAATTATATCCCAATATCACCCCGACGATCACTACAACACTCATCAGGCGCATCCAGAATTCTCTCATTCTTCTCTCTCCTTTAACTCAGTCTCTTTTTACTGTCTTTTTGCAGAAAGCAAGGCGTTCTCACATGCATCCAGGATTGCTTTTGAAGTACAGGTTGCACCCGATACTGCATCAATTCCTTCTGTATTACCTTTCTCGATCAGCTGGCTTGTCACACCTTTTTTATTCGATGTTCCGTTTGCAGCGCGAAGGATATATCTGTCATTCGATGAATCTCCATCCCCTTTTACATCAGTAACAGCACCAATCTTGTCATCCCGCACTGTCACTTTCAATGTCAGATTATAAGCCGTGAAATCTTCATCTTCATCCGGTCTGCACAGCGCACGTCCTTCATAGATACCATTTTTATATACTGTAGTATCATCTTCGCCATCGTCTTTTTTCTCCAGCAGTGCCAGTGCCTGGTTCAGATTCTCAAGAGCCTGGTCTACATCTTCCTGACTGATCTCTGTCTTATCTGTATCAAGCAGCTTCTGTGCATCTTCCATTCTGGTCTTAAGAACCGCATAGGTTGCTTCCGTATAATCCTCTTGTTTCAGTTCTTCTGCTTCTTTCATCACTTTTTCAAGTTCTGAAGTATCAGCTTTTTCTTTATCTGGTTCCGTTGTCTGTCCGTTTGTTACCTTTTCTGCTTCTTTTAATGCATTCTTCACTGCATTTATAAGACCATTTGAACTGTAAGTTGCTCCGGATACTACGTCCACATCCGTACTCTGTTTTTTCATAATATTTTTTACTACATCCATTGCACGGTTAAAGAATTTTTCATCATCATGATTCTTTGTTACGAGCACTGCCTTGATTGATTTATCCTGAAGAACCACCGCTACTTCTATCTCTCCGTTGTATCCTTCTGCCGTTCCGTAATAAATACCTTCTTTATATGGGAAATTGCCTTTAACAGTCGTATTGTCTTCTGTCTTAGAAGTATCTTCCGTCTTCGTATTTACAGACTGTGAATTTCCGCTTACTGCAGCCTGACGGAGTGCGTCTCTTACCGCACTCTTGATTCCGTTCGAACTGTAAGTCGCACCGGAGATTACATCTACATTTGTACTCTGCGATGAAATAATATTGCCGATCAATGCTTTTGCACGATTCAGATAACTGCTGTCATCATGATTCTCCACAACCTCAACAGACGCAATCTTTCCTCCGCTGATCACAACCTTAACTTTCAAAGTTCCTCCGAATCCGGTTCCTGTTCCATAATAGGTTCCATCTTTATATGCTGCCGCATCCTGTACGTCAGCCAGTGACAGTGTACTTCCCTGTGCCGCTGCATTTCCGGACTGGGATTCTCCCGTCTCTCCACTGTCTTTTTCTCCTGTCAATGCATTCTTCACTGCACTGATAATACCATTAGAGCTAAATGTTGCGCCAGACACCACATCCACATCCAGAGTCTGCCCTGCAATGATCCTGTCTATCACTGCTTTTGCACGGTTAAAGAATGCTGCATCGTCCGAAGAACTTAAGATATCGATTGCCGTAATCTGTTTATCTTTGATCGTTACCGCAACAGTCACCTCGCCGGCATAACCGGTTCCTGTTCCTTTATAGATTCCGTCTGCCAGATCAAAAGAACCTTTTGCCTTGCTTTCTGTCTTCTTCGCTTCATCGGCATCCGTTGTCTTTGTCTCTTTCGTCTGCGCCTGAGCTTCATAAACCGGTGCCTGATAGCCGCTTAATGACACCCCGATACAGGCTGCAACTACAATCGCCGAGGTAGCCGGTGCACCCTGTTTTATTTTTTTGATCACTTTTTCTTTATCCATGTCTTCCACCTCTACTTTTTCATTATGTTTACCTTATAATCCGATTGAAAATCATCCGCAATTCCTTCTGATACATATAATTGATCGTCATCCGTAAGCAGGATCACATCAAATTTATCGCTATACTTCTTCCAGAATTTCTCTGCTTTCTCTTTTCCCATGATAAAAAGCGAAGTAGATAATCCATCCGCAAGTGTTCCATCATCACTTACGATTGTCACCGAAGTCAGTCCGTTCTCTGCCGGATAGCCGGTAGCCGGATCAATAATATGGTGATATTTCTTCCCGTTTTTTTCAAAGTATCTCTCATATCCACCCGATGTAATAACCGCCTTGTCCTTTGCCTGCAGGATTCCAAGATAATTTCCGTCTTCATCCGGACTTTCTACCGCAACCTTCCATGCACTTCCATCTGGTTTTGCACCAAGAAGCTGTACATTTCCTCCAAGACTTACCAGGCCGCTCGTCACACCACACTTTTTATAAATCTGCATAATCCTTGAAGATGTATATCCCTTCGCAATGCCTCCGAAATCAATTTTCACATTCTTGGGCAACGTGATTTTTTTTGTCTTTTTGTCATATTGGATCTTCGATGCATCTACATTCTTCAGTAACGCACTCAGTTCATCCTCCGCAGGGATCCGGTAATTCTCCGTTGTAAATCCCCATGCATCCATGACCGGGTAGATGGATATGTCAAATACTCCTTTTGTCTGTTTATATATTTTTTCAGAGCGTTCATACAAGTACGCCGTGTCATCCGAAACAACCGCTTCCCCGTTTTGATTTAATTTGTACACTTCACTGTTTTCATTTCCGGTAGACAACATTTCATCCAGCCGTTTGATCTCTGTCTCAGCTTTATCTACTGCTTCAGATGCATGCTCTCCATATGCTGTTACCGTCATATACGTATCCATCGCAAATATATCGCGGCTTTGCTTTTCTTCACTGGATTTTTCGGAATTTTCACTTTTGGAATCTTCTTTTTTATCTGTCTGCGTCTGTGTTTTCTTGGCGGATGCCGTACTGTTTCCACATCCAACGGTTCCCATTGACACCGCCGCACATAAAATGGCTATTACAATCTTTCTTTTCATTCTTTATCCTCTATATCTATAGTTACTTTCATCTACCAATAGTTAGTCCGTGTTGTTTTCAGTTCTGTTCTTCTAACTCAATAAATGTACCATATGTTTTTTTCTGCTTCAATTCTTTTTTTGATATTGATATTTATTATCATTTAATTCCACTGTTGATTTTCCACCAAAAAAGCGCAAAAAAAATATCCTGAAATCTTTGATTCTTTCAAAAATTTCAGGATATCAGTGGACCTGGCGGGAGTTGAACCCGCGTCCGAAAGCCCATCCATTCGAGCATCTCCCATCACAGTCATTATATTAACATTCCCTCCATGCGGCACCTAATGACAGGTTCCCCACTTTAGTAGCTTCATAAATTCTTCCATCCCCTCAAAGCTTTGGGAACGAAGTGCTCCGCCTGTTTGAAGCCGGTGACCCGAACAGCGGATGATCCGGGGCCGACTGCGGCCTAATTAGGCTGCGTACGCTAATTCTGTATTGTCTGCGTTTATATTTAAGTGGAACTTTTAACGTAGTGTCCCGCTACGGATGGCTTCTCCAACTTCCAGACCCCCGTCGAAACCAGTACAAGCCCTGATTGTAATGCTTTTCTGGTTTGCAGACTGTCTTTCTTTAGGTAAAGCATATTATACCCCCGTAAGAGTTATTTTGTCAAGGTTCACAAGACAATGAATTTTACGATCTACAGGACCTGCCCCCGGCAGCTCCTTACGAATGCATGGCAACAAAAAAAGCGGGAAACAAATGCTTCCCGCTTTTTGTACTAACGATTCTTGATACGTCTTCTGATAATCTCAGCGATCACTGCAAATGCTGCTACAGCAGATGCGATTGGGATTACTGGCATGGTGTCTCCGGTTTTAGCTGCATTTCCATTATTATTCTTGTTGTTCTTTCCAACATTCTTATGATTGCCGCCTTTCGGATTCTTTCCGTTTGCATTATTATTGCTGACATTCTGTCCATTACCCTTATTATCGTTATTCTTATTATTATCTTTTCCTGTATCTTTTCCGTCTGCTTTTTTAAGATTACCTATTGCCTGTTTCAGAGCTTCTGTCTTCTGATCAATCTCTGCCTGTGTTACATCGTCTTTATTTGCAGCTTCTACTGCTTCTTTCAGCGCTTCCTGAAGTGCATCCCAGCTTTCTTTTGTATAATCTTCTTTGTTCAGTTTCTGTGCTTTTTCAATGTATTTTCTGATATCATCTTTCTTCACTTCTTCCTGAACTTTCTTAAGATTCTTTATTGCTGTCTGAAGTGCCTGAAGTGCATCATCAACTTCTTTCTGTGTTGCTGCCGTATTATTATCTACAAGATATGCTGCCTGAAGTGCTGACTGGAAATCATTCCATGACTCTTCTGTATAGTCTACACGCGTATATTTCTCTGCATTGGCTATTGCTTTCTTCAGTTCTTTTTTGTCAGCTTCTTTTACCGGTTCTTCTTTTACCGGCTCCAGATTATCCATTGCCTCTGTCAGAAGTGCTGTTGCATTATCTACTTCTTCCTGTGTTGCAGACTCATTTTTCTGAACTGCCTTCGCAGATTCGAGTACTCTTGCAAATGTCTCCCAACTGTCACTTGTATAATCTTTTTCTGCTCGTGACTCGGCTTCCCTGATCACTGCATCTAATGCTGTCTTATCTACTGTTTCCGGCTTGTCCTCTGCATATTTGCCATAGACCTTCCATTCAATCACTCCGACACCGTGTGCAGGATCTCCGTCGTTCATAAACTCCGGTTCCATAGTCATACGGATTGCTTTTGTCTTAATGTTTGCAAGTTTTACAGTATTGTATTCATCTTCCACACATGCAAGTCCCTGTGCTTCATCTGCCACAACCCATTCACCTGCATCATTCAGATACTCAAAGCTTGCACTCTTTGGTGCCACGATTCCACCGTGATCTGAGAAATAATAGATATCCATACTATTAATTTCAACAGGTTTATCCCAGGTATAGCTTACCCATGCATTCTTCGCAACACCATTTTCATATCTGTTATTCCAGTTATGCCATGCACCATGTGATGTATCATGGGATTCTGTTGGTTCATAACCATCATTTAATGTTGCAAGTCCGCCAAGATCGTTGGTGTAATCGCAGATTCCATCTGCTTTCGCTTCCGGTGCGATATTATCATATTCCGGTTTTTCACCTTTTTTCACTAACGCATTTGCTGCTTTCAGAAGATTTGTTCTTGCAAGATCTGCTGCCTCCTGCGTAACAGTATTATCAGCAGCTGCTGCCTTTGCTTCTTCAAGTGCTTTTGCAAATGTCTTCCATGAAGATGCGGTGTAATCACTTTCGTTCTTTCCTTCTGCTTCCTGGATAGCTGCTTTTAAGGCCGTAAGATCTGCCGCTTTCGTTCCGTTTACTTTCCACTCAAGGACTCCGATTCCATGTGCAGGGTCCGCATCACTTAAGAATTCAGGTTCCATTACCATACGGATTGCTTTTGTCTTGATGTTACCCAGTTTGGTTGTATTGTATTTGTCTTTTTCACAACCAAGTCCTTCTGCATTCGGAACTTCTTTCCATTCACCTGCTTCGTTCAGATATTCGAATTTCACAGATTTCGGAGGCTGGATTCCGCCACCGTCTGTACCGTAATATACATCTGTACTTTCCAGTACCATTTCTGAATCCCATGTATAACTTACCCATGCATTCACTACATTGCCATCTGCATCATAACGGTTATTCCAGTTGTGCCACATTCCTTTGCCTGCGTCTACCTGACTTCCATCCCAATCTCTTGATGAAGACGGGTCAATGTTGTTATTAAGCTGTGCAAGACCTCCAAGATCTGTTGTATAATTACAGATTCCGTCTACTGCTGCCTTCGGAGCAATATTCTTGTCTTCTGCTTTCTTCACCAGATTATTCTGTGCCTTTACCAGTGCTGCAAGTGCTGCTTTGACTTCTCCGGAACTTACCTTTTCTGATTCAAGAACAGATTTTGCTGTTTTTAAAGCTGCTTCGAATGCTTTGTAGCTGTCTTCTGTATAAAGGTTTGCCTCTTCTGTCTCTGCATCCTTCACTGCCTTTTCCAGATCTGCCTTATCGTTTTCATCCGCATATTTTGCAGTTCCGTATACCTTCCACTCCATAACGCCTACACCGTTCGTATCATTTGCCTGCTTGTTTAACGTCACACGGATAGATTTCGTTGTTATTTCATCAAAGGTCGTATTGTTGAATTTGTCCATTTCCATTCCATAAGAAGATGGATTCGGAACTTCTTTCCAGTTTCCTTCGGAATCAAGATATTCATAAGTATAGCTCTTAGGGATCTTAATTCCACCCTTTGTATAATCTCCTTCTGTATCGCCGTCATACCAGAGATAGATATCTGCTCCTGTCAGCTTCATCTCCTGGTTCCATGTATAGGTAACTGTTTCTTTCGAACTTGCATTACCCCATGTTCCATATCTTGCCATACCACTTGGATTATATGAGCTTTCCGGTATCTTGCCATCATTGACAGCACTTACTTTTTCCCAGCTGGATACATAACTTGTTGATACAGCTGCACCATATGCCAGGTTACCGTCTGCTGTTGGAAGTGATGACATGATTCTTGCAAGTTTTGCTGCCGCAAAATCAACCTCTTCCTGTGTTGCTTCTTTATTGTCATTCACTGTAACTGCTTCCTGGATTGCTTCCGTTAATGCAGCCCTGTCTTCTTCTGTCAGTTCATATTTTGTAAGATCCAGCGCATTTGCACTGTCAATTGTCTTTTTCAGAAGTGTTTTGTCAATGACATTCTCTGCATATCCATATACTTTCCATTCAATCACACCACAACCTTGTGTCTTTGGACTCATATTCATACGGATAGCTGTTGTCGTTACCGGCGCAAATGTTGTTGTATTATATTTGTTCAGTTCTGTACCACAGCCTGACACGTTTGGAAGATCACGCCAGTTGCCATTTGCATCTTTATACTGATAACTTACTGATTTTGGTACAAAGTTACCATCTGTAAAATAGTATGCGTCTGACTGATATATCGTCACTTCTGACTCCCAGTCATACTGCACCCATGCATCGGCGCCATTATCTCCCAGCCAGTTATGCCATACACCATGTGATTTGTCGTTTGAACTTGCCGGATCATATCCGTCATTCAGTCCTGCCACTCCTCCCAGATCCTCCGGTGTATCGATAATTGCTGATGGTGTTGCGATCAATGCCACGTTCTGTGCTTCTCCGGATACTACCATAACCGTAACTTCTACCTTCAGATCTGTATCTTTTACCGTTCCATTTACAGTAAAGTTTCCGGCATGTGCATAGGATTCCTCATCCACCTGATCCCACACAATCTCACTGTCTTTTATTGTTCCGTCTTCATAGATGACTTCCATTTTCTCCGGAAGTTCCGGCTCTGTCTTCACTTTCGTAAGTACCGTACCTGCTCTTTCAATTCCATCAACCGGTTCTTTCATCTCGAGAACAATATCTTTTGTTGATTCCACATCTGCATCGTACTCTGTGGATTTTTTATCCGTTGCTGTTAAACGTAATGTGTAAGTTCCCGGCACATATGCTTTTAATTTTGCATCTGCTTTTTCAGCATTTGCGATAATTGCATTGCCGCCTTCCGGCTGATCTACCACTGACCACTTGTATTCTACTTTATTTCCATAGGTCTTATCTGTAGAAGCCTTTCCACTCAGTTCTGCCGTAGTTGTATTTGTCGGATGCTGTGTTGCTGTTGCACTTTCAATAACCGGTGCAGTTTTTTCCGGTGCACGTCCGATTTCAATCTCTACTTCTTTTTCAGTACTCAGTTCTCCGTCACTTACGGTCAGTTTTACTTTGTAAATTCCGTCTTTGCTTGCTGTGATATTGGCATATGGCTTATTCTTGGCATCAAATGTAAGTTCTCCGTCTTCCGGCTCTTTTACTGTTTCCCATTTATAAGTCAATTTGCCATCCGGTGCGCCGTCATCATAAGCCTGAGCTTCTATACGGGAAGATACCAGTGCCTGTGGATTTTCTGACGTTTTGATCTTATAGATCTTTGGTGCCTGATTTTCTCCACCTTTCATTGCCTCGATCGTAATCTTGGCAGATTCACCTGCCGGAATTACTGCGTATGCATCGCCCTGGTTGTCTGATACATAGCACTGCTCTTTTTCTTCACCATTTACTTTTATACTGTAATAGCCATTTTTAAGACCTGCGCCACTCAGACTGATCTTCGAAAGATGTTCGTCCCCTGTCAGATTCTTTACTGCAAGGTCAAAATATGTTCCATCTTTATCAATGACTGCTTTCGTGCAAGAATCCTGTTCCAGTTCCACATACAGCTTATCATCGATCACATTGATACGTTTTCCAACACCATCCAGCGGGGTAATCGTATATTTTCCACCGGATTTTGATACTGTACTTCCATAACCGGTCAGTCCGAATACAGGATCTGTTGCAACATCTGCACTGATGCTAAGAAGCGATCCATAAAGTCCCTCATCACTTTCTCCCGAGAAATCGTTCCATCCATTATTCTGGACACGTGTTCCTCCGTCATTTACATTCTGTGCACCATATCCACCTTTTGACATGGTATATCTCCAGCTTGTATTTCCAATATAATTAGAAGAAATCTGTCCCATGTTTACAGCATTAAAGTTAGATAACTTCGCTGCATAGTTCATTCTCTCTGCCCATGCGCTGGAATCTGTGTCTGAATCCGTATCTTCATATCTCAACCAGTCATCCATGATATATCCGGCAAGAGATGCTGTATACTGGAAATTCCACCAGGTCTCTCCTCCACGGAAGACAGGATCGGCATACTGATACCAGGTTGGCTGAAGTCCTCTCATCGCACGTGTTTTCCACTCTGCAGACTGCATATTCTTAAGTGCGGCCTTTGTGTTACTGTTATCCGGATAATAGGTTCTCAATGCTTTTGCAGCAGAATAAGCCCCCTCTTCACCGGTATTATCATACTCGAATTCTGATCCGTATGGATAATCGGCCGTTGCCATACTTGTTCCTTTAGACTTTGCAAACAGCTGTTTCAGATTGTCTCCTTCTTCTGTCATGCCTTCTGCATAGAGTGCTTCGATCATATCCGGAATCTGCTGTTCCCCGTAAAATCCGATTGGATATGCACTTACGCGGTTACTGTATATTCCATATGCTTTTTCCAGATACCATTCTGCACTTTCTCTGTAATCAATCAGATCTGGATATGCTTTTTCTATGCGGTACATATTGAAGAATCCGGTTGCTTCCATGACTTCCGAATAAGTTCTGGAATACGGATTGGCACTTCCACCATAAATTCCCGATCCACTCAGATAATTCGCTACTGCATATGTTTCATGCGAATTCTTCATGTAATTATTCCACATAAAATCAATCAGATACTTCTCGATGGACTCTACCTCGGAAGCATTTGGATCCAGATAGTTCTTCATTGCCATGAAGTTAATATTATCGTGGCTCCAGTCATCTCCCCAATGAGACTGCTGTGTAGAATCTTTTCCACTTGCAAAATACCAGTCACTGTAAATTCCATAAGTCGGACTTGATGTATCATTGTCCTGTGTCTGATTTGCCACAAAGTCCGAATGCGTCTCAATCGTACTGTCAAGTTTATCCAGAACATTGAATTCATACTGTGTAAATTTATCTTCACCATTCAGTTTGTAATTTACACGTACACTATTGTTACCGATACATCCGAAATTCAATTCATAAATATGATGTTTTTCCCCATCTACCGTCTTCGTATTAACCAGTTTTGCTGAATCACTATCCGAATGTTCTATGGATTTGGAATTATTGACCATCCCACTCTGCTGATCCGGAATATGTTCTTCATCCCATGGATCATTTTCATGCACGCACTGGATATCAACCGATACATCTGAGATCTTACTGTCATCATAGTGCAGATCCAACTTGGTCGGCATATTGATTGCAGTCTGGAATCCCGGAGTCGCAACAGCGTCGATCATTCCTTCTTTATAAAGAATGGAACGCATATTATTCTCACGTTCTTCTACCGAATCAGACGCATTATTTGCATCCTCTGCGCTGTTCTGTGGTGTATTATCACCGGCTCTTACTGCTGAGAATTTGAACTGGTATGTCTTCTTCTCACCTGGTTTCAGTACAAGACTTGTAGCATCTGTGTAATAACCACGTCCCGTTTTCTGAATATCTTTGGAATGAATGTAATACACCTGAAGTCCCGGGAACCATCCACCGGTATCACTTGTCCAGTTCTGATAAGTACTTCCGGAACGTGTTCCTTTTACCCCGTTAATATTACCGGTCCAGTTATCAATATATTCAATTCTTGCACCGGTGTCTGTAACAGGTGTGAACATTACATAGTTTCCTTCACCGCTGCATCTGATCGCATATGCATAACCACTGTCTGCTCCCGCAAATGTATGCACAGTTGTACGGTTGTTGTAAGTATCATCAATACTTGCGTACTTATTATTCCAAGGCATCGGAAGTCCTACATCCCCGAATTCCAGATAATTTCCACTCGTATTTTCCAGTGTGATCGACCAAAGCAGGGATCCGTCATCTGTATCCATATCGTATACAGACTTTGCATTAAAGCCTTTCATCGTACGGCTGTCTGTCGAATCTTCATCCTGTCCTTTGAAGGTGACCTCAACCTTATCTTTGCTTACTTTCTTTTCAATATATGGGTTGTTCTTTAAGTTTGCCGATGCATTGCTGTAAGTTGTTGAACCACCTGCAGCCAGCGTCTTATTCGTATCTACTTCCTGAAATCCACTGTTATCTTCCGGGAATTTCCCGTCTTTGCTGCTTCGGTAGGAAAAGATCATCTCTCCCATCCACTGATGTGCTTCGTTATTCTGCTGATTGGTATCATTCGGAAGCACAAAATTCACATCTTTTCCACTACTGTTTTTGCGGTTATTGTCAATTGTCAAGCTTGATATTTCACCCAGATCGCCAATCGCAGCAGTAAGACTTCCATTGGAAATCGAGTCATCGTCTGATGCAGCTGCTTCGACCGTCGACTCCGGTAAAACACCAAGCATTGAAACCGCCATCGCCGTTGTCAACGCGAGCGATGTCACTTTTCTTTTCAATTTTTTCCCTCTAGACATTATTCACTTTCCTTTCTTTTTCATGTTTTCCTTATTACTCTCTTTCACCTCCTGCAGCGATATTAAACGTTTAATAAAAATTCTAAAAAAATCGACAGAATATTTTTATTCTGTCGATTAATTCGCTGGTGTCTCAATAAAATCCGTACATTAAACGTTTAATAAAAATTCTATATACACCATAACATATCTATAACTTTTTTTAAATATCTATATATTTTTTCGTTATTTTACACAATATTCTAACAATTCGATTATGCACTATTACTCTACATCTTTCAATGCATCATAATCTTCTTCGCCGGTACGAACCTTGACAACCTTCTGTACATTGTAAACGAATATTTTTCCGTCTCCGACATGTCCGGTATAAAGAGTTCTCTTCACAGTCTCAATCACTTTGTCTACCGGAATGCTTCCTACGATAACTTCTACTTTAACCTTTGGAAGTACGGTTACATCCATCTCAACTCCACGGTATTTCTCACCGGCACCTTTCTGAACACCACATCCCATAACCTGTGTGACTGTCATTCCTGTTACTCCAAGATCATTGAGTGCAGTTTTCAGTTTTTCATATCTTGAAAGTTTGGCAATGATAACAACTTTATGTATTCCAGTCTCAGGATCTACAGGAGCAGTTACTTTGACAGATGCAGCTCTCTGTGCTTCTGAAGCTTCATCGTAATCATTTTCTCCAAGCTCTGTATTCTCATTGATACTCATGCTTCCTTCTGTGATATCCATCAGACTGAAACCTGCGTATGCAGATGCCAGACCATGTTCTTTCACATCCAGACCTACAATCTCTTCTTCTTCTGTTACTCGAAGACCTACCGTCTTATCGATAATCTTAAATACGATCGTCATGGTTATGATCGTCCATGCCATTACGGTTACTACACCAAGCAGCTGTAAGCCAAGCTGGTGGAATCCGCCGCCGTAGAACAGACCTTTCAATGTGCACTCTGGTGCTGTTTTTGTTGCAAAGAGGCCGACTGCGATCGTTCCCCAGATACCATTTAAGCAATGAACTGCAACTGCTCCGACCGGGTCATCTACATGAGCAACATTGTCACAGAACCATACGCCAAATACAACCAGAAGTCCGGCTACCACACCGATGATGATCGCACCTGTTGCATCAACGACATCACAAGGTGCAGTGATTGCTACCAGACCTGCAAGTGAAGCATTCAGACACATCGATACATCCGGTTTGCCATATCTAAGCCATGTAAATATCATACATACAACCGTTGCGATTGCCGGTGCAATCGTTGTTGCCATAAAGATCGATGCAAGCTGTGGACCTGTCGTAGCTGCAGCTCCGTTGAATCCATACCATCCAAACCAGAGGATGAAACATCCAAGTGCACCGATTACAATGTTATGTCCAGGGAATGCATGTACCTTTGTTACTTTTCCATCTTTATCTCTGGTAAATTTACCAATTCTGGCTCCTTCCAGTGCGGCTCCGATAAATGCTGTTGTTCCACCAACCATGTGGATTGCACAGGAACCTGCAAAATCATGGAATCCTAAACTTGCAAGCCATCCACCGCCCCAGATCCAGTGTGCCTCGATCGGATATACAACAGCGGAGATCACTGCGGAATAAATACAATAAGATAAGAATTTGGTACGTTCTGCCATTGCTCCGGATACGATGGTTGCCGTTGTCGCACAGAACACCAGGTTAAATACAAAATTGGACCAGTCAAAATTTGCATAATCGGTAAAAATTCCAAGTGTCGGAGTTCCGATAAATCCGCCAAGTGCATCTTCACCAAGCAAAATTCCAAATCCCAATGGGATAAATACACAAGTTCCTATACAAAAGTCCATCAGGTTCTTCATAATAATATTGCCGGCATTCTTCGCTCTGGTGAATCCTGCCTCTACCATTGCAAATCCAGCCTGCATGAAAAATACAAATGCTGCACCGATCAGGAACCAGATTCCAAATACCTGTGTGCCTACGGCATCCTGTATCGCCGATAATACTTCTTTCGTCATAATGTCTCCTCCTTCATCCTTCAGATGTCCGATAACGAAAAAGAGTGTGCACTTCCGTGGTCGACTCACGAAAATGTACACACCCTTGTGCTATCCTTTTATATAAAAGAAAAAGCGCCTCGAAATGATTCTTTCGAAGCGCCCTTGCTTTTATGTCCCGTAGTTTAACGCCGTGAACTTTTTTTGTCAAGGAAATTTCTGACATTTTTCTGACGTCACACACAATTTCGTTTAATTATCACAACAGGATCTTATTTTTCTTATATTTTTTCTACATTATTCCAGACCAAGAATTTCTCCAAGTACTTCTATAATAATTTCATTGGTACAGGATTTTACAAATCCCATCATATGTAATGAGATCTCATCCTGCTTCTGAGCTTCCGTCAGTTCCGGATTTCTGTTCGTTTCATTAATAAGCTGTACCAGATGTGGTGTCAGCTCCTCGTAGGTCTCTAATGTCGTCTGGGTAACCAGATTTCTTAATTCTTCTTTCTTTGTAGGTACCATTCTTTTCTCCTATCTGAGTTTCATCTTGAAATCACGTTCTGCTTCACGTCTCTGATCCTTTTTGGCGATATCCTGACGTTTATCATATAATTTCTTACCTTTTGCCAGACCAATCTCCACCTTTACAAGGCTGCCTTTGAAATATACTTTCAATGGAACGATTGCCATTCCCTTTTCCTTCGTTTTACCGATCAGTTTATTGATCTCTGATTTATGAAGGAGTAATTTTCTGACTCTGAGTGGGTCTTTATTAAAGATATTTCCCTTTTCATATGGACTGATATGCATACCGTAGATAAAGACTTCTCCATTTTCAATACGGATAAAGGATTCTTTGATACTGCATTTTCCCATACGGAGTGACTTTACTTCTGTTCCGTGCAGAGCAATTCCTGTCTCGATCTTATCCAGGATAAAATAATCATGATATGCCTTTTTATTATTTGCAACCATCTTGTCATTACTCTTCGCCATCTCCGGCACCTCCCTGATTCACAATCTTAAAATCAATCGTACGCATCAGACGATCTGCATCCAACACCTGTACTCTTAAGGCTTCTCCCAGTTTGTACACTTTCCGTGTATGCATTCCTATCATCTCATAACGTTCTTCATTGTATTCATAATGATCATCGGTCATATTTGTTACATGGACCAGACCTTCTATCGTATTCGGAAGCTCTACATACATACCCCATTTAGTAATTCCAGAGATCACACCGTCGAATTCCTCTCCGATATGTGCCTGCATGTATTCTGTCTTCTTGAGTTTGATCGTCTCTCGTTCTGCCTCATCCGCACGACGTTCCATCTCACTGGAACGCTTTGCAACTTCCGGAAGGATCGACTGGTAGTGTTCAATCTTACTTTCATTCATTCTTCCCCGCAGGTTATCCTTAATGATCCGATGGATCTGAAGATCCGGATATCTTCGGATCGGAGAAGTAAAATGCGTATAATAATTCGCCGCCAGTCCAAAATGTCCGTCATTCTCTGCCGTATACTTTGCCTGTTTCATCGAACGAAGTGCCAGACGGCTGATCATTGCCTCTTCCGGTGTATCTTCCACTTTCGTTAGCAACTTTTGTATTTCTTTTGGTCTAATTTCATTAACTCCAATATGCATTGAATACCCGAAATTATTGATAAATGTTGCCAGTGTACGGATCTTTTCTTCATCTGGTGCTTCGTGGGTACGGTATACAAACGGAAGCTCCTGCCAGTAGTAATCTTCTGCAACCGTCTCATTTGCCAAAAGCATGAAATCCTCGATAATCTTCGTTGCAACATTTCTGTCATATGGTTTAATATCGATCGGCTTTCCATTCTCATCCAGGATCATCTTCGTCTCTGGGAAATCAAAATCAATGGAACCGCGTTTCTTCCTTCGGGCTCTTAAAATACCCGAAAGCTCCTGCATCCGTTCGAACATCGGAACCAGTTCTTTGTATTCTAAGATCTCCGCTTCATCATGATCCGTCAGAATCTTCTTTACGCTGGTATAGGACATTCTGCGATCCACATGAATTACTGTCTCAGCGATCTCATGTGCGATCACATCACCAGACGGATCCACTGTCATGATGCAGCTGAGTGCAAGTCTGTCCTCTCCTGCATTGAGTGAACACATTCCATTCGAAAGTGTATGTGGAAGCATCGGGATCACACGGTCTACCAGATATACACTTGTACCCCTTTCCAGTGCCTCTCTGTCAAGTGCACTGTTCTCCTGCACATAATTCGTCACATCTGCAATATGCACGCCCAGAATATAATTTTCTCCCTCTTTTACAAGGGATACCGCATCATCCAGATCCTTTGCATCTTCTCCGTCAATCGTGACCATCTGCCAGTCACGCAGATCCTTTCTTCCATTCATGTCAGCTTCGCTGACCGGTTTTGCAACACGCTCTGCCTGTCTTAATACTTTATCCGGAAATTCTACCGGGAGGTTATACCCTTTTACGATCGACATGATATCTGTTCCCGGATCATTCAGATGACCGATGATCTCCACGATCTTTCCTTCCGGTTTCTTTCCATTCTCTCCATAAGAGGTCAGCTCCACTACAACTTTGTGTCCATCCACTGCCCCTCTTGATTTTTCAATCGGTACAAATATGTCCTGATCCAGTCTCTGGTTATCCGGAATCACGAACCCAAACTTCTTTCCCGGCTTCATGCGGTAAAGTCCGACTACTTTTGAAAGCCCCCGCTCCAGGATCTTCACGATCTTTCCTTCACGGCTTCTTCCTTCCGGTTCTTTTGTAAGTACGATCTCAACATGATCTCCGTCAAATGCACCACAGGTATCATCCGCACCGATGAATACATCCTCTGAATCTCCTTCGTCCAGCACTACAAAGCCAAATCCCTTAAGACTTGCCCGGAACACACCGGTCAGACGCTTTGCATGTCCCCTGCAGTATTTTCCTCTCTTGGAAAGATATATCTTTCCTTCCTGCTCCAACGCTTCCAGGATCTGTCTTAACTCATCTCTGTCTTCTTTTGCCACGCGAAGAAGCATTGCCAGTTCCTTGAATTTCATCGGTGTATATAAATCATCACAGATCAGATCATAGACAACTTTTTTTCTTTTATCAAATTTCTTACTCATATCTCTATGCTCCCCTGCATATTCTGTGTTCCAAAAAGGGACACTCCCATACAGGAGTGTCCCTTTCATCTTCTAAAAATATGCTCTATCCTATGCAAATACTTTTAAATTCAACACTGCTGCCAGTACAATAAACAGAATCGCAAGGAATTTTGTCGACTTCACCAGTGCACCTTCCATAGAACGTCCCTTGTTCTGTCCCCAGTAAGTATCAGCGATACCACTAATGGCACCAAGCCCTGCTGACTTACCTTCCTGCATCAGTACGATAACTGTTAAAGCGATACAGTCTATTGCAAATATTATCATTAATACAATCTTCAAAATGTCCACTATTCACACCTCCTGCGGATAAACCACATATATTCTATCACAGGATGGACGATAAGGCAAGCTAATCTCTTTCGAAATCTTGTGTCAGACAGCATTATATCTGTACATTTTCTATTTTTTCTTCGAATGGGTTCTGATATACAGCCACATCCCCCAGTCTTTCCTCTATCCGCAATAATTGATTATACTTTTCCACCCGTTCCGAACGGCATGGAGCTCCTGTTTTGATCTGCCCTGCATCTGCCGCCACTGCGATATCTGCAATGAACGAATCGGCAGTCTCGCCCGAACGGTGTGAGATTACCGTCTTATATCCGGCATTCTGCGCCATCTTTACTGCTTCAAAGCTCTCCGTCAGTGTCCCGATCTGATTCACTTTGATCAGTATCGCATTCGCCGCTTTTCTTCTGATCCCTTTGGCAAGTCTTCTGGTATTCGTCACAAACAAATCGTCTCCTACCAGCTGCACCCGCTCTCCGAGCCTGTCCGTCAGCGTCTTCCAGCCTTCCCAGTCATCTTCATCCAATGGATCTTCAATGGATACAATCGGATATTTTTCTATGATATCTTCGTAATAATCAATCAGTTCTTCTGCCGAACGGACGATCTTATATCCTTTTTTCTTTGCCTCACCGTCGAATACATATTTCTTAAAATTCTTATCATATAACTCGGATGCTGCTACGTCCAATGCGATAGCTATCTCTTCGCCTGGCTTATATCCGGCCTTTTCCACCGCTTTTACCATCAAACGCAAGACCTCATCTGCATTGTGAAGATCCGGTGCAAATCCTCCTTCGTCTCCTACTGCAGTACTGTATTCCAGCGTTTTCAAAACTCTCTTCAGCTCATGATATACTTCCGCACACATCTGAAGTCCGGTCTTAAAATCTTTCGCCCCTACCGGCATAATCATAAATTCCTGAATATCAATCGTATTATCCGCATGTCTTCCGCCATTCATGATATTCATCATTGGAACCGGAAGTTTTTTCACATTTGTGCCGCCAAGATACGAATACAGCGGAAGTCCCAACGCCCCGGCCGCCGCTCTTGCAGCCGCCAGCGAGACTCCAAGCATGGCATTGGCACCAAGATTGGATTTGTTCTTTGTTCCGTCAAGCCTGACCATCGCCTGATCGATCGCTACCTGATCCAGTACATTCATGCCGATCACTTCCGGCGCAATCCTTGCATTGACATGATCTGCCGCCTGCTGCACACCCAGTCCTCCATATCGTTCTTCTTTATCCCGTAATTCAACTGCTTCATATTTTCCGGTCGATGCACCGGACGGAACACTTGCTCTTCCGCAGAATTCATCTCCGGCAAGTACTTCCACTTCTATCGTCGGATTTCCTCTCGAATCAAGTATTTCTCTTGCGTATACATCCGTAATGGGTAAATACTTATACATTATTTCTATCCTCCTCTTTATAGAAGATAGTATGTTCCGATCCGAAGCAAAACATTCAGTTTTTAATCTGAATCACGCTATTTTGCATTATTATATATAAAAATTAATACAATTCTTTATAAATCTCTGCCATCTGCTGCCAGGTCAGTTTCACATAGCTTTGATTCAGGAGTCTCTGCTGTGTCTCTTCAACTGTCTTCGCAAAGCTCTCGATTTCTTCTTCCTTCATTCCATATTCATGTAACGGTTTTCTTGCAATGATCTGATCCAGAAGTTTCTCAATCTTGGTATATACTTCATCTGATTTGCACTTTAAAATATTGCTTAAGAAATTATTTAATTTCTTTATTCTGCCATTTGGATCTAATTCCTGATATTTTGCGAATACAGCTGTCAGGAACTGATAGTTCGCTTCTCCATGTGTGACATGATACACGCCACTCAGAGGATAAGACATGGCGTGCACCGCTCCTGTTCCTGCATTGCCGAATGCAATACCGGCAAGATTGCTTGCTGTCAGGAAATCATCCAGCAGATTCATTCTGTATTCTTCCCCATGTTCAGCAATCTTCTGGAATCCTTCAATGATCATCTCCATTGCCTTCATACTGAACATCTGTGTATATAAAGTTGCTTTCGGCGATACATAGGATTCAATCGCATGAATGAACGCATCAATCGCACTTGTCGCAAAAAATGAATACGGAAGACCGGTCAGAAGCTCCGGAATCAGCACTGCTCGATCTGCATAGATCTCATCGACAGCAAGTCCCATCTTTGTATGTAACTTCGTAAACTCTGCAATTGATACATTAGAAACTTCCGAACCGGCACCACAAGTCGTCGGCACTGCGATCAGAGTCTTCTCTCTTTTAAGCGGTACCTTCCTGCCAAAGATCTCTTCGGCGGTGTAATTTCCTTCAAGCACCAGGATCTTCGCCATATCGATAACAGCTCCTCCTCCGATTGCAATAATTCTGTCACAATCCGTCTTACGGAAATCTGCCAGCAATGCATCGATCATCACATCTGTAGGCTCACCTTTTCCATATTTACTTTTAAATTCCACATGTGCTTCCAGCCCAAGTGGTGCAAAATATGTCTCATATGTACTTTTACTTGCAAGAATAAAATCATTCTTACCTATATTATATTCTTCTGCGAAATCTTTTGCGTGTTCAAATTTCTGTACTTCTGCCTTCTGCCAAAAAAGTTTCATTTTTTCTTATCCTCCCGGTCATTTTTCTGAATATTTTGTCTCTTAATAATATACCACCAATCCGTTGACTTTTCCAGACACGAGCGTTACAATCATTGAGGATATGAAAGATTTCTTTCATAATTTCTTTCATATCCAAATAATTACAAAAGGAAAACTGGGGAATTTTTCAAATGAAAGAACATTTAAAAAACTTTGCACTACTCACTGGCAGTACACTGATCATGGCAGTGGGTATCTACTTTTTCAAGTTCGCCAACAACTTCACGTTTGGCGGTATCACCGGTTTTGCGGTACTCGTTGCCAAGTTCACTCCTCTTTCGGCCAGTGATTTTTCCTTCATTGCGAATATGCTCCTTCTGATCATAGGGCTTTTCGTTCTCGGGAAAAAATTTGCTGCACAGACTGCATACAGTAGTATCCTACTTTCTGTCACGCTGTCCGGACTGGAACGTATCTATCCAATGAGCCACCCGCTTACCAACGAACCATTGCTGGAACTGATCTTCGCGATTGTACTTCCTGCCATCGGTTCGGCCATTCTGTTCAATATCGGAGCATCCAGCGGGGGCACGGATGTTATTGCCATGATATTGAAGAAATACACCAGCGTTGACATCGGAAAAGGCTTGCTTGCTTCCGATATCTTATTCACAATCGCCGGTTTCTTCGTATTTGATATTAAGACGGGTCTTTATTCACTGCTCGGTCTTACGATGCGTTCAACACTGATCGACAGTCTGATTGAAAGTCTGAACCGCTCGAAGTATTTCCACGTGGTATGCAGCGAGCCGGAACCAATCTGTGAATTTATCAAAAATGACCTGAAACGAGGTGCAACAATCGTACTCGCACAGGGTGCCTTCACAGGCGATGACAAATATATCATCCTGACTGTACTTAGTCCAAATGAAGCAATCAAGCTTCGTAATTTCATAAAAGCTCATACAACTGGTGCATTCTTACTGATATCCAATACCAGCGAGATTATAGGAAAAGGGTTCCACTCTGTGTAGTGAAACCCTTTATTTTTTCTCCGTATTCTCAATGTCCAACAGATCCAGGATTGAATGTGACATCATATACTGATAAAATTCCATTGCATCTCCCGCCGAAATATTTTTGCTTTCCCAGATAAGCCAATATTTCAGTCCATTCACCAATGATATTGCATGAAATTCCAGAAATACCTTTTCGTCGACGTGTGGCATATTACTTAAGTGTTTTAACGGATGATGCTTTACCAGAATTTCTTCCATATGGAAAACCTGTCCATACAGCATCTCCTCAAAGGAATTCTGCCCTGTTACTTCAAATACCTTTTCGTAATAAGTCTTGTCTTCTCCAAATCTCTGGAACAAAAGCTGCAGAGACTCCATTACATGTTCCTGCTCCATAAGTTCTGAGACTTCTTTAAATACGTCTTCCCACAGAAGCCATTCCATCACTTCGTATTTGTCTTGAAAATAATTATAGAACGTCGGACGTATCACCCCTGCTGCATCTGTGATCATCTTGATCGTCAGTTTTTCAAATCCTTTTTTCGCCACCAGTTCTTTAAATTTTTCTCCCAATAGTGCTTTTGTTAATTCACTTTTGCGCTCCATCTCATCACCTTAATTTTTCTCAGATAACTTGTAGTAAATTATTATACCCCAGCTATCCGGCAAAATCTACCGTCAAATTGCTCCATTTTTTACGTATAATAATGGAGAATTACGTCGAAACTGGCAAGTAAAAGGAGTGCTCCCCCGACCCAGTATGCACGTCTGTTTTCTTTCAGTCCCAGTCTGTATCCTGCAAATATACCGATTACCGCTTCCAGAACCGTTACCGGGAATAACACCAATGACTCTTCGATCATGGCTGTATCCAGGAATCCAAGTCCCATTCCGACAAAGAACGCATCGACACTCGTTACCAGTGCAAGAAGCGTTGTTTTCTTCCATTCGATCTCATCTTTTCTGCGTTCCAACACCTTCTTTTTACGGATTCCTTTGAGGATCATATAGATGCCAAGTGCCGCAAAGATCAGCACTGTCAGACCTTCCCATCTGTCAGCCGCCGTCTTCGTTCTGGTAATAGACAGTAACGGCAGCAATGTGATCAGGTTTCCAAGTACCAGTACCCCAAGCTGAATACCGCCAAACAGAACGCTTAAGAGGACCAGATTCTTCCATCTGATCTTTGAAAATCCGGCTCCCATATAGGCCGCCGCCACAAATACATCGATCGATAATCCAACGGATACGATCAACAGTTCCATCGTTGACAATTGCATCGCCTTCTTTCTTTTCTCCTATTTTAGCCTATTTAGAATCGTTTTTGAAGAAACAAATGCTATATAGATACCGAAATCGTACTACATTTTCCTCTATTTGTATAAAAACCAAATATACTCGATATATAAATATGATATATAGTAACTCCCGTAACTCTTTTATTCCTGAATACTTTGGTATCTAAAAAACGAGAAAGCTACGCTCTTACGTAACCTTCCCGCTTTCTGCGACATATATAGTATCAACTTTAGGATGTGTCTCTTATATTATATCCCGATTAGTGATGGAATAAACGGATTCCGGTAAATGACATCACCATATCATATTTATTACATGTTGCAATTACATTGTCATCACGTACGGATCCACCCGGCTGTGCAATGTATTTTACACCACTCTTATGCGCACGCTCGATATTATCCCCAAATGGGAAGAATGCATCTGATCCAAGTGCAACATCGGTCAGTTTGTCCAGCCATTCTCTCTTGGCTTCTCTTGTGAATACTTCCGGTTTCTCTTTGAAGATTGCCGGCCATGCATCGTCTGCAAGCACGTCCATGTAATCGTCTCCCATATAGAGATCGATCGCATTGTCTCTGTCTGCACGTCTGATTCCATCCACGAATGGAAGATTCATAACCTGCGGTGACTGTCTGAGCCACCAATTATCTGCTTTGCCTCCTGCAAGACGTGTACAATGGATTCTGGACTGCTGTCCTGCACCGATACCGATTGCCTGTCCGTCTTTTACGAAACATACAGAGTTGGACTGTGTATATTTTAATGTAATCATAGAGATTGCCAGATCAATCTTAGCCTGCTCTGTCAGTTCTTTGTTCTCTGTCACGATATTTGAGAAGAAATCATCGTCAATCTTTAATTCATTTCTTCCCTGCTCAAATGTAACACCGAATACCTGCTTGTGTTCGATTGGAGCCGGTACATAATCCGGATCGATCTGGATTACATTGTAGTTTCCTTTTTTCTTTGCTTTTAAGATTTCCAGCGCTTCCGGTTCATATCCAGGAGCGATCACACCATCGGATACTTCACGTTTGATCAGTTTGGCAGTATCCACGTCACATACATCAGACAGAGAAATAAAATCTCCGAAAGAAGACATACGGTCTGCGCCTCTTGCTCTTGCGTATGCAGATGCAAGCGGAGATAATTCTCCGAGATCATCTACCCAGTAGATCTTTGCAAGCGTATCACTCAGTGGAAGTCCGACTGCGGCACCTGCAGGAGATACATGTTTGAATGATGTAGCTGCCGGAAGTCCGGTTGCTTTCTTTAACTCACTTACAAGCTGCCATCCGTTAAATGCATCCAGGAAATTGATATATCCCGGTCTTCCATTCAGAACCTTGATCGGCAGTTCACTTCCGTCTTCCATATAGATTCTGGAAGGTTTCTGGTTCGGATTACATCCATATTTCAGTTCTAATTCGTTCATATCTATTCTCCTTATCGATTCCTCTTACTGGTTCTTATTGATGATCTTTGTCTCATATGTACCTGTCGCGATATCAATATAGCGTACGAATAATGATACTTTGTTGTCCGCATTCAGGCTGTTCCATAAGCTGTCGGCAAATGCATCCATATCATCCGGAATTGCGATCAGTTTTGGTTCTCCTTCAAAGCTCGGAAGCGGATTGCCGTCACATTTGTATGTATGGATGAAATGTCCTTCTCCTGCTGCAGGATTCTCATATGCAAATGTATAACGGTTGCAGCTTTCCGGATTGCCGTTGTTGCTCTTTAGGATTGACATTGCGTAGTTAAATGTTCCATTTTCAATATGCATAACACCAGAAATTCTAGGTGTGTAGTTCGGTCCGTCTGGTTCGAATTCACGGCTTCTGAGTGACTGTTCAAATGTAAGCTGCTTGTCCATGCCCTCGTAGATGGTATCTGTCTGATCTCCGTTGGTTACGATCGTCTTGTTGCCAAGTACTCGTACCGGTGCATAAATGATCAGGCTTGGATCAGTCAGTTTGGATGGATCAAATGCCTGTGTGCGGATGCCTTCCCCTTCTTCTACAAACACACGGTTACGGCTGTTCTCACTTCTTCCCATAATAAAGTAAGCAGTTACAGCTTTGGTCCCATCTGCACTCTTTCCTATAATAATGCCACGTCCCGGGTAAGAATTGCCCTGCAGTTCCTTCTCGATTGATAACATTTCCATGAATACATCTCCTTTTCCTATGTGGTTTTGAACGTTTCTATCCCTATTATATATAAAACCTTCTTATTTTTCCACCCCTTTTTATAAGTATAATTAAAAAAGTTCGTTTTTTTATAAGTACAATTTACAATTTGAAGCACAAAAGCGACCTATATTATAATTCGGAGAACAAGATTTATTTTATGAAAAGGGGGATTTCTCATGAAACATCTACATGTACTCGCACTGCCTTGTCTTATGGCCGCTCTTCTGCTTTCCGGCTGCAGCCAGATTTGAATCCGGCACTTATTACTCCATTGATGAAGCCTCCCGTGCACTGGTAGAAAAGCTTGAACATTACGCAGCTTCCCCGGTCTATGGAGACGAGACAACAACAGATATTTCCTTAAACGGACATACGCTATCAGATTCCGGTAATGAAGATTCCAACTGCAAAAATTAGGAACTATCATTTGCCCAATGCCTGAATAAACGCTGATTCTTTTTGCATGGCAATTGCCAAAATACGACAATATACGATTAATGTCGCATTTGCTTGAATCTGAAAATCAAAAGTTTTAAGATAAGGTAACTGCAAAGAGAATATAATGCAGTAAAATGAGGAGGTAACACTATGAATGTTGTAGACACAGTAAAAAACGCCGCCTTTGCTTCCGCTATTCAGGCAGCACTTAACTACATGGATAAGGATCCTGAAACTAATATTCCAAAGGTTATGAGTATCGTTGACAAGGCTGCACCAGAAGGCTGGTATGAAAGTCAGCGTAATGCGATCCGTCAGGGTATCGCCGAAAAAGGTAATTGGTATCAGCTTGCACAGAAAGTATGGGAGCTGGATCCAGGTGTGCGAAAAACTTTCTTTACAAACTTTATTGTTAACGCTTCTTTGAAGGGTTCTGCTCTTCAGAAGGAAACCGAGGAAAAAGAAGACTGTAATGTTCCTTGGGCGATTTTATTAGATCCGACTTCAGCCTGTAACCTGCACTGTACCGGATGCTGGGCTGCAGAATACGGACATAAACTGAATCTTTCTCTCGAAACGATCGATGACATCGTAACACAGGGAAAGAAACTTGGTACATACATGTATATCTATACCGGTGGGGAACCAATGGTACGTAAGAAAGATATCATCACAATCTGCGAACGTCATCCTGACTGTGAATTCTTATCTTTCACAAATGGTACACTGATCGATGAAGAATTCTGTCAGGAAATGTTAAGAGTTAAGAACTTTGTTCCTGCAATCAGTCTGGAAGGATTTGAAACTGCCAATGACGGACGCCGTGGTCCTGGTGTATTTGATAAAGTAAAACATGCTATGCAGTTATTAAAAGAACACAACCTTCCATTTGGTATCTCAACCTGTTATACAAGTATGAACTACAAAGATATCACAAGTGAAGAATTCTACGATATGATCATCGAAGCCGGTGCTTTATTCATCTGGTTCTTCCACTATATGCCAGTTGGAAATGACGCCGCTCCGGAACTTATGCCAAATCCAGAGCAGAGAAAAGCTGTATACGAACGTATCCGTGCTTTCAGAAGCTCCAAACCAATCTTCAGTCTGGACTTCCAGAATGATGCGGAATACATCGGCGGATGTATCGCAGGCGGACGTTACTACCTGCACATCAATGCAGCCGGAGATGTGGATCCTTGTGTATTCATCCATTATTCGAATGCCAATATCCATGAAGTCAGTCTTCTGGATGCATTAAAGAGTCCAATCTTCCAGGCATACCGAAAAGGACAGCCATTCAATGACAACATGCTGCGCCCATGTCCAATGCTTGAGAATCCGGAATGCTTACCAAAGATGGTAAAAGAGACCGGTGCTCACTCTACCGATCCACAGTCACCGGAAGATGTACAGCATCTTTGCGATAAATGTAAGCCTTACGCTGAGGCCTGGACGAAGATGGCTGATAAGCTTTGGGTGGAGAGACAGACAGCGAAGAAGTAATTTTCTATTTAATGCATTAAGCGGTTGATACCCGGCCGGAAGAAAAGGAAGAGAGTCCCGCTGCGTGCTGATTCAATCATGGAGTATTTCTAAAGCATAAAAATTGTCCTAAAAGCAGCAGTCAAAAAAACATAACTCGCAAGCTCAGACAATGATTTTTTGACTGCTAACGGCCAATTTTGATGCTTAAGAAATACTAACCATGATCTCATATGCACGCAGCGGGACTCTCTTCCTTTTCTTCCTTACGTTATCGCATACTGTAATGATTCAATAGTGGAAGCGTAACCGGCGTGATACCGAAAGTGTACAAAAAATCCGGAAAATCAAGGCTTCCACCTTAACTTTCCGGCTACACACAAAGGTTACAACCCTCTATTGAATTCATTATCATTGGCCAAGCACGACATGAGAAAGACTTGGTGCTCTGTTTGTCGCGTATATGGAGTGATGTTTAGAAAAACTTAGGGTGTTCAAATCTCCGTTAAAGGCATGGAACGAATTGTTTGAGCGAAGCGAGTTATGAGTGGAATGCCTTTGCTTTTAGGAGATTTGGACATCCTTAGATTTTCTTACATCACGGAATCTTAGTAGCAAATAGAGCACCAAGTTTTTCTCATGGACTGAGAGGCCGCGATAATTAATTAAATAGAAAATTTACCCCGCATCTCAAACCCATGATCCATCGGTCCGCTTCCTTTTCCCAGATCTAACATGGCTTCCAACGCCCCGCTGATATACTCTTTCGCGCGGTGAATAGATTCTTCCAGAGAATATCCTTTTGCCAGATTGGATGCGATTGCGCTGGATAAGGTACAGCCGGTTCCGTGAGTGTTCGGGTTGTTGATTCTTTTTCCGTGGAACCATGTTGCTTCTCCATCCTGGTATAGGAGATCATTCGCATCATTCAGGCTGTGTCCGCCTTTGCATAAGACTGCACAGTGATACATTTCATGAATCTTCTTTGCTGCTTCCACCATATCATCTTCTGATCTAATCTCCATTTCTGCAAGAACTTCTGCCTCTGGGATATTCGGTGTGATCACAGTTGCCATTGGCAGCAGCTGTGTTTTTAATGTATCAATCGCGGTTTCACTGATCAGTCTGGATCCGCTTGTTGCTACCATCACTGGATCAACTACGATATTCTCCAGATGGTACTCTTTTAGTTTCTTTGATATCATTTTTATTAACTCTTCTGATGACACCATACCGATTTTCACTGCATCCGGACGGATGTCTGTGATAACTGCGTCCAACTGTTGTTCCAGAAATTCCGGAGATACTTCCATGATTCCGGTTACTCCGGTTGTATTCTGGGCTGTCAGTGCGGTGATTGCACTCATTGCGTAGACTCCGTTTGCCTGCATCGTCTTGATGTCTGCCTGAATTCCTGCACCTCCACTTGAATCACTTCCGGCGATTGTAAGTGCTGTCTTTTTTTTCATAAGTTCTGCCCACTCTCTACAATACCAGTCTGCTTCTCTCCGAACCTCTTCCTGGTCATCCTTACTTGTTTCATCATAGATTCCTACAACCTGGAACCCTGCCTGCTTTGCAGTACGGATTGCATGAATGACATCTTCGAATACAACCGTCTCCTCCGGACGGGTTCCGAGATATTCTGCTGCCCGCAGATAAATATCCGGCTTCGTCTTTCCCGCACCGACCTCTTCACAGGTAAAGATCCGGTCAAAATATTTTGCAATTCCCAGACGCTCAAATGCCATCTCTATCTCTTTTTTATTATTGGATGATGCAACCGTCATTGGGATATTATGCTTATCAAGCTTTTCCAGAAGTTCCTTCGCTCCACTCTTTAATAGTGCGGTTTTCTTATAATAATTGCTGATGATGTCCAGAACTCCCTGCACAATTTCTTCCGGCTCCTGGGACAGATGATAATGTTCTTTTACATATGCTGCACCTTCCTGGATGCTCATTGTAAATAACACCGTCCCAAGATCCGGCTCTGCCTCTATACCGATACTGTTCAGATAACGGACTCCTACGTCTTCCCAGATCTCCATGGAATCCAGAAGGGTTCCGTCTACATCAAATATTGCTCCTTTTATCATGCTTTCACCATTTCTCCTGTTAAATTTTTTAGTTTCTCTGTCGCTTTTTTAATATCTTTTTCTGCAAATATCGCACTGATCACGGCAATTCCACAGATTCCGGTTCCTGCAAGCTCTGATACATTTTCTTTATTGATTCCGCCGATTGCGATTACCGGAATGTCTACCGCATCACAGATTGCTTTTAATGTCTCACGACTTACCTCAGCAACATCGGCTTTCGAATCTGTATGGAATACTGCTCCGACTCCCAGATAATCAGCTCCTCTCTTTTCGGCAAGAACTGCCTGTTCTACCGTCTGTGCAGATACACCGATGATCTTATCCGGTCCAAGCTTTGCTCTTACGTCGTCTGCTTCCATATCACTCTGTCCGACATGTACACCATCGGCGTCCATTTCCAGTGCAATATCTACATTGTCATTGATCACAAACGGCACCCGGTATCTGGCACAAAGTTCTTTGATTTCTTTTGCTTCTTTCAGGAAATGTGCTTCATCCAGTTCTTTTTCTCTCAGCTGTACGAATGTCGTACCGCCTTCCAGCGTTTTCTCTACCTGACTGTATAACGTCTCACCATTTAACCAGTGGCGATCTGTCACCGCATACAGAAGTAAATCTTCTTTTTTCATCTTTTTACACATATGTTCTGTCTTCTCCTTCATCTGATCTTTTTCGAGCTCCTTATCTGATCTCATATTTTGCACCTTTATCCAATGTCTCTTTATCCATATTGTAGATAGCATCAATGATACGGTTGCGGTAAGTAGCGTTACCGTCACCTTTCTGCATATAACTCCATCCGATCTCTCCGGCCAGCCCCATTGTACATACAGCTGCTGCAGCTGCTTCCAGTTTCTGTTCCGGATTCGCTGTTAAGAACGCTGTCATCATTCCCGATAACTGACATCCTGTTCCCGTAATCTTTCCCATCTCCGGACGACCGTTGCGGATCACATAGCATCGGTCTGCATCACTTACCAGGTCAATCGCACCTGTAATCGCAACGATACATCCCGCCTTTTTGGCAAATGCTTTGGCAAATGCAATACCTTCTTCCAGATTCTCTTCTGTTACGGCATCTGTCACATCTGCATCTACCCCTTTTGTTGTTCCGCTGCCCTGTGCCAGTGTTTTTACTTCCGAGATATTTCCACGGATCACATCGAACCTGATCTTCTCCATCAGTTCTACAGCTGTATTCGTCCGAAGTGTGCTCGCTCCTGCTCCGACCGGATCCAATAACGTTGCATGCCCCAACTCATTGGCACGCTCTCCGGCTGCGAACATTCCCTCAATACTTCTTTTGCTCAAAGTACCAATGTTGATATTCAGCCCTCCGCAGATTGAAGTGATTTCCTTTACATCCTCCGGTTCATCTGACATGATCGGGCTTCCACCACAGGCTAACAATACATTCGCAACGTCATTTACCGTTACATAATTGGTGATGTTGTGTACCAACGGTACATTCTTTCTTACATTTTCGATACAGTTTCCTAACATATTTTCTTCCTCCTGTTATTCATGTATTCCCGATTTTTCCATCTACAGGACCTGCCACCTCCAGGGCCTGCCACTGGCAGCCCCTTACGGATACTTTGGTAACTGGCAGCTCCTTTCGAATACATGGCAATCAAAAAAGGACAGATCTACCTGTTTTTCAGATACATCTGCCCTGTCGGCAACTTTTCTTTCCCTACGTTGGCATGATCCAAATCAGGTTTCCGGGTCAAGACATCTTTAGTCTACTCTCAGCCCGCTCAGATTACGGACTCCCCTTTTCCTTTAATGACCTCCATTATACTACGCTTTTAATATTTGCGCAATGTATCATGACTGTCATCTGTTGTATTGTCAATATTTTTGATCACGATATAATATCCGTCATTTCCGTTGGTCTTAACAAGTACACGGTCTCCGACCTTATGTCCCTGTATCGCTTTGCCGAGTGGTGATTCAATACTGATCAGGCCCTGAAGGGAATTTCCCCTGATACTGGTTACAAGACGATATGTCTCTGTCTCATCATCATCTTCAAAATAGACCTCGACCGTATTATTGATTCCGACTTCATCTGCTTTCGATGTATCTGATACGATTTTCGCATTCTTAAGCATTCTCTCCAGATAACGGATACGGCTTTCATTTCGGTTCTTATCCTGTTTTGCTGCCTTGTACTCAAAGTTCTCGCTTAAGTCGCCCTGCGCTCTTGCCTCTTTTACAGCTTCCAGTTCTTTCTTACGCACAACAATCTTGCGGTATTCAATCTCTTCTTTGATCTTCTTAACATCACTTTCGGTTAACTGTTCTCCCATGAAAATGCACTTCCCTTCTTCTCTCCGTATATTATAATACTCTGATACACGCTCTGCAAATTCTAAATCAATCCATAATGCTCCATCGCCTTATAAAGCCCGTCATTCTCCACTGTATCCGTAATGTATTCTGCATATGGCTCCAGAACCGGATCATGATGCCCCATGATCACTCCATGCCCGGCAGCTTTGATCATATCAAGGTCATTGCTGCTGTCTCCGAATGCATAGATTTCATCATCAGCCAGATGCAGTTCTTTCTGTATGTACTCAATTGCAGTTGCCTTGGAATACTCTTTCTGTACACATTCATAGACACCTCCCAGACGGTCGATATGGTTAAATACATCTTCTGTTTCTTTAAAGAATCGTTCCCCATCTGCCATCTTATCTATATAGATCAGTATCTTATCAAAATCATAGCCTGTATCTTCCATTGCCTGTTCTCTTCCAAGCCCAAGTCCTGCCATATACCTTCTGCTGCTTTCTACCGGCTCCAGTCTGGAGATCCGGTTCGAATAATAGATATCCTCTGTTCCTTCCAGAAATCCTTCTACTTTACAGTCCTTCATGCTTTTAATAATTTCACGTCCTCTTTCATAGGGAATCGAATGATGAAACACAACCTGTTCTCCATAGATCAGATGCGTTCCGCATCCACACAGGAATCCATCAAATGATATCCTCTTTATCATCGGTGGTACACTGCATATGGTACGCCCGGTATTGATAAATGTCTTGTGACCGTTCTCCTGTGCCTTATGTAATGCCTCCAGTGCACTTTCCGGTATTTTATGTGTAATCTCACTTAAAATTGTTCCATCAATATCAAAAAATAATGCTGACATAATTTCCTCCATGATCTGTACTGCCAGTTTTTTAATCTTCCTGATCTGTCACCGACTTTTTTACAAGCGTCCGGCACAAAAAACTGACATCGTCTATTATAAATAAACGGTTCGCTCTTTTCAATAGATACAGCGGTTTCTATCTTCCATTTCCGACAAATATCTGGTAGTATAAATATATTATCTATAGAGCATGAAGTACAATAGTATGCACTTCACTGTTTTAAAACAGGAGGTATTCATTATGATTACATTAGAACATTTTGATGAAGTCGACATGAGAGTTGGCACTATTACAGCTGTATCGTTGAATAAAAGGGCAAGAAAACCTGCTTATAAAATCACCGTAGATCTCGGCGATTTCGGAACCAAGAACAGCTCCGCTCAGTTAACCAACTATGAGCCTGAAGAACTGGTTGGAAAGCAGGTAGTCTGTGTATGCAACTTTGAACCCATGAGAATCGGTGATGTAAAAAGTGAAGTACGTCTGCTCGGAAGTGATACCGATGAAGGATGTATCCTTCTTACTTCTCTGACTCCGGTGAAAAACGGAAGTAAAATATTTTAAATCGCCCAGGACTTGCCACCGGCAGCTTCTTCCGAATACCTGGTAAATGTAAAACAGGGTCAGAGAACCGTTCTTCTCTGACCCTGTTTTTTATTCATATCTTACATTAATTTTCTGAACAGATCTTTCAGATCTTCTACGCTTGCATCTTTCGGGTTACCCGGTGCACATGCATCTGCATGAGCGGATTCAGCAAGGAACTGAAGGTCTTCTTCTTTCAGAGCTTCCAGTTTTGTAGGAATTCCGACATCAACAGATAATTTACGTACAGCATCTACTGCTGCTTTTCTGTATTCTTCTACAGACATATCATCTACGCCTTCAACGCCCATTGCTTTTGCGATTTCTTTATATTTCTCTCCTGTGCATTCTGCATTGTATTCCATAACGATTGGAAGCATCATTGCACACGCAACACCATGTGGTGTATCATATACAGCTCCAAGTGTATGAGCCATAGAATGTGCGATTCCAAGACCTACGTTAGAGAATCCCATTCCTGCGATATACTGTCCGAGTGCCATGCCCTCGCGTCCTTCTTTTTCATTGGCAACTGCACTTCTTAAAGATTTGGAAATGAGTTCGATTGCTTTCAAGTGGAACATATCTGTCATTTCCCATGCTGCCTTTGTTGTATATCCTTCAATTGCATGTGTCAGGGCATCCATACCTGTCGAAGCTGTCAGTCCCTTTGGCATAGAAGACATCATCTCCGGATCTACGACTGCGATAACAGGCATGTCGTGCGGATCTACACAGACGAATTTTCTCTTCTTCTCGACATCAGTGATAACATAGTTGATCGTTACCTCTGCTGCTGTTCCTGCTGTTGTAGGCACTGCAATGATCGGAACACATGGATTCTTGGTTGGTGCTGTTCCTTCCAGACTTCTTACATCTTCGAATTCCGGATTGGCAATGATGATACCGATTGCTTTGGATGTATCCATAGAAGATCCTCCGCCGATTGCGATAATATAATCAGCTCCCGCTTTCTTAAATGCCTCAACTCCGTGCTGTACATTCTGAATCGTCGGATTTGGTTTAATGTCAGAATATAATTCATATTCCAGTCCTGCATCATCAAGTACTTTTGTTACCTTTGTTGTCACATTGAATTTGATCAGATCCGGGTCTGAACATACCAGTGCTTTTTTCAGTCCTCTTACTTTAACTTCTGCTACAATCTCTTTGATTGCTCCTGCTCCGTGAAATGATGTCTGGTTTAAATTAATTCTGTTTGCCATGATAACTGACACTCCTTTTATACATATTCTTTATTCGCGATGCGAAATATTTTTATTTTCTTGTTATCCGCATCTCTTTTCTTTATGTCTTTATTTTAACAACCTTTTTCTTGTTACGAAAGTTACAAAGTGATTATTTTGTAACTTTTGCATGTTACACTTTTGTTGTTTTGTAACTTTTTATGCTTTGTTCACAATACCATTCATTTTTATTTGTTATATAAATAACTTTGTTCTGTCCAGCAACAGCCATCGGAAGCTTCCTTCGAACGCATGGCGATACCAAAAAACACTTCTCTCGCATACTTTGGTATAAAAAAAGAACTCCCTTTTACAGGAGTTCTAATTTCTTAAATAGTGTTTCCAGCTCTGCCGGCATTGCTGCAACCAGATTTCTCGCCATCTCTTCCGGGCGCTTTTTCATATCTCCAAGTACCCACTGTGTTGTCATATATACAGATCCCTGACAATACATTTCCAGTTGGAAATGCAGATTCTCAGGAATTGGCTGTTTTGTCTTTTCCTGAATCTGGTTCTCATAGAATCTTAAGATCAGCTGAAAATCATGATCTCGCAGACAATTCTGATCATCATTACGAAAAGCAGCTTTGAAGAATAATTTTTCTTCTTCTATATAATGAAACTTATTAACAAGACCTTCATAAGCCGTCTTACCTTCTCCCATATGCTGGAACGATTCCAACAGGATCCGGTCAAAATACCAGTTGATCAGATCATATTTATCCTGAAAATTCCGGTAAAATGTCTGCCTTGTCGTTCCGCATTCTGTTACGATTTCTTTTACCGTAATCTTTTCTACCGGCATCTTCTTCATACAGTTTTTCATAGCGTCCGCCAGACGGTATTTCATTTTATCATGTTTTGTTTCTTCCAATTATATCATCCCCAGTTAGAATACTTTTGTCGTCCACTTACTCATGTCCCACACTTCATTCACTACATCCTGATAAAACTCAGGTTCGTGGCAGATTAAAAGAATACTTCCTCTGTACTCCTGCAAAGCTTTTTTTAACGAATCCTTTGCGTCCACATCCAGATGGTTTGTAGGTTCGTCCAGAAGTAATATATTCGTATCCCTGTTGATCAGTTTACAAAGTCTGACTTTCGCCTGCTCTCCACCACTTAATACTCTGACCTGACTTTCGATATGTTTTGTTGTCAGTCCGCATTTTGCCAGTGCCGAACGTACTTCATACTGTGTAAACGACGGAAATTCCTGCCAGATCTCATCGATACAGGTAGTCTTGTTCTCGCCTTTGACTTCCTGTTCAAAGTAGCCGATCTCCAGATTCTCTCCCAGTTCACAACTTCCGGATAAGGATGGAATCAATCCTAAAATGCTTTTTAATAATGTAGTCTTTCCGATTCCGTTCGTTCCAACCAGTGCTATCTTCTGTCCACGCTCCATACTGAAATTTAATGGTTTTGATAACGGCTCATCATATCCCGTTACCAGATCATGTGTCTCAAATAACATCTTTCCAGGTGTACGGCCATAACGGAAATGAAATTCCGGCTTCGGTTTCTCTGCCGCCAGTTCGATCACATCCATCTTGTCCAGCTTCTTCTGTCTGGACATCGCCATATTTCTAGTAGATACACGTGCCTTATTACGTGCCACGAAATCTTTCAGCTCACTGATCTCCTGCTGCTGTCTTCTGTAAGCAGCTTCCAGCTGCGCTTTCTTCACAGCATAGACTTCCTGGAAGTGATCATAATCTCCCACATAACGGTTCAGTTCCTGATTCTCCATATGATAGATGATATTGACCACTTCGTTTAAGAATGGAATATCATGCGAGATCAGAATAAATGCATTCTCATAATCCAGAAGATAGCGCTTCAACCATGCGATATGTTCCTCATCCAGGTAGTTGGTCGGCTCATCCAGAAGCAGGATATCCGGCTTTTCCAATAACAGTTTTGCAAGAAGGACTTTCGTTCTCTGTCCCCCGCTTAAGTCTGTAACATCACGGTCCAGCCCCAGATCCAGAAGTCCGAGTGCTCTTGCCACTTCCTCTACCTTTGCATCGATCGTATAGAAATCGTGCAGTGTAAGCTCATCCTGAATGGTTCCGAGTTCGTCCATCAGACGGTTCATCTCTTCTTCATCTGCCGTTCCAAGCAGATCACAGATTTCATTCATACGCTGTTCTTTCTGAAGCAGCGGATCGAATGCAGATTTTAACACGTCACGGATGGTCATTCCCTTTTCGAGGACCGCATGCTGATCCAGATATCCTGCATGTACATTCTTAGACCATTCTACTCTTCCCTCATCCGGTATAAGCTTTCCGGTCACGATATTCATAAAGGTAGATTTTCCCTCTCCATTGGCTCCTACAAGACCGATGTGTTCTCCCTTTAAAAGTCGAAAAGAAACATCTGAGAATATGGCTCTGTCCCCGAAACCATGTGTCAGATGTTCAACATTTAATATACTCATAAATTTCTCCCTGATTATTCACTTTTTTAATTTGAAAAGATGCCAGCAAACTCTCTGCTGACATCTACATTATAACGTTTCAACCAGAACCTTGCAATCATAATATATTCCGGTTTGATTCGTACATTCTGTATTACATCTGCATTATATCGCTTTACAGAAAATACTCCTCTTCATCCCGCCATACTTTTCCTTCGTCATCACCTGTTCATACTGTAATTTCAGGAATGTATTCACACTTGCCACATTGTCCGGATGTGCCGTTCCAAGCAGATAATGATATCCCTGTTCTTTCAGAATCTGTTCTGACTCTTCCATCATCTTTCTCTGCAACCCCTGTCCGCGGTATTCTTTTCTTACCATGGCAATCTCCATATGTGCCGACTGCTTTCGCTGTTCTTCATCAAATTTCAGATCGTATCCGAGATTCTCATCCCCAAGATTCTTTGCCCGTGCGATAAAGACACCTGCCAGTCTGCCATCACACATTGCCTTTAATCCAAAGCCACCGGTCATCATATAGCTTGTTACTTCCTCATCGCTATCCAGACTGAACCATTCCTTATTCGGAAGTTCACTATAGATTTCATGGATCATTCGAAGAATATCCGGTATATCCTGCTCTGTTACAACTGCTATCTCATTCATATATCTTCTCCGTTCATTTTTGTTGTTTACAGTATCATACTGTAAATATGTTCATCTGTAAATAGATGAACTTTTATCGAATATGCAATGCAAAAAACCCCGTGGGACAGCTTCTTCTGCCTCACGGGGTTCTCCTTTTTCCACTAACCGTTCATTCTATCTACAGAATGCATGACGGTTCAAATGTTCCGGTAAACTTCCATGTCATATCTTCTTCTGCCGGAAGATACGTTACATTCGGTCTCCATGTTCCAACTACTACATTTTCCGAATTCACCCACAGACAATATTCTTCTCTGTATGATGTATTCAGAAGTCCCACAGAAAGATACAATGCATCTTCATCAAACGCATAAGATACCGCATGATATCTCTTCGTAAAATCATTCGGATACATATCATTACATTTCCAGTCCTTATATCCTGCAAAAAGAATCTTCTTTTCTCCTGCCACAGTAAGTTCCAGTTTTAATTCCTCTCCTACCATTGAAATCACTGCCGACTCAATTTGTCTTGGATTCTCTGTAAACACAATTCTTTTATTTAATAGTTTCTTTGTTGCTTCATTTGTGTCTTTTTTGTCACCTTCCGGCTTCGGAAGTGTCAGATGTACCAGTTTCTCTTCCAGTTTTTCCTGTGCCTCTTCCAGATTTTCTTTTTCACACGGGATCTGAACTGCTTCTTTTATGTATTTCAGACAGATATCTGCTGCCAGATATTCCGATGCCCCTGCCGTGATTCCGATTGCAACCGGATAATCACGAAAACAGATCAGATACTGTCCAAATGCTCCTTCTGCCGCAAAAATCTCTTTTCCGGCCTTGATATGATAAGCATAATGCGTCAGTGCTTTCTTCTCATCTTCCGGAATCACAACGCGTATCTTTCCTATCTCTTCGGTCCACCATGCCGGTATCAGCTGCTCTCCATTCCATTCACCTTTTTGAAGCAGAAGCTGTGCCAGTGCAGAGATCTTTCCTGCAGTCAGGTACATTCCCCATCCACCGGTGTTGTGTCCTTCCGGACTGGTCAGCCAGTTGATCTCACCAAATCCCATCTTGTCAAATACACGCTCCTGCATCAGTGCCAGACAGTTTTTTCCCATAACCTTTGTGACAATTCTTGAAAGTGTATAACTACATCCGGAATCATAATGGAATGCTTTTCCGATATCTTCTCTTATCTTCGGCTGTTTTAACCAGTTTGTCTCCCAGTCTTTTGTAAGCTTCGAAAACCATACATTATTGCAGCATTCTTTGGAACCTGCCTGCATGGTAAGCAGATGATAGATCGTCAGATCTTCCAGTGCCGGATCGTATTCTTCCGGAAGTTCATCTCTTACATAATCAAGCAGTTTATCTTCCAGATGAATCTTCCCCTCATCGAGTGCAAATCCCAGACAAATACTTGTTCCGATTTTTGAAAGTGAATGCATCATCTGCGGCTTCTCCAGTGAGAACGGCTCCCATGCACCCTCTAAGATAACTTTTCCATCAAACCGTACTGAGATACTGTGGATTTCCACTGTCTGTTCCAGTTCCGTTAACATCTCTGTCAATTTCTCCGGATTCAGTCCCAGTTCACCCGGTTTTACATAAGTTGCCGCCATCTTACTTTTCCTCCTTTTTTACAGATGGATCCCAGAGTGAAGTCTCTATACGGATACCACCTTTCTTTGTCAAATAGATTCCGATCAGTATCAGTGCAAGCATAACAATAACCGCTGCTACTGCATAAGATACTTTAATACTGAAAATACCCTTTACAAAGATAACTGTATAAATGATGATACTTACAGTACAGAATGTATATAATGCCCCATTTGAAAAATGGAATTTATTCTTTGCCCATGCTTCCGGATATCTTTTTGGAAGTCTTGAAATTGCATATACAACAGTCACATTCATGAAGAATGTAATTACCTGGAAAATGTTTGTGATTGTTACAATGCTCATATCCGTAACGATTGGGATCAGAACAACGATCAGTGTGTATGTATAAATCAGATACGGTGCTCCAAAACGATTCTCTTTTAAAATAAACTTTGGAAGCCATCCGTCTTTTGCAGCCTGTGCAAGAGGATATCTGACATCATTGAATACACCGTTCAGTGTAGTAATGATCGCCATGATTGGTCCGCCGATCATGAAAATCTTATATACTGCACCAGGAAGGATTGCCTGCGCTGCCGGTAAGATTGTCGGTGCTCCTGCAACTTCATCATGCGGAAGCACACCGCCTGTTACCATGGCAAGCCCCACATAGATGAACAGAAGACATGGCACACATGCCATACTTGCAAACGGTACATCCTTTGTCGCTTTCTTTGCATCTTTTCCGTACCAGAGGATATTGTAATATCCATTTGCTGAGTTGATCAGAAGTAATGCAGCAAGCATGAATCCTTTAAAGCCTCCGGTAAACATCTTATCCCCAGAGAACTGGAAGATCGGCTGCTTGATCTGTGTCAGTCCAAAGATAACATAAAGTACCATCGTGATCAACAAGATCGTTGATAAGATCTTACTAACCTTTGCAAAAATATCCATTCCCAGAAGGTTTAATACAAATAAGATGCAGATTCCCACAACAGCAATTGCTTTTACTGTAATTCCCGGAAGAAGATTATTTACATACAAGCCTAATGCCAGTGCAAAAGAGCTGTTCAGGATTGGAGTTACAAGCTTCGTATACGCTACCAGTCCTCCTGCACTTACACCGGATAAATTTGTTACAATCGAGTAAGGTCCCCCTGCCACTCTCATAGTTCCCCCAAGGATAATATACGGAAATACCATAAAAAATCCCATAACGATAGCTGTCAGATATGCCAGCCATACGGAATATCCTGTCATTGCCATCGCCGGTCCGATCAATGTTACCATTCCTGATCCAATTACCATTCCTACCGCAATAGCAAAGAGATCTCCTCGCTCCAATATACCAGGCTTTGGTTCCGGAGTGTTCACGATTAAGTTCTTGTTACTCATTTTTCTTTCTCCTTTGTCCTTTACTCTTATCATTTATTTTTTATTATTTATAAATGATAATGTATCCATAATCAAATTGTAATCAAAAGCGCCGGACTTGTCAATCGTTAATCACAAGTTCGACGTTTTACATAATTTTTACTTTATTTTTTGTGCATATTTACTTTTCAAATTCCGTCAATACATCCTCTAAGCTTCGTTCTATATGCTGATGCATCTTCATCGCTGCTTCCATGGTATCGCATTTTTTCATACTTTCTACAATACCCTCATGTTCTTTCAACGATTTTTTTGCATACTCTGCTTCTGTCATCTTTACTCCCATCGATAATCCGCTCCAGAGTTCCGAAAGCATTTTCTTTAATTTTTCATTCCCGGCAGCTATCCATATCTCCATGTGAAGCGACTGATTCAGCTTCGAATAGTTCTCATAATCCTGTTTCTCTATCATCTCTTTCGAAACAGTTAATACCTGCTCGATCCGGCTCATATCAATGCGGTTCTTACAACACAATACACACGCTTCACTTTCCAGTGCCGCCCGGATCTGGAAATGTTCTCTGAGCGTTGTCTCATTGATTCCCAGTACCGTTGCTCCTTTGTTCTGTTGCAGATCTATCAAGCCGTCCCTTTCTAGAATCTGGAATGCCTCTCTGACTGGTGTAATGGAGACCCCAAGCTCTTGGGCCGTACTTTCCAGAGTTAACACTTCTCCTTCTGTAATCTGTCTTGAGATAATCGCCTTTCTAAGTGCTGCCGCCACTCTTTCCCTTGCCGGTAACATTTTTATCGGTTTTAAACCAAGCATTTTTTATTCTCCTTATCAAAGTTTTCCTTGTGTTTATATTGTATACATTATTATCTATAATGTAAACCCTTTTTCTTTAATAAGTCTTCCGTTGATTTTTGCTCATATTCTCGCGTTCTTTCTCATTTTATGTTATAATTTTCTTAAAAACTTAAGGAGGTTTTACTATGAGCCATATTTCCTATGCCTTCAATCATTCTGACATAGAAGCAACCGCTTACGCTCTTACCGTTCTGCCTCGTCTTGGACTTGCAGAATCAGAAGCCCAGGCAGAAATTAATTATCAACTCTGTTGTTCTGCGGCGAAAAAATTGATTAATCACGCCACAGATATTACACCCGACGAATTTCGTACCATTATTGCAGCACTCCAGGCTGCCAAACTCATCATTCTTGGTGATATCGAAGTCGATGCAAAAACATGCAGCGAATGCAAGAGTTATTTCTTTACGATCAACAAATTATTATCCACCTTTGAAAAGCAATTATTACAGGAATAAGATCAACTGAACTACAGACAAAGCTGCCGATGGCAGCTTTGTCTGTAGCTTTGCTATGCAAAGAAAAACCCCGGAAACATTGCATTTCCGGGGCTGCTGTGTACTTCTTTTTTGTATATCTCGAATGATTCGTATAAATTATCTCTTTGAGAACTGTGGTGCTCTACGAGCTGCTTTGAGACCGTATTTCTTACGTTCTTTCATACGTGGATCACGTGTAAGGAATCCAGCTTTCTTAAGAACTGGTCTGTAATCAACATCAGCCTCAAGAAGTGCTCTTGCAACACCGTGACGGATTGCTCCAGCCTGTCCTGTGTATCCACCACCCTTAACATTAACGATTACATCAAATTTTCCTTCTGTGTCTGTTGCAGCTAATGGCTGGCGAACAACAACCTTTAATGTCTCAAGTCCAAAATACTCATCGATATCTCTTTTATTGATAGTAATTTTACCTGTTCCTGGTACTAAATATACTCTAGCAACAGATTTTTTTCTTCTACCTGTTCCGTAAAATTTTGCAGTAGCCATTGTAAAATCCTCCTTTTAACCTTTCTTAGAATTTCAGTTCAACTGGTTTCTGAGCCTGCTGAGCGTGCTCTGGTCCAGCGTATACGTGAAGTTTCTTGATCATAGATCTTCCTAAAGGTCCCTTTGGAAGCATTCCCTTAACAGCAAGTTCGATAACCTTCTCTGGTTTCTTAGCCATCATCTCTGCTAATGTAGTCTCTTTCATTCCACCTACATATTCAGAGTGATTGTAATAAATCTTCTGATTCAGTTTCTTACCTGTTACATTAACCTTTTCTGCATTTACAACGATTACATAATCGCCTGTATCAACGTGTGGTGTGAACTCCGGTTTGTTCTTTCCTCTTAAAACCTTAGCAACTTCTGATGCTAAACGTCCTAATGTATATTCCGAAGCGTCAACTACATACCATTTTCTTTCAATCTTATCTGGATTAGCCATATAAGTTTTCATTGTGGTTTACCTCCTGTGAATCATTAACATTTTCATGATAATATATCAGAATCAGCAAGATTCCGGGGCTTTGGCCTCTTACTGTTTCTCCTTTTGTCATACTTGCTTATTATATTATACTGTACCGTGTGTGTCAACTGTTTTTTGACATATTTTTCTTATATTTTTACTTATTTTCGTTGATCAAATGTACTTTTCCCGAGAATCTTCCCGTACATTTTTCATACTAAAATTTTAAATACTGTACACTATATGGTTTCAGTTCAAGCTGACCATTCATCGTAACCGTTTCCCCGGTCAGCAGATCTGCTGCCGTTCCATTCAGTTCTCCTGCATTGGCAGTGTATGGATAATCCGCAGCATTGATTGCAACGATCACTCGTTCTTTCTCTGAGCAGCGCTCGAATACCAGCTGATGATTCTGGATCACTACATTCTTATAAGCACCATTGCAAAGTGCATCACTTTCCTGGCGTACACGGATCAGTTTCTTAATAAACTCTGTCAGCTCATTTGGCTTTGGTTCTTCAAAGCAAGGGCGAAGCGCATAGTCATTATCCGGTGCTTTCTCCCCCTGCTCAGCCCATTCACTTCCATAATACAGGCACGGGATTCCCGGCATACCCATAAGCAGTCCGTATGCCAGCGGAATATGTTTCTTATTCGTCAGAATGCTTGCCAGTCTTGTAACATCATGATTATCCACAAATGTCATCAGGTGCTTTCCTCTGTAAATACACCACTGATCACTTCCGAACTGACGGTGCAGGGAATGTGCGATCTCGAACATATTCATACTGTTAAAGCTGGAATATAATCCCTTGTAGCACTCATAATTCGTGCAGCTGTGAAGCATCTCATCATTCACGATAATATTATAATCGCCAAACAATACCTCTCCGATCAGTGCAAAGTCCGGTTTTAATTCCTGTGTATAAGAGCGGAGACGTCTCATGAAATTATGATCCAGACTATAAGCCACATCCAGACGGAGACCGTCGATATCAAATTCGTCAATCCAGTATTTTACACATTCCATCAGATAATCTACGACTGCCGGATTCTGAAGGTTTAATTTGACCAGCTCAAAATGGCCTTCCCATCCTTCATACCAGAATCCGTCATTATAGCAGCTGTTGCCGTCAAAGCTGATATGGAACCAGTCTTTGTACGGTGAATCCCATTTCTTCTCCTGTACATCTTTAAATGCCCAGAAGCCTCGTCCCACATGGTTAAATACACCATCCAGTACAATTTTTACGTTATGTTTATGCAGATCTTCACAGACCTCTTTAAAATCTTCATTCGTTCCAAGCCTGCAGTCGATCGTCTTAAAATCTCTTGTATCATATCCATGATTGTCCGATTCAAAGATCGGATTTAACAGAATTGAATCTACTCCTAATGTCTGAAGATACTCAGACCAGTCCATAAGTTTGCGGATACGAGGAACACACACACCGTCATTGTGCACCGGTGCCCCACAGAATCCGATCGGATAAATCTGATAAAAAATACTATTGTAAGCCCACATTACTCATCCATCCTTTCTGTGTCTGCCATAAACTATGCTCCGGCAGATCACTCACTGTTCTATTATACCACATTTCGTTCTTTAAAGACACAAAAGACACTGCCACTGGCAGTGCCTCTTGCATACTTCCCTATCTGAAAGACCTGCCGCTGGCAGGTTATTTCCTGTTATATATAAGTTTCTCTCCCCGCATGAATATGTAGAACCATACAAACAGCAGCACACCTTTCAGAATACTCGAAATCGTAATACTCCACCAGATCCCGTTCAGCGCAAGTGTTGTATGAACCAGTATCAGCGCAAGCGGAATCCTGAGCGCCGTAAATACAATACTGATCACAGATGGCGGCACGGTCTTTCCATACCCCGAAAATGCACCTGCCGTCGTAATCTCAAGACTCATAAAAAGCTGCGATACACCAAGGATCCGAAGATAATCCACTCCAAGCGGAATTACATCTTTTTCTGTAATAAAAATCCGGAATACCGGAGCCGGACAGCATATTAATAATAGCGTACAGAAAATCCCCCATACAAATACTACTTTTAATGCGCTGACATATCCCTGATAGATCCGTCTCTTCTTACCTGCGCCATGGTTCTGCGATGTAAATGAATTCACCGCTGCTGCAAAACCATCCGCTGTCATCCACGAAATTGATTCTATCTGTGAACCAACTTTCTGGACAGCCACCGCCGCATCTCCATATCCCGCGACCAGACGTGCAATGATCATCGATATTCCGGTAAACAGCATACTCTGAACAGACGTTGGAAAACCGATTCTGACAATTCCTTTCATATGATGCAGATCCGGCTTCTTCAGATATCTTACATATTGAAAAAGTACGGTATCCTTCATCGCAAATATAAAAAACATAACTGTAACGATCATCTGCGCGATTACCGTAGCAATTGCTGCACCTGTCACTCGAAGAACCGGAAATGGTCCGATTCCAAAAATCAGAACCGGATCCAGGATGATATTAACAACCAGTCCGGTCGTTGTTGCCAGAAATACCGGCCTGCTGTTACCGATTGCCGTAAATAATCCGGTATACGTCTGATTTAAAAAGGAAAACAAGACAAGACCGCAAGTAATTTCAAGATAATATATGGCATCCCGGATCACCTGTGCCTGATTCAGATGGAAAAAATGAATCAGTGGTTTTGCCCCTAATATACAGACAAGTCCATAAATAATCCCCAAAATCAACGTAAGCTGTAACGCGTTGGATGCATATTCTGCGGCCTCTTCACTATTAGATGCCCCAAGTGCATGTCCGACATTAACCTGCCCTCCCATTTTTGCAAGCGCGGCAAGTCCGTTGGAAAGCCACATATACATTCCTGCTGCCCCAACAGACGCTACCGCCGAACTTCCGATACGGCCGATCCAGATCATGTCGGTCATATTGTACGCCATCTGGATCAATGACGTCGCCATGATCGGGACAGCCAGTCTGGTAAGAGATGATAATACAGGTCCGTTTACCAAATCAATTTTCTTTTGCATGATTGGCTATACTCTTTTCAATACTTTCACGATCTCGCCCATATACATCGTATGATAATCCTTATCCGGATACCATTTCTCATCATTTTCCTTAACATCGAAACATTCTGGTTTCATATCCTGTGTATACTGAGTCTTGCATACGAAGATCAGATCTGCTTCTTCAACTGCAGTTGTTCCGTCTACCGCATATGGATGAAGACCTGCTTCTTTCCATTTATCTTCTACGTCTTTTCCTGATACAGATCCGCATACGCTTAATGCTTTTCTGTAATCTTCTGACAGGAAAGAAAGCGTGTACATACCGGTCTCATCCATGAATTTCTTCGTGTATCTCTGCGGGCGGATATATGCAGTTGCGATATTCTTTCCCCACATGATTCCGACACCACCCCAGCTTGCTGTCATGGTGTTACTCTTTTTTTCATCTCCTGCTGTTACCAGCATCCACTCTTTTGAAATCTTTGTGAATGGGTTGAATTCCAGACTTTCAATTGCTACTTCTTTAAATGCCATTTCCATATCCTCCTTATCATCTTTATGTACTCTCACAAAATTAAGTATGAAACAGTACCAAGAGTACATCTTTGCTTTTAGAATTACAGACAGTGAGTATTCACTGCCTGCAATTTTACTGTGTTCTTTTATAATTATACTACTTTACTAACACTTTACGGAAGTTTTTCTTACCCTTTTTCAGGACTACGCCTTCTCCACTTAATGCTTCTCCGGCAAATGTCTGGAATACATCTGTCACCTTCTCACCATCTACAGATACTCCACCCTGCTGTACGGCACGGCGTGCTTCTGACTTAGAAGCTGTCAGTCCTGATTTTACTAACATCGTCAGGATATCGATGTTACCGTCTGTAAGGTCTTCTTCTGTCAGTTCTGTCTTTGGCATATCTGCTGCTGCACCTGTTGAGAATAATGCTCTTGCTGCCTCCTGTGCCTTCTGTGCTTCTTCTTCACCGTGAACCAGTTTTGTAAGCTCGAATGCAAGAATCTCTTTTGCTGTGTTAAGCTGTGCACCTTCCCAGCTGTCCATCTTGTCGATCTCTTCTAATGGAAGGAATGTCAGCATACGGATGCATTTTAACACGTCTGCATCTGCAACATTTCTCCAGTACTGGTAGAATTCGAATGGTGATGTCTTGTTAGGATCAAGCCATACAGCACCGCTCTGTGTCTTACCCATCTTTTTACCTTCTGAGTTCAGAAGCAGTGTGATCGTCATAGCAGAAGCGTCTTTTCCGAGTTTACGACGGATCAGTTCTGTACCTGCAAGCATGTTGCTCCACTGATCGTCCCCGCCAAACTCAAGGTTACATCCGTATTTCTGGTATAACTCATAGAAGTCATATGCCTGCATGATCATATAGTTGAACTCAAGAAAGCTGAGTCCTTTTTCCATTCTCTGCTTGTAGCACTCTGCTGTCAGCATACGGTTAACGGAGAAATGTGCTCCGACTTCACGTAATACTTCGATGTAGTTCAGTCCCATCAACCAGTCAGCGTTATTAACCATCAATGCTTTTCCATCTGAAAAATCGATAAATCGACTCATCTGTTTCTTAAAGCAGTCACAGTTGTGCTGGATTGTCTCCGGTGTCATCATCTGACGCATATCTGTTCTTCCGGATGGATCACCGATCATAGCTGTTCCTCCACCGATCAGTGCGATTGGTTTATTTCCTGCTTCCTGTAGACGTTTCATCAGGCACAGTGCCATGAAATGTCCTACGTGAAGGCTGTCTGCTGTCGGGTCAAATCCGATGTAGAATGTAGCCTTTCCATTGTTGACCAAGTCTTTGATCCTGTCTTCGTCTGTTACCTGTGCGATCAGACCTCTTGCAACGAGTTCTTCATAAATTCCCATTTTTATTCTCCTTTTATTATGTTAATGATTTACAGAATTCTCACTTTACTTCAGCTTGCAAATATGCTTTTCAGAAAGCGATTTTCCCACATAACTGGTCAAAAAAAGTCCTTATCCAATCAATATTGGATAAGGACGATATTAACCGTGGTACCACCTTATTTCGCTGATTACCTGCGTATTCAGCCTCATTCAGTCTGCGTGTTCACAGACCTTTGCACTATAACGTGTGCCCGACGTCACAGCCTACTTTCGAAAACACTCATAATTCTTATCGTGTATCATTTCGGTGTGCAGCTCCAAGATGTATTCATTCTTCACTCTTTCATGCGCCTCTCATCAACCGGCAGCTTTCTGTATGGGTGTGTGAATCACTACTTCTTCTTTTCCAAGCCTTTGTGATATCTGTATATTATTTTCCTGTCTGTGTTAAAGACTAACTGATTTGATGAACTTTGTCAAGATGATTTTTAATCTCCATCTTTTATTTTTTCAAAAAGTTGCAGCCATGCTCCTGCAATTATTTCATTTCCATATTCTGTCAGATGAATACCATCCGTTGTAACACTCTCATATCCTGCTTTTTCTGCTTTCAATATTATCATGTCCTGAAGCGCAAGAAAGTCCGCATGATATTTTTCTGCAATCTTTTTTTCGATTCTTTCTGTCTGTTTTATTCCCGGAATCCAGTTTTCATACATTCTGGGATATGGCACTATAAATGGCGACATACAGATAAGCTTTGCATCCGATTGCTCTGTAATTTCTTTCAAAATGGCTTCATAACAGGCTTCAAACTGCTGTTCTTCCAGGCTCTTTCCTGTATTCATCATAACTCCGACGTCATTGCATCCTATCAGAATGCTTACGACATCCGGTCGTTTTAAAATACATTCCTTCTCCAATATACGTTTCACTCCATGAATCGTGAATCCATCATGTCCTCGATTCATAATGTCGTACTTCTTCCTTCCGCCGCCACTGTCATTCAACTTCTCAGCCACCATATTCACATAACCGTTTCCCAGTGGATTTTCTAAAAAGCAATGACTGGCATCTGTAATACTGTCACCTAAAAATATAATCTTTTTCATCTGTCCTTAACACCAAATGGCCTTATACTATAAATTGCATGAATTATAATTCCTGTCCGTCCTTAATTACCATCTTAAGCTCCAAATTCTCGTCTAATAATACGATATTCGCTTTCTTTCCCGGTGCGATCGAACCATATGTATCTTCAATTCCAAGACTCTTAGCCGGATTGATCGTCGCACATGCAATAGCTGTCTCAAGTGGGATCTCCATCTTTTTAACTACTGTACGCAGGCAGTCAGCAAGGTTTGTTACTGATCCAGCAAGTGCTCCGTCAGATACCAGTGTCGCATGATTTCCAACTACTTTTACATCCAGACCGCCAAGTGTATACTGTCCGTCCGGCATTCCGGTTGCACGCATGCTGTCACTGATCAGGATCATGCGGTCTGCTCCCATCATCTTGAACGCTGCTCTTACCATAGATGGGTGGATATGTACACCGTCACAGATAATTTCTGCCATTACATGTGCACTGTCGGACACTGCTCCTACAACACCCGGTTCACGGTGAGTGAATGCAGGCATCGCATTAAAGAGATGTACGGCATGATTTGCTCCGGCATCGAATGCTGCTTTCGCATGTGCATAATCCGCATTGGTATGTGCAAGCGAAATGTTCACTTTATCTTTCATTGCTTCTACAAATGCAACTGCGTCCTCGCTTTCTTCCGGCGCAAGTCCTACAAACTTCACAAGTCCTTCCGAAGCATCAAGGAATCTCTGACAAATGGCCGTATCACAAGGCATGATATTTCTTTCATCCTGCGCTCCTTTTTTCACCGGGCTGATGAACGGGCCTTCCATGTTCACGCCTACAAGATCCGCTCCCTTCGGATTCTGTTCTTTTTTGTATTCTGCTGCTGTTCTTAAGATATCTTCCAGTTCTTCTACCGGAAGTGTCATCGTTGCCGGTGCGATTGTTGTAACACCCACAGAAGCCTCATATTTTGCAATATTTTCAATAGCCTCTTTACTGTTATCACAGAAGTCATCTCCCATACACCCGTGGAAATGCAGATCGATCAGTCCCGGGATTGCGTATGCCCCCTGTCCGTCAACGACTTCTTCCCCCAGCATATCCGGTACGTTTTCTGTCGTGTAAATGCTTTCGATCTTGTCATCGTGAACAACAATGCCGCCTGCTGTAAATTTTTTGTCTTCTGTATAGACAATTACATTTTTGATTATCATTTTATATATCCTCCATTTTATTTTTTCCCAACATACCTCTTAACATTCTAAAAACTCCTGTGCATCCCTTCTCCTTCTTCCAGCGCACGCAGTGTATTATCATGCAAAACTTCTTTTTCATATTTATCCTGTTCCAAATAGTAAGAATAGATAATATCAAGCATGACCAAAATCGGGAACTGCGGTGAGATTACATTCCCATGATTCAGGTGTCTGAGTGATGGAATCAGAACAACTTCTGTGCAGAACTGCTCGAAGTCACCCCGGTTGTTCGCCGTAAAAAGAATCGTTTTCGCACCTTTCCGATATGCTTCTTTCAGAAGAAACAAGACCTCTTCCTTGGATCCGCTGATACTGATTCCGAATACGAGGCTTCTTCTGTCCTGGAATACCGCCTGCATACGCATCATATCTCTTTCTACCAGCGAATCAATATCCACACCGATTCGCATAAAACGCAGTTCCATCTCTCTTGCTGCCAGACCGGAACTTCCAGTTCCGCACACGAACACACGCTCCGCCTGATTCAGATATCTGCTGATCCTTGCAATCTGCGCCTCATCCACCAGACTGTAAGTCTTATTCAGAAGTTCCTGATACGCATTCAGGATCATTCGCGTATTACCGGTAATGGATTCCTGCTTTTCTACAAATGTCTCTTCATACTGATAGATGAATTCTCTGTATCCGCGATATCCGCATTTCTTCGCAAATCTGGATAACGACGCTTCTGATACGAAGAGTCTCTCGGAAATGGATTTTGATGAAAAATCCACTTTCTTTCTGTTCTGTATAAAAAAATCTGCGATATTCCGTTCCACTGTCGTAAATTTATCATAATTCGATTCTATGATCGGAACGACTGATTTTACATAATATTCCATATCTTACTATTCCTGCTTCTTTATTTTATAACTCCAGACTATGCATGTCTTCCCTGAAAATGATAGAATGCGCCTAACATACCGGCATTGTTCTGGTTTTTGGCAAATGCGATACTTGTATGCTCCCACATGCTGGACACCAGGTATTTTTCCACTGCTTTTTCAATCTTGTCCTTCAGGAATGCTTCCTGCGCCATGATTCCGCCGCCAAGTACGACAACTTCCGGATTCACTACATAGCAGATATTGGCAATTCCTTTTCCAAGTACATCCACCATCTCGTCAATTGCACGGTTACAGATCTCATCGTCTTTTTTCGCCTCTTCGAAAATGTGATATCCGCTCCAGTTTTCGGTTGGTTCTTCCTTCCACGCAGCTACTTTCTTTGTCAGGATGCTTGCTGCTCCGAGTGTCTGGAAATCACTGTCATCCATATGCATATATCCAACTTCACATGCACTGTTGCTGAATCCGTGGAACACTTCACCATTCAGAAGGATACAGCCGCCGATTCCGGTTCCGATCGTCAACATCACTGCTGCCTTGCTTCCTGCAGCCGCACCTGCTTTATACTCTGCAAGTCCGGCACAGTTTACATCATTTTCCACTTCACATGGAATTCCGAATCGTTCTTCTACTGTCTTTTTAAATGCCGTTCCGATATAATTCGGGATCAACGGTGCAGAATAGAAGATTTCTCCTTTTTCGATGTCCACCATACCTGCAGTAGAGATACACACACCTGCATCTGCTTCACCTTTTAACTCTTCTACGATACCGATCACTTTCTCAAGGATCGCCGGTCCGCCTTTTTGTGCTTCTGTCTTCATTTCTTTTTTTAACAGTACTTCTGCATTCTCGCTTACAATCCCATATTTGATGGCTGTGCCGCCGATATCAATACTAATATATTTTTTCATTTCTTCTTTTCCTCTTTCACTATCCTTCATTATACTCGTTAGGCCAGAAAAGGGCAAACCGTTCTTTCATGGTTTGCCCTCGACTTTTCTGATTAGATCTTTACTTTGAATATTGCCTTTTTGATGGCTTCCGGTTCCTGAACCTGAACCGCTGTTCTGTGTCCGTCACTTGGATAACAGATCAGGAAATCTCCATCTGTCAGGACTACTGAAGAATTCTTTTCTCCATCCATTGGAAGAAAATCATCTTTTTCCACAAAATCTTTTAATTCCATATTCTGAATGAAGTTCAGATCGATCTGTTCATTTCCATGGATCATTACATGGACGTCCAGATAATTTTTATGTGCTTCCCAGAAACGTTCTTCCGGTGTTGTTGTTGTATATTCTACGATATTGACAAACAGTCTGTCACCATCGATTTCATGACTTCCCTTTTCATAAGATGCAAGGTCGTGTGTCTTTGCATATTCAAAGCACTCTTTTACCTGCTCTTCCAGAAATGGAAATTCAGATAAATTATTGATATTTCCAAAAATCACGGATTTTTCACTCCTTCTTAGTTTTTGTAAATGGTTGTATCAGGAGCAGGTACGGAATCGTCTCCTTTTACCTTTCTCCAGATGATACTTGCCGGAATACCGATCACCAGTGATACTACAATTGAGATGATTGAGTATGACCAGATTGATACATGATCAGCAGGTACGAAGTATTTGATATATACCATTACTGCAGATGCTGCAACGAATGCACATACTGCTCCGAATGTATTTGCAACCTTTGTAAATGCTCCAAGGATAAATGTTCCGATCAGGATACCAAGTACCAATCCCATAAATCCATTGAACCATTCGTATGCAGATTTTACTCCGCCATTAGCCAGTACCATAGCAACTACGATTGCGAAGATACCGACGATCAGAGATACATACTGTCCGATCTTTGTCTGTTTCTCAAAGCTTAATTCTTTCTTAGAAAGTCTTGCCTGAATATCCAGTGTCCAGCTTGATGCTACAGAGTTCAGACCTGTGGAAAGTGTAGACTGTGCTGCTGCATAAATAGCTGCTAACAGAAGTCCTGTTACACCAACCGGAAGCTCAAATGCGATGTAAGATGCGAAGATCTGGTCCTGAGCTGCTGCCGGTGGAAGTGTATTCTGCTGATAGAATACGTATAATCCTGTACCGATCAGGTAGAATACTGTTGCGATGAAGATAGATAATCCTCCGTTTGTAAGCATCATTTTGTTCAGTTTTTTAGTATCTGTTGTAGTTGTAAAACGCTGTACAATATCCTGACTTGATACATAGGATCCCATTGTATTGAATCCGGCACCAACAATCATGATAAATACGCTGTCTTTGAAAATGTTAGGGTTGAAGATCGGCTGATCTACAGCAAGGAATTTATGCTCTGTTGTAAGTGCATGCATGATTGCTCCAAATCCACCGTCTAAGTGTACCAGCAGGAAGATCAGTGCGAAAGTAACACCGATCAGAAGTACAGATCCCTGGATGAAGTCTGTCCAAAGTACGGATTTCAGACCTCCTGTGTATGAGTAAATAATAGCAATGATACCCATGATAATGATCAATAAGTTTACGCTGATTCCAGTCAGACTTCCAAGTACCATACATGGAAGGTACATGATGATTGACATACGTCCGATCTGGTAAATGATGAACATTACAGCTCCAAGTACACGAAGTCCTTTGCTTCCGAATCTCAGTTCCAAATAATGATATGCTGTATCAATATCCAGTTTGCTGTAGATTGGCAGGAAGAATTTAATCGTGATCGGGATAGCTAACAGCATACCAAGCTGTGCGAACCACATGATCCATGTTCCTGCGTATGAGTTTCCTGCTAATGACAGGAATGAAATCGGACTTAACAGTGTTGCGAAAATTGATACGGAAGTTACCCACCACGGTACAGTTCCGTCTCCTTTAAAATACTCTTTTCCTTTCATTTCTTTCTTTGCGAAATGAAGGCCGGCGAACAGTACAGCCGCGAGATAAACTACTAAAATAACTAAATCTACTACGGTAAACCCTTGCATCGTCTCTCTCCTTACAGATATTTTTCTTTCACGTATTTTTTATATAATCTTACAGATATTTAGCTTTTGCGTCGCGAACCATCTTAGCTGCTTCTTCAACGATAGCCATGTCTTCTTCTACTAATGCCGGCAGTGGCTCTCTTACTCCGCCAAGTTCCAGACCTTCGTTGATCTTTAACATAGCTTTGATCACTGCGTACATATTTCCGTGTGCAGAGCACATCTTATAGATAATCTCATCACAAGCATACTGGATTTCTCTTGCTTCTTCCATCTTTCCGGCTCTTACATACTCGTCTAATTTCAGATATAATTCCGGCATAACTCCGTATGTACCACCGATTGCTCCTTCAGCTCCGATGACACGTCCACTCATGAACTGCTCATCTGGTCCGTTGAAGATGATGTAGTCAGGACCTGCTGCCTGTTTGAACATCTGGATATCCTGTACCGGCATAGAAGAGTTCTTAACACCAATTACGTTAGGATTCTTTCTCATCTCTGCGAAAAGTCCCTGTGTAAGAGCTACTCCTGCAAGCTGTGGAATGTTGTAGATTACGAAGTCTGTGTTTGGTGCTGCTGCACTGATGTCATTCCAGTACTGAGCGATTGCATACTCTGGCAGGTGGAAGTAGATCGGTGGGATTGCTGCGATTGCATCAACTCCAAGGCTTTCTGCATGTCTTGCAAGCTCCTGGCTGTCTTTTGTGTTGTTGCATGCAACGTGTGCGATTACTGTAAGCTTTCCTTCTGCTGCTTTCATAACGTTCTCAAGGATGATCTTACGGTCTTCTACGCTCTGGTAGATACATTCTCCTGATGAACCGTTAACGTATACACCTTTTACACCTTTTTCTACGAAGTACTTTGTCAGTGCCTGTACGCCTTCCGGACTTACATTGCCTTCGTTGTCATAACATGCATAGAATGCTGGGATCACGCCTTTGTACTTTTCAAGATTTCTCATTGTTTTTTCTCCTTTTCTTTTTTGATATATTGCTTTATCTTTTTATAATGTTATCAATAAATCCTTTAGGGAATTATCTTTCCATTTCTTCCACAAATGATTTTGTGATCAGCTGTGGTCTTGTGATAATAGAACCGACAACAACGCTGTATGCTCCAAGTTCGATCACGTGTCTTGCTTTTTCCGGTGTGTTGATGTTACCTTCTGCAATGACTCTGTGTTTTGCTTTTGCGACAATCTTTCTTAAGATTTCGAAATCATTTGCCTCGATCTTGTCGCCCTTGCTCTGCTCTGTGTAACCAACCATTGTAGTTCCAATGAAGTCAAATCCAAGTTCATCCGCATGCAGTGCTTCTTCCACTGTAGAACAGTCTGCCATAAATAACTGATCCGGATATTTTGCTTTTACTTCTTTAAAGAACTCATCTAATGTCTTTCCGCCAGGTCTCTTTGAAATAGTAGCGTCCATAGCGATGATTTCAGGTTTTACTTCCATCAGTTCTTCGATTTCTTTCATCGTTGGTGTAATGTAGATATCACTGTCATCATAATCTCTTTTTACGATTCCGATGATCGGCAGATCAACCTGTGACTGGATCTCCTTGATATCTTCTTTTGTATTTGCACGAATTCCGCTTGCACCTCCCTGTTTTGCAGCCAGTGCCATTCTTCCCATAATGAATGAAGAATGTAAAGGTTCATTCGATAATGCCTGACAAGAAACGATTAATTTTCCTTTCAGATTTTCTACTTTCTGATTCATTGTTTTGTTCCCTCCTTCGTTCTGCAATCAGTATAATATTGTTCGATTTTATTTTCAAGTGTCTTTGTAGTTGTTGAAAGCTCTTTCATTCTTTTCAATTCCCCTCTCCATTTTTCCTTATTTTTCGTCTTTCATTTTGTGCAACTTGCACAATTCCAGGTAGTTTCTTTCCAGTTTTGAAAGTAGTTTCTGTTCTTTCTATTTCACTTGAAAATTCATTTATAATGTATATACTGGTATTCAGAAACAAAAAACAATTGAATAAGGAGAGGTTATTATTATGGTAATTTATAAAGCAAAAGACTATCAGGATATGAGCCGTAAAGCAGCAAACATTATTTCTGCACAGATCATTATGAAACCAAACTGTGTACTTGGACTTGCAACCGGATCTTCACCGGTCGGTACTTATAAACAGCTGATTGAATGGTATAAGAAAGGTGATCTTGATTTTTCTCAGGTTACAAGCGTGAACCTCGATGAATATAAAGGACTCAGTCCGGAAAATGACCAGAGCTACAGATATTTCATGAACACCAATCTTTTCGATCATGTAAATATCGATAAAACACGTACTTTCGTTCCGAACGGACTGGAAGCAGATTCTGACAAAGCCTGCAGTGAATACAATGAGATCATCCGCAAACAGGGCGGCGTAGACCTTCAGCTTCTCGGTCTTGGACACAACGGACACATCGGATTCAACGAGCCAGGTGCTGCTTTTGAAAAAGAGACACACTGTGTAGATCTGACAGAAAGCACAATTGAAGCCAACAAACGTTTCTTCGAATCTGAAGATGATGTTCCAAGACAGGCCTACACAATGGGTATTAAAAATATCATGCAGGCAAAGAAGATCCTCGTAGTCGTAAGCGGAGAAGATAAAGCTGCAATCTTAAAAGAAGTATTATACGGCCCAATTACTCCGGAAGTTCCTGCTTCTATCCTTCAGCTTCACAATGATGTTACGATTGTGGCTGATGCAGCTGCACTTAGCAAAATTAATATGTAGATCACAGGACTTACCACCGGCAAGTTCTGTTGTATACTTTGGTATAAAAAAGCAGGCGTTCTATTGAAAGAATGCCTGCTTTTTTATATCTGTCTTACTGATTTGACTCCGTACTTTTGATGCGTGCGGCTTTTTTTCTGCCTGTAATAACCAGGATTGCTGATACTATCACAATTGTGCCTGCCAGAAGTTGTGATACCGGAAGTCCAACTTTCGGCAATAAAAGCTGATCTGTTCTGAGGCTTTCGATCCAGAATCTGCCAAGACCGTAGCCTAAGAGATAGATCAGGAAGACCTCTCCATCGAATTTCTTGTGTTTGCGGTATAGCAGCATAATGATCAGCACCATCAGGCACCACATGGATTCATACAGGTATGTCGGGTGAACCTGAATGTACATGACCCCTTTTACGGTCTCTGCATGATTCCACATCTTTGTAGTAATGTCTGAGCTTCTGACTGCATCTACCGGAAGTCTCATTGCAAATAAGCCATTTGTATATTCACCGAATGCTTCTCGGTTAAAAAAATTTCCCCATCTTCCAATCATCTGTCCGGTGATCAGACCAAATCCGCCGGTATCAAATAAAAGAAACGGTGATATTTTTTTTATTTTTGCAAATATGAATACTACAATAATTGCAGTAATTACACCACCGTATATAGCAAGTCCTCCCTCACGGATATTAATGATGCTCTTAATGTCGTCTTTATACATATCCCAGGAGAAGATCACATAATATGCTCTTGCTCCGATAATCGAAAAGATTACTCCGTATATTGCCAGATCATAATAATCCTCTACATTCTGATGTGTGCGCTTTGCTTCCATTACTGCCAGCATGAGTCCCGCCAGGATCCCAATTCCTATGACGATCCCATAATATGCAATATCAAATCCAAATACGGTGATATGATCTCCGACAGATTTTAAATGAATTCCCAGATTCGGAAAATCAATTGTTCTGTGCATTTCTTTTTCCCTTTCCTTTTTCTTTATAGATATGACTTTCCAGATTGGCAGAAAAGCCGGCACATACCATGCCAGCTTTTCTATTTATACATTTTCTTATGTGTTTTCAGCATGCTTAGTATGCTTATACATTGAAACGGAACAGCATGATGTCTCCGTCTTTTACCACATAGTCTTTTCCCTCCAGACGGATCAGACCCTTTTCTTTGGCTGCTGTGTGACTTCCGCATGCGATCAGATCATCATAAGATACAACCTCTGCACGGATGAATCCTCTTTCAAAGTCAGAATGAATCTTTCCAGCTGCCTGAGGTGCCTTTGTTCCTTCTGTGATCGTCCATGCACGGACTTCCGGCTCACCTGCTGTCAGGTAACTGATAAGTCCAAGCAGTTTATAGCTTGCTTTGATCAGTTTTTCCAGACCAGACTCTTTTAATCCAAGATCTTCCAGGAACATCTTCTTCTCATCATCATCCAGTTCTGAAATCTCTGCTTCGATCTCTGCACATACAACGAATACTTCACTCTGCTCTCCCTTGGCATACTCACGAACAGCCTGTACCCCTTCGTTATTAGCCGCATCATCTGCCAGATCGTCTTCAGATACATTTGCTGCATAGATCACTGGTTTGTAAGTCAGAAGATTGTAGCTTTCCAGCCATGCCTGTTCTTCCTCGTCATCTACTTCTTCGAATGTCTTTGCAAGCTTTCCGTCTTCGAGATGTGCTTTAACCTTATTCAGAAGTCCGAGTTCTTTTGCTGCTGATTTATCATTTCTTGCAACTTTGGAAACTTTGGAAATTCTTCTTTCCAGGATTTCAAGATCAGAGAAGATCAGCTCTAAGTTAATTGTCTCGATATCACGAAGTGGATTAATGCTTCCGTCTACGTGTACGATATTGCTGTTCTCAAAGCATCTCACTACATGTACGATTGCATCTACTTCACGGATATTGGCAAGGAACTGGTTCCCAAGTCCTTCTCCTTTTGAAGCACCTTTTACGAGTCCAGCGATATCAACGAATTCAATTGCTGCCGGGATGATTTTTTTTGTGTGATACATCTCTCCCAGTACATTTAATCTTTCATCCGGTACAGTTACAACTCCTACATTCGGGTCGATGGTACAGAACGGGTAGTTAGCTGATTCTGCTCCGGCCTTTGTAAGTGAGTTAAACAGTGTACTCTTTCCTACGTTTGGTAATCCTACGATTCCTAATTTCATTTTTCTATTTCCTCCTGTGAATCTATCTGTTTTCTCTTTTTGGCACTCTATGTCTGATAGTCTTGCCGGTAATCATTCTCATTCCGGCACTCTTATATCACAATAAAAAAGTCTTAACACAGTATTTTGTATTATACCATGCTAGGACTTTTTTGTGAATAATTTTGCTTTAAATTCTATTATGAAAATTTTATCTGTCTTTTGTCTCCATCAGGATTACAATCCCTTTCATGAAGCTGATCGTAACTTCATCTTCCTGAAACTGATTGCTTACACACAGACTGTCATAAGGAATCAGGGTATGATTATCAAGCGGATACTTTGCCCCCTTAATACTAAATCCATATACCTCTTCCCCCAACGGGAACACTGAAAAATACGGCCCATATGTTTCACCTTTCTTCAGGTGTGTCTCCCCGCCTCCGATCAGACGGATCTTATTCTGCGTATCCATAATAACGGCATCAATCCCTGCTTTAAATGGAATTGCAAGGCTCTGTACATTAGCCCAGAGATGATCAATTCGCCCTCCGGTCGCTCCAAGGATCAAGATTTCCTTAGCCCCTAGTGTCATCGCAAGTCTTATTGCAATCTCTGTATCCGATGCATCTTTTACCGGATTAAATTCACGAATAGGAACATTCGTCTCATTGCGGTAATAATCACCGATTTCTTTTTTTACACTGTCGAAATCGCCAACAATATAATTCGGCAGTATCTGATGTCTGCAAAGGAACTCCATACCTCTGTCCACACCGATGACATACTGATTCTCTTCTTTTTCAAGAATCGATAATACAAATTCTTCATTCAGTTCCCCACCACTGATGATGATAATCCTCTTACTCATAACTCTTTAGTATCTCCATAAATTTTGCAGTATTTTCTCCGGCATCCCCTCTGAATACAGCGGAGCCGGCAACAATCACATTCGCTCCTGCATCCAGTACTTCTCTTACATTCTCTACATAGACGCCGCCATCTGCCTGAATATCCGTCTCCAGATTTTTTTCATTTAACATCACACGAATCGCACGAATCTTGTCCAATGACTCTGGAATGAATTTCTGTCCTCCGAATCCAGGATGAACACACATCACCAGAATCATATCCACTTCTTCAAGATACGGTACAACTTCCTTCACATCCGTCTCCGGATTAATAGAAAGTCCTACTTTCATTCCGCATTCGCGGATCTTATTCAGCGTAGCTTTTACATCCTCACAGGCTTCTACATGTACAGTTACAGAATCAGCTCCTGCTTTCTGAAATGCTTCCACATAACGGATTGGCTCCTGAACCATCAGATGTGCATCCATGAATTGCTCTGTAGCATCATGAATCGATGCCATAACCGGCATACCGAATGAAATGCTTGGTACAAACATTCCATCCATGACATCAAAATGAATATATTCCGCTCCATTATCCTCAGTCTTTTTCATTTCCTGACCCAAAACTTTGAAATCCGCCGCCAGTATTGACGGTGCTAATACATAGTTTATCATCAGTACCTCCTCTTATTCTTCAATTCCTCATACATTTCTATATAATTCTGATAACGGATCTTATGAATCTTTCCTTCTTCCAAAGCTTCTTTTACTGCGCATCCCGGCTCATGCACATGATCACATCCATTAAACCGACACATTCCTTCATATTCCCGGAATTCCGGGAATAAATATTTCAATTCTTCTTTTTCATAATCATTGACGTACAATGAGCTAAATCCGGGTGTATCCATGATATAAGAATCCTCATCGATCGCGAATAGTTCCGAATGTCGTGTCGTATGTTTGCCACGCTCAATCTTTGTGCTGATCGCACCGGTCTCCATCTCGGCGTCCGGCTGCAGAATATTAATGATCGAAGATTTTCCTACCCCTGACGGCCCTGCAATTGCCGTCGTCTTTCCTTTTAGCAATTCACGTATTTTTTCAATTCCCCGTTCTTCTTTTGCACTTACGAATACCATTGGATAGCCACATGTTTCGTAGATTTCTTCCAGTTCTTTTATCTGAGGATCTGTTGCAATATCTTCTTTATTAAAGCATAAAACCACCGGAATTTCTTTGCTTTCCATCATGACCAGAAATCTGTCCAATAGATTAAAATGCGGATTCGGTTTTGTGATTGCAAAAACCACCAATGCCTGATCGATGTTAGCCACTGCCGGACGTATCAATTCATTCTGACGAGGCAAGATTTTTACGATATTGCCTTTCTTCTCGGATTCATCCAGAACCTCTATCTCTACATTATCTCCGACCAGAGGTTTTATCTTTTCTTTACGAAATACCCCTTTTGCTTTACATTCATAAACACCGAATTCTACTACATGAACGTAGTAGAATCCGGCAATTCCTTTTATAATTTTTCCCTGCATATCTTTTTACTGATTACCACCGTTATTTCCATCACCGGAATTCTGGCCGTTATTTCCTGAATTTCCGGAATTGTCACCATTATTTCCAGTGTTATTACTATCTTGTGATTTTGATCCAAGACTGATCACATAACTGATTGTTCCTCCTTTGGAAACTGTTCCTGAAGAAGGAGTCATGGAAATAATACATCCTTTTGCATAACTGTCACTGTATTGTGAATCAGATATATTGGTATAAAGTCCTTTTGACGATGCCCAGCTCTTCAGTGCTGATTCCTGTTGACCGACAAAACTCTGTACTTCTATCTTTTCCTCCGGTTTCGGTCCGTTACTTACGGTAATAGAAATACTCGTTCCTGCAGAAGCCTTTGTTCCAGGTTCTACTGTCTGACTGATGACCATTCCTTTTTCTACACTGTCGCTGTAATCATAAGTTACAGTTCCTACATTAAATCCGTAACTCTTGATTGTACTCTGTGCAGTTGCATCTGCCATACCTCTTACATCCGGCACTGTCTTCTTATTGCTTCCCTGACTTACCAGCATCGTAACCGTCGAACCTTTCTCAGCTTTTGTACCTGCTTCCGGTGTTGTACTGATTACTTTTCCACTTTCAACACTGTCATCATACTGGAAACTTGAAGTTACTTTAAATCCTGCCTCCTCAAGTTCATTCTGTGCCTCTGTCTCACTCATACCACTGACATACGGTATTGCCTTTTTGCTTCCAACTAGTCCTGAACTTACAACTACTTCAATCTTGGTATGTTTTGATACCTTTTCTCCGGCTTCCGGTGTCTGTTTTGAGATCTTTCCTGCCTTATACTTCTTAGACTCTTTTCTTGTCACAACCTGAATTCCGAGTCCTTTTTTATTCAGCAGTGCCTTTGCATTCTCTTCAGACATACCACGGACATCCGGTACTGTGACCTTGCCTGATTTATCTTCCTCGTCCTGAGTTGTAATTCCACCAAATGATTTAAATACGCCTGCCGCCTTACCAACAGTAAATACAAGGATCAGCACGATGATCGCCACAACTACGATTGTAAGTATCTTCATGATCTTATGCATATGCGGATTGACTTCATCTGCCCCTCTGCCACTTTCATAATTCTCATAATCTTCGTCGTTGTCATCATTTCCATACATGGTATCTGTATCATACTCATCTGTATCATACTCTTCTGTATCATACTCTTCATCATCATTTCCATTCCGGATATCATCCAGATCTTTGTCTGTCATGATAACGGTATCTGTCATACCACCGATTGGAGGGATCACTACAAAATCCCCATCCGGATCGACCAGTGAATGCTTCAGATCCTGAATCAGAGCCCCTGTACTTTCATATCTTCTCTCTGAACTTTTCTGCGTACATTTCAGAATGATCTGCTCCAGACTGTACGGAATATCCGGTACGAGTTCTGACGGCGGTGTAATCTCCTGCTGCAGATGCTTCATTGCAACTTCTACCGTTGTCTCCCCGTCAAATGGAACCTGACCGGTTACCATTTCGAATAAAGTTATACCAATTGAATAAATATCACTTCTCTGATCACTGAATCCGCCTCTTGCCTGCTCCGGCGACGTATAATGAACCGATCCCATCGCATTCGTACTTACCGTATTGGACGTTATGGCCTTCGCAATTCCAAAATCCGTAACTTTTACCTTTCCGTCCTTGGAAATAATAATATTCTGTGGTTTGATATCGCGATGGATAATTCCCGATGCATGTGCTGCGCCGATACCGCTGCACATCTGAATCGCAATACTGATCGTCTCTTTATGAGAAAGTCTTCCCTTTCTCTCTATATATTCTTTTAATGTAATTCCTTCTACGAGTTCCATAACCATATAGTTAAGGCCACGGTCCTCCCCTACATCATATACATTTACAATATTCGGATGTATCAGTCCGGCTGCTGCCTGTGCCTCCGAACGAAATTTTCTCACGAAATTTTCATCCTCTTTATACTGTTTCTTTAATACCTTAATCGCTACATATCGGTTCAGCATCTGATCCCGGCCTTTATAGACATCTGCCATTCCGCCGGCACCGATCTTACTAAGTACAGCATATCTCTTGCCTAGTACGATTCCATCTTTTACCATACACTCACCTCATCAGCAAGTGGCTCTGCTACGATAACCCCTATATTATCTCTCCCGCCATTGCTATTTGCTTTTTCTATCAACATCTGAACAGCTTCCACTACGTCTCTGGAACCTTTGACAATATTGAACATGTCTTCATCCTCTACCATATTACTGAGGCCATCTGTACACATCAATATCATATCACCCTTTTTCAGACGATATTCATAAATGTCCGGTTCCACATCTTCTTTTACACCAATTGCCCGTGTAATGATGTTCTTATCCGGATGGTTTCTTGCTTCTTCTGCTTTGATTCCACCAAGTCTTACCATCTCTTCTACCAGCGAGTGATCTTTGGAAAGCTGACGGATCTTATCGTTGATCAGGTAAAGTCTGCTGTCTCCCACATTGGCAAAGTACAATGTATTGCCAACAACAGTTGCCGCTACCAGTGTCGTTCCCATACCTTCCAGTTTTATATCTCTTGAAGCTGCCTCGATTAATTTATGATTTGCAATACTGACTACGCTCCTTAGGATCTCCTCGGGTTTATCCATCGGTGTCTTCTTCAGTTCATCTTTTAATACATTTACCGTATAACTGGACGCGAAATCTCCCGCCTTATGTCCGCCCATTCCGTCGGCGACCGTAAGGAGATTTGGAAATGGTCCAATCGGTCTGTCTGTCACATATACATAGTCCTGATTGACCTCACGTCTTCTTCCTACATCAGTCATTGCATAAATTTTCATCTGTCTCTCCCTCGCTTTTGGCTGCGTGTCTGCGACGCAGCTGTCCACAGGCTCCGTCAATATCAGAGCCTCTTTCCCTTCTTATAGTAACATTAATTCCGTTTTTTTCAAGTTTATTTTTAAATTCCAGGGCATTTTTGCGGTCCGGCTTTTTAAAATCTCTTTCCTTGATCGGGTTCACCGGAATCAGATTAAGATGACAATTTCGCCCTTTTAAAATCGTCGTAAGTTCCCGGATATCGTCCGGCTGGTCATTCACTCCGGCTACCAGACTGTACTCGAAAGTAATCCTTCTTCCTGTCTTGTCAAAATAATAATCGCAGGCATCCAGTACTTCCGACAGATCGTATTTATTCGCTACCGGCATCAGTTTCTTACGTTTTTCCTGACTGGAACCGTGAAGTGAAAGTGCCAGTGTGATCTGAAGTCCTTCCTCCGCAAGCCGTCTCATATTCGGAACGATTCCACAGGTAGACGCCGTAATATTTCTCTGACTGATATTCAGTCCGTGCTCATCACTCAACATATGGATAAACTTTACAAAATTATCATAATTATCGAGCGGTTCTCCGGTTCCCATCACAACAACATTCGAAACACGTTCTCCGGTAATCTTCTGGATGTGATAGATCTGCCTTAACATCTCAGACGGCTCCAGGCTTCTTACCAGTCCACCGATCGTTGAAGCACAGAATCTGCACCCCATACGGCAGCCCGCCTGTGAAGAGATACATACGGAATTGCCGTAATTATATTTCATCAGAACACTTTCTACCATATTACCGTCTTCCAGTTCGAATAAGAACTTCTCCGTCGGATCTTCTTTTGATATCTGATGATCGATCATCTTCACTTTGCGGATCTCATAATTTTTTTTCAGTTTCTCACGTAAGGCTTTTGACAGATTCGTCATTTCATCAAAATCATCTGCCAGCTTTACATGAAGCCATTCATAGATCTGTTTGCTCCGGAATGCCTTCTCTCCGATTACAAGCATCTCTTCTTTTAATTCATCATAATTATAGGAACATATATCTTTCTTACTCATGGTTCACCCTTTTTATTATTGCTATGTAGAATCCATCTCCTGCATCTTTACCCGGAATCATCTGTTTGTCTTTCACCAGTTCAAATTCCGGATATTCTTTCAGGAACCATTCTACATTCCCCTCATTCTCTTCTCTGTGTATGGTACAGGTACTATACAGAAGCTTCCCGTCCGGTTTTACATAATCCTTTACCACCGACAGGATCTTCCTCTGTAATTCCACCAAGTCAGCTTCCGTCTTTTCATTCATCTTATAACGCAGATCCGGTTTCTTTCCAAGTACACCAAGTCCGGAACACGGAAGATCTGCGATTACAATATCTGCACTCTTTTTCTTATCCGGATCATACACAGTTGCATCCTGGCATACTGCCTCAATATTAGTAAGGCCGCTTCTTTCGATGTTGTCCCGGAGCAGATCGACTTTATATTCAGTCAAATCTCTTGCTTCCACATGGCCGGTTCCGTTCAGAAGTTCTGCGATATGTATGGATTTTCCACCCGGTGCGGCACACACATCCAGTACCTGGTCTCCTTCTTTCACTTCTGACCATAATGCTACCTGCATAGAGCTTAAATCCTGCACCTGATAAAGTCCTTCGCAGAAGCTTGGAAGTACGGACAGGTGATCATATCCTGACAGATATAATGCACACGGAATCTCCGGCACTTCACCAACCGTTACACCTTCTTTTTTCAGGATTCCGACCAGATCTTCTTTTTTGATCTTATGTTCATTAAACCGGACTGTTAATGGCTTTTCTTCCAGAAATGCACTTCCGATTGTCTTTACTGTCTCTTCGTCGTATACGTTCAGCCATTGTTTGACCAGCCATTCCGGCAGCGAATACTTCACGGAAAGGTAAGACACCTTATCCTTCTCATCCGGATAGTTAATCTTGTCAAGATTCCTGCTGATATTGCGGAGCACTCCGTTGACGAATCCTTTCAGATTCACGAATCCTCTTTTGCCTGCAAGCTTCACCGCTTCATTACAGATTGCCGAATCCGGTACGCTGTCCATATATTTCATCTGATACACCGAGCTTCTTAAGATCGTTCGTATCAACGGTTTCATCTTATTTACTTTTACCTTTGAAAACAGATTAATGATATAGTCGATCTCAATCATGCGTTCCAGGGTTCCATTTACCACTCTTGTGATAAATGCACGTTCTCGTTTGTCCAGATACTGATATTTATCCAGAACATTCTTTATAACAATATGGCTGTACTCACCGTCTCTCGTGATCTGAAGCAGCATGTCCAGCACTAATTCTCTTTCATTTACAGACGCCTGCATACGTCCCCTCCTCTTCCCATAGATATACAATCAGGGAAGCGGTTTATATCCCCTTCCCTTTCGTTAATTAATCGTTTCTTCGATTTCCAGTCAGAAGCAGTATACGCAGAAGCTGCAGAATTGCAGATGCTGCTCCGGCTACATAAGTAAGCGCTGCCGCTGTCAGCACCTTTCTGGTATCTCTGACTTCATCCTCATACAACATGCCTGTATTACCAAGGATCTTTAATGCTCTGTGCGACGCATCAAATTCCACCGGTAATGTCACAATCTGGAATAACACTGCAAGTGAAAATGCAAGGATTCCAAGATTGATGAACAGTGAAGAGGTCGTACTGCTGTTGAAGAAAAATCCAAGGATAATTAATGGCCACGCGATCGAACTTCCGAAATTCGCCACCGGCACCAGGCTGCTTCTTAACTTCAGCGGCACATATCCCGTCGCATGCTGTACTGCATGCCCGCATTCATGCGCTGCTACGCCAAGTGCTGCTACTGATGTAGAATTATACGTTGCATCCGAAAGTCTCAGCGTCTTTGTTCTTGGATCATAATGGTCAGTGAGATTGCCGGAAATATGCTCGATCCGCACATCATACAGTCCTTCCCTGTGAAGGATCTGCTCTGCAGCATCTCTTCCTGTCATACCGGAATGATTCCTTACTCTGGAATATCTGCTGAATGTGGAATTCATCTTCGCAGATGCGATCAGGCAGATCACGACACCAATCAGCACTAATATATACGTTGGATCAAAATACATTGGATAATACATAATTATCAGCCTCCTTGCTCTCTATGACCTGCATTATATATGAAAATTTCCCCAAATAGCAGGTTTTCATACATTTTTAACAATTCTTAATCATTTGTGAAGAAAGTTCACATCCTGTTTCGATCTGATAACCTCGTAAGAAAGCGTCCGCTTCCATTCTCTTCTTTCCAGGGATCTGAAGTACCAGTACTTTCAAAAGTCCGTCTCCTGTCTGTACAGAAAATCCGTCTTTTTCCACTTTCACGATTGTTCCTGGGGTTGCATCGGTATTCTCATCCAGAACTTTTGCTTCCCAGATTTTCATGACTTTACCATTCCAGTCTGTGTAAGCACTCGGCCATGGATTCAGACCCCGGATCAGACATTCGATTGCCTTCGCAGACTTGCTCCAATCGATATCTCCGAGCTTTTTGTCCAGCATTTTCGCATATGCTGTCGGGCTTTCTCCCTGTGTTTCCCACGTTGCGGTCTTATCTTCCAGTGCCTTTAATGTCTCAACACAGAGCTTTGCACCTGCTTTAGCAAGCTTGTCATGAAGGCTTCCGCCTGTCTCATCTTCTGCCAGTGGCACTTCTGTCTTCATGATCATATCTCCCGTATCCAGGCCTTCATTCATCTGCATCGTCGTTACACCGGACACTTTATCCCCGTTGATAACTGCCCACTGGATCGGAGCCGCACCACGGTAACTTGGCAATAAGGACGCATGTACATTGATGCATCCGTATGGTGTCATCTCAAGAATTTCTTTTGGAAGGATCTGTCCGAATGCGATAACGACCATGATATCTGCATTATATTTGCGAAGTTCTTCTACGGCCTGCGCTTCTCTGATCTTCACCGGCTGAAAGACCGGGATTCCATGTGCCAGTGCTGCTTCTTTGACCGGTGTATACTGCATCTTGCCGCCACGTCCCTTCGGCTTATCCGGCTGTGTGACTGCAAGTACGACTTCATGTCCGGCTTCGATCAGTGCTTCCAGTGTTCCGACCGAAAAGTCCGGTGTTCCCATGAATATTACTTTCATGCTATTCTTCCTCCTCATAGTTCACGTCATGTACTTCACCCTCTACCAGTCTGGTATATAACTTACCATCCAGATGGTCGATCTCATGACAGAATGCTCTTGCAAGGAGACCTTCTCCTTCCAGGATCACTTCTTCCATATCTTCATTCACTGCTTTTACTTTCGCATAATTCGGTCTTGTCACGATTCCTGCTTTTCCAGGAAGGCTTAAGCATCCTTCTTCGCCTGTCTGTTCTCCGGATGTCTCCAGGATCACCGGATTGATCAGGACGATCGGTCCTTCTCCGATATCAATGACTACGATACGCTTCAGGATCCCAACCTGTGGTGCCGCAAGCCCTACGCCCATTGCTTCATACATGGTATCTAACATGTCGTTGATCAGTACTTTTGTGCGAAGCGTCATCTTCGTTACTTCTTTACATTCTTTATTCAGAACTTCATCCCCAAATTCTCTGATTGTTCTAAGTGCCATCTCTTTTGTCTCCTTTATCTTTTAAAAAATATTCATCGGATTAAAGTCAAACTGTATCCTCATGTTCGCAAATCCTCTGTTGATCTCGATATAGCGTTCCATATGGTTCTTGATCCGCACAAGCACCTGATATTCCTCACTTTTCAGATATATGACTTTCCGGTAAACGTCATTGACTTTTCCAACCGACGGACTTGCCGGTCCGATTACCTGCACTTCTCCGTCTGCGCTTACCCTGATTGCATATTTCTTCAGATATTCTGCTGCCGTTGTAAGCTTATTTTCATCAGATCCGGTCATCAGGACTGCCATCAGCTGTGATGCCGGCGGATATCCCATCAGATCCCGGTAATTCATCTCTTTTTCATAGAAGCCTTCGTAATCCTGTCTCGCTGCCATCCGGATACTGTAATGATCCGGACTGTAAGTCTGTATTATTACCTCCCCCGGACGTCTGCCTCGTCCCGCACGGCCCGCCGCCTGTGTCAGGAGTTGGAATGTACGTTCTCCGGAACGGTAATCATCCGAATACAGCGACATATCTGCCGCCAGAACACCGACCAGCGTCACATTTGGAAAATCATGTCCTTTTACGATCATCTGTGTCCCGATCATGATATCTGCTTCTTCGTCTGCGAATTTCGCCAGGATTTTCTCATGTCCGCCTTTGTTCTTCGTGGTATCCATGTCCATCCGAAGAACCCTTGCCTGTGGGAATTCCCGCTTCACCAGATCTTCAATCTGCTGTGTTCCCGCCCGGAAACCTCCGATATACGGAGACCCGCACACCGGACAATTCTTAACAGTCTGTGTCTCATACCCACAGTAATGACAGACCATTTTTCCGCCCCGGTGTACCGACAGTGATACATCACAGTGAGGACATTTTACTACATATCCACAGGCTCTGCAAGAAACAAAGCCTGCGTATCCTCTCCGGTTCAGGAATAACATTATCTGTTCCTTCTTCTCCAGCCGGTCCTGCATCAGTAATTTTAACCGATCACTTAAGATAGAACGGTTCCCATGCTTTAATTCTTCCCGCATATCTGCCACATATACTTCCGGAAGTGCCTGCTTCCCGGTGCGGTTCCTAAGCCTCAGCATCTGATATCTGCCACACTCACACGCATAAAATGCTTCCAGAGACGGAGTTGCCGAACCAAGTACTACACTTGCGCCCTCCATCCGTGCTCTTTCGATTGCCGTCTCTCTTGCATGAAATCTCGGTACCTGTTCACTCTTATAAGTCGGTTCATGCTCTTCGTCAATGACGATCAGTCCCAGTCGTTCGAACGGTGTGAACAGAGCCGATCTCGGACCAATCATGATATCGACTTCACCTTTTTTCACACGTTCCATCTGATCATAACGCTCTCCCTGTGACATCCTGGAATTCAGGATAGACACCCGTCCGCCAAATCTTGTGTAGAACCGCATCACGGTCTGATAGGTCAGTGCTATCTCCGGAATCAGTACGATTACCTGTCTGCCCTCACTTAGGACTTTATCGATCATTTCCATATATACTTCTGTCTTGCCGCTTCCTGTCACCCCGTATAACAGATAAGTCTTACGGATTCCCTGCTCATAATCCTTCGAAAATGTCCGGATTGCCGCCTGCTGTTCTTCTGTATAAATGATTTCTTTTTGCTCTTTCTGCTGATAAATCACCGGGTTACGGTATACTTGTTCCGATTCCAGTGCCAGAACCTTCTGCTCTTCCAGTGCCCTTACCACACTTCTCGTCAGATTCAGCTTATGGATCAGAAAATCATAATCCTGTTCCGGCTGATCCAGAAGTGCCGCCAGAAGTCTGGCTCTTGCTTTCTGATTCTTGTGCAGATACAGTTCCAGCTTTTCTTTTCCCTCTGCTTCCGGCAAAAGAAGCCGTACCTTCTGCTTTTCCTTTGCTTTTTCTTTCTTCTTGATCGGAAGTACCGTCTTCAGTGCCTGGATCATCGTTCCCCCGTAAGATTCCTTCATCCAGGCTGCCAGTGCAACAAGTTTACTTTCAATCGCCACACTTTCTTCGGCAATTTTTAAGACCTCTTTCATCTTCTCCGGTGCATACTCCGCACGTTCGGAGAATCCGGTTACATAGCCTTTGATTTCTTTATTTCCCATGCCGAACGGAACTACAACTTCCATTCCAACCTTAAGCATCCCCTCCAGATGAGAGGGGATGCGGTATTGAAAGACTTTATCTAATTTTTCATGCGTAATATCAACGATAATATCAGCGTACATTTATTTCTTTAATTCCTCTAATACTTCCTTGATCAGAACACGTTCGTCCATATCGTGTTTCACGCCCTTGATTTCCTGATATGTCTCATGTCCCTTTCCTGCCAGAATGATGACATCTCCAGGCTGGCCGTGTTCGATCGCATACTTGATTGCTTCTTTTCTGTCACAGATCGTGATGTATTTTCCATCTGTCTTCTTCATTCCTACTACAATGTCATCGATGATCGCCTGTGGTTCTTCAAATCTCGGGTTATCAGATGTGATGATCGTAAAGTCGGATAATTTACCGGATACTTCACCCATCTCGTAACGTCTGGTCTTAGATCTGTTACCGCCGCAACCGAATACGGTCACGATTCTTTCCGGATGATAATCTCTTAATGTATCCAGAAGACTTTCGAGTGCCATGGCATTGTGTGCATAGTCGATCATCAATGTAAAGTCATCAGATACTTTGATCATCTCGATACGGCCTTTGACTCTTGCAACCTTCAGCGCCTTCTTAATATCTTCTACCGGCACACCGAAATGTCTGCATACAGCAATTGCTGTCAGTGAGTTATATACACTGAAGTCTCCGGGAATGTCGATCTCTACATCAAAGTCCATAAGTCCTGCTACATGATACTGTACTCCAAGGTATCCAGGTCTTGAGATGTGCTTTACATCCGTTGCACGAATATCTGCTTTTTCAGAAAATCCAAATGTTTCTACTTTGCATGTTGCGTCTTTGAATATATCTTCGAACCATTTATCATCTACATTACCGATTCCGATCTTACACTGCTTGAATAACAGGCTCTTACAATATTTATATTCATTGAAATCTTTGTGCTCATTCGGTCCGATATGATCTTCTCCAAGGTTCGTAAAGATTCCGATCTCAAATGGAATTCCTGCGGTACGATCCAGTTTCAGCCCCTGTGAAGAAACTTCCATAACTACACATTCGCAGCCTTCTTCTACCATCTCTGAAAAATATTTCTGAATGGTATAAGATTCCGGCGTTGTATTATTTGCCGGGATACTCTTATCTCCGATGATTGCCTCAATCGTACCGATCAGTCCGACTTTGATGCCGACTTCTTCCAGAATGGATTTCACCATATAGGTTGTCGTTGTCTTTCCTTTTGTTCCTGTGATACCGATGACTTTCAGCTTCTCTGCCGGATATCCGAAATATGCTGCCGAAGTTAATGCCAGTGCGTAACGGGTATTCTCTACCTTAATGACTGTCAATCCTTCCGGTGCTTCTACATCTTTTTCTACGATCACAGCCGCTGCTCCTTTTTCCGCAACCTGCTGTACATAAGCATGTCCGTCGGAAACCGCTCCGCTGATGCATACGAACACACTTCCTTCTGTCACTTTACGGGAATCGTTGATCAGTTCTGTGACTTCAATCTGGTCGTCTCCCTGTACTACTTCATATTCTAAACGTTCCAGTAACTGGGTTAATTTCATCTGATTGCCTCCTATTTTCCTACAATATCATAAGTATACCATCATTTTTCCATGCAGCAAAGGAAAAATTATGTTATAGTAATAGTTAGAATATTTTGAAAAAATAAGAAAAGGGGAATGTAACTTATGAAAGCTTATGAAAGATTACTGAAATATGTCGTTGTCCGTACACCAAGTGACGAAAACAGCGAAACTGTACCATCTTCTGTATGCCAGTTCGATCTTGCAAGACTTCTGGAAGCAGAGATGAAAGATCTTGGACTGACGGATGTTGTTCTGGATGACCAGTGTTATCTGTATGGCAAGCTTCCTGCTACCGCAGGTCTGGAGGACAAACCGGCGATTGGATTCATCGCACATATGGACACTGTATCTGATTACTGTGACCATGATATCAAACCAATCGTTACTGAAAATTATGACGGTGGCGAGCTTAAGCTTGGAACAAGTGATACTGTATTAAGTCCTAAGAACTTCCCACATCTGGAAAGTCTTAAGGGACGTACACTGATCACCTCCGACGGAACAACGGTTCTCGGTGCAGACGACAAAGCCGGAATTGCTGAGATCTTAACTATGATCGAACGTGTTCAGGAAGAAAAGATTCCTCACGGACCTCTGTGCGTTGCATTTACACCGGATGAAGAGATCGGTACCGGTGCTTCTCACTTCAACGTAGAACAGTTTGGTGCAGACTATGGATACACACTGGACGGTGATACCGAAGGTGAGATCCAGTACGAGAACTTCAATGCTTGTAAGGCTGATTTTGTGATCAAAGGATTCAACGTGCATCCTGGCTCTTCCAAAGATACCATGATCAATGCAAGTCTTGTAGCTATGGAAATCAACAACGCACTTCCATCTATGGAAACACCTCGTGGAACAGAAGACTATGAAGGATTTTATCATCTGGTAAGTATGTCCGGAGAAGTTGCGGAAGCTGAACTTCATTATATCGTAAGAGACCATGACAAAGATCTCTTTGAAGCGAAGAAAAAAACTTTAAAATTAATCGAGAAAGACATGAATGAAAAATGGGGCGAAGGTACTGTAACACTTACCATTTCTGAACAGTACCGTAACATGGCTGAGATTATCTCCACCTGTATGCATCTGATTGACAATGCGAAAAAAGCATGTGAAAATGCAGATGTGACACCACTTGTACTTCCGATCCGCGGCGGTACAGACGGATGCCAGTTAAGCTTCAAGGGACTGCCTTGCCCGAACCTTGGAACAGGCGGACATGCTTATCACGGACCTTATGAACATATTACTGTAGAGGGTATGGATAAGAGTGTGGATGTGGTTACAGAGCTTGTAAAATTATATACAGAATAAATATTCTCTTTTCAATGTAAGAAGACCAGCCGGTAATTGGCTGGTCTTCTTATTTTTATATTTGTTTTAAAAAGTCCATGGGCCGTTTCCAGAGCCTTTTACTGGATAGAAGATTTTTTCAAAAATCTTTTCCAAGGAACCGCTTATTCCACGTTAAAACGCGCACCGGTAACTGCATATGGAAACAACATCCGGGATATCGGTCTCCTTATCGGATCACTGATTTCGATATTATTCAGTAAGCGGTTCAGTATTAAAAAAATCCGTTTCGGCAAACAAGTTCTGGTATCTGAAGGATATTACAAATAGAAAAAGTGTATGGTCTTTCACATTTGACCATACACTTCTTTATTTTACAGTTCAATATCCGGAATTTCTTCCTTGAATCCCTCTCCCACAACTTCATTGGATTCTACGATGATTGTAAATGCTTTCGGGTCGATGGTATGCACCATCTTTTTAATAGTATACATTTGCTTATTATTACATGCACACATTACGACGTCTTTGTTTTTCTTAGAGTAGCTTCCCATTCCTTTCAGAATTGTGGAACCTCTTCCTGAGTAGGCATCTATCTGTTCTGCAATCTCGGCACCTTTATCGGTTACGATCAGGGTCATCTTTCCTTCGTCAATACCATACATGATTCTGTCCATTACCATTGCCATCAGATAAGTAACGATGACACCGTAGATCAGGCCGTCCACATCCTTGAATACCAGTACTGTTCCAAGGATGATCGTGCAGATATCAAGAACAAATGTAATGATTCCAAGTGTAATGTGTGGTTTTACTTTCTTGATCGCTACGCTGATGAAGTCCTGTCCGCCTGTTGAAGAACCTCTCATAAAGATCATAGCGTATCCGATTCCACATAACACACCCATGCACAGAGCGGCCAGCAGTCTGCTGCCGTTATAGACTGGGAACAGTGGTGCTACGTAGTCCATCAATAATGACGAAATGATCATCGATTTCATAGATTTTAAGAAAAATTCTTTTCCTAAAAATTTATAACAGAAGATTGCAACAGGTACGTTCAGAATAATGGTTCCGGCACCGACCGGCAATCCGAATATGTGATACAGAATGATCGCGATACCGGAAAATCCGGCTACCGGGAAATCTGCATTCAGCGCAAAGTTATAGATACCAACTGCGATAATCATACCTGCTACGATATCCACAAGGATATCAATGAATAATTCTTTCCAATTTACATTTTTCATTTCCATTCCTCCCAGATTTATTTTTACATTTTCCGCGGACATACATCTCACGACTAACGTCGTTCGATGATTGTCCGCTTTCTTCATTTATGGACAAACAAAGAAAGCAGCCACAAATTATATGTAAATATAATTCGCAACTGCTCTTATATTCATAACTATAGCAAATTTCATTATGGTTGTCAAGGATTTTTCCTTTACCATCCCTTTTTTACAATCCCATCCCCATATTTTCCTTCTAATTTCTTCAACGCCTCTTTCAGATTTTTCTTTTTCTTCCTCGTCTCTTCGGATTCGAACTTCATATCGAACAAACTCAACTGCTCCGGTTCGCTTTCTTCCGATAACTTGGACGTCCGGATTCCAAGAAGTCTGATAGGTTCCCCGCTCCACAATTCGCGGAACAGTTCGATAGATGCCTGATAAATATCCTGATCCTGGTTCGTCTGTCTCTCCATCTGTTTCTGATGAGACACCTGATTAAAAGTGTGGTACTTAATTTCTACGCTCACCATTCCGGCTTTTTGTCCGGCTTTTCTCAACCGTCGTCCCACACTTCCAGCCAGATCTTTCAATACCGGCAATGCCTCTGCTTCTGTTATCAGATCTTTGGGAAGTGTCGTGGAATTGCCGACTCCTTTTGCCTCTGCACGGACACTTTCCACTTCCGAATCATCCAGCCCGTTGGCAAATTCCCATAGCTTTCTTCCATGGCTTTTCAAATGCAGTTCCAAAATTGCCGGATCCGTATTCGCCAGATCTCCGATCGTATAGATTTCAAGCTTCTTCATCGTCTCTACACTGGAACGGCCTGCCATGAATAATTCTCCGATCGGCAGCGGCCACATTTTCGCCGGGACTTCTTCTGGGAATAAGGTATGCACTTTATTTGGTTTTTCAAAGTCAGATGCCATCTTTGCCAGGACTTTTCTGGAAGATATCCCCACATTCACCGTGAATCCGAACCTTTTATACACCTCATCTTTGATTTCAGACGCACCTTCCGCCGGAGATGTGAACCGGTCCGCAATCTCTGTAAAATCCATATAACATTCATCCACACTGACCTGTTCTATATGTGTCGTGTAAGTACGTAAAAATTCCATCAGCTTTCTGCTATATTCACGGTACATCTGATGATCCGGCAGATAGGTCTTAAGATTCGGACACTTACGAAAGGCATTCGCAACAGGTTCCCCCGTACGAATGCCATATTTTTTTGCCGAAATGGATTTGGCCAGTACGATACCGTGGCGGGACTTCTGGTCTCCGCCAATGATCGCAGGTATCGTCCGGATATCCACCCCGGCTCCGTTTTTCAATTGTTCTACTGCTGTCCAGCTAAGATAAGCTGAATTGACATCTATGTGAAATATTATTCGCACACGCTCTGACTCCTTGCCACAAGCTTACCGTCTTCTACGTCTATGATGATCGTATCCTGTGCTCCAACGTCACCTTGCAGCATCAGTTTTGCTGCCAGTGTATCGACATGTTTCTGGAGGAATCTCTTCAGTGGTCTTGCACCATAGTTCGGATCGTATCCTCCGTCTACGACATATTTCTTCGCATCTTCGGTCAGGAAGATTGAAATCTCACGATCAGCCAGACGTTTGTTGACATCAGCTACTAATAAGTCAATAATGTCATAAATATTGTCTTTCGTCAATGGTTTGAACATGATCGTCTCATCCAGACGGTTCAAGAACTCTGGTCTGAAGTGTGCTCTTAAGTCTTCCATTACCGCATTCTGGCTCTCCTGGCTGATGTTGCCATTTTCGTCCATACCATCCAGCAGATACTGAGATCCAATATTGGATGTCATGATCAGGATCGTATTCTTAAAGTCCACGGTACGTCCCTGTGAATCGGTGATACGTCCGTCATCTAATACCTGTAACAAGATATTGAATACATCCGGATGTGCCTTTTCTACCTCATCAAACAGTACAACCGAATAAGGTCTTCTTCTGACTGCCTCGGTAAGCTGACCGCCTTCATCGTATCCGACATATCCCGGAGGCGCTCCGATCAGACGTGACACAGAATATTTCTCCATGTACTCACTCATATCGATACGTACCATGTTGTTCTCATCGTCGAACAGATTCTCTGCCAGTGCTTTGGCAAGCTCTGTCTTACCTACACCGGTAGGTCCAAGGAACAGGAACGAACCGATTGGTTTGGTCGGGTCTTTGATTCCTGCTTTGGAACGGATGATGGCTTCTGTTACCAGTTCTACCGCTTCATCCTGTCCGATGACTCTCTTATGCAGTTCATCACCTAAATGTAAAGTCTTGCTTCGTTCGCTTTCATTTAACTTGGCAACCGGAATTCCTGTCCAGCGGGATACGATTCTTCCGATCTCTTCGTCATTGACACTTTCGTGTACGAGAGACAGATCTTCGTCTTTTACCTTTGCTTCTTCCTCTTCTAACTGTTTCTGAAGCTGTGGCAGTTTGCCATACTGAAGTTCTGCTGCCTTCTCCAGATCATAGGAATGCTGTGCTCTTTCGATGTCTTTATTGACCTGCTCAATCTCTTCACGTAGTTTCTGTACACGTTCGACACCGACTTTTTCATTGTCCCACTGTGCTTTCTTACCGGCAAATTCATCTCTAAGCTCTGCCAGTTCTTGCTGTAAGTGTTCCAGACGTTCTTTACTTAACCGGTCATCTTCTTTCTTAAGAGCCGTCTCTTCAATCTCCATCTGCATGATCTTACGGTTCAGCTCATCCATCTCTGCCGGCATAGAATCCAGTTCTGTCTTAACCAAGGCACACGCCTCATCTACAAGGTCGATAGCCTTATCCGGAAGGAAACGGTCGGAAATGTAACGGTCAGATAATGTTGCGGCTGCTACCAGGGCACCATCTGTGATCTTCACACCATGGAATACTTCATAACGCTCTTTCAATCCACGAAGGATAGAAATGGTATCTTCAACGGTGGGTTCTTCTACCATAACCGGCTGGAAACGTCTCTCAAGTGCGGCATCCTTTTCAATATACTGACGGTATTCATCCAGTGTCGTTGCACCGATACAGTGGAGTTCACCTCTTGCCAGCATAGGTTTTAACATATTGCCGGCATCCATGGCTCCGTCTGTCTTACCTGCTCCGACAATGGTGTGTAACTCATCGATGAACAGAATGATCCTTCCGTCACTGTTCTTGACTTCTTCGAGTACTGCTTTCAGACGTTCCTCGAATTCACCACGATATTTGGCACCTGCTACCAGAGCACCCATATCCAAGGAGAAGATTGTCTTCTCTTTCAGTCCTTCCGGTACATCACCGCGTACAATACGCTGTGCAAGACCTTCTACAACTGCTGTCTTACCTACACCAGGTTCACCAATCAGGACCGGGTTGTTCTTCGTTTTACGGGAAAGGATTCTGACCACATTACGGATCTCGGAATCACGTCCGATAACCGGATCCATCTTCTGTTCTCTTGCTCTTTCTACCAGATCGGTACCATATTTGTTCAATGTATCATAGGTATCTTCCGGGTTATCGCTGGTCACTCTCTGATTACCTCTGACGGTTGATAATGCCTGTAAAAATCCTTCTCTCGAAATTCCCACTTCACGGAAAAGTGCCTTCATATCTTTACTTGCATATTTCATCATTGCCAGGAAAAGATGTTCTACAGATACATATTCATCTCCCATAGCTTTTGCTTCGTCTTCACCGTGTACCAGTGCATTGTTCAGATCCTGTCCGACATACTGCTGTCCGCCCTGGACTTTCGGACGTTTCTGAATGGCTTCTTCTACTCTGTTAATGATGAGGTTCTTATCAAGCCCCATCTTTTCCATCAGTTTCGCGATCAGGCTATCATCCTGTGTCAGTAACGCATAGAGCAGATGCTCCTGTGCAATCTCTTGGTTGCCATAGTCCATTGCAATACGTTCACAGTTCTGAACAGCCTGCAGTGATTTCTGTGTAAATTTATTTATATTCATATAGACAACCTCCTTTTCACTCTTGTTCTATTTGCAATATAACATTACATCGTTTTATTAGCACTGTCAACCCTCGAGTGCTAATTTTGTTGTATTTTTTTGCCACAGAAGGATTGCTCCCACCGTGGCAACGGTTCTTACCTTATTTAATTATCCCTCAATGGAAATATAATTTTTCTTTTCTTCCACTGGTTTTGCTTCCTCTTTCGGAACACTGAAGGAGAGGATTCCGTTCTCGTATTTCGGATGTACATCCTCTACGGTTACGTGTTTTCCTACATAGAAGCTTCTGCTCATGCTGCCTGCATAACGCTCTTTTCTGATGTAGTTACCTTTCTTGTCTTCCTCGTCTTTGTTCAGTCCTTTGGCTGCGCTGATGGTAAGCACTCCATCATTCAGCTCCATCTGAATCTCATCTTTCTTAAATCCCGGAAGATCCATATCTACTTCATAACCTTTCTCGGTTTCTTTTACATCTGTCTTCATTAAATTCTTTGCATGTTTTCCATACAGTTCTTTGTCTACATCCGGAAATGCAGGTAATCTGAAATCGTTCATAAAATCATCAAATAAATTTTCTCCCAAAATACTAGGCATCATCATAAGTCATTTCTCCTTCCAAATGTTTAAAATGTATTGTTAGCATCATCGGATAATTCCTGGATGTTGTTTGCTGGAACTTCTGGAGTTTCGATTCGGAATCATATCTTTGATTCTTTATCTCTCTTCCTTTGTTCTATTTGTACTATAACATACTTTGTTAGCACTGTCTAGAGGCGAGTGCTAATTTTTTGATTTTTTTTTGCAAAACTTTTCAATGTTATACTCCAAAATGTAACATTTACGCTCGCAAATACTGCATCTATAAAATAATAATTTTTCTGTTGAGAAATTTAATGTCTAAAAAACTATGGAATCAGAAATAATCATGTTCAAAAAATGTTACTCCAACTAGTAAATTTTACAGATGCACAACTCCGTGGTATCTGGAACTGTCTACAAACTACCTACAATGAATTACTCAGCAAATCCTATCAAAAAAAAGGAAAAAAGCCTACCATTATCCGTAGAATACTCCACAGATAATAGTAGGCTTGACTCACTCATTAACAGTTACCTGCATTACCGTTACAGCCATGCTTATCTTCACCACAATGATGTTCTCCGCAGGAATGCTCGTGTTCATGATGGGTGCAATGCACTTCCGGATTATAGTTCAGGTTTCCGGCTATATAATTTTCTGTCTACAAAATTTCCTTTTCTTTTTGACATTATATTGCCGATAACAAGCTTAAGCTGCTTTTTGCCGTCACTCAGCCATTTATCAACTCTATTCTTATTCGTAAGGTCAAATACCGGTGTCCATGTATCCGGCATAATCACACTATAGTAGGCATCAAAGTTCTGCCCATTATGAGCCATAATCTTCTTCGCCATACTGCCAGCCTCACCTGTCGTTGCTCCATAGCTGGTAAGGAAAAATGTATATCCACAATTTTCAATTCTGAGCTTTCCCAGATATTCTGCAACAATCCGTGGAAGACGCCAGAAATAAGTCGGTACCACCATTCCAAATATTTTTTCATTGGAGAAACAATACTTATCCTCACAGATGCAGTCTACGATAGACATACATTTTTCATCTGTTTTCTCCGCAATCTGTTCTGCAATATATTTCCCGTTTCCTGTTGCACTGAAATACAAAATCATTTTCTGTGAGCCTCCCTTTCGACACTGCCAAGCAAAAAGCAAACCGCCTGTAATGCTTCCTCTTTGCTTAATTGCTCCTTCGCCAAAAACATTTTTCCATATCCATGTCTTTCATAATTGCAATCCAGCAATAATCCATCAGATCATAAATGTCATCAAAATAATCATAAAATGTTGACCTTGGATATGTCCTTTAACCGTGCAGGATCATGGCATTAATCGAAAAAGCCCAAAAGACTATACATTCAAATTATGACGAAAAAGATCAAAATCATACTGTAGGGGCCGCCATACTATGTGAAAGTGGGAACATCTATGTCGGTGTTAATGACAGGAAGCCAGAAAAAATCAAAGCAAAATATCTGCTGCCTTTTGCTTATAATACGGAAAACTAGAAGCAATTATACGATATTAATACGTTTTCCCACCAATACCGCCGCAACCGGCATCACCACTACACAGGCGATCGCACCAAATATCATTGATACACAATTCTGGAACAATATTTTCGAATTTAATAATGTTTCCAGTGTATAATCCTGCATCTTCAGATAAGAAAATAATAATAGTGATTCTCCAAGATACGCAAATAGCAATGTATTCACCGTTGTCCCGATTACTTCTCTTCCGATCTGCATTCCACTTTCTACAAGTTCTGTCAGTTTCATCTCCGGTTTGTGAATACTGATCTCGTAAACGGAAGTGGTAACCGTAAGTGCCATATCTAACACAGCACCTAACGTGCTGAGTATGATCACAGCTGTCGCAACATTTCTCATATTAATATCCAGATTCATATTGTAATATAATACATCATCTTCCGCAGCCTGTATTTCATTCAGTCCTCCTGCCTCACTTCTCCACACCACCATATAGATAAAGAAGAACAAGACCGCCATTGTAATCAATACGGCTGTAAATGCACTCTTCGTCTTTTCATTGGTACCATTTTGATAAAATAATGTGACACATGAAATGATGATTCCTACTCCGACCGTAACCAGAAGTACCGGCGCTCCCGCTGCCATCAGCCAGATAGCCAGGCTAAGCAGCAGCATATTTCCAACCAGTGATATCAATGATATCACACCTCTGTCCCCGCCAATAATCATGATCAAAAATAACAGGATGAATCCCAGTATCATCAACATATCTTCTTCACCTTTCTTATCGTTAATTTCATCATCACAGATGTGATCAGGATAGATACTGGTATTGCCAGTACAATTCCAATACTCTCTATGAAAAATCTGCATAATTCACACGGAATATGTAATTTGATGATCGTCATAAACCGGACACTGTTATTCATCCTGATCACACACATCGGAATCAGGCCACAGCCAAACACGAACAACAATACATTGATCATCGTTCCCATAATATCATATCCAATCTCTCTTCCGGACCGGAATAACTCCCGGAATGTAACTTCTGGCCGCTTCGTAACAATTTCACTCAAAGCTGCCGCAATTGCCACTGCAACATCCATGATTGCTCCAAGTCCGGATAACAGGATCTCCGCATGAAAAATCTCATCCGGATTATCAATGCTACCCAAATATTCCATCGTAGAATAATCCAGTTCTGCGGTATGACTGATCACTACCTCAAATATTCCCATGATCATTGCCAGTATACATAGTGTTGACAATAAGGCCGCCCATGTTTTCCTGTGAAGTCCATTTAATCCGATCAATGTAGCAATTGCAAAGAAGAGTACCATTTTATTACAGATTGCTACAACATCCGCATCATCACCGCTTTTTAAAAATCCTACTGAAAATATCACAATATTGATTCCAACCGTTATAATCGTGAGCACGCCTTTCTTTCCTGCGATTGTCATCAGTGCAAATATTAAAAGTCCAAGCAAAACAACAAGTTCTGTATCTCTTTTTACGCTCTGTATGCTGGATCCCACATTACTTTCAGACCCGTTCAGCAATACTTTATCCCCTTTGTGATATTTCTGTTTTAACATTCCTGTATAGGTATATTCGTTAGAAAAATCAACGATTTTCCCCTTATTCGTTCCATTTAATATCACACCCCGGATTTTTTGCTTATATTTGATTTCCTGTGTTCCGCGGGTGCTTTTATTCTCTCCTGCTATGCTTGTCTCTACTTTTGTAAGTTTTGCAATTGGTGTCTGATACAGCCATGCATCATTCATGACAAATATAACTGCAATCAGATATATCAGACCAAATACTCCATATAATTTTGCTCTTTTGCTTTTCTTTACATATTCCGTTATCTTCGTTGCAACCTGTTTCATTCTTATCATCTTTTCATTTTTTATTTTACCTGCATCTCTGTCTCATCTTTGGGATATTCATCCGGATATACATGTGACACATCTCCCCAGACAAACTCCAGTCCCTGTGAACAGCAGGCCAGTGCATCTTTTATAATGCTATAATGATAGTATGTTCCAGTTTTTTCGTTTTGTCCAGTATAATATAAGCCATCGATGCAAAGTGTCTTTCCAATATATTTATCTGGTTCTACCATCAGCTGATAAAAAGCAGCATAGACCATATCTTTATTCATATTTGTAAGGTCATAATCAACATCACTGCCTGGTGTCTGTTGCCCTCCCTGTTCCTTCGATTCCTGGCTGTTCTCTTCCTGCTGTTTTTTCGTTTCTTTACGTTTTGTATTCTGAGTTTCTTTTTTTTCTGTCTTTTCCTTTACGATTTTATCCACGGAAGAGCCTATAGTAATCTTCTTGCTTTCTTTTTTTACACATCCAGCTATATTTATCATGCAAAAGAGCATACAAACGCCAAGAATAATCCATTTTTTTCTTCTCATATCATCTTCTCCCCATCATCCGTCCTGCTACACAACTGATAAAGAATGCTGCCATATCTGCAGCCACGATAGTCGAACCAACCGGTGTTCCGGCAAGTATGGATAACAAAATTCCTATAACCGCACAGATAACGGACAATATCACCGAGCACAAAGTTACACAAAAAAAGTCTTAAACACACGCACAGACAGGACAGTCTTCTCCTGTGCATTTATGATTTTCTTCTTTGACAATATAGAAAAGAGAAGCCAATGTCACGAATATAAAGATGATGCTAAACCATGCTGCAAGATGTTTTCTTTTTTCCGTAGTCATATCCTTCTCCTTTCTCATTAACGTTCTTATTTTGGTTTAAGTGTTTTTTCTACACTCATTACAGATTCCATAGAAGACAGTACGTTTGGGATCTAATTGAAAATCATGATGTTCTGTCATGTGTCTGCTCAGGCATTCAATCTCATCACATTGAATATGAATCAGTTTTCCACATTTTTCACACTTGCAATGATAGCAGCTCTCATAATCGGATGTCTCACTCTCTCCTATGTACTCAAAGCAGGCACTGTTTGTACCTTCTACCACATATTTCTCAACCAAACCATCTTTTACCATCTTTTCCAGCTGCCGGTATATTGTTGTCGTTCCGACTGCAATTTCACGGTCTTTGAAGTATTCTCTGATTTCCTGTACAGTAACATGCTGTCCCTGCACGGATTGCAGAAAAGTATGTTACTCAGTCATCTGTTTTATCTTATATCTGGCTTTTGCCATTTTGACCTCTCCTTTTCAATTTGGAAATCATTTTTAAATTATCTTCATTAGCCCCGGATACTTTTCTGTCCCCACAGATCTATCTGCACTCCATAATAACCGCTTCACATCTGCCATATCCAAGCTGTGAACTGTTCAGACACAACGTGTAATTGCTGGCCTTTCCCCACTTCTGCCCGGTATAAAAGTTATAATTTGTCATGCGCCTTTTATCTGTATCTGCTATCAGCTTTACAGCCTCCTGCTCACTGACATGATATAACCTGCTGATACGCTGTATCTTTTCCGGCATATCTCCATGAATAAACACATTCAGCACATCATCCCTGTCTTTCAGTATAAAATCTGCATTTCTTCCTATAATAACGCAAGATTCCTTATCCGCAAGTTCCAGAATCACCTTCCTCTGTGCTTCATATACCATATCTTCCAAAGATTTTCCCGTGATATCCCGTCCGGCAAATGCATAGGCAAACAGTCCTTTCTTTGGCGATAATTCGGCACTTTCCTGAATATAATCCGGTGACAGTCCTGATTCTTCCGCTATCTGATTGATGATATTTTTATCGTAATAAGCAATTCCCAGCTTCTTTGCCACTTCCTCGCCGATGAAACGTCCGCCGCTTCCAAATTCTCTGCTGATCGTAATGATTCGTTTTACCATTCCTGTTTCCTCCTTACTTTAAAACCTTGTTTTTTCTGATTCTCTTTAAGAATACATATCCCACCAGACATGCAATCACTTCCGTGATCGGGAATGCCCACCAGATTAATGCAACTCCCATCTGACCATTTCTGGCAAATATAGAAAAAATTCCAGCCAGTGGTAAGATAATTACAAGCTGTCTCAGAAGTGAGATAACCAGTGATTCCATACCACTGTTCACTGCCTGATAGATTCCCTGATAAGCAACATTAATTCCTGCAAACAAGAAACTTAAAGAAATGACTCTCATTGCACTGATAAAATATGCTCTCGACTGTCCGGCATTAAACAGCGTCGCAAATGCCCCTGGGAAAATCTCTGTGATTGCAATACCCAGAATCATCAATGCAACCGTATAGATCAGACCATATTTGATTCCATCCTGGATTCTCTTCTTGCTTCTCATTCCATAAGCAAATGCAATGATCGGTGTGATTGCATCTCTGAGTCCAAATGCGAGGAACAGCACAAACTGTTGAACCTTATAGAATAATCCATAAGCTGTCTGTGCAGATGGATTGAATTTCAGAATCAGATTCATTACATATACCATAATAGACATCAATGCCTGTGCAATGATGGCCGGAAGGCCAATCGCATAGATTTCTTTTATAATGCCTGCATCCGGCTTCATGTATTTCACATCATGCTCAAATTCTTTATTCAGCTTTATCTGGAAAACAAGCAGTAAAACTGCAGATGCTATCTGACCAATTACTGTCGCATAAGCTGCACCTTTTACTCCCATTTCCGGAACCGGACCGATACCATAGATCATAATTGGATCAAGAATAATATTTACAACAGCTCCGACTACCTGTCCGATTGTGGAATAAAGAGATCGTCCTGTCGCCTGGAGTAATTTTTCAAATAGTGAAAAGAAAATGATTCCAAAAGAAATCACACAGCATATCCTCAGATAACTGACTCCCATTTCAAGTACTTCTGCATCTGTGGTCTGAGATGAAATATAAGCTTTCGCTCCAAAAATTCCAAATAACAGACATACCACATAAATAATCACACCAAGGAACAGACTGTTTCCTGCTACCTTTGCTGCTTTCTTACTGTTTCCCTGTCCCAGTGTTCTTGCAAGAAGTGCATTAGTTCCTACACCGGTTCCGATTCCCACTGCAACCATCAGCATCTGCACCGGAAATACTAAAGTCAGTGCATTTAGTGCCGCTTCACTGCCCGTTTTCATATTTCCCACAAACGCACTGTCTACAATGTTATAAACCGCCTGTAATGCCATAGATAAAATCATGGGGATTCCCATCTGGATCATCAGCTTATTTACCGGCATGTCTTTCATCTTGTTACTTTCTTCCATTTTGTTTTCATTCCTCCCTTTTCTGCACAAAAAATGCAGCTCTGTCGTATAAGTTGGACTTACGCTGACAGGCTACACACTTTTTCATGACAAATATTATGTTTTAACAAATAAAAAACGAGCAGCAGGTAAACTGGATTTACGCTTACTCGCTACTCGTTTGTGACTATTATATTTCCTGTTTTTCCAAAAGTCAAATAAATTTTTTCTGGTATTTTCCCCGAAAAATTATTGTAAAACCTTTGAACTCACATCCGTCTCAAACATCGGAAGATAACGAAGTTGATACGATTTATTTTCCATGTATCACGCTCCTTACATTCTTAAATACACTTTCATGAGAAAGTCTTTCCTCAGTTGCTGCCGCCTGCCTGTCTGCTTCATCAAGTTTCATTTCTACATTGTTAGTAAGACTTGCATACTCTTCTAAACTTAAAACTACCATAGAACCATAACCATTCTTCGTTAAATACACAGGATTCCCACTATTTACAATTGTCTCAATTTCAGGAAATTTGTTTCTTAAATCAGAAACTGGTCGAATTTGAATCATTTCTTCCTTTCATTTTTATTATCTATATTTTATCATAATCACAATAATATTTTTATTTTTTACTTATTTTCTTCTCCTGCTTTCCAAGATAAATATAAAATCCAACATTCAGCACAATTCCCACCATCGTCGATACCGGCGCCGCAAGACCAATCTTCGTAAGGCTCGCATCCGGTTGGATACTCATGACATATGCAAATGGAAGACGTACCAGCAAGGTCTGGATCAATCCCTGTGTCATTACCCAGACCGTCTTATTATTACCATTGAAGTATCCGACCATACTGAACAGGATCGCTGTCACGATTGTCTCCAGTGCAAATCCTTTCAGATATGCATAGCCTTTCTGGATAACGGCTGCATCTGTCGTAAAGAATCCTGCGAGCATATCGCCTTTTAACATCACCAGTAAGAATACCATGCATCCCACAACCAGGCCGACACCGATTCCGGTGAACATGGATTTCTTCGCACGTTTCGTCTTTCCTGCTCCGATGTTCTGGGATACGAAAGATGCCATCGACTGCATCAGCGCACTTGGTACCAGCATCGCAAAGTTGACGATCTTGCATGCAACACCGTAACCTGAAGAAGCTTCCAGACCAAGCCGGTTTACGAATGCACAAAGTGCCAGGAAGGACATCTGTGTCAAAAACTCCTGCAGTGCAAGCGGCAGCCCAATCTTCAGAAATTTCTTACACTGGCTGTTCAGGCTGAAATCTTTTCTGGTAATCTTAAATGGAAGTTTCTTTTTGATCAGAAGGATTACGGCAAATACTACGCTGAGTGCCTGTGCTGTAACCGTTGCGATCGCCGCACCTGCTGCATCCATGTGAAGTCCTGCCACCAGTACCAGATCTCCGATCACGTTCACGATACATGCAACAAATACAAATAGTAACGGAGATTTACTATCTCCCAATCCACGGAAAATTGCGGATAAAAGGTTGTATGCGACGATAAAGAAGATACCGCCTCCGCAGATACGCACATATACTGATGTCAGATCAACTGCTTCTTTTGGAGCCTGCATCAGTACTGAGATCGGATGTGCAAATCCTACCATAACGATAAATAAGCAGGCTGCAATCATAGTAAATACAACTGCCGAGCCGCCAATAACCGAACCTATCTGATCCGGTCTCTTTTCGCCCAGATACCTTGCTATCAAAACCGTGATTCCCATCGCAAACTGAATCACTACGAAAGTGACAAGATTCAATACCTGGCTTCCTGTGGACACTGCCGAAAGTCCTGATGTCGAACCAAATCTTCCGACCACCAGAAGATCCACTGCTCCATATGCCGCCTGAAGAATCAGTGCTCCCAGCACCGGCATCATAAATGCAATCAGTTTCTTAAGAATGCTTCCCTGTGTAAAATCTGCCTTATCGTTCATCGTAGTGTTTCCTCCTTTCACACATGATCTGATAGAATTTTTCGATCGTCTGTATCATGCATTCTGCATCTTCGTCCGGTATTTCTTCCATATATGGAAGCAGGCTGTCAAAATATTGTTCGTCATATTTCTGTGACAATTCTGAGCCTTTTTTCGTAACAGTAATGTATGTGACACGTCCATCCTCTTCGGAAGCAATCTTCTGAAGATATCCTTTTTCTTCCATTTCTTTGACCGTTCTTGTAACACCCGGTCTTGGAAGCTCCATTGCATCGCTGAGATCCGATACTTTTACCTGTATGCCCTTTCTTTCCAATGACTGAATCACATCCAGATACTGAATAAAGGATGCTCTGACACCTTCCGGCAGCGGCGGGAGCATATCCCGGGTCCGTTTTGCCTGATAGCATGCGTCGAACATCCTTTTTATGATTTCACTTGTCATATTTTGTCCTCCTTATATAATCATCATACAATTATTGCTTACCATTCTCTTGATATTGCAATGCATTCATAAAATTCTGTTAATAAACAGTAATTCAAATAATTACCTCTGTTAATTACCATTGATAATTATATGCAGATTTCAAAATTTGTCAAGAACTTATTTCATTGTTACACATTTGCATGGCGATTAAAGGCGGGGAAAATAACTTTTCCCCGCCTCTATGCATTTATATCAGTATTATCCTACATGGCGTTCAAATCTCTGGAATCCAAGAATCTTCTCAATCCGTTCCATCGCATCATCCGGAATCTCCAGATCAACAGCTTTGAGGTTATTCTCAAGCTGCGACGGCTTGCTTGCCCCTGCGATCACGCAGCTGATCTCCGGGTGTTTCAGAATCCATGCCAGTGACAGGATTGCTACATTTGTTCCCAGATCATCTGCCACTTTGGAAAGTTCATCCACAATTGCAAGATTTTCATCCGTCAGCAGATTATTGATCTGTTTGTCTGCCTGATGTGTTGCACGGGATCCTTCCGGATATGGCTGTCCTTTTTTATATTTACCGGTCAGAAGTCCCTGCGACAACGGTGAAAATGAAGTGATACCGATTCCGTATTTTCTGCAAGTTCCCATGATCTCATGCTCAATATAGCGGTCTACCATATTGTACTGTGGCTGGATCACTGTGATTGGATATAAACCACGCTTATCAATGATCTTCTGTGCTTCTTCAATTCTTGCACTTCCCCATTCTTCACTTACACCGTAATACAGCACCTTTCCCTGAGCAACCAGATCACTCATCGCACGAAGTGTCTCTTCCAGATCTGTGTTCTCATCATAGCGATGGCAATAATACAGATCCAGATAATCTAAGTTCATATTTTTCAGAGACTGCTCACAGTTTTCCATAATGTGCTTTCTGGAAAGTCCTCTATCATTCACGCCATCTCCTGTCGGGAAATAGACCTTGCTTGAGATCACCAGATCTTTTCTCGGGAATTCTTTTAACACTTCTCCGAAGAACCTTTCAGCTGCTCCTCCTGAATATGCATCTGCACAGTCGAAGAAATTAATTCCATTCTCATAGGCAAGTTTTACAACTTCTTTTGCCACATCTTCCTCGGAACTTTCTTTCAGATCTGTCATCCAGCTTCCAAGTGCAATCTCACTGACTTTGATTCCTGCTTTTCCTACGTTACGATATTTCATGTGTATATCCTCCTTTAAGTAAATTGGTTAAACGTTTTCATATTATACAGAGTTCCACGCTCCATAATCTCATATGGAAGGATCCTGTCTGTAAGCGGCATTCCCTGATCTATATATCTGATCAGCATTCCAGCTGCCTGTCTTCCCATCTCATACGCATCCTGTCTGACCGCAGTAAGTTTCGGATTCAGATATTTCGAAATGTAAATATCATCAAATCCCATGATCTTAATGTCTTCCGGAATTTTTTCCCAAGTTCTTTGCTTGGCGATATCGAGATATCTGCTGTAATATACGCCGGCTGTCTGCAGCCTTTTCCGGCAATATATGCCGCTACATCCTTCATTGCAGAAAATTTATCGATCAGAACACTTCCCATATTCTCCCTTTTCTTTATCTTTCTGTCCATAAAAACCACCGGAACCGTTATGTTTTCCAGAAGTTTTTCACTTGTTGCAGGATTGAAACTGACGTATATAATACCGTCCACCATCTTTGCTTTTAATGCATCCAAAAACTTTTCTTCCTGTATATAGTTATTATCAGTACTTCCAAATAATACGGTATAACCATGCAGAAAGGCCTCATCCTGAGCACCTTTTGCCCTCTCTGGAAATGCATTGTCAATTATATTCCGTATTTTTCCAGATCTACCCTTCCGTTTATCACTTCGACTCCATCCGCCCGAAGAAGTTCTGCCTGCACATTCTGGCCTCCAAATGCAAATGCTCCGGCCAGTTCTCCTTTTGCATTAACTACACGGAAGCATGGAATATGTTCCGGATCCGGATTCTTATGCAATGCATTGCCCACGGCTCTTGCCATCCTGGGTTCTCCTGCCATCTCTGCAATCTTCCCATAAGTTGCCACATGTCCTTTTGGAATACGCTTCACTGCTTCATAGATTCTCTTTGTCGGACTGTCCGTAACCAGATCATAGCTTTCTGCGATCATTCTTTTGATCTCTTCTTCCGGAATGGTCCCATCCAGAATGATCGTATTCCAGTGTTCTTTATTCAGATGATATCCGGCCGTCACTGACTCATACGCCGAGCGCCAGAAGTCTCTCCACTCCGGATTCACTTTGACATTCAGATTGATATAGCCTTCCCGTTCATATATCCACAGAAATGTTTTTTTACTTCCTTTAATCCGCACCAGCTGCCAGTTCGGATCACGAAATGGCTTTTCTTCATATACATTATAAAATGACATTCCGTATGCTAATGCTTCCTCTCTTGTCATCATATACTTCTTATCCCTCCTGATTTCTGCTTTCAGATTAACAGAAATCAGCATTTCTGTAAACGGTAATGCTCTGGCATTTATGCATATGAATTATTCCTGTAAGGATGACTTCATCATCTCCGTAACACTTTTCTCCGGTGCAGCACAGATAATAATGTAATAGAATGCCTTCCCCTGCCAATATCAGTACTTTTTCAGAAGTTCCTCACATATTCCAATATATTTTTCTGTATAAATACTGCCCTTTTCCCAGATAAAATCAAAATCATGCTGCATTTTAAAATCTGAAAGCCTGATTTCTTTCAATGTTCCGTTCTTAAGTTCATCCGCTACCGCAATTTTGTACATAAATGAAATTCCACAATCTCTTTTTAAAAGCCCGATAATTGTATGCATATTTTCCACTTCTGTATAGTGAAGAAAATCTTTTATCCCCATTCCCCTTGCAAGAAGTAACTCTTCTAAAATATTCCTTGTCCCGGATCCCGGTTCACGTACAAGCAGGCGCTCCTTCACCAGTTCCTGCATCGTTTCCGGAGATTTTACTTCAAATATGTGATCTCTGGCACAAACTGCTATATATTCTTCAGTACTGTAATTTTTATGTTCATAATTTTCCTTCGGATAATTCCCCTCTACAAGTGCCAGATTAATAATTCCTTCATCCAGCAATGTTAATAGCTGTGTTGTATTTCCATAATGTATGTGTACATTCATCTCCGGATGACCGATCAGAAAATCTGCTATTTTATCTACAATTGCATATTCTCCGATCGTCATTGTAACCCCTATAGAAAGAGATTCCATCTTATGGGATTCATTTCTTATCTCATTCATAATTGCCAGCTGATCATTTTTCATTGTCATCAGACGTTTTCTGAGTATCTCCCCTGCAGGCGTCAGATACAGTTGTTTATTACAATAAGAAAAAAATCTGGTATTATATTCCTTTTCAAGGAAACGAATATGTTGCGAAACCGCCGGCTGTGTAATATGTAATCTTTTTGCTGCCTCTGTAAAGTTCATCGTCTCACATACCGTAAGAAATGTATCTGTTCTAAAATCCAGCATAATTTTCTTCCCTTCATTGTCAATTTGATTTTCACAAATGATTTTTATTAATTCTCTTTCATATCTGTCAATAATTTTTTATTATCGTTCAATAATATTATATAATTTTTTATTATCGTTTACCAGTGTTATAATCTCTAATTGGAAACCTGTATGAACTAACAAAAAAATGAGAAAGAGGAAAAAACATGAATTTTTTGAAAAAAAACCTAAACGGTATACTGGTTTGTTTTGTGATTGCCGTACCTTCCTGGCTTCTTGGAAAGACATTCCCAGTTGTTGGCGGCCCTGTCATCGCAATCCTTGCCGGAATGCTGATCACTTTAGTGTGGACGAACAAAGGAAAAGCCGAATCAGGAATCAAATGGACTTCTAAGATTATTCTGCAGACAGCAGTTGTCCTGCTTGGATTCGGAATGAACCTTGGCGTCATCTTACAGACCGGAAAACAGTCACTCCCGATCATCGTATGTACCATCAGTACTTCCCTGATCATCGCATGGCTGCTCCGTAAAATTATCAAAGTACCTTCTAACACTTCCATCCTGGTTGGTGTCGGTTCTTCCATCTGCGGAGGATCTGCGATCGCTGCCACCGCACCGGTCATTGATGCAGATGATACCGAAGTTGCACAGGCAATTTCCGTTATCTTCTTCTTCAACGTCATTGCAGCCGTACTTTTCCCGGTACTTGGAAGCGCACTTGGTTTTGACACAACAGGCGGTGGATCTTTCGGATTATTCGCAGGAACTGCGATCAATGATACCTCTTCCGTAACGGCTGCCGCCTCTACCTGGGACAATATGTGGAACCTTGGAAGCGAGACACTGAATACTGCTGTTACGGTAAAGCTTACACGTACACTGGCAATTATTCCGATCACACTGGTATTATCCCTGATCCGTGCAAGATCTGCCTCAAAAGCCGGAACTGCTGATTCTTCCGCAAACAAATTCAGCCTGAAGAGAGCATTTCCTATGTTCATCTTATACTTCATCATTGCAGCTATCATCACAACAGTATGTATGAGTATGGGTGTCAGCGCTGACGTATTTGCTCCGTTAAAAGAATTATCGAAGTTCTTTATCATTATGGCTATGGCCGCAATCGGGCTTAACAGTAATGTTGTGAAGCTTATTAAATCCGGAGGAAAACCACTTCTGCTGGGTGCCTGCTGTTGGGTTGGAATTACAATTGTGAGCCTTGGAATGCAGCATGTAATGGGGATCTGGTAATTTTTTTCTACTTAATTCACTAAGCTGGCTACCCGGACTGGAATAAAAGCCGGAAAATCAAGGCTTCTGCCATAACTTTCCGGCTACACATAAAGGTTACCATCCTTTTATTGTCATTTTTCAGACCAGCGATATAATCCCCGGCTTCTCTTTACCTGTTCTGTGCAATCGCGGCATCTACCACATGTTCCAGCAAAATTGAAGTCGTCACTCCGCCGACGCCTCTTGGGACCGGTGTGATTGCCTCCACAATCTTCTCTGCTTCTTCAAAATTCACATCTCCGCAGAGCTTTCCTTCTTCATTCACATTGATTCCTACATCAATCACGATCTGTCCTTCTCGCAGATAGCTTCCATCGATCACTCCTGCTTTTCCGGCCGCTACAACTACGATATCTGCTTCCTTTACTACAGATGGCATGTCCACCGTCCTGGTATGGCAGACGGTTACGGTCGCATTCTTCTTGATCAGCATCATCGCTGCAGGTTTTCCGACTACAAGACTTCTTCCGATAACTACCACTTTCTTACCGGTACAGTCAATTCCATAATGATCCAGTACCTTCATGCAGGCACTCGGCGTACACGGTGCATATCCCATATCTTTTCCCATGAACACACCTGCCATGGAAAGATCGGTAATTCCGTCTACATCCTTTTCTACGGCCAGTGCATTCACGATCTTGTCTTCATTCAGATGCTTCGGAAGCGGTCTGAATAACAGAACTCCGTGGATTTTTTCACTTTTATTTACCTGGTCGATCGTCTTTAATACCTCTTCTTCTTCTACATCTGCAGGAAGAAGGAATTTCTCATATGCTACTCCCAGTGTCTCACAGCGTTTTGTTGCGCCTCTTTCGTATGCGATGTCATCTTCTCTTTCACCGATACGGATAATTCCAAGTGTCGGTGTAATATTCTGTGCTTTTAAAGTTTCTACTTTTGCTTTGATTTCTTCATTGATAGAAGCATTTACTTCTTTTCCTAATAGTAATTTTGCCATTTTTCCTGCTGCTTTCCTTTTATTTTGTATTTTCTCCGGACATTTCCGGTTTATCCGTCTTTATCTCACTGGATTTTACCGGATACGGCTGTTTACTTCCGCAAATATCCGGTCTGCTTTTGCTTCGTATTCTTCCCGCAGGGAATCTGCCAGATGATTGAGCTCTTCTGCTTTTCTTCTGTCTTTCATTGATTTTGTATTAATATATACATTCAGTGAAGCCCCCTGCATTGCGGATTTTAAAAGTGTTGCTCCGACTCCCGCATCACTTAATGCAATCCGGCTTCCTTTTGCAGCGAATACTTCTACCAGATCAATGCCTCTGGCACAGGTCTTCATAATCTCAATCGGAACACTACATGCCGTATTCAGCGCCTCTTCCATAATCTCTTCCTTTTTGGCAAGCTCTTCCGGCGTAGACTTCGGAAGTCCATACGCCTTACTGAGCGGCTCGAATGCTTCCGCATCCTTATCCATCAGTTCTAAAAATTCTTTTGCAATCTCATCTGCCTGTTTTTTGCATTCGATGATCTCTTCTTCTACATCTGCATAGGTCTTCTTTCCTACAGTCAGACTTCCGACCATATTACCAAGTGCGATCCCGATGGCTCCGGCTAACGCCGATGCCCCGCCGCCGCCCGGAACAGCTGCTTTACTTGCAAGGACTTCTATGAAATCTTCACAGGTCTGGGATTTAAAGTTTCTATTTGGATTTTCCATGTTGTACCTCATTTCTAAAAATCATGGGTACATTATACACTGTGAACTCTTTTACTGCAATACACTAAATTTGGGAGGGAAAATTAAAAAATTCTCCCTCCCAACTCAAAAGCTTCTTTCCAAACACATACCCTGCCGCCGACAGTTTCTTTCAAATACATGACAATTTAAAGTATTTCATTTTTCTTATCCAGGATTGCTCCGCCTGCACTGCACGCCGGGCAGATACAATATTTACCGCCGTTCGCTTTAGATGCCTTTCCGGCTTCTGCCATAGATTTTGCCTGTTCTGCTCCAAATACCTCTGCTCCTTTTTCAGATGAAGCAAAGCTGATCAGTGCATCAATTGGCAGTACATCCTCAGATAATTCCTGAAGATATGCTTCTGTCACGGCCTTTTCATCTGTAGTTTCTTCTGCTGCCAGCCATTTTTCTGCCATCTCTTTTAATTCCGGACAGCATGAACCTGCATTTAATATTTCCTTTGTCTTCTCTTCTACGAATTTTCTTGTGTCTTCTGTCATGATAGAATCCTCCTTGTATTCGTTATACATTTTCTTTTATTATACTCTATTTTCATGCACTTGGCACAATTATCTTCATATACAGAATCTCAAAAAACTGACAGTTCCTTTCAAACATATAACAATAAAAAATCCCTAAAGCAAAAGATTTTTCATATCACTCCACTTTAAGGATTTCATTCATTTTTATATTCCCAGGACAATCTTGATCAGCAATAACGCCAACACCAGCAGGATGATCGGCTTAATGATCTTCACACCGTTCTTCACAACCATATGTGCGCCAAGATAATGTCCGGCAATGCTGAATACCGACGCCGAAAGTCCCAGCACCCAAAGAATCTTTCCTGCAAGAATAAATGTGATCAATGCCGATATATTCGATGTCAGATTGACGACCTTCACATTACCGGTTGCTTTCTCCATATCAAGCTTTCCTAATTTGGTAAATGCAAGCAGTAAAAATGTTCCGGTTCCCGGTCCGTAGAATCCATCATAGATACCGATCACAAAAGAACATGCTGCCATGATCAGATACTGTTTTTTTCTGGTAAATCCTTCCGGTATCACCGGTTTCAGATCCTTGTCCCGCAATACACAGAATGCAACAACAGGAAGCACAAATACCAGTACCGTCTTAAGTACTTTGTCACTGATGATCAGCGCCAGGTTCGCCCCCGCAATTGAACCCACAAATGCACAGGCTACCGTACCCGGGACTAAACATATGTCAACACATTTGCTCTTCACCAAGTGCCATGTCGACACCGCTGTTCCAGTCGCTGATGATAATTTATTTGTCGCAATCGCATGGTGTACCGGAATCCCTGCGAACATATATGCCGGTAATGAGATCAATCCGCCACCTCCGGCAATCGCATCGACAAATCCGGCAAGAAATACCAGTGGACACACAATAAGGAATTCATGTAAATTCATATGTTTCTCTCCTTCATACTCTCAAATCCATAAATTAATCTATCGCATCCATATATTCATGTCAAGTTTTCAGGAGATAATTCTTATTCTGCTCTGCTTTCGGATACACGGCGATTTACATTCTTCACCAGATCCAGTACGGTATTGAGCACGTAGTCTTCACCAAGCGAAGTATCGATACACATCTGATAATTACCTGAAAAGCAGATCTACATTATAAATTCTACTTCAATATCCTTATTTCCAGGAATCCTGTACTGTTCTTCCACGTCAGAGCCCCAGCTGTCGATTCCGCCTACACCACGGACCGCTCCATAGATACAAAGTACCGTTCTTCTTTCCGGCGGCAGCTCTTCCTGATGCGTTGCATTCTCAAGTTCTTCTGCAGTATAAGGAAGACATGAAAATGCAAACGTGGAATGATTGATCTCACTGCCCGCCCGGAATGTAAGTCCACTTTGTTCTATATGACGATTCCGGTTATCCAAAACCGTACTTCTCTTCACTGTCACCCACTCGGTATCCATATGCATGCCACATTCCTGCGGAACCAGATACGGTGTAACCGGAAGACCCTCTACTTCATAAATTCCGTGAATACCCCCGGCTTTTCTATCCGGATATGTCTCACCCGATAATCCTTCATAAACGAATCCGTCTGCCTTTGTCGGCATGACAAAGCGCATACCGAATGCAGGGAGCTCCGGCATTCCCTCTTTCCCGTAATAGTGCGCTCTTACTCTGACATTTCCATCAGCAAATACCAGATACGATACCTTTACCTGTGTTGACGGAACAGTTAATGTCTCATATGTAAATATAACTTCCACACGTTCCGCAGTTTCTTTATCCGAATATTTATTATTTACCGGTGCGCTCGGTTTTTCTATCTTGGTTCCGTCTATCCGTACCTGGATATCCACACATTTCTGGAACATATCGGCAGTCATCCACATACCGGCTCTAAACGGGAATCCATTTCCACGATCATTGTCTGTGGTTGCTCTCCAGAATGTCGGCTTCGGTGTGCGATACAGCCATTCCTTTCCATGCTTTACCATGGATTCCAGACCGCCTGTCTGATAAGAAAAGATCAGATGAAAGTCTTCTCCGTGTACTCCAAGTGTTACATCTCCATACACAATTCCTAATTTTCCTCTATCTGCGTAATCCATAGTAATGTCTCACCTCCTGCATTGCCGGCTTTTCCGTTCTGTCCGCAAATAAAATTCCATTTCCCGAAAATTCATAATCCGATGGCCTGTCATCAAAGTCACCACCATAACGCAATACATCACGTCCTGTCACTTCATCCTTCACGAACAGTGCCTGATCAATATAATCCCAGATGAAGCCTCCCTGATAATCCTCATACTGATCCAGTAATCTGATATAAGATTCCATTCCTCCCAGAGAATTTCCCATATCATGCATATATTCACATAAGATAAATGGTTTCTTCGGATTATTTTCCAGATATTCTTTTATCTTCTCCGGCGGAGCATACATCTGGCTCTCCATATCAGAAATTAAATCCTCATAAGGCCGGTTCTCTGCCACGCCCTCGTAATGCACAAGTCTGTCCGGATCTTTTTCTTTATAGTAACGGTTCATCTCCACCAGGATATCACCGGCATACGATTCATTTCCAAGTGACCAGAAGAGTACCGACACATGATTCTTAAATGATTCAAAGTTCGATACTGCCCTGTCTAATGTACATCCTCTCCAGCATCCGATACTTCCCGGAACATTCCACGACGGTTCAATCACACCTTGTTTCAGCCACGATCCATGTGTCTCCAGATTTGTCTCTGCCATCAGATAGATCCCCGCCTGATCACATCTGTAATACCATGAAATATGATCCGGATAATGGCAGGTTCTGACTGCATTGATATGATTGCGTCTGATACATTCGATATCCCATTTCTCATCAGTTTCGGTAATACATCTTCCGCTTCTGGCATTCCATTCATGCCGGTTTACACCATTGATGATCAGACGTTTTCCATTCAGCAGCATCTTTCTGCCTTTTAATTCTATCTTACGGAATCCAATCTGATATGGAACCACTTCTACTGTCTCGCCTTTTTCATTCTGAACTTCTATCAGAAGCTCATACAGATACGGATCTTCATTGCTCCATGCATGTACGGATTCTTCTAATTCATAACGGAACTGAATCTCATTGTTCACTGATCCTTCTACCGGAAGATTCTTCTGGATCACCGGGTTGTTCAGATTCTCCGTTTCATCCAGTAATACATGATTTTCATCACTATAGATATCTTGCAAAGAAACTTTTATTTTACCCTGGATATTATTTTCTTTCTTTTTCTGTGATAATCGGATATCCAGCTCCAGTTCTGCCTTTCCATCTTCCGGATGATACTTCGGACGGATCCACAGATCTTCAACATGAACCGCCGGTATTCCGTACAGGTTCACATCTCTGAAAATACCAAAAAACCGGAAGAAATCCTGGTCTTCCAGAAATGCCGCCGTACTGCGCTTATGTACTTCCACTGCCAGCAGATTATCTTTATCTTTTACATATGGTGTAATATCAAATTCCGAAACCGTAAAGCTGTCTTCCGCATACCCCACGAACTCTCCGTTCACCCATACATAGAATGCCTGTTCCACACCTTCAAAACTTAAGATGATCCTCTTTCCTCTCAGTCCGTCATTCAGATCAAACTTCCGGATATAAGAACCTACCGGATTATATTCGGCCTGGCTGAACATACCTTTCCCTTTTTCTTTTCCATATCCTGCCGGTCTTCTGTAAATATGTCCTTCCCACGGATACATCGTATTGATATAATGAATCTTATCGTATCCCGCCAGTTCTATATGCTGTGGCACTTTCATTTCATCAAAATTTTTGCAGTTAAACCATTTCTGATAAAAATCAGCCGGACGTTCCAATGCATTCACTGAATAGTGGAACTTCCAGATTCCATTTAACGATTGTTTTAACCGTTGATTCTGCTTCTTATAATCTTCTTTATTCTCATAAAATTTATGATCACTGTGTGCATCCAGACGATTCACACGAAATACCTGCGGATCATCCAACCATCTGATGTCTGCTTTCATTTGCCTTTTGCACCTCCATTTATTTTTCTTTCTCATCTATCAGTAAACTTTTTCCAATGCAGGGGATTTAATACCCGAGTGCTTCATTTCTGTTCATCCAGAAATGAATCCCCGTCGTGGAATCCATCCATCTGTCCTCGTTAAAATCTTTGACCTCCACCCACTGTCCTTTTCTGTATACAAAATTCTCATCGACCAGCGACCAGGCTTCTTCGAATTCTTCCGTTTCATCAAAATTTTTTATCGAAAGTACCTTTGCCTTGCTGCACCGGCAGGAAGGACGTGTTGCCGAAGTCCGTTTAGCATCTGCCGGGATCAGAAGCTGTACCACTCTGTCATTCACACATTTCTTATAGCCAAGGATCGGTCCGGTCTCCGGACAGTGCATGCGGAACCACTGCGTTGCTTCGTCTGACTGAATGTCATCCAGCTTCGCGTGCTCCAATACAGCCCCGTAAAGGTTGGCTCCTTTGATGTTGCATTCCCGCATATCACATCCACGGAATGCTGCCGTCTTCATATTTGCATTCTGAAAATTTGCACCATGCAGGGAATTGCCGTCGAATAATGCATTTTCCACACTGCAGTTTTCAAAATTCACACGTTCCAGATTTACATTTTGAAAGGAACTCAATGTGAAGTCCATATTATGCAGATTCATTCCACTTAGATCCATGTCTTTGAATTCACATTCACGAAATACCGGATGCTCTCCCGCATCTCGCGATTTCATAGCTTTCAGAAGTGTCTCTTTCGTTATCTCTTTCATAGCATTACACCCCTTCACTTCCGTATTATCTATACAATTTGCTTTTTTTACTGATAGTTTTATTATACCGCAATTCTTAACAAAAGAAATCCCCAAAATACCATATCATCCGGTATTTTGAGGATTTTATTTTCATATTAACAAATGCAATATAATGATTTTTCAGCTGTCCGCAGATTCCTAGTTCAGGAAATCTTCATCATCAAAATAGTTGATTCTCATAGCAGCCTTTACATCTTTCAATGTCTCTGCTGCTTTCGCCTCAGCTACCCTGCTTCCTTCTTTCAGGATTTCGAATACTTCCGGAAGCTTCTGCTCCCATTCTTTTCTTCTCGCACGGATTGGTGCCAGCTCTGCCTGAAGAACCTTGTTCAGGAATTTCTTCACTTTGACATCACCCAGACCTCCACGCTGATAGTGTGCTTTCAGTTCATCCAGATTCTTATATTCCGGCCAGAATTCTTCGAAATATTCATCCTTGCAGAATGCATCCAGATAAATGAATACCGGATTGCCTTCTACCTCTCCAGGATCTTCCACGCGCAGGTGGTTCGGATCTGTGAACATGGACATTACTTTCTTCTTAACAACATCTTCTTCATCAGAAAGATAGATACAGTTTCCAAGTGATTTGCTCATCTTGGCCTTTCCATCGATACCCGGAAGTCTTAAGCATGACTTGTTAGATGGGAGTACGATCTCAGGCTCAGTCAGAGTCTCTCCATATACACTGTTAAACTTGTGAACAATCTCTTTACACTGCTCGATCATAGGCATCTGATCTTCTCCAACCGGAACTGTTGTCGCGCGGAATGCCGTAATATCTGCAGCCTGACTGATCGGATAGCAGAAGAAACCAACCGGGATACTTGCCTCAAAGTTTCTCTGCTGGATCTCAGCTTTTACCGTAGGATTTCTCTGTACTCTGGATACGGTTACCAGATTCATATAATAGAATGTTAACTCTGTCAGTTCCGGAACCATGGACTGAATAAAAATGTGACATTTCTCAGGATCGATTCCGCATGCCAGATAATCCAATGCTACGTTCATAATATTCTGACGTACCTTCTCCGGATGTTCGGCATTATCAGTCAATGCCTGCGCATCTGCGATCATAATATAAATTTCGTCATATTCTCCTGAATTCTGTAATTTTACACGTTCTTTCAAAGAACCTACATAATGCCCAACGTGAAGACGTCCTGTCGGTCGGTCACCAGTTAAAATAATCTTGCTCATCTTACTTATCTCCTTAGCATATATTTCAATAACCTGTATGGGTATACAAATTCATTGTCTCTAATTATTTTATTATAATTCTTTCTAAAGTGAGCGTCAATACAGAAAAAATGCATCATTTTACCTTTCCTGAATTTTTATCTAAATCCTTTTGGATAAAATGATGCATAACAATTTATAAATTATGCTGCCCCTCTGCTTCCGTTCTTACACGCAGCTTCGAATTCTTTCAATTTTCTTTTTGCCTCATTGCTTAGATTCTTTGGTACATCTATCTGAACAGTCACATACTGATCTCCATATCTTCCTGCATCCTTCATAGACACGATTCCTTTACCTTTTAACCGAATCTTTGTTCCGGACTGTGTTCCCGGATTAATCTTGCACACTACCCTTCCGGTAAGCGTCTGTACAACTGCTTCACCACCTAATACTGCTGTGGTAAACGGAATCATGACAGTTGAATATACATCCATATCTTTTCGTTCAAATCCCGGTCGTTTACCAACTCTCACTTTCAGCAACAGATCTCCTGCCTTGCCTCCTGAAAGTCCAGGCATTCCTTTGCCACGCAGACGGATACTTTTTCCGTCACTGATGCCGGCCGGGATATGCACTTTCAGTGATTTTCCTGCTGCATTGCTGCCCTGTGCGTCTGACAGCCGGATGACTTTATCTCCTCCAAACGCTGCCTCGTCAAATGTCACATCTATCTCAGCGGTCACATCGGAACCATCCTGACGGAAATTTCCTCCTCCGCCGAATCCATGATTTCCAAATCCATTTCCGAATCCGCTGCTTTCATAACTTCTTCCGGACGTACGTGTCCTTCCTGAGCCACTATTTCCAAATCCGCCAAATCCATGGAACCCGCTTCCGCTGCCTTCCGAGAATCCGCCGCCAAATATATTCTTCAGGATATCGTCCATATCGCCGCCTTCGAAATGATATTCATGGAAGCTTCCATTCGGTCCGGTATAACTGTAAGTACCGCCGCCAGGTCCGTTTCCATAGCCATATGCTCCACTGCCGCCTGCACTGCCATCAAAAGCTGCATGGCCAAACTGATCATATAATTTCTTTTTCTCCGGATTACTCAGCACATTATAGGCTTCTGTCGCTTCCTTGAACTTTTCTTCTGCCTGTGCATTTCCGGCATTGGTATCCGGGTGGTATTTCTTGGCCAGTTTACGATATGCTCTTTTTATTGTACTCTTGTCCGCACTCCTGCTGATTCCAAGAACATCATAATAATCTCTTTTTGCCGCCATAGTTCTCCCTCCCGTCATTTATTCTATATTATTTTCTATTATCTTCATCTATGTGAACAGGATTTCGTGGAATATGTGAGCTTCTTACGTTATCCTGGTTATTTTCTCTTTATGATATTGTACCCCACAGGCTTAACACCTGTGGGGTACGTTTACTCTTTTGCCATACAGGCTATACCGTCACTTATCGTTTCCCGCATCTGCCTGTCATTAACCTTCGATTGAAATGTAATGCTTCTTCTCTTCTACCGGTTTTGCTTCTGCTTTCGGAACACTGAAGGAAAGGATTCCACTTTCATATTTCGGATGTACATCCTCTACGGTTACATGTTTTCCTACATAGAAGCTTCTGCTCATGCTGCCTGCATAACGCTCTTTTCTAATGTAGTTACCTTTCTTGTCTTCCTCATCTTTGTCCAGTCCTTTGGCTGCACTGACGGTAAGTACGCCGTCTTTCAGTTCCATCTGGATCTCATCTTTCTTAAATCCCGGCAAGTCAATGTCTATCTCATATGCATTCTCTGTCTCTTTTACATCTGTCTTCATTAAGTTCTTTGCGTGTTTTCCATACAGTTCTTTGTCAACATTCGGGAATGTTGGGAATGAAAAATCGTTCATAAAGTCATCAAATAAGTTTTCTCCAAAAATACTAGGCATCATCATAAGTCATATCTCCTTCCAAATGATAAAAATTTATAATTAGCACGATCGGAGAATTCCGAGGTGTTGTTTGCTGGAACTTCGGGATTCCGGATGTTTGAATCTTGTATGAATCGCCATGCGTTCGAAGGAAGCTGCCAGTGGCAGGTTCTGTAGATGCTGTCGGCTTCATATCTTTGATTCTTTATCTCTCTTCCTTTGTTCTATCTGTACTATAGCACGTATTATTAGCACTGTCAAGAGGTGAGTGCTAATTATTTTGTGAAGATTTTGTGAAGCCTTGATTTTACGGGCTTCACAGAGATTTTTCACTTGCTTTCGCACTCGATTTTCTTGATTTGACCACATTTTTACGACAAATTTTTGGAAAAATATATTCGTCTGATTTTCTTACCACATTTTACGACAACGACTTATGGTTTATACCACAGCAGGTACGGTTTCCGGCAGGTTCATTTTAGATATTTCATTCTCCACATGAGACTTTTCTGCAATATGATTGTAGACATTCATGGTGATCTGTGCATCTGAATGGTCTTCGCTACGGTCGGCGCTAAACGGATGTCCATTCTTTGTATTGAAGATGAATCCACTGCGTCCTCCAATCTCCACATTACTCTGCAAACCAAGCATCAGATTCAGTTCTCTCTGCTTACGGAACGCATCATATACCATCTGCGTCATAGGAATATCTCTGATATCTGCATCCGTTTTGGTTTCTGAATTATGGAAACAATATCCTTCACCACCTTCATAATACACAAGCTGTCCACCCACATGAATCTCCCGGTTCTTCATATCCACATAGACTTGTTGATGAATCAGCTGTTTTAAGGCCTTTGTCATAGCATTTGATTTTATATGTGTTTCGATATTTTTCACGAAAGTGGCAAAAAATATCTGGCTGCGAATGCCCTGACTTAATTCAAACCGAAACTCCTGCACACTTTTTGTGCGGTATTCAGAAAAATGTTCGTTCTGATAAGGCAGAATCTTCATGGCACAGTAACTGATATTGATCAAATTGACCAGCATTTCAATCCCTTTGCAGCTTCGCACCATATAGTTACAAAAAGACCAGAACGTTTTCTGTTCATAGTAGCTTGTTTCAATATTCCTAATGCCGATATCGGTATTATGTTCCACCGGAACGAGTACAAAAACAGCGGAATATATTTCATCCTGTCACTTCCTGTCTGGTTTAATGGTTCTTTTTCCTGCCAGGCACAGAAAATCTGCAAGTCTTCCGGGAAAATGGTGCTGAAAAACAGGCGTTTTGTACCGTGTTCTTTTTCAGTAGCGGTCACATAAGCCTGAATTTCCCGACATCCAAAAAGGTTGGTGATCACACGGTGTGCTCCGATATAGTAATCTCCGATCTTTTCATTGGAAAAAGCAAAATCTGTTTCAACAGAAAGTCTCTTCCCATGTTTGGCGGGACGTCCTCTGCGGCCGGTATGTGCAGGAGCATACATGACAGAATCAATCCTGGCATTGCCGATAAGATCCAGATTCAGGTATTCATCAACGATTGAAACCAGATTTCGCTTTGTGTACCAGCTGTCACAGAGGATAATAACCTGCTTTTTCTCCTGAAATTCAGGCATGACCTGACGGATCATGGATGCAGCAAGTTCCAACTTTGATTCTTTTTTCTGCCACATGCGATATCCAAGAGGAAGTGAAAGATAAGATACCCTGTCATTCTTCCATACAGGTATGCAAAGCATAATACTTACAAAGCAGTGTCCATTCAGATAATTGGAACCATTATGTGCGGCATGGTCAAAGAGTTTTGAAACATTCTCAAACCGAGTTCCGGCCTTTGCTACCATGGTATCATCCACACAAAGAAATATCGGCTGTGTTGCCAGTGAATCCGGTATCATTCTCAAAGCAACTTTAGCTGTGATATTCATAAAGTGGGAAGAATCAACTTTTGCATAGGAACATGCGTGGTAAAAGGTATTGAGGGATTTTGTGGTAATCCCAGACAAAAAGTGCTGATATAAAAATCGAATGGAATGTACAGATTCCAATGTTAGTATTGATAAAACGAGTAAAAACAAAGTATCTGCTGTTGGAGCAAACTCATTATACATCAGAAAGCCCTGTACGATATTTTTTTATGAAAAAGTTGTAAAGTGGTGGTCATATTTGTAAATAGCCATTGTCTCTACAGAATATATTGCTGCAAATATAAAGTCTCCATCCATAATTTATTGCTTTTTGCAATTGAAGCAGGGGACTTAACTGATTTAGTTAATATATCTACAATAACAGATAAATTTATATCATCCGGATGAAATATTATATTTCATTTTTCACGTTAATGATATAAAATTATCAATGTAAATATCAGAGCATATTTGAAAAATCATTCTCAATCCTTTTCAAATATGCTCCGGAAAGGAACTTTTATACCAATGAAAACCAGGATTCAGGATATGACCTCCGGTTCGCCGGGACGGTTGATCATTCTTTTTGCAATTCCCCTGATGTTGGGGAATATCTGTCAGCAGCTTTATACAATGGTGGATACCATGGTCGTTGGCCAGATTGCAGGTGTAGAGGCTCTTGCAGCACTGGGCGCTGTTGACTTTCTGATGTGGGTTGTCACAGGAATATCCACCGGACTCACCCAGGGATTTTCCATTCAGCTTTCCCAGTATTATGGGGCAAAGGATTTCGAAAATCTGCGTAAATCTCTGGCACACAGTTATCGGCTGACCGCATTCATCGCAGTGGGAGTATTCATTCTCAGCCAGTCCTTTGCTTCACTGATATTAACAGGGCTGCATA
>PVMN01000225.1_pt1 | contig 132911 bp, 130 predicted proteins | sample 1853401 | NCBI WGS metagenome assembly PVMN01 (sample SAMN08533510, study PRJNA380276) | Human gut metagenome, whole genome shotgun sequencing project.
CCGAGCTTTACCGCATTATGACGACGAAGCCGGAGGAAGTGAGCAGCCTATGAAACAGTTAAAACCACGCGATAAAATCACGCAGAAAATGACCCGCGACGGTGCGGTGGAAATCAATGAAACACAGCAGACTGCCGAGCGTATCAGCAGCCGGGAAGCAGACAGCGACTTTTCACAGCCGGACACCGCTACCGCAGAGCGTGTCATGGAACACCTTGACGCAGCCCATACCCGAAAGGCAAGCAAAAAGGCAGTCAAGAAAGCACAGGAAGCGGCTGTTTTGCGTACTTCCACTTCACGCTTGCAGTTTACCGACGAGGAACGGGAAACGCCAAAACTGCAACCCTACATCAAAAAATCGGAAAAAGCAGCCGACAAACTGGACGCAGCAAAGGCAGCTCTCCCGAAGCAGAAGAAACTTGTAAAAGAGCGCACCTTTGAGGAAACCACCGGAAAGGCAAAGACCCGTTTACGCTTTGAAGAACAGGAAAAGCCGATACCCGGCGGCAAAGCCCACAGTAACCCGTTATCCCACCCCGCGCAGGAAGCAGGTATTTTTGTTCACAACAAAATCCATAGCGTCGAGAAAGATAATTCCGGCGTTGAGGGGGCGCATAAATCGGAGGAACTTGCCGAGCGCGGCGCGAAATACGGGGCGCGGAAGTTAAAACAGGGCTACCGCAGCCATAAGCTGAAACCTTACCGGGAAGCAGCAAAGGCAGAAAAGGCAGCATTTAAGGCAAACGTCAACTTCCAGTATCACAAGACCCTGCACGACAACCCGCAGCTTACCTCTAACCCTCTTTCCCGTTTCATGCAGAAACAGCAGATAAAACGCCAGTATGCAAAGGCGGCAAAGAAAGGCGGGGCAAAAGCCGCAGCGGAAGCCACAAGAAAGACGGCGAAAAAAACCGCCGAGGAAACGAGAAAAGCCGCCGCATTTGCGGCAAGACACCCGGCGGGCATTTTGATTGCAGTTGCCGCGCTGCTTCTCTTTATTATGATTTCCGCAGGGCTGTCCTCTTGCGGGGCTATGTTTTCGGGCTTGACAAACGGCGTGCTTGGCACGTCCTACACGTCCGAGGACAGCGACCTCGTGGCAGTTGAAAACAACTATGCTGCATTGGAAAACGGGCTGCAAAGTGAGATTGACAATATCGAAAGCACCCACCCCGGCTATGATGAATACCGTTACGACCTTGACAGTATCGGGCATAACCCCCACGAACTTGCGTCTTACTTGACCGCCCTCTTACAAAGCTACACCCCGCAGAGCGCACAGGCAGAGCTTAAACGTATCTTTTCCATGCAGTACACCTTGACGCTGACCGAGGAAGTGGAGATACGCTACCGCACCGAAACAAGCACCGACCCGGAAACAGGGGAAACCACCACCGAGGAAGTCCCTTATGAGTATTACATCTTGAATGTGAAACTGACAAACAAGCCGATTTCCGAGATTGCAGAGGAACTTCTTACGCCGGAGCAGCTTGAAATGTTCCATGTCTACTTGGAAACAAGCGGCAACAAACCGTTGATTTTTGGCGGCGGTTCTCCCGACGGAAGCCCGTCCGAGGATTTAAGCGGCGTGGAGTTTGTAAACGGTACGCGCCCCGGAAATCAAGAGCTTATGGAACTTGCAAAACAGCAAGTCGGAAACGTGGGCGGCTACCCTTACTGGTCTTGGTACGGCTTTAACAGCCGCGTGGAATGGTGCGCCTGTTTTGTATCATGGTGCTACAATCAAGCCGGAAAAAGCGAACCCCGATTTGCGGGCTGCGAATGGCAGGGTGTCCCTTGGTTTCAGTCAAGGGGACAATGGGGCGCACGCGGCTATGAGAATATCGCACCGGGCGACGCAATCTTTTTCGATTGGGATTTAGACGGCGTTGCCGACCATGTGGGGCTTGTGCTTGGCAGGGACGGCAGCCGCGTCTATACCGTTGAGGGCAATTCCGGCGACGCTTGCAAGATAAAGAGCTATGACCTTAACTATCAATGTATCAAAGGCTACGGGCTGATGAACTGGTAAAGCAGCCCAAAAAAGAAAGGAGAAATGACCTATGGCAAACAATAAAATCGACCGTATCAATAAGGAAATCGCAAAGACCCGCGAGAAAATCACAGAGTATCAGAACAAGTTAAAAGGACTGGAAGCGCAGAAAACCGAAGCGGAAAACCTTGAAATCGTACAGCTTGTACGAGCTATGCGTCTGACACCGCAGGAACTGAACGCTATGCTGTCCGGCGGCGGTATTCCCGGCATGAACACCGCGCCCACTATCGAAGCGGCAGACTACGAAGAACAGGAGGAAAATGCAGATGAAGAATAAACTGAAAAAGACCATGATTGCCCTTTGTGCCGCCCTTATCCTTATGGGCGGTTTTTCTGTCCCTGCCTATGCACAGGGCGCAGCCACAGAGCCGAACGCCGGGGACGCGACCAACGACAGCAACGTAGTTGTGGAGGAAAAAGAAGAAACGCCGCCCCTTACCCCAAAGGGAAACGCAACACTGGTTGACGATTACGGCGGCAATAAGCAGCTTATCACTGTTACCACCAAAGGCGGCAACTATTTCTATATCCTCATTGACCGCGCCGCCGAGGGCGAACAGACCGTACATTTCCTAAATCAAGTGGACGAAGCCGACCTTATGGCACTGACCGAAAACGGCGAAGCTGCCAAAAAACCGGAAATCTGTAACTGTACGGAAAAATGCGAAGCCGGAAAGGTAAACACGTCCTGCCCGGTATGTGTTACCAGTATGACAGGCTGCACAGGCAAAGAACCCACCCCAACACCAACCGAGCAGCCGGAAGAACCGAAAGAAAAAGGCGGCAATCCCGGTGTGGTGCTTGCCTTAGTCCTCTTTGCCCTGCTTGGTGGCGGCACAGCGTTCTACTACTTTAAGTTTATGAAGCCGAAGCAGAATGTAAAGGGCGATACCGACCTTGAAGATTTTGAATTTGAGGACTACGACGAGGACGAGCCGGAAGCAGATACCGGGGAAACTCCCGAAGATGAAGAAACGGGGGAAGAAACCCTATGACCCTGTTTACCGACAATCCCTTTGAAAAGATGATGATACAGAAACCGAACGGGCGGCGTGATAATGCGCCGCCCGTTCCTTATCCCCCGGCTTGCGCTTCCTGTCCTTATAAGGGACAGTCCCCTTGTGTGGGGTACTGTCTGAAACAGGTACAGAAGAAAAAAGAAACCGAGCCGGAACGCTGAAAAGAAATGTGGAGAAACTTCTTTTTGTGTGGTAAAATAATTATCATATAGCAAAGGAGCTGATGAATTGGGAAATAAATTAACAGACGCTTTAATAGCAACTGGAAAAGGGGCTGTATCATTATTCCCCGGAGGTGGTTTTTTAGCCGAGTATATAAGTTTGGCACAAGGGTATGTGGCTGATAAACGAATGAACGAGTGGAAGCAAAGAGTTGAGGAAATATTAGAAAAAATTCCACGCTCAATAGATGAATTGGCACAAGATGAGGCGTTCTATTCTTGTGTTCAAGTTGCAACTATGGGAGCAATGAGAGCATATCAGAAAGAAAAGCAAGAGCTTTTTGCTAATGCACTTTATTCTTCTGCAAACAATATAGATATACCAACGGATAAAAAACTTTTTTACTTGTCATTACTTGGAAGTTATACATTAAGTCATATAATGTTGCTAAAATATTTCGCACAAGATAATTACAATGAAAAGGTTATTAAGCGAAGTGGAACAACAATTCGGACGATTGGTGGAACAGAACACCCGATAAAAGGAATTATTGAAAAACTTCCTTGCTTTGCAGATGATATAATGTTTGTAAAACATATTGCAGGACAGCTTTGTTCAGATAGTTTAATAAGCATTGTAGATTTTGATACACCTGTTTCAACAAAACTTGCAAGAGCAAAAAGAACCACAAAATACGGAGATGAATTTTTAAAATTTATTCAAGACTATCAATAGAAAGCTTATTTGTAGAGTAGCCGGAAATGGCTGCTCTTTTCTTTTACCCGAAAGGAGGATTTATCATTGATTTTAGTTATCGCAGAAAAGCCCAATGTGGCGCAGACAATCGCTGTCGTACTTGGGGCAAAGGAAAAGAAAGACGGATTTCTCACAGGAAGCGGCTATATCGTTTCTTGGTGCGTGGGACATTTGGTAGGGCTTTCCGAAGCTGCCGCCTACGGGGAGCAGTATAAAAAGTGGAGCTATGACAGCTTACCGATTTTGCCGCAGGAATGGAAGTACACCGTTTCGGCTGACAAGGAAAAGCAATTCAAAACCCTAAAGGAACTTATGAACCGGGCAGATGTTTCCGAAGTCGTCAATGCCTGCGACGCAGGGCGCGAGGGAGAACTCATTTTCCGTTTTGTCTATGAAATGGCGGGCTGCAAGAAACCTATGCGCCGCCTTTGGATTTCTTCTATGGAGGACAGCGCAATCAAAGAGGGCTTTTCCCGTCTGAAGAACGGCGAGGAATACGACGCGCTCTTTGCTTCCGCATTATGCAGGGCAAAGGCTGACTGGTTAATTGGTATCAATGCCACCCGCCTTTTCTCTGTCCTTTACAATCATACCTTGAACGTGGGGCGCGTACAGACCCCGACCTTAAAAATGCTTGTTGACCGGGACGCAGCGATTACCACTTTCAAGAAAGAAAAATACTACCATGTACGCCTTGTCTTATCCGGCGCGGGAGCTGCAAGTGAACGAATTTCAGATAAGGCAGAAGCCGACGCATTAAAAACGACTTGCGAAGCGTCGCGGGCAGTCTGTACTTCCCTTGTGAAAGAGAAAAAGACCGCAGCCCCGCCGAAACTCTTTGACCTTACCTCTTTACAGAGGGAAGCAAACCGCCTGTTCGGATATACGGCAAAGCAGACCCTTGACCTTGCACAAGCCCTGTATGAAAAAAGACTTCTTACTTATCCGAGAACAGACAGCGCATTTTTGACCGACGACATGGGCGACACAGCGGCGGGCATTATCAAGCTGCTTTGTGGGAAATTTTCTTTTATGGCGGGAAAAGACTTCACGCCGGAGCTTGGAAAGGTTCTGAACAGTAAAAAGGTATCAGACCACCATGCCATTATCCCGACTATGGAGCTTGCAAAGACTGACCTTGCCGCGCTGCCGGAAAGCGAAAGGAATATCCTTACCCTTGCCGGGACGCGTCTACTTATGGCGACCGCTGCACCGCATACCTTTGAAGCGGTTACGGCAATCTTTGAATGTGCCGGACAGTCCTTTACCGCAAGGGGAAAAACGGTACTGTTCGACGGGTGGAAAGAGATTGACCGAAAATACAGGACAGCCTTAAAGAACAAGCCCGAAACGGACGACGCAGACAGCGACATAGAAAATACCCTGCCACAGTTTACCGAGGGACAGACCTTTGAAAATCCGGCGGCAACGGTAACGGAGCATGACACAACACCGCCAAAGCCCCACAACGAAGCGTCGCTGCTCTCTGCTATGGAACGCGCCGGAAGTGAGGACACCGACCCGGACGCAGAACGCAAAGGACTTGGAACTCCCGCCACCCGCGCCGCCGTCATTGAAAAACTGGTAAAGGGCGGCTTTGTGGAGCGAAAAGGCAAGCAGCTACTTCCCACAAAGGACGGTATCAACCTTGTGTGTGTCCTGCCGGACACCTTGACAAGCCCGCAGCTTACCGCAGAATGGGAAAACAATCTGACGCAGATTGCAAAAGGCAAGGCAGACCCCGCCGCATTTATGGAGGGTATCGAGGATATGGCGCGGGAACTGGTAAAGACCTATCCGTTTCTTTCTGATGATAAAGCGCAGATGTTCAAGCCGGAACGGGAAGCGTTGGGAAACTGCCCCCGCTGCGGTTCTCCTGTCTATGAGGGAAAGAAAAGCTACTATTGCAGCAATAAAGAATGTATCTTTACCATGTGGAAAAATGACCGTTTCTTTGAAGAACGAAAAGTAACCTTTACCCCGAAGATTGCCGCTGCACTCTTAAAATCCGGCAAAGTAAATGTGAAAAAGCTCTATTCCCCAAAGACGGGCAAAACCTACGACGGAACTATCGTATTGGCTGATACGGACGGGAAATATGTCAACTATCGCATTGAACTGCAGAAGAAAAAATAACTGAATAGCAAGCATAGGAAAAGAGTACCCTTTTCCGTAAAATCCCTGCTTTCTCTACCGAGAACGGCGGGGATTTTTGCTTGTTGGGAAGTTTCCCAAACCCTCTGAAACAGCAGAAAGGAGGTTACACATGGCAAGTTTACGGGACACCGTAAAGGACTATCAAGAAGAATTAAGGGACGGTATCGCTTGGGTGGCGTTTTGGAAAACGGGACGTTCTTGGAATGCCGAATATTTCCACCTTGAAATGAGCGATATTCTCTACCCGGAGGACAGAAGCCGCATGGAAGAAATCAAACAGGCTGACCCTGCCGCCGTTGTGGTAAACGGTTATTATTCCGGCTATCTTGGCGAGGATATGAGCCTTGACGAGCTGACCGCCGGAGTGCGCCACCACTACGAAAACGGATATAGCAATATCGGGGAATTTATCGAAGCCCACGACGACAGGCTGCCGCCGGAGCTTATCGAGGAAGCAAGAGCCGCCGCCCACGCTGCGGGGCTGCCTTTCTCTGAAAAAGCCTACCGGGACGGCGAAGAACCCGACCCCTATCTATTTGACGGAAGCATGAGCATGGAGGACTACGAACTTATGCACCGCATGATTGAGAAAGAAAGGAGCGAGCGCATGGAAGAAACGATTTTAAGCGGGTATCTTTCTAATCTTGGAAAGTACACCGAGGGCAGACCTGCGGGCGAATGGGTATCATTCCCCACGACTGCCGAGCATTTGAAAGAAGTCTTTGACCGTATCGGGATAGACGGCAAAAACTACGGGGAGTTGCATATCACAGAATACCAGTCCTATATTGCAGGACTGGCAGGAAAATTGACCGAGCTTGAAAGCCTTGACGAACTGAACTATTTGAGCGAACTTTTGAAAATGCAGTTTGACGACGACCGGGAAAAATTTGTTGCAGCTATGGAATACGGCGACCATACAAGGGACTTGCAGGACATTATCAACCTTGCACAAAACCTTGATTGTTACTGGCTTTATCCGTCCGTACAGAGTGAGGAAGATTACGGGCATTATCTGATTGAAGAACTGGACGAGTTGGAGCTGCCCGAAGAAGCAAAAAAATATTTTATGTATGAGGAATACGGGCGGGACGCTGCTATCAATGACGGGGGCAGATTTACCGAGCAGGGCTATATCTACAATAACCGCAACACCTTTACACAGTGGTACGACGGGCGCGACGTGCCGGAGGAATACCGGGTAACGCCGCAGCCGCCAGTACAGGAAAAGGAACAGGCAGACCTTGACGCTTCCGCAGCCATACAAACCGCCGCCACAGAGCAGCCCCCGGTTCTCCCGATTATCCTATCTTCTGAAAAGCCCGCCGATAAAATGAAAGAGATTACCGACCGACTGGAACAGGGAATTTTAGGACTGTATGAAAGCGACCGTTACGCCGATTATCTGCGTACCATGTCAAAATTCCATGATTACAGCCTTAACAATACAATCCTTATCGCCATGCAGGGCGGCAATCTTGTGAAAGGCTATAAACAATGGGAAAAGGAATTTGACCGCCATGTAAAGCCCGGAGAAAAAGCTATCAAGATACTTGCACCGTCCCCGTTTACCGTCAAGAAGCAGGTGGAAAAAATCGACCCGGACACCCAAAAGCCTGTTTTCGATAAGGACGGAAAACCTGTTACCGAAGAAAAAGAAATCAAGATACCCGCTTTTCGTGTAGTATCTGTCTTTGATATTTCACAGACCGAGGGAAAAGAACTTCCTGCCCTTACCTATGAGCTTACGGGCAACGTGGAACAATACAAGGATTTTTTCGCTGCCCTTGAAAAGACTTCCCCGTTTGCTATGGGATTTGAAGCACTAAGCGGCGGCGTAAAAGGACGCTGCAATTATGAGGAAAAGCGTATCTTCATCAACGAGGGCATGGACGAATTGCAGAATATCAAGACCGCAATCCATGAAATCGCCCACGCCACGCTGCATGATACCGCCCTTGCCATGCCGGAACGCCCCGACCGCCGCACCCGCGAGGTACAGGCGGAAAGCGTCGCCTATGCGGTCTGCCAACATTACGGGCTTGATACGTCGGACTATTCTTTTGGGTATATCGCCGGGTGGAGCAGCGGAAAAGAACTTGCAGAACTGAAAGGCTCTCTTGAAACAATCCGCAGCACCGCCGCAAATCTGATTGATACCATAGACGGACATTTTGCAGAAATCCAAAAGGCACAGGATAAGGAACAGACCACCGAACAGGCACAGCCCGCACAGGAAGCCGCCAAACAGCCCGAAACAAAAGCAGCCGCGCCGGAGCTTCCCGAAGAAACAGCCCCGGTACAGGAAAAAGAAGCACAGCCGGAACAGGCTGCACCCGCCGCCCCTTATTATACTATCAATGAAGCTGCCGCCAAACGTGCAAAGGATATGAACAGTTTTTCCGATTATAAGCAAGGCAGCGCGACGGCTGAATACAGGCACTATGTAGATGAAGCCGTACAACTTGCAGAAAGGCAGAAACAGCGGGTAGACCCGATGTACCATGAGAAAATCGACAGCCTGCTTGACACCTATGCCCGGAAACTGGCGGCGAACATGAATAAAGGCTATGAGATTGACGCGCGTGTTCCCTCTATCCTGATTGCGGGCGGCTCTAACTTCCCCACAAGGAAGAAAGAAAAGCAGAACGCAGCCCGCGACAGCAATTACCGGGAATGGCAGGACATACAAGGGCTTCTTGATAAAATCCGCAGTACCGGCATGGGCGGTATCAGCGCAGACGACCCGCAGGCAGTACAGAAGTTAGAAAAGAAACTGGAAAGCCTTGAAAAATCACAGGAAACCATGAAAGCCGTAAACGCCTATTACCGTAAGCATAAGACCCTTGACGGCTGCCCGCATTTACCGCCGGAGGAACTGGAAAAACTGAAAGCAGACATGGCGAGCAGTTGGCATTTGGAGGACAAGCCATTTGCGACTTGGGCGTTATCCAACAACAGTGCAGAAATCCGGCGCGTGAAAGACCGTATCAAATCTCTTTCACAGCAAAAAGAAATCGGTTTTGTGGGTTGGAAATTTGACGGCGGCAAGGTGGAAGCAAACACCGAAGCGAACCGACTGCAAATCTTCTTTGAGGATAAGCCGGACGAAGCCACGCGGGAAGCCTTAAAAAGTAATGGCTTCCGTTGGTCGCCAAAAGCCGGGGCATGGCAGCGGCAGCTTACCAGTAACGCCTACTATGCGGCTGATTATGTGAAAGCGATTGCTCCCCTTACCGGGGAAAAGCCTACCGAGTTACAGCGGGCGCATATCCGGCAGCAAAAGGTAGCTGCACAGGAACAACCCGCACAGGAGCAGCCGGAGCAGGAAGCCCCACAGGACAAAGACACCTTTTCCATTTATCAGATAAAAGGCGGGGACGAAACAAGGGACTTGCGTTTTGAGCCTTACGACCGTCTGATTGCCGCCGGACACCGGGTAGACCCGAAAAACTATGCCCTTGTCTATTCCGCACCTCTTACGCCGGGGACTTCCCTTGAAGATATTTACACCCGCTTTAATATCGACCACCCGAAAGATTTTAAGGGACACAGCCTTTCCGTTTCCGACGTGGTGGTACTTCATCAGAACGGACAGGACACCGCCCACTATGTAGACAGCTTCGGTTATAAGGACGTGCCGGAGTTTTTGCAGCCGGAAAATTATCTGAAAGCTGCCGAACAGACCACCGAGCAGAATTACAACATGATTGACGGGCAGATAAACAACACCCCGACCGCTACGGAACTGGAAGAAAAAGCAAAAGCCGGAGGACAGATTTCCCTTGCAGAATACGCCGAAGCCCTCAAAGCAGAAAAGAAACAGGCAGAGCCGGAGAAAAAGTCCTCTATCCGGGCGCAGCTTAAAGCAGCGAAAGAACAGGCACCGAAGAAACAGGCAAGACAGAAAACACAGGATTTGGAAAGGAGCTGACCTATGAAGTTACAAAAATTTGAAAATGTGGACGTTATTGCTTCCCTTGAAGCCATAATGAAACAGAACACCGCTTTTTATCAGAGCGATTTTGACATAGACAAACAGATTTTGCGGAAAGCGGCGGTAAGCCTTATCCCGGAGGACAAACGGCTTTTGTGGTTTTCCCGCCCGTCCGGGACGTGCTGCTTCCGGGAACGGGACGTTTTTCTAAAGGACACAAGGCAGCATAATACATGGCGGTTTTACGGGGAACAGACCCGCGATACTATCCTTGCCTATGCGGTGGAACTGACAGGCACAGAGCAGGAAAAAATCAAGGGCAATCTTTATGAACTGGATTATTTGCAGCATTTCCGGGAAGTAATCGAAAAATCAATCCCTGCCGACAACTACACGCTGATTTATGAGCATGGGGAGCTGACAAAGCCTGCCGGACAATATTTTGACGGGGACACTGACCCGCAACTTGGAAAGTTTATACGTTTTGAAGCACAGCCAAACGACCCGGAAGCCTTAAAAAGCCTTTTGAGGGAACAGCAGAAAAAACGAACACCGCATACGCAGAGGGATTTTCAGTTACATATCGCCGCCCTGCATGATAGACAGATTGAAACAGAAGCCCGCCGGATTGTGGAAAATGTAAAAGGGCTTGGAGAACCGGACAGCCCCGAAAAGACCCATTGTGCGGTAGAACTTTCTCCCTACTTTGTTCCACTGGCAACGGATAAGGATATGGAACGGCTGCTTTCCATGCTCCCTTACAAAAGCCTTTCCTTATCTACGTTGGAGGGCAGGCATGGCGTTTATGCGCTGATAGATAAAAGCGAGAGGAAGAAAGAGATGAAACAGTCCCCTCCCTCTGTCCGGGCGCAGTTACAAACAGAAAAATCCCCAAAAGTCCCGAAAAAGACAGCAAAATCAAAACATCACGAATTGGAGGTATGAGCATGATTAGACTGACCGTTGAAGAAATGAACCTGTTGAGTATTTACCATGAGGGAAGCAAAGCACAGCTTATGGAAAATATGACGGCTGCGCTGCCGTTCATGGACGAGGATATGCGCCCCTTTGCAGAACGCACCTTACAGAAAATTTCCCCGCTAACAGAAAACGAGTATGCGGAGCTTGCCATTTTCGCCGCTGATGAAGTATGACCGGGGGTAAGCGGCTTACGCCGCCACAGAGCCGAAAAGTCAACAGCCTTGTAAAAAAGGAGTGCTGCAACTGCGAGCGCGGACACTGTATCTTACTGGACGACGGGGAGGAATGTGTCTGCCCGCAGCTCATTTCCTGTTCGCTTTTATGCAAGTGGTTTCAAATTGCCGTACTTCCTCTTGATAAGCTACTGTATGCAGAGCTTTTCAAGACAGAGGACAAAAAGCGTTGTACCGAGTGCGGCACGTTCTTTGTATCAAAATCGAACAGCGTCAAATACTGCCCGGACTGCCGGAAGCGGATTACCCGCAGACAGGCAGCCGAGCGCATGAGGAAACGGCGTGCGGCGGTTACGCGATAAGGGCAAAAAAAGCCTTGATTTACAGGGCATAAATGACGTGAAGCTGGCATAGGCGATACAGAATACCTTTTCCCTTAAAATGGGGGTTCTACTGCGTAACATTTTAAAATCAGTACCTATATAAAAGAACAGGGTGCGGGAGGTCATTACTGGCTTCCTGCGCCCTGTTCTTTTTGTGTCTGACTGTCTTTATCCTGCATTTCCGGCTTCGGCTGTAATTCTTTTTCTATCCGGTTCCGGTAATGGGTTTTCCTGCGGTAAAAATATTTTGTTACTTCCTGTTCCGGCAGCCATATCCCCGCAGCTTCTATCCGTTCCATAACAGCGGCAACGATTTCCCGGTTGTTGTACTTATGCGGCTCCTGTCCCTTTTCTATCCAAAGACGGCGGTATTCCTCATAAAGCCATGTACTGATAGTTTCTTTCTGCCGTTGCTTCAAATGCCGGAACTGCTTATCTGTCCGCAGCAGCTTCCCGTCTACCTTTTTATGATTTTTTGTCCCGATTTCTTTTTTCCTCTCTTTCCATTTCTTCAAGGGGAAACTGGGGGAGGGCTTCTATCAGCTTCATTGTGATATACTGGCGCATATCTTCATCAATTTCCAGTTTGAATGTTCCGTCCGGCTGACGTTTCTTTACAGTTGCCTGCCTGTCGATTTCGTCCTTGTAGCACATAAGCACCTTTTCCACCGCCCATGTTTCTCCGGTAACGGCGGCGCTTATGGTTTCATAATCGGGTATCGTTTGGTCTGCCATGTTTTCACGCTCCTGTCTATATTGGAATACCTTTATCCTACCACGCTTTTATAGATATTTCTACTGTAAGCGTTCGGTTTCCCTGCCCCGTTCCGGTTCTTTTTCCAGTCTTAAAATACTGTCTATGTTCTGTTTGATAACGTCGTATTCCTTGACCTGTTTTTTCAGCTTGCCATAATCAGTGTAAAGGGCTTCTTTCTGCGCTTGGAGCTTCCCGTATTCTTCCTGCATGGCGGCAAGATTGGGGAGCTTGGTAACGCCCGCCGCTTTCAATGCCTTTGCCGCCGCTTCATGGAGTATCAGACTGCTTTCCTGCTTTGCCCGGTATGTGTCCTTATCCTTTGCCCTGCGGTATGCTTCATAGACGGTTTTTGTTTTTTGGTAGGTGGTAACGTGCTTCATCAGCACCGCCATGTCTGCAAGACGTTTCTCCACGCTCTTTAATGCGTCTGCTGTCTTTTCATTTTCCGCATTTATTTCTTCAATCCGGCTGACTAAATCCGCGTACTGCTCAATCTTGTGTTCTGTCAAGAAATTCATAGTTTTTGCAGCCAGTTTCAGATTATGGATTTTCGCCCACTGTTCATAGCCCCGGCTCTCTTGTGCCTTGATACTACTTTCAATGTCGATAAGCAGCGATACGCCGCGCTGCTCTTTGGGAGCTTTCGCTGCCTTTGTGCGCTTGCCTGCAATCCGTTCTTTGATTGCTTCCTCTGTATAATCTGCACCGAGGGTTTTTAAGCGGGTAAACCGTTCCTGTCCGGGAGCGCGGCAGGAGATATATTTTCCCGGCTTTATCTCATAGCCCGCCGCCTGTAACCGCTGCAATAATTCTTCAAAACTTGCTACTTGGGGGATAAGTGTATCAACGGCAATTTTTAGCTTGCCTTTCCAACTTGTTCCCGTCTTTTCCGCTTGATATTCTGCATAGCTTTTTCCCTTACTGCCTTTACCCGGAATGACAACGGACAGCCCGTTTTCCCTGCACAGCTTATCACTTATGTTCCGTATGCCGTAGTAACTGCGCTTATTGGAATTGTACTTATGGTAGTCAACAAAGTTGACCGCACAAAAAATGATATGGTTATGGATATGCCCTTTGTCTATGTGGGTAGTCAAGACGTATTCATGCTGTCCCTTTGTTACCGCGTCGGCAAGCTGTTTTCCGATTGTGTGGGCTTTCTCACAGTCCACCTCTCCCGGTTCAAACGATTGTATCAGATGAAAGGCTAAGTTGTTCCCTTTCTGCCGAGCCTGCGACAAAGTATATTCAAACTCAATATCTGCCGTTTCATAGCTGCACCCAAAGGAGGACACAAGCGTTTTCCCGTCTGTCTTATCCGGGTTTTGGATATAATCAAGGGCTTTGCTCAACGTGCTTTTAATAGGCTTAATCTTTGTAACCGCCATATCTCCGCAAGCACCCCCTTTATTTCCTCTATGTCCTCTTGGTAGACGCTGCCTGTCGCATTGACACGCTTTGCAATCTGATTGACGTTGACCCCGATTTTCTGTATCTCCGCTGTCATGGCTTTTACGTCGCTATGGTCTGTCTGAATGATATACCCGTCAATGGCAATCTTGCGAAGATACGCCGCCATATTTTGGGTAGGGACGAGCTTCATTTTCTGTTCAATCAATGCCCGTTCTTCCTCTGTTACATAGAATTTGATTTGTACTTTTCTTTTGCGTCCGTTCATGCAATCGTTCCTTTCCATTCCGAGGGTTTGGGACACTTCCCAACAAGCAATTTTTAACCGACGCACCGCAGGGCGGGAGGGCGAAAATACGGAAAAGGGTACTCTTTTCCTATGCTTGCTAAGAAAGTTTTTTATCTTTTATGTCCTTATTTCCCTCTACGGAGAAAAAACCATTTTGCCGAACTTATGCAAAAGAAAAACGCTGCAATCTCAAAAAAGATTACAACGCTTCCGAAAATCCATATTCAATTTTGCCGGACGTTTCTATTTGTCCTCTTTTTCGACTTCTGAAATTTCCTTTGCGGTTGCTGTTACAATCCGTATGCCGTTATCGCTCATATCATCAAGCAGAGCGTCGAGCTGCCGCCGCTTTGTATCTTTTCCGACGGGCGTATCTAAAAGAAACTGGTCTACGGATATATTGTAACGGAGCATAAGCTCAAAAAAGATTTGCAGACTGGGGTGCTGTCCTTTATTCTCAATATTCGCAAGGTAGCGAGGGGAAATATACATTTCATCACTTACCTGTTTGCGGCTTTCCTTGCGTCCTGTCCGCGCAGCTTTTATCGCTTCTCCAAAGGCTTTGAAGTCATATTTTTCTACTGGTCTTTTTGCCATATTTATTCACCCAGTTACATTTTACTGTTCCCCTTTCTTCTTGGATATGTCTATACAGTTCCACTAATTAGCCATAATAATTCATATTTATATACTTGCTATTATTCGTATGTCCGACTATAATTATACTGATATGATTTGTAGAAAGGACTTGGGTGTTATGGAATATATGTCTTGCCCCGAAGCAGCGAAGAAATGGGGAATTTCTGAAAGGCGGGTACAGGTACTTTGCAGAGAAAACCGCATACCGGGTGTTTCAAAACTTGGATATATGTGGCTGATACCAAAGGACGCTGAAAAACCGATTGACGGGAGAACAAAACGAGGAAAGGAGCTGCACCATGAATAAAGTTTTGATTATAGATGATGATAAAGAGCTTTGCGCTCTTATGAAAAAGTGCATAGAGCAGGAAAAATTATCAGCCGTAACTGTATATAACGGTATTGAGGGGGTTCGTCTAATTGATGAAAATAAAGATAGCTATTCCCTTATTATTTTGGACGTAATGCTGCCGGATATAGACGGGTTTCAGATTCTCCAAAAAATTAGAGATACAAGCAATATCCCGGTGCTTATGCTTACTGCAAAAAGCAGCGAAGAAGATAAGGTTTTCGGTCTGCGACTGGGAGCAGACGACTACTTGACAAAGCCATTTGGTATTAACGAGCTTTTGGCGCGTGTCAATTCCCTTATCCGGCGATATACCACCTTAAACCCCTTTACGGCAGACATAGACAGCATATCGTTGAAAGATATGGTAATTGACAAATTAAATCGTACAGTTACGGTCAAAGATATTCCCGTTTTGCTTACAGGAAAAGAATTTGATTTACTTCTCTTTCTTGCTTCCAACAAAGGACGAGTATTTACCAAAAAACAAATTTATTCACAGGTATGGGAGGAAGAATACGCTTTTGATGATAGCAATATTATGTCTTTTATTAGCAAATTAAGGAAAAAGATTGAGCCAGACCCCGACCACCCCTTTTACATTTTAACTGTCCGGGGTGTCGGCTACCGTTTTAACAAGGAGGCGTAACATGGATATAAATGTTTATCTTTTCATAGTGATAGCCCTTATGCTGCTTATTATTATGTATCTCCTTTTTGTCTTACGGCGTGTGCGGACACAGCTTGCGCTGATAAAAGACGCCTTAGAGGATATAAAGGGCGGGAATTTGAACCGACGTATTTTAGCAGGCGAAAACGATATGACAAAAACAATTTGCTATGACATTAACAAAATAGCAGTAAACAGTCAGGCGCAGCTTATACGGCAAAGACAATCTGAACAGGCATATAAACGGCTGATGACAAGTCTTTCACATGATGTAAAGACCCCGCTTGCTTCTCTTGTAGGTTATCTGGAAGCGGTTGAAAACAAAATTGTTATTGGAGAGGAAAAGGACGAATATATCCATGTCGCACATGAAAAAGCCCACTATATGAAATCCTTTGTGGAAAATTTGTTTGAATGGGTAAAACTGGATTCCGGAGAGCAGATTTTTCATTTTGAAAAATTTGACCTTAACGAGTTATCCCGCAACATTATAGCGGATTGGATTCCCGTCTTAGAAAGCAATCATTTTGAATATGAGTTTGTCATACCCGAAACAGAGTATTTTATTCACATAGATGTAAACGCATATACCCGCGTACTTAACAATCTTTTTCAAAATATTATTATCCATAGTGCGGGAGATAAAATGGCACTGCATATTTGTGAAGATATACAACAAGCTAAAATTATAATTTCAGATAATGGAAAAGGAATAGCTCCCGATAAGCTGCCACATATTTTTGAAAGAATGTACCAGTGCGACCAGTCGCGGTCTGCAAAGGGAAATGGTTTAGGACTGGCGATTGCTAAAGAGCTTATCAGTGTTCACAAAGGAACCATTACCGCTGAAAACAGCTCTGATAAAGGGACTGTATTTACTATATTGCTTCCCAAAGCCCTGTAAATAATGCGGGGCTTTCCTGCTATAAAACAAGAAAAAAGCAAGGTTTCGGCAAGGTTATGGCAAGGTTGATACTATATAATGGGAGGTAGAAAGGAGGAAAAGACAATGACTATCATTTCTACTGAAATGCTGAAATGGAAACGCAATAAGACAGTCTTAGGTATCTTTATTCTAACTGCAATTTTAGGAATATTCGCAGTTGAACGTGCTTTCAGTATATCAAGAAGTAGCTCACTAATGAATAGTTTTAGTGATTTATACACATTGGCATTTAAGAACCTTACAAGTTTGTTTCTGCCTATTGTGTTGAGTATGTTTGCAACCACATTGTTCTTTGATGAACAGAAAAATGATACCTTAAAAGGACTTCTGATTATTCCGATTTCCAAAACGCAACTTTATTTTTCAAAGATAGCAGTGGTAATTTTTATGTCATTAGCACTATGTCTGCTTACTTTTGCAATCTGTATTCTTGGCGGCTTTCTTGCAGGCGGCTTTACAGATTTGAATACGGAAACAATTTTACAGGCGGGATTATTATTTTTAGCCGGTGGCGTGTTAGTTCCACTTGCAATGCTCCCCGTTATTTTTTTAGCAACATTGGCAAAGGGATATGTTCTACCGATTGGGGCTGCATTACTTTATCTTGTGCCTGTCGTGCTTATTCCGTCGGGGATTATGGGACTGCACCCACTGGCGAGTGTTATGGGAATTTATCCCTATATTTCATCTGACGCAGCAGAAATGGTTAAGAAATGGGCGGGAGGAATAGAAATAACTATATCTCCGAATATCTGTTTAATTTCTCTTTTGGTAATTGGAAGTATTTCAGCCATTGTTTCCGTACTTGCATTGCGGAAACAGACCTATTGAAAGTGAGGATATATGATGAATAAATATGTAATTGAAACAAAACAACTGACAAAAACTTATGGAGAGCAAACGGTAGTCAATTCTGTTAATATCCATGTGAAACAAGGACAGATATATGGGCTGTTGGGGCGTAATGGGGCGGGTAAAACCACAATTATGAAAATGATTTTGGGGTTGACCGATATTACTTCCGGCGAAGTAGACGTATTCGGTCAAAATATCAAAGGGAGGGAAAAAAGAGTATATCCCCGGATTGGTGCTATTATTGAAACACCCGGCTTTTATCCGAATTTAACAGGTACGGAAAACTTGGAGATATTTGCAAAACTGCGCGGTACTGCTGCGCCAAATGCAGTAAAAAACGCCTTGGAGATTGTCGGTCTGCCTTATCGGGACAAAAAATTGTTTAGCAAGTATTCTCTTGGAATGAAGCAGCGTCTTGGAATAGCAAATGCTATTTTACATGACCCTGAACTGCTAATCTTAGATGAACCCACAAACGGTCTTGACCCGATAGGCATTGCAGAAGTAAGGGACTTTATTAAGACTTTAAGTATCGAGCGCGGAAAAACAATTCTTATTTCCAGTCATATTCTGTCCGAAATTGCACTACTGGCTGATGACATCGGCATTATTGACCATGGTGTACTACTGGAAGAAAACAGCATGAATGAGCTACAAAAGAAAAACAGTAAGTATATACTTCTGCAAGTTTCTGATATACCGAAAACTTCTCTTGTTTTGGAAAGGCAGTTTGGGGTTACCGAATATTCCGTACAGGACGAACACACCCTGCGGATTTATGACACTTCGTTGGATATGGCTGCTGTCAATAAAGCTCTTGTGGTACAGGATATAGCTGTTATCAGTTCTCAGCTATGCAATGATACATTAGAGGACTATTTCAAAAAAATCACAGGAGGAGAAGGAATTGCTTAGGCTGATACAGGCAGAGTTTCTTAAACTGCGTCGAAAAAAATTTATTGTGTTAATGCTGTTATCCGCTCTTTTCATGCCACTTCTTGCAGTTTTTTATTTCAGAAGTGCTGATAAAACAGTTATTGAACCATTACAATTTTATAAGTGGACTACATTCAGCTATACAGCTTGGATTATACTTCCTGTTGTATTGGGTTTGGTTTCTACTATGCTCATGTATGACGAAAATCAAAACGATATGCTCAAACAGTTGTGGATTATACCGATTAGCAAGACAGGATATTTTTTTAGCAAATTTATTGTTGTACTGTCTTATTCCGTTTGTTTTATGTTGCTTACAGCCATAGCGTCTGTATTTTTCGGTATGCTTCCCGGTTATATAACCTTTGAATGGAATAGTATCAGTTATCTATTTAAGAAATGTATTGAAATCGCCATACTTACCGCATTTTCCATATTACCACTTTTAGCGGTTGCAGCTGCCGGGAAGAACTATATACTCCCTGTATGTGTGACACTGGTTTACACCTTTCTTAGCTTTATTTTGCTTATGGTTAATATGTACCTACACCCTCTATCCAGTGCAACAGCAATTATCATGCGAGATATTCCCGGTGTTATTTTGGCACAGGAAGTCAATATTCCGGCTGCACTTTTTTGTATCGGTATATGGACTATTGTTTCTATCGTATTTGCGTACATTTCCTTAAAGCATAGAAAGTGAGTGATTGAATGATGAAAGAATTGATTTGGGCAGAACATCAAAAACTCCGACGTTCAAAAATTGTGTTGGTCGCCATATTCGCAGTTATTATGGTTGCAATTATTGTTTTTACTCAAGGGCAGTTTTCTTTTGGGGAAAAACGCTATATAGATGACGCAGGGTGGTTTATGAACGCAGCACAGTCTTTAGCAACTTTTTTTGTTCTTCCTGCGGTTATTGCACTTTTGGGGAGCTATATGATTTGTCGTGAGGAACAAGAAGATACTATTAAATCATTACGTTTAATTCCTATAAGTGAAGCTAAAATGACGATTGCAAAATTACTTATTACTTTTGCATTTAACGTACTCTTTTATTTGCTGCTTTTCGGCATTACATTTTTAGTTGAAGTTATTTTACATTTTAGGGGCTTGTCTATCAAAATGATTTTAAGTTTTTTCAAAATCTATTTACTTGACGGCATTGGGATTTTCTTTGCTATTGCACCTGTTATTGCGGTTGTATCAAGAATAAAGAAAGGCTATTGGCTTGCTTTGATTTTTACAGTAATTTATTCTTTTGCAGGATTATTCACAAGTATATCCGATGTTCTTTCGGCTTGCTATCCTATTACTGCTACATTCAATATTTCCGGCTATTATTCTGCCACCTTTGGAGAAATCATTATTAGCCTTATGAGTTTGTTCTTTTGTGGATTGTTTTCTGTCTTGATTTTAATATCTAAAAAAACAATCAAAAATAAGTAATGATACAACCAACATCTGCCGGACGACGGCAAAGAAAAAAAGCCGTCGCAGAGCAGCCATATTTTCACGCGCCTATTCTATTTCGGCGGCTTTGATTTTCAGAGCCGCCGTTTCTTTTTGTCTGTACGACGACCCTTAACCATGTAGACATGGCGGCTTTAGGAGGTAGCCGCCATGAGTTATAAACCACAACAACAAATTCTTACATTCTTTGATTTATCAAAAAAAGCCCGACCGCCACCGGGGATATTCCTACCCTTAGATATGAACTATTAAATCATCTAAATACTTTTTATTATTCCTATGCGCCTGTCCGCGTTTTTTTGCGGACGGGCGCATTTTGTATGCTTAAAAAAATTTTTGAAAAAATTTCCGAAAATATTTGGCATTTTTTCAAAGCTCCGTATTACCCCGCGAAAAGGGGGAAGCACCACCAACTTTCAACGAGAAAGGAGGTGAGAATGTGGAACCTAATAGCAGGGAGTTTTATAAGCAATGTTCTTTTCAGAAGTATTGCAATGCGGTATTGCACAATGAAGCGTGCGACGCTCATAGAGAGCTTCGTACACATAAGGCAAAGGAAGTAACCTTTTCCGACATGACCTTAGATGAAGCGCGACAGCTACATACCTTTGATGAATATTTCAAACGGGAAACTGCTGAAACCGTCTTTGAAAAAGCCGGAAAGAAAATCACGCCGAAGCTGCTTCTTGAAGCAATCCGTACTTTGCCGGAAGAAAAGCGCAAAGCCATATTGCTGTATTATTTCGAGGGAATGAGCGATACAGAAATTGCAGAGTTGCTCAATACACCGAGAAGTACAATACAGTACAGACGGACAAGCTCTTTTGAACAATTAAGAAAATATTTGGAGGAAAATGCTGATGAATGGGACGAATGGTAATCAACCTGGCTACCCGGAAAATGCCCTTGTTCCTTATCCTGTCATTGTGGCAGCGACAAAGGGCGACCCGGACGCTATGAAAATGGTCTTGCAGCATTTCAGCGGTTATATAGCCCGTTTATCCATGCGAAAGTTATATGACGAGCGTGGAAATGTTTATTTTGGTATAGACAACGACATTCGGGAACGGCTGCAAGCCAAACTGATGATGGCTGTCCTCAATTTTAGAACAGAGAAATAACCGCAATCGGCGGTGGAACGTCTTTACTCCCCCTTTTCCGTTCCGCTGCTGACGCGGCAGCACAGCCATTTTGAACCTTGACAAAGAAAGCGACGCAAGAGAACGGCGACGCAGCATAAGGCAAATCGGATACGTTCCTTTTGTGCCGAGCCATGCGGTGGGTACGCCATGACCTTTTTCTTAACCGAAAAGCGAGCGAGAAATACCACACCGTAAAGTAGGGATAGCACCCTGCGGGCGATAACGCACAGAATATATAATGATACTTCCTTACAGCCATAGTCCGAGCGTTAGAAGCGTCGCAGGCAATGGGTAGGGCTTCGGCAGACCGCCGGAGGGGTGCAACTCCCATGAGGTTACGCTAATAGCCGTCCGATTAAAGCCTATGTCACAGATTGATTTTTGACCCGTTAAGAAAGGGGGACGACAAATTGAACAATAACGACGTGCCGATTTGGGAAAAGTACACGCTTACCATAGAAGAAGCAGCAAAATATTTCCGTATCGGAGAAAGCAAGCTGCGGAAACTGGCAGAAGAAAATCCCGTCCCGGACTGGGTAATGATGAACGGAAACCGTATTCAGATTAAGCGTAAGCAGTTTGAAAAAATGATTGATACGGTGGACGCAATCTGATAGTGAAATCGAGCCTTGAATGTGGTACAATGTAGTCAAGCATATCAAGGCTCTTTCCATTATGGAAAGGAGCATAACGATGTCGGAAAAAAGACGGGATAATAAAAATCGTATTCTCCGAACCGGAGAGAGCCAGAGAAAAGACGGAAGATATGCCTACAAATATATAGATACCTTTGGGAAACCGCAGTTTGTTTATTCTTGGAAGTTAGTGCCTACGGACAAAACCCCGGCAGGAAAGCGCGACGATATAGCGTTGAGGGAAAAAGAGAAAGAAATCCAAAAAGACCTTGACGACGGTATCGACCATATCGGAAAGAAAATGACGGTCTGCCAACTCTACGCAAAGCAGATACGCCACCGGGCAAATGTGCGGCATGGTACAAAGCAGGGGCGAAAACAGCTCATGCGGATTTTGCAGGAGGATAAACTTGGAGCCTGTCGGATTGAAAATGTGAAGCTCTCCGACGCAAAGGAATGGGCGTTACGCATGAAAGAAAAAGGTTACGGCTTCAAGACTATTAACAACCACAAGCGTTCCTTAAAGGCTGCCTTTTACACAGCCATACAGGACGATTGTATTCGTAAAAATCCATTTGACTTCCAGTTGAACACCGTCCTTGAAGATGATACGGAACCAAAGGAACCTCTATCCCCTACGCAGGAAGCGGCTTTTCTGTCCTTTGTGCAGCATGATAAAGTCTATCAGAAATACTACGACGAGATTATCATACTGTTAGGGACAGGGCTTCGCATTTCGGAACTCTGCGGACTGACGGAAGCTGACATTGACTTAGACAAACAGCTTATCAATGTAGACCACCAACTTTTGAAAATTGCAGACGTGGGCTACTATGTGGAAACACCTAAGACGAAAAGCGGCAACCGGGTTATTCCTATGAGTGAAAAAGTGTTGGAAGCATTTCAGCGGGTGCTGAACAAACGGAAATATGCACAGCCTATTATTTTAGAGGGCTACACAAAATTTCTGTTCCTTAACCGGAACGGCTTGCCAAAAGTGGCGGTCAACTATGAAAGTATGTTCCGAGGACTTGTGAGGAAATACAACAAAACGCAAAAGGTAGCATTGCCAAAAGTAATGACACCGCACACCTTACGCCACACATTCTGCACCACGTTAGCAAATGCGGGAATGAACCCCAAAGCATTGCAGTACATCATGGGACATTCCAACATCAATATGACGCTGAACTATTACGCGCATACGACTTCCGAAACGTCGATAACAGAAATGAAGCGGCTAATTGCATAAGTAGTAAACGGAGAATTTACTACTCCACATACTACTTTTGAACACCAAAACATACGGGGATATAAGAAGATTTGAGAATATCTTCCATAACGAAAAATGCCGGAAAAGCCTGTAACAATAGGCTATACCGGCATATAAGAACTTTTGAAAAGATAATCAAAAATTACTTTGTGATTTATTATGAAATTAATAGCACAACTAAGAAAGAACTTTTGAGTCAAATTCGTGAATTAGAAAAAGAGGTAAAAGATCTAGCTATAAAAGTTAATCAGGAGGTGAAGGAAATTGGCGGAGAAGAACCGTTGTGTAAGAAAGTTTATCCAGAGCTAGATTTTATATGGGATAAAAGTGAATATGTAGATACGGAGCCTTTTCAAAATTATATACAGAATGCGAATGATTTAATTCGGGTCATAGAACATGCAGATACATACGTTGAGCGGCGGAAAACGGAACTTTTAAATAAAATAAGCTCATTTAGTAGTTGTTATAATCAGTATATTCTCAATTTTTTTTCTGTTCAGCAATTAGAACACTATACAAGTTCTTATAAGAAAAAAGAGTATTGGACAGAATTATTAAATAATAAAGATTTATTTTGGAATCAGGAATTGGAAACACAGTATCTGGAGAAGGATATGTTGGATCAATTATCCGATACAAGAAAAGAGCATAATAATTGGGAAACGAATCGGAGCGAGAAAGGAATACTTCGCGAAGAAATTGAAGAGTATAGAGCAGCGTTGCTTGACAAGGAAGGAATTCTTCAGGAAACGTTTGGGAATATTTGTCCGTTGTGTGGTTCTGATTTTAATAAAGAGGATAAGTCTTTAGTTTTAGCTATACGAGAGGCTGCAAATATTTTTAAAAAAACTGAAACTTTATTAGATAAGGCTTTGGATGAAAAAAATCAGGCATGGTATGAAAAATATTTAAAAATAAGACAAGAATTAACACAATTAGTAGAAGGAGAAGGGACGAAAGAAGAAATTTGTAAGGCAATTATTGGAATTAAGCAGGTTGTACCCCAAATTGAGCAAATAAGGAGTGGATTACAGGAATTAAATATTTTTCAAGAAAATTCTGGCCTGGAAATTTTTATGGATAATGCGTCATTTCAGGCACACTATAATGATCTTTCATTATATGAAAATGCAGTAGGTGATTTTAAATTAGCTCTAAGCCAATTAGAAGAAAATGAAAAGAGCGAACAGTTAGATACAGATATCGTTCTTTATAGCAAGTTTGAACAGTATTTGGCCAAATTGAAAAAGGGTGGATTTAAGATTGATGAACTGCAAAATAAAGTTCAGTATTTGACATGGAGAGAAAAGAAAAAAGCGGCATTGGAGTATTCTGGGACAAAAGCGGAATATGAAACTAAACGCGAGAAACTTAAAAAACTTTATATTAAGCGGGCCAAGTGGGACAAGATATCTGAATGCATAAACAATGCTAAAAAGCAATATTTAAACGATTTGATTAATTACATTGAAATTCCATTTTATATCTATAGCGGAAAATTAATTCAGACATTTCAGGAAGGACTAGGACTATTTTGTTATTCTGGAAGTAAGGATGATAGCCTTACGGAATTTAAAATCGCAGTTTCAAAAAATGGATTGGATAGACAGTTGGATGTTACTTCGAAATTTAGCAGTGGCCAGAAAAATGTAACTAACATTGCATTAATGTTGGCTTTGAAGAAAATTGCACAGACTGATCTGGATATATTTATGATTGACGATCCGTGCCAGTCCTTAGATGAATTAAATATAGCTTCTTTTGTCGAAATTATAAAGAATGAGTTTAAAGATATGCAACTTATTTTATCAACCCATGAGGATCGTATTGCTGGCTATATCAATTATAAATGCGAAAAGGCCGGGAAAAACATGAAACTATATGATGTTCAAAATGAGGTTTACGCAATGACAACTAAATAAGATTAGAAAAGGTCGAGGCCCATTAGGGTACTTGGCCTTTTTTAATAGAAAACAAAAAGAAAAGGAGTGATACCATGCAGATGCGACTTACCCTAAAAAACCTCAGCCGTGCCTTTTATGAGCCGCCCGGTCTCCTGAGATTCCCGGCATCCTGGTTCAAGCAGCAGGCAGAAACCCGGGGACTGCGGCTGGAAAAGGGAGATTTATTTCAGATTGAGATAAGTGATTGCTGGGTGCCGGAATTAAATGGCATTTTAATATCCGGCAGAGAGAACATATCAGAACGGCTGATGCAGCTGAACGCTTTTGCCCGGAAGTTGCAGGATATGGATCCTGTTTCCCGGGCCATTTATATGCAGAAGGTGAAGAACCATCGCAGTGAATGGCAGGAGGCCGATGATGTGATCGCTGAATTTTCCAGACTGGCTGATAATATATCCTCGTATACAATCTATGAGGGGATTTATGATGATGAAGTTCTGGGAGAAGTTTGTTTTGATAACGGATGGCTGGGTTCTGCAGATGGAATTTCCGAAGAAATGCTTAACTTCATATCAAAAGAAAAGATGGGCGAGGAATACCGAAAATCCATTGATGGGGCTTATATGCAAGGTGGTTTTGCTGTACCGGACAGAGTGGAACCGACATTATCTCAAACGGAAGAGGATTTCGGTTCTCAGCGAAATATGCTGGATGAGAAGTCAGATGGTACATTGCGAATCATACTGCGAACAAGGGAAGAAGAGCAGGAAAAGGACATTTGCTGGACGCTTCCAGATCTGGAAAAAAGCTATAGAAAATTGGAATCAGTGAGATACCGGAGACCCTGGAAAATAGAAGCGGGAGTGTACACTGTCCAGGAGTGTGACTGTATCATTCCGCAGATGAACATGATGCTGAAAAAGGAGTGTGATTTTGAAAAATGGAATGAATTTGCAGAGTGCCTGGCGCAGCTGAACGAATCAGGCCAGCTGTTAAAATATACGGCATTGCTTAGTATGAAAGCGAGTGAGAGCGTGAATGAAGCGCTGGCATTGGCAGAAAAACTGGATTCCTATGAGTACCGGAGTGATATTTGTACTTCACGGGGATATGCAATGGGCAAGCTGAAAGAAGCCGGCGATGTAAAAGATATGGTGAGAGCAGGTCTGGATCTGACAAAGTTTGGAGAAATCAAATTGAAACAGGACGATATATATTGTTGTTCCTATGGACTGCTCAGAGAAAAAACGGATCAGGCCATGATTTTAGGTGAGTCACATCAAATTCCAGAGGGACATCATGGAAGCATGGAAATGAAGCTGCAGTAAGGAGGTGGTGCAAAGCCCCATAGAAAACATAAAAATCACATGAGGAAAGGAGAGAATCCCTTGTAAAAGACACAGGGTATCATAGAAAAAATATGGATGGAAACCAAGGCGCTGATGGATCAGCGTTATTTTTTTGCAAATTTTTATGCCATAAATCAGTAGGAAAGGAGGCAGAGTTCCGGCCGGAGTAAAAGATATCTGACTCTAACGTACATGGATTTAGAGCAGAGATCAATTGAGAGAATCCGTCTGGCATCGGAGATGTCCAGCCGGATTTATCAGAAACCGCTTGTGGTAACAGACAGCGGCGGAAAGGACAGTCTGGTGTGTCGGGAACTGGTTCGCAGAGCAGGAATTCCCTTTGAACTGTATCACAATCATACAACAGCAGACGCACCGGAGACAGTCTATTATGTAAGAGAAACATTTCGGCAAATGGAGCTGCAGGGCATCTCCTGCAGCATTGGAATGCCCTATTACAAAGGACAGCGGGTGACCATGTGGTCGTTGATTCCGCTAAAACAGTACCCGCCCACCAGAATGCAGCGATATTGTTGTGAAATCCTGAAAGAAAATTCCTGTAGTGACCGTTTTATCACAACGGGAGTCCGGTGGGCGGAAAGTCTGAAACGAAGAAACAACCGGGGAATTTTTGAAAATTACACAACCAGGAAGGGAAACAAAATTATCCTGAACAACGACAATGATGAAAACCGCAGGCTGTTTGAAAGTTGTGAAATCAAAGGGAAACGTATGTGTAATCCCATCGTGGACTGGCAGGACCGGGATATCTGGGATTATATCCGAAGCGAACATTTACGGTACAATCCTCTGTATGACGAAGGATTTTTCCGGGTTGGCTGTATTGGCTGTCCTATGGCGGGAAAGCGGAGATGGAAAGAGTTTCAGCGTTACCCCACTTATGAGCGGGCATACCGCAGAGCATTTGCGGTTTTGTATGGTCATATTCAGGCGAAGAAAATTCCGACAAAGTGGAAATCTGCAGAAGATATTTTTTATTGGTGGATGGAAGACAACAATACAGAAGGTCAGATCAGTCTGATGGATCTGGAAGAGTGGGGAAGATACAACAGTTAAAGGAGATGGAATAAAGACAACAGAAGCTATAGTTGTGGAGAGGAGGATATCATGAGCAGAAAACCAATCTACAAACTGGTCGATATGAAAGGCCGCATCCTGATTCCAAAAGAACTGCGGGATCAGGGCCGGATCAATTATGGAGACATTGTTCGCCTGGGGTTGAGTGAGGGGAAGGTGACGGTCAACAAAGTGGAAATTGTGGAAGTCGGAGATCAGTCCCCGGAAGCTGTGGAGGCATTTGTCCGCTCGGCCATTCAGAGTATGCCGGAAAGGACGCAGCTTAAAATGCTGGGGGAACTGGGGCAGATTTTGCAGAGAAAAGGGGCGGGGGAATGAAAATATACACAGAAGAGGATTGTCTGGAGCGTGGGTCGCCGGAATCCTGGAAAGGCAAAGTTATTGCCATAAAGCAAGAAGCTGTTCCGAGAGATACAGGGGAACAGCTTTTTGTATGTATGGAGGAAGCGGAAGAATATTTGTTTGACCGGAAACAGGTACCGGTCATTTCTCTGGCAGACCGGACGTATCATCTGGTTTCGGAAAATGCCATCATCGGTGCTTTAAAGCCGGAGCTCTTGACAGATGAAGCCAGAACACAGCTTTCTATGATACCATCTGCTTCAAGGCCGGAATTTGGTCAGCAGGACTGGGAATTTACGGGGTATTGTTATCTGAAAAACGGACAGTACAGCATCGGAGTCTGGCTGCGGGACATTGATGCGGTAAAACAGTACCTGGAACTGCAGGAACCTTATCAGAACCACATTCAAATCTGTGACTGGAATGATCTTACGGTTCTGCAGGTGGAACATGGCTGCTATGTTTTCCGGGACGCGCAGATGGAGGCCAAGATGAGACAGACGCAGAGTTTTTGTGGAGGGATGATGATGTCATAAGGAGCACGATGCAATGAAGCAGATAGCGATTGAAAAAGGAATCCTGATGTATTACGGCAACCGGGCCGGATATGCGGAGGGCAGGAAAGTCTTTGTGGATCCGATGTTTCAGGGAAATGAATTAAAAAAGTTTCTGGAGGAACAGAAGAAAATCCGGGAAGTACAATGGATTCCTGGATTATATGACCGGCTTGCCAATGGGAAAAAGCGGATGCAGCATGAAAGAGCTCTGAAAAATGTACGGGTGTGGCAGCTGAAACCGGAAACGGATGTCTGTAAGAAGTTTATCGGATATGAAGAACGGTGCGGAAAATATGATCCACCGACCCGGGACGAATATCAGTGTGTGTATGATGGCACTGTGAATACGAATGATCTGGAAGCACTTTTTGAAATCTTTAACGTGGAGCAGCCAGAAGGATACCAGGGGCATTCGTTGTCGATCAGTGATGTTTTGGAACTATATGACGAGAAGAGAAGCCAGTTTTTTTATGTGGATTCTGCTGGTTTTCAGGAACTTGCATTGGAAGAGGAGTCAACAAGCATGACACAGACTATGCAGCTTTAGCAGGCGGATAAAACCGTCTGCTTTTGCGATAGAAAGCCAAATTGGCTGAAAATTTACAGAAGGGAGGTTCAGACACGATGAAAAAACAGAAGAAAAAAGGTGTGTGCCATTATGGCAGAAACAGCTATCAGGAGCATGCGCATGATTCTGACCGGGTTGCAAGACGGAATCAGAATCTTTGTGCCTGCAATCAGAGAAAGATGATCTGCCATACCCGGAATCAGAATGGCAGACGGCAGTGAGGGCAGGGGAGCCATCAAAAAACAAAATCATAAGGAAGAGAAGGAGAAAATCACTATGAAAAAAATGCAGTTAAAAAACGTGACCTGGAGTATGAAACAGAAAATGTGGAGAGTAAAAAATACGCTGCTTGACCAGCACGGAGAAGGCTATGTGGACACCGCCGTGAAAATTCTGATCGCAGTCGTTTTAGGCGCTTTACTGCTTGCCGGGCTGTATACGCTGTTTAACGATACCGTGCTGCCGACCTTAACGACAAGGGTAAAGGAGATGTTTGACTATGCCGGATAATCTGGTATTTCCGGCAAGATTTCAGCAGGCAGATATGGGGGCAAAAATACAGTTGGTTTTGCTGGCGGTCATATTGTTTCTGGTTGCAGTCCGGGATTATCGTACCCACGAAATTCCGGACTTTTTTCAGTTTATGATCCTGCTGGTTTCTTTTCTGCAGTTTCGTCCTGCACGCATACTGGGAATCTTATGCGCATTGCCGTATTTACTGGTAGCGGTATTTGGACGAGAAAACGGAATTGGTGGCGGGGATGTCAAGCTTGCAGCATCTACCGGGATTATACTGGGCCTGCCTTCTGCGCTGGAATCGTCCATCATCGGACTGAGCCTGTTTCTCGTTTCTAGTCTGATTACTGGTCATTGCGCCAAGGAAAAGGCGGAACGGAAAGAAAAGAGAGAGGCAGCCAGACCTTTAGGTCCATATCTTGCGGCAGCGGTTATGGTGGAATATATCATGAATTTTGGAGGATAACACATGCGACTTTTTAAGAACCGGACAGTGATCGGAGTGATCTGTATTTTGCTGTCCCTGATTATCTGTTTTGCGGTTACGCCGCTGTTTAATCGGAGTCTCAGCGCCAAAAAAGAAATCGTCCGGGTGGTAAAGCCAATCCGGTCAGGAGAAAAAATTACATCATCTATGGTAAGAAAGGTGGAGGTCGGCGGTTATAACCTGCCGGATGAGGTGGCGAAGAATACCGAAACGGTAGTAGGAAAATATGCCGTCTATGATTTTGAGCCAGAAGACTATATTCTGGTTTCAAAGATTGCTGAGGAACCGGCAGCTGAAAATGCCTATTTATACAACCTGAATGGAGAGAAGCAGGCTATGTCAGTCACCGTGAAATCCTTTGCGAATGGCCTCTCCGGCAAGCTGAAAAGCGGTGATATCGTATCCGTGATTGCGCCGGATTACCGGAAACAGGGAGCGACTGTGATTCCACCGGAACTCCAGTATGTGGAAGTGATTGCCGTGACGGCGACCAGCGGCTATGACACGAATACGGGAGAAAAAGCGGAAGAGGATGAGGAAAAAGAACTCCCCGGCACCGTTACTTTGCTGGTGACACCGGAGCAGTCGAAGGTGCTGGCGGAACTGGAAGCGGATGGGAAACTGCATTTGAGCCTGGTGTACCGTGGAGAAAAAGAAGATGCGAAGCAGTTTATTGAAGCGCAGGATCAGGTCTTGGAAGAACTTTACGCACCGGAAGAGAAAAATGGAGAAGCGGAGAGCGCACAAAATGCGGTGGCCGATGAGACTGAGCCAGGTACTTTTGCAGATGGAATGCAGGATATGTCAGAAAGTGAGGTAGCAGAGTGAATTTTTTGAAAAGGAGCATTTTCAGCCGGGAGAGTGGTGACCGGTTTTCGGAAGAAGAACCGGAGAGCGAGAATCAGATTCTGGCCGTCTGGGGAAGTCCCGGATCCGGGAAAACCACGGTTGCCGTGAAACTGGCGGCAAAGCTGGCTGCCCAGAGAAGGGATGTAGCGCTACTTTTGTGTGACATGAATACGCCAATGCTTCCCTGCATCTGCCCGCCCGGAGATATCGAGGAAGAACATTCTCTGGGGAGTATTCTGGCAGCTTCGCACGTTGCGGAGACCCTGGTCCGGCACAACTGCATGACGCATAAACGCCTGAAGCATCTGACGATTCTGGGTATGCGGAAAGGCGAAAATGAATACACCTATCCGGCGTATGAGCGGACTCAGGCAGAGGAGCTGTTGGAAGCATTGAAAAACATTGCCCCATTTGTGATCATCGACTGCAGCAGTTACATTGCCAATGACATTTTATCGGCGATTTCCCTGCTGGAGTCCGATGCCGTGCTCCGGCTGGTGAAGTGTGACCTGAAATCAATCAGTTATCTGACCAGCCAGCTTCCTTTGCTTCGGGACACTGGATGGGAGGCAGATAAGCAGTACAAGGCAGCCAGTGATGTGAGAGCCAACGAAGCCAGTGACCATATCGAACAGGTACTGGGAAATGTGGCTTTCCAGATTCCACACAGTGAAGAACTGTATAAGCAGGTGCTGGAGGGAAATCTGTTCCAGGAGCTTTCCATGAAGGAAAGCCGCCCGTTTCGGAAGGCCATCGACAATATCATCAAGGAGGTATTTGATTGTTAGGAGAAAAGAGAAGCCGGAATCTGTTTGCGGAGGAGACCGGCTCCAAAGCATCAGAAGCCAAAGTACCTGAAGCCAAAGTGCCAGAACCAGAAGTACCAGTATTGGAAGCTCAAGTACCAGATGTGCCTGAGAATGAAGAATCTGCCCTGAATAACCAGGAATCCCCTGCACAAATTCAGCCGCCACCCAGAAGAGACCCATCCGTCCGTCATGCCCTTTTCTTTCAGAAAGAAGAAACCAGATCTTTTTCTGAGGTACTCCGGGAAGTTCAGGGGTATCTGTCCCAAAAGTACAGCAGTCTGGTTATGGAGGATGGGACGGAGGAAAGCAAGCATCAGATTCGGCGGTTTGCAGCCCAATATATTCAGAACCAGCGTATTGCGGTAGAGGGCATGACAACGGAAGAACTGATTGACCGGATCTATTCCGAGATGGCTGAATTTGGTTTCCTGACTAAATACATTTACGGAGACGGGATTGAGGAGATTGATATCAATGCCTGGGATGATGTGGAGATTCAGTGCACCGGTGGTGTGACAAAAAAACTGGAGGAACATTTTGAGAGTCCGGAGCATGCCATCAATGTTGTGCGCCGCATGCTGCACATATCCGGCATGGTGTTAGATGACGCCAGTCCCAGTGTGCTTGGTCATCTGAGCAAAAATATCCGTATTGCGGTTTTGAAAACGCCAATCGTAGATGCGGATGTGGGGATCGCGGCTTCCATCCGAATCGTAAACCCCCAGAGCATGAAAAAAGAAGATTTTATACGAGGAGGAACGGCCACGGAAGAAATGCTGACCTTTCTTTCTGACTGCATCCGCTACGGGATTTCTGTCTGTGTGGCCGGAGCAACCAGTTCCGGAAAGACAACTTTGCTGGGCTGGCTGCTGACCACGATACCGGATAAGAAGCGAATCTACAGCATTGAGAACGGATCAAGAGAGCTGGCGCTGGTTCGGAGGACAGACGGAAAAGTGGTCAATTCCGTGATCCATACGCTGACCCGTGACAGTGAAAATGAGAGACAGCGGGTGGATCAGATTGCACTGCTGGATATGGCTTTGCGCTTTAATCCGGATATCATCGTTGTCGGAGAAATGCGCGGTCCGGAGGCCAATGCGGCCCAGGAAGCAGCCAGAACCGGAGTGGCGGTTGTGACTACCATCCACTCTATGAGCTGTGATGCAACCTACCGCCGTATGGTATCCCTGTGTAAGCGTGCTGTCGATATGAATGACGATACCTTGTTTGGATTTGTCACGGAGGCGTATCCCATTGTTGCGTTCTGCAAGCAGCTGGAGAACAAGCAGCGGCGGCTGATGGAGATTATGGAATGTGAAATCCGGCCGGATGGAAGCCGGGATTTTCGTCCACTGTTCCAGTACAGAATTACGGAGAACCGGATAGAAAACGGAAGATTTATCATCGAAGGAGCCCATGAACAGGTAAATCCCATTTCGGAAAGTCTGGCGAGAAGACTGATGGAAAATGGGATGCCGCAGGATCAGATTCAAGGTTTGAGAAGTATGCCAGAAAAAGAAAGAGGGGTGGAGGTATGACGGCAATGCAGCTGTTGGCCTGTATCGGAATGATAACCGGAGCATTTTTGTGTTTCCGGATCCGGCCAATCGAATTTACGGATGGTTTGTTTTTGTGGCTGCTGAAGCCAAGGGGCAGTTTAAGAGATTCCATCAAGGAATCATCCGGACGGAAGAAAGACGGATTTTTACGCAGAGAAATCAAGGAAGCCCAGGCTGTTATGGAGATGACAGGAAGAGGGGATCGCTTTTCCGTGATTTGTGCAGCGGCACTGGCTTTATTCTGTCTGGGTGGTTCCGCAGCCATTTTATTGGGAAACTTTTTTCTGGTCCCGGTGATGTCGGTCGGGTTTCTGTTTGTACCGTTCTGGTATGTGAAGCTGACCGCCAGTCATTACAAGCGGGATGTATCTGCAGAACTGGAAACAGCCTTGTCAGTCATTACAACCGCTTATTTACGCACGGAGGACATCGTGACGGCGGTCAGTGAAAATCTGGCTTATCTGAATCCACCGGTATCCAAAGTGTTTCAGGATTTTCTGATGCAGATCCAGTACGTGGATCCGGATGTGCAGACCGGGATCCGGAATATGCGGGGACGGATTGATAACGTGGTCTTCGCGGAGTGGTGTGATGCTATCAGTGACTGTCAGCATGACCGCAGCTTAAAGACCACCTTAACGCCAATCGTAGCCAAGCTGTCCGATATGCGAAACGTGAATGCAGAACTGGAGTATCTGATCGCGGAGCCGCGGAAGGAGTTTCTGATCATGGTGCTGTTTGTGGTTGGCAATATCCCGCTCATGTATATGCTGAACCGGGACTGGTACGATGTGTTAATGCACACGCTTCTGGGGCAGATTATTCTGGCCATTACCGGAGCCGCCATTTTTATCTCATCTGGCTTTGTTGTAAAACTGACACGGCCGATCGAGTACAGGAGGTAGGCAGATGACAGGATTATTGATGACATTTGGTATATTCCTGGCGGCAGGTCTCTTTTTTGTGACTGCGGATGTTGTAGGGCTTCCGACCATGGGTGCAGCCAGAGCCATGCTGCAGACAACGCGCCAGGAGAAAAAAGCGGCAAAGACCCTGGAAACGTATTTTATGACAATCGCGGTGCGGCTGGCTCCTTTTCTGCATCTGGATGAGTATAAGCGCTCCAGGATGGAGAAGGTGCTGAAAGCAAGCGGAATGAATCTGACACCAGAAGTCTATCAGGCATATGCCCTCGTAAAAGCAGGTGCTGTGATGCTTGGTGTGATTCCCTGCATGCTGCTTTTTCCGTTGCTATCTCCGGTGGTTATGATTCTGGCGGTACTGGTTTATTTCAAGGAAGTGCAGAAAGCAGATGAAAAACTGAAAGAAAAGCGGGAGCAGATGGAAAGGGAACTTCCCCGTATGGTGGCGAACATCGAACAGGAATTAAAGGCAAGTCGAAACGTGATTGGAATGCTGGAACGCTTAAAGGGCAATGCAGGACCGGCTTTTACTGCGGAACTGGATATCCTGCTTGCGGATATGCGCTCGTCCAACTATGAGGCGGCCCTGACCCGGTTTGAAGCGCGGTTAAATTCGCCCATGCTTTCGGATGTAGTCCGGGGACTGATCGGTGTACTCCGGGGAGATGACAGTGCCGTTTATTTTCAGATGCTGAGCCATGATTTCAAGCAGATCGAACTCCAGAAACTGAAAGCGCAGGCGCAGAAAATACCGCCTAAAATCCGGGTATTTTCTTTCGTCATGCTGGTCTGCTTTTTGATGACCTATCTGGCTATCATTGGGTATGTGGCCCTGATGAGCCTCGGAAGCATGTTTTAGGAGGTGCGGATGAGAAAAATACGAGACTGTCTGAAATGCAGACGGGGCGAAGGCTATGTGGATGTGATCGTGCTGGTGCTTTGCGTGATGATGGTTCTGGCCCTGTGCGTGCGGGTACTGCCAGTCTTTATCAAAAAACAGCAGCTTGATCTGTATGCCACCGAGCTGGTGCGGGAAGCGGAAATCAGCGGACGGGTTGGGATAGAAACCAGCAGAAGGGAGGTGGTGCTGACTGAAAAGACAGGATTATCGCCAATGATTACCTGGTCATCCAGAGGAAAAATTCAGCTGAATCAGGAGGTAACGGTAACCCTTACGCTGAATACGAATATCGGCCTGTTCGGTGCGTTTGGTTCTTATCCGGTCACATTGCAGGCAAAGGCCAGCGGAAAATCAGAGGTGTACTGGAAATGATGAAAAAAAGCAGAAATAGGAAGTTCAAAAGGCGCGTGTGGAGCAACCAGAAAGGAAGCGGAGTGCCATTATCGGTTGTCATGGTGTGTGTGGTGCTGCTGCTCTTTTGCCTGATCAGTGAGTACATCCGCCTGCAGATCATTGTATCCGGGGTTCGGGATGCGGTGGAGGATGCCGTAATTTCCGTGGTGAACGATAATTATGCAGGTGTGTATCATGGTGTGCGGGAGGGATATTCCGGTGGATATCTGCCGTATGGGGACGGTGACTGGGAGGAGACACTGGATGAAGGAGATGTGTATGGACACATAGCGGAAACTCTGGGATTGCAGCGAAACGGTGGAAAATATGTAAAATATCTGGGTGGCAGCCGGAATCGTTTGGAATATGCCATAGACCGGTTATCCGTCAGTATCCGGAATGCTCCGCTGGCTCCGTCTGATCCGAAAAGTGCACAGCGGTTTGAAGCAGATGTGATATTGCGGCTGGAAGTGCCGGTGAGGTTTTCCGGCCGGATACTTCCATCTCTGGTTCTGAATCTGAAGGTACAGGCCGGTTATACAGAAGTGTTTTAGGAGGAGAGAAAACAGAAATATGACAGAAAAAAGAAAACGTATGCTCCTGATTGTGAGCGGAATTGTGGCAAGCGCAGGCCTGATTTTGGCAATTTTTATGAAAGCAGGAACATCCCGTCAGGAAGATATGATTGAGAGTAAAGCGGCAGAGAAAAATCCAGTGGTAGTAAAGCTGGTGCCAGAGCAAGGAGAGTCGGATTCGGAAGAAGAGGAAGAGAAAGAGGGACAACCTACAGAAGAAAATAGAGAAAATCTGGTGATTCGGGCAGAGACAGGGAAAAACTCAGGGAAACAGACTATGCATTCATCTGATTCCAGACCACCACAGACAGATCAGCCAGAACAGAGTATTCAGCCGGATCCCACCAGATCGGCTGAGCCGGAAGCAGAAGTGTTAAAGAATCCAGCACAGAAACCGGATGGAACCGTCCTAACAGAACCGCCTGTTTCCGTGCCACATGATCTGGTTGGAAATCCGGAAGAGACAAAGCCGCAGCCGGATGGCCCGCAGGCCGGAGATACAAACGGCAGTCAGATCTATATTCCGGGTTTTGGCTGGACAGAGAATCAGGGTGGCGGCGGAAGCGGAATATCAGCCGGGGATATGTATGAAAACGGCAATAAGATCGGTGTGATGGATTAGGAGGGAAGAGTCTGTTGAAGAAAAGAATGGTCAGCTTGGTGCTGGCGTTTTGTTATTCTCTGATATTCGCATTTTCTGCCCTGGCGGTCGGAGATGGAAATATGGATGGTGGAGGCGGTGGCCTGGAACAGGGCAGCTCCCAGAACTCCTGGTCCCCGGGAAATGACGGGATCCGTGTGACGGTTGTGCGGGCAGCGGACCGGACACCGGTTTCGCGTCCCATCGATCTGACCAACAAAAAACCGAAGATTTCCTATTCTTTTGGAAAAGTCAGTAAGATTGCCTATACAAACGGGCAGTCATTAAGCCCGGATACCGGAGCCTATGAGTATGTAAATCCGGGACAGGCTCTGCCCAAGATCATCAGTTCCCAGAGTCTGGGACAGGCAAACATCGCGGAAATCAAGAGCTATTTTACGGATGAGCAGGTGGTAAGAAGCATTGCCGGGCTGACAGGAATGGACTTTACCATTCTGACAAACGGGCAGTACCGTCTGCTGATCGAACCGCTCAGTTTTCTGAGATTTCATGGAGTGATGATTGCCGTGACAGCCACGGAAGCTGCATTATATGATGAACAGCTAAGCGGCGGACTCCGGGCCATGCTTCCCAATGTCGGATTCCAGAACCTGCCCCTGGCTTTGTTTCTGGAAACACCGGATCTTGGATATCCGGCCTGGAATGGGCCGACTACCGGAATCCGTTCTAACCATGAAATCAAGACGGCACTGGGACTTGGCATTGTCCGTTTTCAGGAGGTTCCGCCAGCCGGACCGGAAATCACGGATATTGATTATGAGTACCGGACCGATACGGAAGTCATTACCGCAGTGCACGTCAGCGGAGGGCAGAGTGATCCAGACCATGCGGTATCGGTATCTTTCAATGTGGCAGGGAGAACCTACAATGTCGGAAATGTCTATTACCCAAACGGAGACGGACAGCTTGCCTGGATCCGGTGGACAACCCCGAAAACTCCGCAGACTGTTACGATCACGGTTCGTGTGAGCGGAAGAGGACGGGCAGATAAGAGTACGATCAAAGTGAAAATCGTAGATCTGGATGAGAATCCGCCGCCGGATCCCAATGCGGATGACCGGAATGATGGATTTACCAGACCATCTGTCCCGGTAAAAGCTGAGCAGACTTCGGCTACCTGGGGGATCTGGAGACCGTGGTGGTACGAATACTGGGTATGGCATGATGGAGACGATGATGATGACGGCTATTGGTGCGATCACGGCTGGTGGGAGTTTGATCTGGATCAGTATCATGCAAGCCTCAGTGCCGGCATGCGGATCACAACCGATGAAAAATCACCGACAGCCAGCGGACGCAGTATGAAGTCCGGATATGGATTTCAGGAGCGGGTGACATCCAGTGTCATTACAGATCAGAGTGCATCGGTGACAGCGGCGCAGAATGCAGTGACATATTTTCCAGAGTTTGGCTATGAACGGTACTGGAGACTTTTAGAGCGTATGGGTGGCGGTTATCAGATGAGCCATGAGTTTAAGCCTAATGAGTACAGCACCTATAACCGGCGCACGCATTTTACTCCGATCTGGTATCCAGACGGAAGCTATACACCATATACCTGGCTGATGGACTGCTGGACTCCGGCGGGAATGCTGAGCGTGAATCTGACCGATTCCCTAACCATAAACGGGAATTTGTGGAGCGACTGGCACATTGCACCCCAGCATCCCAGTTAACAGAAAATGATAACAGAAAGGAAATATTTATGAAAACGAAACGCCTGGCAGCGTTCCTGTGGACCGCAGGAATGGCTGCTCTTTTTTGTATCCCAGCCTATGCAGAAGGTGGTAATGTGGCAGGAGCAATCGAAGAAACCTGGAAAGAAGCATCCCAGCAGATCAAGACGGTGGTAGACAATGTTGTATTTCCGGTTATTGATTTGATTCTGGCAGTCTTTTTCTTTGTCAAGCTTGGGACCAGCTATTTTGACTACAGGAAACATGGACAGTTTGAGTGGGCGGCACCAGCCATTTTGTTTGCGTGTTTGGTATTTATGATGATCGCGCCGCGGTACATCTGGCAGATTCTGGGAATTTAGGAAATGATGAAACAGACAGAGGAGAGAACAGTGGAAAATACAGTAGAGCAGATGGAGATTATGGCACTGGATACGAAAATTGGATCGGATACCCTGGAAGCAGTGCGCAAGATGATTCCGGAAGACCGGAAGCTGAATCTGGAAAAGGTGATGTGGAAACTGAAAAACAGCCAGGAAGGCAGTGTACCGGATCCGGAATATGCCGTACCTTATACCGGCTGGATGGCCCTGGCAGAAATCATGGTCCGGATCATGAACCGGGAAACAAAAGAACTGGACGACAGGAGCAATGAGAAAAGCTTTTCAGAACTACGTTCTTTCTATGCATCCAGAGCGGCACTTCTGGCGCTGCAGACCTATTTGAGTCTGACTGTCCTGTACAGCCGGGAACAGGCACGAAAGATAAAATGGAACGGCTGGCCGAGTGAAGAAAAATGGGAACAGTGGCAGGAGCATATGGAAGCTTTGACAGAATGCATTGCTGTGCTGCAGGGATTGAACCGGGAGGGAACAGAATTATGTTTATCTGGGATTTTGTAGCTGAATCTGTGATGGGACAGGTCCTGGACTGGATTTATTCCCAGCTTGTCGGCTTCCTTGGAGACTTCTTTGCGCAGATGGGGAACATGGGAGCGGAGCTGTTTGAGATGGAATGGGTACAGGGAATCGTCCTGTTTTTTACCTATCTTGCATGGGCCCTCTATATGACCGGTCTGCTTGTGGCGGTATTTGAGTGTGCCATCGAAGCGCAGCATGGACGCGGGAGTATTCCGGATACAGCGCTGAATGCAATCAAAGGATTCATGGCAGTCAGCCTGTTTTCCGTGCTTCCGGTAGAGCTGTATAAGCTGAGTGTGTCTTTACAGGCAACCTTTGCGAAGGGATTCACAAGTAAAGGTTTGAAAGAAGTTGCGGTTGAGATCATCGAGAAAATGCAGAGCGCCCAGACCTGGCAGGATGCTTTGGCAGCCAGTATTTTTGGTGGAACAAAAACGGTTACGAGTCTTTTGTACATGCTGTTTTTGCTCATCCTGATGGGCTATGCGGTTATCAAGGTGTTTTTCGCAAATCTGAAACGGGGAGGGATCCTTCTGATCCAGATTGCGGTTGGAAGCCTGTATATGTTCAGCATTCCACGCGGTTACACAGATGGCTTTACCGGTTGGTGCAAGCAGGTAATCGGCCTGTGCCTGACGGCTTTTTTACAGGCCACGATATTGACAGCTGGTTTAATGATGGTATCCGATCATGCGCTGATGGGAATGGGACTGATGCTGTCAGCCGGAGAAGTGCCAAGGATTGCGGGACAGTTCGGACTGGAAACGGGAACCCGGGCCAATGTGACTGGGGCGGTGTATGCAGCCCAGGGAGCCATGAATCTGACAAGAACCGTGGCAGCGGTTGTGAAATAGCATAAAGTTTTATTGGGGGGAGAGTTTTATAAGAGATACAAGAATGACAATGGGCAGCCTGTTTGATGGCATCGGAGGATTTCCGCTGGCGGCTGTCCATAACGATATCGTACCGGTATGGGCCAGTGAGATTGAAGCTTTTCCGATACGGGTAACGAAAGTGCGGTTCCCAGACATGATCCATGTGGGAGATATTACGAAACTAAGGGGAGGAGCACTCCCACCGGTACATGTGATCTGCGGAGGCAGTCCCTGTCAGGATCTTTCTGTGGCCGGACTTCGAAAAGGACTTGCCGGAGAGCGGTCAGGACTTTTTATGGAGCAGGTACGGGTTGTAAAGGAGATGAGAGCGGAAGATGAAAAGAATGGACGGACAGATATCTTTATTCGACCTCGATACATGGTCTGGGAGAATGTTCCGGGAGCGTTCAGTTCCGCCGATGGGGAAGACTTCCGGACGGTCCTTACGGAGATTATCCGCATTAAAGCCCCAGCCTGTGATGTGCCTGAACCTGACACCGGGCGCTGGGGATCTGTTGGGGCGGTCATACTGGGAAATCAATTCAGCCTGGCTTGGCGAGTCCTGGATGCTCAATACTGGGGAGTCCCCCAGCGTCGTCGTCGAATCTTCCTTGTCGCAGATTTTGGAGGTCTCAGTGCCCCAGAAATATTATTTAAGCAGGAAAGCCTGTCAGGGGATTTTGAGGAGAATGAAAAGCGACCGTCCCCTGCCGGAGGGACTGGAAGAAATCCTGCGGATCCAGGCAGAAATTACTTAAAAGAAGAAGTCCTGGTATTTCATTTAAATCAGCGAGACGAAGTGATTGATCTGCAGGGCGTTTCTGGAGCCTTGTTAGCCACATCCAATATGCAGATGCGGACTTTTGTGTCGAAGAAGGTGCAGTTATATGACAGTCATGGAATCGGAGCAAAGTATACTGGTCCTCATCCGGTAGCCCCGACGATGACAGCTACCTATGGAAAAGGCGGAAACAATGTTCCGTTGATTACAGAAGAGGAAGAATTTGATCCGCCTAAAGAAGACGGAAAACGCCAGGTCCGTGGCCTGACACCTCTGGAGTGTGAACGGCTTCAAGGCTATCCGGATGGCTGGACAGCGATTCCAAAGGCCAGAGACGGCGCCCGGTACAAAGCGTTGGGAAACAGTGTGGCAATTCCATGTGTGGATTATATCATGCAGGGAATTGCTTATTTTTTGCGCAAAGAATTACTGACAGAAGGATAAAAAGGAGGTGCTTTCCATGTATATTTATCCGGACAACCTGCGTGCGAAACCAACCATGTGGCTCTGGCAGCTTCGGGATATTACGGTCATCGGTGTGCTGGCCCTGGTGGCAGTGCTTATTTTTTCACAGACAGGAAAAGTCTTTTCGTTTTTGCCGGCCGCATGTTATGCATTTTTGTCCATCCGCTTTGAAGATACCAGCATTCTCGACTTTATCCGGTATTCGATGTCCTACTATCTGGTAAGCCAGCAGTGCTATGAATGGAGGCGACAGGATGACATTTAAGAAAAAAGAAAAGCAGGGAGCAGGGAGGAAAACATCCACAAGACAGCTGATGGGAATAAAAGCGTTTACAGAGTATGGCCTGGAAACGGATCAGCATGGTGCGTTGGTTTATTTTATTGTGCAGCCAACAAACTTGTCGGTGCTTTCGGAAAACAGCATCGGAGCCAGAATCTATGCGCTGATGAATGTCTTAAAAGGTGTAGCGGAAATTGAAATGCTGGCCTTAAACAGCAGGGAAAGCTTTGAGGATAATAAAAACTTTTTGCAGGAACGGATTCAGAAAGAAGAGAATCCTGCAGTAAGAAAACTGCTGGAGCTGGACCGGAAACATCTGGATCAGATTCAGGTACAGATGGCAACGGCCAGAGAGTTCCTGATTTTGGTCCGAATCCAGGAAGAAAAGCAGGCAGATATTTTCTCATATCTGTCCAGGATTGAGCGTTCCCTGAAGGAGCAGAATTTTTCCGTGAAGCGTGCAGACAAGGAAGATATCAAGCGGATTCTGGCAGTGTATTATGAGCAGAATGTGACGACAGAAAAGTTTGAAGACATGGATGGAGAACGCTGGATTCTGCCGGAAGACTAAATATACCTGAACGAAGAAAAGGAGGCTGTTTATGAAGAAAAGACAGGCAGAAGAAAGAAAACAGGAAACAGGGGAAAGCCATGTGCAGAGTTTTCTGGATATGATCGCCCCATCCATCATCAAATTTGAAACGGATTATTTCATCTGCGGAAACACCTATCGGTGTGTGTGGGCGCTGCGGGAGTATCCGACATCCACGAAAGAACAGGCCCTTTTGTCGCATCTGGGAGAAAAAGATGGAATTACACTTCGAATCTATACCCGCCATGTAACACCTGCGGAAGAGCGCAAGATCATCAGCAATGCAGCCAGTAAAAACCGAATGGAGCAGAGCAGCGCCGGCGATCTGAAGCAGACAATCCTTGCGGAAAGCAATCTGCAGGATGTGGTTGATATCATTTCTCAGATGCACCGGAACCGGGAACCATTGCTTCACACGGCCGTGTACCTGGAATTGTGTGCTTATGATCTGGACAGGCTGAAACTTTTGCAGACGGAAGTACTGACCGAACTGTTTCGTGCGAAGTTAAATGTGGATCGGCTTTTACTGAGACAGAAACAGGGATTTCAGTGTGCTATGCCAAGTGGATTCAATGCGTTTCGGGATCAGTTTGAGAGAGTTTTACCGGCCGGAAGTGTTGCTAATCTTTACCCATTCAATTATTCCGGCAAGACTGATCCGAAGGGATTTTATATCGGCCGGGACAAGTTTGGAAGCAACATCATCGTAGACTTAAACCGGCGCTCTGATGATAAGACCAATGCAAATATCCTGATTCTGGGAAATAGTGGTCAGGGAAAAAGTTATCTTTTAAAGCTGCTGCTGATTAATATGCGGGAATCCGGCATGGGAGGCTGCAACCTGGATCCGGAAATGGAGTATGTGGATCTGACCAGGAATCTTGGCGGCTGCTATATCGATCTGATGAGTGGGGAGTATATCATCAATCCGCTGGAACCGAAGCTCTGGGATGATGCCAGCGGACCGGAAGACCCGGATGCGCCGCAGACATTCCGGATCCGTTCCCGGCTTTCCCAGCATATCAGCTTCCTGAAGGATTTTTTCCGTGCCTACAAAGAATTTTCCGAGCGGGAAATGGATGTCATAGAGATTATGCTGCAGAAGCTGTATCAGAAATGGAATATCACCGATGAGACCAGACTGGAGGATCTGGATGCTGGAGATTATCCGATATTGTCCGATTTTTATACGTTCCTGGAAGAAGAATACCGGCAGTTTGATGAAAGAAAACGTCAGCTCTATACGGCTGAAATGCTGCAGAATATCCTGCTGGGACTGCACTCCATGTGTGTCGGATCCGAAAGCAAATTTTTCAATGGTCATACCAATATCACGGATGAGGCTTTTGTTACATTTGGAGTCAAAGGGCTGCTTCAGGCGAATCGAAGTCTGAAGGATGCCCTTTTATTTAATGTCCTTTCCTTTATGAGCAACAAGCTGTTAAGCGAGGGAAATACAGCAGCCAGTCTGGATGAGTTCTATTTGTTCCTTTCCAATTTAACTGCAGTAGAATACGTCCGAAACTTCATGAAGCGTGTGAGAAAAAAGGATTCTGCCGTGATCATTGCCAGCCAGAATCTGGAAGACTTTAATCTGGATGGAGTAAGGGAGTACACAAAGCCTTTGTTTTCGATTCCGACACATCAGTTTTTATTTAATGCCGGAAGTATTGACGCCAAATTTTATACGGATACCCTGCAGCTGGAGGAAAGTGAGTACAATCTGATCCGCTATCCGCAGCGTGGACTCTGTCTGTATAAATGCGGAAACGAGCGCTACAACCTAATGGTTCATGCACCGGAATACAAGGAAAAGTTATTTGGAAAGGCAGGTGGCCGCTGATGATCCATGCAGGAAAACTTGCGATACTGGCGGCGATGGATGAGCGGGGAAGAAGAGGGCTGAAAGTACTATTGACCGTATGTTTAGCCCCGTTTGCTCTGATCATTGTGATCCTGCTCTGCATTATGTCGGGGGCGGCAGATCATAACAGACAGGCAGTGGATATGATTTTTAACGGCACCGGACTGCTGACCGGAGTTCCGGAATCCTACCAGAGAGAAATCCGGAATATGCAGAGAGCCATGGGATATCTGGATGATGCCATTAGTGAGATCAATGCAATGGCAGAGGGCGAGAAACTGGACAGCTATGAGGTGAAGGCAGTTTTTTATTCTCTGTTTTTCGGCGCGGATTCCGAGATGAAGCCGGGAATGTGGAGAGCTTTCACGGACTGCTTTGTGGAATATGAAGAGCGGGAGGATGATGAAGGGGAGACTTACACTGTGGCAATCGTAATCAAAGACCAGTCCCAGGTATATGCAAATATCGCTTCTTCCGTTGGGAAAATGGTGACAGCTGAGGACAAAACCAATGCCATGCGGATCTATTCTCTGGCACGCTACGGAGAAAATCTTCCAGTCGGAAGCGGCTTTCTGGCAGGAGCTGCCATGGGAGACGGCAGCTACTCAGCCCTGATGGCAGAGGCAACACGCTACATCGGATATCCTTATGTATGGGGTGGATCCAGTCCGTCCACGTCCTTTGACTGCAGTGGATATATCTGTTGGGTTTACTCGCAGTCCGGTGTTCATTCCCTGCCAAGGACAACCGCGCAGGGAATTTTTAACCAGTGTGCTGTAGTGCCAAGGGAAGAAGCCAGACCCGGGGATCTGATCTTTTTCACCGGAACCTATGCGGCATCCACCCCAGTCAGCCATGTCGGAATCTATGTGGGGAATGGACAAATGCTGCACTGTGGGTCACCGATTGGCTATGCAGACATCAGTTCCCCATACTGGACAAAGCATTTTTATGCTTTTGGACGGTTATCAGGAATTCCTGATAAGGGTGGCTGCTAGGAGCAGCGAAGGTTTAAATCTGCAAATAAAAACTGACAAAATAGAAAAGAGGATGTACAATAAAAGACAAAGAAACGACAGCAACAGAAAGGAAAATGGTTTCATGCTGTCAAGCAAGAAGCTGGAGGATGTAGAAATATGGGAGCAGCACAAGCAGAAGTTTTCTTGTCTTATTGTTGGGCAGATTCTAAGATAGCAGATGAAATTTATGAGAATCTGATTCAAGATGGTCAGATTAATCTTCACCGCGACACCCTGGATATTAAAAAATGGGAAAGTATAAAGGCGTATATGCAGTCTATCCCTCAAATGGACTATATGATCCTGTTGATTTCAGAAGCTTATTTGAAGTCTTCTAATTGCATGTATGAAGTGCTGGAAGTGATGCGCGACAGGAAATATAAAGATAAAATTTTCCCGGCGGTAATTTACACTGGAATATATGATCCATTGATTCGGGCCGGATTGGTAAAATACTGGCAGGATGAATTGGCGAAGCTGAAAGAAGCCTTGAGAGGAATTGAAACACAGAATCTGGGACCATTAACTGAGGATTTGAAGCATCGACAGGATATTGCAGCCAATATCGCAGCATTTATGGGATTGGTTTCTGATATGAACAATCCACAGATGAGCAATGTGGCTGATGAAATCAGAAAAAAACTTGAGGAAAAAGGTCTTCTAAATCCGTACAATAACAAGGGGGAAAAATATAAGGCACAGGGAGAAAATCTTTTTGAAACATTAGGAATTGAAGTGCATCAGAGCAAAGCACAGATTACAGATTTGGATATCAACCGTTTTATGGTGAACAGCTATAGCCAGATTCGAGAAGTTTTTTCGCAGCTGTGTGCTCAGTTTGAAAAAGAAAATTCTGGTTGGACAGTTACGGTGGATTCGATTGATTCAAGGACGATAATTTATCAATTTTACAGACGAGGTGAGTCTGTAACGGGGCTGAAAATAAGCCTGACCGATTCTTTTGGAAGCCTTAATATAGGAATTTCAAATAGTTCATATTCATTTGGGTCATCAACTTCATGGAATGGGCTGTATAGTCCCAAAAAGAAAAATGGATCGCTGGTATTAAAATCCACGTTCTCTATAGGAAATGTTCCAGATGATATGGGACCGCAGGAGGTTGTGAAAGACATTTGGATGCGATATGTTATGCCTTATTTAAATAGTACACCTAACTTTTAAATGGAACAGAATGAAAAATGAGATGTGAAAGCCGTTTGGCCGACACATCTTTTTTTGTGTAGAAAAACAGGAGGATACGGAATGATTTTTCGGGAATTTGAAGATAAAGTGAAGGAGCGGATTCAGGAGTATTTGCAGAAAGCAGGAATTGATCATGGAAGCAGAATTACGAAAACTGTGGATACGGCTCAGAATATTAACTGCTTTCATGTTAAGGTGCCGGAGCGTGATTCAGAGTTTGACGTGAACTTGGACCGCCTGTATCAGTCCTTTGAGGGCAGTCAGAACCTGGAAAAGACGCTCTTGCAGGTCAATACGATAATCGGAATGGTTTCCGCAAAATGGAATCCGGAGGATGCGCGGGACTATGAAAAGGTGAAAGAAAAGCTTTTTACCAAAGTATGGAATGCCGAAAAAAATGCAGATTATTTAGCTCAATGTGTCCATACCAAAGTTGCAGATCTGGCCCTAACATATCATGTATTGATTAATAAAGATGATTATGGACTGGTTTCCTTTGCAATCAAAGAGCCGGCACTGGAATTATATCACATCACGAAAGAACAGCTGCATGAAGACGCGCTTCAAAATGCTGCAAAGCTATTTCCTTGTAGGGTGACTGATATGGAAGATTATATAAACGCATTTATGGGAGAAAAAGAATTAGGTGATACATTAGATCAAAATCCGGAAAGTGTTCAGATAAAACCTGGATCACTGTATATTGTTTCAAATGGGCATGAGTGTGGCGGCGCATCAGCTATTTTTTATCCTGGGATGCTGGATCTTTTGGCTCATTCTGCTGGTGGGAATTTCTTTATTCTGCCCTCTTCAACGGATGAGATGATGGTAGCTTCGGATGATGGAACCATGGTTGTGGAAGAATTAAATGCAATAATTCAGAGCGTGAACAGGAAGGAAGTTCCGGAAGAACTGTGGCTTGGGGATGAAGCCTATTACTACGATGCAACGAGTCAGATTTTCGATAAGGCTGCTAATTTTACTCATCTCCAGAGTCAGAATGAAACCGTACAATTGACCGGTCAGAGTATGTAAAAGGAGGAATATACTGATGAGAACTGCTACATTAACGATTACATTCAGTGCAGAGAAGCTGGATGTACTTACCTTTCATATGGCAAAGAAGGAGGCCAGCCTGCAGGAAGAACTGAACGATACTGTACAGAAGCTGTATGAGAAATATGTTCCACAGGCCACCAGGGAATATGTGGACGATAAAGTGTCCCGGGAGGAAGAGCCGAAAAGCCGCCCAAGAAGACCGGCCAGAACATCCAGAGCGGATGAAGCAGAATCCGGAGGCTTCCAGGAAGAAATCTGAGCCGGAAAGGATCAGCTGCAGGCAGAGTGAATCTGGAGAAAATGCAGAAAATCTCCGGGTCGAAAATCGTGCAGGATAAAGGCTGGGTGACTTTTGCAAGTCCCCCGGCCCTGGTCACACCGTCCGGCAAAGCCGGCCGGGAAAAATTCGTGCCACCTGGAAAATGCCGATAAATTCAAAAGTGATGCCAGTATGCGGATCTTTTCCGGAAAAATCCAGAAAAACCAGGTGGCCTGTGCCGAAAAATGCTGAAAAAGCATCCGTCAGAAGAAAAATACAAAGTAAGGAGAACTATGGGAAGAAATGCAGAGAAAACGAAATTTTCCATCCGGGTAGATACAGAACTGCTGAGGCTTGCAGATACAGTGGTTCAGAACAAAGTAGTCCGTAGCCGGACAGAACTGATTGAAGATGCGATTCGTTTTTATCTGGGCTATCTGACTGCGCAGAATGCAGAGGATTATCTTTTGCAGTCACTGTCTTCTGTAGTGGGAGGTACTGTAAAAGACACAGAAAACCGTCTGGCCCGTATGGATTTCAAGCTGGCTGTGGAACTCAGCAAGCTTTCTCAGATCATCGCCTACACGCACGATGTGGAGGAAGCAGATTTACAAAAGCTGCATGCAAAGTGTGTGGAAGAGGTACGCAGGATCAACGGAACCATAACATTTGAAGAGGCGTACCGGTATCAGAGGCGGGAAGATCGCTGCTGAATTTATCAGATAAAAAATCAAAGAGTTATATTCCGGTTTACTAGGTAAAGGTATCGCGTTATACTGGTACTACATAAAATTCAGGAGGTAAAGAGTTGGAGAAATTTGACGATTCCGTGATTTCAGAGATGGAGCACTGGATGGCAGTTGTGATGCGGTGTGAGCGTTGTGGAGGAAAGTTTGTTGTGGATGTTCAGCAACAGAAGCGCTGTGCAACAGAGCGATACCTGTTTTGCCCATATTGCGGAACACAAAATGTAGAGGCAGTACCAGAAATATAGAAAACGAGTGTTTTAACAGGAACAGGCTGTCATGAAAGTGAGGGTCTGTTTTTGGATAAAAAACAAAAAACGGAAAGCCTTCTGTTAAGGGTTGACAATTTGAAACCCATGAACTAATATTTCCTTATAAGGAGAGTACAATCATGGGTGGAGAATGTTTAGCAGATCAGTTGTTTTTTTCAAAAGAGGCGGCAGAATTTTTGGGAATTACAGTACAGCGCTTAAACACACTTGTCAAAGAGGGAAAGGTGAAGCCGTTGAAAAAGAATGCATCCGGTACAATCTTTCATATTGATGAGCTAGAACGCAGAAAAAAGGAGTTGAAAATTTTTTCTGAGGTTGACAGGAAGGAGGAAAGCGGAATGTTTGCTTTTGATACTGGAACCAAGTGTGAAGCATTGAATTTCGCAACTCTGATGAATGCGCTTCAAATGACGGAACACAAACTGGAACCATTGTTTGAGCAGTTTGGAAAACAGTATCCATTGGATATTCCGATGGATATGGAGCATATGGAAGAAAAGTATGCAGAGTTCTTTTCTGCAGATGAGAAGACGATTCTGATGGAATATGAGAAGGCCAGAATTGCATTTTCAACCTTGCGGAAAACAGATGAAATTATAAAAAGGGGAAGCATTGATTATCCGCCACTTCTTGCAAGAACGGAACAGGCACCAAGATTCTTATATATAAGAGGAAAGAAGTCTCTGTTATTTGAGACAAGGACAGTTGCACTGGTTGGATCCAGACAGGCATCAGAAAAATCAAAAGAGAATACGGTGCGTTTGGCAAGGGCACTTGGACAGAATGGAATTACGGTAGTATCAGGTCTTGCAAAAGGAATTGATGTCAGTGCACATATGGCAGCATTGAAATCCGGATATAACACGATTGCAGTCATTGGCACAAATTTGAATCAGTATTATCCGGCTGAGAACAAAGAAGTGCAGCAGATGATAGAAGAAAAAGGTCTGGTAGTGTCACAATTTTCACCGGCCAATAAAACAGAGCGTTGGTTCTTTCCGTTAAGAAATGGAACAATGAGCGGTTTGTCACTGGCCACAGTGGTTATGGAAGCAGGAGAAACTTCCGGTGCACTCAAGCAGGCTGATTTTGCATTGAAGCAGGGGCGGCAGGTATTACTTCCAGAATCTGCATTGCATATGGAGTCCATCAGCTGGCCTGCAAAATATGTGGAGCGTGGAGCAATTGCGGTGAAGACTCCAACGGATGTTTTGGAAATTCTGGCTAAAAGCAACATTTTCCATGCAGCTTCGGAAGAGAAAACAAAGCAGCTTACACTGTCTGATTTTATGGAATCTCAGGAAACACCGGAAACGGATATCAAATGGAACTGGTCAGAAATGATTACAATCGGGAGGTAGAACATGTACCGATATGTGACAGAATTAAAGGCACTGGTTATTGACATAGACAGTTTCGCAGAAATTGATTATTCGTCCTGGGATGAAATTGCAGAAAAATTTTCCTGTCTGTTTTTAACATTGAGGAAAGAACTCAAAGACTGCCTGGCTCAACGATATGGGCAAACAGCTGTTTATCTGATGAATGAGTATTTGCAAAAGTTTGCGCCGACTCCGGTTCTGCATGGCGATGTTTTGAAAATACTGAATGTAAAAACAACGGAACTGGCATATGTTTCCTGCAATATCAATTTTTTGAGGCATGCATTGACATTTTGCAGCGGAACTGTATGGATAAGAGAAAAAATAACTTATGGAGAAATTAGTACTTCGCCAGATATCATATGCAAGGATCTTTCTGATTTTATAAATCATTTGAAAAGTGGTGATGGCGGGTTTGTCTGTGAAAAATGTCTTTCTAACAGTAAGAACGCAGTCGGAAATATTGTGTTGGTAGCATTTCCCATAGATGAAAAAACGGCTCCAATCTTTGTTCTTGGAAGATATTATGGTTATAGCCATTATATGAAACAAAAGCATCCATATTCTGCGGCAATTTACTGGAACAAGAATGTGGGAAGCAAGTCTTATGGCAGTTTTGAGAAAATATTTTCAAAGATGTATCAGGTTACAGTAAATGCAATCGGAAAACAGATACATATAGATGGTATTTGTTCCGTTCCGCCGCATATGGGGGAAGAAAGTCGTTTTGTTCATACGGTAGAAAGAATTGCAGAAAAGTTAAAGCTGGAAAACCTGGGAGAGAATTTTGTCTGCATCAAGGAGTATCCGAAACAGAGAGGAATGTCATCTGGTGGACGCCAGGAGAATATCACAGGAGCCTTTCAGTATATGGGAAACTTAGAGGGCAAAACTGTGATTTTGCTGGATGATGTTGTAACCACAGGATCTACGTTGCGGGAATGTATCAAAACATTATACAAGGCCGGAGCAGAAACTGTGATTTCTGTCGTACTAGCAGTGAATCAGTTTCCGGGAAATTATTGGTCATCAACAGAGCCGGAAGTGATTTGCCCCTATTGTGGTGATTCCATGCATTTGCTGGTAAACAGTACAAGGAAAACATTTTTCTATAGCTGTTATCAATGCAAACATAGCTTGAATTTTGATGCCGGATGGAAACAACTGTGTGACAGCATTAATAATGAAAACTATCCGTAAAACAGAAGAAAAATTAAAATGTGAGCAGTCAGAAATGGCTGCTCATTTTTTCAGGAAGGAGGACCAACATGCCAAAACTCATCCTTTCTTCCCGCTATCTCCGCGCCGCCCCACCCGGTCATCTCAGCAACTATGTCCGATACATCAGCACCCGTGACGGAGTCGAGAAGATTGATGAGAGCAAGAAACATCTTCCGGTCACCAGTGTCCAGAAAAATTTCATAGAGGAAATGATCCGTGATATTCCGTCTGCAAAAGATATGCTGGAATACACGGATTTTTTAGTGCATCCGACCATGGGCAATGCAACGGAGCTGATCAGCAGAGTGATGGAAGAACATGTGGATTTGATTGCGGAAAAGGCAAATTATGTGGACTATATTGCAAACCGCCCGCGTGTAGAGCGTGTCGGGGAGCATGGACTTTTTACGGATGCCGGGAAGCCGGTTGTTTTGAGTAAGGTACAGCAGGAGGTAGCAGAGCATCAGGGGGTCATCTGGACCCATGTGATATCTCTTCGCAGAGAAGATGCTGCCCGCCTGGGGTATGACCATGCTGACCAATGGATGGCACTGCTTCGTTCTAAGCGAGCCATGTTTTCCAAACATATGAAAATTGATAGTAAAAATCTGCGGTGGTACGCGGCATTCCATAATGAGGGACATCATCCACATGTGCACATGATTGTGTATTCCGCGAAAGAAAAGGATGGTTACCTGACGAAAGAATCTATTGAGGCCATGCGGTCGGAACTGTCCCACGATATTTTTCGCCAGGATTTCGCGAATATCTATGAGGAACAAAAACAGGCGCGTGCGGATCTGAAAGCAGGAACGGAAGAAACTCTTCGAAAGCTGGTTGCGGCAATAGAATCGGGAACTTTGTACAGCTCGGTTATTGAAGAAAAAATGCTGCAGCTGTCAAAGCGTCTGCAGAAAACAAAGGGCAAGAAAGTATATGGATACTTAAAACGGGATGTGAAAGATCTGATTGACAGTATTCTTGATGAAATGCAGAAAGACAAACGGATATCAGAACTGTATCAGACCTGGGGGCGGTGGCAGAATGAGATTTATCTGATGTATAGTAATCAGACACCGGAACTTCCACCGCTTTCTAAAAATCCCAAATTAAAAAGTCTAAAAAATATGGTGATCACGGAAGCCTTGCAGCTTGGCGGTCACCATGTCTCTTTCCGAGAGGACTTCGAACCGGAAATGCCGGAAACAGAATCAGCAACAGATATGGAATCGGAAATACCAGAAGTCCTGGAAGTACCAGAAATTGCGGAGGAAGCGAGTGCACTGGGAGAAGCAGCAGATCCACCTGAAAATCCAGCTTTTCCGCAAGCGAACATATCCAGAAACATTCGCCTGCACGCGGATTGGACAGAACGTTACAAAGAGGCAAGAGCATACCTTTATGGCGGCACATTGGAAAAAGAAGATGGGACAAAAATAAAGCTGGAGCAGGATCTTGAAAAAGCCAGTGTTCTTTTGCGGCAGGAAGCGGAAACTGGAAATGCCCTGGCCATGTATGATCTGGGCCGTATGTATGAGCAGGGGTTAGGCATTGAGGCAGATGAAGCCGCAGCCCAGCAGTGGTACAAACAGGCTCTCGCGGCGTTTCAATCTGCAGCAGTAACTGTTCCTGAAAAAAGGCGTCCTTATCTCTGGTATCGGATTGGTAAGATGTATGCAGCTGGTCAGGGGACAGAGCAGGATTTTACTATGGCCGCGGTTCATTTTTCCGATGCAGTGAAATATAAGCATGTGTATGCTGCATATTCCCTGGCGGGGTTGTACTACCGTGGAAATGGCGTGGAACAAAATTATGAAACAGCATTTCAGCTTTACAGCCAGTCAGCAAGGAAAGAGAACCCTTACGCACAATACGAAATGGCAAAAATGCTTCGGGACGGAATCGGTACTGAAGCAGATCCGGAACAGGCAGAACAGTGTTTCCGAATGGCATTTTACGGATTTCAGAGTCTGGAAAGAGACAGCCACGATGATAAACTGCAGTACCGACTTGGTCAGATGCTTCACACTGGTACAGGAACAGAACAGGATGATGACGCGGCGGCCCGGTACTGGGAGGAGGCTGCAAAACTCAAAAACAGCAATGCCCAGTATGCGCTCGGAAAGTTATGGCTGGAGAATGGAACTGGTGATTCGGAACAGGCCATTTCTTATTTGGAACAATCCGCTGAGCAGGGCAATCAGTACGCCCAGTATATGCTCGGAAAATTATATCTGTGCGGGCGGGACGTCCCGAGGGATAAAGAAAAAGCCATTTCATATCTGCAGGCATCTGCAGCCCAGGGGAACATCTACGCTCAGTTCTTTCTGGATCATCTGGATTCGTTCCGTGATCCATCGGTATTTCTCTGCGCAACCAATCTCATGCGCCATCTTTCCAATCTGATCCGGGAAGATACCGCTTACAAAAATGCGGGAGGAATCCGTTATCAGATGGATCAGAAGCGCCGGAGAAAGCTTTTGGAGAAACGGAGAGCTCAGGGGCAGAAAGGACACATTATGGAAACCCAGCAAGCACCATACCAGTAGGAAAGGAGAGGACGCATGGCATTTGTATATTTTACAGAAGAGCAGAAGAGACAGGCCAATTCAGTAAATCTGGAAGATTTTCTGATCCGTCAGGGAGAAAAATTGTTAAAATCCGGCCGGGAGAGCAGAATGGAAAGCAATCACAGTGTGACCATACATGGAAACCGCTGGTACGATCATGCAGAAGAAGAGGGAGGATTTGCAATTGACTTTGTCCAGAAATATTATGAAAAAACATTTCCGGAGGCGGTCAGCATGCTGCTGGATGGGGAACAGGGACAAAGCTATCAGCAGTATCACAAGCCAGAAAAGGAAGAAGAAAAGAAGCCGTTTGTGCTGCCGGAGAAAAACCAGAATATGCGCCGCGTATATGCCTACCTGACAAAGACTCGCGGCATTGACCGGGATGTGCTGTCAGTGTTTGTTCACGCAAAGCTGATTTACGAGGATGCAAAGTATCACAACGCTGTTTTTGTTGGCACAGATGCAGATGGAAATCCGTGTCATGCCCATAAAAGGGGGACAAGTACTACAGAATCCTACAAAGGCAATGTAGAGAGCAGTAACCCAAAATACAGTTTTCACTGGTTAGGACAGAGCAATACGCTATATGTATTTGAAGCGCCGATCGATCTGTTGTCTTTCATCACCCTATACCAGAAAGACTGGGAACTGCACAGCTATGTGGCGCTTTGCGGAACCACAGATCAGCCGGTTTTGCAGCTTTTAGAGGATGAGCCACGGATCAAAAAAGTTGCTTTATGTCTGGACCGGGATGCGGCAGGCATCAAGGCCGGGGCCAGGATCAAACAGACATTATCAGAGCGGGGATACCAGGAGGTGTTCCCGCTTTTTCCAACTCGAAAAGATTGGAATGAAGACTTACAGGCTTTCAGGAGAGGACAGAACATAAGTCACGAAAGGAGCTGCCAATGTTAGCACAAAATCTCACGCCTCTGATTCTTCTTGGTATCCTGATGTTTGGGGTCATAGGTGGCATCAATATCCTGTTCCAGCATGATAACCTCAACAATATCAAGTCCCGCACCGTAGGAGATGGACAGTACGGCACAGCCAGGTTTGCCACAGAACAGGAAATTCATCAGACCTATCACTTTGTTCCATTCGAGCCGGAACTCTGGAGGCGGGGACAGAATCTTCCGGAAGCACAGGGCATTGTGGTGGGCTGCCGACAACACGGAAGACGAATCACCGCGCTGGTGGATTCGGGGGATATCAATTGCCTGATGATCGGCGCGGCTGGTGTGGGTAAGACGGCGCATTTCCTGTACCCTAACATTGAATATGCCTGCGCGTCCGGTGTGAGCTTCCTGACCACAGATACCAAAGGCGATCTGTTGAGAAACTATGCCGGGATTGCAAAGCATTATTATGGATATAACATATCGGTTCTGGATCTGCGTAATCCGACCAGATCAGACGGCAACAATATCCTTACGCTGATCAACAAATACACGGATCAATATTTGCAGGATCCGGATGATCTGGCGGCAAAAGCAAAAGCGGAAAAGTATGCCAAGATTGCAGCCAAGACCATCATCTGTTCAGATGGCGCGCAGGCCAGCAGCTACGGGCAGAATGCGTTTTTCTATGATGCTGCCGAGGGTCTTCTGGCGGCAGTGATTCTGATCATCGCAGAATACTGCCCGCCGCCGGAGCGTCATATTGTTTCAGCCTTTAAACTAATCCAGGATTTAATGGAGCCGTCACCGGTCAAAAACCGCAGCCTGTTTCAGCTTCTCATGGACAAGCTTTCACCGGAACATAAAGCCCGCTGGTTTGCCGGGGCAGCTCTCAATTCCGCAGATCAGGCGATGGCATCGGTATTGTCCACGGCCATGAGCCGGCTGAATGCATTTCTGGATTCGGAAATGGAGCAGGTGCTCTGCTTTGACAGCGCTATGGATACGGAAACTTTCTGCACAGAAAAATCGGCAATCTTTATTGTGTTGCCGGAGGAAGACACGACCAAATATTTCATGGTTTCTCTGTTTTTACAGCAGCTTTACCGGGAGATGCTGGTGGTAGCAGAAGAGTATGATGGAAAGCTGCCGAACCGGGTCATTCTGTTTGAAGATGAGATTGGAACCATACCAAAGATTGAATCCCTGGAGATGATGTTTTCCGCAGGCCGGTCCAGACGGATCAGCAACGTGCCTATGATTCAGAGCTTTGCGCAATTTGAGAAAACATACGGAAAAGAAGGTTCCAGTATCATCATAGACAACTGCCAGGACATCCTGTTTGGCGGTTTTGCACCAAATTCCGAGAGCGCAGAAATCTTATCAAAAGCATTGGGAAACCGGACTGTGCTGTCTGGTTCGGTTTCCAGAGGAAAGAATGATCCCAGCCAGAGCCTGCAGATGATCGGCCGGCCGCTTATGAGTCCGGAAGAATTAAAGACGATGCCAAAAGGTCATTTTATTCTTGCAAAAACAGGAGTACATCCGATGAAGACACAGCTTCCCCTGTTTCTCCGATGGGGGATCAGGTTCGACACACCTTACGAAGTCGAGAGGCATGACTTGCGAAAAGCCGCTTATGTGGACCGTCGTGCGCTGGAACGGGAAATCATCCGGCGGAGGGAGGCGGGGGAAGACGAGGACGAAGAAGACTTTTGGGAGAGTACGGAGTTTTATGCGGGACTGGCCTCCCGGAAACGGTCAAAATCGGAAGGTAGCCGTATGCCGCTTCGGACGGATTAATCGGGAAAGGAGGAGATGCTCATGTCAGAAAAACACAAAAGAAAAAGTAGTACTACCAAAACAGAGAATCGTGTGGCAGAAATCACAGAGAGACTGGAACAGGGAATCCAGGAACTATTTGAGAGTGACAGATACAAAGCGTATTTAAAGACCATGGCGAAGTTTTATGATTACAGTGTAAACAATACCATCCTAATTGCCATGCAGAATCCGGCTGCAACCATGGTGGCAGGCTATCAGGCATGGCAGAATAAATTTGGACGGTATGTGAAAGCCGGAGAAAAAGGAATCCGCATTTTGGCTCCCATGCCTTACAAAGTAAAAATAGAGAAGGAACAGGCGGATCCGCAAACCGGACAGACTATAAAAAATGAGGATGGAGATCCGGTCACGGTAATGGTCGAAGGAAAGCGTTTGTATGGCTTTCGTGTCGTTACGGTGTTCGACATATCGCAGACAGCGGGAAAAGAGCTTCCGTCTCTGGGAGTACAGGAACTATCCGGAAATGTAGAACGCTATGATGAATTTTTAGCAGCAATCCGGAACATATCTCCGGTGCCGATGGAATGGGAGGAGATTCCGGGAAGTGCGAAGGGATATTACAGCCGGTCCGAGCAGCGCATTGTCATTCGGAAAGGCATGAGCCAGATTCAGACGATCAAAACGGCAATTCATGAACTTGCGCACGCAAAGCTTCATGGAGTCGTACCAGAAGAGAATGGACAAGAGTCTGCGGAAGTGCTGGAAAAAACACGGAAAACCAAAGAAGTGGAAGCGGAGAGCGTGGCCTACACGATTTGTCAGCGGTATGGAATCGAAACATCCGATTATTCCTTTGGCTACATTGCTGGCTGGAGCAGCGGAAAAGAAATGAAAGAATTAAAAAGCTCGCTGGAGACTATCCGCAGGACATCAGCAGAACTGATCCAGTCTCTGGATCTGCAGCTTCAGATGCTGACAGAAGCTCAGGCAGCAGAAGTGATGAAAGGAGGTGAAGTCCCATCAGCTACTTTCACACTATCTATGAGCTAGAGCTTCCCCACAGAGCTAAAACAGTATACATGTATTTGAAAGACCGCAGCAATTCTCAAAACCAGTGTTATCCATCCATCAATACCATCGCAAAAGACTTAGGCCTGTCCAGAAAAACGGTAGAGCGCGCAATCTGTGACCTGGGGCAGGCCGGTCTGCTCATAAAAGAGCAGCGCTGGAGGGAGAACGGCGGCCGGAGCAGCCTGCTGTTCACACTGCAAAAGTAAATCCGCCAGGGGGATACCAGCTTTTTTTGATGACGCATGGGATACGCCATGATGGCCTGAGAAGGGGAAGGGAACACTGGAAGAAAAATAAAATCAGAAAAAAGAACATAAATAATAATGATTCCTAATATTGACAAATAAGAATCCATACCATATAATGCCAGTAAGAAACAAGCACATAATATTTTTCCGAGAACAGGCTCAGAAATGGAGGTACATATATGGCAGTAAACAGCAGAAAAGTAGTTATCGTAGGTTGTGGCTTCGTAGGTTCCGCATCTGCATTTGCGCTGATGCAGAGCAAGCTCTTCTCCGAGATGGTGCTCATTGATGCAGACCAGAACCGGGCAGAAGGCGAGGCACTGGACATCGGACACGGCATGGCTTTTGCCAGTCCCATGAAAATATACGCAGGCACATATGACGACATCACGGATGCAGCGGTGATCGTTATTACGGCTGGAGCAAACCAGAAGCCAGATGAAACGAGGCTGGATCTGATCAAGAAAAACAGTGCGATCATGCGATCCATCGTAGGCGAAATCAAACAGCGGGAATTTCATGGCATTTTACTGATCGTTTCCAATCCGGTAGATATCCTCACCTATATCGCATTAAAAGAATCCGGTTATCCGGCCAACCGGGTTATCGGTTCCGGAACCGTTCTGGATACGGGCAGATTCCGCTATGAGCTGGGAGAGCATCTGGGTGTGGACAGCCGGAGCGTGCACGCCTATATCATCGGAGAGCATGGAGACAGTGAGCTTGCAGCCTGGAGTGATGCCAGAGTCGGAGGTCTTCCGATTCACAACTTCTGTGAACTGCGGGGCCACTATGACCACGATTCAGCAATGGAAAGAATCTTTAACAGCGTAAGAAACAGCGCATACGAGATCATTTCCAAGAAACATGCAACCTACTATGGAATTGCAATGGCCGTTGTCCGGATCTGTTCTGCCATCGTAAGAGATGAGCAATCCATCATGCCGGTATCCAGCCTGATGACCGGAGAGTACGGAATCCAGGACGTCGTATTAAGCATTCCTTCGGTAGTGGATGCTAATGGAATCGAGGCGGTGGTACCGATTGAGCTGAATGAGCAGGAGCTTGATGCATTAAGAAATTCAGCAGCGGTATTAAAGAAGATTATCCGGGACAACGGTTGAGCATGAAGCAGCTGCCAGGCGGAAAAAGGACTCCGCAGTGATAGCCATTGCGATTTTCAGTGAAGACCTGCAAGCTTGCGGAGCGATGGAAACATGTCTGCTTGTAATGCAAAAGCAGCTGTCCATCCGTATAAACATAGATGTCTATACATGCGGAGCAGAATTGCTAAAGGATATGAAAACCGGAGCAGGCCATGACATTCTGTGTCTCTATCTGCCGGAAAACACAAAGGAAACAGTCAGGGTTTTAAAGATAGCCGGAGAAGTTCGCCAGATAGACCGGACAGTGCATATCATTTTCCGTTCAGACAGTGAGAAACCGATGAAGAAGTGTATCGAGGTCTGGCCATCCGCATTTCTTGTTGGGCGGCAATGGAAAACAGAGCTTGGAAGAGCAATGCAACGGCTGTTCCCAATCATCACGGAGCAGGATGAATATCTTCGCATTCGCTATAAACAGAGCCGCTATAGAATACCAGTGAAGGAAATCCTGTATTGCTGCAGCTCCGCGAAGAAAACACTGGTTGTTACGGAACGAAATATCTGCCAGGTATATAAAAAACTGGATGAGGTACAAAAACAGCTGGAACAATCAAACAAAATCTTTATCCGCTGTCACAAATCCTATCTGGTGAACCTATCGCACGTCAGAAGAGTTTCGGCCAGACAGATTCTGTTGAACAATGGGGAAATACTGCCGGTCAGCAGTTCCAGGAAAAAACAGATGGACGAGCAGCTTCACAAATATATGTCATGGCGAAGGGGATGAGAAATGAACAAACTGTTGATGAAATTATTGCTTTTGGGGATTGCCGGAGCAATTTATCTGCTCACAGGCAGAAACCGGCGTCAGATAGAGAAAATACCGGAGGGAATGGAAATTCTGTGCGAACCTCCCGGACGAAGATATCTGGTATATGCGCTTGGAGTATTTGTGTTTTTGGGGATCATGCTCATCAGTGTGCTTTACATCATGGACGGCGCGCCCAAAGAAGCGAGGGGGATGTGGGTTGTGTGTGTGGCTATGGCTATATTTATTTTGATGCTCACGATGTGGATCGGAAATATGATCGCGAAGAGCTGCGTTTATTTTAATCAAGATTACATACAAATAGAGCGTCCTTTTCGGGAAACGCAGATTGTCAAATGGTATGAGATCCGGCGCGTGGGCGGAAACTATAAAAATGCCATACAGCTCTACCGCTTGGATGAAACAAAAATTCTCACGGCATATATCAGCATGGTGAATTATGAACGCTTCTGTGATGTGCTAAAGCAGAAATTAAAAATGGAAGAGCTCACATGAACCGGACGATTCAATAGAAAGGTTACACCGGAAGTGTGAAAATTTCTGAAATTCTGTCATGAGAGCACAAAACTCTGCCTAGGAAGTTGCGCTGAACCAGCCGTAACTGTAAAATATCCACATATTATCATATTTCTGGTTCAAGAGGTGATAGTTATGGAGCAGTTGCAGAGAGAAGAAAAACAGATTCGAAAGCAGTTAGAAGAGGCATACAAACAGAAGGACAGAGAAAAAGTCATGGAAGCAGCGAAACAATTGAGTTTGCTGGCAATGAGAGTGATACAGAGATGAATGCAGCAAAGGCAGATCAGACTGCATATTGAACAGAAAAAACGAAAACAGGCCGACAGAGCAATCTGGCGGCCTGTTTCATTCTTGTAGGATATGGAAATTCCTTCCAAATTTTCCAACAACTCACTATTTATTCCAAAAATTAGAAAGAGTAAAATAAAGCCAACCGGGAATGATTACCAAAGAAAGGAGTCATGACTATGAGGCACATTAATATAGAAGAAATAGAACACTACCGCCACGAGCTTCTGGAAGCAGAAAAGAGCAAAGCCACGGTAGAGAAATATATCCGAGACATCCGGAAATTTGTGAAGTGGCTGGGAAATGACGAAACAGTGAGCAAGGACCGGACAATCCAGTACAAGCAGTACTTAAAGGAACACTACAAGGTCAGCAGTGTCAACAGCATGCTAGTAGCGATAAACCGCTTCTTTCAGTATCTGGGGTGGAACGAATGCTGCGTCAAAGGAGTGAAAGCCCAGCAGCAGATGTTCTCCCCGGAGTCGCGGGAGCTGAAACAGCAGGAATATGAAAAGCTGGTAGAAACAGCGAGGCAGAAGAAGAAGGAACAGCTGGCGTTAATTATAGAAGCTATCACCGGAACTGGCATCCGCATCAGCGAGCTTGCCTATATCACGGCGGAGGCCGTAACCCAGGGAAAAGCTGAGGTATCCTGCAAAGGAAAATGGCGACTGATTTACCTCACCAAAGAACTGCGCAAACGCCTGATGAAATACTGCAGGCAGAACAATATCAAAGAAGGGCCGGTATTCTGTACCAGAAGCGGCAGGCCGCTGGACCGCAGCAACATCTGGAGCATGATGAAAAAGCTCAGCAAAGCAGCAGGTGTGAATCCGGACAAGGTCTTTCCGCACAATCTCAGGCACCTGTTCGCGCGCACCTATTATAAAAAGCACAAGGATATTTTTTATCTGGCAGATATTCTCGGACACGCAAACGTGAACACCACAAGAATCTACACAAGAACAGCAGGAGAAAACCATATCAGGATGCTGGAGGGGCTGAAACTGGTGATTTGACATCCGAAAGAAAGAGAACAATAAAAAAACCACATAATGTTGATTATGTGGTAAACCGAATACATAGCGTATTTGATATTTGTCGTTTTATGCGATAATTTTATCGGATTTGTAACATTTTGTCAATCAAAATCATTGCATTTCTTGTGTATTGCTTGTATGAATTTTAGAAACACCCCCCCCGAAATATCAGAATATTCTGCATAGTTGCACGCAAAAAAGAGCCCGCCGCATAAATGCAGTGCGGCCAGCTCATCTTTGGTTGCTCAATGCCTGTTTTCTGCAGGCATGATTGTGATTTTGTCTCAATCACGCCTGCCTTTCTTCCGAGCATAGGCTGTAAGACTACATAATCAACATTATGTGGTTTTTTTATGCCCTTTCGCCATGTCGGTTGCCCGTATCACATAATCAACATTATGTGGTATTACGTGGAATGAAGAAAAGAAAGGTAAGGTGGAACGCTTTATGATCAAGGGAAAACGGGGCCGCCGTGCATTATATGGACTGGTTGGCGCAGTCATGGCCTTTACGGCAGTAGGAGGTGCAGCGGCAAAGGAGGCAAAGCCCTACAAAGCGCCGGAGCTGAGGCTTGTGCGCGGAACCGAGGACTATGACCTGACCGAGGACATTACATACGACAAAGAAAAATATGAGTTGATGGTGGAAGACACCGGGAACTTTGATATTGAGGTTCCGGGCAAATACATCGTTGAATATTCTCTGACACCGCTTGAAGATGGCGCGGCTACAGGAACAGACGGCACCGTTTCTCCTGGTGGAGGTACAGGTACCTTGGGTGGAGGAACATCCGGCGGTGGCGGTGGTTCAGGCAGCGGTTCCAGTGGAAGCGGAACTTCCGTCAAAGAATCCGAAGCGGAGACTGGAGCGGACAGCACCGGCAAGAACGATTCCAAGGACAACGCTTCCTCTGGTAACACTGGAAATACAGATTTCCAGAAGCCGGATCTGGATAACGCAGGTTCTTCCGATAAAGACAACACCGGATCTAGTACAGAAGACAAATCCGATTCCGATAAAAACACCGGAAACGCCGGGAACGATAGTTCGAATGCTGGATCATCTGAGAACAAGGATTCCAGTGACAAGGACTCTTCTGACAAAGATACCTCAGATAAAGGATCTTCGGATACTGGTTCTTCAGATAAAGATACTGGTGACAATGATTCATCCGATTCCGGCTCCTCGGACAAGGGTTCGGATGATAAGGACTCTGGAAGCAGTAATTCCGGAAGCAACAGCAGCGATTCCGGCAACAGTAGTTCTGGAAACAGCGGAAGCGATTCTGGAAACAGCAATACTGGAGGCGGCCATAGAGGCTCTGGAAATGATAACAGTTCCAGCAGCAATGATTCCGCAAGTTCCGGCACTACTGCAAAGGCAGAAGGTTCTTTCTTCTCCCGCATGGCGGCAAGATGGATTGGAACTGCATATGCAGCGGAACTTCCATTAAATAAAGAAGAAAGTCATGCTGGCAAGGAAACCAAAGTGGATCCGGAGATTGTGATCGAAACCACCAAGGCAGAGAAAACTACCGAGGAGACCAGTGCGGCGCAGGAAATCATCAAAGCGGACAAAGAAACGGAAGTGGCAGCCGAAGAAACCAGCGCAGCGGATCAGGAAACTGACAAGGCGCAGGATACAGACAGCACAGCGGAGACAACTGTAGCGGAAAGCGAATCTGAAACAGCGGCTGACGGAAATCTGGAAGAAACCGAAGATGTAATCTACTTTGACCGAGTGGTCCGGGTTGTTCCGGCGGACGGAGATGTGAACATCGAGTACGATGAGCCGGTTCTGGAAATTCCGGCCGGTAGCGAACTCTTTGGCGTTCAGATTCATCGCAATATGCCGGTGGCAACTTCCAGTAATGCAGAGCGGGCAACAGCATCCGATGCAGATCCAAAACAGGAATCCGAAGTTCTCTGGGGCGATGATGAAGGCTTCTGGGTGGACAGCGAAGAAGAAAATACAGAAGAGACGGATGATGATAGTGATGGAATTACCGAAGAAGGCGTTGAGTATGACCTGATCTTGAAAAATCCGGACATCCTGTTAGCGGACGTATTCCTGACTGACAAAGACGGAAAGAAGATTAAAAAAGCAAAGATTACTGTAAAAGATGACAGTGATTTAAAAACTGCAGCCCATGTGGTGATCAATGAAAAGGGTGTACCTTACATAGAAAACCTGTATCTGGGAAGTTACATGGTGGAACTGGCATCCACCGATCCGGAAACCGGTGAAGAAATTGTCTGTGACCGTGAGATCGAGGTGATCCCAAGTGAGCGTATTCTCTTTGACGCACCTACACTCTACATCGGAACCAGAAACTTAAGCTACGACCTGACTGCAGGCATGATGGCCCGGGATGAGCTGAATCAGGAAGTCAAAGCTCTCTATGTAGTAGATGAAACCGAGCTGTTAAATGCAAAAGAAGAAGCAGTGGCCACACCGAGCAATGCAGTGGAAGCTTCTGAGGAATCCTCTGAGAATGGGGATGATGCTGAAACAGAGCTTCGCCTGAAAAAAGGACTTTACCATGTGGTGATCGGAGCCAAACATCCGCTTACCGGTGAGGAATTTACCGTAGACCGTAAGGTAGAGGTAGTAGATGGCTACTACATTTACGCTCCGGTTCTGGAAATTCCGGCAGGCAGCACGGACTACGATCTGACCAGCGGTGCAGAAGTAAGAAATGCATCCGATTCTGTTGAAAAAGCGGTGGAAGGAGTACAGATTTCCGTAGAAGATATCAGCGACCTGTATCGCGGAACAGAAGCGGCAGAGGAAGATGTGGATGCGGATGACACGGAAACCGATGATACAGAAACAGAGACAACGGAAGAAGAGGAAGCGGAAAACACTGCAGCAATTTCAACCTATAGCTTTTCAGCATATTCTTTAGCTTCATTAGAGGAAGCTGATGAAGAGGAGACAGCGGCAGCGGAAACCGCCGCTGCTTCCACCGGGGAAACAGAAGCAGAAAAGCCAGCTGTAAAAGAAGGAATCTACACAGTTGCTCTTTCTGCCATTGATCCGGAAACCGGAGAGAAGATGACGGTTCTGCGACAGGTAAGGGCAGCGGCAAGAACGGTAGGCTTATTCAAGTTTGTTTCACATGGAAGTGATAGCTATCAAAGTGGAAGCGTAGATACTTTGGGCGGGCTGGTTACGATTGCGAATGGCAGATGGAACAATTTCCAGAATGCAACCACAGGTGAATCGACCATGAAAGATGGTGGAGATCCAGATGTGAAGGTAAGTGATACCAAGACGGGAACAGTATTTGCGGACGTGGATATCAGTGCTTATCTTACAGGATTTAATGATTTGACTGAGAATAGTTCATTAAGTGTTGATGGTAATCAGAAAGAGTTTGCTTCTGATAAGGGTACTGCTGAAAACCGAAACTGGAGCTCACCCTATTTTTCGTATACAATTCCATCCATGCAGGTCAAGCTGAGTGATTTTCGATTTAAGAATACAACATGGAACGCAGCTGCATTTAATAGCGCCTCCTCTGCATCAATCAAGATGAAGCGCAATAGTTATCTGGAACTGGAAAATATGGTATCAGAACCTGCAGACTCTGGTTCATTTGGCGGAATACAACAGTCTGACTGGAAGCAAATCAGTATAAAAGAAGCCTGGAACAGAGGTGGTAATCGAGAATATCAGATGCAAGCAACAGGAGTTCTGAAAATAGTTCCTTTTGATGCTACAGCAAATAATCGTTATGATATAGCACTAACAGAAAATGTCACAGAAGCAAGTCCACTTTATAATTTAACAAAGCCTAGAAATGTTACGATTAAGGCCGAAAGCCAGGGAGGATTAAGCCCGGTTACTGCCACAGATATGTCTGGAATCTTAAGGATTGATACTGGAATCAATGGAAAAGCGGAGTTTTACTATATGAATGGAACTCAGACAATGCCAATTGAACAGGTATCGATTTTGGGTACTGGTACAGTTGCATTTCGAAATATGCGAGAACCAATTATTGGATATACAGGAGGTGGGAACTGGACAAATTATAATGGATTCAAGTATATAAAGAATCTTAATGTGTCAGATGCAGCCATCATTCAGCATCCGAATGTACATGTGGACTATCCAATGTTTACTTTCGTATCAGGGGGAAGTGTTACTGTTGGCAGCAATAAAGCGAAACTTGCTTTATCAGATAACACTGGAAATCCACAGAGATTTGCAAAAACTACTGTAATTGCAACATCTGTGGATGCTGGGGTGTTAAGTCCGTTCCAGTTTGAAGTTTATGGGTTGAATAAGGAAGATAAAACCACAGCACAGCCATTCCTCACTTATAAGAATGACCGCAAACAACTGAATGCAGAAATGAAAACAGGCGGCAGCCTTGAAGTAAAAAATGAGCAGGGAACAGTAGAGGCTAAGTTCTTTACTTATGAAGATGCATTAGAATATTTAAGAGGAACAACGAAAAATGGCAATTATACGATCACAAATAACGTGGAGGCTATTTTTACGAAAACAGCGGCACAAAAGCTGAAAGCATTCGATAACAGTAATGTTTCCTTAACTTTGGAAAGTGGTATCCGAACCGATGGTGGAGATTTAACATTTAATGCCTACCAGAGAACAAACGCAAACGGGTATCGTTATCGTATTAAACTGGAATGCGAAGAATTGGAATTGCCGAAGGACAGTAAATTTACCTTTGCAAATTGTCTGTTTGAGCTGAAAGATGGAAAAAGTGATATCAATATCGTAGGAAATGGTGGAGAGACGCATTTCTTCTATCGCAATATGTTTGTTGATACAAAGAATCAGGAAATATATCCGACAGTTTATGGAGGCAGCAAAGACGGAACAAAGACTAAGAATGATGCTGATATTTATCTGGATCTGAATGAAAGTGTAGAAGAAACGAAAACAAAGGCCACTGAGGTTTATAGTATGCATGCAGTTTCTGGTGTATTGCATGTCCAGAATCTTTATAACTTTGATAAGTTAAGTTTTGGAAATAATACAAACCAGAACAAAATATGGGGCGATATTCTTGTTGAAAAGGAACTGATTGCAGATCTGTCCAATCAAACTCCTGATAATGGTGGCTATAAGGGTGTTATAAAGCTGACACGTCGAGGCGGAGACTCTTATCAAAATATCAGTGAAATTATTTGGCTGAAGAGCAAGGATGCCATGTTTAAAGCAGGATCTCTTGATATTACTGGTGGAGCAATTTTCCATGCCCCAAGAGCGGAGTATGAAGAAACTGGGAAGACGATTAAACGAACTGATATACATAATAAGTATCTTCTTACATTAACTGCGCAGAAGCCGATTCAGATTACGACAAACAAGCTTTATTTAAGACCGTTTGATATGGAAAACGGCAGTTCTCTTAATTATGCTGTGAATGACATTGCACTCTATTTGCCAAATGTACCGGATGAAAAAAGACAGGAAAACATTGTCTTAGGGTATCAGGACAGCAATCAAAGCAATAGTAAGTGGGATTGGGGAACCGTATTTGAAAATGATTTCCTCGTGCCTTTTACGCAAATAAAAGAAGAGAATGGCGTGACAGAAAAAAATTATACCATTCGCTATGCAAATGAAACCATTGTGCTGCGTAATGAAACCACCGGTGTACTGGGAAACTTTTATGATTTGAAAAGTGTACTTGATGATATGAAGTATCAGGAATCCAAGAAAACAGGTTCCAGTTATTCCATATCATTTGACTACTGGTATCATATGACAGAAGCAGATTCACGTGCAACAAAACAGGCGATGACAGAAATCCCAGATCCGGAAAGAATCACATGGACTCAGCAAATTTCCCAATGGGGAAATGCAATCAGCAAGAGCAGTATTAATAAAGAACTGCTGTATCTTGAGTATGATCTGCATCTGTTTGGAAAATCCAATGCAATTACTGGTTTGAATTTGGCTGGAAAAGCACAATCCGGTAATCAGATTGGAAATATATTCGCAAATGGAAAACCGGTAACAGTGGAACCGCAGGAAGCACAGATTAACTTTGATGGTGGAGTCGCATTGTATGGAGGGAGTGAAGAGGGTACTGTAGCAAGTACAGATATTACATTAATTTCTGACCGAGACAGCACCGTGCATACGCTCGACTATATTTATGGAGGTGGCAAACAGGAGAATACAGTCAACGGACAGAAGATAATTAAAGTCAGAACCAACGGAACTGCATCTGAGGCGAAGGATGGAACTATGTATGTGGGAAACATCCGTGATTTCGATGAACTACAGGTAGGAAACCAGGATGAAAATGTGGGAACAGCAACCTTATGTATAACGGATGTTCTGGATAGTAAATTTACCTATGATGCAAAAGCTACTGACCGAAATGAGAAGATTACCATTCAGAATGGTGTATTGAAATTGACTTCTTCCAAGGATAATCATGTTGGTAATATTAAGCCAGTGGGTGACAATGCAACCATCATCATTTACAAAAATGAATGTGTCACCACTCCGCTGGTGATTGATCAGGATGTAACTTTGGATAGTAGGAATAATAAGCTGAAATTGACCACCACTCCGGGTGAAGAACGGGCAGGTGACCTGCTGCTGAAATTTTCACAAAAGGGTAAGGCTGATACCGCCAAATACGTGGATGCGTTGTCAAAGTATGAGATCAAAACCAATCGTGCGATTGATGAAATTCTCTTCGGAACGGAGAAAAGCAGCTACATCATGACTGTCACGGATCATGGCACCGATACTGATCCAGATTCTGCAATCACTGATAAGCCGGTTTCTGCACTGGCCGAGTATGTGGGCAGTGGTGAGAGGGATATCAATAATAACTGGTCTGTACCGACAAAGAGTACTCTGGCAGATTTGTATAACGTGGTTTATAACAATACGGAATACAGCAGCAAAACAAAACCAACCATGGGTACTGTTGACGCGAAAGTTTATTTCAACCGGAATGGGTATGGATTCCGGGATGAAAACTGGCAGCCGAAGCTGAATGCAGATGGGACTCTGAATACGAATGCAGAAGCGTCTGTTACCGTAAAAATGCTACAGAACTTTGAACAGTATGCTGGCACACAGAGCAAGGCACGGCCTACCTACAAGAACGAGAGCAGAGTCAATGCTTATGTATGGAACAAAAAGAGCTTTACAAACCTTGCAACAAGTTTATCTCTCGACAAAATAAGTTCCTTAACTATTGATGGACAAGGTGAAAATTTTGATATTTATGGTTATAAAGGTGTTCTGCCACATATGCAGATTGAATTTAAGAATTTTAAATATATACCACGTTTTACCACAGCGATAGGAACTACTGTGTTTGCAGATACACTGAATCCTAATGCTGAAGATGGGAATTTTACAGGCGGCACCATGAGCGCTGATGATCGCGGTCTGTTACGGTTTAACAATATTTCTTCAGACCCTTATGATTGTGCGGATCATGCTCATCAACCGAATCCATCCGGATATAATTCGTTAAAGGTTAGCAGTAATCTGGATGTTGATTTAATTGGATCCGATGAAACACCATATACGGTGTCGTTAATGATGTCACCGGATCGATATCGCGAGGTGTATGTAAAAGCTGGAAAGAACGGACTGATGACACCATTTCAACTGAATGGATCTTATAAAAAGCTGACAATTGATACAAATGGAAGTTATGTTAATATATCATCGCTTGGACTCGATTGGAACATGCAGTATTTCTCCGATGACAAGGCGGAATACAAAATCATTGCTGGAGGAAATGGTGCAATCCGAGTGCAGCCGCTAGTTAGAAATAATTTTGACGCCAACGGTAACCTGATAAGAAAAGACGGATTAATCGGTTCGCTTCGTGGTCCGCGAGCAATGGCACGATCACTTGAATTAACATCGGATATTGTTATCAGTAAGTATGCGGGTAAGCCATGTAATGCTGCCGCCGACCCCAAAACCACGCCAGGATTCCAGATCACAGAATTAAAGTCAAATGGACATTTTGTGTACATTACGCTGGGAGTGAATAAATATGATAAGAATTCATACACAGAGAGTGTCCGAAATAATCTGGAGCCAACAGATGGTATGCCATTTTTGGAAGGATATGGAGAAAACGGCAGTCATCTGGATCCGACCGATTTCAGAGTGTTGACGGAAGAAAAAGCGCAGGCGGTAACTGGCTTGGTAGAACTGGGAGATTGGATTGATAAAGATGGAAGTTATGGAGTGGTTCTGAAAAATGGTCCGTCTGCCGTGCTTACAGGTAATCCAAACTGTGACAAAATTATGTTTGTCAAAAAAGAAGGCGGTAAGATCAATGCTGTGAACAGCCAGGGCGTTGGCCTGGGCCCCCAAAATGGGTCTTTCCCTAGCTATGCAGATGCATTTAATGCAATCAGTGCTTCTTCGGATAACAACTTTACTGTAACCAATCAGGCGGCGGTAGAAATGCTGCCAAGTGATCTGGAAGCATTGAAACAAATTCAGGGGCAGAAGCATATTACATTTACTTCATCAGATGTTAATACAACAACGCCAGACAAAAACAAAAACTACGAAATTGGTTCTTATGGCAATCAATACCATATCCGCTTACGAAGCAGATACTTTGAGTTACCGCCTAATGTAAGTGCGACCTTTAAGCACACCATTATGAGGTACAACCAGTCAGAGGAGGATATTGTCTTTATTGCCAATGGCGGCAATTTGACCTTTGACGAGGATGTAATGTTTGCAGAAGGCAGAAAAGCGGTGATTTACGGTGGAAGCGTTCCGCGGAAGGCAGATTATGATGGAACAGATCTTAGCACCAGCTTTAAGACAAAAGAAGCAGCAAATATCACCATCAAATCCGGAGACTTCACTGCCATCTACGGCGGAGGAACCAAAGCCCAGGGTGGAGGAATTACCCAGAAGATTTTAAGCGTCTTCAATACGGGTACGAATTCTGGAAAAGTCGGTGCAACCATTACAGTAAATGGAGGAATAATTGACCGGATTTACGGCGGTGGCCAGGGTACTGACGGAACTATGAATGGTGATACAGTTGTTCAGATAAATGCTGGTACAGTAGGAACTGTCTATGGTGGTGGAGAGAACGCAGAAGTAACCGGTGATACATCGGTAACAGTCGCAGATACCAGTGTAGCAACCGTCTATGGCGGTGGCAACAAGGGTAAAGTGGATGGCAATACTACGGTTACAATGAGCGATATTTCCAGATCTGGAACCAAATCTGTTTACGGAGGCAGCATAGGTGCTGAGGTAACCGGAACCAGTACCGTGAATATTTATACCAGAAATGATGTGACTGATCTAGATACCATCACAGCAGACGGCAGCAATGCAGCCGGAGAGACCGCAGCTTCTGTAACAGGAGATAAGGTGATCAACCTAAAACCGGTTGGAGAGATTGGAGACAATGGACGTAATGTAACCATAAAGAATCTGTGTGGTTTTACCAGTCTGAACATTGGTGACGATGCTGCAGATAAAAAAGATCTGACGAAAGATCCGATGAATACCGTTCTGACAGTTACTGAGCGGTTAGACACCTGGGCTGACAAAGGCAAGAATGATGCGAGAACCAATTCTACTCTGACACTTTACCATTCTCACCTGAAACTGGATGTTCCGGGAGAAAAGCTGGCAGGAGAGAAGAAGGAAACAGGTGGTCATATTGGAAATCTGGCAACAACCGGACTTTGCGATATTTCTGTTCATCGTAACCGACCGTTGGTAGTAAACGGCAGATTAGACTGCGGAAAGATTTCAAATACGGAGAAATATATACAGATCCGGTTATATCCTTTGGATTTAACGACAGCAGGGGATGGCCAGAAATACGTTAACAAACCAGGTGAAATTCCGATGACTTTCACTAATTATGAGGAAGGAACCGCAATCAGAGTTGAGGATGGAACTGGTTATCTTCCGGTCAGCAGTCAGACCAGCCACTATGTTGAGGGCGATGAAACAAAAATCCAGGATCTGGTGTTTGGTAAGCTTGGATCCCATGCCGCACTTACCTGGGTAGAATACACCGGTGATGTGGAAACAGTAACCGATGCAGATGGAATCCCGAGTGGAACCATGGATAAAGTTCTTCATCTTTCCTATAACGGCAACGAGCACAAGGCGGCTGGCGGTTACATTATTGCTATGCCGAAGACGGGTCTGACAAAAGATAAGCAGCTGCAGTATACGGAAATTGACAGTACCTTCTTCGGAAATCCGGATAAGGATCATGTTCCAACAGGGGGCGTATATCTGGAATTTAATTATCCGGCGGGCACAACCTCAAAGGATATTGATATCACAGCCACCATACCAAATGCTGATCCGAAAAATTATTTCTACATCATGCATATGGTTTGTATGGAGAAAGAGTACACCACTTCCCTTCTGGACCTGAATGCACCGGTCAAGAAATCGGAAGAGAGGATTGGTTATGATACCGCAACCGGTGAGTATACGGTTGATGTGAGCTTTGAAGATGAGAAGATCAAGGATCTAGACAAGCTTCCGTACAGCAGTATTGGCGGTCAGAACACTACCCACAACGATGATGGCACAATGAGAGACATTCAGACAGGTATCAAACAGTGGGCATGGTCCTATGAGGATAAAACAGACAGTGCGAAACTTCACTGGATGGATTTTGATGTTGAGAATAATACGGATCGAAACGATACCGGACTGGAGGGTACTACTTCGTATCAGAAACCGCCAGTACAGGATCAGACCATGGAGTACAGCTTCCGTGTACCGAAAAAGCGCATCGTATATGAGCAGGAAGAGACGGTTACGAGTGTATGGCTTTACGTCAAGGATGATCACAATAATACGGCGAAGATGCAGATTCAATTAGATGAAAACCTCATTGATGTGGTAGTTCCGACCAAGGTTAGTGTGATTGCCATCAAGAAACGGTTTGGTGAAGCAAGAGAACTTCTGGCCCCGATCTGCTACATTGAGAATAAAGGCAGCAACGAGATTGAAGCCAGAGTTTCCGGATTTGCAACGAATCCGTTGAGAGATGAAAACGGTAACGTGCTTCTGCAGCTTGTGGAGCGTGCGAAGAATAATGCATATAACGGCAATGAACTGGCACTGTATCTGGAGCCGGTGAAGAACAGCACCCTGGCTCATAAGTCAGAACTGACGGAAACCGATGTGATGAGCATTCAGAACAGCGACAGATCTACCTGGGCGTACATCGGCCGTATGGGCAAGAATACCCAGAATGCAAGATTCCTGGATTTCACCTTTGACGCAGCCTATGATGTGGAGCGTATCAATGATACGGGAGGAAAGTTCATGACCAACATCATGAGCTATCACTTCACGGCAGTACATACAGGAGATGAAAATCCGGGCAATGAACACTCTCTGGATAACCAGGAAAAAGCGGTGGAAATCGCGGAATAATAAGATGCTGGTCACTGGTTTCATCTGGTGACCGGCTCCAAAAGGACAAGATACTATGGATCAAAAACAGATAGAAGAAATCAGAAACCGAAAGCGGGTCAGACAGAAGCGGAAAAAGCGGCTGCAGATTGCAACTGGACTTCTGATCTTTGCCGGAGCCATTCGAGTGATTGGTTTCCTTTTCTGGGGGAGGCATGGGCCGTGGAAAGACGATCCAAATGCCACTACTCAGAAACCAGTCACCAAGGTGGAACAGCAGGCTGCACTCCAGAAAGCAGCCGATGAAAGCCGTTTCCGCTTTAAGATGAACACTGCGCCTACGGTAACGTGGGCCGAGGGTTCGGATGGTACAGCATTTGCAACGGGTGAAACTTCTGCAGATGGTACCGAGGAATCCGCGGACGCTAGCGAAGAATCTGCGGACATCACTGGTTCGAATGGTTCGGTCCAGGTAGCAGACTGGTACATCGTAAACAGTATGGAAAATCCATGGGACATGGAAGTGGTCATCACATCCACTCAGGATGGCAGCCAGCTGTACCGCAGCGCCCGGCTAAAACCGGGAGAGCGGGAGATGAGTGGCCCATTGGAAACAACACTGGAACCGGGAACATACGGGGCCGTGGCCACTGCCACTGCCATCAACCCGGAAACCGGCGAGACGGTAGGAACCGTATCCGCCGACCTGACCCTGACGGTCGAAGCAAAGCAGCAAAATTAGAATTGTCTGTCAAAGCGCAAGGCAGCAACACCATTCGTATTCTATAAGTCAATCAGAAAAGCTTTGCAGACCATCAGAAACTATGATTAAAAGCAGGAACCGTACTTCATTGGTCAAACATCCTTTCATTGGCGGTCAGCTTTTAATATCCCCATCCCGGTGGCCCTTCCGAAAAGTACCTGAACTCCAAACATCCAAATGCCAGGTGCCGGACGAAACATGCATAACCTATGATACCTATTATCATCAATGCCCAGCCACCGGGGCGGGTACTTCCTATAGTAGTAACGCAAGAAGCGTAACTATACAATACAAATATCCCCAATGAAAAGGGAAAGAGAAAAAGGAGATATGTCTATGAAAAAGAGAAACTTTTTAACCACCGCAGCACTTGCAGCATTAGTAGCAGCACAGATGGCTATGCCGGTTATGGCAGCAAAGACCAACAATAAGCTGGACAAGATTGATACCACTAAAGATTACACTGCAGATGACTTAAAGAACAATGGTCATACCACCTTCGGTGTTATCGAGGCTGATAAAGTTGGTTCCAACCAGCTGTCCGTAGAGGTGCCGCTGTATGTTACCATGGCAGCAACCTCGAATACCCATAAGATGATCGTACCGACCGTATACGCAATCAAGAATACTGGTAAGCCGGTTTATGATAATGACGGTAAAGTTAAGGAGGGAAATATTGGCGTAACCGCTGTTACAACGAGTGCTGTTGATAATACTTCATGGAGCATTGCTGATGCAACATCTCTGTCTACTTCTACCCAAACTACAGATCAGTATAAGATGTCTTTCAGCCTTGGTAATCATGAACTCAACAATTTAGGAGATGATATTTACACTGACTATACTAAAGTTACTAACGTAAATAGCCAGTTTGTAAATGTTGACGCAGCAAATGGTAATAGCTTAAAACCAATCAATGCGGACGGCGGAACTATAGAGCCAGTTATTGCATCTACCATCGCATCTGTAGACAGATCTAATGGTACTGGTAAAACCGTTGGTGTAGTAAAGGTTAAATATCAGTTCGCAGCACTGGACAATGATAACAAGCCGATTACTGCAAACACCTACGTTGGTGATAACAGAACTGATGCTGGTTATGATAAATAATCGAAGCCGCATTGTGTAACAAATTAATAACTACATAACTGAAATCTGATTTGATTTTGAAGACATGACATACTGTTGTCTGCCGGATGGAAGCTTCCATCCGGCAGCTACGGTAAAAATGAAAATGCCTGTCTGATGCAGACAGAAGAGTGATACAGAACGAGGGAGGCTGGAGAAGGCAGAGATGAAAAAAAGAAGAATAGTGCCAAGAACTGCCGGAACATTTGCGATAGCGATGGCAGTCCTGTTTATGACGGCAGGAGTATCCATCACTGCCCGTGCAGCAGGAATTGAACTGATAAAAGCGAAAAATGGCGGTGAGAGCAATGCGAAAACAACCGTTGAGGTTGGGGTGACAAAAGAGATTCCCCAGAACGTTTCTTATGAAGTGCCGCTTTATTATACATTTGCCATTCTGGAAGATGATACTGGAAACAAAAACAGCAAGATTGTTCTTCCAACTGGATATGGAATTCGGAATACGATCCAGCCATCGGAGCCTCTGGTGGTAACAAAGATGGATGTTACCAGCGTTATTGGTGGAAGCTGGTCCCTGGTTGATGCGTTTGATGGAAGCGAGACTGCCACCTCGAAAAAAATGAAAGTCTCCATTGGCGGATTTTCATTACCTGCGGTAGCAGCGGGAGATACGACAGGACAGGAAGAAATCGACGTCAGGACCCAGGAATCTTCTTTTTATAAAGATGGAGCTTATCAGAAGATTGATAAGGACAACGGTTTTATGGATATTCCGGTTACGGTAGAGATTCCGGAAGCTTATAAACCGGTGAAGGGAACGGATACTTCTACGGCCCAGTTCCGTGTGAAGTATACGCTGACTACTCTCGACGCAGGTGGAAATCCGATTGGTATGTACAATCAGAAATGGGTTGATGGCCAGTATGACGGGCCGGAATCAGGGACAACAGCCCCGTAAAAAGATAGAAAAATAAGGAAGCGAAAGAAAAATGGAAGCGAATAAATACGAAGACTTAGAGTGTGCAGCTTCAGGTGAGAAGAAAAAGAGAAAGAAAGCATGGATTCTGATCTTGCTGTTTTTGTTATTGATTGGCGTCGGCGGTGGTTATCTGCTGTGGAACAACCTGCGCCCAAAAAGCCAGTATGAACTGGACCGGAATGCTCTGGAAGGATTCCTTCCGGGAAAAACAGAAGATGAGATCAAGGCAGAGCTGAACCGTTATATTCAGGAAGGATTTTTCAATGTATCCATGAATCCTCAGATGACATTAAAAGATGGAAAATTGGATGTTCATATTGAGAATGTGCCGGCCAATCACTATGACACCCAGGTGGATATTTATCTGTATCCACATCTGGAGAATCAGGAAGATGCAGAACTGATTTATCATTCCGGAATCATCAAACCGGAGTTTTATATTGATGAGGTTGAGGTAAAGACTTCTGTGGCTCCGGGAACCTATAATGCGAAAGCTACCTTCCACGCAATTACCCGTGACGAGAAACAGGAAGATATGGGTTCTACGGATCTGAATGTCATCATTACAGTTCAGTAATCAGACAAGAGAAACAGTAAGGGAGGAAACACTGTGCAAGAGCAGGACATGTTTCAGGATTACAAAAACCAGCAGCCTGAAGCAGAGCAGAAAAAGAAGAAACACAGAGGATTGCTTCTGATCCTGATTTTACTGCTTCTTCTGTCAGCAGGTTGTTGTGGTGCCTGGTATTACTTCCACCGGGAACCGCCAGTGTCTGGTTTGCAGAAAGAACTGGAAGCAGAACTGGGGCATCTGCCGGGAATGTCAGAAGATGAAATCCGGGATCGCTTAAATCATCAGGTAGAAGAGGGATTTGTAAACGTATCCATCAATACCATGCCGGTATTCAAAAATGGACGGGCAAAAGGCGATTTAAACATTGAAAATATTCCGGGTAATAAATATGCCATGACAGTCACGATCAAGGTGAAGAGTGTGGACAGTGAGAAGTATCCGCAGGCGGCAAAGTATGTAGGACAGACGGTCTTGACTACCGGTCTGATTGAACCAGGAAATTATCTGGCAAATAAGAAACTTGATGTGGTGCTTCCGCGCGGCGAGTATGTCTGCACGGCAGAGTTTAAAGCCTATACCTCAGAAGCGGTGGCTGACAGTGAAGATCCGGAGCCAATGGGCGAGGTATCGGTTCAGATCGTCATGGCAGTACAGAAATGAGAAAGAAAAGGGAGGAGCAAGATCGGGATGAAGAAGAAAACCGCCAATGGTTTTAAGAAAAAATGTATATCAGCGGGGGTGGGTATTCTGATAGCAGCGTCTGCAGGCCCTTCCCTTACAGCCCCTGTTTATGCGGCTCAGGCAGCATCTGAGATACCGGAAGATGCTGCCGCGCCGACGGTATCGGATAAACACAGTCCCATTACGCAGAATCCAGACTGGACAGCAGGTGGATATACCGAGTTCGGTGTAAAAGAGATATCCAATCAGGAACGCAGGGTAGTCATTAAAGTAATCTTAAAAGCAGGTGACACAGGATTACCGTTATCTGGAAGAACATTCCGTTTTGAAACATGGAATGCATCAACCGGTCAGACGGGAGAAGTCATCTATCCTTATGATGAAAGTGTAAACCGTCCGAATGATATCGCAGCCAATGCAGATGGCGAATTGATTTTCTGGCTGAAACCGGGACAGTCTTATAAATTGTTTGTGGACCATGTGGATGGCTATATTGATTATGTATCCGAGGTGTTCACATTCAATGCGGACGGTACCATTGAGATTGTTCTGCAGAAAAAGAACAGCAACAATAATGGCGGTCATACCAGCGGCGGAGGCGGCAATGGCGGTGGCAGCGGTAACAAAGGAAATGGCGGCAATGACCAGAATAACGGACCTGGCGTGAATAAGCCGGATCAGGACAATACCCAGACAAATCCGTCTGAGAATCTGAATAAGCCTGGTCAGACCAATCCATCGAATCCATCCGGTCCGCAGAATCCAAATGATGCAACAACTCCAACTACTCCGGGAACGGAGAAGAATGAGGACTATGTGCTTCCGGGTAAGGATCTGGAGCCGGGAACCAAGGATGATGTAACCGTAAAGCCAGGAAAAGATGAAAGTGGCAACAACAACAGTTCCATGGATAAAGATGGAAAGGTAGATCTGCCGGATGGCGGCACCATTATCCGTCCGACCGAGCCGGAAAATGGAGATATCCGGATTGAAGTTCCGGGTGGCACCGTAGTAAATCCGGATGGAACCTGGAATCTGCCAGAAGAAAATCAGGAAACCACCATTACTATTCCGGGTAAAGACAAAACGTTAGATACACCGGACGATGTAAAAGTAACTCCGGGTCTGGATGAGAATGGAAAGAATAACAGCTCTATTGATGAAGCAGGCAATATCACCTTGCCGGATGGTGGTCGTGTAGATTACCCGTCCATCCCGGATCATGGACAGATTAAGGTGGATGTTCCGGAAGGCACAGTGATCGGGCCGGATGGAACTCTAACCATTCCGGATGGCACCTGGAACCGTTATACACTTCCGGGAAAAGACAGTATGATTGACACATCTGATGATGTTCAGGTTGTGGCGCAGCTTGGCAAGAACGGACGGGACAATGCCCTTCTTCGTGAGGATGGAAGTCTGTATCTGCCAGATGGCGGTACGGTAACATATGCAGATGGAACGGAGGTGGATGTTCCAGATGGAACGATTGTGTTACCAGATGGAACCATTCTTTATCCGGATGGAACCACTTCTGATGGGGCGGCAGAAGAAACTGCGGCTTCGGCAGAAAACGGACGGCTCCGTTTTGCAGACTGTTATTTCCACTGGCTGGAGCTTCTGGCTCTTCTTTCTATGATCCTGATTGCAATGAAGCGTCTGTATCATGTAAAACGCATGAATGAAGAATTGGATCAGCTGCTTGGAGAGGGTGAAGATCTGTCTGGAAAGGACAAGGAGGAATAAGCTATGGCAAAAAATAAAAGCAGGAGGCAGGATGTGAATCCTGTCTCCGATCCAAAAAGCGAAGAGCTTCGCCAGCGGATCCTGGATTCGCAGTACCAGATGCAGCTGGAAGAGGAAGGACAGCGCCTGAAACAGATACAGGAACAGGCAGAAAGCAGCAAACTGCGCAATTTCCTGTTGCTTCTTGGAATACTGCCGGTATTCATTCTGGTTCTTTATGTTATCATCCGGAAACATTGCTTCGTGGATCTTCCGTTGTTTGTTATCCTGGCAGTGGTTGCCATCGGGTTGATGGGAAGACTGTTTGTAAAGAATCAGGAGCTGTGTAACCGGATCTCAGAGATACTGGGAGAGAGAGGGCTGAACTGATATGGATCTTAAACAAAGTCTGGATGCATTAAAACCGGCATTGGTAGGTGGTTATAATAAAGATGCTGTATATAATCTGATGGAGCAGCTGCTTACAGAATGCCGAGAAGAAAGTCTGAAAGAAATTTCAGAACTGAAAGCCGAAAACAGCAGACTGGAGGCGGAAAACCGCGGTTATAAAGAAAAAAATGAACTCATGACAGGCCAGTTTGAGGAACTCTCCAAATCCATGCAGAAAATGACAACAGCCATGGAGAAGGAATCGGATTATAAACAGAAACGGGATAAGGAGCTGGAAGGTTTTTATCGCAAAGAAGAGGAGCTGAACAACAGTCTCAGCCAGGTTCGGGAAGAGGCTGAAAAAGAGAAAGCCAGGATTCTGGAAGAAGCGGAACAGGAGAGAAAGAAACTCCTAGAACAGGCCCAGAATGAGCGTACCAATATTTTAAAGTATGCGGAAGAAGAAAAGAGTTCTCTGCTTCAGGACGCAAAAGAAGAACTTGGTCAACTCCTGGAGCGTTCCGCCCGGATCCGAAAGAATCTGGAAGAATGGAAATGCAGAGTGAATGAACTGTTTGCCTGGAGTGATAACAACCTGGAAGTGAAATCAGAAGAAAATCAGGCGGCAGAATTGCTGACATCTCTGGAAACTCAGCAACGGGAAGCCATTGAGGAAGAAGATGCTATGGATTCCGGGATGATGAATGGTACAGATGAAAGCTGATCTTTACAAACTGGAACTGGCACGTTACCGGTTCCGGGAAAAACGGAATAGACGGAGATTCCTTTTGGGACTCTTGATCTGGTGCAGTTGCGCCTGGATACTATTGCACCGGATGTATGGATTTTCCGCAATAAACGGAAATTCCATGCGTCCGGCTTTTTATAACAGGGATTTTGTGATCTACCGCCGTGGCGTACCAGATCAGATTGAATATGGTGACGTTCTGATTTTTAAAAGCTGGCAGGACCATGAGATGGCCTATGTCAAGCGTGTTGTTGCTCTGCCTGGAGATGTGGTGAAGGTAGATGATAAGGGGTATCTTATTCGGGATGGCGAAGAGGTCAGAGAAGCCGAAATCCTCTATGGCCCCCAGCGGACAGACTCTCACATCCACTTCCCCTACCGTGTACCGGAGGATGAATATTTTTGCATGGGTGATAACCGCCCTGTTTCCATTGACAGCCGGATCCATGGTGGAGTGAAAGAGGAGCAGATTTTTGGAAAAGTAGTTGCGGTGGTGCGAGTTGGAACTTTTGAAAACAGCAAATAGCAACTTATTGAGGGAGGAAGAGAACATGAAAATGGAAACAGGAGATAAGTATATTAAGACAGAGTCATTTCAAATTACAAAGAATGTTTTGATGTGGAATGATTCTATGATCCAGTTAAGCAATGTTTCTTTGATTACAACAGCACCATTGCCTGCAATCTGGTTTCCATGGTATCCACTGGCTGCCCTGCTTTGTTATTTGGGCCTTACTAATTTAAGTAAGAGAGGACATTTTAGCTTTGCTGCCTGTCTGATTTTATTGGTGGGAGCTGCTATTGGTTACTGGCAGTATCAGAAAAATGAAAACCGGAAAAAAGCAACTGTTCTTACGCTGCAGATGAATTCTGGCATGGGTTACCAGTTCCTGATTAAAGAAAAAGAAGTTATGGAAAAAATCCGGATTGTGTTGGAAAAGATCATCGCAGATGGAGGTATTGGGGAGCGCAGTGTTTCCATTAATATCCAGGACTGTACCATTACCGATCACGCTTCTGTACTGGATAGTGTGAAGATTTGATCGTAAGAGAGAAAATACCATGGGAATTAAAATTAATCTGAGTGACATCACTATGCGGGGATCTTCTGGAATTTTAAATGGTTCAGAGATTTCAGGAGGTGAGGATACAGAAATTCAGATACACGGAGTGGAGCTGGACCAGCGATCCCAAATACTTTGTAATGAAAAAATTGGAGAGTACCGGGGATTACAAGAAAATCTTGATCATGAGAAAATGCAGACAGATGGTTGTGCAAAGGAAATTTTCATCAATGTAATTTCGGATTTAATAGGAAAAATCCTTTTTAAATGGTGAATAGATTGTGGTTGGGTTTCAGGAGGTGAGAAAAAATTGCAGGAAAGAACGGATTTGCTGGCGAGACGGCTTTTATATGTTGGCATGGTAGGAATTGTCATAGTTGTAGGCACTCTGGTCTGGTTTGGATATTCCTGGTTTAATGAAATTAAGCCAGGATCAGAAAAGGTAACTCCAAATACATTTTTCTGTACTCTTGGAGAGCCGTTGGAAGAAGATGTGGTATTTTCTGTAAGTCAGAGTGAGAAATTATATCAGACAGAACAAAGCTTTTCAGGAATTCTTGCAGGCTATGCGTTTGATCAATTTCCAGAAATAAATTTATTGTATCAGATATGGCAGGCATATACAGGAAATATGAAAACAAAACACCTGACAGATACGGAACAGCTGTTTGAGATTCCGGTAAATGCGAATGCAATCGAAAGTCCCAAAGAAAGAGCTGAATTGAAAAAATCCTTACCCGTAGATGGAACGTTTGATTTTTTGGATATGGATATGCAGCTTTACGCATGGAATGTGGAAAAAAGAAAACGGTCTGGAACAGAAATTACAGAGATTCATGTAGTTATGTGTTTGGATGGAGACATTTTTATTGCGACTATGGGAAAGGAAGGCAATCATAAATTTAAAGTGGATATTAGACATGGAAAATATGTAGAGCAAGGAATGAATTAGTATGGAATAAACTTCTTACAAAGCTGAAATTTAGAAAATAAATAAAAATACTTGGTGGATGAGGAGCGAAGATGAAACAGACAATCTTTTGGAATGGACTGAAAAACATACAGAAGGAATGTTACCTGCAGCCGATTTATGATGTGAATAAGAATAAAATCAATGTAGCAGAGGCCCTGATACGAGTCAGAGATTTTGATGGCAGTTTTTATGATACGGAATTACTGATTGCTGATGTAGAAGATAAAGACTGCAGTTCGTCTATAGATCTCTGGATGCTGGAAGAAGTTTGCAAGAATATGAGAAGGCTGGAAGCTGCCGGAATCGAGCGTGTGAATGTGAACTTATCACCGAAATCCTATATGGATGAGTCGCTGGAAACGGAAATCCGGCGGATTATGAAGCAGTATGATGTGCAGACAAAGCAGATCTGGTTTGAATTGACAGAGCTTACCGATGTGAAGGATAAGGATGTTTTAAAACACCTGATAGAAAAACTGAATAAAAAAGGATTCTGTTTTGCTTTGGATGATTTCGGAAAAGGTCAGTCTAATCTGATTCGTCTCTTTGACTATAATTTTCAATCCATCAAGTTTGATAAAGAACTGGTGTGGAAAATGGATGAGAGTAAATTGACGGTTTCGATGCTGCGGCATATTGTTGAATTTGCTCATGAAAACAATATCTGTATTACAGCAGAGGGCGTAGAGAATACGGATATGGCAAAAACCCTGATAAATATTCACTGCGATTTTCTTCAAGGCTTTCTGATATCCAGACCGCTTCCTATTGATGATTTTATCAGCTTGGTGAATAATTTTAGCTGCAGACCCTATGTGCCGAAAAACAGATGGTTGGGGTGTAGAGCATGATAAAACGAAAGCAAATACACTGGCTGAAGTCAGTAATAATCGTTGGTACAGGTATGGTCATTTCACTCGGATCAATGCTAACCAGTTATGCAGCAAGCCGTAAGGCCATCACTTCCGTCTCCTTAACCATTGACGCGGAAATCATGCCGGGCATGGATATCGGTTCCGAAGACATTGAAATTGAATCACGAAGCGAGCATTATTCCGTGGATGACTACATGGTTTCCAACAAAGGCAGTGTGTGGGATTCAGACATGGTGCCGGAAATTCAGGTGACGTTGACTGCGGGAGATGATTACTATTTTAAGTCTATCCCGAAATCAAAAATCTCCATCCGGGGAGACGGAGAGGTTACAAAAGGAACAATCAAAGATTCCAGCAGTACCATGGTTCTGATGGTTCAGTTTCCTTCGTTGAAAACCGTGGTTCCGGAGATCGAAGAGGTAAAACTTTCGGACGAAGGAATTGCAACATGGAAGGCAGTTGCCAATGCTGGGAAATATGAAGTTCTGTTTTATAAAAATGGAACTGCAGCGGTCACACCGGTTGTCAGTGATACCAATAGTTTTAACTGCAGACCGCGTATGGGAAAGGGCACTGGTTCTTACCATATAAAGGTGCGGGCAGTAAGTGGGCATGATGAAAACAGCAAAGGGAAATGGACAGAATCTAATTCCATTCACGTTGATAAAGAAAAGTCCGAAAATTTTCGGATGTATCCGGATGGCGGAACAGGAAATTGGAAACAGACCGAAGATGGACGTTACTGGTATGAACGTGCAGACGGAACTTATCCGCAAAATGCCTGGGAGGAACTTTCAGGCCGCTGGTATTTCTTCGATGAGTCCGGCCATATGAAAACAGGCTGGATTGACTGGGAAGGAAAGTCTTATTATTGTCTGGAAAGCGGTGAAATGCTGAAAGACGCGGATACACCGGATGGTCAGCATGTTGGCTCTGATGGGGCAAAAACAGAGAAGAGTGCCGTGACTGGCGCAAAAGAAGAAGATCCGGATGAAGCAATGCGCAAAGAATGGGCGCAGCTCCAGGGGGATGATACGGAAGATGAGGATGAGTAAGGTGATAGTGGAAGAACGGAAATATCCCGACCGGATACTGTTTCTTCCTGCTGATCAGTGCTTCCCTGTCCCTTGCATGCCTGATGGAAGCAATGCATTTGAAAAATCTGCGTGAACAGAGCAGACATTACCATGCTCCGAGGATTGTGAAGACTCGGACAGGCAGAAGCGAAAAAATAAGTTGAGGAGAGTGTCATGAGAAAATCATATTTATTTGTGAATGCAGCGATTATAGCTGCATTTCTTATGTCCGGTTGTCAGCATCAGATGGCTGCGACAGAACAGGCTAGTTCTGCAGAAGCATCCGTGAGTGAGACCGCTGAAGAGAATACATCCAGCGCGGGAACACTGAGTGGCAATACCGTAATCGGAAGTAATTTTATTTCCAAGAGTAGTACTTTAAATGAAATTCCGCTGGGAAGCCTGGGAAAGATTGAACTGGCAGATTATGACAGCCTGGAAGTTACTTTGCAGCCGGTGGACACGGAGGTAAGAGATTCTGATATCACATCCTATATCAATTCCCAGCTGGCGGCAGAATTAAAAGAGGTATCCGGCCGCGGTGCAGCAAAGGGAGATACGGTTACGGTTGATTTCAGTGGTAAGGTAGATGGAAAAGATTTTGATGGAAATACCGGAACGGATTATCCGATTGTTCTGGGTTCCGGACAGATGCTTTCTGATTTTGAGGAAGCCCTTTATGGAGTGGAGGCCGGAAAGACCGTAACGGCAGAGGTGAAATTCCCGGGTGACTATACTGCGGAAGCAGTCGCGGGAAAGACGGCAAAATTTGAGATTACAGTGAAGCAGATCCAGGAGCCATCTGTTCTGGATGATGCGTTTATTGCAGCCCACACCAAAACAGGAGCTACGACAGAAGAGGAATACCGGGATGAGATCCGGGAAAAGATTCAGGGAATGTATCAAAGCCAGATCGAGCTGACCGCAGTCTCCCAGGCATTGGATGAACTGGCCGGGAAATCGGTTCTGGAACCGTCAGCAGCATTTAATGACTGGCTGTATCAGTACTACAAAGACAGTTTAGATGAAATGCTGGAAAGCTCCGGTACAACAATGGAAGAGTACCAGTCTTCTACCGGTCTGGATGATACCGGTATGGAAAATACAATCTGGAACAATGTAAATCAGAACGCCCCCCAGCTTATGCTCATGCGCCGGATCGCGGCAGATCAGAAACTGGATGACGCAGAGAATCTGAAATCATCCCTGATTATATATCTTTCTGAGGTCTATGGAGAAGATGTTTCCCAGGAAGATCTGGAAGCCGTCTACGGAAGCGAGACTTCCCAGCTGGAACTGCAGGCGACTGTGTATGAGTATATGAAGTATCATGTGCATATTATCTGGCAGGAGACAGAAAGTAACCCACAGTAAAAAGGAGACCGTTTATGAAAAGAAAAAATCTGGTAATAGTAGCAACGTTGATGTTGAGTATGACTGCTGGCTGTGCAGGAAACACAAATCCTGCAGCGGTGCAGGCAGCCCCGGCACCAGTGGCAGAAACGTCTATGGAAGAGACTTCGGAGACTGGGACTATGGAACCGAAGACTACATTGGCAGAGACTACAACAGCGGAAAACGGGGCACAGCTTCAGACAAATCCGGCCCAGATGGTTATGGAAACGGCACCGGGAAGCATCAGTATGGAAAAAGCCAAATCCATTGCCATGAACGATGCCGGAGTAGCTGGAGAAGCACCTTCCCATTCTTCTGCAAAGCTGGACTGGGAAGATGGCAGACAGGTCTATGAAGTGGATTTCTTTGTAAATGGAATCGAGTATGAATACGAGATTTTAGCTGCAGATGGCAGTATTTTGAAAAAGAAGCAGGATACCGAGTGGGGAAGGAATTTTGGGGCGGCCAATGGGGCAACTTCGGAAAGTGCGCCTGCAGAACCACTCACTTTGGAGCAGGCCAGACAGAAAGCGGCTGAACGAATCCCGGGCGTGGATCCGGCCAGCATTTACGTCAAGGAAGATTATGACCATGGTCATCTGAAATACGAAGGAGAGGTTTACTACAATCAGACCAAGTACGAGTTCGAACTGGATGCAGAGACCGGCACATTTACAGATTGGGAAGAGGAAGCCGGACACTAATCCGGCAGTCTTCTTCCGGCCCGGTGCCGGTCCATCATGAAAGCAAAGATAATGGAAGCTGCTTTTTGAGCTTCTTTTATCAATAAATATCTGAAGATGAGAGGGGCGAAATCCGAAGGGGACTGAAAAGTACGTAGCTGCAGCACTACGGTGCAGTTGCAGATGGGCAGTCAGCGTTTGACTGGTTCCGCTTCGATGAGAATGGTCAGATGCAGACCGGCTGGGTAACGGATACAGATGGCAATACTTACTATCTGAATCCGGTTTCTGACAATACCAGAGGTAAAATGCAGACTGGCTGGGTTTGGATCCCGGATGCCAATGGAGTAAGCAGATGCTACTACTTCAATCCGAATTCGGATGGCACCAGAGGTAAACTTCTGAAAGATACCACCATTGACGGCAGCACCGTAAATGCAGATGGTGCATGGGTTGTGAACGGAGTCGTTCAGACCAGACAGGCCAACTAATTATGAAGTAAAAACATACTGGAAACAGCATGGAAAATTGGAAGAAGGCAGAGCGGAAATCTTTTGACCGCCTTCTTCCGCCCGAAAGGGCAACGGGAGGATTGGGCATGAAATGTTTTTGCACAAATTGTTTCGATACAAAGGAAATTGTAGATTATATTGACTTACATGGCGAACTGGGAAAGTGTACAGTTTGTAAATCTAGAGGAGTAAAAAGGATTACTGCGGATCGGATAGGTCGATTGCTTCGGTTATATCTGGATGACGTTTATATAGATCGTAAGGCAGAAGTCATGCGGAAAATTGGAAAGAAGAAATGTTCTCAGGAAAGGCTGGCAAAACTGTCAGAGAATGAGGGATGGCAGTCTGTTGAGGAGATTTTTATTGAGGATAAGGAAATTTTTTCGGAGAAAATACCGGAGGGTTGTCAGCGGGAAATGCTGGAGGAGATGTTTGCAGCGGCGGATTGGGAGAAGGCAGCTTATGGGAGCATGACAGAACGCCGATACGTGCCGAAATGAGAGGAGTGATAAAATATGAAGTCGCTAATAAATGAATGGAAAGAATATTTCGATAACTGTTTGGAACAAAGATACAATATGGAGACAAAAGATGCTGTAAAAATAAGTAGTTTACTATTTATACTCTCTGCTGCATTCGCTTTTAACGCAACAGAGATTCATGATTATTTCTTTAAGATAACATATATATATTTCGCTGTAGTGATGGCTTTAGTAACAATCTTTTGGATATTTACAGCAATCATGACACGGAGTAAAAATCCTAGAAGAAAAGCAATAATGAGATTCTGCAGCAAAGGAATATACTATCTCATCTTTGTTATGCTTGCAATATTTTTAGTGATTTTTAAGTATCTTGATGATAGTCATATTAAAAAATATCCGAAAAGTCCTGATAATATACTTGTACTTTTTTCAATTATTGTAGTGGATTTATTGGCTTGTTATGCCTTTTTTAGATGGATTTTAACCTGGGTTGCTTATACAGGAAGTTTTATTTTACATATCGCTGAAAAATCAGGATATCAGCTAAGAGAAGGAGCTTTGACTGCTTTTTTACTGGTGCTTTTTCTGCTTGTGTTTGTAATTATATTTGAAAAACTGGTTTTACATGCTATTCGCTGGTACAAGCAGTTTCGTAAAATTCCGTCAGATCAAATTCGTTATGATGAACTGTACTATAAGTGTAATTTGAAATTGTGCAGGATCTTTTTTTTGATGCTGATGTTTGTCATGGAAACCTTTTCACCTGCGCAGATGGGAACAATCAATCAGGGAGATTTTATAAATGCACTGACAGTCTGGACTTTCTTTATTTTATGTAATGATAAAAGAAAAGAGTTCTATGCGAGATTGGAAACAAATGAAAAATTGGATGGGAACGTTAGCTAGGAAACAGAAATTATGGAATGTGTGAGCAATGTAGTGAACTGGATAGTGTATCAGGAACAGTTGAATCAGGCATTTTTCCGGGAATTGAGGGAGGCCGTATACGTTTTCCAAAGCTATGCAGACCTGAGAACAGAAATTTCCGGGCAAATGCAGGAATCAGTGCGCTGGCGTTACCAGAAAAGTATGGATCGTCTGGATATGCTGCTTCAAAGCTGGAAATTGGTGCAGATATATCTGTACCGTCAGGTTGAATAAAATAAAACAAAAAGCAAAAAGGAACCTGTTATACATTTATGTTTCTGCAGGATTGATGTGCAGTGGAAAGGAGCATCTATGGAAGAAAAGAATAATGAGCATACGGAGTATAGAAACTGGATGGGGAAATTTTTGATAGATTTAATGAAAGCTGTAAACCGTCAGCAGAAGATTACTGTATTTGCAGATGATCCGGAACGGTGTTTTACAGAAGTGGTACTTTCTTATGAGTGTATTCCGCTTATGCTGAGATTGGTGTTTCAGGAGCATGAACCGGTTACATTTGCATTATGGGAAGGAAGTGTGAGGCCGGTAAGTGCCTGGAGTTACTGTCTGGATTCTGTCTTTGAAGGACAAAAAATCATGTTGGAATTTGAACGGAAATAATGTTTTTACCAGGAGGTGCGCAGTATGAGTGAGAAAGTATATGATTTGCTTGGTGTGATGATAAAATTGCTCAGAGTTATTGTGTGGCTGTTGATAGCAATGATGGCAATTTTTATGTATGTGGTTTCAGGGGCTTTGCTGGATTCGATAAAAATAGGCAAGAAATAGGCAGATTGTAAAAAGAAAAATTACGCTAGGTGTGTTATCTTTTCTATAATATAACTAGAAAGCAGGTAATGGAAAGGAGTAATAGAATTATTATGGAAAAAATTGAACGAATCATACAGTTGACGGAAAGCTTTACAGCTATCGTGTATTCGGATAAATTTTTCGCGTGGCTTGTAGTATCTGCACTGTTATTGTTAGCGCTGACTTTCTTGATAGCAGTATCTGCACCGTTAATTGCGAGAGTGAAGACAAAATATATGCTGGAGTATATGACGGTTGAACAAGTGTGCCAAAAGGAAGAAGAAATTAAAGCTTACATTTATTTGAAAAAAGAAGCTTTTTTTGAAATATTGATTTGCAATGCATGTATAGCTGCAACCATGTTTACATACGACCTTTTGTCTTCCTTTTTTATTAATACAACAATACAAAATGTTTTACTGCTTATTTTTATTTTGATAGCGAGATTTCTTAATGGAATAATCAGTAAAAACTTTATTATAGATATAGAAAATACAAAAGATAAAGCAGATACTCGGTTTGTGAGTAGTCTTGGCATGCTTGTTATATTCTTATATATGAAATATGCCTTTGCAGGAGAGCAGTTTAATGAATTGCTTAAATGTTATATATTGTTGGTGGCCGGGAAATTTATTTTCTTTGATATGCGCTTTGAAGATTTTGAGGGATATGGGCATGCAATTAAGGAAAATATAATTTCATTATTGTTTGCATTCGCTTACGTTTTTGTAGAACTTAAGCTAGGATTTTATTATGGGGTATTATCAGAAGCAAGTGCATTGCTGATTTTGTTGCTTTTACATGTTTGCATGTTGCTGTCAATAAAAGTTGAGAGAAATTTGGAAGTAAAATTAAGTGATTTAATATAATATCAGGCCATTTTAGAAAGTGAAACTTATATAACCCATCATAATCCGCCGAAGAAAAAAAGAGACTAGGATGGGTTAAAAGGTATGGATTTTTATAGGCATTTTCAGGGGTTTACATCGTTGTGGAAAAATCCTCCGGTCCTTTTTGGATTGGAGGATTTTTTATGCGCTGGAGCATGTTTTCCAGGGCGTCACTGCTGATTCGTAGCAGTGATATCCAATCATATGGATAAAGAATGAAACGCGGTGCCGTGGGCCGCCGCTCCTTCGTTTTCGGAACTTGTTGTTTTGATTACGAAGGAGAAAAGCTTATGGCAAAGCCAAATAGATTACCGAATTTCAGAGAGCTGTATCCGGAAGCGGATGAGGCTGTTCTGGAGGTTTTAAAGAAATCGGAAAGAAAAATGCAGTATCAGGAATACGATCTGAAAGCGGAACAGACTGTAACGGATGAATCCGGCCGAACTTTCACAGTACCTGGCAGGGAAGATTCGATGGAGCGGATGGAAGAGAACGGCATGCAGTTTATTTCTGCAGATGACAGTGTGGAGGATGTGATCATCAAACGGGAAGAAATGGAACGCCTGTATGCGGCCCTTTCGCAGTTATCAAAGGATGAACAGAAGCTGATCCATGAAATTTATTTTGAAGACCAGACAGAGCGGGAGCTGGCACAAAAAATGGGAGTGTACCGGAGTGTGATTCACAGGAAAAAACGGAGGATTGAACGGAAATTAAAAAATATTTTAAAAAATTTATGATTTTTGGTGTGCAAGATTGGTTTTCAACGTGGATATAAGTGGAAGGAATAATCGTTTCCTTTTCTGTACCATGAAAAATGCCGTTGCTTTGCTTCGGCCATATCCAGAAACACAGATACATTAGCTGTTCAGTCCGAGAGGGAAAGCATGGAGGAACACACGCCACGATCACCTGCAGCAGGTCAGAGATGCTGTTGGAAGATGACATCAAAGGTATGAGCGAACAGGGTGGATCCTCAGGCGGTTAGTAGCAAACCGTTTGCAAAGACCTGAACAGCCTACTATGATACTTCCGTCCAGTCACAGCCCTGCGGCAGCAGGATCACGCAATGAGGGCGGCTCGGAGAGATCCTCGGAGGGGTTCACCCCATGACGGTCATGCCAAAGACCGGTTTGTGTTTCTGCCCATGGCAGCACCGTCAGGTGCCGCCGCTCCGGGAAGTAGTGTCGAGTAGGAGCAAAGGAAACGAAGGAGATGTTTCAGAAACTGCTGTGGCTTGTGACGAGGCTAGTCAAGTAAGTCAGAAGGCAGCAGGCAGAACACAGGCTGCAGCGGTTTTATTTGGAAATATCAGTTACATAACGATGTTGGGAGGACGGACAGATGACAGAAGAAACCGTAAAAATGATGAAGGATATTATGGATACGGAACAGGTAGGTTATGCTTATGTGTATCCATTTCATGATTCTGCGCGGCAGGAATATTATATATCCACGCGTCCGGATCATCTGGCGGATTTCATAGCAGAAAAAGGATTGGAGGCAAGTAAGATCCTTGTTACGGATATTGTGGATCGTCCTGTGGTATCAACCAGAATGTGCTATCTGGATCAATGCATGCTGGGGGAAGCACAGCGACAGGAACTTCTGGAGCATTTACTTCCGCTGCAGATGAATGAGAAAGAGCCGGGAATGCTGCTTGCTGTTGAACGAAGCGCGGCGGAGGAATATTTTTCCCTGGAGGAACAGGGCGCAGTCATGGCAGAGTATGGCCTGGAACTGGGTATGTAGAAAATGAGGGAGGCTATATGGAAATAAAGAGAGGAGATATTTTTTATGCTGATTTAAGTCCTGTTGTCGGATCAGAGCAGGGCGGTGTACGTCCGGTGCTGATCATCCAGAACAACCGGGGAAACCGTCACAGCTCTACGGTCCTTGTGGCGGCCATCACCAGCAAAGTCGGAAAAGCAGATATTCCGACCCATGTATTTCTGGAAAAAGAGTGGAAGGGTATGCGGAAGGATTCGGTTGTGATGCTGGAGCAGATACGGACATTGGACCGGAGCCGGTTTAAGAAGTACATCGGAAGTGTGGACCCTGGAACGATGGAACAGGTGAATCAGGCAATTGTTGTCAGTATGGATCTGGAATCCTACATGAAAACCTGTCATGAGAATGCCATAATGCTGGAAAAAACAGAAAAGAAAAATGCATGGATCTATTGTGCGATTGATGATCCGGAAGATGTGTATGGGACATTGAAAAAGCAATACCGGCAGTTGGAAATATATGCGGAGAGAATGGGATTTTCTGTTATTGGCCGTTCTTCTGATGTTGGCGGCAGCCCGCTCTGGGATCGCCTGGGATTTAAGCAGTTCATACGCTGCGCAAAGGCCGGGAATCCGAAGATTTTACTGACAGTCAACCGGAACTGTGTGTCCAGATCTCTGTCGGATATGGAAATATTGCAGGAGGTATCTCAAAGTCTGAATCTGGAGATCTACAGTCCGTCGGAAGGACGGTGGCCAAAGTTTGGAAAGGATTTCAAATTTTATCTCTGAATGTTTGCCATATTTTCCGTAACATTTGTTGAGAGAGCACGAAAGGGGAAAATTTATGAATGATAAAGAACGAAATACCCGTTGTCCTTTGCAAAAAAAAGAAGCGTCCATTCATGATAGTGAAGAAAGCGAACTGTCATTATGTATGGAAAACAAGGCGAGAGTACCGATCCATCTTAAAATGACATTAACAATAAAAGAAGCTGCGGAATACAGCAATATCGGGATAAATAAAATAGATACTTTACTGAAACAGCCAAACTGTCCGTTTGTACTATTTGTTGGATCACGGAAGTTAGTAAAACGACGTGAATTTGAAGAGTATATCCGGCATGAGTTAATTATATAAAACTTCTACCAACAACTGCTATAAAAACTTCTGCTAAGATTGAAAAAACAGAGCCCTTATGCTATAATTCATAGTTGCGTTGGACTCTTTTTGATATAAGAAAGGAGTCTGATAAATGGGCAAAAGTCTAAAAGGAAAAGAATGCGGCAAAGGTATTTATCAAAGAAAGGACGGTTTGTATTCCGCAAGATACTATACAAAAAACGGCAAACGCAAAGAGAAATACTTTGCAACATTGCCGGAAGCGAAAAACTGGCTTGCTGATACAAGGTATGAAGAACGGCATAATCTTATAGTCACTTCTCCCGATATGACAGTTGATAAGTGGTTTGAATATTGGATTGATAATATTGTTTGTGATCTTGCACCAAATACAATACGAAATTATCAGGAACGCTACAAATGGAATATTCAGCCGGTAATCGGAGCTATGTGTATAGCTGATGTAAAGCCGATGCACTGCAAAGCGGTTCTTAACCGAATGGAAACCACTTACGCAGGATCGACCATCAGACAGGCGTATATTACAATGGGAACCATGTTAAAATCAGCAGTTATGAATGACATTATCGCAAAACACCCTATGAATGGCGTACGCTATACGAAACCTGTACGGGCAGCGGATGATGTTAAATATCTGACTGTTGATGAACAGGTAAAATTCCTTGAAGCAGCGGCGCGGTCACATAATTACCGACAATATGCACTGCTCCTGGAAACAGGATTGAGAACGGCAGAATTGATTGGTTTAACATGGGATGCTATTGATTGGAAAAAGCACACGCTAACTGTTAACAAGAGTTTAGAGTATCGGCACAGTCAAGGGTATTGGCGGGCAGGACCACCTAAGACACAAAAAAGTTATCGCACCATTCCGCTTACTGACAAAGCATATTCTATTCTAAAAAGCTGTTATGAAGAAAAGGATAGCCGGAAAGAGTCTGAAATGCTGTCGCAGATTTTGGAGTATATCGACAGAAAGACAGGTGAAAAGAAATGTCTTATTATGCGCGATCTGGTGTTTATTAACTGGCGTACTGGTGAGCCTGCGAAAAACAGTTCTTATGATACACATTTATACAAATTATGTGATGAAGTGGGCATCGAACGTTTTTGCATGCACGCTTTACGACATACTTATGCTACACGCGCAATTGAGCGTGGAGTGCAGCCTAAAGTATTGCAACAGCTATTGGGACACGCAAGCATTAAAACAACTATGGACAGATATGTTCATGTTACAGATGAGTCAATGGTAAATGCAGTATGCCAATTTCAACAAGCTATGCCATAAGTTAAAAAAAGGGCGTAAAAAGGGCGTAAAGGAAATCAAAAGAAAGGCGAAAACCCCGATAAATAAAGGGTTTTCGGACAGGTAAAACATAAAATGAAATTAGGTATTGTGGGTCTGCCAAACGTCGGCAAGAGCACCCTGTTCAACTCTCTGACCAAGGCTGGTGCAGAGTCTGCCAACTATCCGTTCTGTACTATCGATCCGAACGTGGGTGTGGTTGCAGTTCCGGATAACCGTCTGAAGCTGCTGGGAGATCTTTATCATTCCAAGAAGGTTACTCCGGCGGTCATTGAGTTCGTAGATATTGCAGGTCTGGTAAAGGGCGCATCCAAGGGTGAGGGCCTTGGCAACCAGTTCCTGGCTAACATTCGTGAGGTAGATGCCATTGTTCACGTGGTTCGCTGCTTTGAGGATCCGAACGTTATCCATGTAGAGGGCAGTGTAGATCCGATCCGCGATATCGAGACCATCAACCTGGAGCTGATCTTCTCTGATATCGAGATTCTGGAGCGTCGTATTGCAAAGACCTCCAAGTCTGCGTTCAACGACAAGTCTCTGGCGAAGGAAGTTGAAATCCTGAAAGAGCTGAAGGCGATTCTGGAGGATGGCAAGCTGGCTTCCACCTACGAGAATGATGATGAAGACGTGATGGCTTTCGTGAATTCCCTGAATCTGTTAACCTGTAAGCCGGTTATCTTCGCAGCAAACGTAGGAGAAGAGGATTTGGCAGATGACGGCGCTTCCAACCCGCATGTAGCTGCAGTCCGCAAATATGCTGCAGAAAATAACTGCGAGGTATTTGTAATCTGTGCCCAGATTGAGCAGGAGATCGCAGAACTGGATGATGACGAGAAGCAGGAGTACTTAGATGCGCTTGGTCTTAGTGAGTCTGGCCTGGACAAGCTGATTGCTGCAAGCTATCGTCTGCTGGGCCTGATCAGTTACCTGACTTCCGGTGAGGATGAGACCCGTGCATGGACCATCAAGGTTGGCACCAAGGCTCCGCAGGCAGCAGGTAAGATCCACTCCGATTTCGAGCGCGGCTTCATTCGTGCTGAGGTTGTAAACTACCAGGATCTGTTAGACTGCGGTACTTACGCAAAGGCGAAAGAGAAAGGCCTGGTTGGTCTGGAAGGAAAAGATTACGTAGTGAAAGATGGCGATGTCATCCTGTTCCGTTTTAACGTATAAGAGATAGCCTGACTGGGATGCAGGTGTGAAACAGAATCAGACACAAAATCGTAAAACAGCATTTTAAAATATGAAGAACGTATAAAAAGAGCGTATGGATCCGTGGGGGTTAACAGGATCCATACGCTTTTTTGCATGAAGGAAAATGTTCGGTAAAAGGATGACCATGGCGGCGATGGCACTCGGAACAAATTTCAGTCCGAACTGTCCAACCGGCGGTACCTGGAACCAGCCTGCGGATGCGACATTATCAAAGGAAACCATACCCAGGAACAGTGCTAGAATGTAACTACGTTGATAGAAAAATGAAATCCAGCACTGCAAATGGTGACAATTAATATAGATTCTGTTATACTTTTTTAAGTAAGGGGTGGAAAATGGAATTGTCTGTTCACGCGAGGAAAATAGTAATCATGAAAAAAAGCAATGTGTGGAAAAAAACAGAATGGGCCGGTTTAATCTGTATATTTTTATCCTGATGGTTTTGATACGTATGTTATGGAATTCAGGGGCAGATGGAGAAATGGCAGATATCCGTTCTGTCAGCAGTGGCTGGTATCAGATAGTAGATGGAAAAGAAGAGGCATTTGATCTTCCTGCCATGGTTAAGGCAGATCAGGATGGAAAGATCATGCTTTATAATAATACACTGACTCCGGAAGATAAAAATAAGGTCCTGTCAATAAACGGTCTTCAGGATCAGCCGGAAGTGTGGATGGGAAAACAGTGTCTGTTCCGGTATGAAGAAAACGATTTTCTGAAGAATGACCAGATGAAGGGAAAAATGTGGGCAGATGTGTGGCTGGCAGAAGATACAGGAAAAGAGCCGGTCTGCCTTGTTTATGAAAGCAATAACAGAGCCTCCCTTTATATGCAGGCACCTGTTTTAGGAAGCTTTCCGGCAGTCACACAGAAGCATTTCCAGGAATCTGTATTTTCATTTCTCATGATCCTTGGAATGTGGGGAACGGGAATTGTTTCTGCCATTGTTTTCTGGTATATGAAAGCCCATCATATTGTTGAAAAGCGTTTTCTGGATGCATCATTGTTTATGTTCATCTGTGGCCTGTGGTGTTATCTGGACTCAGGTTTTTATCAGATGTACGGAAACCATGGTGCTGTTGGGATGGTTCTTTCTTTTTATGCATTTATTCTTATGTCAGTTCCAATGCTCTGGTTTGTGCAGAATACAATAAGTGAGAAAGTACGGTGGGTCCCGCAGGTGTGGATCTTCCTTCTTTATGGAAATGCCATTTTACAGGGAATACTAAATATCCTGTTTCATATCCCATTTGTGCATATGCTGTTTTTAACACACATTATGCTGTTTTCCGGGGTTATATCCATGATCTATCTTCTGTGGAAAGAATACAAAAGAAGTGAAGCGGAAGAAATTCTGTTTTGCCTGAGGGCATTTGCTATATTGGGAGTCAGCGGTGTGACAGCCCTTATTTTGTACTGGGTATATTCAATCTACTGGTATGATATGGTCTTTCAGGCAGGAATCTTTTTATATACATCGATCCTGTTCTGGCATTTGCTGCAAAAAACATCCAGAGACAGTCAGTTCAGGATGGAGCAGCTGGTCTATGAAAAAATGTCAATGGAAGACAGAATGACTGGATTAAAAAACAGGAAAGCATTTGAAAAATACATAAAAGAGATCCAGGAAGGAAAGCTCCGGCTTGAGAATGCACTGCTTTTATTTATAGAGATAGCAGGACTGAAACAGATCAACGATGTCTACGGACTGAAGACAGGAGATGAATCAGTGATCCAGACAGCCCGGTGTATCCAAAAGGCAGCAGATAGTGACCAGAGGCATAAGATAGAAAGTTTCCGCATTGGCGGTACGGAGTTTGCAGTGATCGTAATGGATCCCCAGATACAGCCGCAGGAGCTGGAATGCCTCCTTGAAAATGAAGTGAAAAAGGAAACGGAAAACAGGTATTATATTTCTTTACAATTCGGATATGGTTATCTGAAAAATGAGGATGGGACACGAAATACAGTAAGTGACTGGAAACGTCAGGCAGATCACATGCTGCAAAGAACAAAGGGGGCTATTTATGATGATGTATAATGCAGATTTTCTGATCGCAGCAGTGGTCATATTGCTGTTGGTTTTGAGAAATTTCCTGGATCAGAAAAGGGCAGAGGATTTAAATAGCAGGGTATTTCTTTTCTTTGCAGTTATTGGGATCCTGGATGGGATCGCTGAATTAGTAAGCAATTATTATATAACTTCAGGAGATGGGGATTTTGGCCTGGCTGCAGTGGTGACTACAACTATTTTTTATCTGTTTCAGGCATTGCTTCCATATACGCTTCTTTGTTATATTATGACATTGCACGATAATAAGCTTATCTCGGTGAAGAAGATGCTGCTGGCTGGTATTGCAACTATTTTACTGGCCAGTATTGTGCTTACCAATCCCTTTACTGAAAAACTGTTTTATTTTGATGTATCAGCCGGATATGTGGAAGGACCATGGTACAGACTGATGTATTACAGTGCTTTTTTCCATCTGGCAGTGATTTTGATCCTTGTTATCTCTTGGAGAAAAGAATTTGGCCCTCAGAAAATAAAGGTGATCCTGGATATCCTGATCCTGTGCGGATGCGGGGTGGTGATCCAGCTTTTGTATTCCCCTCTGCTGATGACAGGTTTTGGCATGAGTCTTGGAATACTGGCTCTGTTTCTTACTATCAATAATCCAAATGCGAACCGGGACAGCCTTACAGGAGTATATAATCACCTTTATCTTACCAAAAGGAGCGATGAACTGATCGCAGCAGGAAAATCCTTCCATATCATCACAATATACCTTTACCAGCTAAAGCATATCAATAAAGTTGCCGGAGTTGAAGGCGGTGATTATATTCTGCAGCTTACAGCAAAAAAACTGGAAGAACTGTGTGGAAACCGGGTTTTCCGTATTACGGGAAAACGTTTTTTAGTTCTGACTATGTCATTGCCGGAGTATGAGTATTATATTACCCAGATAAAGAAGATGTTTGAAACAGATATGCAGTTGGATGCAGACAGCAGTAAACCTGCAACGCCTGTGATTCTCAGTGGGATCGTCCATGGGCAAAAGCTTGGTACCAGCGGGCTGATGCTGGAATATGCAGAGTATCTGGAATCATTATCTATGCAAAATGGCATGATAGAGGTGATACAGGATGATCAGCAGACCATGGATGGCTTTTTATATAATAAAAAAGTAGAGCAGTATCTGCACACGGCTATTGCCCAGGATCTTTTTGAAGTATATTATCAGCCAGTTTATTCTACAGCGAAAAATGATTTTGTTACACTGGAAGCATTAAGCCGTCTGCATCATCCGGAGTTGGGCTGGATCGCACCGGATGTTTTTATACAGATCGCAGAAAAAAATCATATGATCGAACAGATTACAGATCTGCAATTTAAACGCATCTGTATGTTTATAAATGAACACCGGGATCTGATGAAGAAGCTTTTTAATATAAAAGTAAATTTATCTTCCCTGGATCTGATGCGCAGTGACTGCAGTAGCCATTTTATCCATATGATGGATGATATGGATATCCACCATGACTGGATACAGTTTGAGATCACAGAAACGGTTGCTACAGAATACAACGCAGGATTAGGAATGGTAATAGATGGGTTTATGGCTGCCGGGGTCAGACTGTGTCTGGACGATTTTGGTTCTGGATATGCAAACCTGAATACAGTCATGAGACTGCCATTTTCTGCCATCAAGATAGATAGAACCCTTCTTTTTGATATATGTAATGATAAAAAACGTGCCATGTTCTATCAGAGTATTGTTGAAACCTTCCGCCGGATGGGTTACAGCATAGTTTCAGAAGGAGTAGAGACAGAAGAGGAAATGAGTCTGTTAAGCAGATGGGGTGTAGATATGATCCAGGGATATTATTTTTCCAGACCACTTCCAGTGGATGAGCTGCTTAAACTGCTGAACATGTGATGCTTTTCCTTTTCCGTATACATACGCTGGTCTGCAAGGATACGGATCTCATTAGCAGTAGATGCATCATTGGGATAGGCGGCGTATCCACAGCTGGAACCAACATACAGAGTTTTTCCGTCAATATCAAAAGGAGCGCAGAGCCGGTTTTGTATCTGTTCCTTAATCCTGCAGCAGAGACTTTCATCAAATTCAGCACACACTACCAGGCTGAATTCATCACCGCCGATGCGGAAGGCATAGTCATTGCTGCGGATACAGGACTGAAGCCGGTTGGCAGCTTCTTTTAAAAGCTTATCCCCCATGTCATGACCATAGGTGTCATTAACAGGTTTAAAATGGTCCAGATCCAGATAGAAAAGTATGAAAGGGAGCTTTTGAAGTTCCTTTTTATGCAGTATGGAGTTAAAATAACGCTCATTATATAAACCAGTAAGGCCGTCGGTGTTGGCAAGGTTTTCTAACTCATGCTTCTGACCGATATCCTGGGTGATAAGCATAACTTTTTCCAGTTCATGTTCAGAATCCCATTCAACAGGGACAATATGCATGACCAGGTATGTATCAATGGAACGGTTGCAGTATTCAATTTTAAAGATATCATCCTCTTTTTTCAGTACACAGCGCAGATAATCTGGTGTAAGGAGATGGTTCATCTTTTTATTTTCCGTATCAGTCATCACCAGATACTGACGGGAAATATTTTCAACCAGATCATCATAGTATCCGGTTTCTGGATATATGGGATGCTTCAGCAGGTTTTCGTGATATTCATAGCGGTTGTTTTTTAAATCTCCTACAGCAAAACGGTCAACGATCCTACCAAGTCCTGAAAACATCTGTTCCGTAAGCTCTTTGCGCTTTAGCAGGATCATTTGCTCATGTTCTTTCATGCGCAGCCTGGAATCCATCAGGACAAAAACAGTACCTATAAGAAGCAGGGCGATACATCCGTTCAGGATCAGGATCAGGACAATGGTAATGAACTGTATACGGCGCATACTGGCATCCACAACATCATTATGGATAATGCCCACTATGGTCCAGTCATTGATCCCGGTGGGCTCGTATACCAGATAATAAGTTTTTTTGTTGTAACGGCACTGGAGACTTCCGGTAGAAACATTCTTAATATTCTTTTTCAGGTCAGTTATCTCAGTTTCTGTCATATCCGTATAGTTATTTAAAAAATCAAAGAGATTAGATATGTGCTGGAGAAATTCTGTTTTGGGTTCAAGGGAAAGGAGAACATTGCCATCAGATGTAAGGATGTAGCAGTCACTTTGTCCCTGATAAATATTACCTGCGATCAGCTTTTCCACCACATCATTATTATAGCTGACAGCAAGTCCGGAATAGGTTATGCCATTTATGGTATATGGAACCTCCATGGGAAGTGCAAATACGATCCGGCGGTTGGAATCACTTGCAATATAGCTGGAAATAACAGGCTGTCCGGTTGCATACATATCCAGAAAGATCCCCTGTATATTTGGGGCATTTCCGTCCCGTCCTGCAGCAGTTATAAAATCACAGTTCTCATTAAACATATAAAAATCCTGATATTGCCAGGCATCCTTGCGTCTGGCAAATTCATACCAGAGAGTTTTCATATTTTCGGTATCATCCAGGTATTGTAAATTATTGCTCCAGTCAGAAAGTGCATTCCAGTTGTGTTGGACAAACCATAGTAAAGGTTTTGTCTACCTGCTCATAAGTAGACAGCAGATGCTGGGAATTTTCCTCATAGATACTTTTTTGGACAAAATTGTTGTAAACAATGCTCACGAAAAGAAAAAGGGATGCCAAAACAGCTCCGGCCAGTATAAACAGTTTTGGTGTTTTATTCATAAATACGGGAACCTCCTTTAGTGTTGAATGTTCTCTCAGAATCTTTCTGTGCCTGATTTTGTGAGAAGATTTTTGGTCAGTTGTGCCTAAATTTCTGAGGCGTTGACGTTGCGTCCGCCTCTGAAATTCGGGTGCGACTGGCGGAAAATCGGCCACAAAATCAGGTGCAGGAAAGACTCCGAGAGGACATTTGATACTTTTCTTGTTGGTTTTCAGGTTTCCTACTCATGTTTTTGAACTTGGTATTTGAATATAAGTATATCATATTCTGGTGTTTTTTTCGATTGTGAAAAGAAGAGTGAAAGTGGTTTTATGCAGAAAAAAACAGAGCTGCTTCTGAAATAGAGAAGAGTTGGTACGCTCATTACCTTAAAATGGGTTGCAAGATCCATGTCTTCGTCAATGTCAACTTTATAGAAATGAACTTCCGGGTGGAGTTCTGCCATTTTTTTCCGGTACAGTGTCAGGACGACACCCAGGGCAATACAGATCAGGATCAGTACAATGGCACTGACTTTATAAAAGTAATTGGCAATAAAAGCTGCAATCATAATGAAAATAGACAGGTACTGTTTTTCTTTTACAATACCGGATGCCATGCGAAAGCTGACTTCCATAATAACTGCCCCTACGCCTGACTGCATGCCATTTAAAGAAAAAACGTGAAAATGCACAAAACATAATCGATATATAACAAAAAAGCTCCGGTTCCACACACCCAGGAACCGAAGCTTTTTATAATCATTTATAATATTCCAGTCTTATGATTAAGCCATTGCGTTTACAGCTTTAGAGAGGCGGGAAACCTTTCTGGAAGCGGTATTCTTGTGGTATACACCCTTGGTGCAAGCCTTATCGATCTCGGAAATAGCAGCAACTAAAGCGGTCTGTGCAGCAGCCTTATCAGCAGCGGTTACAGCAGCCTCTACCTTCTTGCAAGCGGTTTTCACTTTAGAACGGATAGCTTTGTTTCTTGCAGCCTTGGTCTCGTTTACTAAGATTCTCTTTTTAGCAGATTTAATGTTAGCCAATCTGGGCACCTCCAATTAAACAAATATGATTTATAGTCTTTGGTTTGCATCAAAGTCTGGACACGGACAGTTCAATGTAAACATACTATTGCATTCTACCTAATCCGGCACAAAATGTCAATACATAAATTGCTTATTTTTGCGAAAAAATATAAGGAAAATCGAGTTGATAAAGTGGAATGCGGCAGGCGTAGAATAAGCGGGAAAAGAACATGTCCTGGAAAAGAATGAAGCGCATGCAGATATGGAAAAGAGGTAACGCAGAATGAGAAGAAATAAAGAAACAAAGCAGAAAAAACCGGATCCCAGGAATTATCCGGATTTCGAGGTCCGCACGGACCTTGCCGTGGAGGAACAGGAGCGGTTCCCGGGAGATGGCGGGGAAATCTCCGGTGTTTCCCTGCGGAAATGGCGGGAGAGCCATTCAGATATCCGCATGACGGAGGTAAAGATTCTGGATGAGCATGGAGCCGGAATCATGGGAAAACCTGTGGGAACTTACCTGACTCTGGAGGCGGATGTCCTGGCCAAAAAGGATGAGAGTTACCATGAAGAAGTATCCGCAGAACTGGCGGGATATCTGCGCACCCTGATCCGGCAGATGACCGGGAAGCGAGAGACGAAGCTGAACATTCTGGCGGTAGGCCTGGGAAACCAGGATGTGACGCCGGATGCCCTGGGACCGAAGGTGCTGAGCCACCTGCAGATGACCCGGCACCTGCAGGCAGAATACGGAAACGAATTTTGCAAAAAGCATAATCTTCCGGTCTTAAGCGGCATTGCACCCGGAGTCATGGCACAGACTGGGATGGAGACAGCGGAAATTCTGAAGGGAATTATACAGGAGACGAAGCCAGATCTTCTCATCGTGGTGGATGCCCTGGCGGCCCGCAGCATCCGGCGTCTGGGAACGACCATTCAACTTACCGATACGGGGATTCATCCTGGTTCCGGTGTGGGAAACCACAGGAAAAGTCTGACCAGGGAAAGCCTGGGCATTCCGGTATTGGCAGTTGGAGTCCCGACGGTAGTGGGGGCGGCGGCTATTGTGTATGATACGGTGGATGCCATGACCGGGACATTGGAAAAGAATCGGGCTACGTGCGGACTTGGAACCTATGTGGAAGGGCTGGATCCGGAGGAACAGTATCTTCTGATCCGGGAACTTCTGGCACCAGAGTTTGGAAACCTTTATGTGACGCCGCCGGATATTGATGAGCGGATCCGAAGCTTAAGCTATACCATTTCGGAAGCAATTCATGAGGCGGTATTCCCTGAAGATAAGGAATAAGATAATTGTTAACTATAAAAAAATTTCGGGTTGACAATTGGGGTGGGGGTTGCTATACTGGGATCGTTTTTAGCAGGAAAAAATACCGGAAAGGAGACGAAGCAATGCAGCAGGAACGGCTGATGGTACTGGAAAAAGCACTTTCCGGACTTCCCGGATACCGGGGCTGGATGATCGGAAAATGTCATTTTTCATTTGGAAGGGAAGGAAAACCAGTGGAAGCACCTGAGCATTTGCAGCAGGGCTGTCATCTTGATGTGCTGCGCTCGGACCAGCGGTTAGTGGAGGTGGAAGTTGCAAATCCGGCAACGGGAGACCAGCTTAGGGTGATGCTTGCAGGCGCAGCTCTCAAAGGGAAAAATGGGACAGACAGAGCAGCACCGGAAGCTGCCGGAAGTCAGCGGTTGGATAAGGGACTGGATCCCGGTCAGGCAATAGCGGAGAGACAACAGCAGGCCGTGAAAGCGAAACTTCATCAGGAAACAGGCGGAGTGCTTCTGGTAACGCTGGAAGAAATAAGAGCGTACCTGCATGCTTCCGGGGACAGTAACCCCATTCACCGCGGTGAAGCGGCTGTGGTTCCCGGATTTCTCATGGTGAACCGCATCCTGGAAGGATATGGGGACTGTAGCGGGGCATCGGTCCGGTTTTACCTGCCTCTCCAGTGCAAAGAACCGGCAAAGCTGGTGGAACAGAAAACAGGAGAACACAGCCGGACTGTGGAGCTTTTCACGAACCGGGGACGCATCCTGCAGATGAAGCTGCAGGAGAAGGACGAAGGAGGAGAACAATTATGAACACAGCAGCCAGAACAACGGCAAAGAAAGAGACAATCTGGACGACATTTGGAATCACCACCATGGCACTGATGACGACCATGCTGATCGTTTCCACTTACATAAAGATTCCGCTTCCATTTTCCACTGCCAGCATCACGGCCCAGACCCTGGTAGTCAATCTGATCGGCATGCTGTTTGCTCCGCTTCAGATCGTGGCAATCATGGCAAGCTGGATCCTCTTAAGTGTTCTGGGAATCGGCGGATCTCTCGGAAAGCTTCTGGGACCGGCCGGCGGATACCGTTACGGCAACGCAGTGGCAGCCATCCTCATTTCCCTGTTCTGCCAGAAAGTAAAGAATTTAAAGGCCCAGACCGCATTTCTGATTTTTGTGGGAATTCCGGTAATCTACCTGTTTGGCGCAGTTCAGATGAAGGTAGTGACCAACCAGCCGTGGCCGGCCATTATGGTGCAGGCAGTGCTTCCGTTTATTCCGCTGGATGTGGTGAAGTGTTTCGTGGCAGCAGGTCTTGCAAAGATTCTGCGCCGTGTTGTACCGCAGTTTTAAAGAAACAATCCACAGTCTGGAAACAGGGAGAAGGAACATGGAAAAGGTATGGATTCTTGGCGGAATGCGAAGTTTTATCGGTGTGAAAGACCGGATGTACCGGAATGTACCGGCAGAGGTCCTGGGAGCAGAGGTGCTCAGGGCTGTCATTGAAAAATACCAGCTTGCGGAGCCTGATATCGACTTTATCATCGGCGGAAACGCGGTGGGTGGGGGCGGAAATATGACTCGCCTGGCGGCATTGACTGCGGGCATTGATCAGCAGGTTCCGGCGGTAACCCTGGATCTGCAGTGTGGTTCTGCCCTGGAGGCAGTCACCCAGGCAGCAGCAAAGATTGAGAGTGGCCTGGCAGATTTGGTTCTTGCAGGCGGCATGGAAAGCTCATCCACCCAGCCACTCCGGATGTGGAATCCGAACCATCCGAACTATGAGAAGGACAAGGTCTGGACCGTGGCGCAGTTTGTACCGGGGCAGCAGGGTGAGCAGGTCATGCTGGAAGGAGCAGAGCGCACCGTAATATCGGAGCAGGTGAAGAAAGAAGAACAGGACTTCTGGGTGCTGGAGAGCCACCATCGGGCTGCAAAAGCCGCCCAGGAGGGAATTTTATCGGACATCCAGGTATCGGTGGCAGGAAGCCGGAAAGATGAGGGCATCCGCCCGTCCATGAGCCAGAAACTCATTGACCGCCTGCCTTATCTTCTGCCGGGCGGTTCCGTGATCCATGCGGCCAATGCCTGCCTCATGCACGATGGCGCGGCCTTTGTGGCGCTTTGCTCGGAAGAGTACGGAAAACGCCATAACCTGACACCGGCTGCGGTACTGCGTTTTGGAACCGCTGTGGGCGGTGATCCCCTTATGAGTCCGAAAACCGTGGTTCTGGCGGTGGAAAAGCTGCTGAAAAAGACCAGGCTTGCTTATGAACAGATCGATGCCTTTGAGGTAAATGAAGCCTTTGCGGTGATTGATGTGCTGTTTGAGCGAGCCTTCCCGGGAACGAGAGAACGCTACAACCGGTTTGGCGGCGCTCTGGCCTATGGACATCCTTATGGAGTTTCAGGAGCACTGCTTCTTCTGCATCTTTTGAAATCCCTGGAATCCTGCGACGGGCATTACGGCATCTGTTCCGTGGCGGCGGCTGGCGGCATCGGCAGCGCAATTCTGGTGGAGCGGATATAAAACAGGTGGACAGATGTGGAAGAAGGCAAAGAATATGTTGACAAATTATCTGGAAATGATTCAGTCTGTGGAGCGGGACCGGGAGGCCCTGCTCTTTTCTGACCGTGTTTATACTTATGGAAATCTGGCGGATCTGGCGCTGGAAAAACAAAAGCAGTTCCATCTGGAAAATGGAAAACCGCAGCTTGTTGTGATCCGGGAAGAGTCCATCCTGGAGCAGCTTACATCCTTTCTGGCCTGTCAGGGAACCGGGGCAGTGCCTCTGATTGTTCCGGGTGACGTGACAGTTCCGGACACTTTTTTTGAAATAGAAATTCCGGAGGGCGCCTGCATGGCAGTCATGACCTCCGGCACGACCGGGAGCGGAAAGCTGTTGTTCCGTACCTTTGAGAGCTGGTACGGATATTTTGAAACCCAGAACCAGATCTTTGGCATTAATTCAGAAAGCCGCCTTTTCGCCCAGGGAAGCCTGGCCTTTACCGGTAATCTGAACCTGTATCTGGGACAGCTTTCTGCCGGAGCAGCAGTGATTGCCTGCGATGTGTTTGATCCGAGACTCTGGAAACGCCAGTTGGAAGCGTGCCGGGCAGACGGGATTTATCTGATCCCGGCAAAGCTGCGGGCGTTAAAGCAGGTGTATGAGCGGGAACGGGAACCAGAAAAACGGAAGAACCAGCACATCAGGCTGATCTTAAGCGGTTCCCAGAGCTTTGGCGGCGCGGAGGCGCGGGCAGTTCAGGCGGTATTCCCGGAGGCAGACCTGATCTTGTATTACGGAGCCAGCGAACTGAGCTATGTAAGTTATGTGCACGGCCGGGATATGGGGGAGGATAAGACTCTGATCGGCAGAAACTTCCCGGGAGTTGCCATTCGCCTGGAGGACGGTGAGATCCATGTGACAACGCCCTGTGGAGTGATAGGCGCGGACCCGGATGCCTTTGCCGGAGACTACGGCCACTGGGACGAGGCGGGCAACCTTTACTTTGACGGCCGCCGGGATGATATCTGCAATATGAATGGAAGAAAAGTTTCATCCGTGCGGGTGGAAAATGCCCTGCTGGATGTGCCAGGCGTGAAGGAGGCTGCGGTGAAAGCAGCCTCCAGAGGTGGTCACGATATGCTGATGGCCTGGGTGGTTCTGGACCCACCGACAGCTGGAGCAGGCACGGAAGCGGAGGGACAGCAGCCAGAGCAGGAAATGAAACGAAAGCTGCGCGCCCATCTGGCCGGAAAGCTTTTTGCCAGTGAGATCCCGCAGAAAATCACATTTCTGGAAGCACTTCCGAAAAATGAGAGCGGAAAAGTCCGGAAACGCGATCTGATATAAAAAATACAGCATATTGGTAACTTGTCATGCCGCGGATTCTATGTTATATTGGTATCCGTGGCATTTTGCCAATTTACGAGAGAAAAGAGAGAAAAAATGTTACAGTATCTGATCGTATGCCCGCTGGTATTCTTGGCGGGATTTGTTGACTCCATAGCAGGGGGAGGCGGACTGATCTCCCTTCCGGCCTACATCATTGCCGGAGTTCCGGCGCATTTTGCCATTGGCACCAACAAAATGTCGTCTACGCTGGGAACCAGTGTTTCCACCTGGAGGTATCTGAAAAATGGATATCTGAAGGGAAAAAACCTGATCCAGACAGCCGTGTGTGCCTGCCTGACAGCGCTGCTGGGTTCTTATATCGGTTCCAGCCTGTCTCTTCTGGTGAGCGACAACGTGATCAAGCATATGATGATGGTGGTGCTGCCAATTGTGGCTTTTTATGTGCTGCGCAACAAAAATATGGGAGCGGATGACGGAAAAACGAAGCTCTCATCCAGAGCAGTGCTTTTCATCAGTGTGCTGGCATCGTTTGTGATCGGCATGTACGATGGTTTTTACGGGCCGGGAACCGGAACCTTTTACCTGCTGGTACTGACCGGAGCCGCGCATCTGAATGTGCGCGAGGCATCGGCCCTGACCAAGGTGCTCAATCTGACCTCCAACGTGATGGCTCTGGCGAACTTTTTGCTTAACGGAACGGTTTACTATGGCCTGGGGCTGGCAGCAGCCGTGTTCTGCATTGCCGGTCATTACATTGGATCCGGCCTGGTAGTGAGCAACGGGCAGAAAATTGTCCGTCCGCTGATCCTGGTGGTGCTGGTTATTTTATTTGTAAAGATTTTAATGGGAATCTGATCATAATGTACATATCAATAAAAGGAGAATTTCTATGAAGTGGACCAAATTTACCTTAAAGACCACGACCGAGGCTGTAGACCTCATCAGCAGCATGCTGGACGAGATTGGCATTGAGGGCATTGAAATCGAGGACAATGTACCGCTGTCTGACGCAGATACCAAGGGCATGTTCATCGACATCCTTCCGGAGCTTCCGCCGGATGACGGCACCGCAAAGGTTAGCTTTTATGTGGAAGATTTAAGCAATCTGGAGAATATCATCCATCAGGTGAACGCAGGCCTCGATGAGATTGCGGAGTTTGTGAACGTGGGCGAGCGCACCTTAAGCGTATCCGAGACGGAGGATAAGGACTGGATCAACAACTGGAAACAGTACTTCAAACCGTTTACCGTAGATGACATCCTCATCAAGCCAACCTGGGAGACCATCCCGGAGGAGCACAAGGACAAGCTGCTCATCCAGATCGATCCGGGTACCGCGTTTGGTACCGGTATGCATGAGACTACCCAGCTCTGCATCCGCCAGCTGCGCAAGTATGTGAATGCGGACTCTGAGATCATTGATGTGGGAACCGGCAGCGGCATTCTGGGTATTGCGGCCTTAAAGCTGGGCGCAAAGAGCGTATTCGGCACCGATCTGGACGAGAATGCCATCGTGGCCGTGGGCGAGAACCTGGAATCCAACAACATTCCGGCAGACCGCTTCCATGTGGTTCAGGGCAACATTATTGATGACAAGAACATTCAGGACCAGGCCGGTTACGAGTGCTATGACATTGCGGTAGCCAACATTCTGGCTCCGGTCATCATCATGCTGCAGGGCGAGATCTGCAAACACATCAAGCACGGCGGCATGTTCATTACCTCCGGCATCATTAACACCAAGGAGCAGGACGTCAAAGACGCCATGAACGCCAATCCGGAGCTTGAGATCGTGGAAACTATTTACCAGGGCGACTGGGTATCCATCACCGCCCGCAGAAAATAAGGAGCAGCAGCGTGTATCATTTTTTTGTAACACCGGCGCAGATCATGGATGGCTATGCCGTGATCACCGGTCAGGACGTGAACCATATCCGCAATGTCCTGCGGATGAAGGCAGGAGAGCAGGTGGGAATCCGTGACGGTATTTCCCGCAGCTATATCTGCGAGCTGGAAACCATCGGTGAGGATGAGATCCGGGCAAAAATCCTGACAGAAGACACCGACTTAAGCGAACTTCCGGCAGAATTATATCTGTTCCAGGGCCTGCCTAAGAGTGATAAAATGGAGCTTATCATCCAGAAGGCTGTGGAGCTGGGCGTACATGAGGTCATTCCGGTGGCAACCCGCCGCGCGGTGGTGAAGCTGGACCGGAAGAAAGAGGAGTCCAAGTTAAAACGCTGGAATGCCATTGCGGAGAGCGCGGCCAAACAGTCCGGCCGCATGATGATCCCGCAGGTGCACAGCGTACTGACCATGAAAGAGGCCTTTGCCTACGCGAAAGGGTTTGACGTGAATCTGATCCCCTATGAGCTGGCAGAGGGCATGAAAGAAACCAAAGCCATTCTGGAACAGGTAAAGCCCGGCATGCGTGTGGGTATCTTTATCGGCCCGGAAGGCGGTTTTGACGTAGAGGAAGTGGAAACAGCCATGGCGGAAGGCATTCATCCCATCACTCTGGGACGGCGCATCCTGCGGACCGAGACCGCGGGCATGACCATGCTTTCTATCCTGATGTTCCAGTTAGAGCAGTAAGTGTTATAGGTTATAGGAGATAGAATGGAAGCATATTTTGATAATTCAGCTACCACAAAGGTCCTCGACAGTGTAAGGGACATCGTGGTGAAAACAATGACAGAGGACTACGGCAATCCGGCTGCCAAGCACCGCAAGGGCATGGAGGCAGAGCAGTACATCCGCGACGCGAGAAAGATCATCGCGGATACCATGAAGGTGCAGGAAAAGGAAATCCTGTTTACCTCCGGCGGTTCCGAGTCCAACAACATGGCCCTGATCGGTACAGCCTGGGCGAATCAGAGAGCGGGAAAGCACATCATCAGCACCTCCATCGAGCATCCGTCCGTCTACAATCCACTGGGCGTGCTGGAGGAGCTTGGCTTTGAGGTGACCATTCTTCCGGTCGACCACGACGGCCATATCAGCCTGAAGGAACTGGAGGAGGCCATCCGCCCAGATACCATCCTGGTTTCCACCATGTATGTGAACAATGAAGTGGGAGCTGTGGAACCGGTGGAGGAGATCTCAAAGATCATCAAAGCAAAGAATCCGTCCACTCTGTACCATGTGGATGCCATTCAGGCTTATGGCAAGTATGTCATCCGCCCGAAAAAGCAGGGCATTGACCTGCTTTCTGTCAGCAGCCATAAGATTCACGGACCGAAGGGTGTGGGATTCTTATACATCCGTAACGGCGTGAAGATTAAACCCCTCATCTATGGCGGGGGCCAGCAGGCCGGCCTACGCTCCGGCACTGAGAATGTTCCGGGTGTGGCAGGATTTGGCGCTGCAGCAAAAGAGATGTACACGAACCACGCGGAAAAAATACAGAAACTCATCGAACTGAAGGATTACATGACGGATCGCCTGGGCGAGATTGAAGGAACGGTCATTAACAGCAAAAAGGGCGAGGCAAGCGCACCGCAGATCGTCAGTGTCAGCTTTGAGGGCGTGCGCAGCGAGGTGCTTCTGCATGCGCTGGAGGATAAAGGTGTTTACGTTTCTTCCGGTTCCGCATGTTCCTCCAATCATCCGGGTATCAGCGGAACCTTAAAGGGCATCGGCGTGGCCCAGAAGCTTCTGGATTCCACCATCCGCATGAGCTTTGGGATGTTTAACACAAAAGAAGAAGTTGATTACACCATTGATGTATTAAAGGAGCTGGTTCCGGTCCTGCGCCGTTACCAGAGAGGATAAGAAAGGAAAAAGTATGGTATACCAGTCATTTTTGATTAAGTACGCAGAGATCGGTACCAAGGGCAAGAACCGTTACCTGTTTGAGGACGCGCTCATCAAACAGATCAAGAACGCGCTCAAAAAAGTGGAGGGTTCCTTCATTGCCTCCAAGGAGTCCGGACGTATCTACGTGCAGGCTCTCAGCGAGTACGATTACGACGAAGTAATCGATGCCTTAAAAAAGGTATTCGGCATTGCCTGGATCTGTCCGATGCTCCAGCTGGAAGATAAGGATTATGAGAATTTAAAGAAGGTCGTTGTGGATTATATCGACCAGGTTTACCCGGACAAGCATTTTACGTTCAAGGTAGACTCCAGACGCGCGGACAAGAATTATCCGGTGCGTTCCGAGCAGATGAACTGCGATTTCGGTGAGGTAATCTTAAACGCGTTCCCGGAGACCTCCGTAGATGTGCACCATCCGGACGTTCTGGTGCATGTGGAAATCCGCAAAGTTGTGAACATTTACTCCCTGATGATCCCGGGTCCGGGCGGCATGCCGGTGGGAACCAACGGAAAGGCAACCTTGCTTTTATCCGGCGGCATCGACAGCCCGGTGGCAGGCTACATGATCGCAAAGCGCGGCGTGAAGATCGACGCGGTTTACTTCCATGCTCCGCCATACACCAGCGACCGCGCAAAGCAGAAGGTGGTGGATCTGGCAAAGCTGGTAGCGCGCTATTCCGGCCCGATTCCGCTGCATGTGGTAAACTTTACCGACATTCAGCTGTATATTTACGAGCAGTGCCCGCATGAGGAGCTGACCATTATCATGCGCCGCTACATGATGAAGATTGCTGAGGAGATCGCGAAGAAGAGTGATTCCCTGGCCCTCATCACCGGCGAGAGCATTGGTCAGGTGGCTTCCCAGACCGTACAGTCCCTGGCAGCTACCAATGAGGTCTGCACCATGCCGGTATTCCGCCCGCTGATCGGTTTTGACAAGCAGGAGATCATTGATATTTCCGAGAAGATAGGCACCTTTGAGACCTCTATTCAGCCATTTGAGGACTGCTGCACCATTTTTGTTGCAAAGCATCCGGTAACGAAGCCGAACTTAAACATCATTCATAAGTCCGAGACAAAACTGGAAGAGAAGATTGATGAGATGGTGCGGACCGCGCTGGAGACAGAAGAAGTCATCTGGTGTGACTAGTTTTGAAAAACAAAGACCGAAATTCCTGCTTCTGGCAGGATTTCGGGTAAAAAAAATAAGGATACTCCGAAAGGAGTATCCTTATTAAAAATCACGTAAGCGCAATTATTTGATGATGTACGGGGACAGGGTCTCCAGAATCTCATCGATGCCAGCCTCAGCATGGATGTTTAAGTCAATCGGCTTGGAAAGATCCAGGCTGAAGATACCCATGATGGATTTTGCATCGATGACATATCTGCCGGATACCAGGTCAAAGTCAACATCGAACTTGGTTAAGTCGTTTACGAAAGACTTTACTTTATCAATAGAATTTAAAGAAATACGAACTGTTTTCATGTGAGAAACCTCCTTAAATGGTTACCTTTTTAATCTTGGCGTATGGATGCAATATTCGTTCGCCTTATGATAAATTTTACAAAGATATTTGTGGAAAGTCAATAGGGAGTTTCGATGAAATCAGGTTAAATATTTGTTAGAAAAACAAGAGGAAATGAGGAGAAAAATATGAGGACGGCAGCATTGCACAATCTGGGCTGCAAGGTGAATTCCTACGAAACGGAGGCCATGCAGCAGCTTCTGGAAGAGGCCGGATACGAGATCGTGCCCTTTCACGAAAAAGCCGATGTCTACATTATCAATACCTGTTCGGTGACCAACATCGCGGACCGCAAGTCCAGACAGATGCTGCACCGGGCCAAGAAACAGAATCCGGAGGCCGTGGTGGTTGCGGCTGGCTGCTATGTTCAGGCGGCAGCGGAGGAGCTGAAAGCAGATCTGGCGGTAGATGTCATCATCGGAAATAACAAAAAGCAGGATCTGGTACCGATTCTGGAGGAATATTTCAAAGATAAAAGCGACAGCAGCCATGTGATCGAGATCAACGAGACGCATGAGTACGAGCGCCTTTCCATCCATAAGATCGCGGATCATACCCGCGCGTTCTTAAAGGTGCAGGACGGATGCAACCAGTTCTGCAGCTATTGCATCATTCCGTACACCCGCGGACGTGTTCGCAGCCGCAGACCGGAGGAGGTTGTGGCAGAGGTGAAGGAGCTGGCGGCAGCAGGCTACCAGGAGGTGGTTCTGACGGGCATTCATTTAAGCTCCTATGGCGTGGATTTTGAAGAGGGCAGGAAGGAAACGCTGCTCAGCCTGATCCGTCAGGTACATGAGGTGGACGGTATCCGCCGTATTCGTCTGGGATCTCTGGAGCCGCGCATCATCACCGAAGAATTTGCGCAGGCTCTGGCAGATATGCCAAAATTCTGTCCGCATTTTCACCTGTCCTTACAGAGCGGCTGTGATGAGACCTTAAAGCGCATGAACCGCCATTACACCACGCAGGAATACGAGGCAGGCTGCGACATTCTGCGCAGATATTTCGATAATCCGGCTATCACCACCGATGTGATCGTGGGCTTTCCGGGAGAAACTGAGGAAGAATTTGAGACTACGAAGAAGTTCCTGGAGCGGATCGGCTTCTACGAGATGCACATTTTCAAATATTCCAGACGGGCAGGAACCCGCGCGGACCGCATGCCGGACCAGATTCCGGAACAGGTAAAAACAGCCCGCAGCGAAGTACTTCTGGCTCTGGAAAAGCAGATGTCCAGGGCATACCGCGAGAGCTTCCTTGGCAGGAAAAAAACAGTGCTTCTGGAAGAGAAGACAGAAATTGATGGCCGGGAATACATGATCGGCCACACCATGGAATACGTAAAAGCTGTGGTGCCTTATGCAGAAAATCTGAAGAATAAAATGGCAGAAGGAGTCCTGAAAGAGGCGTTAAATGATGAGGTGTTGCTGCTGAAAACAGCAGCAATGAAGTGCTCTTACTTGACGAATCCAGGAAAGTAGTATAGAATATAAAAGAATAGTTAAAGGACGTGAAGAACATGGGCGAAATTCATAACACACAGTTTTTTAAAGCAGTACAGGAGAACAAGATGGATGTCAGCCAGGTTTTGGAACAGGTGTATGTGGCGCTGACGGAAAAAGGGTATAATCCGGTAAATCAGATCGTAGGTTATATTATGTCCGGAGATCCGACCTATATCACCAGTCATAAGGGTGCCAGAAGCCTGATCATGAAAGTGGAACGTGATGAGATTCTGGAAGAACTGATGTCTGTTTACATCGATGCCAGATTAAAGTAAAAGCTTGTGCCAGATATAACGAAAGATGTTTGCCAGCCATATCCGTCCGGAGAGGCTGGCAGTTTTGTGTATGATAGGAAAAAATTTATGAGAATTTTAGGACTGGACTATGGATCCAAAACAGTAGGGGTAGCAGTCTGCGATCCGCTGGGCATGACGGCTCAGGGCGTGGAGACGATTACCCGGAAGGAAGAGAATAAGCTGCGCAAGACCCTTGCCCGGATTGAGGCCCTGGTGGAAGAATACCAGGTTGAAACCATCGTTTTGGGATATCCTAAAAATATGGATGATTCAATTGGGGAACGTGCACTGAAAACAGAAGAATTTCGCAATATGCTGGTACGCAGAACCGGTCTGCCGGTTGTTCTGTGGGACGAGCGTCTGACAACTATTGAAGCAAATGAGATTCTGATCGAAAGCGGAGTACGCAGAGAAGACCGGAAAAAGGTGATCGACAAGATTGCGGCCACCCTGATTTTACAGTCTTATCTGGGCTCCCTGAAGTAAAAAAACAGGAGAGAGACCGTGATGGAAGAAAAAATTACCCTGCAGACCGATAACGGAGAATCTGTGGATTTTTATGTCCTGGAGGAGACCCGTATCAACGGAATGAACTACCTTTTGGTGACGGATTCCGAAGAAGAGGAAGACGGAGAGTGCTACATTTTAAAAGATGTTTCCAAAGCAGAGGACAGCGACGCCGTATATGAATTCGTAGAGAACGATGACGAGATGGATTATCTTTTTAAGATTTTCACCGAACTGATGGAAGATATGGAAGTAGAGCTTCAGAAGTAAGCTTTAAATAAATTGGAGGAAAAACATTGAGCATGGAGAATCAGAACAATCAGAATGACAAACCGGCCGACGGCTACGCTCAGGCACCGCAGCAGGAAGAAAAGTCCGTGCTGGCTGAACTGGCAGAGTTTGTTTCCCGGAAGAAAGGGGCGGTACAGAGCGTGACCGCACCGGCAGTGGAAGCAAAGCAGGATGCGCAGCAGAACGTGGAAAAAGAGCAGAATGCAGCCGGCATCCAGAGTGAAGCGGGCAGCGCGGCGGTTTCTGACGAAGCAAAAGAAGAAAAGAGCGGACGCCCGGCAAGAAATACTCGCGGCAGAGGACCGAGAAGACCGAGAGCAGCAGCACCAAAGCGCGAGGAAGGCGCAGATTCCGCTGAGAATGAGAATTCGCAGGAAGAGAGAAAGCTGAGAACAGCAAGAGGAAGCCGCAGCGCAGCAGCGAGAACCGAAAAGGCGGAACGTCCGGCAAGAGGCGAGCGTGCAGCCCGCGGCGAGAAAGCAGAAAAACCGGTAAAACCAGAACGCGCAGCCAGAACGGAGAAGCCTGCAAGAGCAGAGCGCCCGGCAAAGACTGAGAAACCGGCCAGAGTTTCCAAAGCAAAGAATGTACTGGCCGATACCGGTTCCAAGCCAAAGGTACGTATCATCCCGTTAGGCGGTCTGGAGCAGATCGGTATGAACATTACCGCATTCGAATACGAGGACACCATCGTAGTTGTAGACTGTGGCCTTGCATTCCCAACAGAAGACATGCTGGGCATTGACCTGGTTATCCCGGATGTTACTTATCTGGAGCGCAACATCGACAAAGTCAAAGGTTTTGTTATTACTCATGGACATGAGGATCATATTGGCGCGCTGCCATACATCTTACAGAAGATTAACGTTCCGGTTTACGGAACCAAGCTGACCATTGCCCTCATTGAGAACAAGTTAAAAGAGCATAACTTAATGAAGAGCACCAAGCGTAAAGTGGTAAAACACGGCCAGTCTGTAAACCTGGGCTGCTTCCGTGTAGAGTTCATTAAGACCAACCACAGTATTGCGGATTCCGCAGCGCTGGCTCTGTTTACTCCGGCCGGTATCATTGTGCACACCGGAGACTTTAAAGTAGATTACACTCCGGTATTCGGAGATGCCTTTGATCTGGCGCGTTTTGCGGAGCTGGGAAGAAAGGGCGTTCTGGCACTTCTGAGCGATAGCACCAACGCGATCCGCAAGGGCTTTACTGCTTCCGAGCGTACTGTAGGAAAGACTTTCGATGCCATTTTTGCGGAGCATAAGAACAACCGTATCATCGTGGCAACCTTCGCCTCCAATGTAGATCGTGTACAGCAGATCATCTTCACTGCTGAGAAATACGGACGCAAGGTTGTGGTAGAGGGCCGAAGCATGGTCAATGTCATCGGCACGGCCAATGAGCTGGGCTACATCAACATTTCCGATGGAACCCTCATCGAGATCGACCAGTTAAAGAACTATCCGGATGAGCAGACGGTCCTCATTACGACAGGAAGCCAGGGCGAGTCCATGGCGGCTCTGTCCCGTATGGCATCCGGCATGCACCGCAAGGTATCCATCAAGCCGAACGATGTTGTCATTATGAGTTCTACTCCGATCCCGGGCAATGAAAAGCAGGTGGCCAAGGTCATCAATGAGCTGGCTATGCGCGGCGTGGAGGTCATCACCGAAGATACCCACGTATCCGGTCATGCATGTCAGGAGGAAATCAAGCTGATTTACTCCCTGCTGCATCCGAAGTTTGCGCTTCCGGTACACGGTGAGTACCGCCATCTGGTAGCGAACCAGTCTATCGCAACGGCCATTGGCGTGCCGAAGGAGAACGTGCTCATCATGTCCTCCGGCGATGTTGTGGAAATCTGCGAGGATTCCTGTAAGGTTGTGGATCACGTACAGCACGGAGGCATTCTGGTAGACGGACTTGGCGTGGGCGATGTCGGAAACATCGTGCTGCGTGACCGTCAGAATCTGGCACAGAACGGTATCATCATCGTAGTCCTGACGCTGGAGCGTTACAGCAACCAGCTGCTGGCCGGACCGGATATCGTATCCCGCGGTTTTGTTTATGTGAGAGAGTCTGAGGACCTTATGGATGAGGCAAAACGCGTAGTAGATGACGCGGTCGCAGACTGCCTGAGCCGTCATGTGACCGACTGGGGCAAGTTAAAGAACATGATCCGCGACAGCTTAAGTGACTTTATGTGGAAACGTATGAAGCGGAATCCGATGATTCTGCCGATCATTATGGAGGTTGAATAGGCTAAAGATGAGCCACATCACCAGAGATATCAACAGGGTGACCGGAACGGTCATCGGAATTTCGGGAAAGCTGATCCTGTATGCCCTTGTGATCCTTCTGCTTGCGGAGGGCATCACAAGGGGTTATGCCTTCGGTCATTCCCTGTTTTATGAAAGCTCTGTGGAACAGGCCCCGGGCCGTGATATTGTGGTTACGGTACCGGACGGCCAGTCAGATTCTGACACCATCCACGAACTGAAAAAGGACGGACTCATCGACAATGAGCTTGCCATGCGGGTTCAGATGAAGTTTTATGATTATGAGATTCACCCGGGAACCTACACGCTAAACACCTCCATGTCATCCAAAAAGATGCTTCAGATTCTGAATGAGAAGGCAGACAAAGAGGAGGAAACAGCGTCATGATGGACCAGGAGAGGATCACACAGTATATCCATTCCCTGGATCAGGGGCACGGCGCGTTCTGTGACCAGATCGCGAAAGCGGCCCGGGCAGACCGTGTGCCCATCATCCGGAAAGAAACGGCGAATTTTCTGCAGGCCATGGTAGCGGCAACGCGGCCGAAGCGCATTCTGGAGGTCGGAACCGCTGTAGGCTATTCTGCCCTTCTGATGGCGCAGGTCATGCCGGAGGAAACGGATATCATCACCATTGAAAAGTACGAGCCGCGCATCCCGGTGGCACGCCGCCACTTTGCGGAGGCGGGACTTTCTGACCGCATTACCCTGCTGGAGGGGGATGCCGGGGAAATCTTAAAGAAACTGGACGGCTCTTTTGATTTTATCTTTATGGATGCGGCAAAGGGACAGTATATCCACTGGCTGCCGGATATTCTCCGGCTGTTATCCACAGGGGGTGTGCTGTTTTCTGATAATGTACTGCAGGACGGCGACATCATTGAGTCCCGCTTTGCGGTGGAGCGCCGAAACCGCACGATCCATGCGCGCATGCGGGAGTATCTGTACACCCTGACCCATATGCCGGAGTTTCAGACCAGTGTAGTGCCGATTGGGGATGGCGTGGCGCTGAGTGTGAAAGGGTAGAAGAACGTACCGGAGCTGAGGGAGCCGGGCGGGAAAACGCATGACGGCTGGAATCGAACGTGTACAGGGAAACTGGAAATTGATTGAAACAGGAAGAAGATTATGAGAGAAACAGAATTACTGATTCCGGCAGGCAGCCTGGATGTGCTGAAAACAGCAGTTATCTACGGTGCCGATGCCGTATATCTGGGCGGTGAGGCTTTCGGCCTCAGAGCCAAAGCAAAGAATTTTACCAACGAAGAGATTAAGGAAGGCATTGCTTTTGCCCATGAGCGGGGCGTAAAGGTCTACATCACCGCCAACATTCTGGCCCACAACGATGACCTGGCCGGTGTGGAGCAGTATTTTGAGGAGTTAAAGGATATTCGTCCGGATGCTCTCATCATTTCCGATCCGGGCGTGTTTGCCATTGCAAAGCGTGTGCTGCCGGATATGGAGCTGCATGTCAGCACTCAGGCCAACAACACCAACTATGGAACCTACCTGTTCTGGCACCAGCTTGGGGCAAAACGCGTGGTATCCGCAAGAGAGCTTTCCTTAAAGGAAATCAAGGAGATCCGTGCCCACATTCCGGAGGATATGCAGATCGAGAGCTTCATCCATGGAGCTATGTGCATTTCCTATTCCGGCCGCTGCCTGCTTAGCAATTTCCTGGTGGGAAGAGATGCCAATCAGGGTGCCTGCACCCATCCGTGCCGCTGGAAATACTCTGTTGTGGAGGAGACCAGACCGGGTGAGTACATGCCGGTTTACGAGAATGAGCGCGGAACCTACATCTTCAACTCCAAGGACCTGTGCATGATCGAGCACATCCCGGAGCTGATGGATGCCGGAATCGACAGCTTCAAGATTGAGGGCCGCATGAAGACTGCGCTTTATGTGGCTACCGTAGCCCGCACTTACCGCAAGGCAATCGATGATTACAAGAAGGATCCGGCCCTGTACCAGAAGAATATGGAGTGGTACAAGGAAGAAATCGGCAAATGCACCTATCGGGAGTTTACCACCGGTTTCTACTTCGGCAAGCCGACCACAGACAGCCAGATCTACGACAGCAACACCTACGTCAAGAACTACACCTATCTTGGCACGGTGGAGGAAGTCCGGGAGGACGGCTGCTGCCGCATTGAGCAGAAGAACAAATTCTTTGTGGGTGAGCAGATCGAGATCATGAAGCCGGACGGCCGCAACGTGCTGGTTACCGTAAAAGGCATCACCGATGAGGATGGAAACGCCATGGAGAGCGCGCCGCATCCGAAGCAGATCTTGTGGGTAGACCTTGGAAGCGAAGTCAGCCCGTACGATATTCTGAGAAGAAGTGAAATGGAATAAAATTTGAAATTGGAGCCCTGGCGCAAGCCGGGGCTTTTTGTATTTCTTGAATAATTGTGTATACATCTCGACTTTAACGCGTTGACGTGTTATACTGGAGAACAGCTGATGAAAATGTTTCGCAATATAAAACATCATCCGAAAAAACATGACCAGATAAGGTCGAAACAAACGTTAAGACAGGAAAGGCTGTGTAGCATGAAGATTATTGTATGTATGAAACAGGTTCCGGCAAGCTCCAAGGTCGACATTGACCCGGAGACCGGCAATCTTAAGAGGGGAAGCGCAGGACAGCGCACCAATCCGTATGATCTCTACGCGCTGGAGTGCGCGCTGCAGATCCGTGAAAAAACCGGCGGCACCGTTACGGTACTGACCATGGGACCGGGACAGGCGGAGAGCATGATCCGGGACGCCTACAGCATGGGGGCTGATGAGGGCGTCATTTTAAGTGACCGTAAGTTTGCCGGTTCGGATGTGCTGGCAACCTCCTATACCTTATCCCAGGGCATTGAGATGTTAGGCGGCGCGGACCTGATCCTTTGTGGCCGCCAGACCACAGACGGTGACACCGCCCAGATCGGACCGGCGATTGCTGAGCATTTACATATCCCGCACTGTGCGTGGGTGTCTGCCATTGAGGAGGCAGACGCGGAACAGATTACGTTAAAGCAGGATTTCGGAAGTGTGACCCAGATCTCCAGAATGAATTATCCGTGCCTGGTTACTGTGGACAAAGATATCTGTGTGCCGAGACTTCCTTCCTGGCGCCTGACCAAAGAGACCCAGGACCGTCCGGTGCGCGTGGTAACCTTCGATGATCTTCCAAGACCGGATCTGACCCGCTTTGGCGCAGTAGGTTCCCCGACCAGAGTGGAACGCATCTTTGCGCCGGAGGCAGGGGCAGCCAGCGTGGTACTGGAAGGATCGGCAGCGGAAAAGGCAGACCAGCTGACAAAGCTGCTTGCAGAGCGAAAATACATCTGATCGGAGGAAATAGTATGAAGTTATTACGGTTTGATCCGGAGCTCTGCACCCTTTGCGGAGCCTGTATCGATAAATGCCCGTTTGGCGCCATCACCATGGAGAAAACGGGAATTACGTTAAATGAGAACTGCCGCATGTGCGGCGTCTGTGTAAGGCAGTGCCAGAGCAAGGCACTCTATTTTGAGCAGAAGGCCGGCGGTGAGGACAAGAGCACCTGGAACGGCATCCTGGTTTACGCGGAGCAGGAGCGCGGAAAGGTGCATCCGGTGGTCTTTGAGCTGATCGGGGAAGCCAGAAAACTGGCAAAGAAAGTGGGCTACAAGGTTTATGCGGTTATGGTAGGAACTGCCGGAACCGCAGAGAACGCGAAGGAGCTTCTGCCATATGGTGTGGACGAAGTATTTGTCTATGAGCATGAGGGCTTTGCCGGATTCAAGGCAGACTGCTATGCGGATGCCGTGGCGGACTGCATTTCCAGGCTGCGCCCTTCGGTTGTTTTAGTTGGCGGTACTTCCCTGGGTCGTTCCCTGGCACCGCGCCTTTCTACCCGTTTCCATACGGGTCTGACGGCAGACTGCACGAAGCTGGAGATGAAATCCAACACCGATCTGGTACAGATCCGTCCGGCATTCGGCGGAAATATCATGGCACAGATTGTCATCAGCGAGTCCCGTCCGCAGTTCGCGACCGTCCGTTACAAAGTCATGGACCGTGCGGAAAAGGTAGAAAAACCATCTGGAAAAATCACGATCTGCAAGGCATCCGAAGATATGGTACGCTCCCGCATTGAGGTGCTTTCTGCAAAGGTGCTGGAGCATGTGCGCTCCATAGAGGAGGAAGATGTGCTGGTGGTAGCAGGACGCGGAGCAGGCAAGGCGCTGGAACAGTTACAGGAGCTGGCAGAGCTTCTGGGCGGCCAGCTGTGCTATACCCGTCCGATGATCGAGGATGGTTTTGGAGATACCGCGCATCAGATCGGCCTGTCCGGACGTACCGTAAAGCCGAAGCTGATCCTGACCTTTGGCGTATCCGGTGCCATCCAGTTTACCGCCTGCATGAACAGCGCGGAGTGCATCGTAGCTGTGAACAATGACCCGGAGGCACCGATCTTTGACATTGCGGATATTGCCATCAAGGATGATCTGTATGCCGTGCTGCCGGAGCTTTTGAATGATGTAAAAAACAGAAAGGATGGTGAGTGATATGCCGTTTCCATACAAAAAAATGACCGAAGAGGATTTCGCTTACCTCCGCAGCGTGACCGCGCCGGAGCGTGTCTGGGTCGGTGACGAGATCGCAAGAGAATATTATCACGATGAGATGCCGGAGTACGGCGTGTTCCCGCCGGAGCTTTACGTGGAAGTGCTGGACAAACAGGAAGTCAGCACGATTATGAAATACGCCTGGGAGCAGAACATCCCGGTGGTTGTCCGCGGAGCCGGTACCGGTCTTGCGGGCGGCGCAAACTGTAAGTACGGCGGCATTCTGCTGTCCGTGATGAAGATGAACAAGATGATCAGCCTCGACAAGGCCAACATGACCATGACGGTCCAGCCTGGCATGCTTTTAACCGAGGTGGCAGCAGCTGCAGCGGCAGAGGGCCTGTTCTATCCGCCGGATCCGGGCGAAAAGACCGCGTCTATCGGCGGCAATGTTATCACCAACGCCGGCGGCATGCGTGCGGTCCGTTATGGCCTGACCCGTGACTTTGTCCGCTGCATCGAGGCGGTACTGCCGGACGGCGAGATCGTCCAGTTCTCCTCCAACGTCGTGAAGAACACTACCGGTTACGATGTGAAGGATCTGGTAATCGGTTCCGAGGGAACCCTGTGCATCCTCACGGAAGTGACCTTAAAGCTGATGCCTGCACCGAAATTTACCCGCACCCTGGTGATGCCATTTGAAAATCTGGAGAGCTGTATCGATATGGTGCCGCGTCTTTTACAGATGGCAGCCGTGCCGACCGCCATTGAGTTTCTGGAGCGGGAGCTGATCGACATTGTGGAGCGCAATCTTCACAAGCTGCTTCCGGTCAAGGAAGGTGACGCAGTACTGATCGTCATGTATGATGCAGGAAGCGAACAGGAACTCTTATCTGCCTGCACCGAAGCTTCAGATGCGGCACTGGAAGCCGGAGCCATTGACGTTTACATTGCCGATACACCGGAGCGTATTGGCTCTGTATGGTCCGTGCGCGGCGCAATTCTCGAGGGCATGAAGGCCGAGAGTGTGGCACAGGAGGAATGTGATGTGGTAGTACCGCGGGCGAAGATCGCGGAATATGTGCGCCTGGCAAAGGGCATTGGCGCCAAATACGGCATTCGTGTAGAGCCGTGCGGTCATGCCGGTGACGGAAACATCCACACCGAGATGCTGCGCGACGCCTCCATGAGTGATGAAGACTGGATCAAAGGAACCAGAGCCTGCCTCACCGAACTCTATGGCGTATCCAAACGCTTCGGCGGCCAGTTATCCGGCGAGCACGGAATCGGAAACGGAAGACTGGAATACTTAAAGCCGTTCGTCGGTGACCGGATGTATAAGCTGTATCAGTCGATTAAACTGGCGTTTGATGAGAAGCTGATATTGAATCCGGGGAAGATTATTACCTTTGAAGAATAAAAATTAGGGGACGGAATCAATAAAAGGTTCGGGCGTGCGGGGAATTGCAGAATCCAATTCCCCGCACGCCCTACTTTATTGGCTCCGTTAGGAAAAGAACAGTGGCTGCAGGCATGTTTATCCTTTATATTGCCGTTTGGCTGTGTATGGACTTTTAAGCGGAAATCCTCTATAATATCTCCCATAAAAACAGCAGGAAAGATGAGGATGATCGGGTGAAGAATCTTGTGTATGTGATCGGCATGGGGCCGGGGAGTTTTGAGCAGATGACGTTTGAAGCGCGAAAGGCGCTGGAGCAGAGTGATGTGATCGTGGGTTATACGGTGTATGTGGATCTTTTGCGGGAGCATTTCCCGGAGAAGCAGTTTCTGACCACACCCATGCGCCAGGAAGTGGAGCGCTGCCGCATGGCCTTTGAGGAGGCGAAGAAGGGACAGACGGTTGCCATGGTCTGCAGCGGGGATGCCGGTGTATATGGTATGTCCGGACTGATCCTGGAGCTGCAGCAGGACTATCTTGAGTGTGAGGTGGAAGTGATCAGCGGCGTGACGGCGGCCCTGGCGGGTGGTGCCGTGCTTGGCGCTCCGCTGATGCATGATTTTGCTGTGATCAGTTTAAGTGATCTTTTAACGCCCTGGGAGAAGATTGAGACACGGCTCCGCTGCGCGGCGGAAGCGGATTTTTCCATCTGCATTTACAATCCATCCAGTAAAAAGCGCGCCGATTATTTAAAGAAGGCCTGTGATATCATCCTGGAACAGACAAAGGAAGACCGGGTCTGCGGCATTGTGAGCAACATCGGAAGAGAGGGGCAGAGCGCCCGGGTTCTGATGCTCAGTGAGCTTCGCGATACGCAGGTGGATATGTTCACCACGGTGTTTATTGGCAACTCCCAGACCAGAAAGATCGGGGAGCGGATGGTAACGCCGCGGGGATACCGGATCTGATCGTAAGGTCACTGAAAAGCCGGAATGGTTTGAAATTGCATGGCGCGAATCAGATATGCAATGCGTGGGCGTGCAATAAGGAAAACAGACATAGAAAGAGAGACATAATATGGAACAATATCTGGAGGAGCAGCTTCGCTGTCTCTGCCGCAGCGTGCGGGCCGCGGATGACCGGGCGGTGGAAGCGGCAAAACACCACTGGGATGGAATCGCAAAACCGCTGCACGGACTGGGGCGGTTTGAGGATCTTTTAACCAAAGTGGCAGGCATTCAGAATACGGAAGATATCCGAATGGACCGGAAAGCCGTTGTGGTATTCTGTGCGGACAACGGTGTGGTAGCCGAGGGCGTGACTCAGACGGACAGCAGCGTGACCGCGGTGGTGACAGAGAACTTTGCCCGGGGCATTGCCAGTGTCAACCGCATGGCATCGGTGGCCGGGGCGGATGTGATTCCGGTGGATATCGGCGTGATGGGCGAAATCAAAGAGCCGGGTGTCCGCAACTGCCGCATTGCCAATGGCACGAACAATATGCGAAAGGAACCGGCCATGAGCCGGGAACAGGCACTGGAGGCGATTCACACCGGAATCCGTCTTGCTTCAGAATTAAAGGATACCGGATATGACCTTCTGGCGGTTGGTGAGATGGGAATCGGCAACACCACCACCAGCAGCGCGGTGGCCAGTGTCCTTTTGCAGGCACCAGTGGAGATTGTGACCGGACGAGGAGCCGGACTTTCCAACGCAGGACTGGAAAAGAAGATTGAGGTGATTAAGGAAGCCATTGCACTGCATCATCCGGACCCGGAGGACCCGATGGCGGTGCTGGAATCTGTGGGCGGTTTCGATATTGCAGGTATGTGTGGCCTGATGCTGGGCGGCGCCATTTACCGGATTCCGGTGGTACTGGATGGCCTGATTTCTTTGATGGCGGCGCTTCTGGCACAGAAATTCTGTCCGCTGGTCACGGACTTTCTGCTTCCGTCCCACATGGGAAAGGAACCGGCCTGCGGCATGGCTATGGAAAAGCTGGGGCTGGAGGCAAGCATTTACGGAAATCTGGCACTGGGCGAGGGAACCGGAGCGGTGATGCTGTTCCCGCTGCTTGACATGGCAGAGGCTGTGTACCGGGAAAACAGCACCTTTGAGGATATCCATGTGGGTGCTTACCAGAATTTTGAAGAAGACGCGGCGCAGAAAACAGCACATACGGAGACTGACAGTTTTGAAAAGGAGGAACAGGCATGATTTATTTTATCGGAGCAGGACCTGGGGATCCGGAACTCATTACCGTGAAAGGAAAACGCCTGATCGATGAGGCGGATATTATCATTTATGCCGGTTCTCTGGTGAACCCGCAGGTGCTTTCAGGGGCAAAGCCGGAGGCGGAGATCTATAACAGTGCCACCATGAATCTGGAAGAGGTTCTGGACGTGATGAAGCGCGGCGTGGCAGAAGGAAAACGGGTGGTCCGGGTTCATACCGGAGATCCGTCCATCTACGGCGCGCACCGGGAACAGATGGTGGAGCTGGATAAACTGGGAATCCCTTATGAGATTGTGCCGGGAGTCAGCTCATTCCTGGCGGCGGCAGCAAGCTTAAAGAAAGAGTACACCCTTCCGGGAGTCAGCCAGACGGTAATCCTGACCCGCATGGAAGGCCGGACCGCAGTGCCGGAGCGGGAGCAGATCGAGGCGCTGGCAGCGCATCAGGCCACCATGGTGATTTTCTTAAGCGTAGGCGAAATTGAGACATTGAGCAAACGGCTGCAGGCAGGCGGTTATCCGGCAGATACCCCGGCGGCTGTGGTCTATAAGGCATCCTGGGAGGACCAGAAGATCGTTACGGGAACGCTGACGGATATTGCAGAAAAGGTAAAAGAGGCAGGCATCCGCAAGACGGCGCTGGTGACGGTGGGGCGGTTCCTGGGGGATACCTTTGAACTTTCCAAATTATATGATGCGCATTTTACGACGGAATTCCGCAAGGGGGTTTAGGCATGGCAAAAAAGATCATGATCCAGGGAACCATGTCCAATTCCGGCAAAAGCTTCCTGGCGGCGGCTCTGTGCCGGATTTTCAAGCAGGATGGCTACCGCGTGGCACCGTTTAAATCCCAGAACATGGCGCTCAATTCCTACATTACCAAGGACGGGCTGGAGATTGGTCGCGCCCAGGCCATGCAGGCTGAGGCGGCGGGGATTGCACCTACGGTAGATATGAACCCGATTCTGTTAAAACCCACCAGCCAGATGGGAAGCCAGGTGATCGTAAACGGCGAGGTGTTCGGAAACTTAAGAGCCATGGACTATTACCGCCGCAAAACGGAATTTATTCCGGCAGTCCGGGAGGCATTTGAACGGCTGGAGAGCCAGTTCGATGCCATTGTCCTGGAAGGAGCAGGAAGTCCGGCAGAGATTAACCTGCGGGACAATGATATCGTCAATATGGGTATGGCAAAGATTGCGAATGCGCCGGTGCTTCTGGTAGGAGATATTGACCGGGGCGGCGTGTTTGCCTCCCTTTATGGAACTGTCAGCCTGCTGGAGCCGGAGGAGCGGGCCCGGATCAAAGGCCTTGTCATCAACAAGTTCCGTGGTGATGTAAAGATTCTGGAGCCAGGCCTTCGCATGATCGAGGAGCGGCTTCACATTCCGGTGGTGGGGGTGATCCCCATGGAGCAGATTGACCTGGATGATGAGGACAGCTTATCCGACCGCCTGGTACGGACGGAAGTGCAGGAGGGTCTGGATGTGGCGGTGATCCATCTGCCGCACATCTCCAATTTTACCGATTTTAACGCGCTGGAGCACTATGACGGCGTTTCCCTGCGCTATGTGGACCGGGCGGCTCAGTTGGGACGGCCGGACCTGATCCTTCTGCCGGGAACGAAAAATACCATGGCTGACTTAAAATGGCTGCGGGAGAGCGGACTGGAGGCCATGATCCAGCGTCTGGTGGAGGAGCAGAAGATTCCGGTCATCGGAATTTGCGGCGGTTACCAGATGTTAGGCGAACGCCTTTCGGATCCGGAGGGTGTGGAAGGCGAGCCGGGAAGCACCATGCGGGGCATGGGACTTCTGGCGGCAGAGACTATCTTTGCGGCAGAGAAGACCAGAACCCAGACCGAAGGAACGGTGTTGGCGGCAGCCGGATATTATGGTAAGGTGACCGGACAGAGCGTAACCGGGTATGAGATCCATATGGGGGAGACGTTCCAAACTCAAAAAAATATCACCCCCGCCATCCGCCTTGCTGACGGCCGCATGGACGGCTTTGTCCGGTCCGACGGCCTGGTGTTCGGAAGCTATCTCCACGGCCTCTTTGACAATCTGGAATTTACCGGAGCCATTCTGACCCAGCTGGCAGAAAAGAAAGGCATCAGCCTGACCGCAACGGCAAAAAGCATGGAAGAATACAAGGAAAGCCAGTATGATAAGCTGGCAGATCTGGTGCGCCGTTCTCTGGATATGGATGCCGTGTACAAAATTATGAAGGAATATGAGTCCTGAGCGCAGACAGAGGATGTACGGGCAGAAGTCTGAACAGTTACCATTCGCGATTGTCTGACCAGGAAAAAACTGGAAAGGATAACATTATGATAGAAACAATGCAGTGGGTCCGCCCGGAGGAGATTGAGGCCCGCAGTATGGCCATCATCGAATCGGAGATGCCGAAAGGCAACTGGACACCGGGAGAACTGGCCGTGGTAAAGCGCTGCATCCACACTGCAGCGGATTTTGACTATGCGGAGAATCTTTATTTTTCGGATGGTGCAGTAGAACTGGCAGTGAACCTGATGAAAAGCGGCAACGGCTTTACCATTGTGACGGACACCAACATGGCGCTGGCCGGTGTGAATAAGGCGGCATTGAAGCAGCTAAACGGAACCGTCCGCTGTTTCATGGCAGATCCGGATGTGGCAGCGGAGGCGAAGAAGCGGGGCGTGACCCGGGCCATTGTCAGTATGGAGCGGGCGGCAAAGCTTGACGGACCGGTCATCTTTGCCATCGGCAACGCGCCGACGGCCCTCATCCGCTTGTATGAGATGATGCAGAAAGACGAGATCCACCCGGATTTCATCATTGGAACCCCGGTGGGATTTGTGAATGTGGTGGAATCGAAGGAGTTCATCTGTCAGTCCGATGTGCCATGCATCGTGGCGCGGGGAAGAAAAGGCGGCAGCAATATCGCGGCTGCGGTGTGCAATGCGCTGATGTATCAGGTCACCAGAGCGTAGAAATCGGTCAAATGGCCTAAAACAAAGCCGTCTGGACGTAAGGCTTGCATTTTTCGACAAAAAATTTTATAATGTGTTAATATATTATCTTCAAAAAAGGTGGCTTTTTCTATGGCGAATGAACAGACGGAGAAGAAAATGGACATTGAGCTGGAGAATCCCGCAGATTTTACCAGCCCGGAGGAATTATACAAGGACCTGATCCGCAGCATCCGGAAGTATCATCCTTCAGATGATATCTCCCTGATCGAGAAAGCGTACAAGGTTGCCCATGAGGCCCACAAGGATCAGAAACGAAAATCGGGTGAACCCTATATCATTCACCCTCTTTGTGTTGCCATCATTCTGGCAGATCTTGAGATGGACAAGGAGACCATTGCGGCAGGTATTCTCCATGATGTTGTGGAAGATACCGTCATGACGCTGGATGAACTCTCCAAAGAGTTCGGCCCGGAGGTGGCGCTTCTGGTAGACGGCGTTACCAAGCTGACCCAGCTGTCCTGGTCCAAGGATAAGGTGGAGATGCAGGCCGAGAACCTGCGCAAGATGTTCCTCGCCATGGCCAAAGATATCCGTGTCATCCTGATCAAGCTGGCGGACCGTCTGCATAACATGCGTACCCTGCAGTACATGAAGCCGGAAAAACAGAAAGAAAAAGCCCGCGAAACCATGGAGATTTACGCGCCCATCGCCCACCGCCTTGGTATTTCCAAAATCAAGGTGGAGTTAGATGATCTCTCCTTAAAATACCTGCAGCCGGATGTCTACTATGATCTGGCTGAGAAAATTTCCCTTGGCAAGGATGCCCGTGAGGAGTTCGTCAAGGGCATTGTAGATGAAGTTTCCGCCCACATGAAGGAGGCTGGCATTGAGGCCAAGGTAGACGGCCGCGTGAAGCATTTCTTCAGCATCTACCGCAAGATGGTCAACCAGCACAAGACGCTGGACCAGATCTACGATCTGTTTGCGGTCCGTATTATCGTGGATACGGTAAAGGACTGTTACGCAGCTCTGGGTGTCATCCATGAGCTGTACAAGCCGATTCCGGGCCGTTTCAAGGACTATATTGCCATGCCGAAGCCGAACATGTACCAGTCCCTGCACACCACGCTGATCGGAAACAACGGCCAGCCGTTTGAAATCCAGATCCGTACCTTCGAGATGCACCGTACCGCAGAATACGGTATCGCGGCGCACTGGAAGTACAAGGAGAGCGGCAGCGGCAAGATCGCGGCAGGCGATGAGGCTGCAAAGCTGTCCTGGCTGCGCCAGATTCTGGAGTGGCAGAAAGACACCAGCGACTCCAAAGAGTTCTTAAGCATGGTAAAAGGAGACCTGGACTTATTCTCCGAGAATGTGTACTGCTTCACCCCGTCTGGGGATGTCAAGACACTGCCAAGCGGCTCTACCACCATCGACTTTGCGTACTCCATCCACAGTGCGGTGGGTAACAAGATGGTCGGCGCCAGAGTCAACGGCAAGCTGGTACCGATTGAGTATGTGGTGCAGAACGGTGACCGCATTGAGGTCATCACATCCCAGAACTCCAAGGGCCCGAGCCGTGACTGGCTCTCCCTGGTCAAGAGCACTCAGGCCAAGAACAAGATCAACCAGTGGTTCAAGAGCGAATTAAAGGAAGACAACATCGTCCGTGGTAAGGATCTCATTGACCGCTACTGCAAGACCAAGGGCATTAACTTCGGTGACTTAAACAAGCCGGAGTTTCAGGAAAAGGTCATGCAGCGTTATGCGTTCCGCGACTGGGATTCTGTTCTGGCTTCCATTGGACATGGCGGCTTAAAAGAGGGCCAGGTCATCAACAAGATGATTGAGGAACGGGCCAAGAAGACCCGCAAGGAGGTTACCGACACCAACATTTTGGACGGCCTCAGCGAGATGTCCGGAAACAAGGCGGAGGTCAGCAAGAAGTCCAAGGGCGGCATTATGGTCAAGGGCATCCACGATGTGGCAGTCCGCTTCTCACGCTGCTGCAGCCCGGTGCCGGGCGACGAGATCGTGGGCTATGTGACCCGCGGCCGCGGCGTATCCATTCACCGGACCGACTGCGTGAACATCATCAACCTTCCATCGGAAGAGCGCACCCGCCTCATTGAGGCCGAGTGGCAGCAGCCGGAGGATGACGCAAGCAGCAAAGAGCGCTATACCACGGAAATCCAGATTTACGCAAACAACCGCATTGGCATGTTTGTAGATATCTCCAAGGTATTTACCGAGCGTCAGATCGATATCACCTCCATGAATGTGCGCACCAGCAAGCAGGGCAAGGCCACCATCATCATGACATTTGATATTCACGGAATTGAAGAACTGAACCGCCTGACGGATAAATTAAGACAGATCGAAGGCGTCATCGATATAGAAAGGACTGCGGGATAGTTGTTCCGCAGTTTTTCTGTGTTTATAAAAAGGAGCAGATTATGAGCAATTTTCGAATTAAAACCTATGTGCTGGGCGGCGTCAGCACCAACTGTTATCTTACATTTCGCGAGGGAGAAAAAGCAGCCGTGATCATTGATCCGGCGGATAATGCCGATTACCTGGTCAGCAAATGCCGCGAGTTTGGCGTAGAGCCGGAGGCTGTACTTCTGACCCATGCGCATTTTGACCACATGCTGGCAGCCGATGATATCCGCAAAAAATTCGGTTGCAAGCTTTATGTTCACATGGATGATGAGCGGATGTTAAACGATCCGTCCTTAAATCTTTCCGGCACCCTGGGAACGGAGCAGGTCAGCATCAGCGCGGACCATCTGCTGCGCGATGGAGATGTTCTCCATTTCCTGAACCTGGAGTGGAAGGTGATGGCGACACCGGGCCATACCGCAGGTTCTGTCTGCTATTACCTGCCGGAGGAAGAGGTGCTGTTCAGCGGAGACACCCTGTTTGCGGAGTCTTTGGGCCGGACGGATCTTCCGACCGGAAGCATGTCTGCCATTGTGCGTTCCATTGCGGAAAAGCTTCTGGCACTGCCGGATGATATTATGGTTTATCCGGGCCATGGCGATGCTACCACCATCGGTCATGAGAAGCAGTACAATCCGGTGGCGGCTTATGTGAGAAAGCGAGGCGGACAGGCATGATCGGAATTTTATTAAACGACAGCGCATATGAGCAGGATATCCGGGAACTCTTGATGGCATTTTACCCGGGACAGACCTTTGTTCATGAGATGCAGGATGATCTGGACTTTTTTGTGGAGGGAACGGTGAACGAAGCTCATACGGAGTTTACCATGAATCTGGGACATACAGGAAGCTCCTCTTTCCACCTCCTGTCCATGGAAGAACTGGAGCCGGGAATTAAGGCGGAGTTTGAGGCGGCAGCAGAGAGCAGTGTCCTGAAGGTAAACTACGAGAACCGCTTTGAAACGAAGAATCAGATCAAGCGCAGACTTTATGTGCTTCTTCTGCAGCAGACCGGGAAGCTGCTTCCGTGGGGCACCCTGACCGGCATTCGTCCGACTAAGATCGCCATGACAAAATTCGCTGAGGGAGAGACGGCCGAGCAGATCTTCCGCCATATGAAGGATACCTACTTCACCAGCAACGAAAAGATCAACTTAAGCATCGAGATTGCCCAGAGAGAGCGCCAGCTGCTTTCTACGATTGACTACAGGCATGGCTACAGCTTGTATGTAGGCATTCCGTTCTGCCCGACCACCTGTCTGTACTGTTCCTTTACCTCTTATCCGATTGGCAAGTGGAAAGACCGTACCCATGAGTATCTGGACGCATTGTTCAAAGAGCTGGATTATGTGGCAGAGAAGAAAAAGGGCTGTACCCTGGATACCGTGTATTTTGGCGGCGGCACCCCGACCTCCCTTTCTCCGGAGGATCTGGACAAGCTCATCACCAAATTAAAAGCAACCTTTGATTTCTCCACTGTTCAGGAGTTTACCGTGGAGGCAGGCCGTCCGGACAGCATCACCCGGGAGAAGCTGGAGGTTCTGAAGAAGCATGGCGTTGACCGTATCTCCATCAACCCGCAGACCATGAAGCAGGACACCCTGCGCCTTATCGGACGCCGCCATACCGTGGAGGATGTGGTGGACCGGTTCAAACTTGCCCGGGAGGTTGGATTTGATAACATCAATATGGATCTGATCATCGGACTGCCGGAGGAGACTCTGGAGGATGTGCAGGCAACTATGGAAGCTGTGAAGGCCCTGGCACCGGACAGCGTTACCGTGCATTCCCTGGCTATCAAGCGTGCGGCCCGCTTAAACACCATGAAGGAAGTTTACAAGGACTTAAAGATCGAGAACACCCAGGAGATGATCGACTTAACGGCCCGCTACGCAAGAGAGATGGGACTGGAGCCGTACTACCTGTACCGCCAGAAAAATATGGCAGGCAACTTCGAGAATGTAGGCTATGCGGCACCGGGCAAGGCCTGCATCTATAATGTACTCATTATGGAGGAGCAGCAGACCATCATTGGCTGCGGCGCGGGAACCACCACCAAGCGTCTGTTCGCCGAGGAGAACCGCATTGAGCGCTGCGAGAATGTAAAAGACGTGGAGCAGTACATCAGCCGCGTGGATGAAATGATTGAGCGCAAGGAAAAACTGCTGTCAGACTAAACACTTACGATTGCAATTTGTTCCTTAGAATAGTATAATTTGTAAACGAGTATGTGAT